>OKVD01000019.1_pt1 | contig 241813 bp, 220 predicted proteins | sample 1606881 | NCBI WGS metagenome assembly OKVD01 (sample SAMN03281011, study PRJEB24777) | human gut metagenome | isolation source: fecal sample PR176 from 1 month old male Indian infant, caesarean delivered... | place: Singapore | collected 2006-01-13
TAGGCAGGCGTTTCAAGGCGTTCCCCTATCATTCCACCTATCGGATTATCAGTTCTCCTAAACCGAACTTTGTTACATTCTTACGTTTGGTGCCTAACCTTTTCAGCTAGGAACGTGTCGCACTGTTAATTACATCAGAACCGGCAATAAGGGCACTTTGTACTATTATTCTATACTTACAGAGCGGGAGGGAACCGTTATTTTGGAAGAACGACAGCACTATGATACATATGAAAAGGGGGATATGGAAGAAGCAGGCGGACGGTAGTTTATGAGGAATCCCAGGCCTCTTTGTTGAAATGGCCTGGGATTCTGTATGGCGGATTAAATACGCCGGACAACGTAATCGAGAACCTGCACCCAGACTCCCTTATTCTGTTTCCATACCTGAGGAAACTCTGAAAACGGAACGGGGCACGGTGTTTTTCCAACTTCCAGTGTTACGCCGGGGACTGCGCCGCTTCTCGACTGCATCCAGTCTTTGAAGCCTCCTTTGCCGTCACTGGAGTCCATGCGGTAGCCGGTCATGACCGAGACGGCCTCGGCCAGCGTATTGGAGGCCATCTCCGCCCCATTACTGCTTGTAGTCCAGTAGATGACCTGGCCCTGTGAGTGGTAGCTGACTGTAATAGCCCACGGATACTGGTCAGCCAGTTTCGCCAGTGCCTGGCTCTCAGGTTCGGAGAAAGGAACCTGACCCTTGTAGCTCGCAGAGGAAGGCTCCGTCAGCTTTGTAGCCAGTTCATCCCATCCATATGGAAAATTGTAATTTAAGTCCACGCCGCCGGCGTTTGCTTTCCACTTCGTTAAGTACGTTTCGAACGAATCCGCGGTTCTTTTCAGATTCACATCCCGTGTATAGCAGTCTCTTATGACCTGTTTCAGCGCATCGGAGCGTATGGCATCGATTCCAAACTGGCTTAAGGATACACCGTCGGGATTCGTCATGGGTACAAAATGAATAGCCACTTTCTTAAGCATATCGGCAATCGATTTATAATTATAGTGTCCCGTATCGTAAAAGGCCAGGGCATATTCCAACTGGCTCATCATCACCAGAGGCGTCATATACTCCCTGGCATGAATCGCTCCCTGCATAAGAATCTGGGACTTTGCCTCGGGATTGCCCAGGATAATATCATAGATATTCCTTCCATCCAGTGAAGTACCGATGATATTTACGGTGATTTTATCTCCGTACCTGTTTTTAAGGGACTGGATATCGGCTTCCATCTGATCGTAAGAGTACTTATCGGCCGGCTTTACAATGGGATTTGATACCTCCTGATCCAGAAAATCATTGAGGCCTACGGCTGCCTTGATACCAGGGCCTACCGCATTGGCTTCTGAATAGGAGGGCGCTCCGTAGCTGACCATTCCCCCATATCCGACACTTCCCATAACCAGTATACCGCTTAATACGGCACAAACTATTCGCTTCATATTCGTTCGTCTCCCCTCTTCCTGTACATCTATGCAGTGTATCCGGTTTATATTTCATATGTTTCTAATCTACTACAAATAATGATTTCATTCAAATAAAGTTTTCTTACGTTTTTATGCCATTTTTCTAACTCTGCCGTACTTTTCCATATTTGAGATGATTTAGAGAAAGGAATGATACAATGACTTTCGTGAGAAATGCATCGATGAGTACCGGCAGGGAGGACATTTCTTCCCTGTGTCCGGCGGAAAGGGGTATTTAATGAGAAAGAACAGAATAAAAAGGGTGCTGCTGCAGATGACCCTTATTTTAGCGGCAGCAGCCAGTCTGTATGGGTGCGGCAGAGATGGGAAGGTCATATCTGATCCGGAAGGAGCCGCGGCAGGAACGCAGAAGAATCAGGCTTTGGGAAGGTATGCGGAGAGCGAAGTCCCTTTGCCGGAGGGAGTCACATACGATTCCGGACTCGGTTTTTTAGAAGGACCGGATGGGAGACCGGTCCTGTTTGCCAGGAAAGAAAAGAATGGAACGGCAGAATTTACCGCATACCTGCTGTCTGAGGATCTGACCTGGGAGGAAAAGGAGTGTGGCTGGTTAAATCAGCTTGGTCTTAAATATGAGAACAGCAGTATTGGTATTACCTTTGGAGAAGACCACAACATGTATGCGGTCTATTCGGAAGGGGAAGACCAGGAGGTTATCAGCAGACACCATGTTGTCGCAGCCGGGGATTGGGAATATGGACAGGAACTCGATCTCCCTGTTCTGCTTGAGACCAGCGAGTATGGGTATAAGTATTACCCGCGATCTATTACCGCATTGGAAAATGGGAACCTGATATTCTCATCCGGAAATAACATTTACCTTTATGACGCGGCCGGACAGCAGAGGCTGGCAGAGCTGCCAGGCGACGGCAGCTCTTACTTCGCCAGCGGCAGCCAGTTTTATGTCATTGACGAGGCTTCCAAAAATCTGATATTATATGACGGAGAAGACGGCAAAGAAAAGACCAGATATCCGCTGGACTTAAATCAATACTTTGGAACCCGGGCCCTTGTCAGAGAGAATGGTGATATAAGCCTGTTGTCAGTGGCTGGAATTCAGGTCTTGAAAAGTGGTTCCGGAATCTGGGAGCAGATTGTAGAGGGAAAGAGCAATACCATGGGTTCCCCGAAATATTATGCCACAGGATTCACGGCGGGCAGCCAGGAGGATTACTTTGTCTATTACAATTCCATGGATGAAACCAATAAGCTCTCCCATTACGTTTATTACCCGGATATGCCGGTAGAGCCGGAAAAAGAGCTTACCATATTCTCCCTGAGCGACAACAATACCATACGTCAGGCGGTCAGCGAATATCAGATTGAGAATCCCAACGTGAAAATTGATTTTCAGCCTCTCCTGGAGGAAGGGTCAGCGGCAGTTGCAGACGATTATATCCGAACCTTAAATGCCGAACTGCTCGCTGGAGAAGGACCGGATATTCTGATCTTAGATGGATTGTCAGAGGAATCTTACATCGAAAAAGGCGTTTTGGCTGATATTACAGATGAAATTGAGCGTTTGACTGCTTCCGGTGATTTTCTGGCCAACATTGCAAAGGAGTGCCGGGTGGATGGACGGATTTACTCTGTGCCGGTTAGAATCGGGCTTCCTATGACATTTGGCAGGAAAGAGGCGCTTAAGGAAGCGGGGCAGTTATCTTCGCTGGCTGATTTTGTTCATGCTCATGAGACCGGGCAGGTATTCGGGACGGTTGACAGGGCTGCGTTTCTTTCTTTTTACGCAGATGCATTTTTAAATGATATCGTAAAGGAAGGTGATGTGGTCGAGGAAACGGAATTAACGGAATTTCTCACCAATATGAAGCGGATTATAGATGGAAGCGAAGTCTCTGACGGAACGAGGGAAAAACGGCCGTCCAGCATATGGGGGCTCCTGGAAAAGGGTACATATCTGTATTCAAGTGAAATAAATGGCTTTTATGAATTCGGGCAGGGAGCTTCCATTATCGAGCAGGCCCAGGGAGAACTGGAAGCGGACGTTATCCTGATCAATGAGACGTATGTGCCGTATGGCACCATAGGAATCACGAAAGCCAGTAAGAATCAGGATCTGGCAATTGGATTTCTGCAGACAGTTCTGTCGGAAGACGTACAGCGCTCCGACTTTTACGATGGATTTGCGGTAAATCAGAATGCGCTGGAGTTTTTATGTACGGTGGAGAGAACGTCAGCGGATGCATACGGAGGAACTATCCCCGGTGCAGATGGAAGAACATACGATATGAAAATTGGCTGGCCCTCCGAGCCGCTTCGCCGCAGGATGACAGAGTTCTGCAAAAACGTGAAGCATTCCGCAGGCAGGAACTGGAAAGTGAAACAGATCCTGTTGGAATATTCAAAAGACTACTTTGACGGAACCGCATCCCTGGAGGACGCAGTAAAGAAACTGATGACGAAGATAACCTTATACCTTCAGGAATAAAACGCAGAAAGGAGAACGCGCTGTGAGGATACTGCTGGTGGAAGATGATATGGAATTATGCCGGCTGATGGGGTTCTGGCTGGAGGAGAAGGGATATCTGGCGGACATCTGCCAGGACAGCCAGGAAGCATTTTATTATCTGGGTATGCAGGCATACAATGTGGTAATTTTGGACCGGATGCTGCCTGGAATGGATGGAATACAGATTTTGCAGCGTATGAGACAGAAGGGGATTGCGACACCGGTTATTATGGTGACGGCTCTCGGCACCATAGAAGACAGAATCGGCGGTCTGGATGCGGGGGCAGATGATTATCTGGTTAAGCCGTTCGCACCGGAAGAGCTGTTTGCCAGAATCCGGGCACTGGAACGGCGGCCGGTACGGATGGAGTTTGAACGGCAGGTGGTATGTGGGGATGTGACCATGAATCTGTCCAGCCGGGTATTATGGAAAGAGGATAAAAAGGTGGAGCTCTCGAAAAAGGAGATGGATCTGCTGGAGTTTTTAATCAGGAACAAGGGACAGATCCTTACGAGAGAATTGCTGCTGAATCGGGTATGGGGACTTGACAGCGCGGTGGAAGAGGGAAATCTGGATAATTATATTTATTTTCTCAGAAGAAGGCTGAAACAGGTGGGCAGCAGTGTGACTATTAAAACAGTCAGGTCTGTGGGCTATTCTCTGGAAGAGCAGCCGGAACAGTAGGAAGAGGGGAGCGGCCATGGTAAAGCAGTTAAGGAGAAAACTGGTCGGCGCTTATGTGCTGGCTACCGGTCTTTTACTGAGTCTTATTGTGACCGGTCTGCTTCTCTTGTCTTTAAATCAGTACGAGGCGAATAATATCAGCCGGTATCAGACTGTATTTGGCAATGTGGTGGATACGATCAGGGACAGTAATAAAATCTCCCATATGTGGCTGGCTCAAAGTGAAATCAGCGAGAATATGATGATCTCTGTGTCCAGTAATTCTGTTCCGCTGTCATTTAAAGGTGCCTGGAAGCCTCTGACCGATAGAGACAGGCTGTTTGAAAAGCTGAACCATTTTGCAGAGCAGGACGGATTTTTCGAAGAAATACCGGGAAGTAAGCCGGGAGAAGTGAGGAGTCCGGTTTATTCCATATATGGGGACCAGAGGGAACACTATTACGGCAGTATCTATCTGAAAAAAGAGTATGGAACGGAACAGAAGATACTAATCCTGAAAGAACTGACAGATGAAAGGGAGGTTTACGGGAATTCTGTACTGCTGTATTTTTCAATAAATCTGATGGGGCTGGTGATTCTGTTTTTTATCTGCCGTACCTTTGTGAACCACAGTCTGAAGCCATTGGAGACTGGCCTGAAAAGGCAGAGTGAATTTATCGCGGCGGCCTCCCACGAACTGCGGGCGCCGCTTACCGTAATACGTGCGGGGATTCATGCGGTTTCCATGGATGAGGGGAAGGCGAAGCAGTTTCTGCCCGGAATCGAGAAGGAAGGGGAACGGATGACGGTCCTGATCGATGATTTGCTGCAGCTTGCTTCGGCGGACGCGGGGACCTGGACCATGCGCGCGGAACCTGTGATGACGGATACATTTCTGATATCAAACTACGATGCCCTGGCAGAGCTGTGCAGGAAAAAGAATCAGCCGTTTGAATTAAGGCTGCAGGAGGAAGAACTGCCGAAGGTCTGCGGGGACCGCCAGCGTTTGATGCAGCTTATGACGATTCTTACGGATAACGCCTCCAGCTACTCACCGGAGGGCAGTACGATCGCCGTTATTGTCCGGTCGGACGCAAAGCACGTGTTCATCGAGGTGGAGGATCATGGCTGCGGCATTTCGGAGGAAGATAAAAAAAGAGTCTTTGACCGGTTCTACCGCGCGGATAAGTCCAGAAATGACAAATCGCATTATGGGCTGGGGCTGAGCATCGCGTTAGAGCTGGTTAAGCTGCATCACGGAAAACTGACGGTGAAGGATACGGATGGGGGCGGAAGTACGTTTGTGCTTCAGCTGCCTGTCTGGGATTCGCAGAGAGATGGGGGGAGAAAATTATGGGACGGGTGCAGATGAAAGACAGGAACAGGCAAATAAAGCAGGAAGAGCAATACACCATACACGGTCCGCGAGGCTGTATATACATAGGTGCGGCAAGTATCGTTTTTGGAATCGCGATGGCCGCTTTCTGCCTGTATTCGAGAATGCGCAGGAATCCGACGGCCTCCATTGAGATTATGTTTCTCTTTCTGATCCTGTTTTCTGTGCCCGGAATCTACCTGATCGCCTACGGCTCCTGGTCTCTTACCGTCCAGCCCGAGACGGTGGTGATCCGGCGGCTGTTTGGAACGGATCGAATCGTATCACTTAAGGATGTGACGAGAGTGAAGTGGAGAATATCCGGCTGTGTCTTTTACGGCGCAGAGGGGAAATTGTTTACTGTATACGAGATGCCGGCAGAGTGTGAGAGGCTCTTGTGGCGGCTGATCCAGAGAGGCGCGGAGGTGATTCCGCCCATCGGTGTATACCGGATACCTGACAGTACAGAAAGGCGGATCGTGCTGCGAATCTATGAGAAGCGTGTTTCCGTACTGAATGCAGTCGGTATGGTCTTTGGACTTCTGCTGATGCTTACCGTGGAATGGCTGGAGAGCCGGAGCCTCATAACCGCGTTGGGCTGTATTTCTGCCCTGAGCTTTCTGGCGGCGGCCTGTAGATGGCAGGGAAGAGTGATTCTGGAGAATCGCAGGATACAGATCAGGGGAATCGTGAAAAAACGGCAGGAGTATTCCGTGCAGGAAATAGGAGAAGTGCGTCTGGATATGACTTCCCGCTCGGGGACGCTGGTAATTACCATCCTGGGACGGGAGGGTATCCTGATTTGCAGAATCACAGAGAGGGCCAAAACCGCGGGTTACAGAAATCATGGCGTCTCCTTTATAAAGGAATGCAGGAGAAATGGAATCCGTATCACCGGTTATGAGAAGTTAGATGAGAATCTCTGGAGACTGATCTCCTCAGGTATCATAGACCAGGAGGAAATTCCCCTGTTTTGCAGCGAGGAATGCCGCAGACTGGATCTGGAGTGCAGAAAATACAGCCCGAAGCTCTCTGAAAAGGGCGTGGAGATGGCCCATGGAATGGTAATGCTGACCGATGGCTTCGCTGATGTAACCGGCAGTGAGAATGGCGGCAGTTCAATATCCTTCACTCCAGGGGAAGAGGAATTTCTGGCGGAAGCTGCATATGTGATGTGCTTTTTGAAAAATGACCGGATTCTGTATGCAAAGAAGGACGAACTGCTGTTTTATCTGCAGGATGTCGTAAAGAGTGTGACCGTGGAAACTCCGGAAGGAAAGAAGAAAATCTATCTGTTCGAGCCGGTCATGTACGCAGTCGTGAAATACGTGGCTCAGTACTGTCTCAGGCAGATGGAGAAGGGAGAATTTGACGTTTCCGATCAGTATCTGGTGGTTGAATTAAAATAATGAATGGCCGGCATGATGATTCGCATGCCGGCCATTCCTTTTCTTCTGTGAATTATTGAGGATCAGAAGCGTTTCCCTCTTTGGGCAGCCGGGTGATATAATCCATGAAGTCCTCCAGCGGCAGAGGGCGGCTGTAATAGTAACCCTGGTAGATGGAGCAGCCAAGCTCCGATAAGACATCGCGCAGTTCCGCGGTTTCCACATATTCGGCGACGGTACGGCAGTTTAAATTCCGGGCCATTTTGATGATTCCGGAGACAATTTCACGGGAGCGCTTATTGGTCATAAGCTGGGATACCAGATTGCCGTCTAATTTCACCTCATCGAAGGAGCCTTCCTGCAGCTGAATAAGGGAATTATGGCCCATTCCGAAGTCGTCCAGACTGAATTCCACGCCCTGGCTCCGCAAGTGCTCCATCTCGTTTTTCAAGTTATCCGATATTTCCATTGCCGCCCGTTCCGTGATCTCGAAAACGGGGCGGATGTGATCGGCGGGATACTGCCGGATCAGAGTGAGAACCGTGTCAAAAAAACCATTGCTCTTGATCTGCTTGGAGGAAATATTGACGGACAGACAGACGTCTTTCTTTAAAAATTCCTCCATGGTCTGGGCGTCCAGACAGGCGCGTTTAATCAGATAGTAGCCGAGTTCATCTAAAAATCCATTTTCATAGGCCAGCCCCACCAGCACGGGCGGAGCGATAAATCCGGTGACCGGATGCTTCCAGCGCAGCAGAGCCTCCATACCATGAAGAGTCCCGTCGCGGGATATCTGCGCCTGATAGTATAACTGAACCTGCCCCCGTTTGATGGCGTTCTGTAAATCCATGGCGAGATTTTTGGCGTAATAATAACAGGGGTAATCGTGGCTTAAGAAGCTGGGTGGATTCCCGTGCTTCTCGCCAGCGGCCATGTCTGCCTCCATCTGGTGAATAGCCTGTGTAAATTTACCGGTCTCCAGCTTTTCACTGCGTTTGATAAACGGGATATAGATCAGCGTTCCGATCACAAGATTGAACAACTGCATCAAACTGCCTGCGATGGACCCGGTAGCTTTAAATCCGCTGAGCAGAACAGGAACGGTCCATTCCACGGATTGGGTCACAGCGGGTACCAGGCCAAGAAGGATGGCCAGTGCGCTGGTGATTGTCAGGACGACCGGGGTGATGATGAATGGAGCCGCCATCGTCAGGTTAAAGATGATCGGGAAACCGAAAACAGCGATTTCACTGATATTAAACAGTACGGAGGGAAGCGCCACATGGGCGATCTTCCTGTTATGGCTCTGCTTCGAGGCGATGCAGAGGGCAAGGACGAAGCTTAAGGCGGTTCCGCAGCCGCCCAGGAATACGAAGGTGTCGAGAAACGTCTTGGAATAGATTTCCGTAGGGCGATTTCCAGCCGTCATCAGGGCCTGATTGATCTCTACGTTCTGCTCAAACAGCTGTCTGGAGACGGCCTCCAGCGTATTGGTGCCGTGGATTCCCATGAGCCAGAGGACGTGTGTGATAATCACATATAGAAGGATTCCAAACAAATTTCCGCTGATTCCGTCAAAGAGTTTCAGAAACAGGTAGGAACCGAAATTCGTGATATTGCTGTCACTCCACGTGATGCGGACGGAATATCCCGTAATTGTGAAAAGCAGGGTGATGGCAATGACAGGAATCAGACTCTGGATCGAAATGTTAAACAGATAGTCGGCTCCTGTGGTGTGCAGTCTCTCGAACCGGCGTCCAAGCTTCAAGAGCCGCTGGAACAGGATACAGGACAGCAGGGTAATGCACATGGCAGTAAAGACCCATTCCGCGCTGAAGATATAGTCCGTCTGATCCTCAATTCCTCCGCAGAAGGCCAGATAGGAGCAGACAGAGACCACGGGATAGAGCAGCAACTGGTCTGTCTCAGCCAGCTGTCCGTAGGAGATACTGATGGTGATGGTAAGAACCAGGGCCAGGGAACCCAGACTGATCATGTAAATGGTGTTTAAAAGCTCTGCAGCAGCTCCGTCAAGCCAGGAGGCGAGAAAAATCTGATAGCTGTCAATGGGAAAATTATTGAGAAGCAGAGAAAAAGATCCCATGATCAGAAATGGGATAGCGAGTGTCAATCCATGGCGTATGGACCGTGCAAAGATCGAATTTTGAAACCGGGATATTATTTTACGAAAACTCATGGTAACTCCTCAGGCCGGAGGCTGCAATGGAATAAAGTTGCTGTAGCTGCTGTTTCCTACATTATACACGAATCAGTTTCAGAAGTCATTCCATAAATGCATCAGTTTGAAAAAACAGATTGGATGATGCAACTTTGATGCATGCCCCCTGTAGAATCAATATTGACACAATTCGACAAAAAAGGATGTACAGCATAGAAGAAAAGGGGGACGGAAATGAAGAAATTATGGATCTATATGGCGGTGCCCATGACGCTTTTAAATGGATGCCAGATCCGCCCGGCACAGGCTGCGCCCACGGTGAATACCGTGGCGGAAAGGGAGACCGGCCAGGAGCAAACGATACCAGTGGAGCAGAAAGTGCCGCAAAATCAGCAGGGAATGGCCGCGGAAACCATAAAAGAAGCCGCATTTCACGGCTCAACCGTTATGATTGCCAAATCGCAGAAAACAAGGGCCGCCGATATCACGGAGGAGGAAATCGAAGCGATGGTCAGGATGGCGGCCTCCGATTTGAAAACTGTCGTGAAAAATGGGCAGACTGTGGTACTGAAGCCCAATCTGGTCCAGATGATTGTGGATTCCACGGGGGAGCTGCTGGATCAGGAGGTCAACGGGATAACGGTGGACTGGCGTGTCACAAAGGCCGTGTTAAAAATGGTAAGGGAGTTAAATCCGGATGGAAAGGTCTATATCATGGAGGGATCTGCGACGGGGCCGACCCGAGAGGTGATGAAATATTTCCATTACACTCCGGATTATATGGAGGGAGTGGATGGGTTCCTCTGTCTGGAGGAAGACTGCGGGGCGTGGCAGGATTTTGACGCGCCGGAGGTGGTAAAGGTGGTGCTGCCGGACGGTCTGCTCCATAAAACGTATTATTTTAGCCGGATTCTCTATGAGGCCGACGTGGTAATCAGCATTCCCACCTTAAAGACCTCTTCCGGTGTGGTGGTCACGGGCGGAATCAAAAATGTGAGCATCGGCACGCCGCCGGGGAATCTATACGGAGTGGCGCCCGATAACCCCAGCAAGACGGCCATGGTATCCCACAAGATCACGGACGGGGAGCTGGACCGGTGGATTTACGACTATTACATGGCCAAACCGGTGAATTACGTGATCGTGGATGGCCTTCAGGGCTTTCAGAGCGGACCGGTTCCCATGTCGCACGAGCGGAAAGAGACCGATAAAATGAATATGGGCGTCATCATGGGAGGAACGGATGCCGTGGCGGTCGATACCATCTGTTCCCTGGTAACCGGATGGGACCCTGAGAGCATCGGTTATTTAAATCTGCTGCGGAAAAATACGGAAGCGGGGGAACTGGAGTCGATCCGGGTAAAGGGAGCGTACATCGATGAACTGAGAAAGAAATTTACAATCAGGAAACCGGAGCTGGGCGGTATACAGCTGGAAGCAGGAACTGGGCCGTCACTGGAGGCGGAGGCAGGAAGGAATGGGGAGCAGTTGGAGATACAGTATAAGACTGGAGAAAATGCCTGCAAGACAGAGATTTTCGTGGATGGGATATTTCAGTATTCCGGCGGGACGGCCGCTGATGGGGAAATTCAGCTGAATATCCCCGGACTGTCTGCCGGAACACATGAGGTGCAGATCGTCGTCTACGACCGTTTCCTGAATAAGACGGCGAAGACCATAGAAGTATAAGACCGTGAGGACCATTATGCATCAGATCAGCTCATGAATCCGGCAGATCAGATCCAGGTCCTCTTTTTTCAGTTTCAAATTGGAATTCAGTACGGTTCCATCCGGAGCCGTCACCCGGATATCGATGACCGTTCCTTCAGCCAGAGCGCGTCCGCGGACCGCTTTCATGAAGGAGGGAAATTTTGGATGGCGTACCTTAAATGAGGTCCATTCTTCTTTTAACTGCATGAGTGCTGCAAAGTTCATGGATAGGTGTTTCCTTTCTGACTGTATTATACTGCCCGTAAAATCGTATCACAGAAAAAAACTACGGTCAATACGTAAAACAGACTGAATTTCAGACAGAACTTGTATTTTAATGGTTGATAGGTAATAATGAAAAGAAAAGGAATTGAAAAGAACTGGAATGAAAAAGAGCTGGATTTATAAGAAGCGTCAGGAGGAAGTGAAATCGTGAAGAAGCCGGATTATGTAAAAGTCATCAAAATCGCCGTGGGCGCGGGCCTGGCTATCGTCCTGGCGGAGCGTATGGGGTTGCGTTACAGCGCATCCGCCGGGGTGATCACACTTTTAAGCATTCAGGATACAAAGAAGGAGACGATCCGGGTGGTGGCACGCCGGCTGCTGTCATTTGTCATGGCACTGGCCATCTCCGCGGCAGGTTTTTCTGTCTTTGGGTACGGCCCCCTGGCGGTCTGCGTCTTTCTGCTGTTCTTTTCTGCTGCCTGTATGGCGTTTGGAATGCAGGAGGGGATCTCTGTGAATACGGTGCTGATGACTCATTTCCTGGCAGAGCGTTCCATGACGGGAGCCAACATCGCTAATGAACTGGGGCTTCTGGCCGTAGGCGCGGGAATCGGTGTGATTCTCAATCTCTATATTCCCGGAAAGGTACATTTAATCCGAATGAGCCAGCGCCGGATCGAGAGCCATATGAAGGAGATTCTGCGAAAGATGGCGGGACAGCTGACCACTGGAAAGGGCGGAGATGCCGGGCAGGCAGACGGTGAACCGCCGCTTCGTTCCCTTCTGGAAGAGCTTGACGCAGAACTGAAACAGGGGGAGAAGAGTGCGTATGAGGACATGGAGAATAAGCTTCTCACTGAGACGAGATACTACCTCCGTTATATGAACATGAGGCGGACACAGGCATTTGTTCTGGGACGGATCGAGGGGGAGTTAAAGCATCTGGGGGAACTGCCTTCCCAGGCGCAGCCGATTGCAGAGCTGATGGAGCGGATCAGCGGGGGCTTTCATGAGTATAACAACGCCGTAGGCCTGCTTGAGGCCCTGGACGCAGTAAAGGAGGATATGCGGGAGCAGCCCCTTCCGGAGCTTCGGGAAGAATTTGAAAATCGTGCGGTGCTGTTTCAGATTCTTCTGGAGCTGGAACAGTTCCTGGAAATAAAGAAGAAATTTGTGGAAGAACTGTCGGCAGAGGAAATAGGAAAATTTTGGAGAGAGACCACGTGTTGACAGGCGGAGCAAACTTCTGTATACTCGACACAGCGTCTGTGTGCGAAAACCGGCTTAAAGTTGTTTCTGCCGGAAACTTGAGGTTTTTTTCCTGAAGTCTTCAGAGTATACTGGAAAAGAAGCTGGGGCGTGCCGGAACATTCACCGCACTGGTTTTAGAATTGCGGCCGGGAGGCGGACAACATGGAAAAAATGACGGATTTCTTTACAGCCAGGGTTGATATCTATGATGATCATATGATTCATGAGGTTGAAGGGTGCCGGGAAGGCTATTTAAAGATGGCGGAACTCGTGCCGGAAAAGACGAAGACACTTCTGGATCTGGGCTGCGGAACCGGACTGGAGCTGGAGGCAATATGGACCAGGAACCCGGAGATTGCCGTCACAGGAATCGATCTGACGCCCGCGATGCTGGAACGGCTGAAGAAAAAGTATTCTGACCGGGACGTTACTCTGATTGAGGCGGATTACATGGCCTGCGAGCTGGGAACGGAGCGGTATGATGCCGCGGTTTCCTTTCAGACACTGCATCATTTTACCCATGAGGAGAAGCTGGGGCTGTATGAGAAATTATGGCGTGCCTTAAAGGCCGGCGGCTGCTATATCGAGTGTGACTACATGGCGGAAACGCAGGAGCAGGAGGACTATTTCTTTGCGGAGAAAAAGCGTCTGGAGGAAGAACTGAAGCTTGTTAAGGGGGAATATTACCATTTTGACATGCCGTGTACCATGGATAATCAGAAGCATTTGTTAAGACAGGCTGGTTTTACTGAGGTGGAAGTGGTATGGAGACAGGAGAATACAACGATCCTGTATGCAAATAGATAGAGAGGGGGGCGTTTCTTTATGATGAAAGAGGTTAAGACTGCATAGCAACAGGCCTATGCAGTGAAAGATAATATGAGTAATTGTATAGCCTTTGCTATTCCTGACAGTAAAATATGTTTAGGAGGCAGCGATGCGCTATCGGAAAGCAACGGAGGTTCTGCCGGAAGAACTGGTGGAAGCAATCCAGAAATATATGGATGGGGGATACGTCTACATCCCCAGAAAAGAAGAGAACAAGAAAAAGTGGGGAGAAGAAACCTCCTTTCGGGGAGAGCTTAAGACCCGCAACGAAGAGATTTATCGTAGATATCTGGATGGATTCGGTGTGAAGACGCTGGCGGAGGAATACTTCCTTTCGGAAAAGAGTATTCAGAGAATCATTTTATCAGAAAAAAATAAAGAAAAACAATAGTATGGAAAAACGATGTGCCGGGAAAGAACCCCGGCACATCGTTTTTTTTGTGTATTCCTTCCGATCTCCCGCTGTGTGATGTACCGCATCTTTCAGACAGAACCGACAACGAGGTATGCCTTCGTCCGGAGCCGTGTTAGAGTGGTTTCCGGAGGGACTGTTATGAAGAACAATATTCAAAAAATAAGAAGAGAACGCTGGAAGCTTGTGCCGGAGGCCGTACCCACAGTGAGACGGAATTGCTCGAAATGTAAAGAAAAACGTGAATTTATAAATAGCATGAAATTTCGTGTAAATGCTAATGGAAAAAATGTGGATGTATGGATGATCTACCGCTGCGAGAAATGCAATACCACCTGGAATATGAGCATTTTTGAGCGGAGCCCGGTGAGTGCGATACCGGAAGAGGAGTACGCCGGCTTCCAGGCAAACGACCGCCTGCTGGCAGAGTCCTACGGAAGACGAATGGATTTATTTGTAAAAAACAGAGCGGAAGCAGTGACGCCGGAAGGCGGATACCAGATAGAGGCAGAGGCGGAATCTGAAACGGGCGCTGAGGCAGGAGCAGAGGAAAACGTCCTCCCGGCTGAGAGCGGCTTCCGGCGTATTGAACTGGAGGTTCCGTTTCCCATGGTATTGAGACTGGACAGCCTGCTGGCCGACCGGCTGGGAGTATCGAGAAGCATGGTGAAGCGCTGGTGCGGCCAGGGAGTCGTGGTGAAGCTGGACAGAGAGGAGAATGTGTGGAAATCGGAGGAGAAGCTCTGCCGGGAAAAGGTCAGGAACGGTCTGGTGATCGGAATCCGGCCTATCCTGTCGGTTTCTGAGGCAGGAACGATGCCGCAGACTCCCGGTTCGACGCCTGTGAAATTAAAAGCCTGAAAGACGATCTGAACTGTCATATGAATATTACCATATTGTATCGGAATGCTTGACCGTACAAGGTAAAAATGGTATAATGAAGTAAATAAAACTGCGGAAGGAGATCGGCTATGATGAATCTGGAGAAGATGAAAAAACGAAAGAAAGAGTTGGGAATGACGAACCAGGAACTGTCTGAACGGTCCGGCGTGCCGCTGGGAACCGTTAATAAGATATTCAGCGGAGCCACGAAATCGCCGCAGTACGATACGATACTCGCACTGGAGACGGTTCTGGGGATGACATTTTACCGCGACGAAGACGGACCGTATATCAGCAGCATGCGGGAAGAAGCTTTTCATTATACGGTTCACGGATCGTATACCCTCAAGGATTACTATGCGCTCCCGGATCATCTCAGGGCCGAGTTAATTGACGGCCAGTTTTACTATATGTCATCTCCCGGCCTCGTTCACCAGAAGCTTGTCGGAGAACTGTACTTTCAGATCAAAGAATATATCAGGAGAAAGGGGGGACCCTGTGATGTATTTCTTGCTCCATTTGATGTGTTTCTGGATTCGGATGACAGAACGGTGGTACAGCCTGACCTGATGATCATCTGCGATCAGACGCGTGTGGAAGCGAAAGGCGTAACCGGTGCCCCTGATTTTGTCCTGGAGATCATATCCGAGAGCACAGGGAAGAAAGACTATTCGACGAAACTGAATAAATATTGGTCGGCAGGAGTCCATGAATACTGGATCGTTGATCCGTTAAAGGGACGAGTCCTGACGTACTGTTTTAACGGCGATAATCCGGATATAGGGATATATGGTCTGCATGATACAGTTCCAGTGGGAATTTATGGAGATTTGTCCATCAATTTTGGCGAGTTTTCCTTCCTGGTGTGATTTTTGTTAGAAGACAGGCGGTTTCCCGCAGACGTGAGATCAGATACGTGTATTTGCGAAGAACTGCCGGGTAAAAGGAATCAGACATACCTCATTGACAGGAGGCGTTCTGATTCCTTTTTTCTTTTTAGGAAGAATGCTCCTTCTTTCGGAACTCAGAAGGGGTGACGCCCGTGTAGTCTTTAAAAAGCTTGCAGAAATATTTGACGTTAGGGATCCCGACAGCCTCTGATATTTCGTACAGCTTCTGATTGGTGTTCAAGAGCAGCTGTTTCGATTTTTCAATCCGCACATTCTGAAGGTAGTTGATCAGATTCAGGCCGGTCTTCTTTTTGAACAGGGAGCTGAAGTAGCTGCTGTTCATGGAGATGAGGTCGGAGATCATACTCAAATCCAGATCCAGGTAATAGTTTTGCTCCATGTAGGCGATGGCCTGGTCTACCGGTGAGGAAGCCATGTGGGAGGCAGGGGCGGATCCGTCCTTTTTCTGCTTCCAGTAATCCATGAGCCGGGCATAGAGCGCATCCGTCAGGGCATCAGGAGAATCGCACGCCGTCATGGCTTCGGAAACGGAAAATTCAATTCGGTAGGCGCTATCCGGTTCGAGACCATCTTTGGCGGCCTGAAGTGCAAAGGTTTCTTCCAGCCTGTCGAGACAGTCACAGACGTACCCGGGGGAAGAATTCTCTACGCTGAGGATGTGATGAATGAAGCTGTAGAAGTTCTGGCGCAGATCGAATTGGCTGTTCCCAATGAAGTAGTGGTACAGCGTTTCGATCATGGTTAAGGGAATCACGGGAGTTCGTGCCTCCGTGTTCCGCTGCCGTTTCGGGTAAAATGCCACGGCCTCCGGATGGAAGAGCCGGTGATGCAGCAGCATGCATGCTTCCTGATACATGGAGGGAAGCGATTCCCTGGAACTTTCCACGCGGCTGATGGAGAGGCAGATCCGAAGCCCGTGTTTCTGGCAGTATACCCGGATATCTTCCTCTATATTCTGCCATATCTTGTGGCTGTAAGCAGAATCGAGGCGTGAAAAGTTGAAAAGCAGGCATTTATAGACGGACAGGATATCCGCCTGGTAAACGGCGGCATAGGGCTCAAACAGGGAGACGATCCACAGAAAATGGTTTTTATAGTCGATCGAAGACCCGTCTGAAGAAACAACAGGCGTGATCTTAATGCAGACAACCGCCATGTACTCCTCTGGAAATGCAATGGAGTAGTGGGAGAGGAAATGTCCGATCTCCCCGGCCGGATAACGGCCGGACAGGATATTGCCCAGCAGCAGCTCCTGGAAACGGTCAAGCTTTTTTTCGTAGGTGTGGATCCGTTCCGTCAGCTCCAGGCGAAGTGACTGCTGTTCCTTCAGCTGTCCAATCACCCGGGTGAGCACTTCTTTTATCTCATTCTTGGTGCTGGGCTTTAACAGATAGTCTTTGACTCCGTATTGAAGGGCCGTGCGGGCATACTCAAAATCGCTGTAGCCGCTCAGGATGATAAACTGGCCTTCCGGCAGCAGTTTCTGGCTCTCCCGGATAAATGTCAGGCCATCCATAAGCGGCATTTTGATATCGGTCATGATGATGTCGGGAGCATGCTCCCGGCAGAGACGCAGCCCCTCTTCTCCGTCACCGGCCTCGTAGATGTGTTCAAAGTCCATCTCCAGCTTTCGCAGGGTGACGATCAGTCCTTTTCTTATGATATCTTCATCTTCAACAATCAAAAGTTTCATAACTTACTCCGTTCGTTAAGGAAATTTTCTTCCTGCTCCTTTGTCGGTATGGAGACGGGCAGGGAGATCGTGTTGCAGGCGCCGCCTAAGTCAGAGGAGGAAAATGTAAAGGAATAGTGCCTTCCGTAAAGTAGGAAGAGTCGCAGGTTTACGTTGAGAATGCCGATGCTTTTACCGGATCGGGAGGATTCCATCTCCTGCGGTTCAAGGGATATGGGTTCGACCTCCAGTGTTTCCGTGGACTTCTTCATGGCAGCTGTAAGCGTCTGCTGCTGTTTGGCGCTGATTCCTGTCCCGTTGTCCTCAATCTTAATGATAATGCTGGAATCTCCCCTGTAAATGGTCACCTTTATGATCAGTTCACTCAGCTTATTCTCAAATCCGTGGACAAAGGAATTTTCAATAATGGGCTGAAGAATAAAATTGGGAATCTCAAAGCGGAGCAGATTGTCCGGCACCGACAGGAGCAGGGTGACCCGGTTGTTTAGCAGTAAATTCTGGATATTGATATAGTCCCGGATGATCTGCAGCTCATGCTCCAGCGTGCAGTGGTAGCTGGCCGGGGAGATGTTGTAGCGCATCAGATTCCCCAGGGCGGCGATGCTGTCGGAGAAATCATCCAGGTCGTGGATGATGGCGATCATTTTAAAGGTATCCAGGATATTAAAGAGAAAATGAGGATTGATCTGGGCCTGGAGAGCGGAAAGCTCCGTCTCCTTCTGCAGCATCCTGGCTTTGTAGACCCGGTTGATCAGCTCATTAATTTTGAATGACATATAGTTGATATCGGTGGCCAGCTGATCGATCTCATCCTCCCCGTTTACCGGGATGGCGACATGGAAATCGCCTTCCTGAATCTTATGTACGGCATCGATAATCGTGTTGATCTTTCGGATCAGCAGTGTGGACAGGAGGTAGGAGAGCAGCACGATGCCAATGGCAGCTGCTAAAATCACCAGGGCGAACGACTGCTGAGCCTTTAGAACCGGGCCGACGATCTCGGCGCCCGGAACCGCGCACAGGATCCAGCTGTCCAGCGCAACGATCTGTTTGATGGAAATCAGATACTCTGTCTGCGCCAGGGAGATGAGGAACGGGCCTCCATCGCTGTCAGAGAGATAGTCGCCTTCCATAAGTCTCTCTTCCAGAGAATGGCGGAAATCTGCGGTAACCTTTGCCGGCAGGTCGGAGATAATCTTTCCGTCGCTGTTTACCGCCGCCACAAAACCGGATTCCATGGCCGGTATGGTTTTCATGCCCTCGAAAAATACGGATGGTTTTATGCAGACCTCCAGGAAATTATTGGAGGTCAGAAGAGGATAAAACAGGGAATAGACCATCTGCTCTTCCCCTCCGTAGCCGTAGCTGTAGCTGCGGTTTATGTGGCATGGCTCCAGGTAAAAGCCCTTGTCAAAAATGGAATGCTCCATCTCCTGCATCCACGGCTCTGAGCGGTAGTCATCGTACTGATGAAGGTACTGGGTTTCCGGAATCGAGGGGTTATTTGTGAAAAAATGGTAGTAGGATATCTCCGGGCTGGAGGCTTCCAGCCATGAGAGCAAGGGCGAAATATCGTTGTTCAGAATCTCGATTAATTCGAGATCGCCGTAAAATTTGGGGACGAAGAACTTATTGATGACCGTGTTGGTGGAGACTAAATAGGAGACATTTTTTATTTTCTCTATTTTGGAATGGATGGTATTCAGTTCCTGATCCAGTCTCTGATCGATGGCGCTCACGGCGTTTTCCCGGACCGGCTTTACGATGGACTGATACAGCAGGACAAGGCAGAGCATGAGCGGGAATGAGACAAGGACGAGATAACAGAGAATCAGCTTCGATTTATAATGCATTTTTTTGATAATTCCCATTTGCAGGACCTCCGAAGTATGGATGTTACGTGAAAACAACTATATTTATTATACTATTTCCAAAAAACGTGTACTTCTTTTACAAAATCCGTGTGATATACTATGAGCACCTGGTAAGGTATGCTGTATGGCAAACGGGAATGTTCCCAATATTCAATTATAAAGCGTTTTTTTAGTTTTGCAACGGGAAAAACGTCAGATGGAGGAGGCTTGGTATGTGTATATGAAAAAGTTACCCAAAAAAAAGAGGTCAGGAAAGAGGCAGTTTCAACTGCAGCTAATGGTGATTCCAGCCATGGTGTTCTTTTTTATTTTTTCCTATATCCCGGTTATGGGACTGGCAAATGCTTTTCTGGATTACTCGCTGACCGACGGATTCTTCGGCCACGCATTTGCAGGAATGAAGTATTTTAAGGAGCTGTTCTCCAGCGAGAGCTTCTATCTAGCCATGAAAAATACACTGGGAATGAGTTCCTTGAAGTTCTTCTTTACGTTTACGTCGCCGCTTCTGCTTGCGCTCATTATCAATGAGGTACCGTTCAAGTGGCTGAAGAAGGCAACCCAGACGGGAAGCTACTTACCGCATTTCCTGTCCTACGTTATTGTAGCGACGCTCTGGATTGTGTTTCTGGACAGCAAGGGACTGATCAATGATATTCTGATGAGACTGCATATCACGGATATGCCCATCGAATTCCTGGCGGATTCCAAGTATTTTTGGTGGATCGGCGTGTGGATCGACTGCTGGCAGGAGAGCGGCTGGAATGCGATTATTTATCTGGCGGCTATCGCGGGCATCAACCAGGATATCTACGAAGCGGCGGCCGTGGACGGCGCCGGGCGTCTAAAACGGATCACACAGATCACGCTTCCGTCTATCGCATGGACGGCCGGAGTCCTTTTCGTTATGAACTGCGGAAACTTACTGAGCGGCGGCCCGGTGGCTTCCAACTTCAACCAGTCATATTTGCTGGGAAATGCCTTTAACTATTCGAAATCCTATGTAATCCAGAAATTCATTGTCGATGAAGGCTTAAACCAGATGAGGTTTTCCTTTGCGGCGGCGGGGAATCTGATTCTGTCCGTACTTTCGGTGACGCTTCTTCTGACCGCCAACAAAATATCAAAAAAAGTATTTGGAAAGAGTGTCTTTTAACGGGGGTGACGATATGCTTCGAATGAAATTAGGAAGACCTGGAGAGGACAGAATCATTAATATCGTTACTTCTGTATTGTGTATTCTGGTTCTGATCGTGACCGTATATCCGGTTTATTACTGCCTGATCTATTCGTTTAATGACGGCAAGGATGCGGCGAAACAGGCGATTTACTTCTGGCCGAGAAAGTTTTCCCTGGAGAATTACAAGATCGTTTTCCAGAACAAAGCGATCTATCCGGCCTTCATGATGACGATGCTCAGGAGTATTGTGGGAACGGTACTGGCCGTTTTCTGTATGGCCATGGCGGGGTATGCGCTGTCCAAGGATAACTTAAAGGGGCGGAAGGTTTATATGATTATGGGCGTCATAACGCTGTATTTTTCAGCCGGAGTGGTGCAGTCCTATCTCCTTTACCGGGAGATGCGGCTTTTGGATTCCTTCTGGATCTATATCCTGCCTAACATTTTTCAGTTTTATTATATCATTCTGTTTATATCATTTTTCAGAGAACTGCCGGCGGCGCTGGAGGAATCGGCGCAGATGGATGGAGCGGGGTACTTTACGATCCTGTTTAAGATCATCATACCGCTGTCAACGCCGGTGATCGCCACGGTATCGCTGTTTGTAGGGGTCTGGCACTGGAATGACTGGTTCCACCCGGCGTTCTTTATCCAGAACGAGAGTCTGATGACACTGCCGGCCGTCCTGATGCGGGCCATGTCTCTGGCCGAGGCGCAGCAGACGCTGCAGAAGATGATCGCCGTGCCGTCGCAGAGCAGTACCACCATGGAGTCGGTCCGGTATGCGATGTTAATCGTGTCGATTCTGCCGGTAACGATTATTTACCCCTTCGTCCAGAAATTCTTCTTAAAAGGGATGATGCTGGGTGCGGTGAAAGAGTGAGCCTACCCATTCAGCAGTGCGGCACTTTTTAATACAAACTGTCATAGGGCGGAACGCCCGGGCTTCTTGTTTTCGTGCATTTCGAAAACAAGAAAATGCACGAAAACAAGAAGATGCACGGCTGAAAAAATTACGAATAAAAAAGTAAATAGATAACCATACATAAAGGAGAGAGGGAATATGAGAAAGTTGAAACGTGTATTATCATGCATGGTGTGCTCTGCTATGGTAGCAGGTATGCTGGGAGGCTGCGGGGGCGGTCAGAGTACGGTTAAGGAGACCACAGCGGGGACTGCGGCAGTGGATACGACGGAAGCAGAAACGCAGACAGAGGCGCCGGAGGCGGCTGCATCGAATTTCCAGTCTGAAATGGATTGGGAGAAAATCGGCTGGCAGGCGGATCCGGAAGATCTGGAATGGAAGGAAGATACATCGCCCATAGAATTAGGGTATTACGCCAACTTCTCCTGGTTTTCACTGGACTGGAACGATGCCACGGCAGAGCGTGTGACCGCGAAGACAGGCGTTGATTTAAACTTTATGAAACCGGTAGTTGACGACGGTCAGAAGCTGAATATGATGATCGCCGGCAATCAGCTGCCTGATATTCTGACTCTGGACAAAAATGACGCGGCCTTAAAGAAGATGGCCGAGGCGGGGATGCTGTGGTCACTCGACGATCTGATTGACCAGTATGCGCCGAAGATGCGTGAAATCCTTCCGAAGGAAATCTTAAGCAACTATCAGATGGCGGATGGAAAGACGTATCAGTTTACCACATGGATTCAGGGAGAAGCATGGCAGAAGGCCGCGAGAGAGTACGATCAGATCGTGGGAACGAACCAGCCAATCATGACAGTCAGAAAAGATTACTACGATGAGATTGGCCGTCCGGAGATCAGGAATATGACCGAATTCATCGCAGCTGTTAAGCAGATGAAGGAAAACCATCCGGATAAAATCGGTTTTTATCCCGCTGATGGAAGCATGTCCGCCGATGAGTTTGGAAAGAGCGCGAAGCTTTCCCACTATGGCATCCAGATGGGATTGAGCACCGATTTTTCAGAGAAGGACGGGGGAATCCAGTGGGTGGTCCGCGACGACAAGTTCAAAGAGCCAATGAAGTATTTAAATGAGATGTATCTGGAAGGAATTCTGACAAAAGATCCGTTCATTGACACCAAGGATGTAGGAAAGGCCAAGATTGAGCAGGGCGATGTGATTTCCTACTGCTGGACGATCTCCGACGGCGAGAAGGTGCCTGGAGACAACCCGGATACTACCTACGAGATTCTGCCTCCGTTTGAGACATACGGACAGATCAGAACGGGAGCCGGCTGGCTGGCGACCGTGATTCCGAAGACCTGCAAGGACCCTGAGAGAGCGATTCGTTTCCTGGAATATCTGGCATCTGTAGAGGGACACAGCGACGTATCATGGGGCATCGAAGGCGATACGTATCAGGACGCGGTAGCAGGCGCCCAGTGGCATATGGTAGATGGAAAACCGGTTCTGCTGGAAGAATATGTGAAGGATAAGAACGCGGACTGGGGCGGCGTTGCCTCCAGAAACGGACTGGGCGAGTATTGGATTGCCTGCAACGAGCTGTTGTGGAACCTGCCGTGGTGGAACGACCAGGATGAGAGAATGAACAAATTCAATGAACAGTTTGGAAAGTATGTGGAATTCCGTCCGGAACTGGACATTCAGGACCCGTCACCGGAATCTGAAGAGGGAATTATCAGACAGAAAGCGTTCAGCCTCCTGCAGCAGTATTCCGTAAAAATGATCTTTACCGAGGACTTTGAGTCTGTGTACCAGGAATTCATTCAGAAGATTGATGAGCTGGGGATGAATAAGGTGGAAGCTTATTGGACGGAAGAGTATAAGAATAAGATAAAATAAGAGGGATTATGACTGAGAAAAAGATTACCTGCTGCGGAATCAGACCACTTATTTACTGCATCAGCAGGGAAGAGGGAGATCCGTATCTGATCCATAATTACGACGGCGCGGTGGAGTTCCCGCCCGTTACCCGGTGCTTTATCCTGCCCTTCCAGGGGCAGGGGGAGTACCGCTCCTATGAGGTGAAATCGAAAGAGCCATTCCAGATTTATATAAGTGCAGATGAAATGGAGGTGACCGTTTCAGCAGATAAAGAGGAGACTGTATCCCAGTTGGCATGGAAAGAATTTGACGGCCCGCCGCACAGTGATGTGATGGGTAATTCCATAGAACTGGACTTCGAAAATGGGGATATCTTCCGGGATACGTATTACCATTTTTACTGGGAAACGCTTCTGCCCTCTGTGGTGGAGCGGACGAGGGCGAAATCGTATTCCAACAGTGATGGTTACGTGGTGAGTACGCTTCAGAAGGGCGCCTATGCGGGAACGTACCCGGATGTAGACCATGAATTCCAGATCAAAGGCCGTCTGGCCGTGGCGGATGAACTGGATCTGGCTGTGGTAAGGCGCATGATGGAACTGCAGCTTAAGCTGATGGCAGAGGACCCGGAGCAGGCGTTCCGTGATCCGTGTGCCATTCAGCCGAGCGGAGCCAGAGAGTACCATGTCAGGCGGAACAGCCTGGATAACTCGGAGAATGCGGAGATGTTTCTCGTGACCGGAAATATCGAAATCATTGAATCTGCATGCTTTTATTACGCAGCCGTTAAAGACGATGACTGGCTCCGGGGCCATATCGAGGGGCTGGAAAACTCCCTGTCCCTTGTGGAGAGCTGTATCGACCGACAGGGCCGGCTGTGGTCCGACGTTTATTACGAGGATCAGGTGATCAAGGATGGCCGGGAATGTATGGCCCAGGCGCTTGCGGCCAGAGCATTTGAAATCATGGCCGGGCTGGAAGCGGTCTTAAAACGGGATAAACAGGAGGCGCATTACCGGGCCGTATCGGGTCTGCTGAAAGGTGTCCTGGTGCAGGCGCTTCCCACCGGCTTCTGGGATGCGTCGAAGATGCGGTTTATCGACTGGGTGGACAGAAATTCGGTGTCCCATGACCATATCCACCTTCTGGCAAATGAGCTTCCGGCGCTGTTTCATTATACGAATCCGGATCAGGAGCAGGGCGTGGACCGTCTGATGGAGGCGTGTTTTGAGGAGTTCCAGCGTTTCCCCAGCTTCGTTTCCGCCAGAATTTCAGATTATACGGAGTCGGAGATCGGTTCGGGAGGCCCGTATGACCTCTGTGCGGCCGGCAGATACTGGTGCTGGGATTTTGCCTACTGGAGAGAAAAGGGAAGAACTGATATTCTGGAACAACAGCTTTTGGCGGTCTGCCGTCAGGCCAGGATGGACGAATACCGGATGGGTGAACGGTATGACATGAATTACGTTTACTATCACAGTGAGAAAAACTGGCACGGAGCGGCCCATTATTACGAGTATCCCTGCGTATTTATCTGGAATCTGATTGCCGGGTACGCGGGTGTGCGGTTTGGGCTTCAGGCTGATTTAGAGATAGAGCCGATGCTCGCCGGAGACGGAAGAGTAAGGCTGGAAAATCCGCAGTACGGCATTGAATATGAGGTGGCGGGAAATACCATTTTCGTGAAAAATCTGCTTGATCGAGAGCGGTCACTGCTGGTAAAATGGAAAAATGAGGAACGGCTGGTGAAGCTGAGAGAAAACGAGACATGGTCCTATACGTGCGGCGTACAGAGACCTGTACGGCTTTTCTGGAATGAGGAGATTACATGGTAAGAGATATAAAAAGATATGGAAATCCGGCTTGCAGGGAACGTGCCATTGTACAGGGGCCGAACTGCCGTTTCACCGTATTGACGTCCTCACTGATTCGTATGGAATACAGCGAAAACGGCAGCTTTGAGGACCGGGCCACGCAGATTGTGATGAACCGGGAGTTTACGGTTCCGAAATATGAAGCTGTATGGAATGGTGGTTTCCTGACGATTACTACGGAGTTTTTGCAGCTGCGTTACCGGGGCGTTTGCTGAAGACGGATTGAGTATACGAACGATCGTTGATCCAAAGACGGGAGAAAGCCGTATATGGCGCTGGGGAGACGAGAGTAAGGATCTGGGAGGAACTGCGCGCACGCTGGATGAGGCAGATGGTGCGATTCCTCTGGAGCACGGGATGATTTCCAGAGACGGTTGGTCTGTGATTGATGACAGCGGTTCCATGGTCATTGGAGAGGACGGCTGGGTTACGCTGCGCGGAGGAGTTGAACTGGATTTCTACTTCTTTGGATATGGCCACCGCTATCAGGAATGTATCCGCGATTTTTACAGGCTGTGCGGGAATACGCCTCTGCTTCCGCGGTGGGCGCTTGGAAACTGGTGGAGCCGGTACCATAGATATACGGAAGAGGAGTATAAGAGGCTGATGGTGCGCTTTCAAAGAGAGCAGATCCCATTTTCCGTGGCAGTCATCGATATGGACTGGCATCTGGTCGATATTCCGCCGAAATATGGGACCGGGTGGACCGGATATACCTGGAACCGGGAGCTGTTCCCTGATCCGCCGAAGTTTCTGGCGTGGCTCCATGAACAGGGGATGAAGGTTACCTTGAACGTCCATCCGGCGGACGGGGTGCGCGCCCATGAGGAGGCGTATCCGCGAATGGCGGAGGCGCTGGGAATCGATCCGGCAGGCGGGACAGCGGTAGAGTTCGACGTGACGGACCGGGCGTTTCTGGAGGCCTACTTCGATGTGCTGCACCACCCGATGGAAGAGGACGGCGTCGATTTTTGGTGGGTGGACTGGCAGCAGGGAAAGGAAACCAGGATTCCCGGCCTGGATCCGCTCTGGATGCTGAACCATTACCACTATTTGGATAGCACACGGGCGGGCGGCGCGGGCCTTACATTTTCCCGGTATGCGGGAATTGGCAGCCATCGGTATCCTGTCGGATTTTCCGGGGATACCATCATAAGCTGGGAGAGTCTTCAGTTTCAGCCGTATTTTACGGCTTCGGCAAGCAACGTGGGATATGGCTGGTGGAGCCATGACATCGGAGGACACATGATGGGGGCCAGGGATGATGAACTGGCGGCGCGCTGGGTGCAGCTCGGCGTATTTTCACCGATCAACCGGCTTCACAGCACCTCCAATCCATTCAGCGGTAAGGAACCCTGGAATTTCAATAAGCGGGCCGAGATGATTATGGGAGACTTCTTGCGGCTCCGTCATGAACTGATCCCCTATCTCTATACCGCGAACCGCCGGGCCAGCTTCGAGGGTTGTCCTCTGGTTCGGCCGCTGTACTGGGAGGAGCCGGAACAGAAGGAGGCCTATGAGTTCCCGAATGAATATTATTTCGGCTCGGAACTGCTGGCCGCGCCTATTACGGAGCGGATGGAACCGGAGGCGGATCTGGCGGGCGTGAAAGCCTGGATTCCGGATGGAATCTGGTTTGATTATCAGAGTTCGCGGATATATCAGGGCGGAAAACAGATGATGCTTTACCGCACCTTAGAACAGATGCCGGTGCTTGCAAAGGCGGGAGCAATCATTCCCAGAAGCCTTGACAGGATGGGAGGCACGGGGAATCCGAACTGCATGGCGGCCGATATTTTCCCTGGCGCGGACGGCTGTTTCAGCGTATGGGAAGACGACGGGAGAACAGAGGCAGATGGGGAAAATGATGACAGGTGGGCTGTAACGCGGCTTTCCCTGGAGTGGAGCCCGCTTACCCGTTTCGTAATTGGCGGTGTTGAAGGAAATCGAAGTGCGGTTCCGGAAATGCGGTCATGGAAGCTGAATTTCCGGAATGTGGAATATGTGGTTCCGGAAGTGACCGTCGAAGGAGAGCGTGTGGACGCGGTTGTCTCCTACGATGAGGTGAGAAAAAATCTGACACTGGAGCTTTCGGGAATCCCCTCCGTAAAAACCGTGGAGGTGCGATTTGGAACCGGTATGGAGATGGCCTCTATGGACCGGGCAGATCAGGCATTCGAGATTTTAAACAGGGCGCAGATTTCTTATGATAAGAAGGAAGCGATATTAGAGGCGGTAAAGAAACAGAGAGGCGATGCGCTTCTGACTATACAGAGCATAGAGGAAAATACGGTACTGGTGGGGGCGCTGGCGGAAATACTGTTCAGCGATAGAAATTAAAATGCGTTTCCCCGCGCATAGACATCAGGCATTATGCCCGGCGGCCCCTTGACAGGGACGCCGGGCTGTAAGCGTTTGATACAGACACACAGCAGGCAGACTGAAAGGAGAAAAGAGATGGAAAGTATTTTTAAGGTTGGTGAATTTGAGGTGATTTCGGAGGCGGCTGTATCCTGTACCGCTTTGGCGACAGAAAAAGGGGCGGGGAGGACCGTTACGGAGTTTCAGCTTCAGTCAGACCGTATTTTGTGTATGGGAACTGAAGTTGAAATCCGTTATTCCTTTCCCATTATCGATATCTGCGGACGGTGGCATCCGAACTGCCGTGCTGACCGGTCGTTGAAGGCGGATTGGGAGGCGCCGGTGGCGTCCATGACAGCTGTCTCGGCTCCTGTCGTCTGTTTCTTCAATTCCGAAAGCAGGAACAGACATACGATCGCAGCTTCGGAGCTGTGCCAGGAAGTGGATATGAATGCCGGAGTGCATGAGGAAGACGGCAGGATGGCCGTTAAGATCCGGTTCGTTCTGAGCCCGCAGAAGCTGAGCGCGGGATATTCCTTCCGGCTGTGGGAGTCACAGGAAGATGTTCCGTATTGGGATACGTTAGATCAGGTGAGGCAGTGGTGGGAGGAGGCAATGCCGCCTGTCATGGAGGTGCCGGACGCGGCCAGAGAGCCGGTGTACTCTTTCTGGTACTCCTGGCACCAGGATATCAATGCCTCTATTGTTGAGGAGGAGGCGGAGCGCGCTGCGAAAATGGGCTTTGATACGATTATCGTGGACGACGGCTGGCAGACCGGGGATAATAACCGTGGATACGCGTTCTGCGGGGACTGGGCACCCGAGCCTGGAAAATTTCCGGATTTTCCGGAGCATATACGGCGGGTTCACGCCATGGGTATCAAGTATATGCTTTGGTTTTCCGTACCATTTGTGGGAAAGAACACAGGCTGCTGGAACCGTTTCTCCGATAAACTGCTCTGCTACGATGAGCGGCAGCAAGCCGGAGTTCTGGATCTGCGTTATCCGGAGGTACGGGAGTATTTGCTGGCAGTCTATTTAAAAGCTGTCCGGGAATGGGATTTAGATGGGCTGAAGCTGGATTTTATCGATGAGTTTTATATAAGAGAGGGTACTCCTGCGTGGAAGGAGGGAATGGATTTCAGGGATATCCAGGAGGCGCTGGACGTGTTTATGACCAGCGTGCGGGAGACTCTGCGGAAGGAAAAGGAGAATCTGCTGATTGAATTCCGGCAGCGCTATATCGGACCCAACATGCGCAGGTACGGTAATATGTTCCGCGTCGCAGACTGCCCCTGTTCTCCGGTAACTAACCGGGTCGGCTGTGCGGATCTGCGGCTCCTGTGCGGACACAGCGCCGTCCATTCGGATATGCTGATGTGGAACCGTGGGGAGAGCCCGGAGGCCGCGGCCATACAGGTCTTGAGCTGTCTCTTCGGCGTTCCGCAGATCTCGGTCCGCCTGGCGGATCTGGAAGAGGGGATTGCGGAGATGCTCCGGTTCTGGCTGGATTTTATGAGACAGCACAGAGCACTGCTGCAGACGACTGTGATCCATGCGAAGGAGCCGGAAAACCTCTATCCGGAGGTGAGCGTGGAAAATGAAACGGAGGAGATCCTGGTTCATTATTCGGCAGAACGAGTGATCCGTCCGGCTGCGCAGAAGGAAATCACTTACTTTGTAAACGCCCAGCACGCCCAGGAGCAAATACTTATTCTGGATCCGGAAAGGGCGGTGTCGGTTACCGTGAAGAACTGCCGCGGAGAAGTGACGGAGACCATGGAGTGGAACGGGGGAGAGGGCCTCGTAAGGCTGTCCATGCCCGCGTGCGGTCTGTGTGAGCTGCGCTGGAGATGAGCACGGCGAGGTACTGGTACTGCGTTGCATAATGCAGTACTAGTACAGCATTGTGCAATTAACAGTGAATATAGCACCCGCTATCTACGCCAGGTGCACGGCCGCGAAGCTAACCGTAGGGTCCACTACGCCGTCGCTTCGCGGACGCACACCTGACGCAGATATCAGGCACTCTATTCACCATTAATTACGCAATGCTGTACTAGAGAATTGGGATATAGAGATCAATCTGGGATTCCGGGTTGTCATATCCTGAAAATCGCTGATCGTATACTTCAAAATCTTCCCGCGCATCCAGTTTCTCATTCGTTCCGAGAAACCAGGTGCCCCAGATATAAGAATAGCTGTCCTGAAGGAGGGAGAGGCTGCCGGTGTGTGTGAACACCGCGTAGCGCCCTCCTTTTATGATCTTTGGAACAAATGGCGCAGGGAGACCGTCAAAGCTGCTCACCTCGACCGCTGCAACCTCTGAGAAGAGAACATCCCCATTCATGCTGTAGAGCGTATTGCCCTGGCCGCAGGCCTCGCAGATGCCGAAGCCTCTCCCGCCGGGGATCTGGTGGGGAATCTGATGAGACATTTCCATAAAGGCGGCCCAGAGGCCGGGCAGCACGTTATCGTTCAGCGTGGTGCTGCCGCGCAGACCGGCGGCCATGATATCAGGCAGTTCCACTATGATGGGATGGACCGTCAGGTTCTTCGTGATATGGGTGAGGCGTTTCCCCTCCAGCTGTGGCTTGGATCCGATGAACAGATCGAGCCGGTTCTTCCGGTAGGAGACCGGGCTGGTGAGGTAAAGCGACTTGAAGGCGCGGCTGAAGCTTTCCGCAGATTCGAATCCGCAGTCTAAAGCGATATCGAGGATCCGCCTGTCCGTATAGAGCAGCTCCTTGGCGGCTTTGGCGATCCGCCGCTTCCGGATGTAGCTGCCCACACTTTCACCCAGCAGGGCATTGAACTGCCGTGTAAAGTGGTAGTAGGAGTATCCGGCCGCGGCAGCCGCGTCTTCGACTTTGATGTCTTCGCCCAGATGATTTTCGATGTAGAGGATGGCGCATTCCAGCGCTTTTAAATAGTCCATGGTCAGGCTCCTTTCTGCCAGGTCAGGCGGCATGAGTGGGCAGCGTATTTTTGTACAATCTGGCTGAATCTTAAGGTTATGCAAATGGATTCGGGGCGAAACGGAACATATCCGGAGCCGCGGGTTCACCGGAGATGGAGATCACTTCTTCCGAAGTGGGGAGCGGATCGCTCAGCCGGTACGTATGCCAGCCGTTTTCTGCCCGTCCGCCCCAGCATAATTCTATTATACCATCCATCGGATCAAGGATCATGCTTTTTGTTGTGCCAAAGAAATCCTGATAGAAACGGCAGCACAGCCCGTTCGGATAGGGGGCCAGAAGCATGGATTTTAACTGGCTGACCGTGAGCGTTTCCGTGCTGTCTGCAATGCTCTTAATATAGTCATACCGCTTCAGGGAATGGATCATGGCCTCCGGTTCTAAGGATGCCAGTTCATGGATTACGGCATGGTTGGTGGCGTGGGTGTAGGGAAGCGGGGAGGTTTTATCCAGAGGACGGACCGCCATTCTGCCATCCAGTGTTTCTACCAGGGCGCCATTTCCGGAACGGTCCAGCAGGATCAGATTGAGATTGTAGGCGATGGGCATGCCCTTTAAAAAGAGGAGCGCCTCCCTGGTATCACGGCAGTTTTCCAGAAGCGAGCGGATAACCGCCCAGTACTGCAGGCCCTCCAGTGCAGGCCGGCGCATACATTTGTCGGCGCCGACCGGAAATCCGCAGGAGCTCATGGTGACGGCCAGCCCCTGGTCATTGAAGCCATCCTCCCGTCCAAAGCATAAGACACTGGTGCCCATATGCGTATATTTCCCTTCCACACTGGTTTTAATCAGCTGGAAATCCTCCAGTTCGTCGTTGAATTCATAGTTGCGCGCAATAAGCGGGTGTCCGTTCGAGGATTTGGAGGGCAGGAGGGCTAAGTGACTGCAGTTAGGCTTTAAATAGGTCATGGCATAGTAGACGACAGATTCCAGAGGGACATTCAGTTCGCCGGCAAAACCGGAAAGCTCCTCATTCAGTCCCGGGCACCACCGGGCAAACAGTGTTTCCGCCTGCCGGGCTTCGGCTTCACCGAAGTTTTCATATCCGGATGTATAGTAATTCTTCATTGAAGGAATGGAAGCTGCCATGCGTCCCAGCGCCTGTCCAATCTCATAACTGCTTCCTTTCAGTTCCAGCGTTCGTGTTGTGATTGATTTCATAAGTGAATACCTCCTGTGTTGGTTGATTGATGAGATAATCTTAACGTAAATAAGAAATTTAATCTTGACATTTCCTGCGGGAATTACTGGAGTGTGAGTATGCGCAAGCAGTCAGGTCTTTTACGAATGCTGTGTTTATGATATACTATGAGCATCGTGCAATTCAGAACGTGTCAGAAAGGAAGGAATAAGCGTATGGCGGGAATGAAACTGGCGGAGCCGTGGCTGCCTGAAGTATATGAACTTGTGTCGGAGGAGACAGAGCTTCTTCATCAGAGCAGGGAAGGGGACGAGCGGATCCAGAATGCATATTTAAAGAATATGACTGCACAGGAGGAAGATTTTTCCGGCCTGTGTTTCTCCAGAGTAAAGTTTGAAAATTGCAGTTTCGAGGGGTGTAATTTTGAAAAGGCGGAATTCAGCGATGTGTTGTTTATCTCCTGTAACTTTTCCAACTGTCTGTTCCGCGACAGCTTTCTCAGACGGGTATCATTTCAGCGGTCGAAGGGGACTGGGGCCAGGATGACAGAGAGCAGCTTAAAGGATGTGACGATCACGGACTGCAGTATGCAGTATTTGAATTTAGACGACTCGAAGCTGGAGTCTTTCCGGGTGGAAGATACCGATTTAGAAAATGGTAATTTCGCGCAGTGCAAGTGCAAAGGCGTTACGTTCAGCCAGGTCAGGCTTCAGAATGCCAGCTTTTTTAAGACTCCGCTTAAGGGAATGGACTTTACCACCTGCGACATCAAGGGGCTGGTGCTTTCCGACGAGTGTTCAGAGGTGCGGGGGGCGGTCATGGATTTATATCAGGCGGCGGAACTGGCGAAGCGGCTGGGGATAGTCATAAAGTGACATAATATGTACGTGAAATGAAAAGAAAGCGGCCGGTAAATTTGATAATATATGGAGTGACGGAGGTAATTATGAACAGCAGCAAAACATTCAATGACGTAATCCTATATTTGGAAAAAATAATTCCTGATGGCTGTGAAATCGATTATCATGAAATATCCAGAATAGCCATGTGTCCGGCTGCGTTGTTTCAGCGTATTTTCAATTTTATCTCGGGGATCAGCATTTCTGATTATGTAAGAAAACGAAGACTGACACTTGCCGGCTACGAACTTAAAAATACGGATATTTCTGTTCTTGACGCGGCGGTAAAATATGGTTTTCAGTCTCATTCATCTTTTTCCCGTGCCTTTAAGGAGCACCATGGGATTACGCCTTCACAGGCCAGAATAAAAAATGCCCGGCTAAATGATTATCTTCCGATTAATTTCTCAGATATGAGATTTGTAGGAGGAAAGCGTATTATGGCTGAAATGAAACGCATCATGTATAAGGAAACACCCGAACGACTCATGGTGGGGCTGCCCCGGGAGACCAGCTTTTCTGACGCCGGCTTTGTATGGCAGGAATTCTTTCAGGGAGATACCATTGAAAAACTGGACAGGCTGGCGGACGTAAAATACTGTGATGACATCGACGAAAATGACGGAATCGGTTTCATGTACGACTTTAGCGACAGAATGAATTTTAAGATAGTGATAGGTGACTTTGTCCGGATGCAGACGGAAATACCGGAGGGACTGTTCGTAAAACACATACCCAAAGGCCGGGCGGCCTATGTTCAGATTGAGGGCAGTAATGTGGCGGAAATCCTTGATTCCGTTTACCTGCTGATTACAGAAGCGATTGAGAAAACAGGCGGAACCATTGACTTCGACAACTTTTACTGGTGTGAGATTTATACCCATGAACGTTATTCGGAACCGCTTGCGAGGGGAGAAAAAGTGGTGATTGATTATATGATGCCGGTGAAGGCAGATGCGGAGGCGGCAGGGTAATGTCAGGGAGAGAAATAAACTGGAAAAGAAATAGGGGATTGGGAAATAAATATCATATTTGATATAAATCGTCGTAGAAAGAAAGAACGGGCGGCAATATGCAGTCCGTTCTTCTTTTTTTGTCTGTTTCTTTGTATATCGAGTTTATATCTCTTTTTCAAATCCTATCAGTCTCAGCTTTTTAACTGCTTCAATCTTTTAACTGCTCCAGTCTTTTAGCTGCTTCTTATAAGTCTCGGGCGGTGTCGTATTATAAGCCTGAAGCGAATAGAAGTAATCGAGAGCGGCCCGCCGGCAGGACTCCACATGTGTTTTCATCAGAGACTGCGCCTTATCGACGTCCTTTTCCAGCAGCGCATCAAGAATTCCCATATGCTCTTCCCTCGCATCATGAATCTGCACTCGGTTCTGCTTGCTGGCAATAATAACCCTCGTATTGTCATCAAAGACTCTGTGCATCATATCGATAATGTAACGATTACCGCAGTATTCAATAATAAATAAATGCATGGCAGTGTCCAGACGAAAGCTGTTGGGGATATCCTCGAAATCTTCCAGAAATTTTCCGCGAAACTGGATCAGTTCGCTTTCCGGCAGATAGGGAGCGGCCATGCGAAGCGCCACGGGCTCTATCTCGATTCTGGTCTGAAAAATCTGAAGCACATCGCTCAGTAAAATATCTGATACGTAAATTCCCTTTTTGGGCATGATCTTCACAAAACCATCCGATTCCAGCCTGCTGATGGCTTCACGGACAGGAGTGCGGCTGAATCCAAGATCCTCGGCAAGGCGAGCCTCGTTGAGCAGAGTCCCTGGCTCGTAGGTACAATCCAGTAACCGCTCTTTTATCGTTTCATAAGCTTTATTTTTTAAATCCCGATTGTTTGCTGCCATGGTTTTACACTCCTATTCTTTTGATGCAAAGTATACAATAAGTATATTATACAACGGTTCGGAGAAAACAACAAGCATTATTTATAGGGATTATTTTATAAAATTCCATATTTTTACAGATATTTTATGGTCTGTTATCATTTATAATAAAATCACATATTTGATTTAAATTATAAAATATAGAAAGTATATAAAAATATATATGTTAAAAATGCACAAAAAAATTAGTGCGATATCTCCTATTTGTTTATTGAAAATGAAATAATCTTGTTGTATACTACAGATACATATCAAGTATGCATTGATGCATAAGATAAAAGGAATTGAAACTCGTTGGGATAAAAGAGAAGAAAGGGGGGACCGAGCGCGCGATGGTGAAGAGAGCAGAGGAATTAGTTTCGGAGCAAAAGCCCAGTCCATTTAACGGCGTTGGGATGATTTCCTGCAAAGAGCTGTTGAAGGTACCTGAAGAAATGTACAGTAAAGGGCGTTTCTTTGGCCATACAACTGTAATGCCGGGATCTGGGATTGGTTATCATGTCCACGAGAAGGAGTCGGAGACATACTATGTTTTGAAAGGAACTGGACGATTTAATGACAACGGAACGATTCAGATCGTGAAGCCGGGAGATGTAACATTTACCGGCGCAGGAGAAGGACATGGTCTGGAAGCGGTGGGGGAAGAACCGCTGGAAGTGATTGCACTGATTTTATTTCAGTGAGAAGGAGGATAAAAATGAGTATTCCTACATTGCAGTCAGTCCTGGCTCAGGGTCAGCTGATTGCTCCGGATACGTTTGATGGAATTTCTACCCGTGCGGCAGAACACATGGGCTGTAAGGGTGCCTTACTCAGTGCATCGGCACTGACACATACCGTACATGGAACACCAGATGAAGGTACTTTAAGTACATCAGAAATGGTGTGGTCCCTGTCACGTTTTGTAGAAGATAACTGCGGCATTCCTCTGATTGTTGAGGTTCGCAGCGGTTTTAGCGATAATCTCCGTATCATGCCTTATGATTTGGAGCGGATTGTAAAAGCAGGAGCGGCAGCGATGCTGTTAGATGACCGTGCCTTTGGCTGCGGCAGTGATTCACCCGAAATCATATTAGTAAGCTCCGAGGTATTTGCACAAAAAATTGCAATTGCTGTGGAGGCGGCATCTAATACGGATTGCATGGTATTGGCGCGAAGCTATGCACCGAATAAGGCAGACGCTATTGCCAGATGTAAGGCGGCTCAGGCGGCAGGCGCCCAAATGGTTGGAGCTGTGTGTATGCATACTGAGGCGGAGGCCCAAGAATTTGCCGAGGCAGTTTCCGGTTCAAAACTTTGGAGTGACTTGACCGTAAAGGGAGACAAGCCGGAAGTAACAGCAGAAAGACTGATGGAGCTGGGCTATGGTCTGGTATTTATAACTTTTATGGAGAAGGCTTCCTGGTTTGGGGACATGGATTTTGGAACCAAAAACTGGGCGAATAAAAACACAGTCTATGCCGATCTCCACGATTTTGACGGGTACCTTCTCGATGAGGAAGGAAAACTGAGAGACTACCATTACATTTTCAGTTATTGGAAGAAATGGATGCCGCTTGAGAAGAAGTTTGAGGATTTAAGTGAACTGGGAAAAGAAGCATTCCAGGAGGTGAAGGCATGAAAAAGAAAATAACCGGAATGGAGCTTTTTGAAAAGGGAGAGCAAATATTTGCACCTTGTGTATACGACTGCATGACTGCAGCAGCAGCGGAAAAAAGCGGTTTTCCCTGTATGATGTTAAGCGGCGGAGCCATTGCTTACAGTATGGATGGGCAGCCTGACATGGCCTTTGGCACTTTAGATGAGGTAATTACTATCGTGGAGGCTATTACGAACTGTACCAATATACCGCTGCTGGTCGATTTTGATGATGGTTATGGAGAAAGTCCGGCCGTTATTTATCGAAATGTGAAGCGGCTGATCCGCGCAGGTGCTGCGGGCTTTACGCTGGATGACAGTACCGGGCATCGCGGATTTGAACGCAATGAGTATTACATTGCCAATCCGGACGAAGTAAATCCGGCTTCTCTGGATCCTGCCTATAAAACTATCAAGCGTGAAAACTGGCTGTCTAAAATCAAAGCAGCGGTGGCAGCCTGCCAAGGCACGGGCTGCGTATGTATTGCACGTACAGAGGCAGGACCATCCTATGGTATGGATGAAGCGATTACCCGCTGCGTGCTGGCCAAAAAGCTGGGGGCGCCTATGACCACTGTATGCGGCGGTATGATGGACCTGGCCATGGGAACCAGAGTCGCAGAAAAGGATTTAGGATGGAAAATGTGGCCTGACGTGATAGTAGTAAACGGTAAACCCTGCGTTGAACTGGAGGATATCAAGAAGCTGGATTTCAATCTGGTTACCATGCATGTATTTGAAAAAGCTGCTTTGTACGGCATGATTAAATACGGTATGGAGGACTTGAAAGAGAAAAATGTAGTGTACAGTACCAGACATGGTATGGGAGGACTTTCAGATACAGAGCAGAAGGAATTGATTTCAATGCGCAGAAGATAAGCGGATGAATATGCAGATGAGTAATCTTTTCTCTTATAAAAAATGAGGAGGTAACAAAATGAAAAAATTAGTTGCAATGCTGCTGGTATTTACTATGAGTATTTCTTTGGTAGCATGCGGGGGCAATAAAAGCAGTGAGAGTACATCCGGTGAGAGTAAGGCAAACGAAAGTACAGTTGGCGATACAAAGGCAGCAGAAGAGAATACGGCAGCGTCAGTTGAAAACAGCGGGGAGCCAGTTTCCGGTGGTACAGTAAATATTCCAATAACGGACGATCCGACGACGCTTCAGGGCTGGATGCTTCGCAATACGAATGAGTCTGCCCTGGCACCTGCCATTTATGAAACGTTGCTGCGTTATGATGAAACGGGTAAACCTCAGCCATTCTTACTGGAATCCTTTGAAGGGGATCCTGAGGCGCTGACCTACACGATGGTTGTGAGAGACGGGATTACGTTTCAGGATGGAACTCCGCTGGATGCGGAAGCAGTAAAATGGAACCTGGACTACTATAAAGAGAATGGTGTTCTTACCGGATCATACTTTAATTATGTGGAAAGTGTTGAAGTAGCAGACGATAAAACCGTTGTAGTACATATGTCCCAATGGGATGCTCTGTTTGACTATGGTCTGGCGCGAACCTGTTTTATCTGCAGTCCAACTGCAGTAGAATCCCTTGGAGTGGATGGATTTAATGAAATGCCTGTAGGTACCGGTGCGTTTAAGGTAACAAAATGGGTGCATGGAGAAGGCATCTATACAGAAAAATACGATCAGTACTGGCAGGGAACGCCTTATTTAGACGGGGTCAACTTTAAGATTTATGCTTCTACAGCGACTCAGCAGGCTGCTCTGGAGGTGGGTGATCTGGATATTATGAATCTGACAGGTGATGCAATTACTGCCGATGCTTTGAAGGCTAAGGGATATAGCATGAGCAATGCTGCGATTCCTTCTACTGGCTATACACTTTGCTTTAACAGCCAGGCAGATGGACCGCTGAAGGATCTGCGTGTGCGACAGGCCATTGCTTATGCAGTAGATACAAAAGCTATCTGCGATTCGCTCCTGGGGGATGGAGCTTATGGAACGGAATCCACTCAGTGGGCTATCTCCAGTTCCGCAGAGTATAACAGTGAGGTAACAGGTTACGACTATGATGTGGAAAAGGCCAAAGCGCTTCTGAAAGAGGCTGGCTATGATAAGGGATTTGAATTAACGATTAATTTCCAGGTGGGCGATTTTGCAAAGAGTGTTTGCCAGATTATCCAGGCAGAACTGCAGCAGATTGGCGTTACAGTAACATTAAATCAGATTGAAGTTGCCAATTATGCCAACTACCTTGGCGAATGGGATGGTATCTTATTCCATCCAATGGGCTTAGGAAACGGCCAGTTCTCACAGGTGGCTGCCAATATGATTCCAGGCGCCAGATTCGGTGGATCTACCTTCCTGCACGATGAAAAGTCTGTAGGTTTGATTAATGAGGCGATTGTATCTGATCAGGCTACCTTAAGCAAGAACTTGAAGGAAGCGGTAAAGATTTTGTTCCAGGACAATGTAGAACTTTACACAGTAGCGATTACCTATTCAACCGCAGTGACCAGCCCGAAACTCCATGGTGATTACGGTGCAGTTCAGCAGTATAACGCTACCTGGAATGAATTGTGGAAAGAGACTGAATAATGATGATTCATTAGTGAACGGGCATGCGTTGCCACTCTAAAACGTGACGTATGCCCTGTTTCTCGCAAGAAAAGGTGGTGATGATTATGGGTCGATATATTTTAAAACGATTGGGGATTTCGGTTGCAGTCGTATTTTTGGTCTCTGTGATTTCTTTTACATTAGTTCACATGCTTCCTGGAGATCCTGCCGTTCTGGCTCTTGGCTCAGAAGCTTCGGAACAGGATATTGCGACTTTCCGGGAAAAGTATTATTTGAATCGTCCTGTAGTGGAGCAGTATTTTATATGGATTTCAGATACGCTGCGTGGTGATTTGGGGGATTCCATTACATACAGCCGTCCGGTATTAACCTGCCTGGCTGAAAGGCTGCCCCGTACAATCTCTATAGGTTTGCCCGCTTTAATTCTTTCCAGTTTGTTAGGAATCCTGTGTGGTATTATCAGTGCGATACGGCGGGGAAAATTCATTGATAATCTGATTACGTTTGTCAGTACGATTGGACTCGGTGCGCCTCAGTTCTGGCTGGGAATTGTCGGAATTTATATATTTGGAATGAGGCTTGGCTGGCTGCCGCTGTCCGGTTATGTAGCGCCTACCGAAAACTTTGGTCAATATATTTTCTATGGCGTTATGCCGATCCTGATTTTGTCATTCAGCCTGCTGGCATCGGTGGCCCGTCAGACACGGTCCAATATGCTGGAGGTAATAAATCAGGATTACATTCGTACAGCCAGGGCCAATGGTCTGGCAGAAAAAAGTGTCATTTACAAGCATGCTCTGAAAAATGCATTAATTCCTGTTATTACTACCATTGGACTTCAAGTGCGTGTTGTGGTTGGCGGTTCCCTGATGGTAGAGCAGGTTTTCAATATTGCCGGTATCGGTACATTAATTGTAAGCGCCATTAACGGCAGAGATTATATGGTGGTTCAGGGCTGTGTATTCGTGATTTCCGTGTTTACAATTCTGGTTAACTTTGTGATTGATTTATTATATGGATTCGTGGATCCCCGTATCCGTAAGTCCTGGAGGTGAGCCGTATGTCAAATAAAAATTCGAAACGTGCAATAGGCATGAAGCGCTTCTTCCGGATATTTTTCAGCCGAGGCTGGGTAACCAAGATATGCTTTGGAATTATTGCAGCATTTGTATTTATTGCCATTTTTGCACCTGTTTTAACACAGTATACTCCTTATGAGCAGAATCTTCGCTATATTTTAGCCAATCCCAGCAGTGAGCATTTACTTGGCTGCGATAATATTGGCCGGGATACTTTAACAAGGCTTTTGTTCGGTGCCAGAGTATCCCTGATTACCGGACTGCTATCCAGCATATGGGCAGCAGTGGTGGGGACTTCTATAGGCCTTATTGCCGGTTATGTAGGCGGTTGGCTTAATAGTTTCGTTATGCGGTTTACGGATGCCATGATTGCCATACCTCCCATTATTTTTACAATGGTGCTTTCTACAATGGTGACCGGAAATTTGATGGGCATCAGCCTTGTCATCGGCGTTTCCATTATTCCGAGCTATATTCGTATGGTAAATGGCCTGGTAATCAGCCTGAGAGAAAATGATTATGTGACAGCTTCCAATTTGATAGGACAGAAGCAGCTTGTTATTATGTTCCGGCATCTTTTACCGAACTGCCTGGCGTCTCTGATCGTTACCTTCACCATGAACGTGGGAACCGCAATCATGCTGGAATCTACCCTGAGTTACCTGGGTGTGGGCATTATTCCTCCTACACCAGCCTGGGGAGTTATGGTTTCTGAAGGTTATAAATATCTGTTTAACCAGCCTCTGGTAGCGATTCTTCCAGGTATCTGTATCATGCTGGTTGTTATTGCTTTTAATGTCGTAGGCGATGCGCTCCGCGATGCTTTGGATCCAAGACTGAGGGGGAAACTGTAATGGAAGAGAAAAAAGTATTGTTAGATGTGAAAAATCTTCGTACCTCCTTCTTTACCGACGCGGGAGAGGTGAAATCGGTTAACGATGTAAGCTTTCATGTAAATGAAAGGGAAGTCGTGGCAGTCGTTGGTGAATCCGGAAGCGGAAAGTCTGTCACTCAGCTTTCTGTGCTGCAGCTGATCCAGTCTCCGCCCGGCAAAATTATTGGAGGAGAGGTATGGTTTGAGGGCAATAATCTGTTGACTTATTCTAAGAAACAGATGTGCAGTATCCGGGGAAATGGCATTTCCATGATATTTCAGGAACCCATGACCAGCTTAAATCCGGTCTATACTGTTGGAAATCAGCTGACAGAGGTGCTCCGGGCTCATAATAAAAATATGAGTAAACAGGAAGCATGGAAAAGGGGCGTAGAGGCTCTTGCCGCTGTTGGTATTCCGGATCCTGAAGAACGTATGAAAAACTATCCCTTTGAGATGAGCGGAGGCATGCGTCAGCGTGCTATGATTGCTATTTCTGTGGCATGCAATTCTAAGCTGATTGTAGCGGACGAGCCTACCACGGCCCTGGATGTGACTACACAGGCTCAGGTTATGGAACTGCTCATATCTCTTGTAGAAAAGAAGGGGACCTCTATTATTGTAGTGACACACAATTTAGGACTGGTAACCCGCTATGCAGACCGTATTTACGTCATGTATGCCGGTCGCATTGTGGAATCCGGCACCACGGAGATGCTTTTGACCAATCCGAGACATCCCTACACCCTTGGTCTGCTGGCGTCCGTTCCCAGGCTGGATGACAATAAAAATGAAAAATTGGTTCCCATCGAGGGAACACCGCCTAACCTGGCAAACATACCGGTATACTGTTCCTTCTATCCCAGGTGTCCCTATGCTTGCGAGAAATGTAAAAATGAGGCAGCACCTGAACTTCGTCCCGTTGGTGAGACAGGACATTTTATGGCCTGTCACCTTGATGTGAGAGGAGGAAATGCAAGTGCCTGAAAAGGATGTTTTATTAAAAGTAGAAAATTTAAAAATGTATTTCCCGGCTGCTAAATCTCTGTTTGGAAAAACAACTTCCTACGTGAAGGCAGTGGATGATGTCTCTTTTGAGGTAGAAAAAGGGAAAACCTTTGGTCTGGTAGGAGAATCCGGTTGCGGAAAGACAACGACCGGAAAATGTATTTTGCGAATTACAGACCCGACAGAGGGCCATATCTGCTATAAGGGAAAAGATATCAGCAGAGCTTCGAAGGAGGAGATTAAGTCTATTCGCCGGGAAATTCAGTTGATTTTCCAGGATCCTTACGGTTCTTTGGATCCCCGTCAGTCTGCATACTCGATTATAAAAGAGGCAGTTGTAACAGGAAAGGAAAAATATACAGAGTCCGAGGTGGCTGCCAGAGTAAAGGAATTACTGGAGATCGTAGAACTTTTGCCGGAAATGGGAGTCCGGTATCCTCATGAAATGAGCGGAGGACAGAGACAGCGGCTTGGAATAGCCAGAGCATTAGCCTGCAATCCAGAACTGATCGTGTGCGATGAACCCGTTTCTGCTTTGGACGTGTCTATCCAGGCTCAGGTCATCAACCTGTTTCAGTCACTTCAGGAGCGTCTGGGTCTTACCTATGTATTTATTGCCCATGATCTGGCAGTGGTACGCCATATTGCAGATGTGATTGGAGTCATGTATCTGGGACATATTGTAGAGATTATGGATGCAGCAGAAATATATTCGAATCCTGTTCATCCTTACACGCGGGCATTGCTGTCCGCGGTGCCTATCACGGACTATTATGTGGAGAAAAGTAGAAAGCGCATATTGCTGGAAGGAGAGGTACCCAGTCCGATTCATGCACCTTCAGGGTGTCCGTTCCATCCTCGCTGCGCGTATGCAACCGATGTTTGCAAGGCAGAGGTTCCTTCCCTCACCGATACAGGAGGCGGCCATCTGGTAGCCTGTCATCTTTCTAAAAAGAACTGATTATAGGGCCCGAATGCTGCAGTTTCAGTATTTCGGGCCATTTTTCATGATATTAAAGGATATAGAGGAAATTCTATGAAGCAGAATAAAAACGCAACATCTTATGCCCTTGTGGCTCTTTCCTTTTTGAGCCTGGCTTCCAGCGCCGTAAGTCCTGTTTTAGCCAGTGTGGGGGAGGCCTATCCGGACGTTTCTTCCACCATGATTTCTCTGCTGACCACGCTGCCCTCTCTTTTGGCTATTCCAATGACCTTGATCTGCGGCCATATGGCCGGGAAGAAGGTATCATACCGCACATTGACGATCTGCGGTCTGACCTGTAATCTGATCAGCGGTATTGCTCCGTTCTTTACTCATAATTTTTATCTTCTCCTTCTGTGGAGGGCTCTGTTTGGCTGTGGTACAGGAATCCTTACTCCCCTGATTATGCCTGTTATGATGTCCGTTTTTCAGGGGGAGGAGGTACATCGACAAGCCAGTTTAAACGCAGTTGCCACCAATATTGGAGCTGTCATGTTTCAGATGCTCGGCGGCGTAGCCTGTGCCAAGTGGGGGTGGCAGGCAACCTTTTTGATTTATATTGTGGTATTCCCGGCTCTGGTGATTGTAGCCAGAATCATGCCGGAGCCGCCGGCTCTTACGAATGAGGAAAAAAATAAAAAGATTCCGATGTCTCTGTTCCGCCCTATATTAAAATGGTGTATTCTTTATTTTTTCCACATGATATTATTCTATGTCTGCATTACGGAAACATCTGCCGTTGTAATGAAAAACGGATTTGGAAGTTCTATGACAGCCGCAGTGATTTTATCTATGGTGACTCTCTCCGGTGTTGTGGGAGGCTGGCTGTATAAATTCATTAACAAATGGGAGATACGTGCTTTAGGAGGCGCTTACATGTTTCTGGCGGCCGGCTATCTGCTTATGACGGTCAGCCCTGACGTGATGACACTGGGATTGGGAGCCGTTATGATTGGAATCGGTTTTGGTGTGAATATGCCTGCTATTTCAGTATTTGCAGGCATGGAAGTACCTGGTTATGCCCGAAGTAATGCAGCTTCTGTTCTTAACGTCTTCGGAAGTCTCGGCAGTTTTCTGTCCAAGTTCATACTTGCAGCGGTGGCAGGAGCCTTTGGTTACGAGAATGGAAAATTTAATTTTGCTTTTTGTGTGTGTGCCTACCTGGTTATGGCCCTGTTCTGTTTTTTATCAGGAATGAAAAGAAGAGATGCTGTATGAAAACATCTGTTGAAGTAAAAGAAAATAAGATGGGAACCATGAAAATACCGTATTTGCTGTTCAATATGGCCTGTCCTCTCATGATCTCATTAATGGTTCAGGCCATGTATAATATAATCGACAGCCTTTTTGTTTCTCGTTTGGGTGAAAATGCGCTGGCGGCTATTTCCCTGGCGGTTACTCTGCAAAACCTGATGAGTTCTACGGCCTCTGGGCTGGGAGTGGGAATTAACGCTTTAGTCACCTCATGTCTGGGTGAAAAAAATAAAAAGAAGGCTTCTGAGGCAGCCTTAAACGGGATTTTGATTGAAATGATCTGTATGGTACTCTTCTTGTTTGTCGGCTTATTCTATACACAGGAGTATTTCCTGCTGCAGACAGACAATGAGGAAATCATTGGCTATGGTGTTCAATACTTACAGTTCTGTATGGTGGGATCTCTTGGAATCTTTGGAGAGGTGACCTTTGAGTGTCTGCTGCAGGCAACTGGGCAGAATTCGTGCACCATGATAACCCAGGGAACCGGAGCTGTTATTAATATCATACTGGATGCGGTATTTATTTTTGGGCTGTTTGGATTTCCTGCTATGGGTATTTTTGGAGCTGCACTGGCCACTGTGTGCGGGCAGTGGATTGCCATGGGATTGGCGGTCTTTTTGAATCTCAAGAAAAATACAGATATTTCATTCTCTTTAAAGGGATTTCGGCCCGATCGCCATATGATGGCTGCGGTCTTCCGGGTTGGAGTTCCTACTACTGTTATAGCCTCTGTAAGCTCTCTTATATCGTTTCTAATGAATCGTCTTGTAGCGGAGTTTTCCACTACTGCAGTAGCTGTTTTTGGGATTTATAACCGGCTTCAGCATTTTGTCCAGACACCGATGATCGGTTTAAACAGCAGCATGGTATCCATTGTTGCTTATAACTATGGCGCAAAAAGTAAAAAGAGGATCATGGATTCCGTGAAATGGGGGATGATTTATGGCTGTACTGTTATGATTTTAGCTTCCTCCTGTTTTGTGTTCTTTCCGGAAGTGCTCATGTCGCCTTTTCACCCTACGGAGGAGATGCTTCGGGTGGGCATTCCGATTTTCAGGATAGTAGGCTTTACCTTTCTGTTTTCACCAACCTCTGTGATTTGCAGTTCCCTGTTCCAGGGGATGGGAAATGGCCATTACAGCCTGATTGTTACCACCGCCAGACAGCTTGTGGTTCGGATTCCGCTGGCTTACTTTCTTGCACAGTTTGGAAACATGGCTCTTATCTGGTTTTGCTGGCCAATATCAGAAGTATGCTCGATTTTGATCAGCGTGTTCTTTCTTATGAAAATATATCATAAGAGAATCAAGCCGCTGGAAACAGTCTGTGGGGGATGACATTCAAGATATCGTGGAAGAATAGACGTATTACAATAAATTTCGCGATTTATCGCGATTGAAATCACGATTTGAGCGTGATAATAGGAAAAAGCAGCGTGATGATTATAGAAATTAAAAATATCTGGTCATGGCTTCAGGCAAATTTCACTTTGCCTGAAGCCTTTTTAATAACGCCTCCTGAAGAATCTGTGAGAAATTAAGACCGGCGTTCGATGCTGCTTCATTCAGCCATTCGGGGATCGTCAGCGTCTTCTTAACGGCTTTGCTGCGGTACTTTTTTCGATATACCATGGTGTCGCACAGAATGTAATTAACAAATTGGCCTTCTTTAAGTATAATATCTTCCAAATTGCCTGGCGGAGGGATGACGCGGTTGTTCGCTTCATATTCATATAGAACCAGGGCCAGGGCATCCTGTGCCATCTCGATGCCGTCCTTTAAGTCGTCGCCGCAGGTATAGCATCCTTCCAGATCCGGAAAATGGATAGACCATCCGGTTGATTCTGGTGTAAAGATGGCAGGATAAACGTATTTATTCATGTAAATGCTCCTTTTTCATGATGAAATTCTGACATGGATACTCCTGTATCTGTCAGAATAGAGTTCAAAGTACCTGTTGGGATCTCTGATTTGTGCCGGGGGACCGGGAACTGCCGGTCGGTGACGGGGCTGTACCAGATATCATGCTTCTTTCCATTTCGGTATAGATAACATCCATGTTTCTTTAGTAATTTTAATAAATTTTTCGTTTTCATTGTCTCTCCTCTAATATAACACGTGTTAATACGTGTGTCAAGCGGCGGTTAGTGTAACCCTTAAATTTATATTTTATGAATATTTAGAAAAGGAAGCATAAAGGGAGAAGAATGATAGGAATTCCGGTATATAATGGATTTAGAAAATTGGAATTATTAGATGATCAGAATAAAATCTCATTTACTATTTAGTATCCAGTGTACCAGAACATAATATAAAAATCAATCAGTAATATTCGAAAGATGTGTGAAATATTTTATACTTGAATTAATCTTCAATCGTAGTATAATGTACCTGTAATCAAAAAACGGGGTGCTCGCTGAAAGCGGGCTGAGAGTAGGCTGTTTTGCCTTGACCCATTAACCTGATTTGGATAATGCCAACGTAGGGAACATAGAAAAGCATGTATTTTATGCTGCAATGATACCTGTGGGCGTCATTGCAGCTTTTTTTGTGCAAAAGGAAGTTTTGTTTTTCATAGTCCTTACCAAAGAAGAAAAGGAGAATATCATGTTAAAAGAATGTCTGGAAAATGTCAGAAAGAAGTCGCCGCTGATTCATAACATCACAAATTACGTCACGGTAAACGACGTAGCCAACATCCTGCTGGCCTGCGGAGCGAGTCCGATTATGGCGGATGACAGGAACGATGTGGAGGACATCACCGCAATCTGCGGCGGTTTAAACATTAATATCGGCACGCTGAATCAAAATACGGTTCCGTCCATGCTGCTGGCCGGAAAAAAAGCCAATGAGCTGGGGCATCAGGTCCTGCTGGATCCGGTTGGAGCGGGAGCGGGTACATTTCGGACCGAGACGGCTTTAAATCTGATGAGGGAAGTGCGCTTCGATGTGATCCGCGGAAATATTTCCGAGATCAAGACACTGGCCAGAGGCTTTGGACGCACGAAAGGCGTCGATGCGGATGCGGCAGACGCTGTAACGGAGGACAATCTTTCCGGGGCTGTCACATTTGTGAGGGAAATGGCGGCTGGCCTTGGCTGCATCATCGCGGTTACCGGTGCGATCGATCTGGTATCTGACGGAAACAGCACTTACGTGATCCGCAACGGCCGGCCGGAAATGGGTCAGATTACCGGAACCGGATGTCAGCTTTCCGGGCTTATGACCGCATATCTGACAGCAAACCCGGACAATCGTCTGGAAGCGGCAGCAGCAGCTGTCTGCGCCATGGGACTTGCGGGTGAGATCGGATGGAGCCATCTGGAAAGCTATGAGGGAAATGCCACATACCGGAACCGGATTATTGACGCAATTTACCGGCTGGATGGCGATACACTGGAGAAAGGAGCCAGGTATGAAATTAGACAGTGACAGCCTGCTTAACAGCAGCAGCCTTCTGCTGTATGCAGTAACAGACAGAAGCTGGCTGGGAGAGGAGACTCTGTACAGTCAGGTGGAAAAGGCGCTGGAGGGCGGCGCCACAATGATTCAGTTAAGAGAAAAGGATCTGTCGGAAGAGGCATTTCTGGCTGAAGCCAGGTCCATCAAGGAGCTGTGCGGGCGTTATGGAGTGCCGTTTTTAATCAACGACAGCGTAGAGATCGCAGCAGCCGTGGACGCAGATGGTGTTCATGTAGGGCAGAGTGATATGGAGGCCGGAGATGTCCGCCGGAGACTTGGAGAAGGAAAGATCATCGGCGTGTCGGCGCAGACCGTGGAACAGGCGCTTCTGGCGGAGAAGCACGGAGCCGATTACCTGGGGGTAGGAGCCGTATTCCATACGGGTACGAAAAAAGATGCCAGCGATGTGAGCGGTCAGACGTTAAGGGACATCTGCGCGGCGGTACATATCCCGGTCGTGGCGATCGGCGGAATTACAGCGGATAATATGAAGCATTTGGCAGGAAGCGGTATCTGCGGCGTAGCTGTCGTGAGCGCCATCTTCGCTGAGGACGATATCGAGGAGGCCGCCAGGAGGTTGAAATGCGTGGCCGCGGCTGTAACAGAAAAGGAATAAAAACCAGCATCACAAAGTCGGAGAAAGGAACGACCGATGAAGGGAGCCATTTTTGATATCGACGGAACACTTCTGGATTCCATGTCCATGTGGGATCATGCCGGAGAGTGGTATTTAGCCCGCCTCGGCATCAAGGCCGAACCGGGACTTGGAAGACGTCTGCTTCCCATGAGCATGGAGCAGGCGGCCGGATATATGAGGGAGCAGTACTGCCTGGCACAGACCGAAGCGGAAATTGTAAGCGGAGTGGAAGAAACCGTAAGCCGGTATTACAGGGAGGAAGTTCTTCCGAAAGCAGGGGTTCCGGAGTTTCTTACCCAGCTTGGAAAACACGGTTTTGTAATGGCTGCTGCGACCTCCAGCAGCCGGAAGGAAGTGGAGGCGGCGCTTTCCCGATGCGGCCTTAAGGCGTTCTTCCGGCAGATATTTACCTGCACGGAGGTCGGGGCTGGAAAGGACCGGCCGGATATCTATTACGAGGCTCTCTCCTGCCTGGGAACAGAAAAAACGCGGACATGGGTGTTTGAGGACGCCCTCCATGCGGCAGTAACCGCGAAACATGCAGGATTTGCGGTTGCAGGAGTATATGATGAGGCCAGCGGAATGGATCAGGAAGCGTTAAAGAAGATTTCCGATTACTATTTAAAGGATTTCAATGATTTCCCCGCCTTTTACCGGATTGCTTCCGGGGCAGGTGAATGAAAATGAAATAGATTGAGGCGGTGAACTGCTGTAAATCCACCATGGCAGCACCGCCCCGCAGACCAGCGGCAGATTGGGGGCACCACCTTCTGTCGCTTAACAAAATGTAACGATTCAGCTGTGCGGCTGAATCATTACACAAAATTAATGCGAAGAGGAGAAAGAAAAATGAGAACAGCATTAACAATCGCCGGGACAGATCCCAGCGGAGGCGCCGGAATTCAGGCAGATTTGAAGACAATGACCGCCCACAGGGTCTACGGTATGAGCGCCATCACGGCCGTCGTAGCCCAGAATACTACCGGCGTAACAGGTATCATGGAGGTAACTCCGGAATTTTTGGCAGAGCAGCTTGACGATGTATTTACGGATATTTTCCCGGATGCGGTGAAGATCGGTATGGTTTCGTCCAGCGCTCTGATCAGAGTGATTGCAAAAAAACTGAAACAGTACCACGCGAAGAATATCGTCCTCGACCCTGTCATGGTAGCGACGGCGGGATCGAAGCTGATCAGCGACGAGGCCATATCCACGCTGAAGGAAGTGCTGATTCCGCTGGCTGATGTGATCACACCCAATATTCCGGAGATGGAAGTGTTGTCCGGTATGACAATTCAGTCAGACCGCGATATGGAACGGGCTGCTGCGAAGTTCGCAGGGGATACCTGCCACTGTGCCGTTCTCTGCAAAGGCGGCCATCAGCTTAACGATGCCAATGATCTCCTGTATGCGGATGGGGAGAATCTCTGGTTCTATGGAAAACGGATTGCCACTTCCAATACCCACGGTACCGGATGCACGCTGTCCAGCGCCATCGCTTCTAACCTGGCAAAGGGCCGCGGACTTGCGGAATCTGTGCGCAGGGCGAAGGCGTATTTATCCGGTGCACTCGGAGATATGCTGGATTTGGGAAAGGGAAGCGGCCCCATGAACCATGCATTTGCCATCGAGGGAGAGTATGGCGATGACGCCGGTATGTCTGGTGGAGCAGGCGATGGAGGAAACAGCAGCGGAAGCTGCAGCGGAGGAAACTGCGATGGAAAATAAAGGGACGAGCACTTTAAACAACGGCCTGATCTGGTTTGGAGCCGGTGTCTCCATAGCGGAGATTCTGACCGGAACGTATCTGGCGCCTCTGGGATTTGAAAAAGGGCTGGCAGCCATTTTGCTGGGACATTTAATCGGCTGCACCATGCTGTTTTTCGCCGGCCTTATCGGAGGCATGAAACGGCTCAGCGCCATGGAGACGGTGAAGCTCAGCTTCGGCGGTAAGGGCTGCCTCCTGTTTGCCGTGTTAAATGTTCTGCAGCTGGTGGGTTGGACCGCGATCATGATCTATGACGGTGCGCTGGCGGCTAACAGCATTTACGGCACCGGCGCCTGGATCTGGTGTCTCGTGATCGGGGGCCTGATTATTGTCTGGATCTTGATCGGACTTAAAAATCTGGGAAAACTCAATACAGTGGCCATGGGGCTTCTGTTTATTTTGACGCTGATTCTTGGAAAGGTGATATTTTCCGGCCACGGCGGAAGCGTCCTCGTATCGGAAGAGGGGATGAGCTTCGGTGCGGCGGTGGAACTGTCTGTGGCTATGCCGCTTTCCTGGCTTCCGTTAATCAGCGATTATACGAGAGAGGCGAAAAAGCCGTTTCAGGCAACGCTTGCGAGCACACTGGTCTACGGTGTGGTCAGCTGCTTCATGTATATCATCGGAATGGGAGCGGCGCTCTTTACCGGTACATACGATATAGCAGTGATCATGGTCAAAGCGGGGCTGGGTGCTGCCGGGCTGTTCATAATTGTTCTCTCCACGGTTACCACTACGTTTCTGGACGCTTTTTCCGCCGGTGTCTCCAGTACGGTAATATCCGGGGCGGTTAAGGAGAAATGGGCGGCCATCGCGGTTACGGTGATCGGTACGATCGCAGCCATCGTGTACCCTATGGACAATATTACCAATTTCCTGTATCTCATTGGTTCCGTGTTCGCACCGATGATTGCGATCCAGATCGCCGATACGTTTATTTTCGCGGGCAACGAGCCAGGCGGACATGCTGGCATGTCCATCTGGCGACTGCTGCGGAAGTCAAATACGCCGTCGCTCGCGGCGGAGTGTTTGACTCTGAAAAATGATTTTCGAACTGTACGGTTCCACGTCCCCAACCTGGTGATCTGGGCATGCGGGTTTGTCCTCTACCGGATTCTGATGCATGTGGACACTCCGGTGGGTAATACACTGCCGGATATGGCGGCTACGATTGGCATCTGTCTCGTATATCATGCGGTCAGCAGTGCGGCCGGCAGTAAAAAGGTGAATAAGGCAGAGCCGGAGAGCGTGTAATAAGTTTCGTAAATATATAGAAATTCCCCCCAAAATATGATAAAATGAAAATTGTCTGCAAACAGCCGCGGCGCTTGATGACCGCGGCTGTTTTTTAGCAGTAACCAGGTTAGAATACCATGCTGGTATTGTAATAATAAATGTGAAAGGAGGTAACGGTATGGAACTGAAAAATATAATTAAGCGGAGGGCTTTGTTAGGGTAGCTCTCCCAAAGGAGCAGAAGATGGATTATATAGGAAATAATAAAGCAGCCTGGGAAGAGGCATTTGACCATAAACAGGATGGTTGGGGGGAAGAGAACTATAAGCGTTTACTGAACGAGAATCTCCCGTTTTTTTGTAAGGACATGGCGGCGGAGCTGCGGTCCATGGATTTTAAAGGAAAGAGCGCGGCACAGTTCTGCTGTAATAACGGGCGGGAGCTGCTGTCTCTCATGCAGCTTGGCGCGGAGAGCGGAACCGGATTTGATATTGCGGAAAATATCATCGCACAGGCGTCTGAAACCGCTGAAAAGGCAGGAATTTCGAACTGTCGGTTTGTCCCGTGTAATATTCTGGATATTGATAAGAAGTATCACAACAGCTTTGATTTTATTCTGTTTACAATCGGAGCGATTACATGGTTTGAGGATTTGAAGCCGCTGTTTCAGAAGGTATCGGACTGCTTAAAGCCAGGCGGTATCTTATTGATTCATGATTTTCACCCAGTCATGAACATGCTGCCCATGCCGGGCGAGCCTGAATTTGATGGGGAGCATTTAAACAGAGTTGTCTATTCTTATTTCAGAAATGAACCATGGATCGAAAACGAGGGGATGGGATATATGTCTGAACCGTATGAGTCAAAGACATTCACCAGTTTCTCCCATACCATGTCGGCCATAATCAACGCGGTCAGCGATTCACAGATGAGGATCGTAAGGCTGAAGGAGTTTGATTATGATATCGGCTTAACTGAAGTGTATGACGGAAAGGGATTTCCGTTGTCTTATATACTCACTGCTGAAAAATGCAGATGATTGTTCTGAGGGAGGGCGAAAGCAGAAGATGCTTTCGCCCTTTGTGTTTTTCAGAGAAATTTTCCTTCTGTTAAATTTTCCATTTTATTTAAATCCTTTCTTAAGTTTTCCGCGTTATATTATATGTAACACAAAGGAAGCCAGACAAAACCGGGCAGAAATCAGAAAAAGGGCGGTGATGGGGAGTGAATGAGAAAGAGATAATCAGGAGGATTAAACAGGGCGAAAAGGCGCTGTTTGAGACCGTGGTAAAAGAATACTATCAGGAAATCTACCATTTCTGTTTCTATAAGACGGGAGATGCGGAGAGCGCTTATGACTGCACCCAGGAGACGTTCCTCCATGTGATCCGGTTTCTGGATGGGTATACGGAGCGGAATCATTTCCGGGCCTGGATTTTTGGAATTGCGCGGAACGTGTGCAGCGATTTCTTCCGCAGCAGGAAATTCGTAACCATGGAAGAGGAGGCGCTGGAAGGCGTACAGGAGGAAGAGGAGGGATACCGCCGGGCGGAAATGCGGGACAGCGTACAGGCGGCATTAAACAGGCTTCCGGAGATGCAGAAGGATGTGATTATTCTGAGATTCTATTATGATATGAAGCTGAAGGAAATCGCCGCGGTCGTGGGGGCGGGAATCCCCACCGTGAAATCCAGATTGAAACAGGGAATGGAAAAGATGAGGCAGTTCTTAGAAAAGGACGGTGATTTACAGATATGAAATGGGTGTTTGGAGTCTCCGAAGAGGAGAAAGCGATGAGAAATGTACTGAGGCAGCATGAGGCGCCGGATATGACAGCCCTTCAGGAGCAGAAATTACGGATTCTATTAAGTGAGGAGCTGGATAAAAAGCGCCTGACACCGGCTCCGGGCATGTGGCGGCATATGTGGCGGCTGGCCCGGTTTATATCGCCGTCGGTCTGGATTTTACAGGCAGTATTTCTGCTTTTGGCCATATGGGTTTCTGGCAGGCAGACGGAGGAATGGTATCTCTGGAATTTGTCGGCCATGATTCCGTTTCTGGGCGTGATCTGTGTGCCGGAGCTTACAAAGAGCTTCAGCCTTGGAATGTGGGAACTGGAACAGAGCTGCTGCTTCAATTTAAGAAAGCTGATGGCTGCCAAGATGGCGGTCCTGGGAACCGTGGATGGCGTGTTCCTGATTTTTCTGATGGCGGCTGTGGGAAGCCGGGGAACCGGATTTACGGAGGCCGTCCTCGCCGTGCTTCTGCCGTTCCAGGTATCGAACGCGGTATATCTGGGGCTGTTTCAAGTGCTGAAACGCCACTGCAGCGGGTATGTACTCACCGCGGCGGGAATTTTTATGGCGGGAGGAATCCTGATGCTCAGGCAGTATCTTCCGGAGCTGCCCGTTACGGTTTCGGCTGGAATGGCGGCAGGTATCGGAATAGCGGGCTTCGTACTCCTGCTTGTGAGCGGATACGGGGTAGTAAAACAGATGGATAGAGAGGAGACAGTCATATGGAACTTCGGATAGACAGACTGACGAAACAGTATGGAGCGAAAATTGCGGTGGACCGCATGGATTTCACCCTGAAAGCGGGGGTATATGGACTTTTGGGCGCCAATGGGGCGGGGAAGACTACGCTGATGCGTATGATCTGTGATATTTTGAGACCGACCTCGGGGGAGGTGCTCTACGACGGGCGGCCTATCTCGGAACAGGGGGATGCCTACCGGATGGTTCTCGGCTATCTGCCCCAGCAGTTTGGCTATTATCCGGAATTTACAGCGAATAAATTCATGATGTATATGGCGGCGCTGAAGGGGCTGGGGAAGAGCGCCGCAGCGGCAAAGACACTGGAACTTCTGGAGCTGGTAGGGCTGTCCGAGGTGAAAAACAAGAAGATTAAGACATTTTCCGGCGGGATGAAACAGAGGCTGGGAATCGCACAGGCCATGCTCAATGATCCGGAGATCCTCGTTCTCGATGAGCCGACCGCAGGGCTGGATCCGAAGGAGCGGGTGCGGTTCCGAAATCTGATCAGTTCTTTTTCCAAGGATAAGATTGTGCTTTTGTCCACCCATATCGTCTCCGATATTGAATACATTGCCAATGAGATTCTCGTCATGAAAGCGGGAAAACTGGTTCATCAGGGAAAACCGGAAGGAAGGAGATCACGGGATTCGTCTGGGAATGCAGAGTACCGGCCAGTGAAGCGGATCGCTGGAATGAAAAGTATACCATTGGAAATTTGAGAAATGAAGGCGATTACTCCATACTGCGGGTGATTTCCGAGCGTAAGCCTGCCGGAAATGCCGTTCCGGTGAAACCAGTTCTGGAGGATTTGTACCTGTACTATTTTGAGGAGGAGAATAGTTAATGAAACAATTAATAAAATTCGAATTTTCTAAACTATTAAAAAAGAAGCTTGTTTTCATCGCGCTGGGGGCGTTTGCCCTTATTTACGCTACCATGCTCTGGTCGTGGATCTTTGGAAATGAATGGGCTGTCACGCAGGAGGGGGAGCAGATTTACGGAACTGAGGCGGAGCGGTACAACACGGAGATTGCAAACCGTTTTGCCGGTCCCCTGACCGATGAGAAGGTGCAGGAGATTCTGGCCGCGTTTCCGAGAACGGATGGGATGACGACAGGAGACGTGTCCAACAATACGTATTATCCGGTTGCGAATCTGTTTGCGGAGCGGGATGGAACGTGGAACGGCAAAACGGTGCAGGAGGTATTTCCGGAATTCGATGAGCCTCCGGTGATCGGTATGTCCAGCCGGTGGGAATCCTTCTTATACAGCATGATGTATATCGTTCTGATGTCCGGAATTCTGGTGGTCATTATCGTTTCCCCTGTCTTTTCCGACGAGTATACCAGCGGGATGGACGCTTTGATTCTTACCTCACGGTATGGGAAGAAACGGTGCGTCCTGGCAAAGGTGATATCTGCGTTCTGCTTCAGCATCACGATGGAAGCGGTAATTCTGCTGGTGGGATTTTTGCTGTTTGCCGCCGGGCGCGGACTGGAGGGATGGAATACAGATATCCAGCTGAGTGAGCTGATGGTATTTTCGAGGATTGCGCAGCCGCTCAAATGCTATGAGGCGGCGTTCCTGACGGCGTTTCTGGCGATGATGTCCACCATCACAGTGACCGGTCTTACCCTGCTGTTTTCAGTCCTTTGTCCGACCTCCTTTGTATCCATTATCCTGGCGGCCGTCACTTATCTGGCTCCCATGTTTTTAAATCCGGGAAGCCAGACGGCAAGGCGCATACTGATGCTGTTTCCTGTGAACAGCATCAGCGTTTCGGGAGTCATGAGCGTGGGCGGCTTTACGGCGGGGAGTCTGACCATTCCGCTTCTCGCTGCAGTCGGGGGCGTCGCGGTCGTGATGGCAGCTGCCGGCACTGGCGGGTGCAGATGCATTTTTTCGAAACATCAGGTCTGTTGAACGCCATGGCTTGCGCACTGGACTCTATAAACCGCGTTTCCAGCCGATGGAATCGTGTTTTTCGCACATTCCCAGCCGCTGGTGATGGAGGGAACGATTATATTTAAGATTATTAAACGGCTGCATGAATGACGGCGGACCTCCGGATCCTAAATAACGGCGATCCTTTTATCCGGAGTATCCTACAAAAAGGAATCTGGCTTAAAGAAAATTCGATTGACAGATTCCTTTTTCTGTGATAACTTATGAAAGAGACTTTATAAAGGTATTTTAGTAATGAGGGCTGATAAAACTTCTGCATAGGAAAGGAGGCGCGCATGGGAGCGGATGCAAAGCTGATGAAGGAATTGAATAAGCGGCAGCTTCGCCGGATCCTCCGGCAGTGTAAGGAGGCGACCAAGCCTGAGCTGGCGGATCGTACCGGATTGAGTGTGGTCACGATCAACAGCCTTCTGGAGGACTTGTTGAAGACAGGGGAGGTTGTGCAGTCGGGGCTGGCCCCTTCCGGGGGAGGACGCCCCAGCACGCGGTACCAGTACCGGCCCGATTACCGGTATGCGGTGCTGCTGTACGGCCATCAGAGTGAAGGAAGAAATCTGATGCATTTGGCTGTCGTCAATCTGATGGGCGAGTGTGTATGGCGGAAAGAAGAGTATTTCGACGAGATCCTGGTGGAGAGCTTTGAGGCGGTTCTCGACGATGTGATCGGCCGATTTCCGGAAATCAGTCTGCTGGCATTTGGACTCCCGGGGGAGGTGGTGGATGATGTGGTGACCATTCATGATTACCAGGCGCTCGTCGGGCCGGAATTTATGGCCCATTATAAGGAACGCTACCATCTTCCGGTAGTCTTCGAGAACGATATCAATGCCATGACATACGGCGCCTGCCGGGAAGGGGACGTGGAAAAGGCCACGGTGGCGGGAATTTATCTCCCGAGAATTTATCCGCCGGGCGCAGGACTCGTAATTCAGGGGAAAATCTATTATGGAACGTCCCACTGCGCTGGCGAGCTCGCCGGTCTTCCCGTGCCGGTTTCATGGGATTCACTGGATTATGGGCGAGAGAACGACGTCCTGGAGAACCTAAAGCTTCTGACCGCGGTGTATGGGTTTACAGTAGCTCCGGAAACGCTCATATTTTATGGTGATTTCTTTACAGGGGAGCTGCAGGAGCAGCTGAGGGCATACAGCGGGAGGCTTCTGGAAGGGAAATTCCATATGGATCTTATCTTCGCAGAAAATCTGGAACGGGATTACGAAGAAGGAATGAAGCGGCTGGCCCTGGAAGCGCTGTGGGAAGAAATGGAATAAAGATGAAGAAGTGATGAAACAGAGACAGAATCGAACATGAGGAGGAAGTAAAGATGAATCAGAGAGAAAGAATGTTAAGCGAACTGCCATATAAGGCGTGGGAGGATGGACTCGAGGAGGAGCGGAAGGAGAGCAGAAAACGGGTTCACCGCTATAACAATCTGCCTCCGGAGGCGGAAAAAGAGAAAGATGCGCTGATCCGTGAGATCTTCGGAAAAACGGGTGAGAATATCTTTGTGGAGGCGCCGTTCCGCTGTGATTATGGAACCCACATTGAAGCCGGAAATAATTTCTATGCGAATTTCAACTGTGTTATCCTGGATGTGGCAAAGGTGGTAATCGGCGAAAATGTCATGTTTGCCCCCAATGTGGCGGTCTATACGGCTGGCCATCCGGTTCATCCCGATTCGAGAAACAGTGGATATGAGTACGGAATCGGCGTGACAATCGGGGATAATGTCTGGGTCGGCGGAAATTCCGTCATCAATCCGGGCGTCCATATCGGCAATAACGTTGTAATCGGTTCCGGCAGCGTTGTGATAAAGGATATTCCTGATAATGCGATAGCCGTGGGCAATCCCTGCCGTGTGATCCGCTATATTACGGAAGAAGACCGGAAATACTATTTCAAAGACCGGGAGTTTGACGTAGACGATTATAAATAGGAAGGACCGCCAGCGTGTGAAACTTTTGTGATCTTTCCCTGAGAATTATTTACAGTTTCCTACTATCGTGGTATGATATGGCTGATTTCTGGAAAATGATGTGATACGAAAGGAGAATGCCATATGAAGATGATGGAACGATTGATTGGTTACTTAACAGGCCATTTTGATAATTCGCAGCAGCTGGAACGGTTCGAAAGAGAAGGGATCACCGGTTATCCCAGGGCGGAGCACAGGAATACCGTGTGCAATGACCGGATAACGGGGCTGCCGGCAGATTTTTCTGGAGTATTCGTTCTGGAGGAGAGCTATTATACGACGGACGGCAAGACGAATGCAATGCCGCATCTGTTCCTGTTTACGGAGGAAGAGGGAGGCATCAAGCTGACTTCCTACGATATGCCGGAGGGATACACGAAGGAGAACTTTACCAGCGAGAACTTAAAAGAGACTGCATGGGAAAGTCTGAAGATTTCAGAGAAGTTCACGCCGATCATTTATCACGAGGAGAACGGAGCCTTTGTGGGAAAAGGTGTCAGCATGTTTTCGCCGGTGCTGAAATTTAAGCTGGAGGAGAGATTCGACAGTGAGGTGCTGGAGGTCTCAGAGACCTTCGAGGTGAACGGAAAACGGACGTTTGGATATGATCTGCCGTTGGAATATAGAAGAGTGTAGTCTTTGTTGAATATTTTCAGATGGATAGTGATCCGGGGGCGGAAGCCCCCGGTTTTTTTGTACTGACAGAGGTTAAACTGTTACGACAGAGGAAGCAATCTTTTCCCAACACGTTTACATTTCCCCTACAACGCGGTAAAATACAAGGAACATGATATACAAGGAACATGACATACTCCCAGGAGGCAAAATGATTCCCAGAAATGAAATTCTAAAGCGCCTTCGCGCGCAGATCAACGTAAATGGACACATTATAGGTACGGTGGCAGGCTCGGGCATGACTGCCAGATATTCGGCCATGGGAGGGGCGGATTTACTTCTGGCGCTGAGCGCCGGGAAGTTCAGGATTATGGGAAGAAGCTCCTTCTCCAGCTATCTGTGTTATGGCGACAGCAACACGATCGTGATGGATATGGGCTGCAACGAACTGCTGCCGATCATAAGGGATACGCCGGTGCTTTTTGGCCTGTTTGCCAGTGATCCGATGATCAATCTCTATGATTATCTGCAAAAGATCCGTGAAAATGGTTTTTCCGGCGTTGTAAATTACCCGACGCTGTCACTGATTGACGGGAAGTTCGGGGAAGCACTGAGCGAAGAGGGGAATACCTATGAGAAGGAAGTGGAGGCCATTAAGCTGGCTCACTTTCTTGATTTATTCACCATTGCCTTTGTCGTGGACGCGGAGCAGGCCAGGAAGATGACGCTGGCCGGAGCCGATGTGATCTGCGCTCATCTGGGGCTGACCAAGGGCGGATTTCTGGGGGCGAAAAAGTACATCTCCATCAATGATGCGAGAAAGATATCGGACGAGATATTCAATGCCAGTGACGAGATTCGAAGCGATGTCATAAAGATGATCTATGCCGGACCGGCCAATACGCCGATCGACATGCTGTATCTGTACCAGAATACAAAATGTCAGGGCTACATAGGCGGTTCAACCTTCGACCGGATTCCTACGGAACGGGCGATTTTAAATACGACGAAGGCGTTCAAAAGCTACGGAAGCTTTGATGAAAAAGACCCCATGTCTAAGCTTCTGAACGGAAACTGGAATCCGGGCGATTACGTGGAATTTGTGAAAAAATATATCGAAGAGCACTATATGAAGGAAATTCAGCTGAGGGATTTGGCGGTGGTAGCCCACGTGTCCGGTTCTTATTTAAGTGTCAAATTTAAGAAGGAAGTCGGATGCAGCTTCACAGAGTATCTGGTGCGGTTCCGTATGAACAAGGCGAAGGAATTGTTCGAACAGAAAAATGCCTCCTGCAAGGAGGTTGCCGCCATGGTAGGATATGAAGATTACGCCCAGTTTTCCAGAATGTTTAAGAAGTATACGGGCATTCCGCCGGTGGAATATGCAAGGAAAGGGAGAGAAACACAAATACGTTCAGGAGGAAGCTTATGACTGTCGACGTGAAAAATGTGAAAATGGAACTGTACGTGCCGGAAGCGTATGTTGAACCAATACGGGAGGCGCTGACGCTGATCGGTGCATGCCGGGTCGGTAACTACGATCACGTGGTCTCTTACCATAGTATAAAGGGGACATGGAGACCATTGGAAAACAGCAATCCCTTTAACGGGGCAATTGGAGAAATTTGCTGCGGAACTGAAGTCAAAATGGAGATGCGCTGTCCGGTTGAACTGGCAGAGAATGCGGTCAATACGGTTAAAAAGATTCACCCATATGAGGAACCGGTCATAAATGTCATTCCGCTATTGGAGTTTTAACGGGGAGTCAAGCCGGAAGTATTTTCATAAAAAGGAGGAGTTGTGGGAGTCAGTAAAAAAGGAAAACGGAAAATTATGATAGACGGGAACGTGTACTGGTGGTTTGCAGAGGAGGGGGCCGGGGGCGAACCGGTATGCAGTATTTACGCCCAAATACATCGAGGAGTTAATCCGAATAGGAATTTCAGATAATTTCAACGCTTTAGGAGGGGAATGATATGTTTCAATCGATTTTTCAGAAGACAATGGCTGAGGAGAACTGGCAGGAAGTCCAGAAACAGGGGGCTGAGAATATACCGGCACTTTTTCCTCTGGGCGTCATTGAAGAGCATGGACCGCATCTTCCGTTAGGCTCTGATATTTACTGGAGTTATGCGATGTGCAGGAATGTGAAGGAAAAACTAAAGCATATGGGGAAAGAGAGTGTGATACTTCCGCCGTACTATTGGGGAGTGAATCACTGTACCGGGAGCTTTCCGGGGACATTTTCGCTGAAGCCGGAGACTATGAGGCAGGTGCTGTTTGAAATATTTGAAAATGTAAAGGATTTTTCCTTCCGCCAGGTATACTGCTTTAATTATCATGGAGATTCCTTCCATGTAAACAGTATTATTGAAACAATTAAAGAAGTGAACGAAAAGCTGGATCTTTCGGTCAAACTGGTCGTGGATGCAATGGATTTACCACTGTATGGATGGCGGGGAGATGAGAATTTTCTGTTGGTTGTGGATCCGGACTATCCAGTGGAGTGGTTTGAAGAGGAAGAACCTTCAGAACACGGATTGCTGGATATTCATGCAGGTGCGTTTGAGACTGCGGTTCTTCATTATTTTTGTCCGGAACTGGTTGATTTGGAGACTGCGGAACAGTTGGTCTCATCATCGCTGAATGAGGAAGGCATGGAAAAATGGCTCCAGGGCGGCAGTGTAATCAGGGAGGCGGCTCCTCTGGGCTATGCGGGTAATCCGGCGGGGCATCGCGCTGTCGCCAAACACGTGGCGGAAATGCTGGATATGCAGGTGGAAAATATCGTAAGCCAAATGAGGCTATGATGGAAGGCAGGATAAAATGGAACTGAATTATAGAAAAGCCGTGCAGGACGATGCGGAACTTCTGATTGAAATGTATAATGCGGCCTTCCATGCGGATTACATTCGCTACGGGGAATGCCCAGCGTATGGGAAGACGAAGGAAGCGATGGAATTATCCATTGCCGGATTTCCCAAATACATTATTTTGAGTAAGGAAGTCCCTGTTGGTGTGATTTCTCTCGTGAACAGAGGGGATGGACAGTACCATCTGGGGTGTTTATGTATTATTCCGGAATATCAGGGGAAGGGAATCGGTTCCCGGGCATTTCGGCATATGCTGTCTGTTTTTCCTGACTGGAAGCGGATTACGCTGGAAACGCCTGCGGATAAAGAGGAGAACATCGCATTCTATACGAAAAAATGTGGATTTCATACTGGGAATAAGGAGATGGATGGAAATGTGGAGGTTATTACTTTCTATATGGAGCGCTAAGGAAGATTGCGCGTTTAGGAAATCAATGCATATATGAAATAGAAGATCACTTTATATAATTGAAAAAAGATCAAATCATGAACAGAGAGGCAGCGGTACCGCAAAAGTACCGCTGCCTCTCATTTTTGTACCCAAAAGTAAAAAAGCGGGAAAACGCATATCCAGGCGCTGCAAATCGCTTTAAATTCTAAATATAATATAAACACAAGGATAGTTAATAAAAACAACAACATTTAGAAATATAAACACAAAAGAAGATAAACTAACAACATTTATTCAGAAATGAGGGAAGTGTACAATATATTTGTAGCAGGGAAGCAAAAACGGGGATAGAAATACAGCGAAAATCACGGCCGGGTTTCGCTGAAAAGAAGGAGAGGTTTACATGAAAACAATAGCAATCGCAGGAACCTTTGATACGAAAGGAAAGGAATATCTCTACGTAAAGGGACTGGTTGAGGAACTGGGGCTGCACGCATTAACCATACATACCGGCGTGTTTGAACCAGAGTTTACGCCGGACGTGTCCAACACGGAGGTGGCAGCCGCGGCCGGATACGATATCCGCGCCATTGTGGAACGAAAGGACCGGGCCATGGCGACAGAGGCGCTGTCGAAAGGAATGGAGACACTGGTTTTGCAGCTGTACGGGGAAGGCAGGTTTGACGGGATTCTGTCATTTGGAGGTTCAGGGGGAACTTCCATGGTGACTCCGGCCATGCGGGCGCTGCCCATCGGAGTTCCCAAGCTTATGGTGTCAACCATGGCTTCCGGCAACGTGGAGCAGTATGTGGGCACCAGCGACATTGTGATGATGCCGTCCATTGTAGATGTAGCCGGGCTGAACTCCATCTCAAAGGTGATTTTCAGAAATGCGGTCCTTGCCGTCTGCGGAATGGTGAGGCTGAAAGAGGAGCTGAAGCCGGAGACAGGGGATCACAAGCCTCTGGTTGCTGCGACCATGTTCGGTGTTACGACGCCGTGTGTTGGATTTGCAAAGGAGTGTCTGGAGACGCATGGGTATGAAGTCCTGGTATTTCATGCGACCGGTACCGGGGGGCGGACGATGGAAGCGCTGACGGACGCCGGATTCTTTAAGGGCGTGCTGGATCTGACCACGACGGAGTGGTGTGACGAGGTGGTGGGCGGAGTCCTGGCAGCAGGCCAGACGCGCTGTGAGGCGGCGGCCCGCTGTGGGATTCCCCAGGTGGTTTCCGTAGGGGCCATGGATATGGTGAATTTCGGGCCGTTCGATACGGTTCCGCAGAAATTTGCGGGAAGAAATCTCTATAAACATAATCCGACCGTTACCCTGATGAGGACCACGGCCGATGAAAATAGAGAGGTTGGAGAAAAGCTGTCTGAGAAGCTGAATCTGGCTTCCGGAAAGACTGCGCTGCTGCTTCCCTTAAATGGCGTATCGGCCATCGACGCGGAGGGCCAGCCATTCTACGGACCTAAGGAAGATCAGGTGCTGTTTCAGACACTGCGTGACGGGGTGAACCGGGACGCTGTTGAGATCATGGAACTGGATTACAATATCAACGATAAGGAATTTGCCGTATGCGCGGCTGAAAAATTAATGGAACTTATGGAACGAGAAGCATAAGAACAAGGAGGATTTAAAAATGAACAGAATGACAAGAAGTGAGATCATGGAAAAATTCCACAAAGAGGTGGAAGAGGGAAGAATCCTGGTAGGCGTTGGCGCAGGAACCGGAATTACGGCGAAATGCAGTGAAAAGGGCGGAGCTGACATGCTGATTATCTACAATTCCGGTCGTTTCCGTATGGCTGGCCGCGGTTCCCTGTCAGGGCTGCTGGCGTATGGCGATGCCAATAAGATCGTACAGGAAATGGGCTCCGAGGTGCTTCCGGTCGTGAAAAACACTCCGGTTCTCGCCGGTGTCTGCGGTACGGATCCTTTCCGTGTGATGGACCTGTTTCTGAAACAGCTGAAGGACCAGGGCTTCAACGGTGTGCAGAATTTCCCGACCGTAGGATTAATTGACGGCAAATTCAGAGCTAACCTGGAGGAGACAGGAATGGGATACGGACTGGAGGTTGACATGGTCCGTGAAGCACACAAGCTGGATATGCTCACCTGTCCATACGTCTTCGATCCGGAGCAGGCAAAAGCCATGGCGGAAGCCGGAGCGGATATACTGGTTGCCCATATGGGACTGACCACCAAGGGAAGCATCGGCGCGGAGACAGCGCTCACGCTGGATGACTGCTGCGTAAAGATCAGGGAGATTATCAAGGCGGGAAGAGAAGTGCGCCAGGATATCATGGTTATCTGCCATGGCGGCCCGATCGCAGATCCTGAGGATGCCGCCTACGTAATCAAACATGTGCCTGAAATCGACGGATTCTTCGGCGCTTCCTCCATCGAGCGCCTCGCATCAGAACGTGGAATGACCGCACAGACAGAAGCATTTAAGGCCATTGAAAAATAAATACTAATATGCCCTGGGGCTGCACTGCCGCAGGGCATAAGCTGAATAGAAATGGAGAAGGGGAAAATATGGACAAACAGGGGATTACAGCAGATAAAAAGACTGTGTTTGATTTGAAGTTTTTTATAAAATGGGGGATCGCAATCGGAGTTCCCTGCATCCTTTACTTTGCAATTCCGCAGACGGAGGCCGTCTCACTGGAAATGAGAAAATTCTTCGTATGCACCGCGTGGGCGATTCTGACCTGGGCGATGAATCTGCTTCCGGTTTACATTTCCGGCCTGCTCTTAACGGTAGGAGCGATTCTTTGGGGAGTGGCCCCCGCCAATGTCGTCCTGTCACCGTGGACCGGATCGGTCGTATGGCTGTCTCTGGGCGGTCTGACGCTTTCCGTGATCTTTGAGAAAAGCGGGCTGATGCAGCGGATTGCGTACTTTTTTATAGTAAAATCCGGCGGTTCCTATAAGGGGATCATAACGGGAATCACACTGTCCGGTATTGTGGTGGGGCTTCTGGTCCCCAATATGACCGGCCGTGTCGCCCTCTACTGCGCTCTGTGTTTTGGAATCTACAACGCGTTAAAGATACCGAAGAACAGCAATACCGGAGCCGGAATCATGTTTGCCGGTTTCGTGGCGGCAATCGCACCATCCTGGCTGTATTTATCCGCAAGCGAGAACCTTCAGCTGGTCAATTCCTATTTAAAGGAAACCGGAAACAGCGTCAGCTGGATGCAGTATTTTATCAGTAACTTTCCCGTCATGCTTTTATGGCTGATCGTCCTTCTGATCATGGTGCGGATTCTGTTCAAACAGGATGCCTCCATTGACGGAAAAGAGTATTTTAAAGAAAAACAGGAATCTCTCGGAAAAATGTCGAAAAAGGAAATTAAGTTTCTGGTTATCCTGATTTTACTCGTTATTGCAATGGTATTTTCGGGAATTGACGCAGGCTGGCTCTTTATTCTGGCTGTGATCGCCTGTTTCCTTCCGGGCGTGGACGTTGCGGATATCGAGGATATGAAGCAGGTGAATTTCCCGATGGTATTCTTCGTGGCGGCAACCATGGCGATTGGAAGCATGTCAAATGCCGTTGGCGTAGCCGGTCTGGTGAGCGAGCTGATGATGCCGATTCTCCAGAATGTCGGAAATTTTGGATTGATCCTGTTTGCATGGCTGACCGGTGTGATCACCGATATGATGATGACTCCTCTGGCCGGTATGGCGGCATTTTCACCGCTTTTTATCGACATTGCGGCGAAGCTGGGACTCAGCGTGGTGGGAACCACCTTCAGTTTCGTATGGGGTGTGGAGCAGCTGTTCTTCCCCTATGAGTGGGCGCTGTTCCTGATTCTGTTCAGCTATGACGTCTTTGATATGAAAAAAGCCATGAAATTCTGTACCGTCCGCACAATACTCAGCATCATTTTCCTGGCGGTTCTGATTTATCCGTACTGGATGATGACTGGATTTTTAAGATAGGAGAGGAAACATGAAAATATATGACGTAATCATTGTGGGGAGCGGACCTGCCGGGATGACGGCCGCGATATATGCGAAGAGAGCGAATCTTGACGTTCTCCTTTTAGATAAACTGGCGCCGGGCGGGCAGATCATCAATACATATGAAATACAGAACTATCCGGGCTTCAGTTCGGTCAATGGAGCCGATCTGGCGATGCAGGTATTTGAGCATACCCAGGCTCTGGGAATCGAATTCGATTACGGCACTGTGGAAAAAATCGAGACAGAGGAACGGGAAGACGACGGCTGCGGTACCATAAAAATAGTGACGTGTGCGGAAGGAAAAACATACCGTTCTTTGGCAGTCATTTTGGCTACGGGAACAAAGCCGCGTATGCTCCACGTGCCTAATGAGCTGGATTTTGCAGGAAAATCCATTAGCTGGTGCGCCATCTGTGATGGCGCAAAATACCGGGATAAATCGGTCATCGTGATTGGCGGAGGCAATTCCGCGGTGGAGGAATCCATCTACCTGGCGGAAATGGCAAAAAAGGTGACGGTGGTAACCATGCTTGATCTCACCGCAGACCCGATGGCCTGCGATAAACTGAAGTCCATGCCCAATGTGGAAGTCCATGAGTGGTTTGATATCAAAGAATTTCTGCCTGGGGATGTATTTACCGGCCTGCGTGCGGTTTCCAGCAAAACAGGGGAGGAAATCGTAGTATACGGAGACGGCGCGTTCGAATATATCGGACTTCAGCCGGTAACGGAACCATTTGCAGGTCTCGGCATTCTGGAATCACACGGTTATATTGAAGCGAACGAGCGGATGGAGACGGCGGTGCCGGGAATCTTCGGTGCCGGTGATAGTAACAGCAAGCTCCTCCGGCAGATCGTGACCGCCTGCTCGGATGGCGCAGTGGCCGCTCAGTCAGCGGCGGCGTATAAGAAGAAATGTATGGGATAATGGGGAAGGAAGGGATAACAGATGATTCGATATGAGAAGAAAAACAGCCTGATTACACAGCAGGCGGAAGCGGAACAGAAGTTTCTGGAGACATTCGAGGCGGGAGCATACACGGCATCCAGCCCGCTGGTAGTGAGAAATCCGTATCTGATCTCTCCGCTGACGGCGATGATTCTTTTTAAGACCGCTGTAAAGCAGGAGGTCACGCTGACGGTGAAGGGGAAGGAGCCGGAAGGCGATATCAGCCATACATTTCCGGCCGATACGGTCCATATTCTTCCGGTTTATGGTCTGTATGCGGACTGCGAAAATACGGTGGAGCTCATTTTGTCGGGAGGAGAACGGGAGACGGTTATGATTAAAACCGAGCCGCTTCCCCCAGAGGTACCGGTTCCCACATGCTGCAAGGGCAGCGGGGCGCATATGGGAGACAATGTGATTTTTCTGACACAGACGTCCAAGGCCGATGCGCTGGCATGTGATTACCGCGGGGACGTAAGGTGGTATCTGACGGTAAACGTCTGCTTTGATATGAAGCGTCTTGCGAACGGCCATCTGCTTGTCGGTACGGACCGGCTGATAAAGCTGCCGTATTACGTGAGCGGTGTGTACGAGATGGGGGTACACGGAAAAATATACCGGGAATACAGGCTTCCGGGCGGTTATCACCATGATACCTTTGAGATGGAAGACGGCAATATCCTGATGCTGTCTCAGATTCCGGACCGGGATACCGTAGAAGATGTGCTGGTCCTTGTCGACCGCCAGACGGGAGCGATCGTGAGAACCTGGGATTACAGGGAGATTCTGCCTTACGACTGCCAGACGACCTGGTCCGGATCGGCTTCTGCACACGACTGGTTCCATAATAATGCGGTATGGTACGATAAGAAGACGGATTCCATCACGCTTTCCGGCCGGCATCAGGATGCGGTGATTAATATAGACTTCAAAACAGGAGCTCTTAACTGGATTCTGGGAGATCCGGAGGGCTGGCCGGAAGAGTACGTGGAGAAGTATTTCTTCCGGCCGATCAGTGAACCGTTTGAATGGTCTTACGAGCAGCACGGCGTGGTGGTGTGCCCGGACGGAGATATTATGATGTTCGATAACGGTCACTATCGTTCCAAGTTAAAGGCTCATTACAGCAAGGCGAAGGACAGCTATTCCAGAGGCGTGCGCTACCATATCGACAGAGAGACACGGACAATCGAACAGGTATGGCAGTATGGAAAGGAGAGAGGCGCAGACTTCTTTTCGCCATATATCTGTAATGTGGAATATTACGATGAAGGCCGCTATATGGTGCATTCCGGGGGAATTGCCTATAAGGACGGGGAACCGTTAGAGGGGCTGGGGAGCATGGATGGAACCGGTGAGGGCTGTACGCTGAATGCAATTACCTGCGAACTGGTAAATGATGAGGTAGTCTATGAGCTGCATGTACCTTCCAATGTATTCCGCGCCGAGAAGCTGCCTATGTATTATGCCGGTGAGACGGCGGAACTGGGAGCAGGAAAAACACTTGGTTCTATGAGCAGAACTGGAGAATTTGAGACAGAGATTCCGGCCGCCTGTACGGGGGAACTGATTCCGGAGCATTACGAGGCTTCCGTTACGGAGGAGGAGGACCGAATCCTGTTTAATGCTACCTTTGAGAAAGGGGAACTGGCCATGCTCCTGCTGGAAGAGGAAGACGGCGGAGTGCACCGCTATTATATCAACACGTCGGCTGCGAAGAACTTTGAGGCAATGTGTGTCGGAACGTTTCTGAAGAATGATCCCAGAAATGTAGATGTGTATGTCAATAAATGCGGGTTGGGCAAAAACGTGAAGGTTCGCGTGCTGCTGGAAGACAAAATCTATGAGACCGGTGTCGAAATCCATATGGAATAGCAGACCAGCAGAGCGGGAAAGAGAAGAAGAACCGGGATAGCATGCGGGCAGGGCCGCTGTGTTCGGAGCATGGAAATGCGAGGGATACAGCGGCTTTTTGCTGTGAAGTCTGGAGAGTTGGAGGTTGATTCCCGTGAACGGCGGGCCAAGTGCCATGCTTGCATGAACATTTGGCGACTGCTGCGAGGGTCAATTCCCCACAGGGAGTATTTGACTTTAGTGAAGAAAATGATAAAATATATATATTCAGCAGTTCTGGAGAGAAGAGATGAATCATAGCAATTGTAGAATGAAAACAGCATTGAGAAAAGGAGAAAAATGTTATGGGATTTAAAGAGATAGCAGTGGAAGAACTGAATTTTAATCCATTTACAAAGATTGGCACTGAGTGGATGCTGATCACGGCGGGCGATGAGAAGAATTTTAATACAATGACGGCCAGCTGGGGCGGAATGGGAATTATGTGGAACAAGAATGTGATTACTGCTTATATCCGGCCTCAGCGCTATACGAAAGAATTTGTCGATGCCAATGAGCTGTTCACCGTATCTTTTTATGATAAGGAGTACAGAAAGGCGTTGAACATCTGCGGAACAAAATCCGGACGTGACTGCGACAAGGTAAAGGAGGCAGGTCTGACTCCCTATTTTATCGACGGTACCACAGCATTCGAGGAAGCAAATATGATTTTTGTCCTGCGGAAACTGTACTCCGATCCCATGCCGGCTGAAAATTTACTGGATCAGGAAATTGATCAGAAATGTTATCCGAATAAAGACTATCATACTATGTATGTATCGGAGATTGTGAAAGTGCTTGTGGCAGAATGTTAAGCTGTATAATTGTGAAGGGATTTTTAGAAGATGGGGAGATAAGGAAGTGAAATGCTGGTGCGAATCTCAAGTAAACATGAAAATACTGGGGGATTCGCACTGGGAAAATGAGGGAGTATGAAGCAGAAGGAAGATAGCTATTGATTTTTTGGAAAAATATTGTACAATATAGTTAAATATGTGGGTGGGTAGTGGGGGAATGTTGTGGAGAATTGCTGTCACCTTCTGCGAGGAAGGTGTGGATTGAAATAGAATTACAGAGAGCATATGGCACTTTAGGTGCTGTCACCTTCTGCGAGGAAGGTGTGGATTGAAATAGTATTTATGGAGATATCGAAATAGAAATGGAGGTGTCACCTTCTGCGAGGAAGGTGTGGATTGAAATCGATCGGCAGCCGCTGGGGGCTGAACTCCCTGGTCGTCACCTTCTGCGAGGAAGGTGTGGATTGAAATTCGTCTTGCAACTTAATCCAGCGGTGATACAGAGCGTCACCTTCTGCGAGGAAGGTGTGGATTGAAATTTCGAATTACCCACCTCGGAACCGCCAAATTCCTGTCACCTTCTGCGAGGAAGGTGTGGATTGAAATAGTCTGCCTTGTCAGGTGAGTATGATTCGCTTAAAGTCACCTTCTGCGAGGAAGGTGTGGATTGAAATGATCATATTGTTAAAAAACGAAAACGAGGCCATTAGTCACCTTCTGCGAGGAAGGTGTGGATTGAAATGGCCTAGTGGATCATTGCACAAACAAGGGCTTAAGTCACCTTCTGCGAGGAAGGTGTGGATTGAAATGCTGCAATGCACAGACGTAGCGAGAGCGAAAGCAGTCACCTTCTGCGAGGAAGGTGTGGATTGAAATCATTTAGAGATAGAACCATTTGAAAAACCTAGCTGTCACCTTCTGCGAGGAAGGTGTGGATTGAAATTTTCCGATGGCAGCCACACAATTAAGATCGATGCGGCAGTCACCTTCTGCGAGGAAGGTGTGGATTGAAATGTTTTTATATACTTCTTTAGGCCGATTTTCAACGTCACCTTCTGCGAGGAAGGTGTGGATTGAAATGGTTATGTCTACATCTACGGTTGTCAGCTTCCCCGGTCACCTTCTGTGAGGAAGGTGTGGATTGAAATTTCGAGGAATATATGGATTGGAATAACCATATCCCCCCTTCCAACCTTTCTTCACAACAAAAAGAACCTTCAGAAAGCAAATGCTTCTAAAGGTTCTTTTTTCTGATAACAACATCCACTCTAATCCCCAAGATAATAAACCGCCGTAAAATACCCCTTACTATTATAATAAAGCGCATTCCCAAGTACGCTGCTGTCAACCAGCGCCTCCGTCTCCCCGCCGCTCTCCGATGCACCAGCACAGATCTCCATCTGAGTTTTCGATGCTTCTGCCAGGCTGGTATAAGCGCCTGTCACGGCTCCTTTCAGAATGTAAATGTCCCCCTCATATACCGTCTTCATCACAGTGTCTGCGCTGGTCTGCCACAAAGTATAGGTTCCATTTTCCAGATCTGCGATGACTCCTGTTTCACTGCCTTGTGAGGAAGGCAGTGTTCCCTTGTCATACATCAGATAGCCGTATGAATTCGAGTCTCCTGCATTGGGATCCAGGGAAAGTAGTTGGCTTTCGCCGGTCAGCGCGTTTAAAACTACTTCGGCTTCCCCGCCGTTTTGCACTGCAGAAAACTGTTCCTGCGTCATGGAGGCGGGAACAGAGATCGTGCCGGGAACGCTGTAGTATACGCCCATATCTTTCGCCTTCGTCAGATCTGCGGACAGCCCGGTTTCCCGGCCGGTTTGCAGGTACGAGAGGTAAGGCGCAAGCGGAAGGCGGTCCCATTCGCCTGCATAATCGATTCCGTCTATGATATTTCTTTTGTCAAAAGGTTCCTCTTCCAGTTCCCGAATCAGCGTAATATTCTTTTTCTCGATATCAGAAAGCAGGGAATCCGAAAATTTGTCCGGATCCAGTAGGCTCCGATACCAGACTTTATTGGAAAAATACTGGTTTAAGACCTCGGAATCAAATTTCCGTCCATGCGCCGCGTAAATTTCATTTCTGAGCAGCCACAGGTCTTCGGTCGGATATAAGTATAAATCCGCTTTGCTTAAATAACGGGTGAATACCTCCGGCCTGCTGAAAGAACGCTGGAAGGAATAGTAATCCCCCTCCAGATGAGCGTTGCCGTCTACTGTAATATGTGGAACCGCGTCATTTAAATAGAAGGTTATGCTGCACGTTCCTTTTTCCTGGGCTGCGTCGTGGAATTCCGGTATGATGCTGTAATCCATTTTTCCGCTCTCCGTATCAACGGCCGCTTGAGCAATCCCATTCCAGAAGCTTTCATATTGGTTATCCTGAGACAGGAAATCGCAGGTCAGACGGCCGGAATCCTTCCAGTCCTGTGTGAGCGAAAAAGATATGGCGGACCGCACGTCGCCTGCTTTAAAATACCTGCTGGATATCAGCTCAGTGTCGGCAGCCAGGTTTTTCAATGCTTTTATATCAAATTTTAGAGTGCCTGCCCCAGAGGAAGAACCATCTGGTGAAATCGGACTCTGGTCCTCTGCACCGGAGGATTTCTCCGGCGGGGATGCGTTTTCTGCCAGATCGCCTTCCTGCGTTTCTTCCTGATTGGAGTAGGGCACCTGCGTGAAATCTGCCGTATTGTTCAAAGCCCGGTCCGTATGGCAGGCAGAGGATAAGATACTAATTACAATGACACATCCCAGCAACAGCTTTCTCTTCATTCGCGTTCTTCCTTTCCATCGTGAAGCACCGTGCCTGTACGGCCCGGCGGCTTACGTTCCATTCGTTATCCTGATATTCTGTACCGCTATCATACCATATACCTCTGAAAATGAAAATAATTCCCCGTCATAATTTGTCCCCCTTCACATATATTGAGGTAAGAGGAGGGATGAAGGTGGAGAAAAAAGACGAGCTCATAAAAATCTTTTCGAAGAATATAAGAGAGATTCTAAACCGGGTCGCCGTTGACTATGATGAAGTGCAGGAGATCCGCCTGCGGGTGGCGGCGCCGCTTTTGATGGTCTATAAGAATGAAGAGTACTACATAAGCCGTTTGGGACAGCTGAGCCGGGACTGCCGGGATGCCTATCTGGTGAGCCGGGGCGAGTTAAAGGAAACCATGGAATACATGAGCAATTATTCCCTGTATGCATTTGAGGAAGAGATGAAGCAGGGATTTCTTACCATCCAGGGGGGCCACCGCATCGGCGTTGCGGGTAAAACCATTTTGGACGAGTCGGGGATCAAGACAATGAAGTTTATTTCCTTTATCAATGTAAGACTGTCGCATCAGGTGAAGGGGTGTGCTTCCCCGGTTCTTCCGTATCTCTATGACAAGGAAGAAATTCTGCACACCCTGATCATTTCGCCGCCGCGGTGCGGGAAGACGACGCTGCTCCGTGATCTGATCCGGCAGATTTCCAATGGGACAAAGGATCACGCAGGCATGACGGTGGGAGTGGTGGACGAACGGTCGGAAATCGGCGCCTGCTACCAGGGAATGCCCCAGAATGAGCTGGGAATCCGCACCGATATCCTTGACTGCTGTCCGAAGGCCAGAGGCATGATGATGCTGATCCGCACCATGTCGCCGCGGGTGATAGCCGTGGATGAAATCGGAAGCAGGGAAGACTTAGATGCCATGGAGTACGTTATGAACTGCGGATGCAAGCTGATCGCCACGGTGCACGGCAGCTCCATCGACGATCTGAAGCAGAAGCCGGTGCTGCGAAGACTGGTGGATGAGCGGATTTTTGAGCGGTATATCGTGCTGAATAATAAAGGAAAGATCGGCAATATCGATCAGATCTACGATTCCCGCGGGACGCAGCTTTATAAGGCGGAGGTCCACCGCATGGGGAAAAGATGGAACAGCGAGGAGTGCATGGCGTATGGATAACACGGGAATCAGAATTCTGGGAGCCGTTCTCGTCGTGATTTCCTGCTCCGGCATGGGATTTTTTATGGCGGGACAGTGGGGAGAACGGCTGAAAACCATGGAACACTTAAGAAAAATGATCTTCCTGCTGAAAGGAGAGATCGTATACGCCCGCTCCGCGCTCCCTGAAAGCTTCGATCGGACGGGGAAGAAGGGCGGAGGAGAGATCGGCGACCTGTTTATCCGGGTTGCCGAGCGGATGGAGGGACAGCGGGGGGAGCCATTTTACGATATCTGGCAGGAGGAGATCGATAAGCTCCCCAAAGCCTTCTGTCTTTCGAAAGAGGACAGGCAGAGTTTGAAAGGACTGGGCGAGCATCTTGGATATCTGGACCTGGAGATGCAGGAGAGGACGATTCTCCTCTATCTGGAGCAGCTGGATCTATCCATCGGTTATCTGAGGGAACATAAGCAGGAACGGAGCCGTCTCTATACCAGCCTTGGTATTATGGGCGGCATCTTCATAACGATTATGATGTATTAGCACGCCGGACGGCGATGTTTGACTATAAGGAGGATAGCATGGGGGTCAATCTGATATTTAAAATAGCGGCGGTTGGAATCCTGGTTTCCGTCATCTGCCAGGTACTTAAGCACAGCGGGCGGGAAGAACAGGCATTTTTGACGAGTCTCGCTGGTTTAATCCTGGTGCTGTTCTGGCTGGTGCCTTACATTTATCAGCTGTTTGAAACCATTAAAAATCTGTTTGCATTGTAGGGGTAATGAGAATATGACGGTAGTGACCATAGCCGTAGTCGGTATCACGGCAGTCCTTCTGGCCGTTGCGCTGAAGGGCATGAAAGGGGAGTACGGAACCTATCTGGTGATGGCAGCCGGATTTTTCATCTTTTTTTACGGAGTCGGAAAGCTGACCACAATTCTGGATACCATAAAACAGGTTCAGTCTTATATCAGGATCAACAGCGTCTATCTGTCCACCCTGATTAAAATGATCGGGATCACCTACGTGGCGGAATTTGCCGCCGGAATCTGCAAGGATGCGGGATACGGCGCCGTGGGCACGCAGATCGAAATCTTCGGCAAGCTGTCGGTGCTTGCCGTCAGCATGCCGATTCTCTTAGCGCTTATCGAGACCCTGCAGGTATTTCTGTCATGAAGGGGCATCTGTACAAAACAGCCGTATTACTGGTGCTGGCGGCGGTCCTGTCGGGAACGGGAGGCTTGTTTTTGGCAGGAGGGCTGTCCACGGTCATGATCAGCTGTGCGGCGGAGCACAGTGGCGGGTCTCCTGCCGATTCCGGGGAGACGGTGGACGAAGCGGAGACGAAAGAGGTCTCCATGGATTTGGAACAGTATGATTTAACGGAGATTCAGGATTATATTAATTCTCAGGGGACGAGCGGCTGGAACCTGTCCTTTAAACAAATGATGAAGGATATCATGGCAGGCAGGCTGGGAGATGTGATGGGGCAGATTGGTACTGGCATCCGCGATGCTCTGTTTTCGGAAATCAGAAATAACGGCCATATGATGGGCCAGATCATTATTCTGGGAATTATCGGTGCTGTGTTTGCCAACTTCTCCAATGTATTTACGGGAAGCCAGATATCGGAAACGGGATTCTTTGTCACCTATCTGTTATTGTTTACCTATCTGGCAGCCAGCTTTTTTACGAGCATTACCATTGCAGGAAATGTGGTCAATCAGATTCTGGGATTTATGAAGGCGCTGATGCCGGCATATTTTCTGGCGGCGGCATTTGCGGGAGGGAGCGTTTCAGCGATCGCATCCTATGAATTTACGCTGTTTGCCATCACGGTGGCTCAGACGATTACCGCCTCCATCCTTCTGCCCATGGTGAAGGTGTATGCGCTTCTCGTCATGGCCGGCCATATTGCAAAGGAGGACATCCTGTCGAAGCTGACGGAGCTCTTAAGCGACGTGATTACCTGGAGTCTTAAGACTATGGTCGGGATCGTGCTGGGATTTCACCTGATCCAGGGGCTGGTGCTCCCCTATGTGGATTCCATGAAAACGGGGGCAGTCCAGAAGCTGATCGGAATCATACCGGGAGTGGGGCAGGGAGCCAGCGCCGTGACGCAGATGGTCATCGGTTCGGGGGTCCTGGTAAAGAACACCATGGGGGCCGCCGGAGTGGTGATCCTGGTGATTATCACCCTGATTCCCATGATGAAGCTGGTGATTCTCATGCTCCTGTATCAGTGTGTGGCGGCCGTCCTCCAGCCGGTATGCGATAAAAGGATTGTATCCTGTATATCGGATATGGCCAAGGGACACAGAATCCTGCTGTCCATCGCGGCTTCGGCTATCGTGCTGTTTGTGGTGACCATCGCGGTGGTGTGCGCCTCCACTAATGTAACGTATTACGCAGGGTGATTGACATGGAAGGTTTATATGAGTGGATCAGAAATATCACATATTATCTGATCTTTATGACAGTGGTAACCAATCTTCTTCCCGATAAGAAGTATGAAAAATATTTCCGGCTGTTTGCGGGCATGGTGCTCATTCTGCTGGTGTTAAAACCATTTACAGGCGGACTGCGGCTGGATGACAAACTGGCCTATTACTTCGAGTCCATCAGCTTTCAGAAGGAGGCGTCGGAACTCTCGGCCCAGCTCACCGACATGGAAGGCGTGAGGCTTGCGAGCATGGTGAGCCAGTACGAGGAGGCGGTGGAAAATGACCTGCGCACCATGGCGGAATCGTCGGGATTCGTCTGCAGGAAGGCCGAGGCCGGGATCGACGGGGATGAGAAGAAGGAGACCTTCGGCCACGTGGTATCTGTCAGTCTCCGGCTGGCACCTGACAGCTCCGGGCAGGCGGATCAGGGCGGAAGCAGTTCCGGTATCCAGCCGGTGGAACCTGTGGAACCCATCGAACCGGTGGAACGGATCCGCGTGGAACTGAACGGCGGGAGCGAGGAGGTGTCTGAGACGATCGGTGCATCGGCGGGGCAGCCTGATAAGCGGCAGGAAGAAAATTCTGCTTTGGCTGGTCTGAGACGCCGCATTTCTGAATATTATGATTTGGAGGAACAGGACATTGAAATTCAACTGGAAAATAAGTAAGGATAAATGGCTGATTCTGCTGGCGGTGGGACTTCTGCTCCTGGTCCTCACGATTCCTTCCGGTCCGGAGACGGAAAAGAAGATGTTAAAAGACGCCGCTTCGGGGACAGAAGCCTCCTTACAGGAAGGGCTGGTGACAGATGCGGGGGAACCGGTCGCCGTGGCCGCAAATGCGGACCGCACCTATGAACAGCAGCTGGAGCAGCGGGTGAAGCAGATTCTAAAGACCGTGGATGGAGTCGGGACTGTTGACGTGATGATCGTGCTCAAGTCTTCCGAGGAGAAGGTGCTGCGTGTGGACAAAAATACCTCCAGCTCCAGCACTGAGGAACAGGACAGCGGGGGCGGAACGAGGAAGAGCAGCAGCGCGGAACAGCAGGAAAGTACAATTTTGACCGGAACCGGGGAAAATACGGCGCCGATCGTGGAGAAAGAAATCCGTCCCGAAATCGAAGGAATCATCATCAGCGCCCAGGGCGGAGGCAGTCCAACTGTAAAAGCTGAAATTTCAGGCGCTATGGAAGCATTATTTGACTTGCCGCCACATAAAATAAAAGTATTAAAGAGGGTGGAATAAAGAAGGAGTGTTAGGAATGAGAAGCTTAAAAGATATCAGAGAATCCAAAGTCCCGAGAACCCCAAAGAAAATGAATATGAAGAAACTGTTCAGAAGAAATCAGATTATCATCACAACGCTGGCGGTCATGATCGCAGCTGCCGGATACCTAAACTACGCCGGGAAGCAGGAAATGGCGTCGGGAACTGATGTGTACGAGGCCGGTGTGACGGATATTTCCGATGAGGACATTCTGGCTGAAAACCAGGCGCTGACAGGCGACCCGGGAAATTACCAGGAGATTGCAAGCCTTGACAATGACCCTAACGACGAGAGTCTGGCGGCTCAGGAGACAGATGGCTCCGGCAGCGCAGTGGCCAGCAATCAGGAAGGCGTGGCAGGAGACGCGGCAGCGGACACCACCAATGTAGCCGACAATTCGGCGGCGGAAGGCGGACAGCTGGCAGCCAATGAGACGACAGGCGATTTGGAAACCGGTCTGGAAAATCCGGGTGAAGCGGTCTTAACCAGCGGTATGAATGTATCCGACTACATAGCGAACGTGCAGCTGAGCAGAGAGCAGGTCCGTGCCAAGAACAAAGAGACTCTGATGAATTTAATCAACAATGAGAACATCGAAGAAGCCGCCAAACAGGAAGCGATTCAGGAAATGATAGACATGACCGCAGTATCCGAGAAAGAGAATGCCGCAGAGACTCTTCTGATGGCAAAAGGCTTCTCCGATCCGGTTGTCAGCATTACCAGCGGCAAGGTTGACGTCGTCATCAACGCTTCCAGCATTACCGATCCGCAGCGCGCCCAGATTGAGGACATCGTAAAGCGCAAAACGGAAGTGGGAGCAGAGAATATCGTGATCACACTGATGAAGCTGGAAGAATAGAGGAAATGAAGCACCCAGGCGCGAATAAATCTGAAAGAATGAACAAGGATGCGAAAAAGCCGCATATGGCTTTTTCGCGTCCTTGTTTCTTTTTCCATCCATTCCCAGACTCCGGATTTCGCTGTTTTTTCTGTCCCCTATTGAGAAAAGTTTGTGCATTTTATGGAGTTGCCTATGACTAACTCCCTGTGTTATGATATTGGAGTATGCTTGAAAATTACTTTTCGTCATCTGCCACGAAGTGGGGCGTGCAGATGGCGGAAATGAATTTTTAAACACACTCCAGGGCAGCGCGCGGTGTGAGATACATGTAAGTCCAGTATGCATGTGATGTGATATCTTGCGAGTTGTATTTTTTTGCCTTTTGGTTAGCTGAAACTAACTTAAATGTTGTACATCATTTGATTTGAGAGGAGAAACCCAAAATGAAACCAAAGACTCTAACCCTACTTCTGGCAGCATCACTGGTCATTCTGTCGGTGGTATCACTGTTTCTGGGGGTCATGGATATAAGCCCCGGAGGCGTGCTGCGCGGGGATTTTGAACAGGTGGAGATCCTGTTGATATCCCGGCTGCCCCGTCTTTTGGCGATACTCTGTACCGGAGTCGGTATGAGTATTTCCGGCTTGATCATGCAGCAGCTCTGTATGAATAAATTCGTCTCCCCGACCACAGGCGCGACGATTTCCTCGGCGCAGTTCGGTATTCTGCTGGCGCTTTTGTTTATGCCGTCATCCTCGCTGTGGGGACGGGCCGTCTTCGCTTTTATCGCGGCGATCGCGGGGACGTGGATCTTCGTCTGCTTCATTCAGAGAATCCAGTTTAAGGACGTGGTCATGGTTCCGTTAGTGGGAATCATGTTCGGCAATGTGATCGGAGGTATGACCAGTTATTTGGCCTATAAATACGACATGACACAGGCCCTTTCCTCCTGGCTGGTGGGACATTTTTCCCTGGTAATCAGAGGACGCTATGAACTGGTGTATTTAACGCTTCCACTGGTGCTTCTGGCCTTTTTATTTGCCAATCATTTCAATATTGTTGGAATGGGGAGGAATTTCTCGAAAAATCTGGGTGTCAACTACAATGTCGTGCTCTTTCTGGGACTGAGCATCGCCGCCATGATTACAGCCAGCATTGTGGTAGTCGTCGGAAGCGTTTCCTATATCGGACTGATCGTGCCCAACCTGGTGGCGATGTTTAAAGGCGACCGGATACGGGGGACTCTGCTGGATACCGCCCTGTTTGGAGCACTGTTCGTTCTGGTCTGCGACATGATCGGCCGGACTGTGATCACCCCCTATGAGCTGCCGATTGAATTGATTATCGGTGTCATAGGAAGTGTGATTTTCGTAGGTATGCTGATCTACCGGTTAAATCACGGCCGGAAAAGCATCACCCTTTCCTTTGGGAAAAGGAGAGCCGCGGCGGTACCATCGCCGCAGACGGGAGGAACGGAGGCATGAAGCAGGAAAAAATGAGCGGAAGGACCGGAAATATCAACGGAAAGAAGCTGGTGATCCTATCGCTGCTGGCAGCGGCCGCCGCCGTGCTCTATCTCTTTCTGAATGTGAATATGAAATATTTTAGCTATGCCATGAGCCTGCGGATTCCAAAGCTGGCTGTCATGCTGATCACGGCGTTCTGCATCGGCGGGGCTTCCGTCATCTTCCAGTCGGTGATCAACAATACCATCGTGACGCCGTGTCTGCTGGGGATGAACTCCCTCTATACACTGATCCATACGGCGGTTGTGTTCTTTTTCGGCTCCACCAGCCTTCTGGCCCGCAATGCGAACCTTTCCTTCGCGGTGGATCTGGTACTTATGGCGATCATCGCCACCATCATTTACAGCTACTTATTTAAGAAGACAAGCCATAATGTGCTGTACGTCCTGCTGGCCGGAACGGTGTTGTCCACCTTTTTCACCAGTATGCAGACGACACTTACGCGCATCATGGATCCCAACGAGTACGACAGCCTTCTGGCGTCGCTGGTCGCCAGCTTTACGAATGTAAACACGGAAATCATATTCTTTTCCCTGATCCTGATTGCAGCTCTGCTCTTTGTCCTGCGCCGGGAACTGGCGCTGCTGGACGTCATTACACTGGGAAAGGCGCAGGCGATTAATCTGGGGGTGGACTATGACCGCACCGTGCGCAGACTGCTTCTGGGGGTGACACTGTTTATCGCCATAGCGACCGCCATGGTAGGCCCGATATCCTTCCTGGGCCTGATTATTGCCAATTTATCGAGACAGCTGTTTAAGACGTTCCGCCACAGCTATTTGATCGCCGGCTCGGCATTAATCGGTATGGTGATACTGGCAGGCGGCCAATTGCTTGTGGAGCAGGTATTTGCCTACAGCGTCCCGGTCAGCGTATTTATTACTGTCGGAGGCGGAATCTATTTTCTCTATCTGCTGCTGCGAAGGAGCCGTTCCACATAGGATGTGAAAAAATAATACAAGGAGGCCATAACGATGTTTGTCAAAGAACTTTTAAAAAAATACAATGGAAAAACCGTGGTGGACGGCGTCTCCTTCGAACTGCCGAAGGGAAAGGTGATCTCGCTGATCGGCCCCAACGGAGCCGGAAAATCAACGGTTATGGGAATGATCTCCAGGCTGATCGCACAGGATGACGGTTCGGTGGATTTCGAGGGAAAGGACATGTCCAAATGGAAGAGCCGGGATCTGGCCAGGCGGCTGGCCATTCTGACTCAGAGCAACCACGTCCAGATGAAACTGACAGTCCGGGAGCTGGTGGCCTTCGGCCGCTTTCCCTACAGCGGCAATCGGATTACGGCGGAGGATGAGGAAATCATCGAAAAGGCCATCGCCTACATGGAACTGGAGGAATTTGAGGACAGGTTCATCGACGAACTGTCCGGCGGCCAGCGCCAGCGCGCCTACATAGCCATGGTCATTGCGCAGGATACGGAATACGTCCTGTTAGATGAGCCGACCAATAACCTGGATATTTACCATGCCACCAACATGATGAAAATCGTCCGGAGGCTGTGTGATGAACTGGGAAAAACCGTGATTCTCGTGCTGCATGAAATCAATTACGCCGCATTTTATTCCGATTACATCTGCGCATTCGTGGATGGAAAAATATCAAAATTCGGTACGGTGGAGGAAGTGATGACAAAAGAAAACCTCTCCGAAATCTACCGCGTGGACTTCGAGATACTGGAAATAGAAGGAAAACCACTGTCGATCTATTACTAACCCCAAAAAAGGAGATACTATCTATGAAAAAAATGACATTACTGACACTTGCAATGGCAGCAGCCCTTTCCCTGACAGCCTGCGGGCAGAGCGCCGGACAGGCCGGAACAACAGGCGGACAGGCCGGCGAGACGACTTCTTCCGAAGCCGTGTCCACAGATACAGAGTCCCAGTCCGGCTCCTGGGAAGGCGAAAATGAAGATGCACAGGCCTCGGAGACACCGGAATCCGTCACCGTGACGACGCTGAATGGAAACGGCGAAAAGGTGGAGCTGGAGGTGCCCTATAATCCGGAGCGCGTGGCTATTCTGGATATGGCGGTGCTTGACATGATGGATAACTGGGATCTGGGCGGCCAGATCGTGGGAATGCCGAAATCCTCCAAAATCGATTATCTGATGGAGTATAACAACAACGAGGATATTGTAAACCTCGGCACCTTGAAGGAAGTGGACATGGAGGCGCTCATGGCCAGTGAGCCGGATGTGATCTTCATCGGAGGACGTTTAAGCGCGCAGTATGACGAACTGTCGAAGATTGCTCCTGTCGTATACACCGCGGTGGATTATGAGGAAGGCGTGATTCAGAGTGTGAAAAATAATGCTGCCATGATCGCTTCCATCTTCGGTGAGGAAGAGCGGGCGGCGGAAGAACTGGCCGGATTCGATGCACGTGTGGAGACGCTCCGCCAGGCGGCCGAGGGAAAGACAGCAGTCATCGGAATGGTGACCAGCAGCAATTTCAACACATTGGGTGACGGAAGCCGCTGCTCCCTGATCGGCAATGAAGTCGGCTTCACCAATCTGGCAAACGACGTGGATTCCACGCATGGTAATGAATCCTCCTTCGAGCTTCTCGTTTCCTTAAACCCGGATTACATCTTTGTCCTGGACCGCGATTCCGCAATCAACACGGAAGGCGCCAAGCTCGCGGCGGAAGTGATGGATAATGAACTGGTGAAGAAGACGGAAGCATACAAAAACGGTCGCATTGTCTACCTGACACCAACCGTATGGTACCTGGCGGAAGGCGGCATTACGGCTGCTGATGTGATGTTAAGTGACTTAGAAGCGGGTATTCTGGGCCAGGAATAGAAAAATGTTTTGCAAACTGTGGCTGTCTTTGTTATAATAGTCTATAATCCAAGTAATACATCGAATTGAAAACAGGAGGGAATCATTGTGGCAGAGACAGAGAACAGAAATACTCATAAAGTATATGAAAAAGATAAAATCGGCGAAGTACAGATTGCGGATGAAGTAGTAGCCATCATCGCAGGCCTTGCGGCGACGGAAGTAGACGGCGTGGATTCCATGGCCGGCAACATTACCAATGAACTGGTTGGAAAGCTGGGCATGAAGAATTTATCCAAGGGCGTTAAAGTCGAAGTAACGGAAGAGCACGTATCCGTTGACTTATCCTTAAACATCAAGTACGGCTTCAGCATTCCGGAAGTATGTGAAAAGGTGCAGGACAAGGTAAAGAGTGCGATTGAGAACATGACAGGACTTACCGTGCTGGATGTGAATATCAAGATCGCCGGCGTGTCGATGGAAGAAAAATGGTAAGAACGTGAAAAAGAGAGAGGAAGCTACGCAGAGTGAGAATTCTGCACAGCTTCCTTTTTCGTTAAAATGGTTCAGGCGGAAAAGTATTTCCAGAGTGTCCTGCCGCAGAGCGACAGTTTCTTCGGGGACTGGCAGGCCAGGACGACATCGGCGGCGACTGGCTCCTGCAGCGGGATCACTGCGACATTTTCATGGCGAAATACATCGAGATTACTGTAAGGAAGCAGGCTCACCGCCTCTCCGGCGGCGACTGCGCTGACAATGGATTCTATCTTGGCTGTCCGGGTGACAGCGGGCTGGAATCCTTTTTTTTGGCAGGCCGTGAGGCACAGGCGGTAGATGCTGCTGCTGGGATGCATCAGAATAAACGATTCTCCGGACAGCTCTTCTAAGGGAACGGCTGGTCTGCCTGCCAGCGGATGGCCTGCGGGAGTCAGAAGCACCAGCCGGTCGTGAGCCAGCAGATGGCATGTGCTCTGCACGCCGGTAAGCAGTTCCGGGCGGCCGATGATCAGATCGTAGCTGCCCTGGCGGAAGCCCTGCCGCAGCGGTTCATCCTCCACCTCGTCGATCATGAGGGTGATCTCCGGGTGAGACTCGGCAAACTGCCTCAGAACGGGATTCAAACGGTACTGATGCAGGATGGGAAGGACTCCCAAATGTATGACGGATCTCCGGCTGTCCTGATATGGAGCAAGATGCTGCTTCATTCCCTGAACGCCTTTTAACAGCTTTACCGCATCGGGATAGAGGACGCGCCCGGCATCCGTTAAGGAGGCGTGGCGGCGGCTTCTGTCAAACAGCTGGACATCCAGCTCCAGTTCCAGATTCCGTATCTGTTTGGACAGGGTGGACTGGGCGATATGAAGGCTTTCCGCCGCGTCAAAGAATGTGGCGCTTTCCACGATCGCCACAAAGTACTGCAGTTGTTCCAATGTCATATTCTGCCTCCGTTCAATCATTCCGTTATGGAAACAATGATACCATAAAATGAATTGATTGTACAGGCGATATCCGGTACAGTGAAGGGAAAGGAGGAACTCTCATGGATCTGATTATCGGAGTGACAGGAGCCAGCGGAACCATATACGCGGTAAGGCTGCTGGAGGCATTAAAAAAGACAGAGTCAGTGACGACCCATGTGATATTCAGCGATTACGCCTGGGTAAATCTGGAGATTGAAACAGGATATACGAAAGGAGACGTCCTATCTTTGGCGGACCACAGCTATGATAACCGCGACTTGGCGGCCTGCATCTCCAGCGGCTCCTATCCGGCGGATGGCGTGATTATCCTGCCGTGCAGCATGAAGACGCTGTCGGGAATCGCTAATGGATACGCGGACAACTTAATCACCCGCGTCTGTGACGTCGCCTTAAAGGAACGGCGGAGGCTGGTGATCTGTCCCCGGGAGACGCCGCTTAATACCATTCATTTAAAACACATGTATGAGCTTTCGCAGATGGGAGCTGTCATAGCGCCGCCTATGCCGGCATTTTATAACCATCCGGAGACCGTGGAGGACATTGTAAATCACCAGATTATGAAGATTCTGGATCAGTTCAGGATTCCCTGTGAAGGTGCGAAACGATGGGGAGAGAAGGTGCAGGACCGTGTTTGAGGAACTGATGGATTTTACCATGACAGGCCACGGAGTCTCCGTGCAGTTTAAGGTGCTCCGGATGGGAACCGACTGTCTGGTGCTGGCAGCGGGCGGTGATACGGGACATATCGGAGCCGTTGCCTTCGGGGACAGAGGCGGATGCCTGTCAAATGCCAGAGAGGGCCACAGGGAAGGCGTGGTGACGGAGCTGATTTACCGGGAACTGAAATCCGTGGTTTCCGGGGGACTGGCCGTGCTGGCCGGCATCCATGTGGACGGAATAACGAAGGAACAGATCACCGGCGTCGTAGCGCTGTGCGAAGAAGGCGCTCACCGGATCGCCGCCGGTTTGAGAGAGTATCAGCAAGAGCAGAAGGAAGAAATAGGAGGAAATCAGAATGGTTGAAGATTTACGGAGTGCGGTGGAGGAACTGAAAAAGTATGAGAATCAGATTGCATGTACAGATACAGAGGTAGATTCTTACGCGGAAGTCGCGGGGATTTACCGCTATGTCGGGGCGGGTGGTACGGTAAAGCGTCCCACAAAGGAGGGACCGGCGCTCCTCTTCCGTAATATCAAAGGCTTCCCGGACAAACAGGTGCTGATCGGCCTTCTGGCTTCCAGAAAACGGGTGGGCTGCCTGCTGGACTGTCCTCCGGATAAGCTGGGCTTTCTCTTAAAGGAGGCGGCCGCGAATCCCATTATGCCGGAGTTTACGGCAGGCGGAGACGTGCCGTGCCAGGAGGAAATCCATTATGCATCGGAGGAAGGCTTCGATATTCGGAAGCTTCTCCCGGCCCCTCAGAATACGGAGGAGGATGCCGGACCTTATATCACCATGGGAATGTGCTACGCCTCCGATCCGGTTACGGGAGAAGGGGATGTGACCATTCACCGTCTTTGCCTGCAGTCGGCGGACGAGATGACCATGTTTTTCACTCCCGGGGTGCGCCACCTGGACGCATTTCGGGAAAAGGCGGAACGGGAAGGCGTGAATCTGCCGATCAGCATCAGCATCGGCGTGGATCCGGCCATTGAGATCGCTTCCTGCTTCGAACCGCCCACAACACCTTTGGGGTTCAATGAGCTGTCCATCGCAGGCGCGCTCCGCAAAAAGCCAGTCCGCATGGCAAAATGCCGGACCATTGACGAGTACGCTATTGCCAACGCGGAGTTTGTCATCGAGGGCGAGCTGGTGGCCGGAAAACGGATGCGGGAAGATATCAACACCAATACGGGAAAGGCCATGCCGGAGTTCCCGGGATATACCGGCCACGTGTCGGGAGAGCTTCCGGTAATAAAGATCAAAGCGGTTACCCATCGGAAAAATCCGATCATCCAGACGTGCATCGGACCCAGCGAGGAACACGTGAGCATGGCGGGAATCCCGGCGGAGGCCAGTATCCTGACCATGGAAGAGAAGGCGCTTGCCGGTCGCGTGAAAAATGTTTACGCCCACCGCTCCGGCGGCGGTAAGTACATGGCGGTCATACAGTTCGCAAAACAGGTTCCCAGCGACGAGGGAAGGCAGCGTCAGGCGGCGCTCATCGCGCTCACCGCATTTCCTGAGCTGAAGCATGTGATCGTGGTGGATGAGGATGTGGATATCTTTGATTCGGACGATGTTCTGTGGGCGCTCAACACCCGTTATCAGGGAGACGTGGATACCATCACGATTCCGGGAGTCCGCTGCCATCCGCTGGACCCCACCGAGGGGCCGGAATACAATCCAATGCTTAAGGACCGGGGAATCAGCTGTAAAACCATCTTCGACTGCACTGTACCATACGGCCTGAAGGAACGGTTCCAGAGATCGAAATTTAAAGAAGTGAATATGGAGGACTACGAGATCCGGCCGCTGGTATAAGGGATCCGGAAATGAGCTAAACAGTAACTTAAACGGCCTCCCTGCAGTAACAACAGTGGACATTTTCCCGTTTTGAGTATAACATAGTGTTAGAGTGTTTCTGAAAAAGCTGCTTACAGACACGCTCCAGTACTCCAGACGATCAGAAGAGCACAAGGCATTTCTGAGAGTGCTTCAGAATTATAAAGGAGGATGACCTATGAAAGTGAGGAAAATTTACGCATCAGTACTGATCCTGTCCCTTGTATTCCTGGCGGGCTGCTCGAAAACTCCCGTTCCGGAGGAAGAGACGCTGCATCTGATCCAGGAAAATGCCGCCTCCCTTCCCGGAGATGAGCGCGCGGACCTGTGGCAGGATGAACACAATACCTTCGACAGCTACAGACTGCCAGATGGAACCAGCCTTCTGACCATTTATAAGACCGTTGGACCGGCCAACTGCTATGTGGCCGGAACGGTTAGCTACAATGATTTAAATGAATCTGCGCGGAGGGGAATAGACGATTACTACGAGAAACAGGGACTGCTCTACGACACTGAGGCAGAGCTTCAGAAGGCCTACAGGGATTACCAGACCTGCCGGGAGAACGGGACTGAGTATCAGGAACGCCATGTACGTCAGGAGATCATGCCCTCCGCGTCCAATGATACAGCCGTAAGCTTTATCACAACGGTCACGCTCCCGGTAAACGGCCAGGAGGCTAAAGAGCTTCGGCTCGGGGCCGTGTTCAATCGGGAGACAGGGGCCGTATTCAGCAACTGGGATTTATTCAGCCTGTCGGAGGAGGCGGCTCGGCAATGGCTATTAGATGCCTCTGGCACGGGCAGTCCGGCACTGCGTAAAGAGATGGAGGCAGCTCTGCGGCCAGAGTATATCCTTCTTTTCCCTGAACACCTGGAGATTTCCTATCCACAGGGAACGCTCCCCAGCCAGAAATACAGCTACAGCATCGGTCTGGACTATGATGCAGAGCTTCTGTCAGTGCTCCAGCCATGGGCAGTGCCGGCTGGAAGGGAGACGGGGGACTCACCGCAATAAAAATCAGTATTGGAATAAAAAACCAGTATGGGAAATCAGCCGTTATATATTATAATCGCTGATTTCCCATATCTATGCATATCCGTCTCCCTGGAACTCAGGAAGGATGAACAGCTGCTTGAGTTTACATAATGTTTCAAAATGGCAGATGCGGATAGCACCGATATGCTTACCGTCTAAACAGATAAAATAGTAATCGGAAAAAGGATCCTTCAGCCGCTGAAGTGTGCGGTCCTTCGTCTCCGCGCCGGGACTGGTAGCGTAATCCTTGTATTTCTCCAGAAGCGGACGGAAGGAAGCAGTCTGCAGTTCCTCCTTACATCATCATTCCAAAATCATATATTTTATAATTTTTATCCAGGGCTTTTTTGCCCACCAGGAAATTCCTGCCGCATTCTCCAGAGTTCCACTGCGGTGCACGCGACTCTGCCTTATCATTCCATTTCTGATAGAATTCCACATGAATGACTGCATAATCCTTCAGGTTCTCCTGCCGCGCCCGAATTTCGGCGTCTGGATAGGAAAATGCCTCGTTGTCTCCGGCGTACTGTTCACGTTCCAGGGTTGTGATGGAGCGTATAATATAGGTTTCTATGGATTCGCCCTTTAAGAACGCTCCCTTCTCATTCTCCAGCGTGATCCTGTCAAGTTCCGTATTGGGAAGAAGTTTCTTCATTTCTATAAAATCTCCCGTTATCTGGTTAAGGAAGTAACGGGCTACGGTGATCTCGGCGGCGGTTTTGGGCCGGTCTTCGTATCGGATGCTGCGGGTTCCGATGGTCGTATCTGCGGGAACCGGATAGCGGCGCGGCACCAACAGACAGAATGACGCCAGTAATGCCGCGGCTCCCAGGACAGATGCGGTCCATACTGCTTTCTTATTCATAGACTCTCCTCCTTATAATGGATGATTCTACCATCGAAGCGGAAAAAAGACTTTAAGGATTTATGAAAATTCTGTTACGATTCCCATAGGAACTACAAAAATGCCCGACTGCTTTTTGGAGATGGCAGCCATTGGAAGCTGTTATAATATAACTGTGCGAATGGAACGGAAAACAGTAATACGAAGGGAGGATTGATTTCCTTATGGTACAGAATTACGTTATGGCAAAGGAGGCCAAAGAGGCGCTGAATCTGCTGGCCGGATATGAGGGGCGCGGAAGGATCATAGCGGGCGGAACCGATCTGGTACTGGATTTACAGAGTGGAAAGTATCAGGCGGACTGCCTCGTGGATATCACGGGAATTCCAGGGCTGGCTGAGACGAAGCTGTGCGGTCAGGTTCTGGAAGTCGGCGCGGCAGTTACCCATAATCAGGCGGCAGAGAGTCCATTGATCAGACGGTACGCGCACGCGCTGGCAAAGGCGTCTCATTCGGTTGGCTCCAATCAGATTCGAAACTGCAGCACCATCGGCGGCAATATCGTGAACGGCCAGCCGGCGGCGGACAGTGCGGTGGCTCTGGCGGCTCTGGGGGCATCGGTAGAGGTGATGTATGGGGACGGAGCCGAGCTGCTGACCATGGACCGTCTTTATGCCGGATTTGGAAAGAGCACGGTTGACAGCACGAAGAGTCTCGTCACGAAGATTCTCGTTCCGGCAGCGGGGCCCGGCGAGGGAAGCGGCTACGCCAGACTGGAACAGAGGAAGGCTCTGGCCCTCCCCATGGTTTGTGTGGCGGCATTTCTCGGAATAAGGAACGGCGTGGTGGAACGGTGCCGCATAGCCATGGCCCCGGTCGGCGTGGGGCCGGTGCGGGCGACGGAGGCGGAATGCTTTTTAATGGGAAAAGCGGCGGCAAAGGAAGTATTTTCAGAGGCAGGAAGGTTTGCGCTAAATAACGCGAATCCCAGGGACAGCCTGATCCGCGGTTCGAAGCGCTACAGGGAGGAAGTACTCCCGGTGATGGTGGAACGGGCTTTATCGGAGGCATGTATTGATGCCGAAGGCAGGGACAAGGAGGTGGAGCAGAGATGAAGCTGTCCTTTATATTAAATGATGTTCCGGTTACCGTGGAAATTGAACCGGCTGACTTACTGGCGGATGTTCTGCGGGACCGGCTGGGACTTACCGGAACGAAGAAAGGATGCGGGCAGGGCGAATGCGGGGCATGTACCGTGATATTGGATGGAAAAGCAGTCAATTCCTGTATGGTTCCGGCTGCCCGTGTGGAAGGCAGCCGCGTTGTTACTATAGAAGGTTTGAAGACAGCGGGAAAACCCCATCCTATCCAGCAGGCATTTATTGACGCGGGAGCCATTCAGTGCGGTTTCTGCACGCCTGGGATGATCTTGTCGGCCAAGGCGCTGCTCGATGAGAAGCAGCATCCGACGAAAGAAGAGATCAGGACAGCTCTGGCCGGTAATATTTGCCGCTGTACCGGATATGTGAAGATAGAACAGGCCGTGGAGCTTGCGGCCTGCGCGTTGGCCCTTACAGAAGGAGGTGAAGCGGATGAAGGCGGAAGGTGAAGTAGGAAAACCGTTGCCAAGAATTGACGCCCTGGAAAAAGCGACTGGAGTTGCTGCATTTACTACAGATTTAAAGCTTCCCGGAATGCTGCACGCTAAGGTGCTTCGAAGCCCGTATCCACATGCCAGAATCGTGTCCATCGATACGGCGGAAGCGGAAAAACTGCCTGGAGTACGTGCCGTAGCTACATATAAAAATACAACGGAGTGCCGTTTTAACAGTTCCTGCAGCGAAGCAAACCCGCCTGCAGTCCCGGTGGAAGATGAGCAAATCTTTAATCGGGAGCTGCGCTATGTGGGAGACGAGGTGGCGGCCGTCGCCGCGGACACGGAGGAGACGGCAAAGCAGGCCCTGGAACTGATCCGGGTGGAATACGAGGAGCTGCCTGCGGTCTTTGATCCGCTGCAGGCCATGAACCCGGAGGCGCCTCCCATTCATCCCTGCTTTATTGGAAACAATATTGCTGGTATGGCCAAGCTCCCCATGGGAGATTTGGACAAAGGTTTTGAAGAGAGCGATGTGATACTGGAAGAACAGTTTAAACTCCCTGTTGTAAAGCACTGTCAGCTGGAGACTCAGGCCGCGGTAGCAGACTACTCTGCATCGGGACATCTAACGGTGTGGTCCACGACCCAGAGTCCCCATCCGCTGAAGAATCTTCTGGCAAAGATGTTTGGAATTCCGGCCAGCCGGGTGCGTGTGCTGAATCCTCCCTATATCGGAGGTGCGTTCGGTTCTCATGTGGGAATGAGCGGCAAGGCGGAACCCGTTGCCGCTGCGTTGTCGATGCTTGCGGGTAAGCCGGTGCGTTTTGTCTATGACAGAAAAGAGGATTTTATCGCTTCGACCACCAGGCATTCCGGATATATAACGGTAAAGCTGGGGGCGAAGAGAGACGGAAGCTTCCAGGCACTGTATCTGAAAGCCGTTTTAAACACAGGAGCCTATGCCAGTGCAGGTCCAGACGTGACGGCGGTTCTGGGCGTGACCAATATAAGCATTTACCAGATTCCCAATGTCTGTTACGACGGTCTCTGCGTCTATACCAATACAACCACGGCAGGGGCCATGAGAGGCTTCGGCAATCCACAGGGAAACTTTGCGGTAGAGTCCACGGTCGATATAATGGCTGAGCGGCTGGGTATGGATCCGCTGGAACTCCGGCTTAAAAATGTCATGACCCCTTACGCTCCCTGGCTTCCGCCGTATCCCTGCGCCACATGCGGTTTGGCAGAGTGTATGGAAAAAGGGGCGGAAAAGATCGGATGGATTGATCGAGACAGTTGCAATAAGAACAAGAACAATAAAAAAGTGCGGGGCATCGGAATGGCAGCGGGAACTCATCTGAGCAATTCCTGGCCTTTTGCAGTGGAGTTTGACAATGCATACCTGGCGGTGATGGAGGATGGTTCCGCCAATTTAGCGGTTGGCGTTCCCGATATGGGACAGGGAATTGCCACCACGCTGTCGCAGGTAGCAGCCTCATCACTGGGGGTTCCCATGGATCAGGTGAGTATCGTTTTTGGCGATACGGCCAGCACTCCCTACGACATCGGCAGTCATGCCAGCAGGACGCTCTATTCGGCAGGAACTGCTGTGGAGGCCGCGGGGAGGGATGCAAAGCAGAAGATTTTGGAATTTGCTGCGGAGCAGCTGAAGGCGGAGCCGGAAACTCTGACATTGGAAAATGGGATGATTTCTGTAAGGGGGGAACCCTGCATGACAATCGGGGAGGCGGCCCATCTGATTCATCGGGCCAACCGGCAGATTATTGGAATAGGCCAGACCGTGCCGTTTAACGCACCTCCATGGCATGCCCATTTTGCCGAGGTAGAGGTGGATTTAGAGACTGGACAGATCGAAGTTCTTCATCTGTCGGCGGCTCACGATGTGGGCCGGGCCATTAATCCGGATATCGTGGAAGGTCAGATTCACGGTTCTGTGCTGCAGGGAATCGGCTATGCCTTAAGCGAGCAGATTGTCTACGACAAAAAGGGAAGGCAGGCTCAGGACAGCTTTCATAAGTATTATCTTCCAACTATGCTGGAGACGCCGGATATCGATGTGATTCTTGTGGAGACCAACGAACCAAGCGGGCCGTTTGGGGCGAAGGGTGTCGGGGAATGCGGCCTGGTGCCCACTGCCGCAGCCATCGCCAATGCGGTTTACCATGCGACGGGAATACGGTTCCATGAGATTCCCATAACAGAAGAAAAGATGTTAGATGCAATAAAAAAGAATGAAAAGGAGTAAATTGCTATGAAAAAAATGTTTCCAAAGCTGTTTGAACCGGGACAGATCGGAACCCTGAGAGTGAAGAACCGTCTGGTTAAAGCGCCTCAGACGACGGGACTCAGCAACAAGGATGGCACGGTAACTCAGAGACTGGTCGATCATTACACCCATCTGGCCGACGGCGGCGCCGGCCTGGTAATCGTGGAGTATGCATATATTGATGACATAGCCAGCAAGTCATGCCATTGTCAGGTTGGAATCAGCAGCCATGAGCATATTGCCGGTCTGGGATGGCTGGCGGACAGTATTAAGAACCACGGTGCAAAAGCGGGAATCCAGATCGAACACTGCGGACGCCAGAGGTTCCTGGGACCGCCTATGAAATCCGCTTCTCCGGTTCCGTGGCCCATGCTTTATGACCAGTTCCATGCGATTCCGGAAGAATTGACCATCGATGAAATCCAGATTCTTATCGAGGCGTTTGGAGACGCGGCGAAACGAGCTGTGGACGCCGGTTTTGATCTGGTGGAAATTCATGCAGCTCACGGTTATTTAATTACCAATTTCCTTTCTCCTTTTACGAATAAAAGAGGCGACTGGTACGGCGGATCGAGAGAAAACCGTTTCCGTTTCCTGGGGCAGGTGGTGGAGAACTGCCGGAAGAAGGTGGGACCTGATTTTCCTTTGACCGTCCGCTTATCGGGTACGGATTATGAGCCGGATGGAATGACCATCGAAGATACCATTTACTATGCGAAAGAGCTGGAGAGACTGGGAATCGACGCTTTCCATATTTCTGGAGGGGATCATCATACCATGATCCATCAGGTAAGCCCGATGGCAATGCCTGTCTGCTACAATGTATGGGCGGCCGAGGCAGTAAAAAAAGAAGTGCATGTTCCTGTCATGGCCTCCGGTTCCATTACGCTTCCCCAGTACGCGGAGGATATTCTGGAGCAGGGGAAGGCAGATTTCATCACACTGGGACGGCCGCTGTGGGCGGACAATGACTGGGTAAAGAAGGCGATGGAAGACCATCCCGAGGATATACGGCCATGTATCCGCTGTAATGAAGGCTGCCTGCAGAGAAGTTCCTTCCTGGGCCGTACCGTCATGTGTGCGGTAAATCCGGTTCTGGGCTTCGAAGAAGATTTGGCGATTAAACCGGCGGAAACAAAGAAAAAAGTCGTTATTGCAGGAGGCGGCCCCGCAGGAATGGAGGCGGCCCGCGTCTTAAAACTGAAAGGTCATGACGTCACCATCTATGAAAAGAGGAAACTGGGAGGCTATCTCCATGAGGCTTCTGCACCTGAATTTAAGGAAGACATCCGGCATCTGATTGACTATCAAATTCACCAGATCGAGAAACTGGAGATTCCGGTTATCTGTGAGGAACTGACGCCGGAGATGGCGAAGGCAGGGGGATACGATGTGGTGATCTCGGCGGTTGGCGCAGAACCGGTGATTCCGGCGGTTCCCGGAATCGATGGGGGAAATGTGATCAATGCACTCACTATTCTGGACAGTCATCCGGAAATCGGCAAAAAGGTTGTGGTCGTAGGCGGCGGAATGATCGGTACGGAGACGGCTGTGGATCTTGCTGAAAAGGGCCATGAAGTGACGATTGTGGAGATAAAGGATGCGATCATGGCCGACTGCGCCGTGACCGATATTATTGCCTATTTTGAAAAGATCGGAAGAAACCGGATCGCGGTCATTCCGGGGATGCGGGTGACGGAGATCACAGAACAGGGCGTGTGCGGAGTGAATGACAGGACTGGGCGCAGAACGGAGCTTCCGGCGGACAGCATTGTGATTGCAGTAGGCTTAAAACCGCGCCACGCATTCTACGATACGCTTGCGGGAGAGCCCGATCTGGAGGTCTATGAAATAGGAGACTGTACGAAGGCTGGCAAGATTCTGGACGCGTTCCATACTGCATATAAAACGGCAGTGCGCATCTGAGAAAATAAAAATTGATTGCAGGAGGTGGTAACCTGTAAGGGTGGTCTGTGGGTTCTGTTCCGGAGAGCGTTTTCCGAAACAGGACCCATTTCCACGAAGAAAGAACGGAGGAGAAAGAACCTTTTGTTTTGGAAGCGCGGAGGTTGACTCTTTGTCCCCGGAGCGCTATGCTTAGGATAATACGATTGCGCAATGGAGCGTGATGGGATATCTGTGACAGCGGAAGGGGGACTGCTTATGGAAAGGGAGTCGATTACCTGTTTTCAGTACAGACTGCGTAACCTGGCGTGTGATGGGGACATATTGAAGCTTCTGAAGGCGCTGAATGAGCGCTGCGGCGGCCAGTGGGTCTACAGCGTTCGTCAGGATTATGAGGTCTATCCGGACACGCCTGAGCTGAGCGAAGCGTTTTTCTATCCGGAGTGGTGGAAGCGCGGGCCGGTGAAGGCGGCCTTTCCGGGGATTCAGGAATTCAGTTGGGAGGAAGGAGGGAGTTTTCATTTTATACACAGCTCCATGACTCTGGGCGGAGAGGTGCGCCATTTGCTTCAGATACGGGGAGAAGAGGCGTTTACGGAGGAGGACCATGTACTGCTTGACTACGCCTGCCTTCTTTTATGGTATACGCAGGATCTGCCAGCGGCATCTGAGGGCATCAGCGCTATTATGAGGCAGTCCTATGAAGGCAAACGGCCGGTGACAATCCCAGACGGGATATTTCCGGAAGACGGATACGGAATCGTGGTGCTGGAACAGGGAGACAAGGGTATTTTAAAGCAGCAGGGGTATCTGGGATACCGGCTTCACCGCAGCTTTCGAAAGAGCCTGCGCTACTGTTTCCTGGACGAGATCCATCTGCTGCTGTTTGTCTCCACGGACAATGTTATGAAGGTGACGGAGCAGCTGGAAGGGATAATCGGGATTGGCGATGACGATATGATAATGGGGATCAGCGGCAGGTACCGTGCATCTGAGATGGACCAGGCCCTCGGGGAAGCGCGTCATGCCGCAGAAGTAGGAAACCTGACCGATACGGACAGGCGCGTGTTCTTTCACAGTGAGCTGGGGATTTTTCGGATATTGGAGTATCCGAAGCCGGGAAGTCCGGTAAACCGGATCCTGGAACAGATGACGGACAAGCTGATGGAATACCCGAAAGAGAAGCGGGATGCGCTGTCGGATACCATGTGCTGCTTTGTGCAGAACCATTTTAATTACCAGAAGACGGCGGACGCCATGTACGCCCACGTCAACACCATCCGTTACCGGATCAGCCTGATGGAGAATTTGTGGGGCTGTGACCTGCAGAGAGAGGAGGACCGCCTGCTGTTCGAGGTAGTCAGCCGCCTGCTTCCTCTCTGGATGAAGGAAACCGGATATGAGTGACCGGGGCACCGGGAATACCGCTGCAAAAGCATTGTTCTGTTTTTGCAGCGGTATTTTTGATGTCTGAAAGTGATTATTTTAACCATGTAAACGGCGCTTATACGATGAAGAACACCAACTATACCGTGCGGGGCTGGAGGTGCCAGAATATCACACCTTCCGTGTAGAGGCGGAAAGATTCAGTCAGGCCACGACGGACTGACCTTCTATTATACGGAAGTCCGACCGACAAGAATTTTGTGCTGTCCGTCGATGTAACGGCAGAGCACATGGGACCAGAAAACGGCAAAGCGCCGAACCTTCAGGAGGGCGCGGGACTGATGGTGCATGATATCAACGGACCTGCCAGAAAAGATCCCCTGGACGCGGGACTCAGTATCGGATTTCAACGCCTGAAAAGAAGCAGTGGTCGATGGGGACAAATACGACACCGTCCTACAGGTGGAGATCACCTTAAAGAGAACCTAAGGGAAAGCGTTCCGCGTGCTGCGCTGCCATTGCGGAATCCTGAAAGAAACGATTACGCCGATTCCAGATCCAATCTGTAGCTTATGGATTACAGGGCACCTGGAAGCAGGATGCCCGCCGCTGGTGGTTCCAGAAGAAGAGCGGCGGCCGGGTGGTGTGATATCGCCGGACAGTGGTATTACTTCAATGAAGAAAGGCTATCTGGTGACCGGATGGAGCAATGCTCACAGGCTGATTATTCACCGTTTTTTTGTCTCTTCTCCTCTGCCTTTCCCCAATAAAGGTATTTAACACCATAAAACCGCGCATAATGTGACCAGATAGAAAATGGAGGTCTGGCATGAAAAAAATGTACAAGGAATTGTTTTTGTTTAAATGGGCGCTTTTGCTGCTGATCCTGACCGTGATTGGTTCCGTGGCCGCGAATCTAGCGCTGCCCATGTATCTTTCCGAGGTGATCAACACTGCAATCCCGGCGGGAGATAAAGTCCGGATCGTGTCCATCGGGGGAACCATGCTGCTGTTTGTACTGCTTGGGGTCCTGTGCAGCGTGGGAACCGGCTTTTTTGCGTCCCTGGCATCGGTTGGATTTGGAAGAAATGTGAGGAGCCGGATATTCCGAAAGGTGCAGTATTATTCCCAGACGGAATTTGACGGATTCTCCACCTCATCCCTGATTACCAGAACGAATAATGATGTCGTCCAGGTTCAGACTTTTATGAACATGCTTCTGAAGGTCTGTCTGATGGCGCCTATTATGTGTATCGGCGGAGTGGTGCTGGCCCTGGCCAAGAGCGTAACCATGTCGATGATCCTGATCGTGTCCCTTCCGGTCATGATCGCATTTGTCCTGATCATTGCCCGGCTGGCCTCCCCGCTGTCCCGGAAAATGCAGGAAAAGCTGGATGAGATCAATCTGGTCACCAGGGAGAAGCTGACGGGAATCCGTGTGGCCAGAGCCTTTGGAACAGAGCAGTTTGAGGAAGAGCGGTTTCGCCGGGTTAATGACGAGTTCATGGTCAATACCGTCCGCATGAACAGCGTCATGGGGATCATGATTCCCGGGCTGAGCCTGATTCTGTATGCAACCATGGTTGCCTTAATTGCCTTTGGCGGCTACCAGATCATAAATGTTCATACGGCGATCCCTATTGGCGATATCATTGCCGTCATCCAGTACGTGATGCAGATTATGATGTCGGTGATGATGCTGTCCATGATATTTGTCATGTATCCCAGGGCAGCCGTATCCGCAGGAAGAATCAATGAAGTGCTGGACACGGTCCCTGTCGTGGCAGACTGTGACGGAGCGGTGACAGAGACGGGAATAAAGGGATACGTTTCCTTCCGGGATGTGACATTTACCTTTCCCAACGCGGAGGCGCCGGCGCTTGAGCACATATCCTTTGATTCTTCTCCGGGGGAAGTTACGGCCGTGATCGGCTCCACGGGAAGCGGCAAATCCACCCTGATCAACTTGATTCCCCGGTTTTACGACGTACAGGAAGGAGAGATTCTGGTAGACGGGGTAAATGTGAAGGAGATGAGCCTGGAAACTCTCCGGGGAAAGATCGGACTGGTGCCTCAGAAGGCGTTTCTCTTCCGGGGCACCATTGCTGAAAATGTGGGATATGGTCAGGAAGAGCCGAACCAGGCAAATGTGGAGCACGCCGTGATGACTGCGCAGTCCTATGATTTTGTGACTGCCAAGGAGGGCGGCTTTGACGCGCCCATATCCCAGGGCGGAGCCAATGTATCGGGAGGCCAGCGTCAGCGTCTCGCCATCGCAAGGGCGATTGCCAGAAAACCGGAAATCTATATTTTTGACGACAGCTTTTCCGCGCTGGATTATAAGACAGACGCGGCGCTGAGAAAGGCCCTGCTGTCAGAAGCGAAGGAGGCCACCGTGATTCTGGTGGCGCAGAGAGTCAGCACCATTAAAAATGCGGACAGAATCCTGGTGCTGGAAGATGGCCGCTGTGTTGGCCAGGGCAGGCACGAGGAACTGATGAAGAGCTGTGAGGTATACCGGGAGATCGTGTATTCCCAGCTTACCCAGGAGGAGGCAGAGAAAGATGAAGTCTAGTACCCACAATCAAAAAGCGGATTCCGGCACCGTTTTCCGGCGTCTGCTCCGGTTTATGGGCCCCTATCGCAAAGGCCTGACGGTCTCCGTAATCTGCATCATCCTCTCATCCCTCTTCAACAGCTTCGGGCCGTTCGTGCTGGGGCGGGCGACGGATGCGCTGGCAGGGCTTGTGACAGGCGGGGAGCCGGTTTACAGCGAGATACGCAGATTCATCACCATACTGATTCTGTTAGCCTCCATTTATATTTTGTATGCATTTTTCAAGTATATCAGCACGGTTATCCTTGTCCGGGTCTCCCAGAAAACAATCCGTGACTTGAGAAATGATATCGACCGGAAGTTTCAGAAGCTTCCCCTGAACTACTTTGATACGAACTCCTACGGGGATGTGCTCAGCCGCATCACCAACGATGTGGACACCATCTCCAACAGCCTCCAGCAGAGTCTGGAGCAGATCGTGACGGCGGTGACCTCCGTCATCTTCATTCTGGCCATGATGCTCTATATCAGCCCCATGCTGACGCTGATCGGTATCGTGACCGTCCCCCTCGCGCTCGTGTTTTCCATGAAGATAGCAGGGGCCTCGCAGAAGTACTTTAAGACCCAGCAGGAGACGCTGGGGGAGATGAATGGATACGTGGAGGAAATGTATACGGGCCATACCATTGTCAGTGCCTACGGTACGGAGGAAGAGACCATCGATGAGTTTTCAGAGACCAACAGGACCCTGTATGACAGCGGATGGAAGTCCCAGTTTATGTCCAGCACCATGATGCCGGTTACCCAAGGGATGGCGAATCTGGGGTACGTGTTCGTCGTGATCGTGGGCGGCTCCTTCGTCATCGACAACCGGATGACCATCGGTATGATTCAGTCCTTTATCCAGTATTTAAGACAGTTTTCACAGCCTATCAACCAGACGGTGCAGATCGCCAACATCCTTCAGTCCACTGCGGCGGCAGCGGCCAGGGTATTCGAGTTCATCGATGAGAAGGAGGAGAGTCCGGATCCGGAACATCCTGTGGTCCCGGAGCCTGTGGATGGTTCAGTGGAATTCAACCATGTAAAATTTGGGTATCTGCCGTACCACACCCTGATGCACGATGTGAGCCTGGAAGTGAAGCCAGGAAGCAAGGTGGCTATCGTCGGTCCCACCGGTGCAGGAAAAACCACCCTGATCAATCTGCTGCTGCGCTTCTATGATGTGAACGACGGTGAAATCCGCGTAAGCGGCATAAATATCAGGGAGATGACGCGGAAAGACCTCCGGGCCGTATTCGGCCTGGTTCTTCAGGATACGTGGCTGTTTACCGGCAGCATCATGGAAAATATCCGTTACGGAAGACTGGGGGCAGGAGATGAAGAGGTGATGGAAGCGGCCAGGGCGGCCAGAGCAGACTCCTTTATTCACACCTTGCCGGGCGGGTATCATTTCAGGCTGCAGGAGGGTGCGACGAATCTGGCCCAGGGGGAGCGGCAGCTTCTGACCATTGCCAGGGCCATCCTCTCGGACAGCCCGATCATGATTCTCGATGAGGCGACCAGCTCCGTCGATACGCGTACAGAGGTCCTGATTCAGGAGGCCATGGCGGTTCTCATGAGGGGCCGCACCAGCTTCGTGATTGCCCACAGACTCTCCACCATCAAGGACGCGGACATGATACTGTATATGGAGGGCGGAGATATCAGGGAGGTGGGAAACCACAGGGAGCTGATGGTCCGGGATGGGCTTTATGCAAAGCTGTATAACAGCCAGTTTGCCAAGGAAAACGGCTGAGGAATACGGCTAAGGAAAACCGTATAAGGAAGCATGACTGCTTCCTTATATCCGTGTGGAAAAGATATGGTTATTCTCCTCGATCCAGTCCGACGCCTTTTCAAACTGGATCACGCCTTCATAGTGTTCTCCATAAATCGGTTTTTCCATTGTGCTGGAGCCGTAGCACGGTGCTTCTAAATCCAGCTTCAGCGCATTGATGACTGTATTGCCGCGGACGATGACATTCCGGCAGGAGGACAGGAACATGGCCTGTCTCGGACAGTCGATAAAGGAATTCTGCTCGATCAGGATATTCTGGAAGACTGGTTCCTCCGTCCGGCCTCCCGGGAGATAGACTCCCATATAAAGCACGGCCATCTGCCAGGCGTTTAAGTCACAGCGGCGGATGACATTGCCGCGGATAATCAGGTTTCTGACGCCATGGCCCTCGCTCCACCGGGATTCACATCCGGTTTCGATCTGGATGGCCGCGCCCTGAATATTTTCAAAGACGTTGTTGATTAGCATGCCGTTCGATCCCTGAAGCAGGACGCCCCGCGCCCGGTTGTTGGTGAAGCGGCAGCCGCGTATGATATAGTTCTGCGTGGAGAAGCGTTTGTTCCATAGGACGGTATCCGTGGAAAGCCCCTCGGGAAGGGCGTCCGCAAAGGTAAGGCGGCAGGTTTTCGTCTCGGGCGAGTACTGCACGGCGGTGAGCAGGGAGGAGAAGCCGGTGGGGGACAGATCCGGATTCCGAAGCTCTACCGGGTAGCCGGTCTCAAACAGGACCGATTCCTTCGTGACCCTCCTGGCCAGCAGGGTATGGGAATCGAGAAGCTGGATTCCCATGGAGGAATTATCGTGAATGTTGATGCAGTCGTCTCCGGCATAGCCGAAATCGCAGTCTTCAATGATGAAGCTTCCCTGTGAGTTGCAGACATGGAGGCAGTCCGTAGCCGTCGATACACTACGGGAGGTACCCGGACGGACCGTGACGCGGCAGCCCTTTAAATGGAGCCCGTGGATATCGCCGTTGCCTACGAAGCCGCTTCCCGGCGAGGAGTAGATCACGACGTTGTCCAGCGTGCAGTCCCGGGTATCCTGGATGGGGATGGTCAGGATGTCATACTCATAATGGCGGAAGTTAAAGCAGTTTCCAACGTGGAAATGCCTCCTCGTAAAGTCCGGGTCTGAGGTATAAAAACGCAGCCTGTTGGCGGCAGTCTTTTCCTGCCTGGGAAGGAAGACATTGGACAGCTCACGAACCAGCTCCTGCATCTGCGCATCGGTCTTTTCATCGCCGCTTTTCTTCACATGTTCATTCTGATAGGGCCGGAATTCCATGCCGCCCGGACAGCCAGGCGTATAGCGGCATGGATCGAAGGGGCCGACGATGGAAAATGTCATATCCTCTGGAATCTCCTCGTAAGCTGGAAAGACACATTCGATATAACTGCCGTCCTCCGCCGCTTCAGAGACAACGCCCACGCTGGAGAGCGGGGCCTTCTCCCAGTTCCAGTCCAGAATCAGATCGCGAACCAGAATGCGGCTGGAGCGGCAAATGGATAAGTAGGAACTCAGTGATTCGAAGATCAGTTCGCTGCCCTGGCCATCCAGCGTGAAGTTTTCCATGTCGTCAAGGATGAGATGCGCGTTCTGACTGCACTCTTTAAAGCGGTAAACGCCTTTTGGAATAATCAGTTTTTCTGCCTTTTCCCTCCGGCAGTACATAAGCGCCTGGTTAAAGGCCTCCGTGTTGCAGAAATTGCTGTCCGCCCTCGCGCCAAAGTCGGTGACCGTGACGCTGCGGCCTTCGGACGGCAGTTCAATCCGAAGAGCTGCCAGTTCCTGTTCCAATTGTTCAAATACAGAGATATCTGTCTGATTCATATGCCTTGTTCCTTTCAAATCGTCATTATTGTTTATCCTTTTACACCAGATGCCATAATACTTTGTTTTAACTGTTTGGAGAAGAGAATCGACAGCAGGATGACAGGGGTGATCGTGACCACCGCCAGCCCCATCAGGGCATTCTGCTTCGTCCCGGAATTGTTGGATATATTATACAGGGCCACGTTCAGCGTCCACAGCTTCTGATCCTCCGTGACCAGCCAGGCCCAGAAGAAGTCATTCCAGTTGCCGATAAAGGTCTGCAGAGCAATCAGGGAGATAATGGGCTTGGACAGCGGCATGCAGATGGCCTTATAGAGGTAAAATGGGCTGGCGCCGTCTAAGGAAGCCGCCTCGAAGTAGCTGCCTGGAATCTGGTCAAAGAAGCCCTTGTATAGATAGACGTAAAAACCAAAGGGATACAAAAATGGCAGCAGAAGCGCGGCATAATTGTTGTAGGCCCCCATTTTCTGATACATAATTAACTGCGGAAGCATGATGCTGGCAAAGGGAATCATCATGCCGCCCATAAAGAACAGGAGTACCAGGTTTCCGGCCTTCCTGGAAAGCATGCGGCTGATGACGAAGGCTGATACCGAACATAGAATGACCTGGGACACCATTGCGAAGCCGATGACAAGGATGCTGTTCATGACAAAGGTCAGAAAACCGAACCTGGCGATGACCTCATTCTTCGGGTAGATGTATGCGGGCATTTGTAAGTAATATTTGAAACTTTCCAGATTAAGCAGATGCTTCGTTTTATTTCCCACGGTTGTGAGACTGCCGCTTAAGGGGTACTTCTCAGCCAGGACTTCCGTGACTTTTGTCTGAAATGTGTGGGCCATACCGGAGCCGGCTGGCGCTGTTCGGGATAAGCCGTTTACGTCAAATTCATAGCCGAAGGAATCGCAGGCCCTGGTATAGCGGTCTCCATGGATCAGCACTTCCTTTTTCACCGCGGAATGGGCGTAGATGCCATAGTCTTTTTCCAGCTGCAGCTTCATCTGATGCGCCCTGGAGTAAAACAGCGTCTTGCCGTCTCTGACCCCGTATACGGAGATCTCGATGATGGAATCATCGGAAAGCTTGTAATTGATGCCGAACATTGCCAGAACATTGTCCTGCATCATGGTGTCCTTCATCTGTTCTTCGTCTGCAAACTCCATGCCGGAGTAGTCGATGACGAGGGCGAGGCTGTTGGCCTTCTCCGGAAGCAGCTTCGGGGGAACTTCATAGATCTTTGCATTGTCCTTCATGGCGCTGGATACCGCGAAAATCAGCGGATAAAGCATCAAAGCGGCAAAGAGGAGGGATACCGCGACGGCGCAGATTTTCAGCCTGCGTTCGGCGGCCCCGTATTTGATTTTCGTCTTTTTCGTCGTTGTGTTCTTTTTCATTCTGTCTGGCTCCTCCTATTCCTTCTCTGATTTTTCAAAATGCATCTGCATGATGGTCAGGGCCGCGATGACGAGCAGAAGAATCACCGATGCGGCCGAACCGCGCCCGTAGTTCAAGTCCTGGTTAAACGCATTATAGATGAAGATGCCCTGTGTGGTGGAAGCGCCGCTGGGCCCTCCGGAAGCATACATGTAAGGTGCGTCCAGCAGCTGCATGGTAGTGATAACGCTCATAATCAACTGAATAAAGATCATAAAAGATATGTTCGGCAGTATGATATGGATGATTCGGCCAAATCCGGTACAGCCATCGAGAGAAGCCGATTCCATAATATCGGTGGAAATCCCCTGAATGGCCGAGAGATACAGGAGCACCGTCAGCCCGCCCCCTAAGATTCCGGGGAAAATGATACAGAACTTTACGAGATTGGGATCGCTTAACCATGTCTGGGGCTGGCCGCCGAAGAATTTGAGAATCTGGTTGGCGACGCCGTAATCGGGATGCCAGATCCATCTCCAGATAATGACATTTACCGATGTGGGAATCAGCGCCGGAAGTATGTACAGGGTGGTCAGGCTTTTCTGAAGCTTTGTCAGCTCATTGAGGAAAAGCGCCTGGATCAGGGGGATAAAAAAGCACATGGCCAGCTGCAGCAGCAGAAAGATAAACGTATTTTTCCACGCTTCCCAATAATAAGGCATCTTAAACATGCTGACGTAGTTGGACAAGCCCACAAAAGTACCCGGCGATTGGATAGGATCGTATTGAAACAGGGAAATATAAAAGGCGCTGAGGATCGGGTAATATTTTAACCAGACCGTAAAAATCATGGGCAGAGCCAGGATACACCAGGGTGTTATCTTTTTTCTGAAAGAGTAGCTGCCGAAACTTGCTGAAAATAGATGTCTCTTCATACAAAAACCTCCGATTTCTTTCTATATAAACACTGGTTTTATTATAAAAGCAATCATTTTTATTTATAATGGATTCAATAAACATTGAGGTCACTATTCTTAAAGTATTTTGCTTCCGGGCGGAAAACAGGTTAAGAATAATGACATATTTCTGTGTATCCGTTAATTTTCTATTCTTTTCATGAAACCGTTCATCTGTTATGATTAATTCATCTAAAAAATAATCACTTCAGCGATGAGGTGTGACAGGCAAGAAGGAGGATCATTCATGAAAAAAACATTGGCAATAGCGTTAAGCATGTCCATGGCAGCAGGCTTGATGACTGGCTGCGGGAGCAAGCCAGCAGAGACCAACGCTACGACGGCGGCCCCACAGGCGTCCGAGACGGGGAAAACCGAAGCTCCGGAGACGACCAAAGCGCAGAATACTGCTGAGAAAGAACCCGTGGAGCTTACAATCTGGCTTACCAGCCGCAACAAGGACGACTGGTACGTACAGATGGAAGATCAGTTTTTGGAGGAGCATCCATGGATCACATTAAATAAAGTAGTAAAAGAGGGGGACCCCGGCAACGAATTCTATCAGGCCGTAGCCGCAGGCAACGCACCGGATCTGGTAGATTCCTCCTTCACCATGATGAATACATACATTGCGGCGGGAATCCTGGAGCCTTTGAACAAGTATACGGACAACTGGGATGAATGGGGCAATTTCACAAGCGAGTACATCGATATGTTTAAAAAGGACGGCAGCTACTACGGTCTGCCGTATCAGGTAGCGCCCATGCTGTTCGGATATAACAAAGCGCTGTTTAAAGAGGCGGGAATCGCAGAGCCGCCGGCAACCTGGGATGAGGCAGTCGAGGATGCGAAGAAGATCAACAATCCGGATAAGCAGATTACCGGATATGCGACGCTGGCCGCTGAATGGACCGAGTGGTTCTTCCAGTATTATGTATGGCAGGCCGGCGGAGATCTGACGAAAGAGAATGCAGATGGAACGGCAGAGCTTACCTTTACCGATCCGGCCGTCATCGAGGCTGCAAAATACTATCAGAAGCTGCGCAGCGAGGGCGTGCTTCAAAGTGACTTAACCCTGAAGTTCGGCGATCTTGTAACAAACTTTGGACTCGGAAAGATCGGCATGATGCCGTTTGCCGGTGACTGGGTAGCGGAAGCGGCTGAAAAGGGAATCGATCCCGACGACATCGGATTAAGTCTTCCTCCGGCAGGACCATCCGGAGAACGCACCACAGCGATCGCAGGAACCTGCTATGCCATCAATGCCAAGACCGATCAGGCGAAGAAGGACGCCGCCTGGGAATATATCAGTTTCTATACGAGCAGGGCGTATCTGTCTTCCTTCTTTGAGAATCTGGCTACCAAGGGCGCGTTAAATCCGGTTATCATTCCAAGAGATGACATCAGCGTAACGGATTTCTACGAGTTCCCGGAAGAGTACAATCAGGTTCTGGAAGCCGCCAAATCCGTAGGCCGTCTTGAATTCTACGGAAAATCTGATTTCGGTTCCTACGTTGACCGTGCGGTACAGAAAATTTTAGTAGATCCGAATGCCGATCCGGAAAAAGAATTCAGCGCAGCGCAGGATCTCTGTGCCAGCGAGGCATTACAGGCTTTCAATGAGGCAAATAAGAGATAACAGACAGAACAGATCGACAGTACAGATCCATAGAACAGCCAAAAAGTGCGAGGATAACAGCCTGCACTTTTTGGCCTTTTGGCATTCTTATGATATAATAATTACTTACGATGTAAAACTGTAACAGGAAAGGGACGGGGAGATGTATGGCCATGATGCAGAAACTGAAAGAAATGAAACAAAGATGGGATCACAGCATTAAGGCCGTGCTGCGCCGGGTCAGTATTTTCCGCCGCCTGAATCTCTCCTTTATGCTGTTGATTATGACGGCTGCCATATTCCTGACCTTCTTCAGCTTTTACAAATATTCCGCCGAGATCAGAGCCAACATCGACCGGTACAGCTCCTTATTAGTCCAGAACGTGGAATTAAAGATTCAGGATACCATGCAGGAATACGAAGAGTCCGCCCTGACATTTTATGATGACAGCAAGGTGATCCGTGCGCTCAAAGAGAATGCGCAGCTGTATCCCTTCAAAACGGAGGCGGATAAAAATAAGTACGAGGAAAACCGCTACTTTGTGGAGAGCAGGCTGTACAATATGCGCTACAACCAGAAGTATATCGTCAATGTCCAGTTTGTGACGCCCCGGGAACAGTACTACATGGTGGAACCGGACGGATACCGGAGAGGCGGCTGCATCCGCAACCTTGAAGAGTTTTATAAGACGGATATCTACCTCATTCCCCAGGAGAAGAAGGGGTATCCCGTCTGGTTTGATATGGCGGAGCAGACGAACATCTTCTATCCGAATGAGCAGAGCATCTACGGCTATCCCAATATCATCACGCTGGGAATCGGCGTCTACGCGCCGGGAAACCGGGAGTTTTTAGGCGTATTGTTAATGAATGTCAGCCTGAACGCATTTTCCGGTGCCATGGAAGGCTATGAGGCATATAAGGACGGAAATACCTTTTTAATCGGGGAGGACGGCGTTTTGATGTGGTTCAATCCCAGCCTCAACGCCCCCGCATTTCCCAAGGACGATCTGCTGTTCCAGGAGATGAAGCAGGATGGACAGGGCATCCGGGAAAAGAAGATCGACGGAAAAAAGGTGATACTGGCCTATGAGCAGATTCCCAATACCGGCGTGTTTGTAGCCTATATCGCGGAGCTGGCGGTCCTTTATAAGGAGACGTATCGAATCAGAAACCTGTGCATTCTGGTACTTCTCCTGATCGTTGTCGCCTGCTTTATCATCTCCTATTACGTGACCTGCAGTATTTCGGAGCCGGTCAGCCAGTTAGTCCGGGTCATGAAAAAGACCGGGGACGGCAAATGGAACGCCCGGTATGAGAACTCCGGTCACGATGAGATCACCATACTGGGAGACCGGTTCAATGAGATGGCGGACAAGACGGACCAGCTGATCGACCAGGTGTACCTGTCCGAAATCAAGCGGCAGAAGATTTCCATAAGCTGGGCCAATGCCCGCCTGGACGCGCTGCTCATGCAGATCAACCCCCATTTCCTGTACAACACCCTGGATATTATCCGGTGGGAGGCCATGTACGAGGCGGAGGGGGAAAGCGCCGTGACCCGGATGATTGAGAAATTCAGCAGGCTGTGCCGCATGGGGATGCGCACAGGCGGCAATACGATCACACTGAAAGAGGGAATCGAGCACGCCAGAACGTATCTGGACGTCATTAATTTCCGGCACAGAGAGAAAATCCAGCTGGAGATTGATATGCAGGCGGATGAGGAAGCCATCTATATTCCCCAGTTTATGCTGCAGCCCATCATGGAAAATGCCGTCGTGCACGCCTTCGACGACGGCAGCAGCGGATACCGGATCGTGATCCGGGCGTGTATCACAGGCGCAGAGCTGCAGATAACCGTAAGGGACAACGGGAAAGGCATGCCCAGGGAGGAAGTGGACCAGCTGACTGTCAACATGGAAAGAACGGATCTGGCTGATGAGAACATAGGTCTCGTCAATGTCTATCAGCGGATCCGGCTGTTTTACGGGGATGCGTGCGGCATAGACATCACCAGCCGTTTAGGGGAGGGGACCGAGATCAGGATCACCCTGCCTGTGCGGAAGCATTCGGAGAATATGGAAAAGAGCAAAGGAGAGGAAGATGGCATACAAAGTTTTAATTGTAGATGATGAGGAAATTGTATGCAGAGGGCTGGCAAAATTCGTCAAATGGCAGGAGTACGGTTTCTCGGTGGAGGGGATTGCCTACAGCGTGGATGAAGCCCTGGCATTGATGGAGAGAACCGCCATGGATGTGGTATTTATGGATATCCGGATGCCGGGGAAGACGGGGCTGGATATGCTCCAGATCATCCAGAAGTCGTATCCGGGCGTCAAATCCGTGATTCTCAGCGGTTTCAGCGAATTCTCCTATGCGAGGGAGGCCATACGGTATGGTGCGGTGGACTATTTAAACAAACCGGTAAACCTAAAAGAGGTGGAAGAACTGCTGGGGCGCCTGGGGAAAGACTTTATGGAGGAAAGGCGTGCCCAGGAGGTGCGGAACAACCGAATTGAGGGCCTGCTCCTTTCCGCTGTAAAGGGCTATTCCAGGCTGGAACAGGAGAAATACCAGCTGCCCGTCCTGGAATGGTGGCATGGACTGTCCATGGAGCTCTTAAGCCGTGAACTGTCGGAGGAGGAGATCATCGAGAAAAAGAAGCTTCTCCGGGCGAAGATCATGGCCATTGTGCCGGATGCGTACCTGCTGGACTGCAATGTCTATGAGCTGTTTGCGATCATTCCCTGCAAAAATGAGGCGGAGGCCGACCACTTTGTGGATATCCTGGAACAGACCTGTCAGGTGGGGCTGGAGTGGTCCTGCGGAATCAGCAAGTTCAAGCACGGCATCGGCGCGCTGAGAGAAGCCTATGAGGAGTCAGGAAAGGCCCTGCGCTACCATCGGGCCAGCGAGAAGCGGGGGATGATCTGGTATAAAAATATAGAAACCCTGTTTTCCCAGGACCTGCCGGAGACTCAGGAGATCCTCCGGGAGCTGGTTGGCGTCCTGGCCAATCCCGAAGAGCGCGGCTGCGCGGTTTCCCAGCTGGAATCCGCACTGGAGAGTATCTGCGCGCAGAAAATGACCGTGATGCAGTTTCAGACCGTATGTATCCGGTGTCTGATCGAGCTGAATGGACTGCTGCAGGGCATGAAGGGGGACGGCATAGATCTGCACGGCCAGCTGAATAAGATGCTGGAGAAGATTCTGCTCTGCGACAATTACCGGATGACCATTGACTGTATGACCGGCTATGCCGGCATGCTGGTGCAGAAGCTGAATGATACCGATGAGGTGCAGCTGGGCGGCGGAGTGATCAAGGAGGTCCAGCTGTTTATCCGGCGCCATTACAATGAGACAATCACGCTTAATATGCTGGCCGACCAGTTCTATCTGCATCCCAATTATCTGAGCCGCCTGTTTAAGGAAAAAACCGGTAAGAATTTCGTGGAGTATATGACAGAGGTGCGTATGGAGAAGGTGAAGGAGATGCTGATCGACCCGGAAAAGAAGGTGTCCGATATCAGCATGATGGCCGGATATGAGAATCCAAGGTATTTCAGCAAGGTATTTAAGCAGTTTACCGGGATGACTCCCAGTGAATACCGGGAGGCGCTGAACAGGTAATAGGATAAGAATTGTGATTCCTTTGTAATCTAAGACAACAGGCCCGTTAAAAATCAGGCCTGTTGCCTTTTTTATTTCCCTGGTCAATGAGCCGGGTGCATTTACAGTCTCTGCCCTTCATTTTCCGCCATGACAGGCAGCTTCACCCGGAAGGCTGCGCCGCCGCCTTCCGTTTCGTCCACCGAGATCCGGCCGCCGTGGAGCGTGGTCAGTTCTTTGGCGATGGAGAGGCCGAGGCCGAAATGGCGTTTGTCCGTCCTGGAGGTGTCGCCCCGGTAAAAGCGGTCGAAGATATGCGCCCTGACGTCGGCGGGAATCCCGCATCCCTGGTCTGCTACGGAGATCGTCATTTCTTTCCCTTTCACCGCGGCGCTTATGGTGATCTTTTTATTGGCCGGTGTATAGGACACGGCGTTGTCCAAAAGGATGGTGAGCAGCTGTTTTAAGCAGGAGGCGTCGCCGGTTACATGGGGAAGCGTCTCTTCCGGCAGGTCCAGGAAAAGCCTGACCTGGCTGTTTTGACAGACCGGTTCAAAGAGCTCGTAGGTTTCGATGAGAAGCGTATCCATATCCACTGTCTCCTGTTTGATGGACCAGCTGCCGGCGTCTGTGGAGGCGAGAAGCAGCATATCCCCCACAAGCGCCGCCATGCGCCTGCATTCACTCCGTATGTTTTTCAGATACTGGGCCTGCTTTTCCGAACACTCCGCTGATTGCAGGGGAGAGGGACTGTCCGAACCGTCCGCCGACTGTAAGGGAGAGTGACTTGCCGCTACTGCGTCGATGGCGGTGACACTGGATTCGATGACTGCCAAAGGGGAGCGAAGCTCGTGGGAGGCCGAAGCGATGAATTCGTTCTGGCGTTTCCTGCTCATTTCCACCGGTTCCAGGGATTTTCCGACGAAATACCAGCTGACGAAAAAGAGGGCTGCAATCCCCAGAATATCGAACAGCAGGAAGCGCGGCCCCTGACTTCTGATCAGAGAGATACCCGGCGTCCGGTACCCCAGAAGCGTCAGGCTCTGATATCCTTTGGCGGTGGGAAAGACAAGGATTGTGCCGTAATAGGAGTCTCCCTGATCCCCCTTTACCGTGAAGACCGAGCTCTGAATGACCGAGGAGGAGACAGGGCGCACCGCCGGATTGACTTTCTCCTTCAGGGCCTCTTCCCGCGCCCGGTCGATGAGCGTCTGCCGGTCCGTGGCCGGAACCCAGGACCCGGAATAGAGAAATGGTTCCCGGTTCTCCTCAATATGTATGATCAGCTTTTCTGAAGCCTCGGTCTGGGCCAGCCAGCTTCCGGAAATGGTGGAGCCGTACTGCATGCGGGACGCGACGGCTACGATCTGATTCTGGAAGGTCTGCAGCGCGTCCTTTTCCGATACACGAAGGTTGTAGAAGAGGAGTCCTGCGACTACCAGGGTCAGAATGGTTCCCGTGGTCACGGTGTACAATAGGGTCAGTTTTTTGCGAAGCTCTTTAATCATGGAATTCCTCCAGCCGGTAGCCGACGCCATGGACCGTCTGGATTTTTGCATTTCCATGAAGCGCCTTTAAACGCCGGCGTAAAAAATAGATGTAGTTGTCCAGATTGCCTGCCTCCACCTCGGAATCCGGTCCCCACACGTAGGAGAGGATGGCATTTCGCGGAAGCGTACGGCCGGCATTTCTCATCAGATACTCCAGAAGCGACGACTCCCGGCCGGAGAGTGTAACCGTCTCGGCGGCGCCTTCTCTGGTGAGTTCATGCTTGACCGCGTCCAGGCTGAGGCTGCCGAAGGTCAGAGTCGTGGTGTCCGCGGTTCGTCCGGGTCTGCGGGTGACTGCCCGGATCCGTGCCAGGAGTTCCTCCACTGCAAAGGGCTTGACCAGGTAGTCGTCCGCGCCTGCGTCCAGCCCGTCGATTCTGTCGCCCACACCGTCGAGCGCGGTGGTGATGATGACAGGAGTCATGACGGATTTCTGCCGGATGGCCTGTAAGAGGCTTAAACCATCCAGGCTTGGAAGCATCCGGTCCAGAATCAGCACGTCGTAGGGATACTCCGTCGCGTAGTAGAGGGCGTCGTCGCCCCGGTAACACTGATCGACCTGATATCCCGCCTGCTCTAACTGCATGGCTACCGTGCTGCACAGTATTTTATCATCTTCTACCAGTAAGATTCTCATGTCTGTGATCCCTGCTTTCTTTCTTATTTATATCAGTTGTTTCCTCTATTATAGCAGAGAAATCTCTAAAAAATCTAAAAACCAGCCGTTTCCAGTTTTTTTAGAGATTTCTCTGGTATGATTATTCTAAAAGCAAATCCGGAAAGGCAGAAAGGACAAAAAGGGATGGACAGAAAAAAAGGAATGACCGCACGGAAAGCCGCCGCATGGCTCTTGATACTGGCCGCGGTAACTGTGATGGCGGCAGGATGCGGCCCGAAGCCGGGTGGTGCGGAGACAGAATAAAGATATGGTTTGATTTATGCAGGAGTGAATTGAGAGAAAGGAATAAAAGAAGATGAAAAACAGTCACTTGATTCAGAGAGCCGCGGCTCTGGCTCTGGCCGCGGTCATGGCAGTCATGACCGCCGGATGCGGCGCAAAGGAACAGAAGGAGGGCGCCACAGAGGGGGCAAAGGACAGTACAAAACAAGCAGGGACTGCGGACCCGGGAACCGCGGACGTCGCAAAGGGGCGTTACGTGGAGCAGGCGGTTGCATATCCGTTTGAAGCTGGAACGGAACGTGTTGTGGATATCATCCAGGACCAGAACGGGGAGCTGGTGATGTTCACCTTAATCGGCCAGGAAGTGGATGGGAAAAAGAAGGCCTACCGCTACGACGGTTCCTCCTGGAGCGAAGATACGGCTTCTCCGGTGCAGGAGCTTCAGGACAGCGACTATTTAACGTATTCCGCTTACGGCGCGGATGGGACGCTTTATCTGATCTACGCGGATCAGAGTTATAAGGCGCATCTGGTGAAGTTTGCAGAAGGGCAGCCCATGCAGGAGATTTCCGCCGGGACCCAGGATGCCATGGTTCTGCTGAACGGACTGTACGTAAGCGAAGACGGCACTCTGTTCATTCCCTCCGGTGACCAGGTCATCGTCGTCGGTACGGATGGCGTGGTGGAAAAGAAGCTCCCTCAGAGGAATTCCCACAGCAATTTCTGTGACAGCCACACGCTGACAGCTAATAGTTTTATGACTACAGGAGACAGGGGATTTCTCCGGTACGATTTAAAATTGCTGGCGGAGAAGGAAGTGATTCCGTTCCAGACCGACGAGTCAGACGTATACGGAAGTCTGGCCCGTGGAGAAGGAGATGATTTCTACCTTGCTAATACTAAAGGAATTCATCACATGGCGGATCAGGGAACGATGTGGGAGACCATCGTGGACGGTTCCCTGAATTCCATGAGCATGCCCAGCGCTTACGTAAAACGTCTTCTCGTCGGAAATGACAATGATTTTTACTTATGGTACTCGGAAAGTGAGGAACAGAAACTGGCCCGCTATACGTATGATCCGGAAATGCCGACCATACCGTCGAAAACCCTTACGGTATACGGCTTAAACCTTTCGGAAAACCAGACCGTGAAACAGGCGGCCGCCCTCTTCCAGATGGAGCATCCCGATGTCAGAGTCGAACTGATCGACGGAGCCGGCGAGTCGGGGAGTACCTTAAAATCCGATACGATCCGTTCCTTAAACGCGGAACTGTTAAACGGCAACGGCGCTGACGTGCTGGTGCTGGATGGGCTTCCGATCGAATCCTATATTGAAAAAGGGGTTCTGGAGGATTTAAGTGATATTATCACTCCCATGGTAAAAGCGGGAGAGCTATACCCCAACATAGCGGAGAGCTTCACCGGTTCCGACGGAAGTGTCTATCAGTACCCGGTCCGTGTCACCATTCCGATTATGTACGGAGACGGAACGGCGGTGAGCCAGATGGCTGCGATCGGTTCTCTCCGGGCGTGGCAGGAGGCGAATCCGGATAAGGCTCTCTTCCCAAAGACCATCTATGAAAATATTCTGAGGCAGATGATCTATCTCTACTATCCGGAGCTGGCAGGAAAAGACGCCGGACAGCTGGATACGGAGAAAGTCAGAATCCTTCTGGAGACCGCGAAGCTGGCGGGAGACGCCAGCGGAAGCAAGGTGGTCTTCGATGAATCGGAAGACGGCGGCCGCGGACGGGTATACAATGCCGCCGATACGAGAGGATTTACTGGTTTAAGCGATTATGGCCTGCTGACGAAAAATGCAGAGATCTCTCTGGTGGAACTGGCGGGTATGATGGATGTCATGACACCTGTTGCAATCGTTGATAAGTATGGTTACCAGATGGAACAGTTTAATGATATCTATTATCCGAAGGGACTTCTGGGAGTCACCAGCTTTGGTAAGGAAAAGGAGACTGCGAGAGAGTTTGTCGCGTTTGCCCTGTCACCGAAGGTTCAGAATGGTGATTTAAATGACGGATTTACTGTGAGTAAGACCGCTTCCGGTGCCTGGATAGAACGGACTTCCATGGTGAGCATCGGTTTCAGCTTTGACGGCGGCGATATGATGAGCGCAGAGTACCCGGATGATAAGAAGAAGGAAGAGATTATGGGAATGCTGGATAAGCTCCATACGCCCATTTCTGTTGACGATATACTGCTGGAGATGATAGTCAGTGAAACTAAGGGATATTTTGAAGGGAAACAGACTGCGGCCGAGGCGGCGGGGCAGTTTGAAAACAAGGCGAAGCTGTATTATGCGGAATAAAACACAGTCGGGCCGTCTGGCACGGAAGGCGTATCTGTTCCTTCTGCCGAGTCTGGCGGGGACAGCCGTGTTTGTCCTGCTCCCGTATGTGGATGTTGTCCGCAGGTCATTTTTCGAGGCGGCAGGAGGGCGTTTCATCGCCATGCAGAACTATGTGACGGTAGTCGGCAACAGCGCGTTTCGATTGGCATCTTTTAACACACTCCGCTTTCTGGTGATCTGCGTACCGCTTCTGGTGCTGGTGTCACTGTTTTGCTCCATGCTGATCGCGGGATTAAAGGAGGAGGGGACCGTCTTTAAGACGAGTCTCCTCGTTCCGCTTGCCATTCCTGTGGCTTCGATCGTCCTGCTGTGGAAGCTGTTTTTCCATCCACAGGGGATGGTCAACCAGATCACCGCGCTCTTCGGCATGGCGGGGATAGACTGGATCAATGGAGACACGGCCTTTGGCGTGCTGGTCTTTACCTACGTGTGGAAGAATCTGGGATACGATGTGGTTCTGTGGGTGGCGGGTCTGGCGGCCATATCGGATGAACTTTACGAGGCAGCCAGAGTGGACGGAGCGGGTATCGTGGCACGGTTTTTATACGTGACGCTGCCGGGCCTTTCCAAGACGGCATTTCTGGTGGTATCCCTTTCCGTGTTCAATTCCTTTAAGGTATTCCGGGAAGCGTACTTAATCGCAGGGGAGTATCCCCACGAGAGCATCTATATGCTGCAGCACCTGTTTAACCACTGGTTTGTGACCCTGGATATCCAGAAGATGAGTGCGGCCTCCGTCCTTCTTTTGCTGGTGGTGGCACTGCCGGTTATCACGAAAGGGCTGGCTTCGAGGAGAGGTGAAACATGAAATGGTTGAGAGAACGGATGCCGGAGAAAAAGATTCTCCCGCACGTCAGAAGGCTTATCCTGTCGGTAATCTGCCTGTTTATCTGGCTTCCCCTGCTCATGATGGCGGGAAATTCCTTCCTGTCCAGGGGGGAAATGCTGTCCCGGTTCGGTCCTGTGTTAAACGGCGGAACCGGAGCGGTGAAAGTTACCCTGTTTCCGGACTTTCCGACCTTAAGTCCCTTTGTGGAGCTGCTTCTGGATTCCCCGGGATTTTTCGTGATGTTCTGGAACTCCTGCCTCCAGACCGGGGCTGTGCTGTTCGGCCAGATGCTGGTGGCCGTTCCGGCGGCGTGGGCGTTTGCCATGTATTCATTTCCGGGTAAAAAGGTGTTGTTTATGGGATATATCATACTGATGATACTCCCGTTTCAGGTTCTGATGACCCCGGATTACTTTGTGCTGAACCAGATGCATATTTTAGATACCCATCTGGCGGTCATCCTTCCGGGGATATTTTCCACATTTCCGGTATTTATCATGACACAGTTCTTTTCCTCGATCCCACCGTCTCTGCTGGAAGCGGCGCGTCTGGATGGGGCGGGAGAAGGGGCGGTGTTCTTTCGGATCGGTATACCGATGGGGTTCCCGGGAATCATGTCGGCAGGAATCCTGGGCTTTTTAGAGAGCTGGAATGCCATCGAGGCTCAGATGGCATTTTTGAAGAACCGGACGCTCTGGCCGCTGTCCCTCTATCTTCCGGATATTACGGCGGATAAGGTCAGTGTGGCGTGGGTGGCATCCGTGGCGGCTATGGCACCCCCGCTCTTTCTGTTTCTGGCCGGACAGAGTTTTTTGGAGCAGGGAATTATGGTATCGGGGATAAAGGAGTAGACAGATGGAGAGGAAAAAAATACGAAAATGGTGCAGAGATGGTTTCCTTATGTTTCTTGGAGCCATGGCGGTCTTTACCGTTCTTTCCAGAAGCCTGGATTCCCTGACGGTGCCGCAGGTCGGCACCTCTTACGGCAAGATGGGAAATGTAAATTATGAAATCAAAGGGGACGGGAAATTTCTCGCCTCCGGAATCACATACTTAAATCCCGAGGAAGGGTTAAAGGTCCAGTCCGTCGGAAAAACGGCCGGGCAGAAGGTGGAGGCGGGAGAGGTGCTTTTCGCCTATCAGCTGGAGGGAATTCAGAAGAAAAAGGAGGAACTGGCTCTTTCCATCGAAAAGATGAAGCTGGAGCTGAACCAGTCCGAGGTCCGCTCGAAACAGATACCGGGCATATCGGAGGAGACGCTGGCCATTCAGTCGCTGGAGGCGGCAAAACGGGCCCTGGATTTCGGATATCAGGACTTGGAGGAATTGAGGCGGGAGAGCGACGAAAAGCTTGCAAAGCTCAAACGGGACTACAATCAGAACATGACCCAGTCCGAGAAAGAGATGGAGGAGGAGACGAGACGGCAGTACCGGACCGCCGAGCGGGCCTACGATGCGGCTGTGGCGAAGAAGGAGAGCGCGGTCAAGAAAGCGGAGCGCGAGGTGACCGACTGCGAGGAGAAGCTTGACCGCCTGGAAGAAGAAGGGGCTTCAGACGAGGAGATCCTGAAAGCCAGAAAAGCTCTGGACCGGGCAAATGAGGATCTGGAAGAGGTGCGGGAAGAGCAGTCGCTTAACGTGGAGGAGGCGAAAGCGGCCTTAAACAGCGCGGAGGAAGATTACGGCGATGTCAGTGCCGGTAGGAGAACCGCGGCGGAAGCGCTAAAGAGCAGCTATGAGTCCTCGGTGGAAGCGGTGGAGGCGCAGATCAAGGCCGGAGAGAAGAGCGTGAGGAATTTGGAAGAAGCGCTCAGCCAGGCTGAACTCGCGGTATCCAACGCGCGGGCCAGGGATGCGGTGACGGCCGCCGAAAATCAAAAGGAGCAGACCGCCTCCGGCCTGGACCGCCAGGTGAAGCAGCTGGATATTACAAAGGCGGAGGAGCAGTTAAAAGCCCTGGAAGCCCTGGAGGCAGCATCCGGTGAAGTGACGGCTCCGGTATCCGGTGTGGTGACAGAGCTGGCCGTCGTCCCGGGAAAGACCGTGACGGGTGATGAGCTTGTGGCCATAGGTGACGGAAGGCTGAAATTCGAGGGAACGGTAGAAAAAAAGCTGGGCGAACTGATTACGGCGGGAACGAAGATAAACCTGCAGTACGGAGAGTCCAGGCGAACGTATGAGACGTATGAGGCGGTGGTGGACAGCGTGGACTTCTTATCGGAGGAAGAACAGGCGCATTTTACCGCATCGGTCCAGGAGGACACGGGGGTTCTGGGGGCAACGGCCGCATTTTCGCTTAATCTGACATCCCGGCAGTACACTCAGGTCATTCCCATCGCAGGGCTCAGGCAGGAATCGGATGGTTACTACATCCTGGTGGTGAAACCGCAGAAGACGATACTCGGCGAAGAACTGACCGCGGAAAAGATTCCCGTGGAATTACTGGAAAAGAGCAGCACCCAGGCGGCCGTACAGGGTGCATTCAGCAATACGGACCAGCTGATCGTATCCAGCAGCAGGATCATCGAGGCAGGCGACCGTGTCAGAATATCCGGAGAGTGAGAGAAAGATGAACAGGTTTAAGACATGGATCAGAACGGGCAGAGCAGCCAGAGTAAAAACCGTGTTTCTGGCAGTGCTTCTGTCGGCGGTTCTGTGGGGAATTTCCCTGTGGCAGGGAGAGAAGATAGAGCCATACGCCGGTGATATCCAGATCCGTTACCACGGACAGGGGGTGTCCCGGCAGGCTTTGGAGCAAATAAAAGAAGCCGGGTTAAAGCCTGAAGATGAGAGCTTCCCGGAGACCGCGGCATGGAATGTGGAGTACTATGTGGAGGCCAGGAATCCGGTGTTGAACTTTAAGCAGGATGTCACCTGCATCATGATTCGGGGAGAGATGGATCAGATCGTGAAGGACCGGCTGGTGGCAGGCACGTATGGCTTTGGAGATGATGAGGAGGGCTGTGTCGTCAGCAGTAAAACGGCATGGGAACTGTTCGGCTCCACCGATGTGACCGGCAGCTGGATCTCCGTAAAGGGGAAACGCTTTGTCATTCGGGGAGTGACGGCCGCCTCCTATCCCATGGTAATGCTTCCGGCAAAACGGCTGGAGACGGAGTTTTTTCCCAACGTCTCCTTTTCTTACTCCGGTCAGGAGGGGCTTGAGGGGCAGGCGGAAGAGATGATCATGCGCTTCGGACTGCCGGGACATGAAATCAGAATTAATGGGAGTATTTACTATGCCATGGTAAGGTTTTGCTGCACGCTGCCCGGATGGGCCCTGCTTATCTGGTTCTGGATTTTGATGCGGCGTTCGCGGCGTTTGAAAAAATTTGATATGCAGCAGGCTGGGCGGAGAGGTAAAACGGAAAAACATGCAAAATACCGAAACTGGCTGTGGAAAGTTTTATTCTTTGCGGTGATGGCCGGAGGTGCGGCAGCTCTGCTCTGGTATGGCTTCCGTTTTCCGGGAGAGTTTATTCCATCCCGGTGGTCGGATTTTTCCTTCTATGCGGAAAAATTCACACAGGTAAAAGAGAATCTCTTTGACATAGCCATGCTGCCAAAGACCCGGTGGGATGTGGAGATGATACGCGCGTTTGCTGCCTCCGTGTTCTGTTCGGCAAGCGCGGCTGCGCTGATCATCATAACGGGAAGTCTTCTGCTTTCCATGCCTGACCATACCGGGCAGGAGTAGAAGGCTCCTTTTTTCGTCAAATATAAGTATTTCAAACAATTTATGCATAAGCTATTGACTGTAAACCCTGTTTATACCTTATAGTAAACAGCAAAAAAGGGAGAAAAGACGACATGACAATTAAGGAAGTGGAAGAAAAAACAGGGATTGTACGTTCCAGTGTCCGTTTCTACGAAAAAGAAAAACTGATCCATCCTGTCAGAAATAACAGGAATGGATACCGTGAGTATACGGAAGAGGATGTACAGAACATCAAAAAAATAGCATACTTACGGACCTTGGGAATTTCACTGGAAAATATTCACCGCATAATCGATCACGAGGTATCCCTGCAGGTGGTCCTTGAAAGACAAGCGGATGCGCTGGAGAGCCAAATCGCAGATCTGGAGAAATACCATTATATATGTAAAAAGATGCTGACCGAAAAGGAAATGACGTATGAAGATTTAGAGGTGGAAGCATACGTGACAGAGCTGGAAGATTACTGGAAAAATAACAGTAAGGTCTTTCGGATGGATTCGGTCGGTTTCCTGTATCTGTGGGGGGGATTGCTGGCATGGGGCGGAATCACAGCGGTGTGCTTCCTGCTTGCGCTGCTTGCATATCCGAATTTGCCGTCCCAGGTGCCGATACAGTGGAATAACGGCGAAATAAGCCGTCAGATTGGAAAAGCATTTATTTTTGTATATCCTGCCGCCTGTATCATCATAAGATTTTTTTTGCGTCAGTTTATTTGGAGATGGCTGACACTCCGTCTGTTCTGCTTCAGTGATACCATCTGCGATTACGTGACCAACTGCCTGTGTTTTGTTATATTATCAGTAGAAGCATTTACAATCTTTTACGTGAATGGAATGATGCAAAATGTGACCACGATTCTGACTGCGGACGCAGTGGTGCTTGTGGGAGTCCTTCTGATCGGGTGGTATAAACTGACCGTAGGACAAGCGCGGGATTGAAAGAACGGAGGGATAGGAAGAGACTGATCGTAATGTAAACAGGCCAGCATTTTCAGTTGTTTTTCAACTTCGAAAATGCTGGCCTGTTTTGTATGAGCGCAGTATGCATAAATCAAATATAACTGTATGTTTTTGAATGCCTCTTCAGGAAGAAAAGGCAGAGAATGAACCCTCCCGCTTCTGCTGCCGGAACGGCAAGCCAGACTCCGTCAAGCCCCATAATAAGAGGAAGGAGCAGTAAGCATAGGACGATCAGGCAGAGCGTGCGCACGAAGGAAATCACAGCCGATACCCTGCCGTTAGATAAAGCGGTGAACAGGGCCGACGAAAAGATGTTGACTCCGGAAAATAAGTAGCCGAAAGAGAACACCATGAAGCCGTGGCGGGCCAGATCGTATACGGCTGTGCCGGGGTGTGCGAAAATTGTTACGATAATTCCGCCAGCCAGCTGCGCTGTGGCAAATACGAGGAACGAAGTGATGCCTGTAAAGATCAGGGAGGTCTTAAATACCTGCTTCAGCTGCTTCGTATTGCGGCTGCCGTAATTGTAGCTGATGACAGGTGAGACGCCCTGTGAAAATCCCATGTACAATGCATTTAACAGGAACTGGGAGTACTGGATAATGGTAATGGCCGCGACGCCGTCTTCTCCTGCGTAGTGCATCATCAGGAGGTTGAACAGGAAGGTGATAATGCCGGAGGATAAATTGGTTACCATTTCCGAGGAACCATTAATCAGTGTTTCCTTTAATTCTGCCGCAGAAAGACGGGGCTTTACGAGCCACAGTGCCTTGCGGGAAACAGCAAAGTAGATCAGACCAAATACCGCAGGGATCATGTAGCCGGTAACGGTTGCAATAGCCGCGACAGCCACGCCCAGCTTTAGCGGGACGATGAGAATATAATCCAGAACCGCGTTGCTTAAGCCGGCCAGAATCGTGAGAAAAAGTCCCAGTCCGGGCCGTCCCTCCGTGATAAAATACATCTGAAACAGAATTTGAAGCATCAGCGCCGGAGCGAAGGCCATCTGCCATCTCATATAAGTAATACAGTCGCTCACGAGTAAGTCGCTGGCTCCCAGGAGCCGTACGATCGGTGTAGCAAAGAGAGTGCCGAGAACCGCCGTTACGGCTCCGACGATGATATTCAAATATATAATAGAAGTAAAGGCAGCCCGTGCTTCCTCTGCTTTTCCTTCGCCCATCTTCTTTGCAACGATGGCGCAGCTGCCGGTTGAGAACATGACCGCGATGCCGAGCACGATGTTAATGGCGGGATAGACGATATTGATGGATGAAAGCGCATTGGTCCCGACGAAACGCGATACAAAGACTCCGTCAATAATCGTATAAAGGGAGGTAAAAATCATCATGATGGTCGTCGGCAGTGCAAACATCATGAGGGAACCAAATGTAAATTTTTTTGCCAGTGAATAATTCATACTATTTCTCCTGATTTTCTTGTAAATTTCAGCCGCATGGATTATCATAGGGTATAGGGTAGGCCGATAGTCAAGCAGAAAAACTTTGGATATAGAAAGGAATGTTGCAGGCCTGTGAACTGTAACAGAGGAATCAAAATATGGAAAAACAGTCGGAGTTATATTTTACAACAGGTGAGTTTGCGAAGATTTTAGGGGTTAAGAAGCATACGCTGTTTCACTATGATGAGATTGGTCTGTTTTCGCCGGCGGTGAAGGATGAGGAGAATAATTACCGGTATTATTTTGTGTGGCAGATGGATACGTTTGAGGTGATTCGGGCATTGCAGAAGCTGGGTATGCCTCTCAGTGAGATCAGGGAGTATATGGAGACCCGGTCGCCGGAGCATTTTCTGGCGCTGGTGGATCAGAAGGATGCGGAGATCGACCAGGAGATTGAACGTCTGAAAAATATGAAGCGTTTTATGGAGTGGGAGAGAACGACGATTAAGGAGGCGCTGGAGGCCGAGGTGGATAAGCCGAAGCTGGCGGAGAGAGGCCAGGAATACTTATTTTCTTCCGAGGTGAATATCACGGGGGAACGGAAGCTGGCAGAGGAGATTGCACACCATGTCAGGGTCTGTGAGCAGTACCATATTAGCATGAACGCCGTGGGCGCAGTCTGTCTGGGCAGAGACTTAGAGGCGGGGAAATACGACCGCTACCGGAGTGTCTATACGCGGCTGGATAAGCGCATTTCGGCACTGAAACCGTATGTGAAGCCGGCGGGAACCTACGTGGAACTTTATTACCGGGGGTACGACGGAGACATGGGGAAGGCGTATCCGGTTATTCGGGATTTCGCTGAACAACAGGGGATCCGTCTGGATGAGATGTGGTATGAGGACCTTCTCCTCGATGAACTGACGGTCAGGGATACCGCGGATTACGTTGTGAAGGTGGCGGTGCGTGTGAAATAACGCTTCCAGCTGGTGAAGCGGGAAGCCGTAAGGCTGATTTTAACGGGGGGTAAAGGGATATGTACCGATTGATTATTATCGATGACGAGGAAAAAATCGTAGAAGGGATGGGGAGGCTTTTTCCGTGGAAGACCATAGGATTTTCCGTGGAGGGCCTCTTCACCAGCGCGGTGGAAGCGCTGGAATTTATGGAGAACAATCAGGTGGACGTGGTGCTCAGCGATATTGAGATGCCGGATATGGATGGCATCGAGCTCAGCCGCAGATTGTTAGAGAAGGAAGATGTGAAGGTGGTTTTATTCAGCAGTCACCAGGATTACGACTATTTCCGGGCGGCGATTCAGAACCGTGTGGAGGACTTTTTGCTGAAGCCAGTGGATTACGCCATGCTTCTGGAATGTCTGGGACGGGTGAAGGAGCAGCTGGATGCCAGAAGCCAGAAGAAGGTGGAGCTTCCAAAAGGGTATTACGACAAGATCGTGTCCGGCGTCAGGGAGTATCTGAGGAAGCATTATCAGGATGCCTCCCTGGAGAGGGCGGCCGAGACGGTGAATTTAAGCCCTGCTTACTTATCTAAGATTTTCAAAGAGAAAAATGGGACCAGCTTTTCGGATACGCTTCTTTCCATTCGGATGGAGAAGGCGAAGGAGATGCTGGAGGACATTCGGTATAAGAGCTATGACATTGCCTACTATATCGGGTACGACAATCCGAAGAACTTCTCCAGGGCGTTTAAGTCATACTATGGAATGACTCCGATGGAATACCGGAAATCAAAGACGGAGGAAGGGCAGTGAAGAAAAAGTTCTTTTTCAAGCGTGTGGCGATTTATCTGGGCATGATGCTCCTGCCGATGACGCTCCTGTTTACGGCGTTCTGCGTCCTGAATTTGCGGACGATAGACCGGGACTTAAAGAGACAGGGGAGACAGACCGTGGATGCGGTGGATGTGAACTTTGATCTGGTCCTGAGCAATGTCCTCTACCAGAACGATCTGCTGACCAGCACGACCCGGATGAATCTGTCGCTAAAGAGAATTCTGTCCCAGAGCGAAATGGCTTACGGCGACGCGGTCAACATCGACAGCCTTCTGGCCATTCTGCGGAGTATCAAGGATTCCCATGAGTATGTGGAGTCCATCTATCTCTACACCGACGGCGCGGCCCGATATTTTTCCTCGGACAAGGGGATTCATACCATAGATGAGAGTACGGATTCCTCCTGGCTCGATGTCTACCGGGAGATTGCAAAGGACAGCAGCAGTTACATTGCGCCGCGGGAGATATCCATGGGAGCGGATCAGGTGGTTCCTGTTTTGAGTATTTACAAACGCCTTCTTTTACAAAAGGGATGCATTGTGGTAAACATTGATGTGGCGAAGCTGGAGGAGATTCTGGCAAAGCAGATTTCCGGCCATGAGGAGACGGTCTATCTGGTAAACAGGGACGGCGATGTCCTGGCAGAACAGTCGGCGGGAAGCGGTAAGAACGGGGACCGGGAGTATTTTGCACGGCTGAAGGAACAGTATGGGGAAGGCTGGCAGGAGCGTTTAAAGGGGATGGACGGGACCTGGGTCAGGACTCAGAACGGCACCTGCCTCCTGAGTGTGGGAAGCTACGATGCGATGGAAGTGTATTACGTGTCGGCGATCTCCTCAAAGGCCAGAACCGAGAGTATTTTCGCTATGCTGCAGTCATTTCTGGCGTTTCTGGTCCTGGATCTCTGTGTGGTGGTGTTCCTGGCGTATTTGACGACGAAGCGGTCCTTTGACCAGATTTCCTATATGATTTCTGTGTTTAATGAGGCGGAAAAGGGGCTGCCGGTGGCGAAGCCGGAAAACAGCAACCGGGACGAATACGATGTGATCATGAATAATATCATCTATCTGTTCCTGAACACAAACCATTTAAACGCCCAGCTAAAGGAAAATGAATACAAGAGAGAACACGCGGAAATGATGGCGCTCCAGCTTCAGATCAATCCCCATTTCCTGTTCAATACGCTTCAGACCGTGGACATGGAGGTGCGGAAGCAGGAGGCCAGTCCCGAGGAGATCAGCACGGTAATCCGCTGCGTCTCGGATATCTTAAAATATGCGCTGAGCGACCCCGGGGAGCCGGTCACGGTGGAGGAGGAGATCCAGTACTTAAAAAAATACGCGGCCATTCAGAAATTCCGGTTCGGCGACCAGTTTATCATCTACTATGAGGTGGATGATGAGGTGATGGACGCCGCGGTATTCCGGCTGTTCTTACAGCCGCTGGTGGAGAACAGCCTGCTCCATGGGATACGCGGATCGAAGCAGAAGGGCTACGTCAAGGTATCCATTCAGAAACGGGGAGAACGCCTGCGCTGCTGTGTGATGGACACCGGAGCGGGGATGACCGGAGAAGAGAAGGCCGGTCTGGAGAGCCGCTTTTCGAGTGATGGCGCGGGTGGAATCGGACTGGCTAATCTGTACCGGAGACTCGTGCTCCGGTATGGAGAGGATAGCGCCCTGCGTGTCTGGTCGAAAAAGGGGATGGGAACCGCGGTCAGCTTCTATATTCCCTGTGAAAAGATGAAAGTGTAAGAGATGGTATCATTCCTTTCGGTTATCAAAAGGAATGATACCATTTTTTGCAGATATCGCAATTTAAGAAGAATTTTAGAAAGACGGGCGCCTTTTATTTCTCCTGGTTTCATTATAAAATAGGAGTATCAAAAGGAGAGACGGTCCGGATGTCCAAACAAGAAAATGGAGGAAGGTTTCATGAAAAAATATTTAGCAATACCAGCGGCGCTCTGTCTGGCAGCAAGTTTATTAACAGCCTGTGGGGGCGGAAAAGGTGAGACGACCGCTGCGGATACGAAGGCAGAACAGGGCCAGACCGCGGCGGCGGAAAAAGAAACCGCCAAAACAGCGGATGGCGGATCGGAACAGATTACACTGCGGTTTTCCTGGTGGGGCGGTGAGGAACGCCTTGCGGCCACGCTCGATGTGATTAAGCAGTTTGAAGAGGTGAATCCCAATATTAAGATCGAACCGGAATACGGAAGCTCCGACGGCTATGCGGACAAACTGGCAACACAGCTCGCAAGCGGAACGGCTCCCGACATCATCCAGATTGATCCGGGCCTCATGCCGGCGCTGGTTTCTAATGAGACCAATTACTTTCTGGATTTAAATACTTCCAGCTTCGATTTTTCCAATTTTGACGAAAACTACTATAAGCTGAGAATCAACGGCTTCTATGATGGAAAGCAGCTCGGAATCCCGACCGGAATATCCGGCGGCGCGGTTCTGGTAAATCAGGGACTGGCGGATCAGATCGGTATCGATTTCCACACACAGTATACCTGGGACGACATCTTTGATTGGGCGAAAAAGGTGAGAGAGTACGACGATTCCATGTACTTAATCTGCTCCAACAAGGATTATGTGGCCAATATCCTGGCCAACAACTATGCGAAGCAGTTAAGCGGCAAGACGTTTATCAACGAGGAAACGAAGGAGATTAACTTAACCTCCGAGCAGTGGCAGAAGGTCTACACCTTTGTGAAACGCCTGTACGATGAGGAAGTGATCGCTCCGGCTTCCTATTCGGCCGCATACTCCGGAGACAATATGCAGTCCGATCCAAACTGGATTGCCGGAAAATACGTCTGCAGCTTTACCTACATGTCCACCATGGAAACTCTGGCAGCTGCCAATGCGGATGCAGAATACACAGCCGGTCTCTTCCCTCTCTATCAGGGCTCCGATGTGGATGCATGGAATGCAAACTGCCCGCAGATCATAGCGATCAACGCCAAATCCAAAAATCCGGAAGCGGCAGTGGAATTTTTAGATTATTTCTTTAACAATGAGAAGGCCATGGAGACACTGGGATGCACCAGAAGTGTTCCTCCAACTGCAAAGGCCAGAGAAATCTGTACGGCGGACGGTTCTTTGAGCAAGCTGTTGGCGGAGGCAGCGGATGTAGCCGGCAGCTACAGCGGAATGGTTGACGACAAGTATTTTTCGGCTGCGGAGGCAAAGCAGATATTGACCGATGAGGTGGAGGCGGTTGGATTCGGAGTGGCAACTCCGGAAAGCGCTTCCGAGGAGACCATCAGCCTGCTGAATAATTACATTTCCGGCATTCAGTAAACGGCGGCGGGGGAAACTATTATGGCAGCAAACCAGACAGCAATAAAAACCAAACGATATAAGAAGCGGGACTATCAGGCATTTCTCTACCTGATGCCCTGGATTTTGGGAATGCTTATCCTTCAGATTTATCCGTTTTTATGTTCTTTCTATTATTCATTTACCAATTATCAGGTCAGCTCCAGTCCAATCTGGAGCGGCCTGGATAATTACAGCTATCTATTTACCAGGGACACCGAGTTCTGGAATTCGGTGAAGGTAACTGTGGTCTATACCCTGTATACCGTACCCGGCAAGCTGGTGATGGCCCTGGCGGTCGCTGTATTTTTAAATCGCAATATCAAGGGGATTAACCTGATCCGGACGCTCTACTACATACCGTCGCTGTTTGGCGGAAGCGTGGCAGTCTCTGTCCTGTGGAAGGCGCTTTTCATCGACAACGGCGTGATCAACGCCCTGCTTACAGGCTTAAGTCTGCCGGCCATCCAGTTCTGGGGCGATCCGAGATATGCACTAAAGACCATCTGCGCCCTGGAAATCTGGCAGTTCGGTTCCTCCATGGTGATGTTTCTCGCTGCCTTAAAGCAGGTTCCCACGTCGCTTTACGAGGCCGCCTCCATCGATGGAGCGGGAAAGCTTCAGAGTTTCTTCCGGATCACGCTTCCCCAGATCACTCCGATCATATTTTTTAACCTGATTATGCAGACGATTCAGGCGCTGCAGAACTTCACCTCCGCCTTTGTCATCACCAAGGGCGGCCCGGTGAAATCCACGTATGTGCTGGGTATGAAGCTGTACAAGGAGGGCTTTTCCTATTTTAAAATGGGGTATGCCTCCGCCATTTCCTGGGCGATCTTTGTCATGATCGTGGCAGTTACCATGTTGTTGTTCCGATCCTCGTCTGTCTGGGTTCACTATGACGACGAGGGAAGTTTCTGATGGAAGAGGGATGAATATGAATAGAAAAACGACGAAAAAGACTGTGAATACCATATTGTCCTATCTTGTAATTGCGGTGATCGGACTGGTGCTGCTGTATCCGATTCTCTGGATGTTTTTTGCGGCATTCAAGACCAACGATGAAATATTTGGCTCCACGAAACTGCTGGCCACCCATTACAGCTTTCAGAATTTTATAGACGGTTGGAGAGGAAGCGGCACCATGACATACGCCGTCTATTTCTGGAATACATTCCGGCTGGTGATTCCGGTCACTCTGCTGACGCTGGTGTCCAGCACCCTTGTGGCCTACGGCTTTGCCAGATTCAATTTTCCATTCAAGAAGGCGCTGTTTTCCCTTCTGATTGCGACGCTGATGCTTCCCAATGCGGTCATTATTATTCCGCGTTACACGCTGTTTGCCAAATTTGGCTGGATTGATACGTATATCCCCTTTTACGCACTGGCGGCTCTGGCCTGCTATCCGTTTTTTATCTTCATGCTGGTGCAGTTTTTACGCGGAATCCCGCGGGATCTGGATGAGTCGGCCTACATAGACGGATGCGGCACATTCCGCACGCTGATGCAGATTATCCTGCCCCTCATGAAGCCGTCCCTGTTTTCTGCGGCATTATTCCAGTTCATGTGGACGTACAACGACTACTTCAATTCCCTGATTTTTATCAATTCAGGGAAGAAATATACCGTATCCCTGGCGCTCCGCTTATCCCTGGATTCCGAATCCGTGATCAACTGGGGCAAAATCATGGCCACCTCCTTCATAGTCGTACTGCCCCTGATCCTCCTGTTCTTCATGGCGCAGAAATACTTTGTCGAAGGCATTGCCACCAGCGGATTAAAGGGTTAAAACCGTCCAAGTAAAAGGAGAGTATACATACTATGAAGAAACCAGGATTTAACCCATATCTTCCATCATGGGAATACGTACCGGATGGCGAGCCGCACGTCTTTGGCGACCGCGTTTACGTCTACGGCTCCCATGACCATTTTAACGGATACGTCTACTGTCCCGGCGATTACGTCTGCTGGTCGGCCCCTGTCTGCGACCTGACGGACTGGACCTGTGAGGGAGTGATCTACAAACGGACTGACGACCCGGAAAACGGCGACGGTGAAATGTGTCTCTACGCCCCGGACGTCACACAAGGCCCGGACGGAAGGTACTATCTTTATTACGTACTGGACCGTCTCCCCATAGTCTCGGCGGCAGTCTGTGACACGCCTGCCGGAACCTATCGGTTTTACGGATACGTTCACTACCCGGACGGCACACTTCTGGGAAAACGCCCCGGTGACCAGCCTCAGTTTGATCCGGGAGTCCTGACAGAAGGAGAGACCACCTGGCTTTACACCGGATTCTGCAGGAAAAATGATCCGTCACGCATCGGTTCCATGGTATGTGCCTTGGAGCCTGACATGGTCACAGTCAAAGAGGGGCCGGACTTCCTGATCCCCGACGCCTTCCACAGCCAGGGGACCGGCTTTGAAGGCCATGAGTTCTTCGAGGCTTCCTCCATCAGAAAGCGGAACGGTCTTTATTACCTGATCTATTCCTCGATCCTGGGTCACGAACTCTGCTATGCTGTCAGCCGATTCCCCAACCGCGATTTCACATACGGCGGTGTAATCGTGAGCAACAACGATTCCTATATCAGTACCTATAAGCCTGCAGAACGTCCCATGTACTACGGCGGCAATAATCACGGAAGCATCGTAGAAATTCAGGACCAGTGGTACGTCTTTTACCACCGTCACACCAACGGAACCAATTTCTCCAGACAGGGCTGTATAGAACCGATCACATTCCGCGGCGACGGCTCCATACCGCAGGCTGAGATGACCTCCTGCGGCCCCAACCAGGGCCCTCTCCCGGGAAACGGTACGTACCCGGCATACATCGCCTGCAACCTATACTGCCGGGCTGAGTCCGCCTTCACCGCCCTCCCCGGTGACTGGATGGACTGCCGCTTCCCCAAAATCACCCAGGACGGATGCGGCGGTTCCGAAGCACAGGGCTACATAGCCAACCTGCGGGACGGCGCCGCCGCAGGCTTTAAATATTTTTCCTGCGACGCCGTAAAACAAATTTCCGTAACCACCCGCGCCATGGGAAACGGAGCCCTTGAACTCTTAACATTCTGGGACGGAAATCCCCTCGGAGAAATCCCGGTAACCAGCTCCAACGAATGGAAAACCCACAAAGCCGATCTCCGAATCCCGGATGGAGTCCATGCGTTATACTTTCGGTACAGAGGGACAAAAAATATCAGTTTCCACTCGTTTACCCTCTCCGCAGGCCCAGGAGTGTAACTTTCCATCACTCCCCCTTGACAAATTCTCCACCCTATCGTATACTGCGGATAGCACCAATTAAAAAATAAAAACAGGAAAGAAGGCTCTGTCGGAAGATGATGACAAAATAATGACGAAGAAAAGGCTGAGAAACACTGAGGTAACAGGCATGCTCCCCCGCGTAAGTGCGGAGACGGTGCCATGTATTCTATGCCATTTCGTCCGGTCATCAGGGAAAATTCCGTACAGACATGAGTTTGTGCAGGCTTTGTTCTGCGCGCGTTTCCTCATACGTATAGAATCTTTAATCCCTTCCGGACGATTGGCCGGGAGGGATTTTTATGTTACAGATAAAACAATTGACAATAACGCATAAAAAGGATTTCAGAGTCATATTAAAGGATTTCAGCTTTGTGCTGAACCCCGGGGATAAGGTAGTTTTGATCGGGGAAGAGGGAAATGGAAAGAGCACCCTGTTAAAATGGATTTACGATCCCGAACTGATCGAAGGCTATGCGGAGGCACAGGGCGAACGGATCTGTACGGGAGAGCATCTGGGCTATCTGCCCCAGGAACTGCCAGCAGAGGAGAAAGAAAAGACAGTCTATGAATATTTTTGCGGGGAGGATGGCTTTGGGATGCAGACGCCCAGAGAGCTGACCCATCTGGCCGGACAGCTGAAGCTGCCCACGGATTTCTTCTACCGGGACCAGAAGATGAGCACGCTTTCCGGCGGTGAAAAGGTAAAAGCGCAGATGGCGCGGCTTCTCATGGCACAGCCCACCGTCCTGCTTCTGGATGAGCCGTCCAATGACATTGACATCGAGACGCTGGAATGGCTGGAAAAGCTGATTCTCGAAGCGGTACAGCCCGTGTTATTTATCTCCCACGATGAGACGCTGATTGAGCGGACCGCCAATGTGGTAATCCATATCGAACAGCTGAAGCGTAAAACGGAAAGCCGCTACAGCATAGCAAAAACCAGCTACCGCCAGTATGCGGCAAACCGTGCGGCGCAGCTGGCCAGTCAGGAACAGCAGGCGCTAAGTGAGCGCAGGGAAGAGAAGAAACGGCAGGAGAAATTCCGCAGAATCGAGCAGGCGGTGGATCACGATTTGAACAGCATAAGCCGTCAGAACCCACACGGCGGATACCTGCTGAAAAAGAAGATGAAAGCGGTGAAATCTCTGGAAAAGAGGTATGAACGGGAGGCTCTAGACAAAACGGAGATACCGGAGACTGAGGATGCGATCTTTTTTAAGCTGGGTGAAAAGGTAAAAATGCCCGCTGGAAAAACCGTTCTGGAATATTCCCTGGACCGGCTCCTTACGCCATCCTCGGGAGAAGAGGAACCGCGTCTTCTGGCGGAACATGTATTTCTGCGGATAAAAGGCGGAGAGCGGGTCTGTATTACCGGAAAAAACGGCGCTGGCAAGACGACGCTGCTGAAACAGATGATGGAGGAGCTTTTAAGCCGGACCGATATCCGGGCCTGCTATATGCCGCAGAATTATGAGGACCTTCTGGAGCTGGACCGTACGCCTGTGGAATTTCTGTCCGTGACTGGTGACAAGGAAGAGACGACACGCATCCGGACGTATCTGGGCTCGATGAAATACACCGTCGATGAAATGAATCATCCGATGTCGGAGCTGTCCGGCGGCCAGAAGGCAAAGGTACTTCTTCTGAAAATGAGCCTGTCAGGGGCCGATGTCCTGATCCTGGATGAACCGACGCGCAATTTCTCCCCGCTGTCGGGGCCGGTAATTCGAAAGATACTGCGCCAGTATCAGGGAGCCATATTAAGCATTTCTCATGACAGGAAATATATCGAAGAGGTCTGTACTGCCGTTTATCAGCTGACGCCGGAGGGACTTGTGAAGACGGACGGAGAGGGCGTGTAAGCTTCCTTTATTTGGATCATCTCAGGAAAAGAGAGGTTCCTTGAACTGGAATTTCATGGTATACTGGGCTGGTAAAGACTGCCGCCCGAGCAGGCGGCCGAAGGGAGTTTATCATGAGCAGATTAAAACTTGGAATCCTGGGTAGTGGGTATCTGGGCGGAATTATTGCAGACGCGTGGAAAAACGGTTATTTGGACGAGTACGAGCTGGTGGGAATCGCGGGCCGCAGTGAGGAGAAGACGAAGTCTCTGGCGGAAAAAACAGGATGCAGGCCGTGCGCGGATGTGGACGAGCTTCTGGCGCTGAAACCGGATTACATAGCCGAGGCGGCCTCTGTTGCCGCGGTAAAAGGGATGGCCGTCAAGGCTCTTTGTGCAGGAACCAGCATCATTGTGCTGTCGATCGGTGCATTTGCGGACGCGGATTTCTATGAGGAAGTAAAGCGTACAGCCCTGGAGCATGGGACAAAGGTACATATTGCGTCCGGCGCGGTGGGCGGTTTTGATGTGCTTCGGACAGTTTCTCTGATGGGGGATGCGGTTTCCGGTATTGAGACGAGGAAGGGGCCGAAATCGCTGAAGAATACGCCTCTGTTTGAAGACCATTTGATGACAGACACAGAGGGCACAGAGGTATTCGCGGGCAATGCGAAGGAAGCGATCGCTCTTCTGCCGACCAAGGTCAATGTGGCAGTGGCGGCTTCTTTGGCTACAACAGGTCCGGAACACACGAAGGTAAATATTCACAGCATCCCCGGATTTGTGGGTGATGACCATAAGATTACGGCGGAGATTAAAGGGGTAAAAGCGGTCGTGGATATCTACTCCGACACCAGTGCGATCGCGGGCTGGAGTGTCGTGGCCGTTCTTCGCAATCTGGTATCACCGATCGTATTTTAACGAAATAAGGAGGATGAGGATATGTTTAAGAAATTAGTGGCCATCGAGCCGGTAAGCCTGGTGGAAGAGGCGGAAAAAGAACTGCATCAGTATGCGGAGAATGTCATTATGTACGATGACGTGCCGGCGGATGATGATGAAATTATCAGGAGAATCGGAGATGCGGATGGCGTCTTGCTCAGCTATACATCAAAAATCAACAGCTATGTATTTGAACATTGTCCCGCTGTCCGTTATGTGGGCATGTGCTGCAGCCTGTATTCCAAAGAGAGCGCCAACGTGGACATCGCCTGGGCGGAGGAGCACGGCGTTACCGTGAAAGGAATCCGGGACTATGGCGACAGAGGAGTCGTGGAATACGTGATCTGCGAGCTGGTGCGTTTTCTTCATGGCTATGACCGCCCTATGTGGAGGGAGATGCCGGTGGAGATCACGGGACTCAAGGTCGGCATGGTGGGAATGGGCGTGTCCGGTGGAATGATCGCCGAGGCCATGAAATTTATGGGCGCCGAGGTTTCCTATTACAGCAGGAGCAGAAAGCCGGCTTACGACGCAGAGGGCATGGTATACCGTCCGCTTACCGAGCTGCTGGAGCAGTCCGAGGTGGTATTTGCCTGCTTAAATAAGAACGTGATTCTCATGCACGAGGAGGAATTCAAAGCGCTGGGCGATGGAAAGATCCTGTTCAACACATCCATCGGGCCTGCCTTTGAAGCGGAAGATTTAAAGAACTGGCTGGATAGTGGAGATAACTACTTTGCCTGTGATACGGCCGGAGCCATCGGCGATCCGACGGGAGCGCTTTTAAACCATCCGAGAGTATTCTGCGTCAACTATTCCGCAGGCAGGACGAAACAGGCATTCGGCCTTCTGAGTGAAAAGGTGCTGGATAATATCAAAGAGTATATGGTGGACGGAACAAGACCTGTAAGCTGTGGCAGTGACGGGCAGTGAACGGTAGCTGATTGGCAGGATTGTGATATAAAAGGGCGGAAATGAAATAGTTATTTATGGGAATTTAAACTATAATGATAATTACAGAAACAAAGCGGAGATGGATAGACTTCCATTTCGTCAGGACGAAGGACTGTTTTTGCAAATACTTCATTATTAAAAGGGGCGGATACTTTGGTATTTGCCTCTAAACCCCGTTTTGGTATTTTGAGTTAAAGTAAAGGCAGGCATTCCGCCTGTCTTTTTTATGCGCTTTTTATGTATAATTTTTCTGATAAAAACTGAGAATGGAAGTAATTGCCGGAAAACTGATTAGAGCGTCGATTCCCCCGGGGATAAAATCCCCGAAAAGTATTGTAGAAAAATGCGCATTAAGGTATAATGAACCCAATACGCTAAGGAATGGATTCCCGCTTTGGGCGGGGATTGTGAACTTTGAACGCGGTAAGATAGTAAGAAATAACGAACGAATTATTATACAGGAGGACCATAACCCATGACCAGGAGTAAACTGCGTGAGCACTGCTTTAAGATGCTTTTCTGTGCCGATTTTTATCCGGCAGAAGAAAAAGAGGAGCAGATAGAACGGTATTTTGACGAGCCGAAGGAAGATGAGACGACTCCGGAAGGGGTAGATGAGATTATTCATGATGTAGAGATGAGTCCGGAAGATGAAAGCTATTTAAAAGCCAAGACGGAAGCCGTTATGCGGAAGATTCCGGAGCTGGATGAGAAGATCGATGCTGTGGCCGAAGGATGGAAGACGAAGAGAATGGGCAAGGCGGAGCTGACGATTCTGCGCCTTGCGTTATATGAGATTTTATACGACGAAGAGGTACCGGAAAAGGTAGCGATCAATGAGGCGGTAGAACTGGCGAAACGGTTCGGCGGGAATGAATCCCCGGCGTTTATCAACGGAGTTCTGGCGAAAATGGTGTAATGGCCTATGGCGAGTGTATATTCCGTTTCACAGGTCAATGCTTATATTAAGAATATGTTTGCCCAGGATTTTGCATTGAACCGCATATCCATTAAGGGCGAGGTGTCCAACTGTAAGTATCATACGTCCGGCCATATTTATTTTACCCTGAAGGACAGGGGCGCGGCGATTGCGTGTGTGATGTTTGCCGGTCAGCGGAAAGGGCTTACGTTTAAGCTGGAGGAAGGCCAGAAGGTGATTGCAAAGGGCAGCGTCGAGGTCTATGAGCGGGATGGCCGTTACCAGCTTTACGCTCAGGAGATTACAAAGGAGGGCGTCGGAGATTTATTCGAACGGTTCCAGAAGCTGAGGGACGAGCTTGAGGAGATGGGGATGTTTTCTCCGGAGTACAAGCAGCCCATCCCGCGCTACGCCAGGACGGTCGGGATCATAACAGCCCCGACAGGCGCGGCGATCCGGGACATTATGAACATTTCCGCACGAAGGAATCCGTATGTTCAGCTCTATCTCTATCCGGCCCTTGTTCAGGGCGAGAACGCAAAATTCAGCATTGTAAAGGGAATCGAGACGCTGGACCGCCTGGGACTGGATGTGATCATCGTGGGAAGAGGCGGCGGCTCCATCGAGGATTTGTGGGCGTTTAATGAGGAAATCGTGGCGCGCGCCATCTTTGCCTGTAAGACGCCTGTGATCTCGGCGGTGGGACATGAGACCGATGTGACGATCGCAGATTATGTGGCGGATATGAGAGCGCCGACACCGTCCGCGGCGGCGGAACTGGCGGTGTTCGATTACAGCCAGTTCGAAGGCCAGGTGGAATTATACCGGGACGCCCTGGGGAAATCCGTGGCCAGAAAATTAGAACGTTACCGCTATCAGACGGAGCAGTTCAGGCTCCGTTTTCAACTTTTTGATCCACGCCGTCAGGTGAGGGAAAACAGGCAGCGGGCGGCCGATCTGGAAGAGAAGCTGAAAAACAGGATGGCTTCCCAGATTGTGACAGACAGGAACCGTGCCGTGGAAGCGGAAAGCCGTTTAAGGCAGCTCATCGAAAAGCAGGCGGTAAGGGACAGGCATCGCCTGGAGCTTATGAGCAGCAGGCTGGATGGACTGTCTCCTCTCAAGAAGATCGGCGGCGGCTACGGCTTTTTGACCAATGATAAGAACCGACGGATCGAGTCGGTGGAACAGGTGAAAAAAGGAGATCTTATTCAGATGAGAATCCGCGATGGACGGATCGATGCTGTGGTTTCCGGCACTGCGGCTGCGGAGCTTGGGACCAGATGACAGAAGACAGCGGACAGTAAGGAGGCAGATGCGAATGGCTGCAAAGAAAGAGAAAAGTGTTGAGGAGACCTTTCAGGAGCTGGAGGAGATTATTCGTAAGCTGGAAAGCGGCGAAAGCTCTCTGGAGGAATCTTTTAAATATTATGAGGCAGGAATGAAGCTTGTGAAATCCTGCAATGAAAAGATAGACAAAGTAGAGAAACAGATTATTGTCCTGGAGGAAGATGGTGAAAGTCATGAACTTTAATGAGATGCTGGAGACCAGAACGAGGGAAGTGGAAGCGGTGGTGGAGCGTTATCTGCCGGCTGCGGACGGATATCAGAAGACCGTTCTCGATGCCATGAATTACAGTGTGCGCGCCGGCGGCAAGAGACTGCGCCCCATGCTGATGGAGGAGACATACCGGTTGTTTGGCGGCAGCCAGGAGGTGGTCGAACCATTTATGGCGGCCATTGAGATGATCCATACCTCATCCCTGATTCATGACGACCTTCCCTGTATGGATAACGACGAACTCAGGAGAGGGCTTCCGACCACATGGGTGAAGTACGGATACGACATGGCGGTTCTTGCCGGCGACAGCCTGCTCATTTACGCGGTGGAGACCGCGGCAAAGGCATTTGCCATGACGGAGGATCCGGCGGTCGTGGGCCGCTGCATCGGAATTTTGGCGCAGAAAACAGGAATCTATGGAATGATAGGTGGGCAGACTGTGGATGTGGAGCTGACCAATAAACCCATTCCCCATGAAAAGCTGGACTTCATCTACCATTTGAAGACAGGGGCTCTCTTAGAGGCATCCATGATGATCGGCGCGCTGCTTGGCGGCGCTGACGAGGAGGAGACCCGGCTGGTGGAACAGATGGCCGCGGCCATCGGCGTTGCATTTCAGATTCAGGATGATATCCTGGATGTGACCAGCAGTATGGAAGTGCTGGGAAAGCCGGTACTCAGCGATGAAAAGAACAATAAAACCACTTATGTGACCCTGGAGGGGCTCGAGAAGGCAAAAAAGGACGTGGCCCGGATTTCCGACGACGCTGTCCGAATCCTTCATGAGCTGCCAGGGGAAAACGAATTCCTGGAGGCATTGATCCACATGCTGGTGAGCCGGGAAAAGTAAAAGGATCTGGTTAAATTATGATACTGGAATTAATCAATGGCCCGGAGGATATCAAGAAACTGACGGGGAAAGAACTGGATATACTGAGACAGGAGATACGGGACTTTCTGATCGGTAAGATCAGCAGGACCGGAGGGCACTTAGCTTCCAATCTGGGAGTCGTGGAGCTGACCATGGCTATTTATCTCGTGTTTGATCTGCCGAAGGATAAGATCATCTGGGATGTGGGACACCAGTCGTACACCCATAAGATCTTAAGCGGCAGAAAGGGTGAGTTTGACGATTTGCGGCAGTACGGCGGGATGAGCGGCTTCCCGAAACGGAAGGAGAGCCCCTGCGACGCCTTTGATACAGGTCACAGTTCTACTTCTATTTCGGCAGGACTCGGTCTTGCACAGGCCAGGGATGTTTCCGGACAGGACCATTTCGTCGTGTCTGTGATCGGCGACGGTGCATTAACCGGCGGTATGGCCTACGAGGCGCTGAATAACGCTGCCCGCATGAAGAAGAATTTCATCATTATATTAAATGACAACAACATGTCCATTTCCGAGAATGTCGGGGGAATGTCCCGGTATTTAAACGGAATCCGGACTGGCGACGGATACCTGGATCTGAAGAAATATGTGACAAATGTCCTTTCCAGAATCCCGGTAATCGGAGATGAACTGATTGACAAGATCAGCCGTACGAAAAACGGCATCAAGCAGCTCCTGATTCCGGGAATGCTGTTTGAAAACATGGGAATCACGTATCTGGGACCGGTGGACGGCCATGATGTCAAGGCTCTGGCCAGAGCGCTCAAAGAGGCGAAGAAGCTGGACCACGCGGTTCTCGTCCATGTTATCACAAAAAAGGGAAAAGGCTATGAGCCTGCGGAAAAGAATCCGTCCAGATTCCATGGTGTGGAACCATTTGACGTGCTCACAGGGGAATCAAAAAAAGAGAAAAAGAATCCCAGCTATACGGACGTATTTTCCAAGACGATTTGTCATCTGGCGGAAAAGGATCCAAAGATCACAGCGGTGACGGCAGCGATGCCGGACGGAACCGGACTCAAGCGCTTCAGCCGTCTTTATCCGGACAGGTTCTTCGATGTAGGAATCGCGGAGGAGCACGCGGTGACTTCCGCGGCTGGGATGGCCGCCGGCGGTTTGAAGCCGGTGGTGGCGGTCTACTCATCCTTTTTACAGAGAGGCTTCGATCAGATTCTGCATGATGTCTGTATCCAGAATCTGCCGGTGGTATTTGCCGTGGACCGCGCCGGACTGGTCGGCAGCGACGGCGAGACCCATCAGGGAATCTTTGATTTATCCTTCTTATCGGCAATCCCGAACATGAGCATCTTCGCCCCAAAGAATTTATGGGAGCTGAAGGCGGGACTGGAATTTGCCGTGTCCTTCGGTGGGCCGTTTGCCATTCGCTATCCGAGGGGAGAGGCCTACAGAGGCTTGAAGGAATTTAACGCGCCTGTCGAATACGGCAGGGGCGAGATGCTGTACGAGGAAAAGGACATTGCTCTTCTGGCCGTAGGCAGCATGGTGAGTACGGGAGAGCATGTCCGGGAGAAGCTAAAGTCAGAGGGCTGGAGCTGTACGCTGGCCAACGGCCGGTTTGTCAAGCCGTTTGACGAGGAGCTGGTGGACCGCCTTGCGAAAAACCACTGGCTGATCGTCACCATGGAGGAGAATGTCCTTCAGGGTGGCTACGGCCTCATGGTCACCCGGTATATCCACGAGCACTATCCGCACGTGAAGGTGATGAATATCGCCATTCCTGACGGCTATGTGGAGCACGGCAATGTTTCGCTTCTGAGAAAAGGTCTGGGCATCGACAGTGACTCCGTGATCTGGAGGATGAAGAAGGAATATCTCGATACCGAGCGTCAGAATATGGAATGGAAGACTATCAATACAGAGGAAAAGAAGGCATGAAAGAACGATTAGATGTGCTTTTAGTGAAACGGAATTTAGCGGAATCCAGGGAGAAGGCGAAGGCTGTGATCATGTCCGGCATCGTCTATGTGGAAGGCCAGAAGGAAGATAAGGCCGGAACCACCTTCGATGAGTCCGCGAATATTGAAGTGCGGGGCCATACTTTAAAATATGTGAGCCGCGGAGGCCTGAAGCTGGAGAAGGCCATGAGCCATTTCGGCGTCATGCTGGAGGGAAAGACCTGTATGGACGTAGGCTCTTCCACCGGTGGATTTACCGACTGCATGCTTCAGAACGGGGCTGTAAGGGTCTATGCCGTGGATGTCGGACACGGCCAGCTGGCCTGGAAGCTTCGGAACGACGAGCGGGTAGTCTGCATGGAAAAGACGAATATCCGCTACGTGACGTCGGACGAGATCCCGGAAAAGATCGATTTCTCATCCATCGACGTGTCCTTTATCTCCCTGACGAAGGTGCTGGAGCCTGTGAAGAAGCTTTTGAAGGAAGACGGCGAGATCGTCTGCCTCATTAAGCCGCAGTTTGAGGCAGGCCGTGAGAAGGTTGGGAAAAAAGGGGTGGTACGTGAGAAGAGCGTACATCTGGAAGTGATTGAGATGGTGATCGCCTATGCGGTTTCCATTGGCTTTGAGGTGCTTCATTTAGAATACTCTCCGATCAAGGGGCCGGAGGGCAATATTGAATATCTCCTTTATTTGAAGAACCATCCGGAAGGAGAGCATTTTCCCGACGTGCCGGTGGCACCGAAGGAAATTGTGGAAGCCGCGCATCAGGAACTGAGCGAGGGAAAATAAGGAGAGGTTATGAAAGAGTTCTTTATCATCATGAATCCCGAGAAACAGGGAGCGAAGGAGACGGCGCAGGTGATCCGCGATTATCTGACCAGTCATGGCGCTTCCTGTCTGATCGGGAAGGGGGACGGCAGACGGGGCGGGGATTACCATTATACGGACGCTTCCATGGTGCCGCCGGAGACGGAATGCATCATCACGCTCGGCGGGGACGGAACCCTGATTCAGGCGGCCAGGGACTTAGCGGGCAGAAATATTCCCATGCTGGGAATCAACCGCGGCACCCTGGGTTACTTAACGCAGATTTCCAGGACTGAGGAGATCGATACGGCTCTGGATGCCCTTCTGGCAGACGAGTATCATCTGGAAGAACGAATGATGCTAAACGGGCGGGCCTACAGCAGTACAGGCCGTCTGTATGAGGATATCGCGCTGAACGAGATCGTTATCACGAGAAACGAACGGTTGAAGATGCTTCATTTTCGGGTTTATGTCAACCATGAATTCTTAAATGAGTACCGAGCGGATGGGCTGATCGCAGCCACCCCCACGGGATCTACCGCGTACAATCTGTCTGCCGGGGGACCGATCATAGTTCCGGATTCCACTCTGATGGTCTTAACGCCCATCTGTTCCCACGCATTAAATGCCAGGAGCATCGTCATGTCCGCTGACGCGCGGATACGGATTGAAATACTTGGCGACCCGGGAACGAGCCAGGCTGCCGTCTACGACGGGGACACGGCCGCGGAGCTGCATTCCGGGGATTACATCGAGATACACCGGTCGGAGACGAAGACCGTTCTTATAAAATTAAAGGATGTATCATTTCTTGACAACCTGCGCAATAAAATGGCTGGCATATAGGAGGGCACATTATGAAACTGGAAAGACACAGCAAAATTGTGGAACTCATCGGGAAATATGAGATTGAGACCCAGGAGGAACTGGCGGAATACTTAAACCAGGCCGGATTTGCCGTGACTCAGGCGACGGTATCGAGAGATATCAGGGAGCTGAAGCTGACAAAGGTTCAGTCGGAGTCCGGAAAGCAGCGGTACGTGGTGCTTCAGAACCAGACCTCCTTTTCTGACAAGTACATCAGAATTCTGCGTGACGGGTACATGTCCATGGACATGGCGCAGAACATTCTCGTCATCAAGACTGTTTCGGGCATGGCCATGGCCGTGGCGGCTGCCCTGGACGCTCTTCATTTTAGTGAAATTGTAGGCTGTATTGCCGGGGATGATACGATCATGTGCGCAGTGCGCAGCGCGGACGATACCATTCTGGTGATGGACAAACTGAAAAAACTCATCGCAGGATAAAGGAGGCGTGCCATGCTTTCAGAATTACATGTGAAGAACCTGGCCCTGATCGAAAAGGCGGATATCGAATTCGGGGAGGGGCTTAACATTTTAACGGGTGAGACGGGGGCTGGAAAGTCGATTATCATCGGCTCGGTCACCATGGCGCTGGGCGGTAAGGTGCCGAAGGACATTATCCGCAGGGGTACGGAGTACGCCTATGTGGAACTCTTATTTACCGTAACGGAGCCGGACAAAGTGCGCGTGTTGAAGGAGATGGACGTCTGCCCGGATGAGGGCGGAACTGTGATCATTTCCCGGAAAATCATGCCCGCGCGCAGCCTCTGCAAGATCAACGATGAAACGGTGACTGTCGGAAAGCTTAAGACGATTACCGGTCTTCTAATCGATATTCATGGTCAGCATGAACATCAGTCTCTGCTGTACAAGCACAAGCATCTGGAAATTCTGGATAAATACCACGAGCGAAAATCACATGAACTAAAACAGAATATTGCCGGCCTGTACCGGTCCTATACCGGGCTTAAGGATCGGGTGGCTTCGTTTCACATGGATGAGGAATCCCGCCTGCGGGAGATGGATTTTCTTCGGTTCGAGATTGATGAGATCGAGGGGGCGAACGTAAAAGACGGGGAGGAAGAGGAGCTGACAGCCCGCTACCGCCTGTTTACCAACGCCAGAAGGATTGCAGAAAGCCTGTCGGCCGCCTATGAGGCAGTGAACACCGATACGCTGGATTACGCCTTAAAAGAGGTGGAGCATGTGGCCTCCTTCGATGAGAAGCTGGGGGCGATCCGGGATCAGCTGTTTGACGCCGACGCGATTTTAAGCGATATCAGCCACGAGATTTCATCGTATATGGAGGACATGTCCTTCGATGAGGAGGAGTACCGGGAGCTGGAGGAGCGGCTGGATGTGATCCACAATCTGGAGGCCAAGTACGGGAAGACGGCGGAGCAGATTCAGGAGAATTTAGAGAATAAGAGGAAGCGTCTGGAAGAACTGGAGGATTACGATGCCTTAAAGCAGAGGACGGAGCAGGAGCTGGAAGAGACGGAGAGCAGGCTGGAGATGCTCTGCGGGCAGCTGTCCGAGATGAGAAAGGCTGCGGCGAAGGAACTGACGGCGAAGATCAAAGCCGGGCTCACGGACTTGAATTTCATCGATGTGGAGTTTTCCATGGAATTCACCCGTTTAAGCCACTTCACCGCCGGCGGATTTGACGAAGCGGAGTTCATGATCTCCACGAACCCGGGAGAGAGTGTAAAGCCTCTGGGCATGGTGGCCTCCGGCGGTGAGCTGTCGAGAATCATGCTGGCTATCAAGACCGTGCTTGCGGACACAGACGATATTCCCACTCTGATCTTCGATGAGATTGACACGGGAATCAGCGGCAGAACGGCGCAGATGGTGTCGGAGAAGCTCTCCTATATCGCAAAGAACCATCAGGTTATCTGCATCACCCACTTACCGCAGATCGCGGCCATGGCCGATGCGCATTACGAGATCGCGAAGACAGCCTCGGATGGGCGGACCACCACCACGATCCGGCCGCTGGCGGAGGAGGAGATGGTGGAAGAACTGGCAAGGCTGCTGGGAGGTGCGAAGATTACCGAAGCAGTGAGAGAGAACGCCAGGGAGATGAAGAGGCTGGCGGGGGAGAGGAAGTAGAGAAGATAATTGTATTTTTCACATATAAAGAATCACCGGATTTTTTAAGTCTGGTGATTCTTTTTTTATCTTAACCGTGATATCCGAGCTGATAGGAAATATCCTGGACAGTCTCCAGGATCGTCCGGAAACAGGAATTGATGAAATCATCCGTCATGCGGCCAAGTGGTCCTGTGACACTTAGGGCGGCGATAATCTTTCCGCTGTAGTCCCGCAATGGGAAGGCAATGCAGCGGGCGCCGAGTTCACACTCTTCATTGTCATAGCCGTAACCCCTTTTCCGGATTAGCTGTAGTTCATTAAGGAGCATCTCCTTAGTAACCAGGGTATTGCTGGTGTATCGGGTAAGACCTTTCAGCCGTATCATCTCATCGATCTTGGATTCCGGGAATTCTGAGAGGATTACCTTGCCGACGCCGGTGCAGTGCATGGGGGCCTGACTGCCGATACGCTGGGTGGTCCGCAGCATCTGGCCGGGACCGTCTGCGACGTGAACATAGACTACGGTATAGTCCTGTTCCACCGCCAGACAGACACATTCACCAAGATTAGTAGACAGCTGTTTCATCGGACCGGATGCGATTTCCACAATGCCGGTCCGGTTGCTGATATGGCTGGCAAGACCGCATAACTTATAAGTCATCTGGTATTTTAATGTTTCACGGTCCTTGTAGACGTAGCCGTTGCGTTCCAATGAATTTAAAAAACGCAGAGTTGTGCTGGTGTTGTAATTTAACTGGTTTGAGATATCAATAAGTCTCATGGGCTCTTTGCTGCAGGAAAGCAGTTCTATAATGGCTAATACCTTGTCAGTCGATTGATTGTCCTTTGCAAAGCGGTTTGAATGTTCTGTTTCTTCCATGATCCGCCTCCGTTTCTGTTCTTGAAGATTAGTATACCATAAACACGAAAATCGTGGAAGACCTCGTTCCTTGTTTCTGTGTCCATTTGTATCGGATTCGTAAAAGATCCTGCCTGGTGCTCATAGTATACCATACTTTATGAAATAATAAGTATATCATATCGACTGATCCATAGAGTTGTCAATAAGTATTAGAACAAAATTTCAATTAATGAAATTAAATTTTGAATAATAACACAAAAATATAAAAATATCTTGACTTATTTTGGAAAATAATATATAATTTTGATTAACAAAAGACTGGTTCAATTATTAAAAATAAACAACCGGAAGGAGGGTACAGAAACTACGTTGCACTGGGGAAGCAATAAAAATTGACAGGTACATGAAGGAGGAGAACATGAAAAAGAAGATTTTAGCTCTTTTAGCAGGAACAGTAATGGTTACGGGGATACTTGCCGGATGTGGGAATTCCGGAAAAACAGAGGTGCAGAATAACAGCACTGAGACAGGGAAAGCAGAGAGTACTACAGTTGCTCAGACTGAAGAAAAGAAAGAATCAGTGGAGATGGATACCATTACCGTATGGTCTGATAATGCTCATGAGCAGGAAGTGAGAGAAAAACAGATTGCGGATTTTAACAACGGGGAAGGAAAAGAACTGGGGATTCAGATCGATTACAAGGTTTATGGAGACAAGTACTCCGACACGATCAAGATTGCTGCCCAGGCAGGAGAGGCTCCTGACTTATTCCGCTCAGATTCAAAATGGATGCAGGATTTTGTAGACAACGGTTTTCTGGTTCCGATCGAGGAGCTTCCGGGAAGTGAAACGCTTCTGGACCAGTATAAGGATCTGGTGGCAAACCAGTCCCATGTATTTAACGGCAAGACATATACTCTGCCCTATAACCTGACTGCATATGGATTTGTAATTAACAAGGATTTATTTGCAAAGGCCGGTCTCACGGAAGCAGATTACCCGACAACCTGGGATGAAGTGAGGGAGGTAGCTGCAAAAATTACAGAGGCTTCGGAAGGCAAAGCGTATGGCCTGGGACTCTCCAGCACGCTCTGGACGATCAGTTCCTTCTATACCATGCCGTCAGGACAGAATGTAGGCCACTATGGGTATGACTGGAATGCAAAGAGGTTCGATTATTCTGCGTATAATCCAATGATTAAGGCGATTGATCAGATGGTAGCGGATGGAAGCGTATTCCCTGGATTTGAGACATTGGACGGCGATGGTGTCAGAGCACAGTTTGCAGCAGGTAATATTGGTATGATCGGTGCGGCCAGTTTTGACTGTGCAGTTTACACGACTCAGTTCCCGGCTGTATGTGACTGGGAGGTCATCGATGTACCAAAGTTCAGCGAAGATCAGGTAACGTACAAACGTTTTGGAAATCCTACAAACCTTTTATGCGTAGGAACAAAAGCCAAAGAGCATCCGGAAAAGGTGCTGAAGGTGCTGGAGTTCTTCTATTCCGATAAGAACGCAGCCGAGATGTATGAGAATGGCTTATATATTCCGGTAAGATCACAGGCGACCCAGATGGCGACAAAGAAACCAGACTTAAAGGGCTGGGAGGCCTTTGCTGATTTTGATGAGATTTTTGCGATGCCGCCGGTTCCGGATACCTTAATTACAGTGGAGGGTACCACCTACAGAGAGGCCATTGCCAATATCTGGGCCAACGCGGAACTCGATGATGTGGATTCAATCATGGCGGATATCGATCAGCGTTATAATGATGCTCTGCAAAAGGCAGATCAGTCGGTTGTGGCACTTTACGCACTGAAGGAAGGGGTAACACCGGAGAGAAGTAAATAGTAAATAATGATTGTGAGAACAGGAGCCGTATTCTTAAAACCGCAGAAAATTTAAGAATGCGGCTCTTGTAAATACAGGAGATGGGGGATTAAAATGCAGGTAATCAGAAAAGAACAGACTCTGGAGGTCTGGAAACATGTGGATATCGTAGTGGCTGGAGGCGGTCCCGCAGGGGTAGGGGCAGCCGTGTCAGCTGCCCGACAGGGAAAAACGGTGCTTCTGCTCGAAAAACGGGCATACCTTGGAGGGAATATTACAGCGTGTTACGTGGAGAACTGTAACTACTTTCTGAAGGGGACGGGTTTCGAATCGGAAGGTATTTACGCGGAAATCGAAAACAAGTGTTATGAAAAATATGGTAACGATAATCTGAGGGAACGTAATAAGACGTGCTTCAGCAGTGAGTACCTGAAGGTGTTTTTAGATGAATTCGTGCAGGAAGCAGGGGTGGAAATCCTGTTTCATTCCTTTGTGAATGAAGTGATTATGGATAACAAACGGATTTCTGCAGTTCTGATACAGACAAAGAAAGGTCCGATGGCAGTAACCGCCGATGTCTATATTGATACCACCGGTGACGGTGATGTGGCTTTTGCGGCGGGGATTCCATACGAGCAGGGACGAAAGGAAGACGGGCTCTGCCAGCCAGGGACAGTTTCTTTAAGGCTTTCGGGAGCTGACACAAATGCGCTGCTGCAGGACGGAGACAGGCTCTCTGAAATTGGCAGGATTTTTAAGGAGGATTACCGGGCTGGCAGGACGGGGCTTCCCTGTAAGCGTCAGGATCTGCCGTTTGGAAGACTGACCGGAGGCGGAGTGATCTCTTATGTCAATTATTCCTGCAGTTATGGCCTGGACCCTACGGACCCCAGAGATTTGACAAAGGGAGAACTGGAATGCAGACAGTATGTTATGGATATCTACCGCTATTTAAAAGAGCATTTTGAGGAATTGAGAGGAATCGAGGTTGCCTCCATATCGCCGGAAATTGGTTTCCGAGACAGCAGAAGAATTTTGGGAAAGTATTATCTTACAATTGAGGATATGGAGAGCCAGCGCCATTTTGACGATGTGATAGCAGTATTTCCACGATTTTATGACATGCTTGCACCGGATGCCTATATGGACGGTGACGGCAAGGTGGAGGGAAAAGGCTATAAAGGCCATATCTACGAACCTGTCGTGGAACAGAGAACATTTGAGATTCCATATGGCAGCCTTCTGCCTGTATCTGTTGCCAATCTGTTGACAGCGGGGCGATGTATCAGCGCAGATCATGTGGCTGAGAGCGGCGTGCGCGCGATTTCACTCTGTATGATGACGGGAGAGGCAGCAGGAATGGCAGCAGCACTTGCAGTCAGAGACCAGGTGACTCCGGCGGAGATCTCTGTGAAGGAACTGCAGAACATATTAAAACAGCAGAACAGACTGCTGCCGGTTTAAGACAGGGGTGATAAAATGGGAAAAGAGAGAAAAGGGAAGGTGTCCGGAAAGAGACGCAGGCTGAAGGGAGATTCTATTCAGGCAATTGCCATGCTGGCGCCGATGATGCTGGGATTTGTAATATTTACGTATGTGCCGATTGTATACATACTGCGCTATTCCTTCTATCAGTCAAATGGTTTTCGGGAAACCTGGATCGGTCTCGATAATTTTGTCAGGGTATTTACAAGAGATCCCGCGTTTTGGCAGTCCATCGTGAATGTCTTTATTCTGTCCTTCGGTAAACTGGCTGTTGAGATCCCGCTGGCTCTCCTGCTGGCAGTACTGTTAAACAAAGGGCTGAAGGCTACAGGGCTGTTCCGTGTTGCCCTATTCCTTCCGGCTATTATCAGTACGGCCATAACCGGCCTCATCTTTTCACTGATGTTTGCCTCCTTTAATGGGATCATTAACGGCATGCTTCAGAGTATTGGATGGATTCAAAAGCCGATCAGCTGGTTTAGCAATAAAGGTACTGCCATGCTGGTGCTGGGAATGGCCTCCGTCTGGAATAATTTCGGAATCAACATGATTTTCTTCCTGATGGCACTCCAGAGTGTCCCGGTAGAATTGTATGAATGTGCAGACATAGACGGAATCACTCCGTTTAAAAAGTTTTTCTACATCACACTTCCCATGATAGGACCGACCTTTCAGGCTGTGCTCTTAATGGCAATTGTGGGAAGCTTAAAGATGAGTGAGCTGATCCTCGCATCTACTAATGGCCAGCCGGCAGGCAAGACCGAGGTGGTTATGACGTATGTGTTCAAATATTTCTTTGGATATGACGGCAGAACCGTGGAGGTGGGGTACGCTTCGGCGATGGCGCTTGTCACTGGTGTGATTCTGGCTGGTATTTCCGCTGTATACATGAAGTGCAGCAATAAAATCGGCCACAGCATTGATTAGGGGACTGGAAAGGGGTGTATTTATGAGCGAAGGCAAACGAAAAAAATTAATCTCATCCGCATTGATTTATCTGGTCCTGACGGTAATTCTGATCATTGCTATTTTTCCTGTTCTCTATACGATTTTGGGATCCTTTAAAGGGAATATGGAACTTCTGACCGAAGGCAACCGTTTGTTTCCAAGAAAATTTGTTCTTGATAACTATATCCAGGCGTGGAATCTGGCGGATTTCGAGAAATATACTGTGAATTCGGTGTTTATGTCGGGAACCATCGTTATCGGTACGATTGTAACCAGCACAATTGCAGGATATGTATTTGAACGGGGAGATTTCCCTGGAAAGAATCTTTTATTTGGACTTGTTATTTCATCCATGTTTGTGTCACTGGGAAGTTTAACCCTTTATCCAACTTTTGTGATTGCCAAGTTTTTCGGCATTAACAAGTCTTTATGGGGGGTTATCATAATCCGGGTGTTTGGGTTAAATGTAACGAATCTCTTCATTACCAGATCGTATATCCGGTCTATCTCGAGAGAAATCGATGAGTCGGCAAAGGTGGACGGCTGTTCCTTCTTTGGCATTTACCGCAGAATTATCTTCCCCCTGCTGAAACCGCTGATCGCTACCATAGCGATTCTGGAGTTCCGTCATTCTTGGAATGATTATCTGATGCCCATGGTGTTTACTCTGTCGAATCCGGACCGCATGCCGCTGATTGTGGGAATCATGAACTTAAAGGGCTCGGGGGAAGCGGCGTCGTCCTGGAATTTGATGCTGGCGGGATCATCGATTGCATTGATTCCCATGATTATTGTGTATCTGATATTTAACCGTTATTTTATCGAGGGACTGACAGCCGGTTCTGTGAAAGGATAAGGAGAGGAAAAAGATATGACGAAAAAAGAATTGATTACAGAAATAAGAAAATACAGATGTTCCGATTTATCTGATGCGATGGATGCGCTGGGGCTGGTCGATAAGGGAACAATGGCAGAAACCATGCGGCCGATTCGTCCAGGTATTGAATTCAAGGGGTATGCTCATACAGTGAAGCTTCTTCCGAGACAGAGTGCAGTGACCCGCTGCACGAGCGTGGATGAATGGAGGCAAGTTCTGGCGGAGGGATGTGACAATATCTATAATTTCGTGGATACCGTGACAGAAGAGAATGCCGCCGACATGGTTATCTGCATCGATATGGCCGGCGTGCGAGGGGGTGTATGGGGATCAGAGATTGCTATGACCATGATGGAAAAAGGCATTGAGGGTGCAGTGATCGACGGAGGCTGCCGGGACTCGTATGAGGCAAATCTGGAAAATGCACCGGTGTTCTGCACAAAGAGAACCTTTACTCATGCTTATGGCAGAGTGGAACGCGGCGCTATCGGCGTACCTGTGGAATGTGCCGGCGTTACCGTGAAACCGGGAGACATTATCTGTGCGGATGACGATGGTGTGTTGGTAATTCCTATCGAATATGCTGAGGAAGTGATACAGTATGCACGTGTCCAGCTGGAAGATGATATCGCAGTCAGAAGCCAGCATTATGAAAATTTGGGATACGAGCCGGATGCTACACTGGAGCGGTTAAAGGAGTAAGATGTTTCAAATATACGGCAGTATGGCGGAGGAACAGCCTGTACAGTTCGCCGCCGGAAAAGTAAGAGAATGGCTGAAGGATTCAAGCGGCTGCGGAGATCTGTCTGTTTTTCTGGAGGAAGACAGAGGCTGCCCCGAGGAGGGGTATCATCTGAGACGGGAAAAAGGTTGTTTTCGAATAGTGGCTTCAGACCGGGCCGGGATGATGTACGGTCTGTTGGATCTGGGGCGGGAGCTGGTTCACGGAACTGGCTGTGTGGAGAGTATCAAAGACAGGAATGTGGTACCATACATACGAAAAAGGGGGATCAAGTTCAACATCCCCCTGGATGCCAGAACACCCAGCTATTCTGATGCATCGGATTCTGCCTTTGAAACGGTCACTGATGTGTGGGACTTAGAATTCTGGCAGGATTATTTAGACGCTATGGCAGAGTACCATTACAACGTTCTTTCACTCTGGTCTCTGTCCCCTTTTCCTTCCATGGTGAGAATACCGGAATACCCGCTTACTGCACTGGAAGATGTGATGCGGTCCGTGATTATCCCTCAGCCTGAGATGAGCGGCTGGAAGATGTATACGGAGGATATGAAGAAAGGCCTGTATCCGGTAAAGAAGATGTCCATGGATGAAAAGATGGAATTCTGGAGACAGGTTATGTCCTGTGCTGCAGACCGATGTATTGAAGTGTATCTGTTTACCTGGAATTTGTTTGTCTATGGTACGGAAGAGAGTCCGTATCCGCTGACTCCTGATCAGCATAACCCTGTGACAAAAGACTATGTGTATTATGCCGTGCGCGCCATGCTGGAAACGTATCCCCTGTTGGCTGGAATCGGCGTGACAGCAGGAGAGTATATGGCCGGAGACGGCACAGATATTGCATTTATCCGGGATACCTACGGAAGGGCGGTGGAAGACTGCCTGAAGTCCCATCCAGGCAGGAAACTACGATTTATTCATCGGATGCAGTATGCAGCATTCCATGAGATAGAAGAGAAGTTTCGTGATTTTCCGGGGACGTTTGAGATTAGTTTTAAGTACTCGCAGGCACATATGCATTCCTCTGTAAAACCACATTTTTTTTCGGATTTTATAAAGGAGCATGATACGCAGACCGGATTCTGGTTTACACTTCGTGACGATGATTATTACATGTTCCGCTGGGGAGATTCAGACTTTGCAAGAGACTACTTAAGAAATATGCCGGTTTCGAGGATGACAGGATTTTATCTCGGCGCAGACGGATTTACCTGGGGGCGCGATTATATGGATCGGATGGATCAGACTCATCCCCTCTATATCAGAAAGATGTGGTACAAAATGTGGCTGTGGGGCCAGCTTTCTTATGATATCAGCCGTGAGGAGGAGTTCTTTACGGGGGAACTGGAGTGTATGTATGGCATGGATGGAAAGCGGTTGAGTAACGTATGGAAAAAAGCATCACGGATTATCAGTACATTTCAACAGGTTCACTGGCACGACTACGATTTTCAGTGGTATCCGGAGATGTGCTGCAGCCTTGAGCATCCACCGGTAAGAAAACTGGAATTTGCGGATATCAATGAATTTATGGCATGTGACAGCATGCCGGAAGGTGGCTGCATCTCTGTTAAGGAATTTGCAAAGTGTCAGGTGGAAGGGCAGGCAGTCAATGCGGTTACGCCTCTTCAAATCGCACAGACCATTAAACAATATTCAGAATTTGTCTTAAAAGAAGTTGCATTATTGGAAAAAGGTTGTAAGATGGGATGCGGGCTTCATCGTCTTCTTATGGATATGAGGGCACTGGCGTATCTGGGAACCTATTATTCTGACAAATTGAAGGCTGCTGTTCATTTATGTATCTGGCGCATCAATCCGGAACGGTATCAGGACAAAACAAAGGCAGTCACTCTTTTAAAGGACTGTGCCGGACACTGGAAAATGTATTCGTCATTTGTAAAGCAGTATTATAGACCGCAGCGGTTTACCAGGCTTTGCAGCTATGTGGATCCGGAATACTTTGACCGGTGGGCTGAGCTGGATATTCAGCTGGCTGAAAATCAGTGAGGGACGGGAGGGAAGATTATGCCGTGGTGGAAGGAAGAACCGTGGAGGATGATTCAGACGAATCTTCGGGAAATCGACATGCAGGATCTGTCCGCAGAACGGTTTGTGGCGGATTTAAAAGATTTTCACGCGACGGTTGTTCTGCTTAATGCAGCGGGAATCAGCGCTGGATACGATACCAAACTGCCGTATCACAGCAAAAATCCGTACTTAACAGGGGACAGTCTGGAAAGGATAGTGGATCTCTGCCATGAAAATGGAATACGGGTGATTGCCAGAGCTGACTTTTCAAAGGTAAAAAAGAATGTGTATGAGATGCATCCGGAATGGGCATTTCGAACGGAACATGGCGATGTTATGGAACAGAATGGTTTTATCCAGACGTGTCTCTGCGGAGATTACCAGCAGAAATTCGCTTTTGAAATCCTGGAAGAACTTTTTGGACGGATCCCATTTGACGGACTGTACTGCAATATGGGCGGCTTTCAGACAAGAGACTATGAATTCCGGGATTATGGATTCTGTCACTGCCGAAGCTGCCGGGAAGCGTTTAGGAGTTTTTCGGGAAAAGAACTACCGGTACAAAGAGATTCTTCGGATCCTGTCTGGAGTGAGTATGAAAATTTTCAGAAATACATGCTTACTGATTACCGGAAAAGGATGACCTCTTTTCTGAAGGATATCAGTGGAGAGATTTGTTTTGACGACGTGGATTATGCCAGGATTGAAGCGGCTACAGAGGTAAGCACACGCCTGCCCCACTGGATATACCATGCTTCCAGCAACTGCCGGGCAATCATTGGTGACGGCACATCCGGAATTATCTGTTCCAATACTTCTGTCAGCTATCCTGGTTATGGTCTGCGCCACGCGTCGGTGAGTCCTGCTCTGCATGCCATGCGTCTGTGGCAGAATATGGCTAACTTAGGAGCTCTGGACTATTATTTAATTGGAAGACTTGATACAGCGACGGATAGAAGTGCATTTAAAACAGTAAAACGTATTTTTTCATTTCGCGAGAAACATGACGCGGTATACCGGAATCTTCATTCAACAGCCAGTGTTCTGCTGCGGAGAAAGGACCGGTGGGTGGCTACGGAGGAAGAAAAGGGCTGGATTCGGGTTTTGACGGAAGCTCATATTCCATTTGGGGAGATTTTGCCTGATGCATTGAGACAGGCGGATTTGAACAGATACCGGGCGCTTATTCTCGCTGATGAAGGGAAGCTGGAGCAGCAGGAAGGGGATCTGATCGATAAATATGTCCTGCAGGGTGGAATTGTAATCGCATCGGGACTGAACCGGATCAGAGAGTATCCCGCCGGGAGCGGGGAACCAGAATTTTTAAAAAGCTCCGGAATTCTGAAATTAGAGAGAGAAGACCGGCAGGCCATGTCTGCGCAGCTGTTTCTGGAAAAAGAAGAAAAACAGGCTTTTCCTTCTCATCAGGACATCGATGCGGTTCCAGTGGGAGATACCTACTTTTTCCTGGAGCATAATAAAGCGGCGAAGACTTTTCTGAAATTCATACCCCGTCAGCCTTTTGGTCCGCCGGAATGCTGCTGCACCCAGGAGGTATGGGACTATCCCGGACTGATTGATTATAGGTATGGTTCCGGGAGACATTTAACGCTTCCCTGGCTTCCTGGAAGCTTTTACAGTAAAACAGGGCATTCTAATACGGTTGGATTTATGAGAGATATTCTTACAAAACACTGCGGCCTGCTCAGTGTGGCTGCAGATTTAACACCGATGGCAGAGGTCACCGTATCAGCGGATGACAGCGGTCATATTCTGATCCAGCTCGTTAATAACAGTGGGGCCTTTGGGCTTACATTTTTCGCCCCACTGCCTGTGGAGCATGTAAGTCTGCAGGTTCCAACTGAAAAAATGCCTGTAAGTGTTATAAGTCTTATGGGAGGCCATGTGACATGGCGGCAGGAAAATGGGATTCTGTTTCTGCTGCTGGACCGTCTGGCAGAGTATGATGCCTTGAGAATAGAGTTTGAAGATGGAGGAAGCGCCGTATGAAAGACAGTATACATAAGTATTTCAGGATAGGAACCATATTATGGATGAGTTATCCGCCTGTTCAGTATGGTTTTACAGAACCGTTAAAGAAGATTTTGGGCGATGACTATTTTGATGCTATAGAAGTGAAGTCGGTCGGGGATGAGGCTCAGAGAACAGAGGCAAAGGCACTTCTTGCCCAGTCCCACATGGCCGTCTGCTTCGGTGCGCAGCCAGGACTCTTAAGCCATGGATTAAATCCCAACTCGCTTGTAGAAGAAGAGCGGAAGGAAGCGGAAGCTTTTCTCTGCGCTTCCATCGATGAGGCAGAATACCTTGGAGCGAAGGGGATTGCATTTCTGTCCGGTGCATGGAAAGAGGAGACCAGGGAACAGGCCTTTGAACAGCTAAAAAAAACCACATTGGCGGTATGCAGGTACGGTGCGTCAAAAAATATGGCTGTAAATCTGGAAGTATTTGATTACGATATGGATAAAAAAGCACTTATTGGGCCAGCACCTTATGCAGCAAGATTTGCCTCAGAGATCAGATGCTTTTGCAGTAACTTTGGCCTTTTGGTGGATCTGTCCCATTTTCCGACCACATATGAGACAAGCCGGTTTGTGATTCAGACTCTTAGGCCGTATATCACTCATCTTCATATTGGAAATGCGGTGGTGAAGGAAGGCTGTGACGGATATGGCGACAAGCATCCGAGATTTGGATATCCAGGCAGTGCCAACGACACTCCTGAACTGCTTGATTTCTTTCAGGTATTGAGAGAAGAGGGCTTTTTTAGAAAGGCCGATCCAATGGTATTATCCTTAGAGGTGACGCCGCGGCCTGGAGAAGACGGGGATTTGATACTGGCTAATACAAAGCGGGTGATTAACCGTGCATGGGCGTTGCTGGAGGATTAGAAAATGAAGATTGTGATATTGGATGGATATACGGAGAATCCGGGAGATTTAAGCTGGAGCGGATTTAAAGAGCTGGGAGAGGTGACGGTCTATGACAGAACAGAGAAATCTCAGATCGTGGAGAGAATAGGCACTGCGGAGACGGTGCTGACCAATAAAACTCCCATAACTGCGGAGACGATGGCGGCGTGCAGGAATCTGCATTATATTGGGGTTTTGGCTACCGGATATAATGTTGTGGACCTGGAGGCAGCAGGCAGACACGGCGTTACCGTGACAAATGTGCCTGCCTACAGTACGGATTCCGTGGCACAGCATACGATGGCGTTAATTCTGGAGCTGTGTAACCATGTAGGTGTGCACCAGGAGAGCGTCAGAAATGGTGACTGGGTGGGGAGCCGGGATTTCTGTTACTGGAAGCGGCCGGTCATCGAACTGGCGGGAAAGACCCTTGGAATTGTGGGATACGGAAGTATTGGGAAGAGGACGAAAGCTCTGGCAGAGGCGTTCGGCATGAAGGTTCTGGTAACCTCGGGCCATCTGGATTCCGGTGTGCTGCTGGGAGGGACTGCAAGAGTGGTAGATATTGAGACCCTGTTGTGCAGCTCGGATTTCGTATCCCTGCATTGCCCTCTGACAGATAAGAACCGGCATATGATGAATAAGGATTCGTTTAGAAAGATGAAGAAGAGCGCATATGTAATCAATACCTCCCGTGGCCCGTTGATCTGTGAGGAAGACTTAAAAGAAGCCGTTTTAAACGGAACCATAGCAGGTGCTGCGGTCGATGTGGCGGAGGAAGAGCCCATGAGGGCAGACAGCCCGCTTCTGGATGTGGAAGGAATTCTTGTCACTCCACATATCGCCTGGGCGTCGAGAGAAGCCAGAGAGCGTTTGATGAGAATTGCAGCAGAAAATTTGAAACAGTATGTGGCGGGGACACCCGTCCATGTAGTCAGTGAAATACCCCGCGTTCATTAGTGGGGGTCAATATAATTTGGAGGTAAAAGAAATGAATATTAGTTTATTGGAACCAATCGGTGTACCGGAAGAGATGATCAACAGACTGGCAGAGGGCTTAAGAAAGGAAGGACACGTATTTACGTATTACGACACGAAGACCACCGACGTGGAGGAACTGAAGAGACGTTCCGCCGGACAGGAAATAGTAATGATTGCCAACAATCCCTATCCTGATGAAGTGGTACAGTCCGGTGACAGCTTAAAAGCGATTGCTGTGGCGTTTACAGGAATCGATCATGTTGGACTTGCGGCATGCAGGGAAAAGAATATTCAGGTGCTCAACTGTGCCGGCTACTCCAACCAGTCAGTGGCAGAGTTGGCCGTAGGCATGGCCGTAACCGTGATGAGAAAGATACTGGAAGGTGATTTCGCGGTGAGAAACGGAAGAACCTCAGCAGGTCTTGTTGGTACGGAGATTTGCGGCAGAACTGTGGGTATTGTTGGCTGCGGCCAGATTGGTTTTAAGACAGCCAGACTGTTTAAAGCGTTCGGTGCCGAGGTGCTGGCATACTCCCGTCACGAAAAAGAAAAATGGAAGGAAGCCGGAATCCGCTTTGCCGATATCGATACTTTATTAAAGGAGAGTGACATTGTATCCCTCCATCTTCCGTTAAATGAAGCAACAAAAGGCTTTTTTGACGGAGAAAAGATTGAGAAAATGAAGGAAGACGCAATTTTAATTAACTGCGCAAGGGGGCCGATCGTAGATAATGCGGCTCTGGCAAAGGCGCTGAATGAAGGCAGGATCGCAGGAGCCGCCATTGATGTGTTTGATATGGAGCCTCCGATTCCCGCGGATTATCCGCTGTTTAGCGCTAAAAACGTTCTCATGACGCCTCATGTAGCTTTTGCTACAAAAGAAGCAATGGTTCGGAGAGCAAAAATAGAATTTGATAATGTTTACGCGTATCTTCAGGGAAAACCGGAGAATGTATGTAAATTCTGATCCGGCTATTTGGGAAAGGGTAAGAGTACATGACTGGAATCGTCTTTCAGAAAATAACCGTTATGTTTCTCATTTTAGCTGCCGGAATCCTGTGCTGCCGCTGGAAGCTGATTGATGAAGAGGGCAACCGGAAACTGTCCAATCTGCTTCTGCTTCTGGTCAATCCTGTTGTCATATTCGTGTCTTACCAGATGGAATATGACAGCAGGCTGATCCGGAATCTGATTCTGGCATTTCTTCTTGGGCTGCTCTGTTTTGCCCTACAAATTGCAGTCTGCAGTCTGCTAATCCCTGCGGGCGGCAAGTCAGGTCTTTTGACCCGAAAAAAAGAAAATAAAAATTATCAGATCGAAAGGCTGTGTGCTGTCTATTCCAACTGCGGGTTTATCGGAATCCCCCTGATTAACAGTCTGTTTGGAAGAGAAGGGGTCTTCTATCTGACCGGCTATCTCACGATCTTTTATCTGTTTCTGTGGACTCACGGCGTGATACTCATGACGGGAAAAGCGGACAGACGTACAACCATAAAGAATCTCTGTTCTCCTGCTATCATCGGAGTGCTGCTGGGGTTGTTCTGTTTTGCGTTTCAGATACTTCTTCCGGATACGGTGGTCGAAGCGTTAAGCAGCATCGGGAGTATGAATACTCCCCTGGCCATGCTGGTTGCGGGGGCTGCGCTGGGACAGACCAGTCTGCGCTCCTGCGTAGGAAATGTGAGAATCTATTACATTTCCATGATCAGACTGATGATCATTCCATTCTGTCTTATTCTGCTGTTTCAGTTTCTGCCGTTTTCCCCGGTTTTACTTTTGACAACGTTAATTGCTGCCTCCTGTCCCGTAGGCGCCTGTTGTACCATGTTTGCACTCACATATGGAAAAAACGGAGCATATGCATCCCAGATATTTACGTTTACCACTTTGCTTTGCATCATAACGATTCCATTTGTAGTGGCAGCTGCGGGGATTGTGGGGATAGGATAGTTGGGAAACGAGGACAGGAATTGGAGTTGCGCTGAAAGGGTACGGGAAGCGGTAAAGGAATGGGGAAACGATATGGAATGAGAAAACAATATGGAGAGGATAAAAAAATATAAGCAGTGGGAGGATTCAAAATGGAGAAGGCTGATTGTTTGAAACATCGGAAAAGCAGTGTTGTGATAACGGTTCAGAGGCCGGATGGAAGTCCGGTCAGTAAAAGGGAGGTGGAGATCCGGCAGACGGGTCACTCTTTTCTATTTGGCTGCGGCGCATTTGAGACGCTGAACATCACAGACAGTAATTCTGGACCGGAAAAGCGGGCATTTTATGAAGAGCGTATGGAAAAATGGCTGAAGCTTTTTAACTATGCGACCTTGCCGTTTTATTGGGGGCAGTTTGAAGCATCAGAAGGCAATACGAATACGGAAGCTGTAAGGAGGGCAGCCCTCTGGCTGAAAGAGAGAGGTGTTATACTAAAGGGACATCCGCTATGCTGGCATACCCAGACAGCACCGTGGCTTTTAAAGCTTACCAATCAGGAAATTTTGGAGAAGCAGCTGGCAAGGATCCGGAGGGAGGCCACGGAATTCAAGGGACTGATTGACATGTGGGATGTGATCAATGAGGTCGTGATCATGCCGGTATTTGATAAATATGACAATGGAATTACCCGCATCTGCAAGGAACTGGGCCGCGTACAGCTGGTCTCGGATGTTTTTGGAGAGGCGAGGTGCAGTAATCCGGGCGCTGTGCTTCTTTTAAACGATTTTAATACCAGCCCCAAATACGAAGAATTAATAGAGGCGTGCCTGGAAGCGGGCGTTTCTATTGATGCGATCGGGATTCAGTCGCATCAGCATCAGGGATACTGGGGAAAAGAAAAGCTTCTTGAGGTGCTGGCGCGATTTTCACGTTTTGGACTTCCTATTCATTTTACAGAAAACACGTTTATTTCCGGTCATCTGATGCCGCCTGACATCACAGATTTAAATGATTACCAGATCAAAGAGTGGCCTACTACGGCAGAGGGAGAAGCAAGACAGGCTGAAAATGTAGAAGAATTTTACCGGATTCTGTTTGCAGATCCCCATGTGGAAGCCATTACCACGTGGGCGTTTCAGGATGGCGCGTGGCTGGGAGCTCCGGCTGGTCTGGTGAGAACGGATAATTCAGAAAAACCGGCCTATGAGGTTTTGAGACAATTAATAAGAGAGGAATGGAACACCAGCGAAGTAAAGAGCACCGATGAATCAGGGCGTGTGGAAGTATACGGATTCAACGGGCGCTACGAAGCAATGATTGACGGAGTGATTAAAAATTTTGAAATAAGGAAGCAGGAAGAAGGCGGAAAGCAGGAAGATGTGAGACGGCAGGAAGAAATTGTAATTACGCTGAACTGAGTGAATAATTTTTCGGAAGGAAGTGATAAATGTGGCGTCTGAGTATGTGCACGATATGACTTCCGGCAATATCCCGGGACAGCTTCTGGCCTTTTCGGCACCCATGCTTGTTGGAAATATTGTACAGCAATTTTATAACATGGCAGATTCTGTTATTGTCGGTAATTACGTTGGCGCCCGGGCATTAGGCGCTGTAGGAGCCTGTAATTCTTTAAATTTCCTCTTCTTTTCCCTGTGCTCCGGTATGGCCCTTGGAATTGGCGTGATCATGGCCCAGTATTTCGGAGCCCAGTCGGAAGTTAAAGTAAAAAAAACGATTATAAACGGATTTTTTCTACTGACAGTCGTGTCTGTGTTAATGGGAGGAATGGGATATCTGCTGGCAGAACCGGCACTCAGGCTTCTCCGGACGCCAACGGAATACATTGGGGATTCCGTTACATATTTAAAAACTGTATCCTGCGGAATGGCAGCAGTGGCAGCCTACAATGGAGTCGCAGCCATGCTGCGGGCATTGGGCGACTCAAAAACACCGCTTATTTTTCTCGTGCTGGCTAGTCTTTTAAACATTGGGCTAGATTTGCTGTTTGTCCTCTATTTTAATATGGCAGTCTATGGTGTGGCAATAGCAACTGTAATTGCTCAGGGAACCAGTGCGGCCGGATGTATGATTTTTGCTTTTCGGGTGAATCCTTACTTTAAAGTAAAAAGAAAAGATATAATTCTGGACCGCGACATTCTTAGCCAGTGTATCCGCCTCGGTGTTCCGGTTACCTTTCAAAATGCCCTTATAGCCGTCTCAACCTCCTGTCTTCAGGGCGTTGCTAATGGATTTGGTCCCAGTGTGGCTACCGCATATACCATGACGACCAGGCTGGAACAGCTGATCGGCCAGCCATACAGCTCTATGGCCTCCGGTATTTCGACGTTTACGGGACAGAATATGGGAGCGGGCCGGATCAAACGGGTAAGACAGGGGCTAAGGACCGGACTTATTTTTTCCGCCGGTTTCAGCGTGGTCATGCTAATTCTCATGCGTTTTGGCGGTCATTTGATTTTACGGCTGTTTGGCAATGATATAGAAATTCTCGGTATCGCCGTAAATGCGTTGAAAATTACAAGCTTTTTTTATTTTCCGCTGGGTGTGATCTACTTAATCCGGGGCCTGTCTAATGGAGCCGGAGATGCGGCCTATTCCATGATGAATGGAATTGTTGAGGTATTTTGCCGCTTTTTCTTTTCCATGGTGCTGACGAGGATTACCGGGATCGGTATGTGGGGAGTCTGGCTGACGACTGGATTTACATGGAGCCTGACTGCTCTGGCCAGCGTGGTTCGCTATAAACAGAAAAAGTGGATGAGAGGATATCCGGGGATATCCGTTAACAATTATGTTCAAACAGAGAAAAATGTATGCAAATTCTGACAAGAACGATTTTACGTAAAATCAATTCTGGTTTTAAAAGAAATTAGTTACAACTAAAATATGACAGAGTGTTTTCACCGATTTCTCACATACTATGAAAGGAGCAAAAAATTGTCTCCTTTCATTTTTTATAAGGAGGTATGTGAGATGACGGGAAAAAAATTCCACAGATATGTGGTGGCTGCGTTTTGGGTGAGCCTGGTGTTTTGCATCGGCTTCTCTTATTTCTATATGAAGTGGGTGATACCGGACAAGCTGAATGTCGTAGCCGAAGAAGAAGAACAGTTTCATTTCTCCATGCCTTTTGGAGTGACGCTGTCTTCAGACAGTGAGGAAGTGGTTTTAAGTAATGGTTCCAATATTCCGACGGATCAGATTAACCTTTCCGTGAACCAGCCGTTTTCTGTATATTCAGAAAATCAGGGAAGCTACAAGATTGGCTTAAAGCTGTTTGGCTGGCTTCAGCTAAAGGATATCCAGGTGGATGTGGTGGATACGAAATACGCCATTCCATGCGGAACTCCAGTGGGAATTTACTTAAAATCTGATGGGATTATGGTAATTGGAACGGGGGATATCACGAAGAAAGACGGTATGATTGTAGAGCCGGCCTTTGGAGTGCTTCAGTCGGGGGACTATATTGAGGCATTTAATGGAACACCTTTAAAGGATAAGGAAGCGCTGGTTACAGAATTAAACAAAAATGGTACCAGCGAGGCGGTTTTAGCAGTCCGACGCGGAGATCAGGAGATCGAGGTAAAGATGACTCCGGTGGAGGGAGAGGATGGGAATCCGAAGCTGGGAGTCTGGGTCCGTGACGATACTCAGGGTATTGGAACCATGACTTATATTGACATGAATGGTAATTTTGGGGCGCTGGGACATGGGATCAGCGACAGTGACACAGGCGGAGTCGTCCAGATTGAGGACGGCGCGCTATATGAAACTTCAATTCTGGGAATCGAAAAGGGAACTTTCGGTAAGCCGGGAGTCATGAGCGGAGTGATCTACTACGGTCCGGGATCGGTGTTGGGAACGATTCATTCCAATACGGAAGAGGGAATATTTGGTACGGTCAATGAACGGTTTAAGCAGACCGCAAAAGCAGACGCGATACCAATCGGATACCGCCAGGATGTCAAAAAGGGAACCGCATATATCCGAAGCGATGTTTCAGGAGTTGTAAAAGACTATGAGATCGAGATTCAGAAGGTGGATTATACGACAGCCCATAAGAACAAGGGAATGGTAATCAAGGTGACGGATCCGGAGCTGCTGGCAATTACCGGGGGAATTGTGCAGGGAATGTCAGGCTCGCCGATTATCCAGGATGGGAAGCTGATTGGGGCGGTGACTCATGTGTTTATCCAGGATAGTACGAGAGGGTATGGGATCTTTATTGAGAATATGCTGGAGGCGGCAGAATAATAGGAACAAAATATGTAACATGCAAAAATCGAGGATGCCGCTCTGAGCTTCCTCGATCTTTGCGTATATTTAAGAAGTTTTATATGCCGTTCCGCCTTCCCATATTCTTATCCCAGTACTCCAGACTCTTCACGGATTCGGGATCATCCGCGTAGACAAGGTGAATATTATGCTCTGTGATCTGTTCCAGAATCTCCGCCGGCGGCTCGGGATGCGTTGTGATAATGCAGTGTATCTGTGAGGCACTCCCAAAGATAAACATCCGGTTTCTGTGAAAACTCTGACTGGAAGTGACAAGAATCACCTGCCTTGCGACCTGAATCATAGCCTGCTTTACACCTACTTCAATATTTAAGGAAGCAGTCAGGTTTAAATCACTTGAAATACCGGTGGTGCCGATGAACACCTTATCAGGTCTGATCTGGTAAAATATCTTTTCCGCCTCCGGGCCAACGGTACACATACTGCGGCTGAGCACCTGGCCTCCTGCTAGAAATATGGTATGGTGGCTTTGCTCCAGTGCCATGGCGGCCCGGATAGAATTGGTAACAATATTGACCGGTGGTAAGGATTTGATTTCGTTGGCGATCATATACGTAGTGGTCCCGGAATCAAGAGCTATGGCATCATCTGGATGAATCAGCGTGGCGGCTGCCTTGGCAATCAGTTTTTTGTCCTGTTCATTAAACGCTTCACGAAGACTGAAGGGGATTTGATTGTTTTCATATTGATAGGGTAGCGAAACGCTGCCATGCTGCCTGGAGACAAGTTCCTTTGCCTCCAGATTTGCTACGTCTTTTCTTATCGTTACCAGCGAAACACCCAATGTACTGGAAAGTTCAGACAGGGATATGGACCCGGTTTGCTGCAGAGCCTGCAGAATATATTTTTCTCGGCTGTTCATAAGTTATTTATTTTCCTTTCTTACTCTGATCTTTTCGATTAACAACTAAAGTTATCTCGTATTTTCAATTCAATCTTCCAATTATTAATTCACTTCTTTTCGTATCCTATATATAAATTCAAAAATGAAATAAGTATACTTTCTAATATTATTTTTTCTTCTATTTAATTTTAGAATACATGATTTTTGTAAAAAATACAAGAGAAAAACGAAAAAAAGGTAAGATAAAAGTTTCGAATTCAAAATAAAATCCAAAGATATTAGTGAAAATGATGGTATGCATTTGAAAAAGAAAAGAAAATGCAGGAAAAATAATAAAAAACGATTAAAACGAAATATAAAAAGCAAATAAAAATACATAAATAATTTTAAAATATGTAAAAATAACTAAAAATATAACGATTAAATGAATAAATATTGACAAAAAGTAAAAAAACGGCTAAGATAAAGTCAAGAAATGAAACTAACAAACAGAAAAAAAGAAATAAAAACGAAAGAAAGGAAAATAATGGAAAATCAGAACTCAAGTTTTCAATACTGGATGCCCGTCAGGATTCTTTTCACAGAAGCGGAACCGGATATCAGAGAAGAAATCGCAGGGGAATCCATAGTCATAGTGACCGATCCATTTCTCTATGAATCGGGGGTAGCCGGGCGGACAGGAGACAGACTGGGAAATGCAGACGTTTCCTATTTTTCAAAGGTTGAGCCTAATCCATCGACAGATACAGTGAATGCATGTGCGTCTATGATCCGGGAGCATGAAGCTAAAACCGTAATTGGAATCGGAGGCGGAAGCAGTATGGATACAGCCAAAGCGGCGGCCTGTCTGGCTTCATCCGGCGGTGTGATCGGAGACTATGCAGGAAAGGGGAAAAGCTTCGGAAAACGAACCGTTCGTCTGATTCTGATTCCTACTACAGCGGGAACGGGCAGCGAGGTCACTAATGTGGGGGTCTATACCGATTCGGAGACGGGAGAAAAGAGACCGGTGGTCTGTCCGGAATTTTATGCCGATCTAGCCGTAATTCATCCGAAATATACTTATACTATGCCACGCAGCGTGACCGCGAATACGGGCATGGATGCATTCTGCCATGCTATAGAAGCCTATTGGAATTTAAACAGCCAGCCGATCAGTGACTCCTTTGCTGTACAGGCGATGAAGCTGATTCTCGATAACCTGCTTACAGCGTACCGCTTGCCGAAAGATGGAGCTGCACGGGAGAATTTATGTACTGCCAGCCTTCTGGCGGGACTTGCATTCGGGCAGACACGGACTACGGGTGCACATGTGCTGAGCTATCCTCTGACAGCAAGATATCACGTTCCTCATGGAACCGGATGTGCCATTACACTGCCGGCTTTTATACGGATCAGCGCTGAGAAGGCGGGAAAGAAGATGCAGACGCTGGCGGAGGCATTGGGATATATCGATGTGGAAGCTTTGGCAGATGGTGTATGTGATCTTATGAGATCATTGGAGATGCCGGTCGCTTTGAGGGAAATCGGGGCGAAGGCAGAGGAACTTTCAGGCATCGCGAAAGATGCAATGAATTATTATCCACAGCTTTCGCTAACTCCTGCGTTCATGACAGAGGAGACGGTGTTTGACCTGCTGAAATCGATTTACTGAAAAGGAGTTGTTTCTATGAACTGTGCAGAAAATAAAGAACTGGCACAAAAGGCAAAAGAGATTCGTAAGCTGACGCTTACAAGTATTGCAAAGGTTGGAAAAGGCCATATTGGAGGCGCATTGTCTCTCTGCGAGGTGATGAGTGTCCTGTATTTTAAACATATGAATGTGCGGCCGGCTGATCCGCTGTGGGACGAACGGGACCGGTTCGTGCTTTCCAAAGGCCATGCGGGACCTGTGGTTTATGCGGCCCTGGTACTGCGGGGGTTTCTTGATCCTTCCGAGCTTGAGACCATGAACCATTTCGGCAGCATGCTTCCAAGCCACTGTGACAGGAAGCTGACCAGAGGCATCGATATGTCGACGGGAAGTCTGGGACAAGGGTTTGCGGCAGCAGCAGGGATGGCACTGGGGGCGAAGCTGGATAAAAAGGACTGTTTTATCTATGCAATCATCGGCGACGGGGAAAGCCAGGAAGGATTAATCTGGGAGACGGCTATGCTTGCAGGAAGCAGAAGACTGGATCATTTTATTGCTTTTACCGACTATAATAAGATGCAGATTGATGGATATATCGGGGACGTGAATGATTTGGAGCCTCTGGATAAAAAATGGGAGTCATTCGGATGGAATGTGCAGAGTATTGATGGTCACGATATTGGGGCAATTGATTTCGCCATTGAGACAGCCCGAAAAACAAAGGGAAAGCCGTCCATGATTATCTTAAATACAGCAAAGGGAAAGGGCGCATATTTTGCTGAAAATAAACTGGAGAGCCACAGTATGAATATAACGGAAGAAATGTATGTGAAAGCGCTGGCAGAAATAGAAGGCCGGGAGGTGTGTCTATGATCTATGAGAGAGAAGAAAGACCGCTTAAGGAGGTTTACTCAGACCTTCTTGTGGAGTACGGCAGAAAAGATCCGCGCATCGTAATCGTGGAGGCAGATCTGATGAAAAGCGGTTCTACGGACAAGTTTCAGCAGGAATTCCCGGACCGGACCTTTGATGTGGGAGTTGCAGAGGCCAATATGATCTGCGTAGCTGCAGGGCTGTCACTCATGGGGAAAATACCGTTTACACATACCTTTGCAGTATTTGCTTCCCGACGTTGCTGTGATCAGATAAACCAGAGCGTGGCCTACGCAGGCTGCAATGTAAAAATGTGCGGTTCGGATCCGGGCATCACCACCGAGTTAAACGGCGGCACTCATATGGCCATGGATGACGTGGGAATCATGAGAAGTATTCCGGAAATGACAATCTTTGAACCGGTAGACAGCCGGCAGCTGCGAGCTGTTTTTCCGCAAATTCTTAATCTGGAAACACCTGTTTACATACGGCTGTTCCGTCCCAATGCCACCAGAATTTTTACCGGGGAAGAGACTGACTTCAGACTTGGAAAAGGAATTGTAATAAGAGAAGGCAGTGATGTTACAATTCTGTCGTCTGGAATTATGGTAGCGGAGGCGCTTAAGGCGGCGGAGCTTCTGGAAGAACAGCAGATACAGGCGGAGATAATCAACATCCATACAATAAAGCCTTTGGATACCAGGCTTATTATAGAGAGCGCAGCAAAGACCGGATGTGTGGTGACTGCGGAAAATGGGAGTATTTACAATGGACTTGGCAGCGCTGCCGCGGAATGCCTGGCGGAGCACCTGCCAAGACCGATGAAACGGATCGGAGTGCAGGACTGTTTCGGACAGATTGGCCATGTGGAGGAACTTTTGAATGCATTTCACATGGCAGCCGAAGATATTGCCGCTGCCGCTGCCGAACTGGTAAGAAACAAGGAAAAGGGAGGATTGTAATATGTTTGTTTCAATGAAAGAAATGCTGAACCATGCCCATGAAAATAAATATGCAGTGATGGCGGTAAACTGTGTAAATATGGAGCAGGTTAAGGCATGTGTGGAGAGTGCTGAGGAGGAATGTTCACCGATTATCTTAAATATTTCTCCGAGACAGATGAGAGAGCACGGACACAGCTATGTACTCACGCCCATGGTGCGTTCCATAGCGGAACGTGCGGCGGTACCGGTGGCTTTTAACCTGGATCATGGAGCCGCATATCAGGATTTTGTGACGGCTCTGCAGTCTGGTTTTTCCAGCGTCATGATTGATGCCTCATCCTGTGATTTTGAGGAGAATGTCAGACGTACACAGATGATTGCAGCACTGGCCCACGGATGTGGCAAATCCTGTGAAGCGGAGCTTGGTCATGTGGGCAATGCGGACGCGGGCGATGATTCCAACAGTGTCTATTATACCAATCCGGAACAGGCCAGGGAATTTGTGAAGCGGACCCATTGCGACTGTCTGGCGGTCGCCATAGGTACGGCCCATGGAAGTTATCCGAAGGGGATGATTCCAAAACTGGATTTTGAGCGTCTTACTCTGCTTGCCAATACGCTTGACATACCCCTGGTGCTGCACGGAGGCAGTGGAGCAGGGGAAGAGAATATCAGAAAAGCGGTTGCCTGCGGAATTAACAAGATCAATGTAAATACAGATGTCATGGCTCATACGGTAGCAGAGACAGGCCGGGCTCTGAAAGAGAATCCGGAATATGGTTATATGGATCTGTGTATGCGCTGTGAAGATGCTATGAAAGATTTTATTAAGAGTTATATGCGTATGATTGGCTCCAGCATGCGTTATACCTTTGGGAGCACGGCGGGAGCGGAATTCGACTGACCGAAAGGAGACGGCAAAATGAAAATTGCTTTAATTAATGAGAGCAGCCAGGTATCGAAAAACAGACTGATCTTTGAGACACTGAAGGAAACGGTAGAACCTCTTGGGCACGAGGCTTTTAATTATGGTATGAGCGAGGAGGATCCAGACTATGTGATCAGCTATGTGGAAGCGGGATTATTGGCAGCGATTCTATTGAACAGCCAAACGGCAGACTTTGTCATCACAGGGTGCGGAACGGGGGAGGGCGCCTGTCTGGCCTCCAATATCTATCCGAATGTGTACTGTGGCTATGTGAAGGAATCTGCCGACGCTTTTCTGTTTACACAGATTAACAGTGGAAATGCCATTTCCATGCCGTTTGCTAAAGATTTTGGCTGGTGTGCGAACCTGAATCTGAAATACGTGTTCCGGGAACTGTTTTCCTGCCGCCACGGAATCGGATATCCGCCTGAGCGGGGAGTGGTTCAGAGACAGTTCCGTGAATGCTTCGAGATGGTTAAGGAGCAGGTGTCAAAAGACATGATGACGGTCTTAAAGGAGGTGGACAGAGATATCCTTGAAAATACGGTCAGCGGAAAAAATTTTAAAAGTCAGTATTTTGTCCATACACCAGATTCGGAAATCCGGCGCTACATCGCTTTGATTTAATCGTACGAGGAGAAAGGAGGTGTGTGAGTGAGACATATACTGATTGCAACACATGGCCACATAGCCAGTGGATTAAAATCGGCGTTGAAACTGTTTCTGAATAAAGCGGATGATATTACAGTTATCGATGCATATGTTGGGGAGGCAGATGAGAATTATGAGCGTGATTTGGAGTTATTTCTCGGTGGGATGCAGGAGGGGGATGAGGCATACATATTTACAGATATCAAAGCCGGGAGCGTAAATCAGAAGGTGATGGCCGTCTTAGACGGTTTCGATAAGCGGACGGTTCTGGTTACCAATGTCAATCTGCCGCTTCTCGTTGGCCTTCTGGTGGAGGACGATGTGAAGACACCGGAAGAAATAAAGGCTATGATAGAGATGGCTCAGCCGGAGGTTATATCGATTGAAGCGCTGAAGAAAAATCACATATTCACAACAGAAAATGACTTTTTTTAGGAGGAGGTAAGACAATGATACCATCGTTAAGGATTGATGACCGTCTGATTCACGGTCAGATCGCGCTTGTCTGGAGCAAAGCCTTCGGAACCAACCGAATTGTGGTGGCGAATGACAAGGCGGTGACTGATGAAGTGACGAACGTGTCGCTGCAGATGGCGGTTCCGACAGGAATAAAGCTTTTAATCAAGACCGTGGATGATGCGGTTAAACTGTTCCATGATCCGAGAGCGGCGGAGAGCAGTATTTTCGTATTAACAAACTGTATCGCTGATGCAGTGAGAATCGTAAAGGCCTGTCCCGGCATGATACAGTCGGTAAATGTGGCAAACGCCGGCAGGTTTGATACGTCGCCGTCATCGGAGAAACTGGTGTTATCAAGTACAATTATTGTGAATAAGGCAGAGCTGGAGGCGCTGAAAGAATTGGCTGCCATGGATATTCCTGCATACCAGCAGGTAATACCAAGTGATGCTAAAAAACCGGTAAAAGACTTGTTAAAGGGGCATTGATCAGAGAGGGGGAAACAGTAAATGGTTTTACGTGCATTTTTAGCAGCATTAGCGTATTTTATTTGTTATGGAGGTAACTGGCTGTTTGCACAGTCCATGACGGAGCGGCCGATCGTGGTCGGATTTATCACGGGTTTATTTTTAGGGGATATTAAGACAGGAATCATTGTGGGAGCCGCGGTCGAGGCGATCTTCATGGGGTCTGTGAATATTGGGGGGAATATTTCGGCAGAGCCCGCAGCTGCGGCAACCTTTGCAGTAGTTATGGCAACTATGGAAAATATCAGCGCGGACGCGGCGCTGGCTTTATCCGTTCCGGTAGGCGTTTTTTCAGCCTTCCTTTTCATGATTATTAACAATGTTTTATATAACTTCACGGCGCCCATTATCGACCGCCTCGCTGAAAAAGGCAACGATAAGGGTCTTATTACCATGAACTTTACCATGTGGTTTATCCGGTTCTTTATCGTGGCTCTATGCATGTTCGCTGGTCTGCTGGCAGGCGGCGCAGCCATCGAAGCCACGATTAACAGTATTCCGGCGGTGGTTCTGACAGGACTTAATACCGCCGGAAAATTCCTCCCGGCAGTGGGGCTTTCAATCCTTATGAAAATGCTTTGGAACAAACAGCTGGCAATCTATTTCTTCCTGGGATTCATTATGGTTGTATATTTAGGACTTCCGCAGGTCGCCATTGCGGCACTGGCAATTATTCTGGTAATTTCGGTTGCATTGCGGGATATGGAGCTTCATAAGCTTCAGGAGACCAGAACAGCCATAACACCAGTTGACAGAGAGGAGGATTTCTTCGCATGAAACAGAATACAATGTCAAAAGAAGACAGAAAGATGCTGAACTCCATTTTCTGGAGATCCATGTTCTTATCATCAGGCCGCTGCGGCGGACAGGTGAGGATGCATGCCGTTGGATTTATTAACAGCATTCTGCCGGCTCTTCGGCGCTACTATAAGGATGATCAGGAGGGCTACCGCCAGGCACTGATGCGCCACACTACATATTTTAACATGACACAACATGTGTCCACCTTCTGTATGGGGCTGGTTGCCTCCATGGAGAAGAAAGCATCGGAGGACAGTACCTTTGATACCAGCTCCATTTCCGCGGTAAAGACTTCCCTGATGGGACCAATGTCGGGAATAGGCGATTCGATTTTCTGGGGAGTCCTACGGCTTCTGGCCGCGAGTATTGCAATAACGTTTGCTGCCAGTGGTTCGATTCTGGCTCCGATTTCCTTCCTTCTGATCTTTAATGTACCCGCGTTTATCTGTCGGTATTATTTAACCTATAAGGGATTCAGCCTTGGTACAACATTTTTATCGGATATGCAAAAGAGCGGAACGATACAGATCCTTACAAAGGCCGCCAGTATTTTGGGCCTTGTTATGATCGGAGCGATGGTGGCATCTACAGTTACCTTTAAGTGTGCGCTTGCTATTCCCGTAGAGAATGCCGATCCAATTACGGTTCAGACGTATCTGGATTCTATCTTCAAGGGGCTGGTACCGCTGTCACTGACTCTGGGCTGCTTATATGCGCAGATGAAGAAAATCAATATTAATATCATCATGCTTCTGGTTCTGGCACTTGCTATGCTTCTGGCTTTGTTGGGGGTTGTTTAAAGACCTGCCTGTCAGACCGAGGCTCTGCCAGACAGGCTCTTCTCTCAACATAAATAAACAATTATTTAACACAGAATGGCAAAGGTTCCCGATTTACTGGGCCTTTGCCGTTTTAATGTCAGAAATTAATCTTAATACCTTTCAAAAAGCACCATAATATGGTAGAATATTCCGATAATCACGCGAGAAGGTTTTTCCCGACACCGAGCCACAAATTTCAACATTTACATAAAAATGAAGTCTGTCGGATTTTGTGACCAGGCCTGGATTTGGATCGAAAGGTGATTATTTCACTTCGGGGGCCATCGGAGGAAAATGTGGGAAAAACGCCCGTCTTTTGTCGAAAAATGCGACAGAATTCCATTGCGGCAATTCGGGGGCAAGTCTATAATGGCTTTACACTAATCATTCAATCAACAAGAAAGGGAGAGTAGGAAGATGTCGGAAATCAGTATTGCAATAGCGGACGATAACCTGCAGACGCTCAGTCTGCTAAACGATATATTGGAGGGAGAGGAGGATTTCCATGTCGTCGGGAAGGCGGATAATGGAGAAGATGCTTACAACATGATTGTAAAAACGAGCCCTGATGTTGTCTTATTGGATGTCATTATGCCGAGAATGGACGGAATTACGGTGATGGAGCGCGTGCGCGGCAATGCAGCACTGACTAAGATGCCGTCGTTTATTATGGTAACAGCGGCTGGAAGTGAGAATATTACCGAAGATGCGTTCCGCATGGGCGCCAATTATTACATCATGAAACCTTTCAATAAAGATATTGTTGTCGATAAAGTCAGAAGAGTCGGACACAGGAAAGCGAAAACACCGGGACTTTCAGGAATGAAGAAGGTCAAGCCATATGTGAACAAGAATGAGTACATGGAACAGAATCTGGAAAATGACGTGACTCAAATGCTTCATGAAATCGGCATCCCGGCTCATATCAAAGGATATCAGTACTTAAGGGATGCCATTGTTATCTCTGTACAGGACCAGGAAATGTTAACCAGTGTTACCAAAATCCTTTATCCATCCATAGCCAAGAAGCATCAGACAACACCGAGCCGTGTGGAGCGTGCGATCCGCCATGCCATCGAGGTTGCGTGGAGCCGGGGCAAGATGGATACGATCAATGATCTCTTCGGATATACCGTCAGCACCGGAAAGGGCAAGCCGACAAACTCTGAATTTATCGCCCTGATTGCGGATAAAATAAGACTGGATTACAAAAAACTTTAGAAAATCTATCACAATTATACTTCCTTATTTAATCAAAATGCAGTATACTATAAGACAAAGAGTGGCGCCCTCAGGGGTGACTGTAAATGAGGGAGGTTTTTTGATGAAGAAGATTTTATTCGTTGCATCGGAGGCAGTACCTTTTATTAAAACCGGTGGACTTGCTGATGTAGTAGGTTCCCTTCCCAAATGTTTTGATAAGGAATATTTTGATGTCAGGGTTATGATTCCCAAGTATCTGTGTATGAAGGAGTCGTGGAGAAACGACATGGAGTATGTAAACCATTTTTACATGGACTACATGGGACAGAGCAGATACGTTGGAATTCTTCAATACGTATACGAGGGAATTACTTTTTACTTTATTGATAATGAAGGCTATTTTAACGGACCAAAGCCATACGGCGACTGGTACTGTGATTTGGAAAAATTCTGCTTTTTCTCAAGGGCGGCTTTGTCGGCGCTTCCGGTAATTGGATTTCAGCCGGATGTGGTACACTGCCATGACTGGCAGACGGCGCTTATACCTGTCCTGTTAAAAGACCGGTTCCATGACGGAGAGTTCTTCCGCAGCATGAAGTCGGTTATCACCATCCACAACTTAAAGTTCCAGGGAGTGTGGGATGTCATGACGATCAAGAGGCTGACAGGCCTCCCGGATTACTACTTTACACCAGATAAACTTGAAGCATACAAGGATGGCAACCTGTTAAAGGGCGGCATTGTTTACGCCGACGCCATAACCACTGTAAGCGAGACGTATGCCGAGGAAATCAAGATGCCATTCTATGGCGAAGGGCTGGACGGTCTGATGAGGGCGCGTGCAAACAGCCTGCGTGGTATTGTAAACGGCATTGATTACGATGATTTCAATCCAGAGACGGATCCTTACATTGTCCAGAAGTACAATGCAAAGAATTTCCGCAAGGAAAAGATAAAGAACAAACGGGCCCTGCAGGAAGAGCTGGGACTGCCTCAGGACGACAGGAAGTTTATGGTCGGTATCGTGTCCAGACTGACTGACCAGAAGGGCCTCGATTTGATCCAGTGTGTTCTGGACGAGATGTGTCAGGACGATATCCAGCTGGTTGTGCTGGGAACTGGAGAAGAGCGGTATGAGAATATGTTCCGCCATTACGACTGGAAGTATAATGACAAGGTATCCGCGAATATTTTCTATTCCGAGCCGATGTCCCATAAGATTTATGCGGCCTGCGACGCATTTCTGATGCCGTCCTTATTTGAGCCGTGCGGTTTGAGCCAGCTGATGTCGCTCCGTTACGGAACCGTTCCGATTGTCCGCGAAACAGGCGGTCTGAAGGATACAGTGGAACCGTATAACGAGTTTGAGAGCCGTGGAACCGGATTCTCATTCCAGAATTACAACGCTCATGAGATGCTGGCGGTTATTCGCTATGCAGAGCGCATATACTATGATAAGAAGCGGGAGTGGAATAAGATCATTGACCGCGCGATGGCGATGGATTATTCGTGGAATACTTCGGCTGTCAAGTATCAGGAACTGTATGACTGGCTGATTGGCTATTGAGTTCAGATAAAGAAGGAAGCGGACATAGCATGAAAAACAAGTGTTTTACCCGGGAAGAAAAGGAGGAGGTGCTCCGCTGGGCGGAGGACTCTTCCTGGATCAATCAGGAGCGGTATGAAGATGATGATGCGTATCTTGCGTGTGTAGAGGACATTCTGGAAAATCCTGTGTTTCAATCCATGGATCGTTTTATGCAGCATGGGGATACTACCTGTAAGGCGCACTGCATTAAGGTATCTTATTTAAGTTACCGGATCTGCCGCCGCTTTGGCTGGGACTATGTACAGACCGCCAGAGCGGGACTTCTGCATGATTTATTCTTATATGACTGGCATACCCATGCGAAGGAGACGGGAGAACACTTTCACGGATTTACCCATCCGCGCAGGGCGTTAGCCAACGCAGAAAAGTACTTTGACTTAACGGATAAGGAAAAGGACATGATTCTGCGCCATATGTGGCCGCTTACCCCGGTTCCGCCAAAGAGCAGGGAAGGGATGGCCATCATTTACGCGGATAAGTTCTGCGGCCTGGCAGAGACGGCCGCCAGAGTAAAAAGGTGGGTTTTATACAGCCTGAGAGCGGGAAGAACCGCTTAAACCGGCTGGAAGGATCCTCTGATACAAAAAGCAGGAGAAAACCATGACATTTTGGGACGAATTACTGGCAAATCAGGTTCTGATGAGCGCTGTCACCGGCTGGGTGGTAGCTCAGGTACTGAAGACAATCATCGACCTTGCCCTGAATAAAAGCTTTAATCCGGAGCGGCTGGTGGGATCGGGCGGTATGCCCAGCTCCCACTCCGCAACGGTATGTGGAATGACGACCGCCGCCGCCTTGCATTACGGCGTCGGTTCTTTTGAGTTTGCAGTATGTTTTATCCTTTCCATGGTGGTTATGTATGACGCCATGGGAGTCCGCAGGGAGACGGGAAAGCAGGCGAAGCTGTTAAACAGCATACTGCTTGAGAACCCGCTCAAGTTAAGCGGAGAGGTGTTGCAGGAAAAGTTAAAGGAATATGTGGGACATACTCCGCTTCAGGTGGCGGCAGGTGCCATTCTTGGGATCGGCCTCGCCGTTTTTATGGCGCAGTATTATTAAGATAGGTGGATTCGTATGCTGTACCAGGCATGCGAACATCTGTAAAAAAGTCGGAATATTTCCGTGAATCGTAAGAAAATAATTCTTGATTTCTTAAGATATCCATATTATACTTTAACAAGTTAAAAAACTGTTAAAGTTGGAGGTACAATGGATATGACGATTTACCATACGATTAACTGGTTTTTCGCGTTTAGTTTCATCGGTTACCTTCTGGAATGTACCGTGCTCAGCTATGAAAACCGGAGACCGGTGTTGAACCGTGGATTTGGACATGGCCCGTTTTGTGTCATATATGGCTTTGGAGCGCTGGGGGCCTGCCTGATTCTGGAACCGTTGGCAGGACAGCCTGTGGAGCTGTATTTCGCTTCCGTGGTGATGGCAACTTCCATGGAACTTGTGACGGCGCACATTATGATTAAGCTGTTCGGAGCATTCTGGTGGGATTACAGCCGGAAGCCTTTCAATTACAAGGGTATTATCTGTCTGGAAAGCAGTATTGCCTGGGGATTTTTAGGATTATTTTTCTTCAAGTTTTTAAATGGGTTTGTAAGCCAGCTGGTGGATGTTGTTCCGATCGGCCTGGAACGCCTTGTGGCCTTGGGACTCTTATCCTTCTACGTAGCGGATTTTACATACACCATGCGGTATCAGCTTAAGGCCGCGGAGATGGAGGAAGAGGAAGGCGTGTCAGTCGTGGGGCGTCTGAAAGTATATTGATGGTCGGCGGGATTCGTAAAGGGTCCCGCTTATTTCATTCCTGGGAGCATGCAAGAATCCAAACGCCGGACTTAAGATAGAAATGGAGGCAGATAGTTTGACTGAAGACAGAGAGATCGTTCTTGCATCCGCGTCACCGAGGCGCAGGGAACTGTTAGGACAGATAGGAATCGTGCCGGAGATTATTCCCAGCACGCTGGAAGAGAAGATAACGACCGACAGGCCGGAGGATGTTGTAAAGGAGCTGTCGCTTCAAAAGGCCGCTGATGTGGCGAAGCGTTGTGCGAAAGGTACGATTGTGATCGGTGCGGACACGGTGGTGGCCGCGGAAGGCCGGATTCTGGGAAAGCCCAAATCTCATGAGGAAGCGGAGCGCATGATCGCGCTTCTGGCTGGGAAGACCCATCAGGTGTACACGGGAGTGACCATGATCGTATGCGGCCAGGAAGGCAGGGCCAGCAAGACATTTGCGGAGAAGACGGATGTGCATGTCTATCCGATGACGGCTGAGGAGATCCATGAATACGCTTTTTCAGAGGAACCCATGGACAAGGCAGGGGCCTATGGAATTCAGGGAAAATTCGCTTCTTATATCAAAGGGATTGACGGGGATTACAATAATGTAGTAGGATTGCCTGTAGGACGTGTATACCAGGAAATGAAGAGTCTTTTGACGCTCACAGCAAGGAGGAATAACGTATGATTAAACTGATCGTATCCGATATCGACGGCACACTGGTGCCGGATGGAAGCCATGAGATGAACCCTGAGCTTCTCGATGTGATCATGAAAATTAGAGAGAACGGGGTACAGTTTGCGGCTGCCAGCGGCCGTCAGTGGGCCAGCATTGAGTCGATATTCGGACCAATCAAAGAAAAAGTATTTTACTTATCCGACAACGGAGCCTATGTGGGCTGCCATGGCCGGAATTTATTTTTAAATCCCATCGACCGGGAAACGGTGATGGATATGGTGCGCGATGTGCGCCGGATGGAGGGCCTTGAGGTGATGCTCAGCGGACCTGATGTGGTCTATCTGGAGACGGAGAAGCAGGATTTTATCGACTGGCTGGTGGAGGGATACCAGTTCCGCGTAAAACAGGTGCCGGATTTGACGAAGGTGGACTCCCAGTTCATCAAGGTGTCCATATACCGTGAGACCGAGGTGGAGGAATACACCAGGGAGCTGAGAGAGAAATACAAAGACAGGTTTAAGATTACCATTGCAGGCGATATGTGGATGGACTGCATGAAGCCGGGAATCAACAAGGGACAGGCCGTGAAGCTTTTACAGGACAGCCTGGAGATCAAACCGGAGGAGACGATGGCTTTCGGCGATCAGCTAAATGATATCGAGATGCTGGAACAGGCGTACTACAGCTTTGCCGTAGGAAATGCCAGGCCGGAGGTGAAAGCCACAGCCAGGTTTCAGACGGATACTAATGTGAACGACGGCGTGTTAAAGATTCTGAAGCTTTTGGTATAAGCCCCGTTGGATACGTAAGAATCAGCAGGGAAGTAAGGGACGAAAGGGAACGAGGATGCGATTTATTCATACATCAGACCTCCATATTGGCAAGACCGTCAGTGGATTCTCCATGCTGGAGGAACAGGAAGCGGCACTGAAACAGATCATGGATTACGTAAAAGAACGGCAGGCAGATGCCGTTCTTTTGAGTGGTGACTTATATGACCGTTCCGTGCCGCCTGCCGCCGCAGTGACCATGTTTGACGCGTTTTTGACCGGACTGTCCGAAATGGGAGTGACGATTCTGGCCATTGCCGGGAATCACGACTGTGGAGAGCGGATCGGATTTGCCAACCGGATTCTGGAAAAGAGGGGACTCTATCTGGAGGGAAAGCTGGAAGCCCCGGTACGGTTCGTGGATATCCCCGACCAGTGGGGCTTTGTGCGTGTTCATCTGGCTCCGTTTGCAAAGCCTGTGGAGGTTAGGTCCCTCTACCGGTGCGAGGGCAGCATGAAGACGTTTGAAGAGAGCTTCGAGGAAATTCTCCGCCATGTGACATACAGTCCCGGAGGAAGGGATATTCTGATGGCCCATCAGTTTGTGGTGAACCAGGGATTGCTGCCGGAGCTCTCCGATTCGGAGACACGGGTGTCAGTGGGCGGAACGGATCAGGTGGAAGCGGCATTGTTTCAGCCATTCTGCTATACGGCTCTGGGGCATATCCACGGCTGCCAGCAGATCGGGAAGAATCCGGTATACTACAGCGGCTCGCCGGTAAAATACTCTTTTTCCGAGTGCAGTCACCGGAAGTCGGTGCTGTACGGTGAGGTGGGAGAGAACGGGAAGGTCACGCTTGAAAGCCTTCCGCTGACGCCGGTCCACGATATGCGAAAGATCAGGGGCCGTCTGGCAGATTTAATTCTCCCGGAGGTTGTGAGCGCGGCGGATCCGGAGGACTATATCCTGGCGGTTTTAACGGATGAGACGGAGCTGCTGGATCCGATCGGAACACTCCGAAGCGTCTATCCCAATATCATGCAGTTAAAATGGGAAAAACAGGCGGTGGAGCAGGACGATACCGTGATCCATGATGATATTATGAAGGAAAAGGGTCCGTATGGACTGTTTACGGATTTTTACGAGCTTGTTACGGGAAAGACCATGTCAGAAGAGCAGGAAGCCGTGATGAGGGAGACGGCCGAACAGGCAGAGGAGGAGGTTTCATGAAGCCGACAGCGCTTGTTTTGAGCGGATGGGGGCCTTATAAAGGCGTGGAACGGGCAGATTTTGAGGCCATGCAGCGGGGGCTGTTTCTGATCTCAGGACCGACCGGTGCCGGAAAGACCACGATATTTGATGGAATTACATTTGCCCTTTACGGGGAGGTCAGCGGAAGCATCCGGGAGAAGGACAGCCTGCGGAGCGATTTTGCGGACGCTTCCACACCCACGTATGTGACGCTCACCTTTTCCCATAGAGGAAAGCAGTACCGGGTTACCCGAAATCCAAAGTATGACAGACCGAAGCTTAAGGGCGAGGGAATGACCACGGAACTGGAGGGCGGCGAGCTCTACGAAGAAGAGGCGCTTCTGGCCTCGGGGAGCACGCAGGTAACGGAGCGGGTGACGGAACTGCTGGGACTGGATTACCGCCAGTTCCGCCAGATATCCATGATCGCACAGGGGGAATTTCAGCAGCTTCTTGTGTCCAGCTCCAAAGAGAGAACCCAGATATTCCGGGATATTTTCCAGACGCGGATCTACGATACGATGACGGCGCTGCTGTCCTCCAGAGTAAAGGCCCTAAACGGCCGGATCGATGAGGTGAAGCACCGGGCGGACGAGATCACGGGAACGTTCCGCATTGAGAATGGGGACTGGGAGGAACTGAAATCAAAGAAAAACCGGAATTACCGAAAGCTTCTGGGTTTTGTGGAACAGGAAAATGAACGGCTGGGTAACCGGGAGAGAGAACTGGCCTCCCGCCTGGGAGAACTGGACCAGACCTATAAGGACCGGGTGAGGGCGATCGAGGAGCTGCGAAGCGGCAACCAGGCGGTCCGAAAGTATGAAAGTGACAGGAAGACCCTGGCAAAGCTGGAAGAGGAGCGGGACGGCTTAAAAGAACAGAAAAAAGAGCTGGCAAGGGCATACGGCCGCCTCCCCGCCCGCCGGGAAAAGCTGGAGGGGAAGAAGTCGGATTTACGCGTGCTTGAGGAGCAGAAAAAGGGGCTTGCCGCATGGAAGGCCGCGCGCAGACAGTTGGCTGAACGGCAGGAAAAGTATCTAAAGCTCGATGGAGAAGCAAAGGAAAAGAAGCGGATCTACGAATATCAGGATGACTGTTTTAAGAAAGCTGCTGCGGGAATTATTGCAAGGGACCTGGTGGAAGGATTTCCGTGTCCGGTCTGCGGTTCCACTGTCCATCCGGTTCCTGCGTCCATGGAGGGCGAGGTGCCGGACGAGAAACAGATCCGGCGGCTGAAGGCGGACTATGAGGCGGCATTAGAAAAGGCATCGGCGGCTGCGAGCGACGCGGCGGCGCTGGTGGGCGCCGTAAAAAACATGGAAGAAAACCTTGGCTCCATGGATTTATCGGACGGCGGAGAGCGGGCTCTTCTCGAAATCGAGGAAAGGCTCCGCCTGCTGGAAGAAGAGACAAAACAGGAAGAAAAAGAGATCCGGGAGTGTGAAAAGGCCTACCAGGACTGCGCGGTTAAGCTGGAAAAGCAGAAAGCGGCTTATTCCCAGTTAAAGGCGGCCATCCGGGTTCCAAAACAGACGGAGCTGGTTGAGCTATCCGGATTTGAAGCGGCGCTTACGGAATGTGAGAGGGACCGCAGGCAGACGGCCAAGGAAAAGGAACGGACGGGAGCGGCTCTGGCTTTGAACCGGCAGTCACTGGCTACTCTGAAAGGCCATCTGGAGGAAAAGGAAAAGCTGGAGACAGAGTACAGCGTGGTCCGTGAACTGGAACGGGCAGCCGGGGGATATAATGGCCGGAATCTGGTATTTGAGCAGTACGTCTTATCCGTCTATTTTGAAGACATTCTCCGGGCGGCAAACCGGCGCCTTCTCAAGATGAGCGGGGAGCGGTACGAACTGCACCGGCTGGACAGAACAAGAGACAGGAGAAGTAAGGAGAGCATGGAGATGGAGGTGCTTGACCAGTATACGGGCAAGCGCCGTTCCGTGAAGAGTCTGTCGGGGGGCGAGGCGTTTAACGCTGCGCTGGCACTGGCGCTGGGGACCTCCGATGTGATACAGAGCTACGCGGGAGGCATCCAGGTGGAAGCTCTCTTTGTGGACGAGGGATTTGGCTCTCTGGACGCAGAATCCCTGGAACAGGCGGTGGCGATTCTGACCTCTTTGAGCGGCGGTTCCAGCATGGTTGGAATCATTTCCCATGTGGAAGAATTGAAAGAACAGATCGGCAGCCATATTCTGGTAGAAAAAACGAATCAGGGAAGTAGAATCGTGACAGAAAGTATGGTATAATGGCGACAGCTATTATACTGTCGCCGGTTCGGTGCCGTCCGGAGGATGGCAAAACACAGACCGAACCGTGCGCATCCCCCGGAGGGAATCATGGCCGAAGGACATGATATAATACGATTCGCATAACACACAGGAGAGTTTTTCATTCATACAGGAGTTGTTCATGAATTTTAAATATAGAAAAAAAGTGAAACAAACGCTGGCCGCTGTTCTGGCCGCCATGCTTCTTACCGGCTGCGCCAAGGGGCTTCCCATGGTCTCAGAGGTAAATGAAACGAAGGCATACACACTTCCGCAGTCCATGATCATTGTGGCGACAGAGCGCAACCGTTACCAGCAGGCATATACCGGCCAGATCTGGAGCGTGGAACTGCCGGATGGGGAGACATTTGAGACGTATCTGCTGGGGCAGGCCCAGGAATTTCTTCAGGAGATGAAATGGATGAATCTTCTGGCAAAGGATAAGGAGATTATCATCACGAGCGCCGAGAAGGAGGAGATCCGGAAGCTGTCGGAGGAGTATTATGAGTCTCTGACCGAGGATGACATCGCGTACATGGGGGTGAAGGAGGACGATGTGCGGACGATGTATGAGGAATACTTCCTTTCCAACAAGGTGGTCAGTGAACTGACAAAGGATATGAATCTGGAGATCAGCGACAGTGAGGCAAAGGTCATAACCATCGACCAGATTGTCCTCTCGGACGGGAATACGGCCCAGGACGTGTTGAATCAGGTGAACGAAGACGGGGCGGACTTCGAAGCCATTGCACGGGAGTATTCAGAGGATAACGAGATTCAGAAACAGCTGGGACGCGGAGAAGCGAGGAAAGCGCTGGAGGAGGCGGCATTTTCCCTGACGGCAGGCGAGATCAGCCCGGTGGTGGAGGACAACGGCATGTTCTACATCATCAAATGTGTGAGCGATTACGACGAGGATGCCACACAGGCGAGAAAGGATAACCTGTACCAGCAGAGGAAAAAGGACGCATTCGGACAGATCTACAATCAGTTCAAGACAGAGAATCCGGTTACATTCAGCAACGATATCTGGGATGGAATTAAGTTTTCCATTGACGATAAGACGACTACCACGAATTTTTTTGACTTGTACAGAAAACATTTTCCCAATTCATAATGGGAAAGGAAAGCAGAGGGGCATTCCATGGCAGAAGGGGGAAGGAGCAACCGGGGCAGGAGCCGGAAGCGCAAAAGTACCAGGGGGAAGGCAGTTTTTGCTGCGGTGCTTAAGGTTATTCTGGTCCTTCTGATTGCGGCTGGACTTTTATTTTCCAGTACCTATGTATACCGGTATTGGGAAGGAAGCCGTACATCGACCACACCGCTGGAAACCGGCAGAGAGATTGTGCCGGAGACGATGAAGAACTATGAATAGCCTGTGAATAGCGGTTGGGCTGGAGAGCAGAAGAAGTTACAGTTCACTCCCCACCAGGGGCACCGCAGTCCGGTTCGGCCGGGCAGGCTTCCTCAGCCTTTCCAGTGACTTTGCAGGGTATTAGAAGTTCTTATGCCCGAAACCGGAACTGGAAAGGCTGAGGAAGCCTGCCCGGCCGAACCGGACTGCGGTGCCCCTGGTGGGGAGTGAACTGTAACCAGAAGAACGAGATAAGGAAACAGGAGGCTCCATTAGCTGGCGCCCCCTGTTTTCAGTTTACGCATTAAAATAAGCAGTCACCAGATCAACAAGTGCTTTCTGATCCGCAGTCCCCATGACCTCCCTGGCGGAGTGCATGGCCAGCATCGGGATTCCCGCATCCACGGTGCGCATGGTTAAATAGCTGGAGGAAATGCTTCCGAGAGTCGATCCGCCCTTCATATCGGAACGGTTGGAGAATTTCCTGTATGGAATTTTGGCATTTCTGCAGATATTTTCAATCATTCCCGTACTGGTCGCGTCGGTCGCGTAGGACTGGCTGGCCGACAGCTTGATGGCGACTCCGTCTCCCATGAGGATCTGGTTCTTGATATCACATTTTTCGCTGTGGTTGGGATGAATCGCGTGTGCGACGTCGAGGGACAGCATGAAGCCGTCAAAAAGGGCGTTCAAGTAGGCTTCTCTGGAGCAGCCGAGGGACAGGAAGAGCTTTTCCAGCACACGGTCCATGAGCAGCGAGGCGGCTCCCTGTTTCGTGCTGCTTCCGATCTCCTCATTGTCGTAGAGTGCGATCACATGTATCTCATTTCCGGCAGTGCTGTTCATGATACCGCTTAAGCAGGCCTGCACGGAGGTCAGGTTATCGAGACGCGGAGCGGAATAGAATTCACCGTCAAGCCCGCATAAAGTGCCGCTCTCCGTATTGTAGACGTAGATTTCGTAGTCCAGTATATCCTGCTTTTCCACACCGGCTTCGGCGGCCAGAGCCTTTAAGAAGAAATCTTCCTTTTCCAGGTCACTCTTAATTAAGGTTAAGAGCGGGAGCATGTCAACCTGCGGATTGACAGCGACGCCCTGATTGGCCTCCCGGTTCATGTGGATCGCCAGGTTTGGAATCGTGAGCACCGGGCGCTTAAAGTCCACGAATATGGTTTTCGTGCCGGACAGCGCATCACTGGTCACGCAGACTTTGCCTGCCATGGACAGCGGTCTGTCAAACCAGGTGTGAAGAAGCGGTCCGCCGTAGACCTCTGTGTTGAGTTTTCCGTACCGTCCGGAAGTTACCTCGGGAGAAGGCTTTAATTTCAGACAGGGCCAGTCCGTATGGGAGGCGGCCAGTTTAAGCTTCGGCGTCTGATCCGCCAGCTCGCCGATGGTAAATGCGATGAGTGTCGAATCGTACGCTTTTATATAGTAGGAGTGTCCCTGCTCCAGTTTCCAGGAACCGGAAAGGGAGAGTTCTGTAAATCCGGCGCCGTCTAAGGAAGCGGCGGCTGTCATGATGCAGTGATACGGGGATACAGAAGCGGAGATAAGCCGCTCCAGCTGTTTCATATCATTCATAGGTTTGACCTCTTTTCTGTGTAATTACAGCTTTTAGTATATCACAAAGTGGAAGAGGTGGGAATTGGTTCTTCTGATTTAAAAATGATTTTCCGAATACTTTCTACAGACAAATGGAATTCGTCGGCAAGATTCTGCATGGAGGCTTTCTCTTCCCGATACCGCCTTGCGATCTCGTGGTTTCTCTCCGCATAGTAATTTCTGGAGCCGGAGCTCTCCCCCCATTTTCTGCGCTCCTGTTCTCTGGGAATGTAAATGGCCTCCCCCTGCGTGTATTTCTGGATCTCGCGGAGAAGTTCATCGGGCAGGATATCGGAAGCATTTAAATACCTCATATGCGCCCCCTTTCTGTCTTTTCAGGCTGCGTCTACAATTCGCTGTTTAAGAAGTCTTCGATGGTATCGTATTCTCTGATTTTAACTCCATGTTCAAGAATCACCTGATGTAAATAGTTCTGCACCTCATGGCCGCGCCGGTTGAGTACCATCAAATCCTCCGGGTCATAGAGGTCTAAAATGTCCATCGGCTTAAGGCCGTATTTGTTTGCAACGTAATCGAGCTCAGCCTGGAGGGACGCTGACCATTGGAGCGTCTTAGCGGCATCTCCGCTTTCCGTGTAGGTGTAGAGGCGGCGGAACCAGTATGCGCCTTCCTCATACCAGGAAGCCAGATCGCTGTAATCGTCAGACAGAGCAGATGAGTCTGTCCGGGGCTTCATCTCCGCCAGCAGTCCGCGGACTTTGGCAATCATGGTGTGAGCCAGTTTACGGCAATCTTCCACGTCCCTGGCAAATGGTATCTGCCGGTACGTATCCGTGAAGCCTTCGGGTACGTGTTTTAAGGTATCGAGTACCTGATCCTGATTCTCGGGCCCGCGCTTAAAATAGATCCCATTAAGCGTGCCGAGTGCATTGGACAGAATATATGCAATCATGCTTAACCCCTTTCTGGCGTGGCTGAGGTTATCGTCAAATGCCAGCACCTTGTAGAGATTCAGCGCTTCGTCAAGGTTTAAAAGGGCTGTCTGATAGCAGTATGCGGCGTCCTGAAGCCGCGCGCGCGCCAGATCCTGAAGCCCTGTAAACCGTTTAACCGCTTCGTCATTCCTCGCCCAGAGAACGACGCCGTCCAACAGGCTGATGGTGATACCTTCCTTCAAGGCGGCCAGGCGTTCTAACCGCTCCCACGGCATTGCCCAGAAATCGTATCCGACGCCCTCCACGATAAAGTCCATAGCCAGTTCAAATCCCCTGTCACTGTTGGGGAGAAAATAGTTGAAGGAGATTTCATCTCCATCCTCAGGAACATTCCACTGTGGAGAGCCGATGAGAAGATCTATATCCTCCGGCGCTTCCGTCTCTATTTTCCGGATTGCCCATTCGTTCATTTCTTTTGCATGATATGCCATACGATAATCCTCCTGCTTTTTGGTAAGTGGCAGAGGCAGCTGCCGGCCCTCTGAGACTATTGTATCATGCCGGGAGAGAAATCCAATACCAGGTTTCGTTATAAATATTTGTTACCAGAGAAAATACGAATGGCGTCCCCGCGCCTTCTATGGTAAAATAGTTCCATTGAAAATGAATCGGAATACAGACGAGGAGGAGCAGAATGAACTTCTTTAAAAATCGAAAAAAAGAGGAGACGCCGGGAACTGATGGGAACGGGGATCATAATAGAAAGTCGGCTTTTACCTGTTGTGAATTTGACAGGAGCAGCTGGTTTTTCGTATTTTCCGCCTGCCTCGGCAAGGTGATGGCGGTTCAGGATGCGTGCAGGGAGCTGGTTGTAAAGGACCGGGAGTGGAATGTGGATTTTTCACGGGGCGTGATCGCTTTTGGAACGGACGAGTATCCCCTGCAGTTTCTTGGAAGCGAGGCGTCTTCTTCCAATACGTGGCTGTGGGGCTGGGCAAATGTGAATGGTTTTCCAGAGGAGATTCTTCAGACGGCGAACCAGGTGAGAGCCGCGGGAGAAGAGTGGGGACTTGAGCCGCTTACGACTGCGGAATTTGAACTGACGGACAGTTTTAACGGCCATTCACTGTCCATAGTGGCCTGTGGGTTAGCGGAGCATTGCTGCTATTACCGGGGGCCGCATTCCGGCGGCGCGGTTCTGGTGGCCTTTTCCGGTGTCCCGGAGGAGGTCTTCGCACCGGTTACCGGGCAGAAATTTGTATCGCTTACCATGCAGTGTATCCAACAATTTTCTGTCGACCATAAACTGTTTGTCGAGAGCTTCTTACTCTGGAATGAAACGCCGTATGAGTGGCAGGATCTTACGGTGAGGGCGCATTTTAAAGACGATCCGATTTTTAAAAATGACCTGATCATCGAATTTGAGATCGTGGACAGTTTTTGGCGAATTAAATGTATGAAGAATACGGGGAGAATGTGAAATGATAGCATTAAGAATTGAAGATATCAGACAATTTACAGCTAAACTCTTTGTGGGAGAGACTTTTGATCACTTCCTGATCAAGGAAGCGGAGATTGTTACCTTTAATGTGTTTACCATCGACGGTCATATCCGCCAGGGGTATTATTCCGAAGAGGAGCTGGAGGAGAATCAGATGGAAGAACTGTCTTCCTGGAAGATGATCCGGCCATACTGTTTTTCACTGATTAAGGGGAAGAAGCTTCCCGGCAGCTTCCAGATTGTGCTGCAGATGCCGCCTCAGGCAGTGGATAAGTTTGTAACTGGCCATCAGATGCCTTTGAAGGCGGATCAGGTCAATGGCCTGTACTTAAATATCCGTTATGAGGAAGGAAAACTGTTCTGCGTGACCGGCACATCGGTCTCGATTTTTACATTGGACAAGACCCTGGATATGGAATGGGACCAGGCGGTGAGAAGCTTTTTGAAGAAAAACGAGATCATTTTCCAGGAGGAATAGGCGATTACTAGCACTCATTTTAAATGAGTGCTAATTTTCTATTGACATTTGGAAAATGGAGTATTAAAATACTCTTTGCAGGCAAAGAGTGAGAAACCATGGCAAACCATGGAAAAATATACAGCAAAGAGTAAGGAGTGTATGGATATGGCAAAGACAGGTAGTTTGACAATTAACAGCGAAAACATATTCCCGATTATCAAGAAGTGGCTTTATTCGGATCACGACATTTTCTACCGTGAATTAGTGTCTAACGGCTGCGACGCGATCACGAAATTAAAGAAGCTTGAGGTCATGGGAGAGTGGCAGAAGCCGGAGGACGTGGAATTTAAGATTACCGTGACGGTGGATTCCAACGATAAGACGATCACCTTCACCGATAACGGCCTCGGTATGACCATGGAAGAAGTGGATGAGTACATCAACCAGATCGCATTTTCGGGAGCACAGGATTTCCTGGAAAAGTATAAGGACAAGGCCAATGAGGATCAGATTATCGGCCATTTCGGACTGGGCTTCTATTCCGCATTTATGGTAGCAGATAAGGTGACGATCGATACATTATCCTATCGGGAAGGTGCGGCGCCGGTTCACTGGGAATCCGACGGCGGCACGGAATATGAGATGGAAGAGGGGGATAAGACATCCTTCGGAACCACGATTAAGCTGTACCTGAATGAAGAGAGTCTGGAGTTCTGCAACGAGTACCGCGCCAGAGAAGTGCTGGAGAAGTACTGTTCCTTCATGCCGGTGGAGATTTATCTGGAGAATTCCTCCGCTGAACCGCAGTATGATACCATCGAGAAGGACGAGCTGACCGAGAAAGACACCATTATCGAGACGATCGTCGAGGAAGCCAAAACTGAGGAGAAAGAGAATGAGAACGGCGAAAAAGAAGTCGTAGAGATTTCTCCTGCCAGGGAAAAATATAAGATATTAAAGCGTCCCGTTCCGGAGAATGACATCCACCCGCTGTGGAACAAGCATCCGAACGAGTGCACAGAGGAAGAGTATAAAGGCTTTTACCGTAAGGTATTCCATGACTACAAGGAACCGCTGTTCTGGATTCATTTAAACATGGACTACCCGTTTAACTTAAAGGGAATTTTATACTTCCCGAAACTGAACTTAAATTATGACAGCCTGGAAGGCGTAATCAAGCTTTACAACAACCAGGTATTTATCGCAGACAACATCAAGGAAGTAATTCCGGAGTTCTTAATGCTGCTGAAGGGTGTGATCGACTGTCCGGATCTGCCGCTTAACGTATCGAGAAGCGCGCTGCAGAACGACGGCTTTGTCAAGAAGATTTCCGATTACATCACAAAGAAGGTAGCGGACAAGTTAAGCGGTATGTTTAAGACCGACCGTGAGAATTACGAGAAGTACTGGGATGATATCAATCCATTTATCAAATTCGGCTGCTTAAAGGACGAGAAATTCGCTGAAAAGATGAATGATTATATCATTTTCAAGAATCTGGAAGGCAAGTATATCACTCTGGCCGACTGCCTGGAGGAGAATAAGGAAAAGCATGAGAACACCGTATTCTATATCACAGACGAGAAGGAACAGAGCCAGTACATCAATATGTTTAAGCAGGAAGGCATGGATGCGGTCTATATGACTCAGAATATCGACAGCCCGTTCATCAATTTCCTGGAGCAGAAGAATGAGAATGTGAAGTTCCTGGCTATCAACTCAGACTTATCAGACAGTTTTAAGGAAGAGATGACGGAAGAGGCCAGGGAAGCCATGAAGGGCGATGCGGATGCGCTGACAGAGGTGTTCAAGAAGGCGCTTGGCAACGATAAACTGGAAGTAAAAGTGGAAAAACTGAAAAATGAAGCAGTCTCTTCCATGATCACGGTCTCCGAAGACAGCCGTCGTATGCAGGAGATGATGAAGATGTACACCATGCCTGGTATGGATCCGTCCATGTTTGGAGCCGGCGGTGAGACTCTGGTGCTCAACTACAACAATAAGTTGGTTCAGTACGTACTGAATCACAGAGAGGGCGGCCACATCCAGGAAATCTGCGAGCAGCTGTATGACCTGGCCGCATTAAGCCACGGATCCCTGACTCCGGAGCGCATGACGAAATTCATTGCGAGAAGCAACGATATCATGATTCTTATGGCAGATATGGGTAAAGAAGAGGAATAAGAAACTAAGAATGATTGGGGATACCATTTTCCGCTCCCTTATGATATACTAGTACTGCATTGGATGAATACCGGTGAATTCAGTGCCTGATATCTGCGTCAGGTGTGCGTCTGCAAAGCGACGGCGTAGTGGGCGCTACGACTAGCTTTGCAGGCGTACACCTGGCGTAGATAGCGGGTGCTGAATTTACTGGTATTTGTCCAATGCAGTACTAGGTACTATGATTGTATAGTAACCAGGAGGAGATTCTTATGACGGACAAGATAAGGGAGATAAAGAAGGCAGTGCTGCGGCTTATGCTGGCGCTGGCCATCGGAGTATTAGCAGGAGCAGCCCCGGGTGCGGTGCTCATCTCTCATGCGGAGACGGAAAACGTGGCGGCTGCCGCGGAACCGGCTGCCGCAGAGACGGCTTCGGAAGATGACGGTACGACCTTTATGCTGGCATTTTTTGGAGGGATTATTCTGCTGATCCTCTTTGTTGTCGTGATTGTCGTTGCGACTGCCGCCAGTACGGCGGGGGTTGTAGGCGCGCAGGAAGACGACTGATCTACAGACAGATAAGACGAACCGGCTGATCTCATGGAGACCAGCCGGAAAATAGGACAGGGAAGCCTGCGGACTTTCCTGTCCTCCTCTTTACGACAAATAGGTAACAAGTTACTATATGGAGGAACGCATGCAGATTTCAGATATCATCAGACGATTTAAAGGTACAAGAGAAAGGCAGGAGAAAGCCGTGTTCAGCACGCTGTGCATTGCTGAAAACAGGCTTCAGACCATATTTGATAAGAGCAGCTCCGGCATTACGCTAAAACAGTTTATGCTTCTGACCATGGTGAGGCAGTCGGAGGAGCGGCTGACGTTCACCCAGCTGGGAGATCTGCTGGGATGCTCCAGGCAGAATATCAAGAAGCTGGCCGCAGTTCTCGAACAGAAGGGGTTCGTTACAATCATACAGAACGAAAATGACAAGCGGGCGTCATTTCTGCTTCCAACGGAACGGTTGGGCGAGTATTTTGAACAGGCCGCAGCGCTTCACGGACAAAAACTCGCCTGTCTGTTTCAGGAGTACACGGATCAGGAGATGGAGCAGCTGTTTACGCTGCTTATGAAGCTGTACGATGGAATCGACGGTCTGGAGGCCGCGGAAGAGGTGATGACGGCGGCACCGTGACGGTCACAGGAAAAAGAAGGATACAGGAGGAAGGATATGGAGCGAATCATTATTTATGGCAGCAAGTACGGAACGACGAAGCGTTATGCGGAAGAATTATCACAAAGGACGGGAATACCGTGCAGGAACTGCAAGGAGGTAAAGTCCCTCTCTTCCTGTAAAGTGGTCATACACCTGGGAGGGATCTATGCCGGGCAGATTCTCGGTCTGAGCCAAACAGCAAAGCTGCTTCGCCGGGAACCGGCCGCGAAGCTTCTGGTGGTCACAGTAGGACTGTCTGACCCGGCTGATGAAACCAATGCCAGAAATATTCAGAATTTTATAAAGAAGCAGCTGGCGGACCCGCTTTGGGCCGAAACGAAGCTCTTTCATCTGAGAGGAGGTATGGATTACTCCAGGCTGTCCGTCGCACACCGGGCGATGATGGGGCTTTTGTACAGCAGGGTTAAGAAGATCCCGCCGGAAGAGCGGAATTCCGAGACACAGGGGCTGATTGAGACATTTGGCAGGAAGGTGGATTTTACAGATTTTGAAAGCCTGAATGAGATTACCGGCTTTCTTATGGCCGAAAACGGGACGAGTGGCCCGGATCTTCGGGAACAGATGCAAAATGCGGAAGTTCAGGAGTAATATTCTATTGACATTCCACCGTGGCTTCCCTATAATATATAGTAATGAATACTACATGACAAGTTATATGTCAGGAGGAAATAGAATATGAGCTATAAGATTATCGGGGACAGCTGTCTGGATTTAACGGCTGACTTAAAGAAAGATCCGCATTTTCAGATCATTCCCCTTACTTTGCAGGTAGAGCATATCCAGGTAATAGATGATGAGACCTTTGACCAGAAGAAGTTTCTGGAGCTGGTAAGAAGCAGCAGTGAGTGCCCGCAGACCGCATGTCCGTCGCCTGAGAGGTTTAAAGAGGCATTTGAATGCGACGCAGAGCAGATATTTGTTATTACTCTGTCCGAGCATTTAAGCGGAACGTACAACAGCGCCGTATTGGCGAAGAAGCTCTATGAGGAGGAACATGGCCAGGAGGGGAAGAACATCGCTGTTTTCAGTTCCGATTCCGCTTCTTCCGGCGAGTTAAACATCGCCCTTTATATCCAGTCGCTCTGTCAGGCATCTCTTCCGTTTGAGGAGATTGAGGAGAAGACACGCAGCTTTATTAAGAATATGAGAACATATTTCGTACTGGAGAGTCTGGACACGCTGCGCAAGAACGGCCGTCTGACCGGCCTTCAGGCATTTTTTGCTACCGCACTGAACATTAAGCCGGTTATGGGAGCTGATTCCGGTGTGATCATCAAGCTGGATCAGGCGAGGGGAATTAATAAAGCCCTTACGCGCATGGCCGATATCGCGATCCGGGAAGCGGGAGAGACGAAGGACAAGGTACTTATTATCGCCCACTGCAACAATCCCGAGCGTGCAGAGGTGGTGAAGAACGAGATGTGCCGCCAGGCGTCATTTAGGGATGTCATCATTACGGAGACGGCCGGAGTGGCGACGGTATATGCCAGTGACGGCGGGATTATCGTTGCATTGTAGTTTGTGCGAAATACCGGTTAGCAGGCTTGTTGGTTAATAGAGATAAAATTGCCGCTATGTGCGATTAAGTGCATAGCGGCAATTTTTATAGGGATTATGTTCTATTAATTGAAGGACTCTAGTGCAGAATTCACCGGAGCTTATGCAACGCTGTACTAGTACCGCCCGGCGAATTTACGCCGGGAGGCACTAGTAACCTACCGTTCCGATACCACCACATCCGGCACATGTTTTTGTTCCGGATCCGCCGCAAGAAGGACAGATTCCCTGGCTGATTCCACCGTCGTCATAGATTCCTGTGTCTCCCCCATAAATCCCGCCTCCCAGCCCAAACGAAGCGTTTTGTCCTATGCCGCTCCCATGACAGTAGGTACAGGTGGTATAGCCTTTACCCAGACAGACCGGACATTGACGCGGCGCTGTAGTCTTGCTGGAAGCCGAATTTGAATCAGAGATAGCTGAGGAACTGCGATTGCTACTACCGTTATTGCTATTATAATTAGATGAACCGGCAATGTTGCCTGAGCGTCCTTTATTTGCATTAACCGCATCCTCATATCTTAGGACTGTAACACCGCTCTTTTTACCGGTAGATTTGTTTACGGCAATAGCCTTTAAAGTTTGGCCGGGTTTCAAAGCAGGAGAACCGTATTGAAAACCGGAGCGTGTTTTTGTTGTATAGATATCATCTTGATTAGTTGGGTCATCAGGCTTTACACCAACCGTATAATAAATGCGGCAGCCGGTATCACAGCCCAGAGTAATATATTTAAGTACGGATCTGTCTGGATTAAAAATAGTCTCTTGCACATACCAGGGCATTAATATTTCTTCATCATAATCGTTGCCGTCTTCCTGATTACTGTCGGCAATAAACTGATTATAGCCGCTGCTTTGCCGGGGTACAATTGAGAGTTGAACAATACCGCTTTCTGTCCATGCACCGTTTTCGTTGACTATATATCCATCTGGTGTTGTAGTATTTACATATAACCATCCATCCGGATTAAAATAATAGCATTCGGCGACACCATCGTCATTTCCATCAATCCATTTCCAGCCATTTGCCGGATAAGTTCCATTACCGTTGTCATACCACCATTTATCCTGATTTGGAGCCTGTCCTGTCCTCCATGTACCTGCGAATGCATTTCCCGCCATTATGATTACCATGAAAAATGCACATATTAAGGTAGATATTTTTTTCATTTTTACAAGTTCTCCTCTCGTTTTCTTAATGAAATAGATATGAATTTTTAATAGTACTTATAATCTTAATTATAAGTATTAAAAAGATGGGAGGTTAAAAGAAATTAAATGAAAAAGGAGGATCGTATGTCGTTTTATTCATAAAAAATAATAAAGCATATGGTATTTGGCATGTATAAATAAAGTAAAAAAAGAGATAAAGTCTGATAATTAAGATTATAAGAATGTAATAAAAGAATAAATCACAAAAATATAGTTATATTATATATTATATTGCAATTTATTCTGATATGCAACTCTATTATGTTGCCTACAATAACTATATATTTATTGATTATCTTCGCCCTCCCCTTCGGGCAGTCCTCTGATCAATCTGGCATAAATTGACAAATACACAGTCTCAGTGTAAGATTAGTAAAGACTATCAAGAGATTGGAGCAGGAAGCATGAAGACAGCAGTGCGTTATTATTCCAGAACAGGGAATACGAAAGTAATCGCGGAAGCCATTGCACCGATGGCGGGCTGCCAGGCGGAATCCATCGAAGTTCCGCTGGAAGAAGTAACGGATATCTTATTTTTGGGAGGTGCGGTTTATTGGGGACAGATTCCCGGGAAACTGAAAGAGTATATAAAGAGCCTGTCCCCACAGCAGGTAAAGTGTGTAGCCATCTTTACCACAGCAGGAATTCAGGAAGGTGCATCAGAAATTTATAAAGTATTTTTGAAGTATCATGACTTAAAGGTTATGAAAGAAACGTACTTTTGTAGTGGAAAACGGGTTTACGATGCGAAAATTAAGGAAGAAACGGAAATATTTGCAGAAAAAGTTATGAGTCAGGCATCTATCATGAATCATTCGATCATGAATTAAGGAGGAAGGGATGAAACGGACGAATTTATTAATGAAGCTTCTGATTATCCTTCCGGTATTTCTCCTTGCGGCACTCCTCGTATGGATTGCGGTGGATGGACAGAGAGGCGGCATAAGGGAGACTCTTGCCTCCGGTCAGGAGACAGCGGCGGCTCCCGCGGCGCAGGAAGGGGAGCAGACGGCGGCTTCGGCTCCGGAGGCGGCCACGGAGGAAGTGTTAAAGCTGGAAGTATCGGAAACGGAAGCAGCAAGTACGGCCGCAGTGGCGGAGACAGAACCGGAGGATCCTGTCGTTCATCTGCTTTTTAGCGGGGATGTATATTTTTCCAGTCATGTATTGAACGCGTATGATAATGCAGGGGGCATACATGGAGTGCTGGATAAGGCATATCGGGACGAAATCAGCAGGGCGGATATCTATATGGCGAATCAGGAGTTCCCGTTCAGCGAAAGAGGAACGCCGGCTCCGGATAAACAGTTTACATTTCGGGTACCACCGGAACGGGTCTCCATGATGCATGAGCTGGGGATCGATATCGTGACGATTGCGAATAATCACACACTGGATTATGGAACAGATGCACTGGTGGATACGTGTACGACTCTGGAGAATGCGGGAATCCCCTATGTAGGCGCCGGTGCCAACATGGACCGTGCAAAGCAGCTGGAGATCATCGAGGTGCGCGGCAGAACCATCGGTTTCCTGGCAGCCTCAAGGGTGTATCCCGATACTTCCTGGGTGGCAAACAGCAAAAAGCCGGGAATGGTAAGTGGATACGATCCATCCATACTCTTAAAAGAGATCGAAGCGGCCGGGGAATACTGTGATTATCTGGTGGTGTACATGCACTGGGGAATCGAGCGGGACGAAAAGCCGCAGGAATACCAGCGGACCCTTGGCAGACAGCTGATCGATGCGGGAGCCGATCTCGTCATTGGAAGCCATCCTCATGTACTGCAGGGGATTGAATACTATCAGGGAAAGCCGATTGTATACAGTCTCGGCAATTTTATCTTTGGAAGCAGCATTCCGAAGACCGCGCTTTTGCGCGCTGATGTGGATCTGGAACAGAATCAGGTGAATTTATCCCTGGTTCCAGGCACTTCCGGGGCCGGATTTACAAAGGAACTGACCGATCCGGGAAAGAAGGCAGAGTTTTATCAGTACATACAGGGGATTTCATTCGGTGTGTCCATTGATGAAAATGGCGCCGTGCGGGGGAATTGACATGAATTTACGGTTGGCTGAAATGACTGATTTACCGCAGCTTAAAGCTGTATATAAAGATATCATCCAAAATATGGTTGAAAGTGGAGTCCCGATCTGGGACGAAATATATCCTTGTGAGTTTTTCGCCGAAGATATTGAAAGGAATCGTCTTTACGTTCTCATGGAAGAAGAGAGAATTGTTTCCGCATTTGCCCTGTGCAGTTCAGCCCCAGGAGCTGACTGTGTGAGATGGAACGATGAGCAGGGGAATGCCCTTTATATTGACCGGTTTGGAGTGAACGTCGATTACCTGAGAAGGGGAATTGGCAGTATTGCGCTTAACATGGCGATTGCCCGGGCGGGAGAACTGGGGGCTGAATACTTAAGGCTGTTTGTTGTGGATATCAATGAACCGGCGATTAATCTCTATGTGAAGAATGGTTTCAAAAGGGCAGAGGGAGTGTATGACGAGGTGATTGATGATGATCTTGTCCTGCATGAGTATGGGTTTGAGAGAGTGGCGGCTCTGGTATAAAGAGACCGCCAGTTTTTCCGTTCATGAATGGAGGAAGGAAATTGCTCAATCCGTCTGCTCCTTCAAATACCGGTCCCCCTGACACGCGCCGCGTTCTTTGAAGCGCTTTGCCATGGAGTTCAGCACAAGCCGTTTGTTTCCGCTCCATACGGGGGCTACGAGAAGCTTTTTGGGACCGTCGCCGCTGATCCGATGGATTACCGTCTCCGGCGGGAGAAGAGCGATACAGTCGATTACGAGATCGAGGTACTCCTCCAATGAAAAGGTCTGAAAACTACCTGCGCGGTATAAGACGGCAAGGTCGGTTCCTTCCAGCACATGCAGAAGCTGCAGTTTTATACCGTCAATGCCGTGTTCCCCTAAGCGGCCGAGATAGCTGACCGTATTCTGCATCATGGCGGGCGTCTCACCGGGAAGGCCGAGAATTACGTGGGCGATCACGGTCAGACCGGCGGCATGGAGTCTTTGAAAAGCGTCTTCGAAGACGGACAGCGGGTAGCCGCGGCGAATGAAGTGCGCTGTTTCTTCGTGAATCGTCTGCAGGCCCAATTCCACCCAGACCGGTTTTATGCGGTTTAACTCTGACAGAAGCACAATTACTTCGGGCGGAAGGCAGTCGGGGCGTGTGGCAATGGACAGGACAGCGATGTCCGGATGGGTGATGGCCTCAGTAAACAGCGCCTTTAAGCGCGAAGTCGGCGCGTACGTGTTTGTATAGGACTGGAAATAGGCAATGTAACGACCTTTGGGATATTCCGGTGAAGCTCCGGGCCGGTTTTTTTCCATCTTTTTTTCTACCCGGGCCTTAGCCGCTTCGATCTGCTCCGTGACGGATACGTGGGCGGACAGGGATTCGGCAAATTCTCCGGAGCCGCCGCCGCTGCAGAAGATACAGCCGTCCGTACCCAGGGTGCCGTCGCGGTTCGGGCAGGTCATGCCGCCGTCTAATGCCAGTTTATATATTTTATGACCATAGATATGTTTCATCTCATAATCCAGGGAATGGTACGGTTTTTCGTTCCAGTACATGAAAAGTCCTCCTTACCTTTTGAGTTCTTCCTCATTATAAGGAAGCGGCAGGGCGGGTGTCAAATGAAATTATAGGATTTCGATAAATATTATATTGTAGAAGACTCGTAAGTTATGATATACTTTTGTCAAAGAGCAGATTCCCGCGGCGCAGGTGTCGGAGGTATTCTGATATTTTGAAAATGTATGGAAAAAAGGAGATCATGTGACATGAAAGTATGCGATACAATCCAAATGCTCGAATCTGAAAAATCCAGAAAGCTTATGACCGCACTTTACGGCGAAGCGGCGGTGGATGCCAATATAGAACGGTATCAGAATCTTGTGAAAAGTTTTCAGAAAAAATTTGCGGAAGAAGACGTGACCCTGTTCAGTTCCCCGGGACGTACGGAAATCAGCGGCAATCATACGGATCATAACCATGGAAAAGTCCTTGCAGGAAGCATTAACTTAGACTGTGTCGGTGTGGCTGCGAAAAACAACAGCAGCAAGGTACATATTATCAGCGAAACATTTAATCAGAGCTTTATCATTGATCTGAATGATTTATCCCCCAGCGATAAGAAAGCGGGAACGATTGACCTGGTGAAGGGACTCCTTCAAGGCTTTAAGGAATCCGGCTATGAGGTTGGCGGTTTTAATGCCTATATTACGAGTAATGTCATCAGCGCGGCCGGCGTCAGCTCCTCCGCGTCCTTCGAGATGCTTTTATGTTCTATTTTAAATACATTCTTTAATGAAGGCCGTATGGATACCGTAGCCTACGCCCACATTGGAAAATATTCCGAAAACGTATACTGGGACAAGGCCTCCGGACTGCTGGATCAGATGGCCTGTGCGGTCGGTGGTCTCATCACCATCGATTTTCTGGAGCCGGCTTCTCCGGTTGTGGAGAAGATCGATTTTGATTTCAGCTCCCAGAATCACAGCCTGATTATCGTCAATACCGGAAAGGGCCATGCGGATTTAAGCGCGGATTATTCCTCTGTGCCGATCGAGATGAAGAAAGTGGCCGAATTTTTTGGAAAAGAGGTCTGCGCCGAGATTACGGAAGAAGAGGTAATTGGACACCTTGCGGAAGTGAGAGAGTATGCGGGAGACCGTTCTGTGCTGCGCGCCCTTCATTTCTTTGAGGAAAACAAGCGCGTGGAGGCGGAAGTAAAGGCATTAAAGGAAGGCCGTTTTTCCGATTTCTTAAGCAATATCACGGCTTCCGGCAATTCCTCCTGGAAATGGCTTCAGAACTGCTTTACCAACAGTGCCTATCAGGAGCAGGGGATCACTGTCGCATTAGCACTTACGGAATTATTCATCGCCGGGAAACAGTGCGGCGCGTGCCGTGTTCACGGGGGCGGTTTCGCAGGTGTTATCATGGCTATGCTGCCAAACGATCTGGTGGAAGAGTACGTGGCATATATCGAGAAGGCCCTCGGAGAGGGCAATGCTTACCGCATGAGCATTCGTCCTTACGGAGCCATCTGTTTTGATGCGGTAATGGAAGAACAATAAGGGGGAAGGTACCATGAAGGAAAAACAGAATCTGGTCATTACCATTGGGCGGCAGTACGGCAGCGGCGGCCGGATCGTAGGCAAAGCGCTGGCGGAAGAGCTGGGAATACATTTTTACGATGAGGAAATTCTGACCATGACATCGGAGCAGAGTGCAGTCGGAGAGGTATTTTTCCGTCTGGCCGATGAAAAGGCGGGCAATAATCTGCTTTACAAGATTGTAAGCGGGATGAAGCCGCAGCTGGGGAAGCCGTCTACAGACGGCGATATCGTAAAACCAGAGAATCTGTTCCGTTTCCAGTCCGAGGTTATCCGGGAACTGGCAGACCAGGAGTCCTGCATCATTGCCGGACGCTGTGCTGATTACATCTTAAGCCGCGAGGACGTGGACGTGCCGGGCCTCGTAAAAATCTTCGTTTATGCCGATGTCCCGGCCCTGGTGAGGCGTACCATGGAAGTGGATAAGGTGGATGAAAAAGAGGCTGCAAGACGTGTGAAGAAGATTAACAGAGAGCGCAAGGAGTATTACCGTTACTATACAGGCGGCCGCTGGGAGGACTGGACCAATTACGATCTGATCATCAATACCAGCAAATTCGATTTGGAGCAGACCGCGAAGCTTATTAAGGATTACATCAAGTTAAAAGGAATTGAACTGTAAGATGAACCGGAAAAGTGCGTTTCTAACGACTACGATGGGCGTCTGCCTCACAGCGATGATTTGCTGCGCGCTGTGGGGCAGCGCTTTTCCATGTATAAAGATAGGATATCAATTATTTCAGATTGACGGCAATGACATCTCCAGCCAGCTTTTGTTTGCCGGCTGCCGTTTTACCCTTGCAGGTGTGCTGACGATTTTCCTTGGCAGCCTGATGAACCGCCGTCCTCTAATCCCCCGGAAGACCTCCTGGATCCGGATCGCTAAGCTTTCCCTGTTCCAGACCGTCATCCAGTATCTCTTTTTCTATGTCGGCCTCGCCCACACGACAGGGGTGAAGGCCTCTATTATTGAGGCCTCCAACGTATTTGTAGCCATTCTCATAGCCAGCCTTATTTTCCGCCAGGAAAAGCTGGACAAACACAAGATCATCGGCTGCATCGCCGGCTTTGCCGGTGTCGTTTTAATCAACATCAACCAAGGCGGATTGGACATGAGCCTGTCCCTGACCGGAGAAGGCTTCATCCTGCTTTCGACCATCGCCTATGCGGTCTCCTCAGTCCTGATAAAAATCTATTCCCGGGAGGATAATCCGGTTATGCTGAGCGGCTGGCAGTTCCTGCTCGGTGGAATTATCATGATTCTCTGTGGATATCTCACCGGCGGAAGCGTGAGTGTGTGGACAGCGCCTTCCGTTTCCATGCTTTTTTACCTGGCTGCCGTCTCGGCAGTAGCGTATTCCCTCTGGGGAATCCTGCTGAAACTGAATCCAGTCTCCAAAGTCGCCGTCTTCGGCTTCATGAACCCGGTCTTCGGAGTGGTCCTCTCAGCCCTGTTCCTGGGCGAAGGACAACAGGCCTTCGGGCTGACCGCTATAGGGGCACTGGTCCTGGTCTGTATCGGGATCTATATTGTAAACAAACAGCAGTAGCAGCCAACCTCTAAAAAGCGCCCATGCTTCCGGCCCGCCCTTTCCCGGCTCAACTCTGCGGCGGCGTAACTTTCAATGATCCCACCGGAAAAAACACAATCTCAAGTATACTTACTTCTGGAGTACTCATAGTAGATCTTAGTAATCTCCTGCAATAGATCCGTATGCTCAAAATCCTTATGGTAAACCATATTGATCTCCCGCGTCATGCTCAGGTTCTCGATGGGCAGTCCGGTCATCTTTCCTTTCCGCAGTTCCGAGGCAAATGCGCTCTTTGCCAGAATCGACACTCCGAAGTCTCTTCGCACCAAATCCTTGATCGTGGCCACGTTATCCACCTCCAGAGTCACATTTAACTCATCGATAGAGACGTTATGGCTTTCCAGGTGGGAGATAAATAAGTTTCTGGTGGCAGAATCAGGCAGGCGGAGAATCAGACGCTGTTTTTTCAGCTCTTCCAGTGTCACAATGCTTTTCTTTGAGAGCGGATTGTGGTTGGATACTGCCAAGATCAGGGAATCCGTGTCCAGCATGACGGAATTAAAGTTATTATCCACGATCTTTCCCTCGACAATTGCCAGGTCCAGCTCGTAAGTTTTCAACTTATTATAAAGATTATTTATGGTGTCAGAAATAATAGTTATGCGGCAGCCTGCGTTCAGGCTGCTGTAACGTGCCAGAACCTCCACCATGATATTGCTCTCTGAGGTGTGGGTGATTCCGACGGACAGCCTGGTGATGTGACGCTTCTGATCGCCCAGACTCTGCTCCAGATTCTGGTAGAGTGTCTGGATTCTTTTGGCGTACTTTATCGCAATTTCCCCTTCCTGCGTCAGTTTCAGGGGGGCCTCCCCCCGAATGAAGAGCGTTGCACCCAGATCCTGTTCCAACTGCCGGATATGCTGGCTGACCGCCGGCTGCGTCAGGGAAAGCAGCTCGGCCGCCTTTGTAAAACTGCGTGTCTCATTAACCTTAATCAGGGTTTCCAGTTTGGAATCCATCATGAACATCACACCCCTATCATAAAAATTTATAGATACAATAGATACCATAATTTGCTATTATACATATGACTGCTATAATTGTACCATAGAAAGGAGAAAAATCATATAGTATCAACAATAATGGGGAAAAAGGGGATGTTTTTATGGAACTTTTATACAGTCAGATGGATGAATCTACAGCGGTACTCTGTTCGCTGTCTATCATACTGTTCGCGGGGTTTATTGTCACCAGAATTACGAAACGGCTGAAGCTGCCGAACGTCAGCGGCTATATCATAGCCGGAGTTTTGATCGGTCCGTGCTGCTTAAAGATGGTGCCGTCGGATATTCTGGGACATATGGGATTTATGAGTGATATCGCGCTGGCGTTTATCGCCTTCGGCGTTGGGAAATTTTTTAAGAAGGAAGTTATTAAGGAAGCAGGGATCAAGGTGATTATCATCACGATCTTCGAGGCGCTGGCGGCCGGTGTTCTCGTGACGATCAGCATGAGAATGATATTCGGAATGTCATGGAACTTCGCGCTGATTCTGGGGGCCATTGCCACGGCTACCGCTCCGGCCAGTACGATGATGACCATTCATCAGTACCATGCGAGAGGCGATTTTGTCAATGTCCTTCTGCAGGTGGTGGCTCTGGATGATGTGGTATGCCTTCTGACATTCAGTGCCGTAGTGGCGGTGGTCAATGCGAGAACCAGCGGCCATATCTCATTTACGGATGTGATGGTTCCCATCTTCTGGAATCTCATGGCACTGGTTCTCGGATTTTTATGCGGAGTTGTGCTGTCGAAGCTGCTGACACCGGCCAGGAGCAAGGATAACCGCCTGATTCTGGCGGTGGCGATGCTGCTGGGGATCTCGGGCATCTGCGCATTTTTTCAGCTTTCTCCCCTTCTGTCCTGCATGGTATTCGGTGCGACATATATGAACGTGACCAATAATAAGAAGCTGTTTAAGCAGGTGAACCATTTTACGCCGCCGGTCATGTCCATGTTCTTTATTATTTCCGGTATGAATTTAAATGTGACGGCGCTCCGGACGGCAGGAATCATAGGAGTCAGCTATTTCTTTATCCGTATCGTTGGAAAATACGCGGGTGCTTACATCGGATGCTCCATGACAGGAATGCCTGTAACCATGAAACGCTATATCGGCCTGGCGCTGATTCCACAGGCCGGCGTTGCCATCGGTCTTGCGTTCCTTGGACAGAGAATGCTTCCGGCAGAGATCGGAAGTCTGCTCCTGACCATCATCCTGTCATCCTCCGTGCTCTATGAGCTAATTGGCCCGGCGTGTGCGAAGATGTCGTTCTTCCTTTCGGGAACGATCAAGCGGGAAGTGATCCAGTCTGTGGAAGATTATCAGCCGGCCCACGCAGTGAAATAAAGAATAGAAAGTGTTGATGGCTGAAAAAGGAAGCTCGTGTATAACACATGAGTAAGTTCACGCGTTTGATATGATCGGGATGTAGTAAAATGGGCTGTTATCTGCTATGATATAAATCATTATAGAAGAAATGGGATTGCAGGTGAAAGAAAATCAGAACAGGGAGGCGGATTTATGATGGATTACAGCTCCGGAAACAAACGTGCGTGGGAATATAACGCTTACGAGTTTTGGCTTAAGGAAGAGGGGCATCCTTGTAAGAAGGCAGATAAAATCAGAGAGAATCCGGCCGCGATGCTGAAAAAGTATTCTGCGTATTTTGATACGTATGAAGGCAGAAAGATTGCCAATATCTGCGGTTCCTGCGGAACGATGATTTGCAGCGATTTTCACCCATTTACCAAGATTGCGGATATCCTGAATCTGGAACAGCCATCCATGAGCTACTTCTCGACTGCTGTTTTTGAGGGAGAGATGGCTCACGCACGTTTTTACGAAGACAGTGTCAGACAGAAGATGCCGCGATGCAGCTACAGGAAATACACTGTCAGCGAGATTATCAACGCCGTCATAAACAACAAGTTTATCCTGAAGAGATTTGATGAACATCCGGCCTGGGACAATCCTGATGTACCCGGAGAATTTACGATTACAGCAGACAGAGGTGTAAGATGAAAAGAGTAAAAATAACAGTTCTTCGAAAAGAATTTTATCCGGATTTTGCCGATGAATACTTAACGGAAGGCAGGGAGGCAGGGCCCTGTGCCCTGCTGAACGTGGGAGACAGCTTTGTCTTTGAGGGAGGCGCGCAGATGCCCGAGGGATTCTGTCCCTGGGCGTGGATTGACATTTACCACAGTGTCACAAGCTTAGCAGCAGGCGGGACGTATAAACCGTGGAACCGGAAAGACGGACAGACCATCGTCTGCTGTACGGATGGAATACGTCCCGTAGTGTTTCGCGTGGAAACCTTTGGCGAGAATGATGAGACAATAGAGTAAGAGGAAGGGGAGTGCCGTCTACATCGTCTTTGGACAAACGTACCGCGGCATTCCTTTACTGTGTTTCCCATATTCTATGGCCTCGGCAGGACAGCGGCAGATACAGGCCATACAGTGTGTACAGTTCTTACCCCATACCGGTTTTCCTGCTTCGAGCCGGATGTTGTTCAGCGGGCAGACTTTTATGCATTTTCCGCAGGATATACATGTGTCGGCAGCGGAAAACTTCTTTGCATGAACAAACGCAGGATAAAAAATATCATTTATAATACCGCTGTTTATCTTATCCTGAGCGGTCAAGGCAGGCTGTGGAATGGGCTCGCCTTTCTTTATCGTAAGAGCGGTTTTGTCAATCACAGCTTCAGACCGCTGGATGATGTCCAGTGCTTCCTTCTGTGTCGGTGTGGAAAACATCGCAATGTAGTTTTCCGGCATCTTGATCTGGGCACATCCCAGATAGTGAAACTTCCGCGCAGCACAAAGCTTTTCTAAGTATCTGCCTGCATTCCCGATACTGCCGCCGCAGGTCATCACAAAATAAATGTCCCTGTTCCCGGTCAGCGCCGCGTTTTCCAGCCATTCCTGTACGATGCGCGGAATCCGCCATGCATAAGTAGGGACGACGACCACCCACGGGCTGTCTGAGTGTATTTCTGAATAATCGTGGTTTCGGATTCTTTCAAACAAATTGAGGACCTCGTCCCGGAGCTCTCTGCCAATTCTCTTTGCAGTGTATTCGCTGTTTCCTGTCCCTGAAAAATATAAGATCATAGTAATCACCTTTCGCCTTGTTTTTTATAGCTGCGAACTGATATGACGTATGCTCGCATAAATGAGGTTGATCAAATCAGCAATCTCTTTCCATTGCGTTCCGTCTACACTTAAATAGTAGTAGTTCTTCGTCCCCTCTTTCCGCATTGCAACAATCCCGGATTCCTTTAATATTTGCAGATGGTGGGATACGGAGGGTCTTGTAAGATGTGCTTTCTCTGCAATTTCACCGACTCGGATTCCGGACAGATCGCTTTCCAACAGCACCAGCAGGATCAGCTGTCTTGTTTCATCGCCAATGGCGGTAAATGCGTTTCTGCATTTCTGAAAGCCATGAACGATTTCTAACAGGTTCTCATCACATTCTTTTGCCATTACCGGCCTCCTTATCGATAGCTGACGTCTAATTTTTCACGCGGTGCAGAACGGAGAAATTTAACGGCCGGGTAACCCATTACCAGGGTCATGGCGGCTCGTTTTCCTTTTGGTATGTTCAGCGCCTTTTTTATTTTGTGCGAAGCATTAACCGCCGTTGTGAAAAATCCGCTGAATAGTACGCCGAGACCATTAGCCTCCGCGACAAATTCCATATTCTGTGCTGCGAGAATACCGTTTGTTTTTTCTTTTGCCAAAATAACAATGACAACAGGCGCGTTGAAAAAGAAGAAGTTATCATCAATCTTATTATTTCTTGCCATGGGACTGAACAAATCTGCTAATGGCTTTAACTTCCGAAAGAGGCTGACCGCCATTTGCTCGATACGATTTTTTTCACGATCTAGCACGATAAAGGATACATCCTGCATATTCTTCGCTGTATGCGTAAGTCTGCCCGCTTCCAAAATCTGGCTGATTACTTCACTGGGAATTTCTTCCTGCTTAAATTGCCGGATGGTCCGGCGGAAACGGATAACATTTAACACATCGTCCGGATTCAGACGGTTCTCTTCCTTTTTTACGATCTGTTCCACAGAATAATTGGTGATGGAAATGGCTTCCTTTGGACAGACTGCGCTGCATTGTCCGCACATGAGGCAGTGATCGGATAATGTTTTTGCTTTTTTATAATTGATGATAATATTATGTGCAGCGCATACTTTCGCGCAAACACCGCAGCCAATACATTTTGTTGAATCAATCGATACCTGATGTCCTTCCATATTTCAGACTCCTTTCATTAAAGTTCATGAACCATTATAACGAACAGGAGCATGCAATACAACATCGGTAAAGAAATTCATTACCGATAATCGTTACGGAGGGGGATATCCCGTTGCAGATACTTCGCCGTAATGCTTTTCCCGCGCAGCCTCATCTCCTCCGGTGTTCCCTCAAACATAACGCGTCCGCCGGAATCTCCGCCATCGGGGCCGAGATCAATGACCCAGTCGCTGTTTTCAATCAGCTGCTGGTTGTGTTCCACGACGACCACGGTGTTTCCGGCATCAGCAAGGCGGTCCAGGAGTATGAGGAAATGTTCGATATCTCTTGGATGAAGGCCGGTTGTGGGCTCATCCAGCAGATAGAGGTTCCGCCCGTTTAAACGGCACTCGGTCAGCTCTCTTGCGAGCTTCAGCCGCTGTCCCTCGCCGCCCGACAGCGTGGTGAGAGACTGGCCCAGCTGGAGGTAGCCCAGACCCACCTCCTGAAGAAGTTCCAGGATTCCGGTAATCTTCGGGCAGTCACAAAATACGGAGAGTGCCTCTGTTACGGAGAGATCCAGCACGTCTTTGACGGACAGGCCTTTATACGTTACGGCCAGGACTTCCGGACGGAACCGGTTACCGCCGCAGATCGGGCAGACGACGGTGGTGTTGGCGAAAAACAGCATGGAATTATCGACATAACCCAGGCCTTCGCAGTTTTCACATCTGCCGCCTGACGTATTAAAGGAGAAATGCCTGGCCGTCAGTCCTGCGGATGCTGCGCCGTCAGTCCGGGCGAAAACGGAACGGATCTCCCAGTAGACACCGGAAAAGGTTGCTACATTGGAGCGCTTCATTCTGGTGACAGAGGATTGTCCAATCTCCACAATCCGGTCGAAACGCTCCAGCCCTGACACGCGGTTTTGTTCTGTACTTTGATTTCCCTTTGCCAGTACTTCAAAGATCAGTGTGGATTTTCCGGAACCAGAGGGACCTGTGACGGAAACGAGGCACTCGGTCGGAATGTCGACGGAAATATGCTGAAGATTGTATTTTTCCGCATTGGAAACCGATATCGTGCCTTTGGGGCTTCGAAACGTAGTCCGGCCAGGGTGGGGAGCGGCGAGGTAAGATCCTGTCACTGAATGGGGCTGCTTCATGATTTCTTTCAGAGTCCCGGCGGCAATGACCTCCCCGCCGTGTATTCCGGCTCCGGGGCCCATGTCGATGATGTAGTCCGCGGACGCCATGACATCGACGTCGTGCTCGATGATGAGGACGGTGTTGCCCAAATCCCTCAGATTCTTCAGAACGGCCATCATTCCGGCAGTATCCTTCGGATGAAGTCCGGCGGTCGGTTCATCCAGAATATAGATGATTCCGGATAAATCGGAATCCAGCGTGGCGGCGAGACGCAGCCGCTGCAGTTCTCCGCCTGACAAGGTGATGACCTGGCGGTCCAGCGTGAGATAGCCCAGCCCCACCCGGATAAAACGGTTTAATTTAGTCTCAATATCCAGCAGATAAGCGTTTACCAGTTCCAGACAGCGTTCAGTCAGAGACGCCCGGAGTTCACCGATCCAACGATACAGCCGCTCAAAGGAAAAGGCGGACAGCTGAGGCAGACGCAGGTTGTGAACCGTTACATTGCGGCTCAGTTCGCACAGCCGCTCTCCTCCGCAGTCCGGGCATTCGATTACGTCGAAGTATGGGTCCAGAATTCCGGCATCTCCATTCTTTTCGGACAGACGCCGGAGAAGAATAGGGAAGACTCCTTCAAACTTTCCGGCCGCTGTCGTCCTGGGCGGTTTGAGATCAGGATAGGCCTGTTTGATCAGGGGACTTTCAACTCCTTCATATAAAAGCGCCTTTTGGAGCTCATGCATCTGATTGACCGGAATATTGGAGCCATCGGGAAGTCCATAATATTGAAACGCGCGGTAGAGGATGGAGGTCTGGTAGACTCCATACTGCTTTTCCCAGCAGCGTACCGCCCCCTGCTCCAGAGACAGCGATTCGTCGACGGTGGCCGCCTTTTTGATGGCGTGAATCCGCCCCAGCCCCTCGCAGGTGGGACAGGCTCCTTCTTTCGTATTGAAGGAGAAGAAGGTGCGGGTAATTTTGTCCATCCGCCTGCCGCATTGGCAGCAGTCCATATAGACGTGGAAATCCTGTCCGATCTTTTCTGTCGTCTCCTTACAGTCGGCGGCTGAGATGGTCTCCCCGCAGAAGGGACACGTCCGGATTCCCAGCTTTTCGTAGATCATGCGCAGATCGGTGTAGACATCCGTCACAGTTCCGGCGGTGGAGCGCGGATTTTTATTACTGTCTGTCTGGGAAATTACAATCGCAGGCGACACGCCCTGTATGCGTTCCACCTTCGGCTTCTGAATGCCCTGTAATGACATGGCTTCCAGGTACTGTCTCTGACATTCCTGAAACAGGACGTCGATGAGCAGTGTGGACTTGCCGGAGCCGGAGACACCGGTGAATACGACAAGCTTGTTTTTCGGTATTTCCAGGGAAATGTGTTTGAGGCTGCCCTCATACGCACCGGTTATTTTAATGACTGACATGGATACCGCCTTTCTGCCCTGTTTCATCCGTGAGACAGCTTTGCCGATGATGGATGAAGGCTCCTTTCAATTTATCAGTGTGTGTTGATTCGATGATGTTATTCAGAAATTGGATATCATAATTATAGCAAGCGGAGAGGGGGGTGGCAAGAGAACGCGGCTGTCACGATGGAAAATATAAATAGAAAATTGATAATAATTATGAAAAACCCCTTGACAGTTCATACTGTAACTAATATAATTACAGTATGAACTGTATCTGAAAAAATAACAGTAGTTACAGAAGAGGGAAAGGAGCAGCAACGATGGATATCATGACAATTAATAAAGATAATTTTGACAAAGAGGTACTTCAGGCAGAAAAACCGGTGGTTCTGGATTTCTGGGCGCCGTGGTGCGGTTACTGCCGCAGACTGGGACCGGTGGTGGAACGTCTGGCGGCACAGTATGAAGGAAAGCTTCTGGTGGGCAAGGTTGATATCGATGAGAGTCCGGAACTGGAGGAGAAGCACGAGATCGAGACGATCCCGACACTGATCGTATATCAGGGCGGTAAGGCGAGCGAGCCTCTCATCAACCCGGGTTCCATGACAGAGATTGAGGACTGGCTGAAAGAGAACGGCGCGGTTTAAAACGAAACAATAACTGTTCGCAAGAGGAGAATACGATATGAACGATAAAATATATGACGTTGTCATCATTGGCGGAGGTCCTGGCGGCTACAGTGCGGCGCTTTACTGCGCAAGAAGCGGCATGTCGGTCCTGGTGCTGGAAAAGCTGTCGCCGGGCGGTCAGATGGCGACTACCGGCCAGGTAGATAATTATCCTGGATTTGAAGACGGAATCGACGGCTTCGAGCTGGGAGAAAAGATGAAAAAGGGCGCCGACCGTTTCGGTGCGGAGACTTCTTTTGACGAGGTGATCCGTGTGGATCTTCAGGCCGAGCCGAAGAAGATCACGACTACAGGCGGTGAGCTTCTCACAAAGACGGTGGTGATCGCCACCGGCGCTTCACCGAGAGAACTGGGACTGCCGGAAGAGAAGAAGCTGCGCGGCCGAGGAGTGGCATACTGCGCGGTATGCGACGGAATGCGGTATAAGGACAAGACTGTCGTGGTATCCGGCGGCGGCAACAGCGCGGCGGAGGATGCGTTATTCCTGGCAAAGATCTGTAAGAAAGTATATCTCGTTCACCGGAGAGACGCACTGCGCGCCTCCATGGTATACCAGAATGCGCTTAAGGACAGCCCGGTCGAGTTTTTGTGGAACAGCCGTATTGAAGAGATTCTCCACGAGAAGAAGGTGACGGGAGTCCGCCTGGCCGATGTGAAGACGGGGGAAGAGAGGGAGATCGCCTGCGACGGTGTCTTCGTAGCAATTGGCCGAGTGCCTGACACCGCAGTTTTTGAAGGACAGGTGGAGAGAAATGAACAGGGATATCTCATCGCAGACGAGACGACCAGGACGAACGTACCGGGGGTATTTGCGGTCGGCGATGTGAGAACAAAACCGCTGCGCCAGATCGTTACAGCCGCTTCGGATGGAGCTGTAGCCTCTAAGTTTATTGAAGAATTTATTCAGAAATAAATAAAAAGAACACCAGAGGTCATCAAAGATGATTTCTGGTGTTCTTTTAGAGAACGGAGACGGTGGGATTCGAACCCACGTGCCGGTTACCCGACAACCGCATTTCGAGTGCGGCTCGTTACAACCACTTCGATACGTCTCCAGAGCATTCAGATCGTCCGGCCATATGTGCCCGCCGAAACCCGAACTTCTACATTATACACGATAAATCATTATTTGTGTAGTCCTTTCTCGTAAAAAAATGAAAGAATTTCTCATTTTTTTATGTATGGAAAGTCCAAAACCGGGAAAGATTAGAAAAGAACATAAAATATTACAACATTTCGTAAAAATATTTTATTTTATTCTGTCGAAATAAGGAGTAAAATAAGATCATCAAACAGAGAGGGAGGTGCTCCAAATGAAAAACATGTTTTATACATTTTCAACCGTAGAAGAAATGGTTGCGTTCGTAAACAAAGCGGAAGCCTGTGATTTCGATGTTGACATCTGTTACAATCATCTTGTAATCGATGGAAAATCACTGATGGGCGTTATGAACGTGGGCCTTGGAAAATCGGTGGAAATCGTATGCCACAGCACGGCATTTTCCCCGGAATCGTTAATCGGAAAAGTGGCGTAAGCCCAATTGCGGGAAAGAACCCGGATATTGCAGTAAAAACATGACTGGTGTGCAAATGACAAGCCCCGGTTTTATCTCCTGAATTCCTGAGAAGAGTCTCCTGGGAAAAGAAGATAAAACCGGGGTTTTTATTTGTCTTTTAACGCGCCGGTGCTGCCGACTTCATATCCGTCGGGGGTCTCCGCGTTCTTCAGCATGATCCCGTCTTCGCCGCAGTAATACCAGGTACCCTGCCATGGAATCCATCCGTTCTTCCGGTATCCGGAGTGATCGAAATAGTACCACTCCCCGCCGATGGATTCCCAGCCGTCCGTGGTCCACGTTCCGTCCGGGTGCTCAAACCACCATCCCGTGTCGTCGGAATTCCATTCTCCCACGGCTCGGCCGGGGGAGGAGACGGTACCGGGACCGTACGTGCTTTTCGTCCCGTTCTCCAGCACGGCTGCCTCGGAAGCGCTGATCTCCCAGGTCTCGGAAGTCATCCATTCACTTCGGTTTAATGAGTCGTCAACGAAACGGACGCTGAAGCTGTAGCTGCCTTTTCCCGCTATCTTATCGGATAAACGGCAGTAATTGGTGTAGGTGGTCACCATGGCGCCCACAGGCTGACCGTCTTTTAACAGCTGAACCTGATAATAGCGGGCGTTGCTGTCGTCGTTCCAGAGTGCGGTGAAGGCCCCTTTATCCCAGGAAAGTCCGGTTAGAACGACCGCCGCTTCCGGGTCGGAGAGCGCATTTAAACGGACCGTCACATGCAGAACAGACTGGGATTCGAGAAATTCCGCCCGGTCGAATACGGCGCCGGCTCCGGTTAAACGGAACGCCTCTCCCTGTGCGGAAGAAAAATAATACCCGCTTTCCGCGCGGAGGGAAATCATGATTTCCGGCGATACTCCAGCTGTCCACGCCGAATCCGGCTGATTGACAATCTTCGTGTTGACGATCCGGCAGTGTGATGCGTAGTAGGGATCATTGACCGTGACGTATACTTCTCCGCCCGTTTTCCCCGCTGTTATGGAGGAGGAAAAACTGAGGGGAATCTTATCGATCTTTTCTTTCTCTTTGGCAAAGGCCGGAAGAGAGAGAAGGATGGAGAGGAGGCATGCGGCAAGGAGCAGCCCGGTCCATCGATGTGTGTATTGCTTCATAAATCTCACCACTTTCTTTTTCATATCCATATCATAATACTTTTTTTGAGGGAATATGTGGCCAAATTGTGAACAATTTCCTTGCTATCTGAAGATCATCGCGTTATAATCAAATACTGTCAATAGATAAATTAACACGTTTTTAACGAAAGGATTGGAATGTTAAAAGAGAGTAAAGAGGGGGAACGTAAGATGCGGTCGGAGAATACGGTTACCAATACGATTAACCGTTACCGGAGTTTTCGTTATGCACTGATACTGGAAGGGGTTGCCGTGGGCGCCATTTCAGGAGTTGTGGTGGTGGCATTCCGTTACCTGCTGGGATACGCGGAAATACTCCTGAATTCCGTTTTGAATTATGGAAGGACCCATACCTGGTTTGTGCCGGTGTGGTTTGTGGTGCTTGCTGTGGCGGCCATTATCGTGGCGATGCTTCTGAAATGGGATTCGCTCATATCGGGCAGCGGTATTCCTCAGGTGGAAGGCGAGATCATGGGCGAGATCGACGAATGCTGGTGGCGGGTCCTGCTGGCTAAGCTGGCAGGCGGCTTAATCGGTCTGGGATGCGGCCTGTCTCTCGGACGCGAGGGCCCCAGCATCCAGCTGGGCGCTATGGCGGCCAAGGGATTTTCCAGGATTACGAAGCGGGTGAAGACGGAGGAAAAGCTTCTTATGACATGCGGTGCGAGCGCCGGTTTATCTGCCGCGTTTAACGCGCCGATTGCGGGCGTGCTGTTCTCCTTAGAGGAGATACATAAGCATTTTTCACCGGAGATCCTTCTGTCATCCATGGCGGCATCGATTACGTCAGACTTTGTTTCCAGAAATGTATTCGGCTTGAAACCGGTCTTTACTTTTCATATTACTCATATGATGCCGTTAGGTACATACGGCCATGTGCTTATTCTGGGAGCCATCATCGGGCTGATGGGCGTGGTCTATAACACCTGCCTGTCCAAATCCCAGGACATGTATCAGAAGGTTCCGGGACAGACGATGCGGCTGCTGATCCCATTTATGCTGGCCGGGGTGTTCGGATTCCTTTATCCGTCCGTTCTGGGCGGCGGTCATTCCCTGGTGGAGGTGCTCTCCTCCGGAGAAATGGTGATGGGCTCCCTGTGTCTGCTGTTTGTGCTGAAATTCGTATTTTCCATGGTGAGCTTCGGTTCCGGAGCGCCGGGAGGTATCTTCCTGCCCCTTCTCGTCATGGGAGCCGTGATCGGAGGCATCTACTTCAACGCGGTGGGAATGGTAAGCGGTTCTTTAGACGGGCTTTTAGGCAACTTCATCATCCTGGGTATGGCCGGTTACTTCTCCGCCATTGTCCGCGCGCCGATTACGGGAATTATCTTAATCAGTGAGATGACGGGGTCCTTCTCCCATCTGCTTACGCTGTCCATGGTGTCCCTGGCTGCGTATCTGGTGCCGGATATCATGCGGTGTGCGCCGGTTTACGACCAGCTGCTTCACCGTCTGCTGGCGAAGCAGAATCCGGATAAGAAGGCGGTTCTGACCGGAGAAAAGGTGCTGGTGGAAGGCATGATCTTCCATGGAAGCGCGGCGGAGAGCATGAAGGTATCGGAGATTGCGTGGCCGAAGACGTGTCTCGTCGTCTCCCTGATGAGGGGCGAGGCGGAATTTGTGCCTAGAGGCGATACGAAGCTGCTTGCCGGCGATAAAATTGTCGTGCTCTGTGACGAGACTGCGGAGGGCCAGCTGCACCGGACGCTGCAGGAGTTCTGCGAGACGGTGAAAATGCAGTAAGTGAAATGAAATCCATTTGCAAAACATGCGGTGGATTCCGGAGTATTTAAGATTCCGGAATCCGCCGCTTTTTGTATGCCATCGGACGAACGGGCATACAGCAGCGCAAATTTTTGTAAATTTTTTTTGCAAATGTTCTATCTTTTCATTTCCCGTAAACTGGATTATTATAAGGCATGTAAGGAACAAACAAATTCTTCCAGGCCTGGAACAAAGGAATTTTTAATAACCGGCAGAAGCCGGCAGGAGGTTTGCAATGAGTAAATTAATTAATAAGAACTGCATCGTATTTGACATTGACGCGGCGGAAAAAAAGGACGTAATAAGCGTTCTGGTGAAGGAACTGGACGAAGCCGGAAAGATCACGAATCAGGAAGAGTTTTTCGAGGACGTGCTGGCGAGGGAAGCCATCGCACCGACCTACGTGGGCTTCGACATGGGGCTTCCGCACGGTAAGACGGATCACGTTCTGGAAGCGAGCGTGGCATTTGCGAGAACAGCAAGGCCGGTGGTCTGGAACGAAGAGACCGGGGAGACGGCGGATCTGATCATTCTCATCGCAGTGCCGCTTTCTGAGGCGGGAGATACACATATGAAGATCCTGGCGAATTTATCAAGACAGCTGATGCATGAGGAATTCAGAGAATCCTTGAGAAGCAGCACGAAGGATCAGGTATTTGACATCTTAACGGAAGTATTGGAGGGGTAAGAACATGAAAGAACAAATCAAGATTTTAAAGAAGCACATTCTGACTGGTACGTCTCACATGATTCCGTTTATTGTAGCCGGCGGTATTCTGTTCTCCATCTCAGTTATGTTAAATCCGGCGGGAGCGGCAACTCCTACCGAGGGCTGGCTGGCAGGTCTTGCGCAGATCGGCCTCGGCGGCCTGACACTGTTCGTTCCGGTTCTGGGCGGCTATATCGCGTACTCGATCGCGGATAAACCCGGTCTGGCCCCTGGTATGATCGGAGCCTATCTTGCCAATTCCATGGGCGCCGGCTTCCTCGGCGGTATGGCTGCCGGTCTGATTGCCGGTGTTGTGGTAAAACAGTTGAAGAAGATTAAGCTTCCGATTTCTTTAAAGACACTGGGCTCCATTTTCATTTACCCGCTGCTTGGAACCTTTATCACAGGCGGTATCATCGTATGGGGGATCGGCACACCGATCGCATTTATCATGCAGTCCTTAACCTCCTGGCTTTCCGGTCTCGGCGATGTGGGCAGAGTTCCGTTAGCAACGATTCTCGGCGCCATGACCGCATTTGACATGGGCGGCCCGATCAATAAAGTGGCAACCTTATTTGCACAGACACAGGTTGATACGCTTCCATATCTGATGGGCGGTGTCGGTGTGGCGATCTGTACGCCTCCGATCGGCATGGGTATCGCAACCCTGCTGGCTCCGAAGAAGTACAATGCAGAAGAAAAAGAAGCAGGCAAGGCAGCTATACTGATGGGATGCGTGGGAATCACAGAAGGTGCGATTCCATTTGCAGCCAATGACCCGTTACGTGTTATTCCGTCCCTGATTGTGGGTGCAGTCGTCGGCAACATCATTCCTTTCTTAACCGGTGTGTTAAACCATGCGCCATGGGGCGGAATCATCGTACTTCCGGTTGTTGAGGGACGAATCTGGTATATCATTTCCGTATTAGCCGGTGGATTTGTAACTGCAATTATGGTAAACTTATTAAAGAAAAACAATACTGACGATTCCGCGGTCAAAGCAGCGGCAGAAGACGACGGACTCGATGAGATCACATTTGACGAATTATAATAGGAAAATTTCAAGGAGGATATTACAATGAAGGTAGTAGGAATTACATCTTGCCCATCAGGCGTGGCACATACATATATGGCAGCGGAAGCGTTAAAGCTTTCCGGACAGAAACTGGGAATTGACGTAATCATCGAGACACAGGGCGGAGCCGGTGTGGAGAATCAGTTAAAGCAGAAGGATATCGACGAGGCGGCCTGCGTGATTCTGGTCAATGACGTGGCTCTGGAAGGGCTGGACCGTTTTAAAGGAAAAAAAGTTCTGAAGATGGGAGTGTCCGATTTAATTAAGAAATCAGACGCCGTTATGAAAAAGATTCAGGATACATTTCAGTAATGCATACAGGGGAGCATGATCATATATAACGTGAGAGACAGGACAAAGAGGAGATGGGGAGTATCTCCTCAGGGCGTGTTCGAAAATTCATATCTGTCAGATGTGACGCATATCTGGCAGAAATGAATTTTTAAACACGCCCTGGTTCTGTTATCTGTGTTTAGAGAGAAGAAGAGCGGCGGGGCCGCGCAGGGGAAAAGACTATGTTTAACGGAAGAATGCTGAATATCATCCGTCATTTGAAAACGCAGGGCGAATCCACCTATAAGGAGATGGCGAAGGAGCTGGGGGTGTCGGAGCGGAGCGTGCGCTACGATGTGGACCGGATCAACGACATTTTATCGCTGGAGCACCTGCCTGAAATCGAAAAACATTCTAAGGGAGTGCTGAAATATCCGGCAAATCTGGATTTAAAGGGATTAGAGGATGGCAACGAGGTCGTCTACACGAGCAGGGAGCGCATGTCCATCCTGCTGCTGATTCTGATGATACGAAATGAGGATTTAAAGATCAACCAGCTGAGCGAACAGTTTGGCGTCTCCAGATCTACTGTGAAAAATGATATGGCTGCACTGGATGAGGAGCTGAAGAAAGACGAGATGGGAATTGGCTATTCTGGTCATTTCTATCTGGCCGGACCAAAGCTTAAGAGAACCACTCTGATGAACCAGGAGTTCAGGAAGTATATCGATTATCTGATCAATCCATTTACTAACTATAATTCCTATGAGTTTTACTGTATCCATATCATACACAAGGCGTTTGAGGGCGTGTCGATCGCCAATGTGGTGATGGTGGTCGACGGGCTTTTGGAGGAACTGGGCTGTACGCTGACCAGCAGTTCCTATCTCTGGTATATGTCCAATATCGTGGTCCTGGTATGGTTCATTCTCCACGACAAGGAATATCCTCTCGACATCACGGTGATGCCGGAGTTTGACCCGGAAGTCTACGGCCAGTTTGCGAAAAAGCTGGAGGAAATCATCGGGAGGCCCGTGTCGGAGAATCACGTGTGCATGATGGCGAAGATGTATGACTTTACCAATAAAATGGCGGGAGGCAGTGCGGATGTAGACCCGGTTCACGCGCAGTCGGTGACATTTTCCCTGATCTCCGCCATGTCAAAGCGTCTCGATATGCCGTTTGATAAGGATAAGACGCTGGCGGAAGGGCTTTTAAACCATATGATTCCTTTGATTCAGCGCGTCAGAAACCACGTGGAAATGGGTGACAATATGATTTCCCTGTTGGGGCCGGAGGAGCGGAAGCTGTACGCGGTGATGACTTCCGTCTGCAGGGAGATCGATACGCTGGAAGATATTACAAATGAGGACGAGATTGTCTATTTGACGGTCTGTTTCATGGCCAGCATTAAACGGATGAAGAGCGCGCCCTATAAGAGAGTGCTCCTGGTCTGCGGCCATGGCTACGGCACCACTACCATGCTTAAGGAGTCTCTGCTCAGCGAGTACCAGATTCATATTATGGATACGATTCCCATCTATAAACTGTCTTCCTACCCAGACTGGGCCGGCATCGACTATGTACTTTCGACCATCAGGCTGAACAACAGCCTCCCGAGACCGTGCATTATGGTAAATCCTATCCTGCGTCCGGAGGATAAAACGGCCATCGAGCAGCTGGATATTCCCAGGAAAACCATACTTTCCGGATACTATTCCATTGAGGAAAAGCTGGGCTTCCTCGACGCGGCCACCAGGGCGAGAGTGATGGAGGTCATCGAGCGGGAGCTTGGATACCAGACAGTAAAAGCGGTGCACAATCCCAAGAGCTTCAGCAGTTTCTTAAAGTTTGACTGTATCCGGCTGGTGACGGAGGAATACGAATGGAGGGCCGCGGTGCGGGCGAGTGCGGCATTGTTGGAAAAAAGAGGATTTATAGATAGCACTTATACAGATAATATGATAGAATTCATAGAAGAACAGGGATTTTACGCGGTATCGGACGATTCCTTCGCACTTTTGCATGGAAAAGGGGTGGAGGGGATCCATCAGACCGGCTTAAGCCTGCTGGTCAGCCAGCAGCCGGTTCACTTTGGGGACAAGAAGGCGAAGGTCATCCTGTGCCTGGCAAGCCGGGACTCGAAAGAGCATATTCCGGCGGTCGTGACGCTGATGCGTATGGTGAAGACCACGCCGCTTATCCATGATCTGGAGCAGTGCTCCAATGAGGAAGAGATTTATCAGACAATATTGAATTGTGAATTCGAAGTACTGTAGAGAAAGGTTACTGTTCACGGTTCGCTGACCACTTCCGCCGTCCGGTCTGCCCGGTTGGTTCGCGCCCCGTTTTCAGCTCCGGTTTCGGGCATAAGTGGTTCTAAACGTGCAGGATTTTTCTAAAAACCAGTGAAAATGCCCAAACTCGCTGACGCTCAAACAAGTGGGCATTTCCCCTGAACGAAAAATTCTGCGCGTTAAGAACCGCTAATACCCTGCAAAGTCACAGAAAACGGGGCGCGAACCAACCGGGCAGACCGGACGGCAGAAGTGGTCAGCGGACCCTGAACAGTAACAGAGAAAGGCAGGAATCATGACGACCAGGATCAGACAAAACTACAAACATACCTTAAACGCCTGCTATATCGGTTATATTACCCAGGCCATTGTAAACAATTTCGCACCGCTGCTGTTTTTGACATTTCAGAGAAGCTTTGGGATATCTCTGGCAAAGATATCGTTCCTGGTTACTGTAAATTTTGGCGTTCAGCTGCTTGTGGATTTTCTGGCTGCCCATTTTGTGGACCGCATCGGGTACCGGATCTGTATGGTGGGAGCCCATTTGCTGGCCGCGGCGGGGCTGATCGGAATGGCATTCCTGCCCAGGCTCATGACGGACAGTTATCCCGGGCTGATGGCGTCGATTATCCTCTATGCCATCGGAGGCGGTCTGCTTGAGGTTTTGGTGAGCCCGATCGTGGAGGCGTGCCCGACGGAGAAGAAGGAAGCGGCCATGAGTCTGCTGCACTCCTTCTATTGTTGGGGACATATGGGGGTAGTGATTCTCTCGACTGCGTTCTTTTTCATATTTGGCATCGATAAATGGCAGATGCTGGCTGTGATCTGGGCTGCCGTGCCGCTGGCAAATGCGCTGTATTTTATGGTTGTGCCGATTCGTACGCTGGCGGAAGAGGAGGAAGGCCTATCGATCCGGACGCTCTCCGGGAGGACGGTATTCTGGATTCTCATGGTGTTGATGATCTGTGCGGGGGCCAGTGAGCAGGCGGTGAGCCAGTGGGCGTCCGCGTTTGCCGAGTCGGCTCTGCACGTGTCGAAGAGTATCGGTGACCTGGCGGGACCGTGTGCGTTCGCTTTTTTCATGGGAACCTCCCGTGTGGTTTCTGCTAAATTCAGCGAGAAGCTTTCGCTGGAGAAGATCATGCTGGGAAGCGCGGGACTCTGTGCAGTGAGTTATCTTATGATTTCCCTGTCGCCGTGGCCTGTTTTAAGCCTGGCCGGCTGCGCCCTGTGCGGATTCGCGGTAGGAGCGCTCTGGCCCTCAACCTTCAGCCTTGCAATGAAGAAGATTCCGGGCGGCGGAACCGCCATGTTCGCGCTGTTTGCGCTGGCCGGCGATATTGGCTGCGCAGGCGGACCACTGCTGGTAGGCCGTATCTCCGGCATGTTCGGAGACGATCTGCGTACCGGCATTCTCGCGGCGCTGGTCTTCCCTGTACTGCTGATCCTGGGAGTTATTGCGTCTGGAAAGACGAGAGAAGGGACGAATAAGGAAAATGCGGTTTCAGAGATTGGCTGAGGGGTCAGATTGAAAAAGGAATGAGTATAAGAACTCTGATAGAGAGTGTAAACTATAACAGAGCCGGACTGCGTATGGAGGTATTAATGCCAATGCGCTGACCGGCTCTGATTCTGTTTTACGAAATGGTTGTTTTACAGAGATTCATCGGTATATCAGAAACAAATTATTAATTTTAGCGGACCGTGAGTTCATCTGGCTTGTGTTATGAAGCTCTTCGCATTTTATATATTACCATGGTGAGCGTCCCTTCGGAGGCGGTTACCGGACTGTTAAATGTTAAGCTGAAGGCAGTCTCGGCAGGAACCTCAATGATAAACGATACGGAACCGAAGGCACTAGAGCGCCCGGAGTTCGTCATAAAGTAGATTCCGTATTCAATGTGAGGAGCGCCGTTGTAGAATGGTGTAATTTGCATATAGCCTGAATCTGAAAGCAGCGCGGATACCTCATAAAAAATGGTATATATTCCGGGTGCCAGAGTTACATGAGTTGGATCTGACAGTACTATATTGCCTGTTGTATCGGCAACGCCGATACCCATGGGAATCAGTGAGGCATTAGTGAATACTGCGGCAAAATTGATAAAAGATGCAAATATATCATCGGGGACGGGACCAGTAGCGCCAGTCGGGCCAGTGTTTCCAGTCGGGCCAGTAGGACCGGTAGGACCAATAAGGCCAGTAGCACCAGTAGGACCAATAAGGCCAGTAGGACCGGTAGGACCGGTAGGACCAATAAGGCCTGTAGCACCAGTAGGGCCGGTAAGACCGGTAGGCCCAGTAACTCCAGTCGGCCCAGTAGGACCAGCAAGGCCAGTAGCGCCAGTAGGGCCAGTAACACCAATAGGCCCAGTAGGACCGGGATTACCAGTCGGCCCAGTAGCGCCAGTAAGACCAGTAGCGCCGGTAGGCCCGGGATCACCAGTAAGTCCAGTAGGACCAGTCGGTCCAGTAGGGCCAGTCGGTCCAGTCGGTCCAGTAGCGCCAGTAAGTCCGGCAGCGCCGGTCGGGCCAGTAGCACCAATAGGCCCGGTAGGTCCGGGATTACCAGTAAGTCCGGTAGGGCCAGTAGGCCCGGGGTCACCAGTAAGTCCGGTAGGGCCAGTAGGCCCGGGATCACCAGTAAGTCCAGTAGGGCCAGCAGGACCGGTAGCGCCAGTAAGTCCGGCAGCGCCGGTCGGGCCAGTAACACCAATAGGCCCGGTAGGCCCCGTAACCCCAGTAACTCCGGTCGGTCCGGTGGCTCCGGTAGGCCCGGTAGCTCCAGTCAGCCCCATAGTTCCGGTAACTCCGGTCGGTCCGGTAACTCCGGTCGGTCCGGTAACTCCGGTAGGCCCGGTAGCTCCAGTCAGCCCCATAGCTCCGGTAACTCCGGTCGGTCCGGTAACTCCGGTCGGTCCGGTAACTCCGGTCGGTCCAGTGGCTCCGGTAACTCCGGTCGGTCCAGTAACTCCGGTCGGTCCGGTAACTCCGGTCGGTCCAGTGGCTCCGGTAACTCCGGTCGGTCCAGTGGCTCCGGTCGCCCCAGTAATTCCCTGAGGGCCTGTCACCCCAGTGGGCCCCATTGGTCCAGCAGGTCCAGTATTCCCCATTCCTCCTGTCGGTCCTGTCGGACCAGCAGACCCAGTAACTCCGGTCGCCCCAGTAGGGCCAGTTGCTCCGGTAGGCCCGGTAGCCCCTGTCGGTCCGACCCTGCATGGGCATGGCTCCGGAGCGGGGCCGGGGCAGCAGCCAGGGCAGGGGGGACAACAGCCTGGGCATCGGCATTGATATTGTTTATTATATGAATTCATGATCATTATCCTTTCAAATTAAATACAGTTACACTATCATTATATACACAGGAAGGGAATGTTGTTTTTATATGTTACAAAGCAATAAGAAATTCCGGAGAAATTTGTAATAAAAGTTTAATAGTATGATTGTTGACATTTTGGGCCTTCACGCCTTACACTTATGTAAAAGAAAACGGGGGCGAGGTGAGCCGGTACAAATGAATCAGGATAATGAAAGATACGAAGATCTTGAGATGCGGAGACGTTCCAGGATACGAAGACAGAAAAGAATGAAACGGCAGCGCCGGAGAGCGAGAATTTTATTTGGCCTCTTTTCCGCATTTTTGGCTCTTTTGACCGGAGCCGTTCTGGGAGCACTTAGTCTGTATATGGAAGGCCGGATAGAACGCAGAACTATCGATCTGAGCGCCCTTGTCGCTCCTGACTGGATTACGCAGGATTTCTTCGAAGTAAATCCGTATTCCAGGCCGGGAACAAAGATGAACCGGGTTAATGAGATCATTATTCATTACGTGGCGAATCCGGGAACGACTGCTAAGCAGAACTGGAATTATTTCGATAATTTAAAAGATCAGAAGGGAGATAAGGGGACCTCGGCCAGCAGCCATTTTATCATAGGGCTTGACGGGGAGATTCTTCAGGGAATTCCACTGGATGAAATCGCTTATTCCACATCGAAGGAAAAGAATCTGGAATCAGTTTCGATTGAGAACTGCCATCCCGGCGAGGATGGAAAGTTTACCGATGATACATATGTTTCTCTGGTGAAGCTGACTTCCTGGCTTTGCTGGGAACTGGATCTGACAGAAAAAGATGTGATCCGCCATTACGATGCCACCGGAAAAGACTGCCCGCGCTATTATGTGGCCCACGAAGACGAGTGGAACGCATTTTTAAAAGATGTAAAGGCGGCGTTAAAGGAACTGAATAAGAATGGCAGGCCCGACAGCCAAAAGACCGGAACTGAAAATTCCAAACGTGATAATTCGGATAACAGTAAGAATAAAGGTTCTTTCTGAACTTTGGGTATATTAGAGCCTGTTTGAAAATTCATTCCTGTCATCTGCACGCCCCATTTTGCGGGAGATTTGCCCCGAATTAGCTTAACGTAGCCCACTACGCCGCGCTCATTCGGAACAAATTTCCCACAAAATGTGACGTGCATCTGACAGAAAGCAATTTTCAAAAACGCCATGGTGTAGGAAGAGAGAAGCTGATTGGGGACGGGCGCTTGGCATTATATAAAACAAAGGGTGTGCATATGAAAAATAATCTGATATTATTGAAAATCGCAAGCAGTGTTTTAATCATACTTGGAGCGATAGATATCATCGCAAGCACATGGTTTATAGCCGCCACACTGATGGGAAGCAAGTGCTGGATGAGGGTAATGTTTGTGGACAGGGGGATTTCCATGATTACGATGCTGGTCATGGCAATTCTGGCTCTGCCTAAATTGGTAACCGGTCTTTTGGGGCTGAAGGCATGCCGGCTGAACAAGGCAGCAAACTCCGGCAAAATCCTGGGAACTGTTTCACTGGTTCTGGAACTGCTGTATCTGATTGGAAATGTAAGAGGGCTGGTATGGGCTGTCGTGAAAAACCTTGCAGTTCCCTCCTCTCATATCCCCCAGACGGCAATCCCCATGATTTGGAGCGGGCTGGTGGTTTTGGCGCTGTTGGGATTCTTTGCCTGCTACCGGATATTATAGCTGATTATTTTTACCGCACTCCTTTTTCCTTCTTTAAATAACAGTGTCTCTCATTTACAGCAGCGCCGGAAATGTAATAGATACCGTAGTGCCGATATACAGCCGGCTCGTGTAGCGAAGGCCGTACTGCGTTCCGTAAGAAAGCTGGATTCTTTCATGAATATTCCATACACCATAGCCGGAATTCTTTTCCCCGCGGGTAAGGAGTGTTCCCAGCTTTTCCTCTGGCATTCCGATCCCGTCGTCTTCAATAGAAATGGTAATCACGCCGTCTTCCAGCCATGCTTTGATGGTAATTTCTCCAGATTCCGAACTTTTTTCGCGGATTCCATGAAGGATTGCATTTTCAACCAGCGGCTGGAGAATAATTTTGATAATCTTATAGTCGTATAGCTCTTCCGGCACATCGATGGTCAGCTTAAAATGATCTTCAAACCGCATATTCTGGACGTTGACGTAGGCGGCCACGTGGTCCAGCTCATTTTTCAGGGAGACGATGGTCTCACCATGTCCAAGGCTCAGCATGTAGAAACGTCCCAGTTCTTTTGCTGCCTCCGCCACATCGGGCGCCTCATTATCGATTCCCAGCCAGTAGATCATGTCCAGCGTGTTGTAGAGAAAATGGGGATTAATCTGTGACTGGAGAACCTGAAATTCCAGATCCTTGATTTCGTAACCCAGCTTATACTGTTCCTTCAGGAGACCGGAGATCTGCCGGACCATGTCATTGAAGCTGTCAGTCAGAACACCGATTTCATCCGTACCGTTGCAGAGCGGTTCGATCTCAAAGTTAGAGCTGACGGCCCTGGAGATGTACTCTTTCAACACATAGATACGGGAGCTTAACTGCTTCGAGGTCCGGTACAGTACCGGAATCAGGAGAACGATCAACAGGATGACCAGGATGATGGTCTGCTGCTGATAACGTCTCGTCGCTCTTAAGATATCGGAGGATGGAGTCAGAATAGCCAGAGTCCAGTCACAGCCGCTGATCGGCTGGATTCCAATAAAGTGATTTTTGCCATTAAATTTAATCTGCTGCAGCTCCGAATCCGTGTCCGAAGCGGCCTGCAAATGCAGCGCTTCGACATCCGCCGGCGTAAAAAAGTCCTCCTTTCCGTGATACATAATTGTCTCACCATATGAATTGTAGAGGAGGACAGAGGTATCCAGCGTAGTAGCCGCCTGGGCAATTACGTCTTTAAACGCAGAATTATTGATCGTGGCGGTCAGGGTTCCCAAATACTGATTTAAGTTTTTGGAATCGGGGATTTTCTTCACGTAGGTAATGGCCCCGAGCTTATCGGAGGAGCTGAAAAACGAAGCGGGGAGCCACAGGGAACTGATATTTTCTTTTTCGGAGGAGCGTTCATACCAGCGCTCTTTTTCTTCCTCCGTGAGCTGGCCGAATTCCTTGCTGTTTTCGAAGGAAATGGGGCCGTCCGGCGCAAAGAGGCGGATGTTGTGGATATCTTTAGACGTATTGGCATTGTACATGATGCTCTTTGCCGTCGTGCTCAATATAATCCAGTTGTTCTGACTCTCTCTGTTAAATTCATCGCTGGAGGCAATCAGGGTCTGGATTGTCTCATCAGCACTGATTACATTGATGATGTTCTTGATGGAGGTTACCTTATAGCCGAGAAATTCCGTGGTCTGGAGCAGCATGTTCTTAGCCGTATACAGCGCCTGCTTCGTCTCCGATTTTGATGAATAGTAGGAGCTGGCCGAGGAGAAGATCACAAGAATCAGACAAATAATCAGAAAATAGGAGAAAAACAGCTTCTTCATATAATTTATAGAAGAAAAACAGCGTTTGATGTTATGAATCACCTTCATGGATTTTCTCCCTTCTCGGAAATTTTGCCGTAGTCCTTCGGTACTGTGTCGGTGTGACGCCGTACTGCTTCTTAAAGACAGTACTTAAGTAATTGGCGTCCAAAAGACCTATCCTTTCCGCGATTTCATAAAGCTTTAAGTCCGTATCACTTAAAAGGCGGCATGCTTTTTCCGCACGGATATTCAGAAGAAAGTCATTGATGGTTACCCCGGTCTGTTTTTTGAACAGCGTACTTAAGTAATTCTGCGATAAATTTACGTGATCCGCGATGACTTTGATAGACAAGTCGGGATTGGAGTAATTCCACAGAATGTAATGTACCGCATTTTTAATCTTAATATCGTAGATGTCGCCGCCTAAAAGCTGGATGGTATTGACCTCATAATAGATAAGCTCCCTGTATTCCGCCAGCGAAAGCGTCTCAAATGCATCCCAGGACACCACCCTTTCATCCCAGCTTTTTTCTATGGTCATCATGTAAATCTTGTAAAGTTCACCGCGAATATAGGGAATGTCCGTATACTTTTCCCGGGCAAGAGTGTCAAACAGTGTTTCCGCACCGGATAAGGTCAGTTCCTTCAGACGAAAGATATTTTTGGGAACCTCTTTTAAAGGCAGCGGTTCCGCAAAAGTAATCGTCCCATAATTCTCATAGTAAAAGCTTTCATATTCGGTCATCCGTGATACCGCAGCATAGAGTTCGGGAATCTCCGTCAGGGAGAGACAGGGCCAGCTGATTCCGATCGCTGTCTCCGGAAGCTGGGATTTTGATGCGGAAGCCTGAAGGTCCCCCAGGAGGCGCGTCATAACAGAGGAAGGGAGATTCCTGTAAATGAGTACGGCCTCTCTCGAAGAACGAAGGCTTAATAGGTAATCGTCCGGAGCAAGACCGTGCGCCTGCTCGAGTTCTCGGGCAAACGAAGAGAGAAAGGCTCTGGCTCCGGCATCACCGGCCAGCTTTTTGACGGGCCGGATACAGGACAGAGAGTAATTCCCTATTTTAGTCCACTCAAAATAGAGCGGGATAAAGTCCTGACTGAATCTATGCCAGTCCAGGCCGGGGGAAACGAGGGCGGAGACGATCTCCTCATGGATAATCGGAAGGGCCTTCTGAAATCCGTCGTGAATCAATTCCTCTTTCTGCTCGGATTCCAGCTGCATGACCGCTTTTGATACCGCTTTCCGTATCTCAACCACGTCGATCGGTTTTTCTATGTAATTAACCACCTTCAGCTCGATTGCTGACATCAGATACTCCTTGTCCGCATAACCGCTCAGGAAAATGATCTTGCATCTGGGAAATTTCTTGCGGATAATGGTCGCCAGCTCAATTCCCGTCATATGAGGCATCCGGATATCGGACAGCAGGATATCAGGCTTTATATCATCCACGGCAAGCAGCGCCTCCATCCCGCCCGCGACGGCGGTTACGGGATCGACACCGATTCCGTTCCAGTCGATATGGCGGCATAGCCCCTCCCGTGTCCGTTTTTCATCTTCGACAATTAATAAATGAAACACAGATTTCCCCCCTTTTTTGCGTCTTTCGCACAGAATACAGAAATAAATCGTAGGATTTTAAAGAATATAGTAATATTAGCATATGTTCAGAAAATTGTAAATCCAATATAATAGGGTTACAAATCACGATAGAAAGGACATGAGTTATGAAAAGGAGAAGAATTGCGGCATTGGCTTTAAGCTTTATGATGGTGGGAACTATGCTTGCAGGTTGTGGGACAGGAAGTGAGGCTCCTGCCGGAGGAGAAACCACGGCCCAGGCCCAGGCGGGGGAGAAGAAGGAGACGACAGAGGGCGCGGCTTCGGGGGAAAAGACGACTCTCTCCATGATGGTATTTCCTTCTACGGAAAATTACGAGACGATCAATGAGAAATTTCTGGAACAGAATCCCGATCTGGCAGAAAAGGTAGGTTTTGAGGTTCAGCTGGGAGGAAGCGGAGACGGCGATGTGGCGGACAAGCTGAGACTGGCTTTAACCTCCGGTGAAAATGTTCCCGATATTGTCCGTCTCAATTACACGCAGCTCCCGGAATTTGCCAAGGCCGGCGTGCTCTATCCGCTGGGGGACTACATTGCGGAATATGAGGACAAGATCATTGACGCAGCGAAAAGTATTATGAAGTACGACGGCACGTATTATGCACTGCCGAGGGAGGTAAAGCCAAAGGTATGGTTTTACCGCGCAGACATCTTCGAGGAATGCGGCATTGACGTGCGTCAGGTAAAGACAATCGACGAATTTATCGCAGCGGGTGAGACGATCCGGGAAAAATATCTGGGCGCCTGCATGGAAAATTACAATGTACCGACCACAAGCTATGATTTTATGATGATGTTAAGCGGCACGGGAGCAGGCTTCTGTGATGAAAACGGCAATTATAATCTGGCTTCCAACGAGGACGTAAAGCTGACATTTGAACGGATGAAGAAGCTGAACGATTCCGGCGTCATGTCCAGTGCGGCTGAATGGTCGGCGGACTGGACTCCTGCCTTTGACAACGGTGAAATTGTATCTCAGCTCATCGGAGGCTGGTTTAAGACCGATTTTAAGAATTTCAACCTTGAGAGCCAGAAGGGAAAATGGGCTATGGCACCGTGGCCGGAAGAGATCAGAGAAGGTTCTGATGCCGGCGGAGCAATCTGGGTAATTCCGGCGGCGTCCAGGAATAAGGAGCTGGCGGCAGAAGTGATGACAAAGATGTGCTTTGACGAAGATGCGGCCAAGATTATTTTCGATGTAACCGGTGTACTTCCTGCATTAAAATCCGCGGCTGACGATGCGTATTATAATGGCGGCAACGAGTATTATGCGTGCAGCTTAGGCGAGGTGAACAGCGAAGCCATGGAATATTTAAAGATATTCCCGTATAATCCGGCTTCCTCCCAGGAGCAGAAGATTATTCTCCAGTATCTTGACGAGTATTTACAGGATAATATGACACTTGATGAAGCGCTGAAGGCCGCGCAGGATGACATGATCAATCAGATCGGCAATCCATTTGAATAAATAGCGGGAGCATTTATCAGGTACATGTGTATGAAGAGAGGCGATGATGCATTTCGTCGCCTTTCTTGTTGGAAAAATGCCAGTGATACGGAACTATCCGCCTGGCTCGTCACTTGCGAAAACAAAGGAGGCATCGACAATTTGAACCGGTATAAATTAAAGAAATCTGCCGTCCCCTATCTGTTTCTGCTGCCGTTTATGGTAATTTACCTGCTGTTTTTTCTCTGGCCCGCTCTGTATTCTCTGGGCTTAAGCTTTTTCAAATACAGCGGTTACGGTGCGGCAAAGTGGGTGGGACTGCAGAACTATAAAAATCTTTTTAACTATGACACGATGTGGAAATGTCTGGGGAATACAGTCTTTTACTTTATTTTCAGCTTCATTCCAACCATGGCCTTCTCTTTTTTACTGGCTCTGGCTGTCAAGTCAAAGTTTGTGGGACGGATGCGTTCCGTCTATAAACCACTTATTTTTCTTCCGCAGATCTGTGCGGTGGTTGCCAGCTCCCTCTGCTTTAAGATTATCTTTGGAGAGAGAGTTGGTGTCATCAATCAGATCCTCGGAAAGACGATTCCATTTTTGACCGATCCGGCCTGGATGCGCTGGACTGTGGTCACGCGCTGTCCTGGAGGGGAATCGGCTGGTATTTTATCATCTATCTGTCCGGCCTGACGACCATTGGCGAGGACATCACGGAAGCCGCATCCATCGACGGAGCCAGCGGCCTGCAGAATTTATGGCACATTATTCTTCCGATGATGAAGCCGACCTTTATGGTGGCGTTTATCACCAATGCCATCGGTTCCTTTAAAATCTATACGGAGCCGAACCTTCTGCTGGCGCAGAACTACGATCCTTCCATGAAGGTAGCGCCCTATATTAACTTAATCATCAACAGCATGTCCGGCGGACAGTTCGGAATGGCAGCGGCGGCCGGATGGATTCTGGTAGCTGTGATTCTGGTGCTGACGCTGATTCAGCTTAAAGTTTTGGGAGGTGACGAGGAATGACGAAAAGACAGGGGAAAATAATCCTGCTGAACGCGGTTGTCATGATGGCCTGCTTCGCAGCCGTATTTCCGGTATTTATCATGATTTCCGGCTCCTTAAAGACAGCCCAGGAGCTGTACGGCAATTCGGCCGGATTTCCGCTTCATCCGACACTGGCGAATTTTAAGCGCCTGCTGAACGTAAGTTCCGGCCTGATTCTGCGGACCTTTGGAAACTCCATCTTCGTGGCGGCCAGCTACACGGCGCTTTCCTGCCTTCTGGCTTCCATGGCAGGCTATGCTTTTGCCAAATTTAAATTCCGCGGAAGAAATGTGCTGTTTCTCATACTTCTGATCACCATGATGATCCCGGCAGAGCTGAACATCACGCCGCTGTACCTGATCTTTTCCAAGATGAAATGGCTGAATACTTACCGGGTTCAGATCATTCCGGGGGCGGCCAATGTATTTGCCATGTTCCTGATGCGCCAGTATATGATGTCGATTCCCGATTCCCTGATTGAGGCCGCCAGAATCGACGGGGCCGGAGAGTGGAAAATCTTCTCGAAGATCGTCCTTCCAATTTCCTCCCCCTCCATTGGAGCGCTGGCGATTCTGCAGTTTTTAAGCAAATGGAATGAGCTTCTCTACCCCAAGATCATGCTGACGAAACAGAAGCTGATGCCGATCATGGTTATTCTCCCGACGTTGAACGAGACGGATTCCGCCCGTTCGGTGCCGTGGGAGCTGGTGCTTTCCGGCTGTACGCTGGTCACAATCCCTTTAATTATCGTATTCCTCATGTTCCAGGATAAATTCTTATCGAGTGTGACACTTGGGGCAGTAAAGGGATAAGGCAGCCCATATTTTATATTGAATGAAATGTCCGCAGGATTCGGACGGAAATGGAGACAAAGAATGAACAAGGTTGACAGAATAAGAGAGAAGATAGCCGCAGGAAAGCTGGTAAAGGGATTTTTCCTAAATATGGCCGACCCCATGGTGAGCGAGATGGCCGGATATATTGGATATGACTATGTTTGGATAGACGCGGAGCACGGGCCTCTGGACAGACAGGAGATATTTCATCACATCGTAGCGGCGCAGGGAGCAGGCTGTGCGGCATTTGTCAGGGTACCGGGAGTCGATGCGAAGGCGATGAAAGCGATTCTCGATATGGGACCGGACGGAATTATATTCCCGTTTACCAATAACGCGGAGGTGGCGAAGGATGCAGTCCGTTCCTGTTCCTACCCGGATCATGGCGGCGTGCGGGGCCAGGGACCGATCAGAGCGATCCGCTACGGTCTGATTGACGAAGATGAGTATATTCAGACGGCTTACGAGCGGGTATATAAGGTTATGCAGATCGAGACTCTGGAGGGATACGAGAACCTGGATGAAATCATGGAAGTAAATGGAATCGACTCTCTCTTCATCGGTGCGGCGGATCTGGGACGATCGATCAAAGGCCAGACCGGCGAGAAGAAGTATGAGCTTCCGGAGGTATACGATGACATCTGCCGGCGTGTCAGAGCCAAAGGCTTAACGCTGGGGGCAGCCATCGGAGCGACGAAGGAAGAAGCCGCGAAAGCCATGGAAAAAGGAATTCAGTGGGTGGTATTCGGACAGGATGCCAGGGTGCTGGCCGATGGTTTGAAGCGCAATTTTGATGAGCTGGCGGAATTCTAGACCAGGGCCTGTCTGAAAGTAATTTTCAAATACGCCCTGGAGGTTCAGGAATGGAGGGAAAATATGAAATACATTGCGAGACCAGAACGATATGAGACAATGAAATACAACCGATGCGGGAAGAGCGGCCTGTTTCTCCCAGCCATGTCCCTTGGCTTGTGGCATAATTTTGGAAATACATCGGATTTTACCAACTGCCAGAAAATGCTGCTGGAATCATTTGACCGGGGCATTACACATTTTGACCTGGCCAATAATTACGGGCCGGAGGCCGGAAGCGCGGAGGAGACATTCGGGCGCGTAATCCATCAGGAATTAAAGGCTTACCGGGATGAGATGATTATCTCGACGAAGGCCGGATACTACATGTGGCCCGGACCATACGGGGAGTGGGGGTCCAAGAAGAACCTGGTGGCTTCTCTGGATCAGAGCCTGAAGCGCATGAACTTAGATTATGTGGATATTTATTACCACCACAGGCCGGACCCGGATACACCGATGGAAGAGACAATGGATGCGCTGGCCGGGATCGTAAAGAGCGGAAAGGCGCTTTATGTGGGAATCTCCAACTATAACGCGGAACAGACGGCGGAAGCGGTGAGAATTCTGGAAGGCATGGGTATCCACTGTCTGATTCATCAGATGCAGCTGTCGATGATTCACCGTGAAAATGAGGCCGTTCTCGATGTGCTCGATGAAAATGGCGTCGGAGCAATCGCCTTTTCACCGCTTGCCCAGGGAATTCTGACCGGCAAATACATCGATGGCATTCCAGACGGTTCCAGAGCCGCCGGCGCCAGCGTGTTCCTGAATGCGAACCATGTGACCGGTTCAGCCCCGGTGATCACGAAACATTTAAAAGAGGTATCCGACAGCCGCGGCCAGAGCCTGGCTCAGATGGCGCTGGCATGGGTTCTTCAGAAAAAGGGAATGACTTCGGTTGTAATCGGAGCCAGCCGTGCGGAACAGATCGTGGAGAATTTAAAGGCAATGGAGAAGCTGACGTTTTGCGAGGAAGAGTTGAGACGAATTGATGAAATTCTGTTTAACCTTTAGTTGACGGAAATCAAAAAAACAGGGTGTTATTTCAAGATCATTCCAGATCAGGAAATGACACCCTGTTTAGTTAACCTACTTACGGGGCGGTTGATATTTGAAAAATTCCGTTTCCGGCATAGGACGTCCATACAGATATCCCTGTGCATAAGGGCATCCCATTGCTTTCAGGAGTATCGCCTGTTCTTCTGTTTCTACACCTTCTGCGATGACCGGCAGATCCAGTTCTCTGGCCAAATCTATAATGAGCTGCATTACTTTCTGGCGGCGTAAATTATTTTCTGATTGTCTTAAAAATATCATATCCAGCTTTATTATGTCGATAGGAAGATCGGATAAAGTATTCAAAGAGGAGTATCCGCTTCCAAAGTCATCCATTTCAATAATAAATCCGGCCTGTCTCAGACGCCTGATAACAGTAAGAAGCTGCACGGAATCTCTGACATAGGAAGATTCTGTAATTTCCAGATGCAGTTCATCGGGAACCAGATCATAGTCGCGGCACATACCGGACAGAGTTTCAGGAAGATCTTTATGATAAAGATCCGTGCGGGATACATTTACGGAAATGGGGATACTCCGGTTGGCTTTTTTCCAGTCCCGCAGCATTCTGCACGCCGTCCGCCATACAAACAGGTCAAGAGAATAGATAAATCCATTCTTTTCAAAAACTGGTATAAAGTCCCCGGGGGATATCATACCGAATTCCGGATGCTTCCAGCGTACCAGTGCTTCAGCACCGATCAGTCTGCCGGTATTGATCTCAGCTTTGGGCTGCAAATAAACCTGAGAATCCTCGCGCTGCAGGGATTCCACCATAGTGTTGACGATTTTTTGCTCCAGCATCAGTTTCTCATGCATAGTATGGTTGTATTGGGCAATCCGTCGGCCGTAACTGCCTTTAATACTGTCAGCGGCCAGAAGAGCGCGGTCACACATTCTGGCTACTTCTAAAGCCCTGTCTTCTATGTGGTATATACCAATTCTGATTTGCAGACGCATGGGAAGCGGATACCGTTCCAGAAACAGGCTGACATGCTCATCGAGAATGTCATATAAAGTTTTCTGTCGGTGAAGAAGGATAAAAAAGGTATCTGCACGCGCCCGTGTGTACAGGGGCGGGGGGTCAACCGGCAGATTCATAAGACACATAGCCAGATCCATCAGAAGCCGGTCACCGGCCACTGCCCCAAACGTATCATTTACAATTTTAAATTGTTCGATATCCACTGCAGCAATATCGAATGCTTCATCAGCGCTTTTTTCCAGAACATTTGCAGCCCTGTCGTAAAAGACTTTTTCTGTGAATAGTCCAGTAAGAGGATCACGTTCCAGAATTTCAATAGCTGATCTGGCTGTCTGCATTTCCTTCAGCAGCGTCTGCAGGCGTACATTTGTCTTGGCCATTGTCCGCTGATAATTAATAAGCTGGCTGTTCAGCTTTTGAATTTCATAATAACCGGCGCCGTAGGGGTCCTGTCCCATAACTTCAGGAACCTCCAGGGCTGAAAGTGTCATTTCAATCAGCTGTGAAAACTGGTAAGGCTCATCGAGGCCGAATACCAGGAGTAGAAGCTGATCCCCGTATGCTTTAAGTGTAACATAAACCAGCGGATCACCTTCAAGCTTCATCCGGAGGCGTAGAGAAGAGGGGCAGGCCAGATCTTGCGTCAGGATATGGTCCAACTCAAACGGATCTGTGAATAGCTCGCGTATATTTTTGCCTTCATTAATCAACCCGACAGGAACACTGCGGATCACCCGGTTAACAGTTCCATTTTTTTTGCATAAAGCAATATAACCGATCATAATATACCATCTGCCCACTCTACCAGTGCCCTGGCATCTTTTGTATGTTGATCGACCCCCCAGTTTTTCCAAATCTCCGTATTTAAAAATGCATTACCACCTACGGCTATTCTGGTCTCCGGAGATACGCAGCGAAGCCGGTCCACTACCTCTTTGCAAAGCGGCAGGTGTTGGGGCATGGTGACTGACAGTGCAACCACTCTGGGCTGATGTTCCATGACTGATGATTCAATTGCCTCAGCAGGAACTGCAGCTCCGAGATAGATACTGTCCCAACCTGCATACTCAAAAAGATCAGCCACCATACGCGCTCCCATTTCATGAAGTTCGCTGCCGACGCAGGCGACTACCACTGTCTTTCCGTTCCGTTCCTGATCAAAGATAACAGGGTAGAGCTGGGAGAGCGCCATCTGGGTGATCGAGGTACAATAATGCTCCATATCCACAGAAATTTGATGACTGTGCCAAAGATCACCTACCCTGCGCATTGTTTCTGTAATAATATCTACGCAGATATCGCCCACAGGAATTCCGGTCTTAATGAATTCTCCCACCAGATTGATAGCGCCTTTGGTATCGGATCTCAGCAGACAGTCCAGGTACTTTGAGATTTCTTTTTCATATTTTAGAGAGAAGGATTCAGCAGGACTGTTTTGCTCATATTCTTCCTTCGTAGCCTGTACAGCGCTGTCCAAAAGCCTGTGCAGCTTCGGGAGTTTTTCCACAGGGATGGCAGTTGCCATACAGGAGCGGATCATTTCATAATGATCCACCATTATGTCCTTTACACGTTCACGGGTGCAGTACGCCATCAACGGGCAGAGAAGCTGGTATACCCATTTTGCGTATTTCTCAAAAATCCCGTCATCCTCTAACTGCATGGCAGTATAAAGAAAATCTATATTATACTGAACATCCTGATACATTCTTTGTCTGGCTCTGTTGTCGAGAACTTCACTCAAGCGGGGATCACGCTCCAATTGCCGTGTATAAACTTCGTTTGTCAGCCGCTGAAATTCAGGAGATTGATCCATCATTAATAAGCTCATATTTCACCACCCTTTAAGCCGGCCATTATATCTGGTCCGATAGTTTGCAGATACAAGTCATTACTAATGACAAATTAATGTCATTTTTGTTGCCAAAATATAAAGCAATAATATGAAAAACATTGACTGATTTAAGAATACATTAAATTTTGATATATTTCAAGATTTTTATTAAAACATTATGAGAGTATATGTGTCATTTATAATGACACATATGTTGACAGCTCGATCTACAGATTCTGCTTTTTGACCATATATCGGGCCAGCCCTGCTGCCAGGAATTCGGCGATCGGGAAACATACCCAGATACCGACCGGCCCCCAGATACGTGACAAGATAAATCCCAAAGGTATAATGATGACAATTTGCCGTATCAATGAGATGAGCAGGGATTTCTTCCCGCATCCCAACGCTTCAAACAGCCCGGCGTAGACGACGCTGACCGTCGATACAATGAAGCCGAGGCTGATGATACGCAGAGCCATGCTTCCCGGGCCAATGAGTGCCGGATCATCTATAAAGACAGCGAAGATCTGCTGGGGGAAGACAAGGGCTGCCAGAGTTCCGGCTGTCATAATGGCGACAACCAGCAGCATACTGCATCGGATAATTTTATGAAGCCTTTCCTTTTCCCCGGCTCCGTAATTATAGCCCGCGATAGGCCTGAGCGCCTGCACGATGCCGGAAGCAGGCGTGTATAAGAATGTCTGCAGCTTTAAGTAAATACCGAGGATGGCCACATAAATATCAGAAAATCCCGCCAACATGAAATTTAAGATTCCCGACATGAGGGAAGGCGCGGCCAGCATTAAGGAAGATGGTACTCCAACGCTGTATATCTGTAAAATCGTACTCTTGTCAAAAGAAAAGTATTTTGGGCTGATCTTAATCCCGATATCCTTTCTGCCGTAGATGATCAGATAAACAAACAGAGAACAGAACTGCCCGGTCACGGTTGCCACCGCGGCGCCCGTGACTCCCATTGCAGGGAGGCCGAACAGCCCGAAAATCAGGATCGGATCGAGAATAATATTGGTGATGCATCCCACCAGCAGTGAAATCATGGTCAGGAACATGGCTCCCACAGACTGGAAGATCTTCTCAAAGCAAATATGAATCAGGCTTCCCGCAGAGAAACACAGGACGATATAAGAGTAGCGGCATGCCCATGCAAGCGTCTGCGGATCGGAGGTGAATATGGAAAGGAATGGCTTCGTCACCAGTAAACCGAAGATAATAATCAGGATACAGTGAATAAAGGTAAGCCCCATTCCAATGGAGGCGGCTTTATTGGCTTCCTCCGGCTTCTGTTCCCCCAGTTTTCTGGCGATGACGGAGTTAATTCCCACGCCGACGCCTACGGAAAGAGACAGGACAATATTCTGGAGCGGGTATACGAGAGAGACCGCGGTCAGGGCCTCCGTTCCCAGACGGGCCACGAAAATACTGTCTACGATATTGTAAAGTGACTGGATTAACATGGACAGCACCATAGGCGCCGCCATGGAAAGTAAAAGCGGAAAAACCGGCTTTGTCTTCATAAAATCCTGTTTGTTCTGCATAAAATAACCTCCCTGAATCATCAATGATTGAATACTGCTGAAAAATGGCAACAAAAAAACCATATGGTGGGCTGTTTAGTTCCAGAAACAGTAAACCATATGGTTCATTAAAATGGGGATGACAATCTATGCTCTGAGTCCATAAGTCCATAATCCAAACCCAGCATAGCCTTGACATCTTATTTAATTTTATCTTCTGAAGGCATAATAACACATGAAAAATCAGGTGTCAATCATTTATTTAAAGATTTATTCGCCATTTTTTCACAGATTTATTCGGCATCTTCTCCGTAGAGCTCCGTCTCAATGATTCGAACTGCATCGGCAATACAGTCATTGCAGGAGCGGAGTACGCGGCCGGTATCCACGCCCTTTAATTCACGGCAGATAACACTTCCGTTCTGATCCTTAAACTCATTTAAACACTGTCTGGCGGCTTTGTAGGAGACCGCCTTGGAATCCGGATGATCGAGATGGACCGTACTGTTTTTCATACCGGCCAGAACGGCTGCGGCACCGATTGCCCCGCAGGTTCCATCCATGCTGCCCATACCCAGCCCCATACCTTCTGTTATGCGGAACATGGTTTCCTCATCAAATCCCAGCTCGTCACAGAATGTACATGCAACAGACTGAGAGCAGTTATAACCGCGGTCATGTCTGCCCAGCGCTTCCTGTACTTTTTTTTCTATTTTATCTGACATAATAGTTCCTCCTGTAATCAGCAATAATTAAACTGTAACCAATATGATAACACTTACGAAAGAAAATGTCAATTGCAAATGAAAATGTCAAATATCGTGATTCAACTCCTGGCTGCATGCCTGAAAAGCCGGGCAAATATCATATGAAATAAGAGGCCGCCTGCGCAGATGGAAAGGAGATAAATGATGTTTCCCGGCAGCCCCCCCAGCTTTTGTGAAATGTTGTAAAATACAGCCTGATTGTTGGGATAGTAGGGGGAGATGTAGAACATATCCGCCTGCCCGAGCGGTTTGGCTGTCACATTAATCAATGTAGCGATCCCACAGCAGATCAGAAACAGCGGCAGTGTGCTGACGTAACCGGAAAAACTGGAATCGGATTCATGGGAAAATCCGATCAAAAGACCGATAAAGATCAGCAGGATATGCCACAGCAATCCGTGCAGCGTCAAAAACCAGTAAGGATGCAGCAGGCCGGAAGGCTCCGCCAGAGCCATAATACCTCCCAAAAGGTTAAAGTCCTGCATAAAGGTCAGGATGATCAGCTGCAGCCTCCTGTTTTTTATGAGAGGCAGAAGCAGGCAGAAATACATGGGAAGGCTGCACAGCTGAAATGGGAAATACCACCAGTCGTATTTCTCCTGATTTACCACGTAATACAGGAACAGCTGCTTGTAAATCTCGCTTGCGGCCAGGATAAGGCCGCAGAAAAACAGCAGCCGTATAAAATACTTCCTCTCTGTTTTTCTGGAAAGAAAGTAAGCCGCCAGCACAGCCGCCAGGAAGCCCGCGGCCATAATACAGATATGAAAAGCAGAATATGGTCTGGGCGGAACCATGGGCCATGCTGTTTTTATAATAAATTCTTTCATTGTGATTACCTCAGTTGAATGCTCATCCAGTCTTTTTTGTGTCTTTCTAAAGTGTAATTCCAGTGGTGGGATAAGTCAATGGGAATCTTACGGCTGCTGCGTTTGACAGCTGAAAGAGACACATGTTAAACTGTAGATAATTTTTAGAAAATTAAAAGGAGGAGAAATGATCATGATTACAGGTCTGGATCACATTACCGTAAACATGGCGGACAGAGAAGCAAGCTTTACATTTTACGAGGAGGTGCTGGGGCTTGAAAAAATGTATGATGTGGATATGGGGGACCACAGACTTACATATTTTTACTTAAATGACAGCACGCGATTGGAACTGATTGAGTACTACAACGATAAGCCGGCGCATCCGGAGCCGTCGGATGAGAAAGGAATCTATCGCCATATGGCTCTGACAACGGATGGTATCGAAGCGCTGTTTAAGCGGTGTACCACATATGGGGTGAACGTGCTGATGGAGCCTGTCCGGGTGGATAAACTGAAATGGACCGGCATGCTGATAGAAGATCCGAACGGGGTAGAAATCGAAATCGTACAGAGAGAGTCTGCCTCCAATACCGACATCTGAAGGAATGTGGATAAGCCATGTATAAAATACTGATTGTAGACGATGAAGCAGACCACAGAAAAGGACTGATGAATCTTTTGACCGCCATGAGGCCGGAGGATATGCTTCTGGAAGCGGATGACGGTGTGACAGCTCTGGAAGTGATCGAGCTGGTGGACTGCGATATTATTATAACCGATATACGAATGACCAATATGAATGGTTTGGAACTGTTAAAGGCGGCGAAGGCACAAAATCCGGAGGTGGAGGTAATCATCTTAAGCGGCTATGGGCAGTTCGACTATGCCAGAGAGGCCTTAAAATATCAGGCTGCCGATTATATTATGAAGCCGGTGGACAGTGACGAGATTCAGATGGTTTTGACAAAGGTCACAGAAAGACTCTCTGAGCGTCAGAGAAGCCGGAGCAAGCAGGAAAGCATCGAGAGCCGTCTGACAGAGACGATGCCCGTTTATATGGATCATCTGATGAACCTGTTTGTCCAGAAGCCGGATTTTGCCGGAAAAGAGAGGCTGAAGGACCTGTTCCAACTGGAACAGCCAGGCACTGTTATTTGCTGCCGAGTGGTGAGCGACAGCAGAGATTTGAGCGAGGAGCAGAGGAATGATCTGAAGTATCAGATGAAGAAATCTCTCGACCCGAATTCTTCTTATCCCTTCTTTCTGGAGCATCAGCCGGATATGATGGCGGTCTGCTTATTGACAGAGGAGCCCATGACTGGGGCGCGGTGGTCCGCCATCGAGAGCCATATGAGATCTGTACTGCCTTCTTGCAGGCTGATCTGTTCTCCCGGTTCCATGACGGACAATCTCTACGAACAGGCGTCTCAGTCCTATGAGGCGGCGGTCCGCTACATCCAGTACGAATTTTATGAGCCGGGGACATTCCTCTCGGAGGAGACTATCGGAGGCCGGATTGGAAAGAATTCCGATGCGGTTACCTACTCGGTTCTGCCTGTTGTGGAAGGGCTAAAAAGGGGAGAACTTCGAAACGCCTATGAACTCCTGGCTGTGGAGATCGATGAAGGAGTAAGCACGCTTTTTTCGCCCCCGGTCCTGCTAAAGCAGAGAGTAATATTTGCCCTGTTTCAGATCATGAGAAATCTCGATGTTCTCATCTCCGGAAGCTTTAAAAAAGAGGCGAATTTACAGATCAGCAGCCTCCAGCGGTCGGCGACCTTGACACTGCTGAAACGCAGTCTCTACGCCTTCTTCCTGGATCTGGGAAAGGAACTGAACAGCCAGAAGGAGGGAAAAGGACGCGATATTATGACAGACTGCGGAGTGTATTTGGAAAATCATTACATGGATGAGATTAATCTGGAAAGCGTTGCGGAGAAATATCATTTTAACCCCTCCTATTTCAGTACGCTGTTTAAAAATACGTATAAGAGTACATTTTCCGAGTATCTGATCCGGCTGCGCATGGAGAAGGCCAGGGAACTGCTGCTCACGACAGAATCCAGGGTCCGGGATATCGCGGTTCTTACCGGTTACCGGGACGCCAACTACTTTGTCCGGGCGTTTAAGCGCTGCTATGGCATGACACCCGAGGAATACCGGAAAATGAGCGGCAGAACGGAGTGATGTCCTATGGAAAAATGGAAGCATAAGAGAAAAATATACTGGAAACTGAGGACCCAGCTGCTGGTTCTGTTCCTGGTTCTCACGATCGTTCCGCTCATCATTTTCAGTATCCTGATTTACCGGAATTCCGTCAAATCCATTACGGAGCAGGCCCAGGGATATTTCATGCAAAGCGTGGAAAAGAGCAGTGTGATCGTGGATAAGGAATTTGACTACATCGATGAGTTCGCTCAGAAACTGAATATTGATTCGCGTCTCTACGAGATTTTCAAGAATCTGGACAAGACGGATGAGGTGTCCCTCATGAACGCCAACTCCCGGATTACGGCTATTTTAAATGCATATAAGCCGTGGGGCAGCAATATTTATTCCGTTCATCTGGTTACATCCTATTTCCGGTTCGGGGAGGAGGACAAAAACTTCTATCCCAAAGGCGCTTTTATGAATTCCAGACTGGAGAAGGAAGCCAGGGAGGCAAAAGGATCGGTCTGCTGGATTCCGACTTACAGCTATACCGATATGTTCGGGATCGACAATCTGACAGATACGCAGGTGGAATACGGCTCCCTCTTTACTGCGGTATGCCAGATGAATTTCTGTGACGTGTCCAGCGGGCGGGTGGAACGGCTACGTGAGTCTGTGGAGAAACCGATTCTGGTGATCAACTATACCGAAGAGTTTCTCATGTCCTTAATCCGGCGTTACGGAGCAAAAGACATCGTGAGTGATGCGGATTATCTGGTGATTGACCGCGAGGGTAATGTGATCTGCAGTTCCGATCCTGCCTATAATGCCAGCCACCGCTATCAGGCGGACTGGCTGGGAACCTTAAAGAAGGGGGAGAATTCCGGGTATACCACGGAAAAAGACGGGCGGGAGAAATACATGGTAACGTACGCCCGGAGTGAAATTACTGACTGGCTGGTGGTAGCGCGGGTACCGGTACATTTGCTGATCCAGGATGTGGAAAGAAACATACGGAGCTATATTATTGCTATCATGGTGATTCTTCTGCTTCTGTCCGCTGTTTCCTCCTATATGATTTCCCGCTATATTAACCGGAAGATTTACGGAACGATACATATGATCGATCAGGTGGGGACGGGACAGTTCGGCAGTCTTATCACCTATGACGACAGAGATGAGTTCTCTTTCTTTTATGAGAAACTCAATGAGATGAGCCGCAACATCAAGGCGCTGATTCACGAGAATTACGAGGTGAAGCTGCAGCAGAAGGATTTTGAGATCATGATTCTGACGATCCAGTTAAATCCCCACTTCCTGTATAATACCTTAAACATCATCAACTGGACGTGCCTGGCGGGAGATACTCCCAAGGCCAGCCGGATGATCGTGGATCTGTCGCGGATGCTCCAGTATACCAGCCAGAGCAGAAAGCAGCTGGTTCATTTAAAAGACGATATTGACTGGCTGAAACGCTATATTGAAATCATGCAGATTCGATATGAGAATCAGTTTGAGGTGAATTTCGATATTCCGGAGGAACTGATGGAGAAGGAGGTCCCGAAGCTGTTTTTACAACCTCTGGTTGAAAATGCCATTGTCCATGGTTTTAAGAATTCCGAGGAAAAAGGAATCCTGGAAATCAGTGCGGAAACCGATGAAGAAAATATCTGTTTTACCGTGGAGGACAACGGGGCTGGCATGACACAGCAGAGAGTAAAAGAGGTGCTGGAGTTCACCGGTACTTCCATCGGGGTGGCCAACACGGACCGGCGGATTAAGATCCTGTACGGGGAAGCTTACGGCGTTTCTCTCCATTCCCAGTTAGGAGAAGGGACGGCTGTGGTCGTTACGATTCCGAAATAGGGCGGCCCTTTTGTCTCCCCTTCATAACAAACAATAAAAGTGCTGTTTTCCAATAAAAACCATATAGAAGTCCCCTCCTCCTTCCATTAGAATATAGTTATCGAAACAAAGACAGTAAACAGAAAAATATGGGAGGTAATTAAAATGAAGCGTAATCATCTGACGCAGCTGGCGGCACTATTGATGGCGGGGGCAATGATCCTCATGGGATGTGGAGGAAGCGGCGGAAATGCCACGACTGCAGGGGAGAGCAGTACGGCAGGAAAAACCGAGGCAGCCCAGGGAAAAACCGAGGGGGAGCCGGTGGAGATCACCTTTACCTACTGGGGAAGCGGCGCTGAGAAGACGGCGATCGAGGCCTCGGTAAAGACATTTGAGGAAGCCAATCCGGATATTAAGGTAAAAGCCATGCATATTCCGAGCGATGACTTCCTGACAAAGCTAAACGCGATGATTGCGGCGGGGGAGACGCCGGATATCAGCTATTCCGCATCGTGGAAATGCCAGTTTGGTGAGGATGGCCTGATCTATAACTTTTACGATCTGATCAAAGACGATCCGGAGGTTTCCGTGGATGATTATCTGGAAACCTGCTGGTGGAACTGGTCGCCGACAGAGTCCGCAGGCCCTATTATGGCCAATGTCACCCTTTCACTGATGTATAACGAGGACCTGTTTAAAGACGCCGGCATTGATACACCGCCGACGAAGGTGGCCGAGGCGTGGTCCTGGCAGGAATTTGTGGAGAAGGCTCAGGAACTGACGCTGGATTCCTCCGGACGCAATGCGAAAGACCCGAATTTCGATTCCAATAACATCACTCAGTACGGTGTGATGTTTGCGCCCAACTGGAATGTATACATGCCGTTTATCTACTCAAACGGCGGCGCTTACTTAAATGAAGACATGACAGAATTTGGCTTAAATGATCCAAAAGCGGCGGAAGTAATCCAGAACTTCGCAGATCTGATCAATGTATACCACGTTGCACCGACTGCAATTCAGTCCAACAGTATGCCGGCGGCCGCGACCGCTCTGGCGTCCAAACAGGCCGCCATGTACATCGACGGAAGCTGGAACCATCTGGATCTGGCCGAGGCTGGTATTAACTGGGGCGTAGGTGTTCTTCCAATTGATAAGAATTATACAACATTCTTTGATGGCGGCTCGCTGATTATATTCAAGGCGACAGAGCATCTGGAGGAGACGCTGAAGCTGTATCAATGGATTACCAATCCGGAGAGTTCTGCCGAGATTACGGAAATGTTCAGAAGTATCTGGCTCCCAGTCCATAAAGAGTACTACACCGACGGCGACAAGCTTGATTTCTGGGCTTCCGAGGAATTTCCGGCGCGTCCGGAAGGCTTTAAGGATGCCGTTGTCAAGTCCACCTACGATCATCAGGTGATTGCGACAGAAATTGATGTGAAAAATTTCAATGAGATTGATACGATGGTAAAGGCAGCCCTGCAGCAGGTATGGGCGGGGGATAAGACTGCCGAGGAGGCGATGACTGAAATTAAGACGAGCGTGGATCCGCTTGTTGATGGTACATACTCCGGAAACCGTTCCTGACAGAAGTAATTGCAGGATTGCCGTGCAGACCGCAGTGGCTGCGGTAATCTGGGCATGCGGACCGCCGCTTTTGCGGCGGCCCGCCATACCGGCGGGGCAGTCCGGCCGGAAATGAGGAGGTATCACTATGAAAGAAAAAATTAAGATGACCCACAGGGAAAAGCGTGAAAACGTGGCCGGCTTTCTGTTCTGCCTTCCCTGTATCCTGGGCTTTCTTTTTTTTGCCGCAATTCCGATGATTATCAGCTTTATTATGAGCTTTTCGGACTACAGCATTGTGAAGGAGAGCCATTTTGTGGGCGTCGATAATTATGTGCGGCTGTTTGCAGGGCAGGATCCCTACTTCTATAAATCACTGACTGTGACAGTCATCTACGTAGTCCTTTCCGTTCCAACATCAATTGTTTTCGCATTTTTAATCGCATCTCTTTTAAACAAAAGCGTAAAGGGAAAGGGACTTTTCAGAACACTTTTTTATCTGCCCTCTATCATTCCGATCGTGGCCATGGGCGCGATCTGGATGTGGATCTTCAATCCGGATGTGGGCCTTGCCAACACCCTGTTAAAGGCAGTGGGACTGCCTCCGAATAAATGGCTGTCCTCGGAATCCACAGTTTTGCCTACCCTGGTATTCGTCAACCTGTGGACGACAGGTTCCACCATGGTAATCTTTCTGGCCGGTATGCAGGATGTGCCGAGGCAGCTGATCGAGGCCGTGGAGATCGATGGCGGCGGTGTTATGGCAAAGCTGCTCCATGTCATTGTTCCCATCATGACTCCGACTATTTTTTACAACGTGGTAATGGGCTTTATCAATGGATTCCAGATATTCACCCAGTCCTACGTCATGACGCAGGGGGGTCCCAACAATGCCAGTCTCTTTTACGTGTATTATCTATACCGGGAATCCTTCCAGTTTATGCGTATGGGCAATTCCTGTGCGATCGCCTGGATTCTGTTCGTGATCATTATGATGCTGACCGCAATTCTGTTCAAGTTTCAGAACCGATGGGTCTACTACGGAGGTGAGTGACGTTGAGTGCAAAAACAAAGAAAACAGTCGGAAAGCTGATTACATACGCAGTGCTTGTTACAGGCAGCCTTTTCTGCATCGTGCCTCTGGTCTGGATGGTGAGAAGTTCCCTTATGACTCCTGTAGAAATCTTTATGGTACCGGTCAAATGGGTACCGGATAAGATGATGTGGTCGAACTATAAGAAGGTATTTGAGGTTCTGCCGTTCTTTACGTATTACAGAAATTCTCTCTTCATCGCGGCTCTGGTCGTGGCCGGGTCGATGCTTACCAGCTCCATCTGTGCCTACGGGCTGGCCAGAATCAAGTGGAAAGGGAGAAATGTGGTATTTGCCTGTATTATGGCCAGTATGATGCTGCCGTTTGCAGTTACCCTGATTCCCACTTTCCTGATGTGGCGGGCGATTGGATTTACCAACAGCTTTGTGCCGCTCATTGCCCCGGCCTGGTTCGGCGGCGGAGCATTCTATATTTTCCTGCTGCGTCAGTTCTATATGACGATTCCAAAGGATTTCGATGAGGCGGCGTATCTGGATGGCGCAAATCATTTTCAGATCTTTACGAGAATTATATTGCCGATCACAAAGCCGTCTCTGGCTGTGGTAGGACTCTTTACATTTATGAACACATGGAACGATTTTTTAGGCCCCCTGGTCTATTTAAATGATGAGGCAAAGTACACGGTGGCACTGGGACTTCAGCTCTTTACCGGTTCCTACCGTTCAGAGTGGCACTTGATGATGGCGGCTGCCTGCCTCGTGCTGATTCCCGTTATTCTGGTATTTATCGTCGGACAGAGGTATTTAATCGAAGGAATTACCATGTCGGGCGTCAAGGGCTGAGAAAGCGAACGCGATAAGAGTGTCCGATAACAATTTTGGAGGAGATAAACAGTGCGACACGTTCCTAGCTGAAAAGGTTAGGCACCAAACGTAAGAATGTAACAAAGTTCGGTTTAGGAGAACTGATAATCCGATAGGTGGAATGATAGGGGAACGCCTTGAAACGCCTGCCTA
>OKVD01000021.1_pt1 | contig 200239 bp, 169 predicted proteins | sample 1606881 | NCBI WGS metagenome assembly OKVD01 (sample SAMN03281011, study PRJEB24777) | human gut metagenome | isolation source: fecal sample PR176 from 1 month old male Indian infant, caesarean delivered... | place: Singapore | collected 2006-01-13
TCGAATCAGCAGCGAGAGCGGCCGCACATTTTTGCCGCTGTGTCAACCTTTTTTGGGAAAATATATTAAAAAATTGAGTTAGACCCTATGTTAGAATTCAACCTGGATAGGTAACTAAATGACATTGTCTTACGGGAGTATAACGTGGCGAGAAAGGATCCGCTGGGGGCCGATTATGACGAGATGGCCATCGACCTGGTGGATGGAAAGACCGCTTTCTGGTTTAACGGCAACTGGGCATGGCCGAATCTTTCGGAGGCCGGTTCGGAGAATTCGGATGCGTATGGCTTTCTTCCATACTTTTTGAATAACGATCCTGAGGATTTTGCCAATCAAAAGATCCAGGCGTCTCCGTCTAAACAGATTATGATAGACGGGCGCGTAGTTTCGGATCAAGAGAGGGCGGCGGCAAGGGAGTTCTTGAACTGGATTGTATTCAGTGAGATCGGACAGCAGATGATCGTGAAGACGTGTAATCTGATTCCGCCATTTCAGAATAATCCTTATGAACCGGCTGATCCGCTGAGCCGCGATATTTACAACCGGGTTCATGAAGAGAGGGCGTTTAACGCGTCTGCTATCGTTCCAAATGACCACTGGGCGGTTCTGGGAGCATCCATGCAGAAGTACCTGGCGGGCAGAAGCAGCCGGGAGGAACTGATTCAGTCGATTGAGAAATATTGGGAAGAACAGAGATAGGAGAGAGGTGTCCAGGATGAAATCAAAGAGCAAAGGGAAAGATTTCTGTATTTTTGCATTGCCCGGATTATTCTGCTTTTTTGCAGTTGTGATTGTTCCGTTTATCTACGGCGTCTATTTGACGATGACGGACTGGAACGGAGTTTCGGATGTGAAGAATTTTATCGGTCTGCAGAATTTTGCCGGGGTTATGAAGGACGGACAGTTCTGGTCGTCTCTACTTCTGACCTTTAAGTATGTGATCGTGGTGGTGGTATTTGTAAATCTGCTGGCGTTTATGATCGCCTATCTGCTGACAAGAGGGATTAAGGGACAGAACTTTTTCAGGGCCGGATTTTTTACACCGAACCTGATCGGGGGCATCGTTCTCGGGTATATCTGGCAGTTTGTATTTTCAAGAGTATTTGTGGGAATCGGTGATGCTACGGGCTGGGGACTGTTTGAGGCATCCTGGCTTTCGGAACCGACAAAGGCATTTATCGCACTGGTGATTGTCACGGTGTGGCAGCTGTCCGGATATATGATTCTTATCTATGTGGCCGGTTTTATGGGACTGAGTGATGATGTGATGGAAGCAGCTACGATTGACGGTGCTTCGGGATGGACGAAAATGAAGAGCATTATTATGCCTCTTATGATGTCCTCCATTACCATATGCCTGTTCCTGACACTGTCCAGGGCATTTATGGTATACGATGTGAACCTTTCCTTAACGGCTGGTGCGCCTTACGGGACGACGGAGATGGCGGCCATGCACGTGTATGAAAAGGCATTTACATCGAGACGGTTTGGCGTGGGCCAGGCGGAGGCGCTGATCCTGTTCGTGATCGTAGCCTGTATCAGCGGCATTCAGGTTTATTTGACCAAGAAGAAGGAGGTGGAAGCATAATGGCGGGAGAGAAAGCAGGAAGCGGTAAGAAGAGAAAGAAATCGGAGCTTGTGGCTACAGCAGGACTGATCGTGATATTTATTCTTTACATGTTCCCATTCTACATGGTGGTGATTAATTCCCTGAAACAGAAACGGGATATTATCAAGAGTCCATTTTCCTGGCTGTATACAATTAAGGGACTGTCGTTTGATAACTTCGTGAAGGCGTTTGTTCAGATGGATTTTTTGAACGCATTTAAGAATTCCCTGATCGTAACGGTGTTTGCAACGGCGCTCGTTACGCTGCTGGCGGCTATGCTGGCCTACTATATCGTGCGGAATAACAATGCGATTTCCAGGATTGCCTTTGTTTTGATGGTGGCTTCCATGATTATTCCGTTCCAGGCGATTATGATTCCGCTGGTGAGTATTTATGGCGGTAAGCTGAATGTGCTGAATCACAGGAGCACGCTGGTGTTTATGCATACGGGATTTTCCATGGCGATGTCCGTGTTTATGTTTCATGGTTTTATTAAGGGAAATGTTCCGGTGGCGCTGGAGGAGGCCGCGAATATCGACGGATGTACCCACGTCCAGACATTTTTCAGAATCGTTTTTCCACTGCTGAAGCCGATTATTTCCACGATGGTGATCTTAAATTCACTGGCGTTCTGGAATGATTTCCTATTGCCGTCTCTGGTGCTGTCGGATAAGAAGCTGCTGACGCTGCCTCTTTCCACTTACAGCTTCTACGGCACGTATTCGGCGGATTACGGCACGATTATGGCTGGACTGCTGTTGTGCGTAATACCGGTGTTAATCCTGTATATTACGCTTCAAAAGCAGATTATCAGCGGCGTGGTGGCTGGAGCAGTAAAATAGATGATTGGTAAGGAGAGGCTGCATACGATGACGACAAATACAATACATATAAAGGCTCCGGGATGCTGGATGAATGATCCGAATGGATTTATTTATTACAAGGGGAAGTACCATATGTTTTACCAGTGCTTTCCCTATGGACCAAGGTGGGGGAGGATGCACTGGGGACATGCGGTGAGTGAGGACCTGGTGCACTGGGAACATAAAGGAATTGCCTTATTTCCAAGTAAGCGCGGGGACCGGGATGGGTGTTTTTCCGGAAGTGCGGTGGAACAGGACGGGAAATTATATCTGTACTATACCGGTGTCAGTTATCTTTTAGAGGATCCCGAGGACACGAATCTCTGTCTGGATGATCAGTTTGTCTCGGCACAGATGATGATTACATCGGAGGATGGGGTTCATTTTGACAATATAAAGGATAAAAGAGAGATTATTGCTCCGATCGGGGAACGGGAAAGGGGCGATGCTGCTCATACGAGGGACCCTAAGGTGTGGCACGGGGCGGACGCCTGGTATATGGTGCTGGGGACCCATGGAATTGACGGAAATGGCAGACTGCTCTTTTACCGCAGCGCTGATCTGATAAACTGGTCGTATGTGAATGCCGTGTCGAAAAGCGGTTTTGGATGGATGTGGGAGTGCCCGGATTACTATGAGACAAAGGGGGGAAAGGTTCTGTCATTTTCCCCTATGGGATTTTTAAAGGATGGGTATAAAGAAGAGAATCAGAGTATCTGCATGGTTGTGGACTTTGAGGAAGAGAGCTGTACAATGACGATGCCGGATCAATACCAGTTTCTCGATTATGGCCTGGATCTCTATGCGGCGCAGAGCACGGTGGATCAGGATGGCCGGAGAGTGATGGCTGCATGGGTCCGTATGCCGGAGACGGTCGGCGGTGAATGGATTGGGATGATGTGCAGTCCCAGAGTGGTGGAAGTAGAGGACGGCCATATTTATTTCCGGATGCATCCGGCGGTCAGGGAAGCCTACGGCAGAGCAATTGATACGCCAAAGGAGGCTGCAGAAGCGGGATATCGGGCAGAGGCAGATTTAGAGGATGGAGATGGTATCGATGTCGGCGGATACCGGATTTACCGGAAAGGGAATCGAATCTGTACGGACCGGAGCCTGACTGCGGGAGATGACAGGGAGTGCAGAATGCAGTTTGAGACACCGGAAATGAAGAATGGCGGCCATGTGGAGATTCTGGTGGATTCCAATCTGATTGAGGTTTTTGTAAATGACGGTGAGTATGTTATTTCAAATGCGGTATATGGGATTGAAAATCAGATCGTGTCGGATCGAAAGGTGAAGCTGTTTACGGTAGAATAATACAAATAGTACAGTGATTATGAAAAGTCTGTAAATATTTAGAAATTATAGAGCGTATTTGGCGAGGAGATATGGTGAGATGGACTACTGTAAGGAATATGAGAAAAGGTTTGACAGGTACTATGACGAGCTGAAATGGCTCTACTGCGAACTATATAATAATCAGGATGAGGCGTTTAAGCAGCTGTGCGGACAGATGTACCGGTTTTATACGGAGAGGAAGGCGGCTCTTAAGACGATGGACCGGGAGCGGGCGAAGGATCCGCAGTGGTATAAAGGAAACCGGATGGTCGGTATGATGATGTATGTGGATGCATTTGCCGGGGATTTGAACGGGGTTTTAAAGCATCTGGACTATATTGAGGAATGCGGGGTCAATTATCTGCATTTGATGCCGCTTCTCGATACGCCGGAGGGCAGGAGCGACGGCGGATACGCGGTATCTGATTTCCGGAAGGTGAGGCCTGATCTGGGTACCATGGAGGACTTAGAGTGTCTGGCAAAGGAGTGCCATAAACGGGGGGTGAGCATCTGTCTGGACTTTGTGATGAACCATACCTCGGAGGACCACGAATGGGCCAGAAAGGCGAAGGCGGGCGATCCGGAGTATCAGAGCCGGTACTTCTTCTACGATAATTACGATCTTCCGGCACAGTTTGAACGGACAGTGCCGGAGGTATTTCCAACTACGGCTCCGGGGAATTTTACCTGGGTACAGGAGACGGGAAAATATGTGATGACCACATTTTATCCCTATCAGTGGGATTTGAATTACTGGAATCCGGTTGTGCTGAACGAGATGGCCCAAAATATGCTGAACCTGGTGAACCGGGGGATTGATGTAATCCGTATTGATGCGGTTCCCTACATCTGGAAACAGCTGGGGACGAACTGCAGGAATCTGCCGCAGGTGCACACCATTGTGCGGATTATGAGAATTATCTGTGAGATTGTGTGTCCGGGGGTCCTTCTGCTCGGCGAGGTGGTGATGGAACCGGATAAAGTGGTTCCGTATTTCGGCAGCGTGGAGAAGCCGGAGTGTCACATGCTTTATAATGTGACGACCATGGCGGCTACCTGGAACAGTGTGGCGACAAAGGATATCCGGCTGCTTCGCCAGCAGATGAATGTGGTGAGCGGTCTGCCGAAGGATTACGTTTTCTTAAATTATCTGCGCTGTCACGACGATATCGGTTGGGGATTGGATTATCCGTGGCTGAGACAATTCGGGATCGATGAGGTCAGCCATAAAAAGTATTTGAATGATTTTCTGACCGGGCAGTATCCGGGATCGTTTGGACGGGGAGAGTTGTACAATTCAGACCCTGAGTCCGGGGATGCAAGATTGTGCGGAACTACGGCATCGTTATGCGGTATTGAAAAGGCTGCGTTTGAGAGGGACGCAGAAGCCCTTGAAAAGGCTGTTAGGCTGGATCTGATGCTTCATGCGTATATGTTGTCGCAGTCGGGGATTCCGGTAATCTACAGCGGCGATGAGATCGGTCAGGAAAATGATTATACCTACCACGAGAATCCCAGAAAATGGGATGACTCCCGTTATCTGCACAGAGGCGATTTCCGGTGGGATCTGGAGAAGAAACGCAGTGTGAAGGGCAGTCTTCAGGAAAAGATTTTCGACGGCATTAGGAAGCTGGAGACGATCCGGGCACAGTATCCGGTTTTCTGCACGGATGCGCGGGTATGGACCATTGACACATGGGATGATTCCATCTTGGGGCTGGTGAGAGAGTACGGGGAGGATAAGGTAATTGCCCTCTTTAATTTCAGTGAATTCGATAAAGTCGCCTGGATTAACGAGGAGGATGGGATGTATACGGATCTGATCTCTGGGAGAGCGATGGAGGCGAAAGGGGTGGAGATACCTGCTTATGGAGTTTACTGGCTTATGAGGGAAAACGGGATTGAGGAGAATAAATAATTGATAAAGTAAAAAGGATCTGGAGACGCTGCGTCCCGGATCCTTTTCTTTATTCGTCAAATTCTACAATCACATAGTAGCCTCTGTCGTTGTGCTTGACTTCTTTTACGATTCCGTGGTCGGATTTGATGCGGTCACGGCCGGTATAGCAGCCGGACATGGCAACGGCCGGATCGATGATATAGCTATAGCTGCTGGTTCCTTCCCTTTCGATAATGGATACTTCATCACCCGCCTTGACGAGTCCGGGGCGCTCCATCTTAAATTCGATTGTTCTCACAATGAATCACCTCCTGGTTAATCCGCTTAGCAAGGTACTTCACGGGCTTCGTGGATTAGCTTATTTTATTTCTGCGGGTGAAGTTCTGGGTATTATGTATGGCTGGCTATCTGGCAACGGCCGTGAGAGCCAAATATCCCGCAGTTTGATACAAAGGTTCTGACTTCGACATCTATTATAAGACTGATCTGAAAAAATGTAAAGAAAGGAAAAACGAAAGAAAATCTTACATTTTATTATAAAACAATATTAAGTTATTGATTATCAATAATTTAATATTGAAATTAAATATATACTATGGTATGTTACAGGAAAGAGAAGTAATGGATGAAGAATTGCGATAATAAGAAGGAGGAAGTTTGATGAGTGGGAAGATTCTGGAGGAAGAGGGTAAAATGGTGATAACTGAAAGTCAGGAGGGAGGTGGAAATCAGAACATACTTGAATATCAGGCAAAACCTGAGAAGCAAAACGGAGATAGCAGTCAGATAATACAGGAGAAAAAAGATATAAAAAAGGATATGAAAAAGGAGATAAAAGAAGTGCCTGTTCCGGCTTGGCGTAGGGGAAAGCAGGAGGTTATTACACAGAACTTTCCGATATTTATGGGGGTGGCTCTGGCATTTGGAATACTGTATACATTTTGTATGTATAAGAACCCCAGTGGAATTACGTATCCAATTATGGTTGGGGGAATTTATGGTGTGCTGGCCTGGATGATCAGGAGGCTTTCGATAGAGTGGAAACGGGGATCATGGTTTTTGATCGTTACTGCTGTTTTGTTGGGTATCGCGGTCTGCAGGACTGCGGATCCGCTGCTTATTCTGCTGATTAAGACGGCTGAATTTTTGCTCGTGGTTATTTTTGTTATTCACCAGTTTTATGAAGACAGGGGGTGGAGTATCGGTAAGTATTTATCTTCTATGGCAGTCTATCTCTGTTGTGTGATTGCGGCAGTTGTCTATCCGTTTTTTCAGGGGAACGAATTTTTTAAGAAGGTCAGTTTGAAAAAGTACAGAACGGCATCACGGGTGCTCATGGGGCTGGCGGCAGCTCTGCCGATCCTGCTGGTAGCCGGATTTCTTCTGGGGCGGGCGGATGTAGTGTTTGGCTCCATGGTGGTTCACTGGATGGAGACGGTTCTGAATGTATGGACTATTCTCGTTATGGTCTCCATGACTGCTTTTGGGGCATTTGGAGTCTATTGCCTGATCTGCGGAGCCTGTATGGACCAGATCTCCGGGGAAGAAAAGACGATGAGAACCCACGAACCGGTTACCGCTACTACGTGCATGAGCGCGGTTGCACTGCTGTATCTGTTCTTTAGCGGGATACAGGTCATTTACCTTTTTCTCGGAAAAGGCAGTCTGCCGGAGGGGGTGACGTACTCCTCCTATGCGCGGCAGGGATTTTTCCAGCTTTTGTTTGTGGCTGTGATGAATCTGGTTATGGTGCTTATGAACCTGAAGTTTTTTAAGAGAAGCCGTTTCTTAAATGGCGTTCTGACTGTCATCTGCGGATGTACGTATGTGATGATCGCATCCGCGGCATACCGGATGGCTTTGTATGTCGGAGAGTATCACCTGACGTATCTGCGGGTTCTGGTGCTGTGGTTCCTGCTGTTGCTGGCGTGTATGATGGCTGGTGTGGTTATTTTGATCTATAGGAACAGATTTCCGCTGTTTGGATGGTGCCTTGTGATGGTATCTGTATTTTTTGTGGGATTTTCGTATATGAGACCGGATCGGGTGATTGCGGACTATAATGCAGCTCATGTGGGTGAATGGTCTGACAGCGATTTTACGTATATGACGCAGGCGCTTTCGGCGGACGCAGTTCCTGTAGTGCTTGAGACGCTTGAAGATAATGCGGTTCTCGGACGGTTTTATTCCGGCGGGAGAACGGAATTTTTAACGGAGTATTACAGGTGGGTTATTTCTAAGAACTATCAGGCGGGGGCTGCGGATTTCAGGACAAGGAATCTTTCGTTTGAAAAGGCAAAACAATCGTTCAGAAATGGGGGGATAGAATAATGGCTGATTTAGCAGGGCAACTTTTTGGAAGTATTATACTGTTGGGGCTGCTGTTTCTGTTTTTTATAGTTCCAATTATTTTGACTTTCATGAATTTATATTTTATTCTTGCAGAACCGGGGAAATTTAAAAATGCGGCGGAGGTGCTTACATGGATTCTGGGACCGCTGTTTTCCGCTATACTGTATGATTATATGGGGATTGGAGGCGAGTGGCAGGAGCAGCTGTTTGCCAGTGACTCTGCGATCCATACTCCTGTGTCGGAGCACTATGTGGTTACAGTTCTTGTTCTGGTTTCGCTGGGGCTTCTGGGATATTTTCTGCTAAAGCTGGCGTCTAAAAGGCTGCCGCCGCTGGTTAAGATTCTTAGTATTTCATTTTTGTATATTGGCTGCGCGGTCTGTGTGATGTGGATTATCCAGGTACTGGGGCGGGCGGATGAATTATCTGTTTATCTCGCTGTATTTCCTCTGAATGTGATTCTGTTGTCAGCTTCTGTGGTGAAGACCCTGTTAAAGGAACAGAAGGAAGAGGATGAGGGAAAAGATTTCGAAAAGTTTACGGGATTGCGGCGCCTGTTGGTAAAGAGCAGCTGCTGGCCAGCGCTGGCGTTTCTCATGGTGTGGCCGGTGCTGGGAATCTGTATTGCGGTTCTCGTGCTGTTTGGGCAGGAACCATCCGCCGCGGTGAAGGCATTTACAGAGACAAGCGACTGGATGCTGTCACAGCGGATATCACCGCCGACAGTTTACAGCGATGGCCATTATCTCTGTACGGTGGCGGCCGGGGGACATGAGAAACTGGTGAAACCCCAACGGATGGGAGTCCGGCATGGGCATCGGATCGTGGTGAACCGGCAGCTGTGTGTGGCAAATGCATTTGAGCAGGTGCTTGAGGAGCGTACACCGCGTTTTCACCGCTTCGTACGCCATGCGTATGATACGTATGGGTATCCGGTGGCAAAGCACATCAGGACGCCTCTGGCGGCGGATATTACGTATCTGGTGATGAAGCCCCTGGAATGGATATTTCTCCTGGTTCTCTATCTGACGGACAGAAAGCCGGAGGACCGGATTGCAAAACAATACCTGTAACAGTTCAGCCTGTGAAGGAGTGAGGATTTGACATTTCACCATTGATCTGCTAATCTGAAAGAAAATTGTAACAGAAAATGATCTGGAGGATGGAGATGGAGAAGTATCTGCTGGACCGATTAATGGAATATGGGGAATCTGACGCCTATCCGTTTCATATGCCGGGGCATAAGAGACAGACGGGGACCGGATTTGCAGGAGATTTTCCAAATCCGTTTTCTGTGGATATTACCGAGATTGAGGGATTTGATAATCTCCACCACCCGGAAGGGATTCTGAAGGAATCTATGGAGTGGGCAGGAAATGTCTATGGGGCGGACCGGACGTATTATCTTGTGAATGGAAGCAGCTGCGGTATTTTGAGCGCGGTCTGCGGCTCTGTCTCCCATGGAGGCACTATTCTTATGAGCCGGAACTGCCATAAATCGGCATATCATGGCGTGTATTTGGGCCATTTGAGGGCGGAATATATTTATCCACAGACAATCCTGGAATTTGGGATTCAGGGTGGATTATCGCCGGAGGATGTGCGGCGGCTGTTGATAACCCATCCGGAGACGGAGGCTGTGCTGGTGGTATCTCCCACGTATGACGGTATTGTCTCGGATATCGGTGCAATTGCGAAAATCGTCCATGAGTGGGGGATTCCGCTGATTGTGGATGAGGCTCACGGGGCGCATTTCCCCTTTGGAGGGGAGGCGGGATTCCCGGTTTCTGCGCTGGAGCTGGGGGCGGATGTGGTGATACAGAGTCTCCATAAGACGCTTCCTTCTCTGACTCAGACCGCGGTCATGCATGTGAAAGCGGGATTTGCGGATATCAGCAGAATTGACCGGTATGTACACATGTTCCAGAGCAGCAGCCCGTCGTATGTGTTGATGGCCGCTATTGAAAATTGTATCCGATGGATGGATGAAGCGGGAAGAGATGAGATGAAGGCCTTTAGCGGCAGGCTGGACCGTATCCGGCGGCGGATGGGGGAGATGGAGTGTCTGGCTCTTCTTGATGAAGTGAAAGGGCGGTGCCAGGTCTTTGATGTGGATAAGTCTAAAATTGTGGTTTCTGTGGGAAGCAGCGGCCTGACCGGGCCGGAGCTTACGGAGCTGCTTCGAAACAGATACCATCTGGAAATGGAAATGTGCGGACCGGATTATGTGACGGCGATTACTACGGTGGCTGATACGGATGAGGGTCTGGACCGGTTATGCCGGGCTTTCCTGGAGATCGATCATGAGCGGAGGAGGGAGGCGGGAGACTGCGGGACTGCCGCATCAGGCTTTTCGGGGATAAACGAGGATAACACAGGGGAAAGAGACCGTGGAATTGTGGATAACGGGATGGAAAAGGAACGTGGTTGTGGATGGCCGGAGATTGCTATGACGATCGCACAGGCGATGGACTCTCCGGGGCGATCTGTCCCTCTCGATGCGTGTGAGGGAATGGTATCCGCGGAGTTTATCTACATCTATCCGCCGGGAATTCCGATTGTGGCGCCGGGAGAAGTATTAAAACCGGAATTGGTGGAGATGATCCGGCAGTATAAGCGCAAGGGCCTTCCGGTCCAGGGAACGGCGGATCCGGAGGTGGAGGAGGTTTTGACGGCAGCAGGAGCGGATAGTTAGATACTATTATTTTAGAAAAAACTGAGGAATGAAACATGGGAAAGATTTTTTATGTGATGGGAAAAAGCGCATCCGGGAAGGATACGATTTATAAAGAACTGCGGGAACGAATACCGGAATTAAAGACGGTGGTCCTTTATACGACGAGGCCGATCCGGGATGGGGAGACGGAAGGGGTGGAATACCATTTTACGACGGTGGAGCGGCTGGATGACTTCCGCAGGGAGAAAAGGCTGATCGAGGAACGGACGTATCAGACGGTGTATGGACCGTGGAGTTATTTTACCGTGGATGACGGGCAGATCTGTCTGGATGACAGGGATTCTTATCTGATGATCGGAACGCTGGAGTCTTATGAGAAGATGAGAGAGTATTTCGGTGAAAATGGGCTGGTTCCTGTCTACATCGAGGTGGATGACGGCGTGAGGCTGGAACGTGCGCTGGAGCGGGAAAAGGGGCAGAAGGAACCGAAATATAAGGAACTCTGCCGGAGATTTCTGGCGGATGAAGAGGATTTTAAGGAAGAAAACCTGGTAAGATGCGGAATTGACAGGAGATACAGGAATGATGATCTGAGGGTATGCCTGGAGGAGATTTGCAGGGATATGAAGGCGTTTATGGAACAGGCAGCGGGCAGCAGGGAGTAAGCTGCCCGCATTTGGAGGAAAGGGGGAAGAATCATGGGAAGTATCTTTATTCAGTTTCCAAAGGGAAAAAAGAAGGCGCTGACTTTAAGCTATGACGACGGAGTGGAACAGGATGTCCGTCTGATCGAAATCATGAAGCAGCATGGATTAAAGGGCACATTTAACTTAAACAGCGGGCTCTACGCGGAAGAGGGTACGGTATACCCACCCGGTACGGTGCACAGAAGAATGACGGAAAAGGCGGTGACGGAGGTCTACGGCGGCAGCGGCATGGAGGTGGCGGTTCATGGGCTGACACATCCGTTTCTGGAGCAGCTTCCGGTGAATCTCTGTACGGCTGAGGTGATGAAGGACCGGGAGAATCTGGAGCAGCAGTTTCATACAATTGTCAGGGGAATGGCTTATCCCTTCGGTACTACCAGTGACAGAGTGGTCGATACGCTTGTGCAGGCGGGAATCGCCTATGCAAGAACAACGATTTCAACATGGGATTTCCGGCTTCCATCCGACTGGCTCCGTCTGACGGCCACGTGCCATCACCGGGATGAGCGCCTGATGGAGCTGGCGGAAAAATTTGTGGAGGAGACGCCAAAGTACGGCTCCTGGCTGTTCTATCTCTGGGGACACAGCTATGAGTTTGAGGCTGATGGGAACTGGGAGGTGATTGAGAGATTTGCTGCGTATACCGGAAACCGGGATGAGATCTGGTATGCGACAAACCTGGAGCTGTATGATTATATGATGGCGTACGACCGGCTGCTGTTCAGCGCGGATGGATCTATGGTATGGAATCCAGCCGCATTGGACGTATATTTTGAGAAGGACGGAATTTCTTACCGGGTGAAGGCTGGTGAGAGGATGGAACTGAATTAAATGCTTAAGACGGCTGCCGTATGGGGCCGTCTGTTTCTTTTTGTGCGGGAAATGACAGGAGACGCCCTCTTATGGGAATTACCAGCACTTATTTCTTGTGAGTATGAATTTTATATGCTATAATAAATCCGTATATTTTGAGACGGAGGTGCCCCAATGCCAGGATTTAACGATATAATCGGTCATGAGATGATAAAGGAACATTTTAAGAAGGCTATAGAGACAAATCATGTATCTCATGCGTATATTCTGACAGGTGAGGCAGGAATGGGACGTAAGTCGCTGGCGAATGCATTTGCCATGACGCTTCTCTGTGAAAAGGGGAAGAAGGAACCGTGTATGCAGTGCCACGCCTGCAAGCAGGTGATGAGCGGCAACCATCCGGACTTGATTTTTGTAAATCATGAAAAGCCGAACAGCATCGGCGTTGACGATATCAGGGAACAAATTAATGATACAATCATGGTACGGCCCTACAGCAGCTATTATAAGATATATATCGTGGATGAAGCGGAAAAGATGACGGCACAAGCGCAGAATGCCCTGCTTAAGACCATCGAGGAACCGCCGTCCTATGCGATTATCATGCTGCTGACTACGAATCAGGAGGCATTTCTGCCGACGATTCTCTCCAGATGCGTGCAGTTAAAGCTGAAGCCGCTTCAGGACAGCGTGGTCAGGACGTATCTGATGGAATCTCTGGGGATTCCCGAGGTGAAGGCGGAGATTTACGCCGCGTTTGCGAGAGGAAATCTGGGAAAGGCGATCCATCTGGCCTCTTCGGAGGATTTTCAGCTGATGTATACCGAGCTTCTGCATATGCTGAAGCATTTGAAGGATATGGATATTACGGAGCTTCTGGACTATATCAAGAAGCTGAAGGATGAGAGTCTGGACATCTATGACAGCCTCGATTTTATGCAGCTATGGTACCGGGATGTGCTGATGTATAAGGTGACACAGGATATTAATCTTCTGGTGTTTAAGGAAGAGTATAATACAATTAAGGAAATGAGCGCCTCCAGCGCCTACGATGGGATTGAAAAGATTCTCCAGTCCATTGATAAGGCGGGGATCAGGCTGAATGCCAATGTGAATATGGAACTGGCCATGGAGCTCATGTTACTGGTAATGAAGGAGAACTGATTGATGATAAAAGTGATTGGTGTAAGATTCCGCAATGCGGGGAAGATCTATTATTTCGATCCGGCCGGCAGGGAGATTCATACGGGTGACCACGTGATTGTGGAGACGGCGAGAGGGATTGAATACGGTTATGTAGTGCTGGGAAGCAGAGAGGTGCCGGATGACAAGGTCGTCCAGCCGCTTAAGTCTGTAATCCGGATGGCGACGAGAGAAGATGAGGATGTGGAGTTAAAAAACCACGAGAAGGAAAGGGAAGCGTTCCGGATCTGTAAGGAAAAGATCAGGAAACACGGGCTTCAGATGAAGCTGATCGATGCGGAATATACCTTCGACAATAACAAGGTGCTGTTTTACTTTACTGCGGATGGAAGAATCGATTTCCGCGAACTGGTGAAGGATCTGGCATCGGTATTTAAAACGAGAATCGAGCTTCGTCAGGTCGGCGTCAGAGACGAGACGAAGATTGTGGGAGGAATCGGTATCTGCGGCAGGCCGCTGTGCTGCCACTCTTACTTATCGGAGTTTATTCCTGTTTCAATCAAGATGGCGAAGGAGCAGAATCTGTCGCTGAATCCGACGAAGATCTCCGGTGTCTGCGGAAGGCTCATGTGCTGTCTAAAGAATGAGGAAGAGACGTACGAGGACTTAAACAGCAAGCTTCCGAATGTGGGGGATTATGTGACCACGGACGACGGGCTGAAGGGTGAGGTTCACTCGGTCAGCGTGCTTCGTCAGCTGGTGAAGGTCATCGTCATCACAAAGGATGAGAAGGAAATCAGAGAATACCGTGTGGATCAGCTGAAGTTTAAACCGAGGCGGCGCAAGGATAAAGGCTCTGTAGCGGATGCGGAGCTGAAGGCTCTGGAAGCCCTTGAGAAGAAGGAAGGGAAATCCAAGTTAGATGATAATTGAGCTTAAGGATGAGGAACGGCTTGACGATTTACAGAGAAACGGCTATCAGATTATACAGAAGAAGGACGGGTTCTGCTTCGGTATGGATGCGGTGCTTTTATCCGGTTTCGCGGCGGTGAAGCCGGGGGAAAAGGCGATCGATCTGGGAACCGGGACGGGAATTATCCCGATTCTTCTGGAAGCGAAATATGAAGGCGAACATTATACGGGGCTTGAGATTCAGGATGAGGTGGCGGAGATGGCCGCGCGCAGCGTGGCGCTCAATCACCTGGAAGAGAAGGTCTCGATCGTAAAGGGCGATATCAAGGAAGCCAGCCGGCTGTTTGGCGCGGCTTCCTTTGACGTGGTGACCTCGAATCCGCCCTATATGAACGATTCCCATGGACTTAAAAATCCCGATCTGCCCAAGGCGATTGCCCGCCATGAGGTGCTATGTACGCTGGACGATGTGGCGAGGGAGGCGGCGAAGCTTTTGCGGCCGGGCGGGCGCTTCTACATGGTGCATCGGCCTCATCGCCTGATAGAAATTATTACGGCGCTGACGAAGTATAAGCTGGAGCCGAAGCGGATGAAGATGGTCCATCCATTTGTGGACAAAGAGGCCAATATGGTCCTGATTGAAGCCGTGCGCGGCGGTAAATCCATGATTAAGGTGGAGGCGCCGATTGTGGTATATCGGGAGCCGGGGGTGTATACGCAGGAGATTTATGATATTTACGGGTATTGAGAAATTGATCATTATGTATTGCCAGCAATGGGGAGAATTTGGAGAATTAGGTGAATATGGCAGGGCGGAGAACCAGGGGATTGGTGTTTTCCGCCCTGCCATATTTCCGCCTTTCCTTGAAAAGTCTCGCCCTCTGTGTTAAAGTATATCTACTAATGATAGAAGAAACAGGCCGGTCAAACGGCCCGAAAAATAGCAGAAAAGTTGGAAAAGAAGATGGAAGAACAGGTAAAGGATCAGAAAACAGGAAAGCTGTATCTATGTGCGACGCCTATTGGGAATCTGGATGATATTACCCTGCGGGTTTTGAATACATTAAAGGAAGTGGACTTGATTGCGGCGGAGGACACCCGGCACAGCATTAAGCTGTTAAACCACTTTAATATTAAGACGCCCATGACCAGCTATCATGAATACAACAAGGTGGACAAGGCCAGATATCTGGTGGAGCAGATGAAAAATGGAGTTTCCATCGCATTAATTACAGATGCGGGAACACCGGGAATCTCTGATCCGGGCGAAGAATTGGTGAGGCAGTGCCATGAGGCGGGAGTACCGCTTACATCTCTGCCTGGGCCTGCGGCCTGCATTACGGCTCTGACCATATCGGGACTGGCAACGAGGCGTTTCTGCTTTGAGGCATTTCTCCCTTCTGATAAGAAGGAAAAACAGTGGATTTTAGAGGAACTGAAGCGTGAGACGAGAACGATCATTATATATGAAGCGCCCCACCGGCTTGTCAGGACGCTGGAGGAACTGAGAGAGGCCCTGGGAAACCGGAGAATCACCATATGCAGGGAACTGACGAAACGGTATGAGACGGCGTTTCAGACTAAGTTTGAAGATGCGCTGGCGGCCTATGAGACGGAGGATCCGAGAGGCGAGTGCGTCATTGTTATCGAAGGGAAGAGTATCGGTGAAATAAAGGAAGAACGGATGAAATCGTTTGAGGAGATGTCTCTGGAAGAGCATATGGATCTGTATGAGAAGCAGGGAATTGAACGAAAAGAGGCCATGCGTATGGTGGCGAAGGACCGGGGAATCAGTAAACGGGATGTCTACCAGCAGCTGATGAAGTAAGAGGATACAGATATGGTGTGTAACATGATATGCCTCGATATTGACGGCACGATATTAAACAGCAGACATGAGATTACCTCTCATAGCGTTTGTACGGGATATCGGAAGAGATACGAATTAACAGTTAAAGCTGCAAAGAGGCTGGATTCCAAAGATCCGGCCTCTTTGCATCCTGGTGTTGGGGGAATACCTGAAACACATGTTCATTTATCGAAGCAACGGGAGATTCCCTGTCAGCTTATTCACCGCTTTTTTAGGTCCGCAGATGGCAATACCGAGATAGGAGAAGGTATCTTCCTCGGTGGCGGCAGCCTTATCAATAAATTCATCGTAGGTCTTGCAGCTCTGTGCCGTGTCGGAGAAATCCACCACAGTCAGTTCCGCGTATTCCGGCCGGTAAAGCTGTTTCCGGAGCTCCCGTATTTTGGCTCCGTCAGCCTTTAGTATGGGGACAGGGAACTGGATGATGCCCCGGTGGGAGCAGCCTGTCTTGTCCGTGACGTCAGGCCCCACGGTATCCGGCATCTCCTTGCCAAGCGTGATTCCCATAATTCCGGCGGTGTTGGCAATCAGGCCGGTGGGGAGTGTCTCGTCGATGACCATGACACATTTTTCGTTCTGTAAATCCATTTGTCTTACTTCCTTTTCTGTTTGTTGTTCTATTTTACCATTTGTCCGAAAAAATTTCTTGAACGATGTGGCATATCACAGGCGGCTGTTATTTTAAAAATTTTTCTTGACAAACGAATCGGGATTGTATAGAATTGGTTTGAATATCAAAATATTTGAAACGAAAAATATCAGAGACAGGTGAAAACCACGGGTTTTCCCATTTACCTGGATGTGTGAATCACAGCACGAATGGGGGAAATTATGACGACTAGAATTATAGGAACAGGTTCGGCTGTACCGAAACAGGTGGTAACCAATGATGATCTGGCAAAGATCGTGGATACCAGCGACGAATGGATCAGACCGAGAACCGGAATCCGGGAAAGAAGGATTGCGGCAGCAGAATCAGGAACCTCCGATCTGGCGGCGGAGGCGGCGAAGCTGGCGATTGAACAATCCGGAATAAAACCGGAAGAACTGGACATTATCGTCCTTGCCACTTCCTCGGGAGACTGCTGTTTTCCAAATGGTGCCTGCGAGGTACAGGCCGCGGTCGGCGCGGTCAATGCGGTGGCGTTTGACTTAAGCGCCGCGTGTTCGGGATTTGTCTTCGCTTTAAACACGGTACATAGCTTTTTGACGGCGGGAATCTACCGGACGGGGCTTGTGATCGGAGCGGATACACTCAGCAAGCTGGTGGACTGGAACGACCGGGGTACCTGCGTTCTCTTCGGAGACGGTGCGGGAGCGGCTGTCGTGAGGGCAGAGGACACCGGAATCATGGGGCTGACCATGGGTGCGGACGGAACGAAAGGCGACGTTTTAAAATGCGGCGGACGCACTACGGGAAATTTCCTGACAGGAAAGAAACCGGAATTAGGCTATATGACCATGGATGGCCAGGAAGTTTTTAAATTTGCGGTTAAGACCGTGCCGGAGGCAATTAAGAAGACGATTGCCGGGAGCGGAACCGAATTAGAAGAAATTAAATATTTTATTCTGCATCAGTCCAATTACCGGATTTCCGAATCCATAGCGAAAAGACTTAAATTACCGATGGAAAAGTTTCCAGCGAATTTAGAGCGGTATGGTAATACTTCCGGAGCGTCGGTACCCATCCTTTTAGATGAGCTGAACCGCGAAGGAAAATTGAAACCGGGCGACAAATTGCTTTTAGCCGGTTTTGGTGCAGGGTTGACCTGGGGAACCACTCTTCTGGAGTGGTAATTAAAAAGACTAATACTTTGAAAATCAAAGTAATTAGATAAATATTAAAAAATCAATGGAATAAAAGATGGAAAATGAAGAGGAGAATGAAACCATGTTAGAGAAGATGAAAGAAATTATCGCAGAGCAGTTAAATGTAGACGCAGAGGCCGTATTGGCAGAGTCTTCCTTTAAAGAGGATTTAGGAGCGGATTCCCTGGATTTATTCGAACTTGTTATGGCTCTGGAGGATGAGTATTCAGTCGAGATTCCTTCTGAGGATTTAGAGAAGCTGACGACCGTAAGCGCGGTTATGGACTACTTAAAAGCAAAGGGCGTGGAAGGCTGATGAATACCAGAATAACGGAACTTTTAGGAATTAAACACCCGATTATTCAGGGTGGAATGGCCTGGGTTGCGGAACATCATCTGGCGGCGGCTGTATCGGAAGCTGGCGGGCTGGGACTGATCGGCGGTGCAAACGCACCGGCCGAGGTGGTCAGAGAGGAGATCCGCAAGGCAAAAGCGCTGACAAAGAAACCAATCGGAGTCAATGTCATGCTGCTGAGCCCTCATGCCGATGAGATAGCAAAGGTAGTCGTGGAGGAAGGAATCGGTGTGGTAACCACCGGAGCCGGAAACCCGGAGAAATATATTGAGATGTGGAAGGCCGCCGGGGTCAAAATTATACCGGTTGTGGCTTCTGTAGCACTGGCTAAGAGAATGGAGCGCTACGGCGCGGATGCGGTTGTGGCGGAAGGATGCGAATCCGGCGGTCATATCGGTGAGCAGACAACGATGACACTGGTTCCACAGGTTGTGGACGCTGTATCCATACCGGTTATCGCGGCCGGCGGTATCGGTGACGGACGCGGAATCGCCGCGGCATTTATGCTCGGAGCAGAGGCGGTACAGATCGGCACGAGATTTGTGGTTTCGGATGAATCCATTGTTCACGAGAACTACAAGCAGCGCATTATCAAGGCAAAGGACATCGATTCGGCGGTTACGGGACGCTCCCACGGCCATCCGGTCAGATGCTTAAGGAATCAGATGACCAGGGAATACGTAAAGCTGGAGCAGGAAGGCAAGAGCTTCGAGGAACTGGAATACTTAACTCTCGGAAAGCTGAGAGAGGCCGTACAGGAAGGCGATATCACGAACGGTACCGTCATGGCAGGCCAGATCGCAGGTATGATTTATAAGACACAGACCTGTAAGGAAATGATTGATGAGATGATGGAACAGGCGGAGAAACTGCTGAACCGATAATTGAAAAAGGAGTTACGGATTATGAGCAAGACTGCATTTATTTTCCCGGGACAGGGCGCACAGTACTGTGGAATGGGCCAGGATTTTTATGAGAATACAAAGACCGGAAAAGAGCTCTTTGACATGGCGTCAGAGCTGCTTGGTTTTTCCATGCCGGAGCTGTGTTTTGAGAAGAACGACAGACTGGATATCACGGAATACACACAGGCCGCCATGGTAACCACCAGCATCGCCATGATGCGTGTCCTGGAAGAGGCAAAAGGCGTGAAGCCCGATGTGGCTGCCGGACTGAGCCTGGGAGAATACCCTGCACTTGCCGCCGCGGGCGTGATGAGCGACGCGGATGCGATCCGTACCGTAAGACAGAGGGGAATCCTCATGCAGGAGGCGGTTCCGGTTGGACTCGGAGCCATGGCCGCCATCCTGGCCCTCGACGCGTCTAAGATTGAAGAAGTGATAAGCGCGATCGACGGCGTTTCCATCGCCAACTACAACTGCCCGGGACAGATCGTGATCTCCGGACGGAAGGAAGCCGTGGAAGCGGCCAATGAGAAGCTCCTGGAAGCTGGTGCAAAGCGTGCCGTCCTGTTAAATGTCAGCGGACCGTTCCATTCTGCCATGCTTGCGGAAGCCGGACGGAAGCTGGGCGAGGTTCTGGCCGATGCCCGCATCAACACCCCGGTTATCCCGTATGTGGCTAATGTCACGGCTCAGTATGTGACGAAGGCAGAGGATGTGAGACCGCTTTTAGAGAGACAGGTGTCTTCTTCCGTCAGATGGCAGCAGAGTGTGGAAACCATGCTGCAGGATGGAGTGGATACATTTATAGAAATCGGGCCGGGAAAGACTCTGGCCGGATTCATGAGAAAGATAACAAGAGATGTAAAAGTCATTAATATAGAAAAACTGGAAGATATTGAAAAGCTATAGCGAGGAGGATGCCGGAATGTTAGAAGGAAAAACAGCTGTTGTGACCGGAGCTGGAAGAGGAATCGGGCGGGCGATCGCGCTCCGTCTGGCCGCGGAAGGCGCGACTGTCATTGTCAATTATAATGGTTCCGCGAAACGTGCGGAAGAAGTAGTAAATGAGATTACGGCAGGCGGAGGCCATGCGGAGGCCATCCAGTGCAGCGTGTCTGATTTTGAGAGCGTTGCGGCTATGATGGACGGCGTCATAAAGAAGTATGGCTCTATCGATATTCTGGTAAATAACGCCGGAATCACGAAGGATAATCTGCTGATGAAGATGTCCGAGGGCGATTTCGACGCAGTTATCGATACCAACTTAAAGGGCGTATTTAACTGCATGAAGCATGTAGCCCGCCAGATGATCAAACAGAGAGGCGGCAGAATCATCAATATTTCTTCCGTTTCCGGTGTGCTCGGCAATGCGGGGCAGGCCAATTACTGCGCAGCCAAGGCCGGGGTAATCGGACTGACAAAATCCTTTGCCAGAGAAGTGGCCAGCAGGGGCATTACCGTGAACGCGGTAGCGCCTGGATTTATTGAGACAGAGATGACGGAGGTGCTGTCCGATGCCGTAAAGGCGGGGGCGACAGAACAGATCCCGATGAAACATTTTGGAACCACCGAAGATATTGCCGGTGCAGTGGCATTTCTGGCCTCCGGCGCGGCAGGCTACATTACCGGCCAGGTGATCAGCGTGGACGGCGGAATGGCGATGTAACGTAACTATTCAGCAGATGCACGGTTGGGCAAGAGTTATAATGTAATAAGGAGAGAGCGACATGAAGACAAGAGTTGTAGTAACAGGTATGGGAGCAATTACACCGATCGGAAATGATGTAGAGAGTTTCTGGAACGGACTGAAAGAGAAAAAGGTGGGAATCGGACCGATTACCCAGTTTGATACAACCGAATATAAGGCAAAGCTTGCGGCCGAGGTAAAGGATTTTGATCCTAAGAATTATATGGATCCGAAGGCTGCTAAGCGCATGGAACGTTTCTCCCAGTTTGCCGTAGCCGCTTCGAAGGAAGCGCTGGAGAATTCCGGTATTGATATGGAACAGGAGGACCCGTACCGTGTAGGCGTATGTCTGGGATCGGGAATCGGAAGCCTTCAGGCTATGGAGCGGGAACACAGTAAGCTCCTGGAAAAGGGACCGGGCCGCGTAAATCCGCTGTTGGTACCGATGATGATCTGCAACATGGCTGCCGGTAATGTGGCGATCCAGTTCGGATTAAAGGGAAAATGCTTTAACGTGGTAACTGCCTGTGCGACAGGTACTCATTCGATCGGTGAAGCGTTCCGTTCCATCCAGTACGGTGAGGCGGACGTAATGGTTGCCGGTGGAACGGAAGCCAGCATAGCACCGATCGGTGTGGCCGGATTTACATCCCTGACAGCGCTTACCACTGTGACGGATCCGATGCGCGCGTCTATCCCGTTCGATCAGGATAGAAGCGGTTTCGTCATGGGCGAAGGCGCCGGTGTTGTGGTTCTGGAGTCCCTGGAGCATGCAGTCGCAAGAAATGCGACGATATACGCCGAGGTAATCGGATACGGCTCAACCTGTGACGCGTACCATATCACATCCCCGGCCGAGGACGGAAGCGGTGCGGCCAGAGCGATGACGAATGCCATCCAGGACGGCGGTATCAGACCGGAAGACGTGGATTACGTCAACGCACACGGAACCAGCACGCATCACAACGACTTATTCGAGACAATGGCGATCAAATCAGCGCTCGGAGACCATGCGAGGGAGGTTAAGATCAATTCTACCAAGTCCATGATCGGCCATCTTCTGGGGGCCGCAGGCGGCGTGGAATTCATCACCTGTGTGAAATCAATCCAGGATGGATTTGTTCATGCGACAGCGGGCCTTGAGACTGAGGGTGAAGGATGCGATTTAGACTACACGAAGGGCGAGGGTGTTTCCTGTGATGTCAATGTGGCAATCAGCAACTCTCTTGGCTTCGGCGGTCATAACGCCAGTATTTTAGTGAAAAAGTTCGAACAGTAGGAGGCCGGATATGGAGATCAATGATATCATCAGACTGATGCAGGCGGTTTCAGAGAATGGCCTGACCAGCTTTAAGATAGAGGAAGGCAACTTGAAGCTTTCCATCAAAAAGGAAAAAGAACAGATTATAACCGTAGCGGGAAACAGCGCGGTGCAGCAGATGATACCGGCAGCAGGCGTGGCAGTAGAGATGGCAGCGCTTCCGGCAGCGGAATATACTGCGCCGGCCGGCAGCGGCGAAGGCGCGCAGAGTGTGGAAAACACGGCCGCAGCCATTGACTCCGATAAGATCGTGGCTTCACCGTTAGTGGGAACCTTCTATAATTCCTCTTCACCGGATGCCGAACCGTTTGTCAAGGTAGGCGATGCGGTAAAGAAGGGCCAGACCCTTGGAATCATCGAAGCCATGAAGCTGATGAATGAGATAGAGAGCGAGTTTGACGGCATTGTGGAAGCCGTTCTCGTCGGCAACGAAAACGTGGTGGAGTATGGCCAGCCCCTGTTCAGAATCCGGTAAGAAGCGATACAGGGCTGTGATTGACAGGAAAGAAAAAGTTGAAAAGAGGTTCAGCCGATTTTTAAGGAATGACAGGGTATTAAATTGGTTGAGGCTCTTTTTTCATAAAGAGGAGAGAGAGTCATGTTAGGTATTAAGGAAATTGAAGAAATTATTCCGCACAGGCATCCGTTTCTGCTGGTAGACTGCATTGAAGAGCTGGAACCGGGCGTCCGCGCCGTAGGATATAAATGTGTTACGTTTAATGAGCCGTATTTCCAGGGACATTTCCCGCAGGAACCGGTTATGCCGGGCGTGCTGAGAATTGAGGCGCTGGCACAGGTCGGAGCCGTCGCGATCTTAAGCGAAGAGGCCAATAAGGGAAAGCTGGTATTCTTTGGCGGAATCGACAAGGCAAAGTTCAAATATAAGGTAGTTCCCGGCGACCGTATGCGTCTGGAATGTGAAATCATCAAGCGCAAGGGGCCGGTAGGCATCGGCAGGGCTGTAGCAACGGTTGACGGAAAAATCGCCGCTTCCGCGGAACTGACATTTATGATTGGATAGGTGGTCGTCATATGTTTAATAAAATATTAATTGCAAACCGCGGCGAGATCGCGGTGCGTATAATCCGGGCGTGCCGGGAAATGGGAATCAAGACCGTGGCGGTCTATTCTGAGGTGGACCGCGACTGTCTGCATACACTTCTGGCAGACGAGGCCATCTGCATCGGTCCGGCTCCTTCCACCCAGAGTTACTTAAACATGGAACGGATCCTGACTGCGACGGTGGCCATGAAGGCAGATGCTATCCATCCGGGTTTTGGTTTTCTCTCGGAAAATGCCAGATTTGCAGAATTATGTGAAAAATGCAATATAACATTTATCGGTCCCTCCGCTGATATTATCAACAAGATGGGCAATAAATCTGAGGCGAGAAAGACCATGATGGAGGCCGGTGTCCCGGTCGTTCCGGGTGGTAAGGAGGCTGTTCACGAAGTGGAAGAGGCGCGCCTCGTAGCGGAAAAGATCGGATATCCGGTGATGATTAAGGCATCGTCAGGCGGCGGCGGAAAGGGCATGCGTATTTCCCGTGGATCGGAAGATTTCGATGCTAATTTCCAGAATGCGCAGATGGAGTCCATCAAGGGATTTTCCGATGACACCATGTATATTGAGAAATACATTGAGAAGCCGAGGCATATCGAGTTCCAGATCATGGCGGATAAGTTCGGCAATGTGGTGCATTTAGGTGAACGTGACTGTTCTATTCAGAGGCGCCACCAGAAGGTACTGGAGGAATCCCCCTCTGCGGCTATATCAGAAGAGCTTCGGAGGAAGATGGGGGAGACCGCGGTACTGGCGGCGAAATCCGTCGGCTACGAAAACGCCGGAACCATAGAATTCCTTTTAGATAAGCACAAAAATTTCTATTTCATGGAGATGAACACCAGAATTCAGGTAGAGCATCCAGTAACAGAGCTGGTATCCGGGCTGGATTTAATCAAGGAACAGATCCGTGTGGCCGCGGGAGAGCCCTTAAGCGTAACCCAGAAAGACGTAAAGATCACGGGCCACGCCATCGAGTGCAGAATCAACGCGGAAAATCCGGAAAAGAATTTCATGCCATGTCCAGGACTGATCACCAATGTCCACGTCCCGGGCGGCAATGGCGTCCGTGTGGACACACATATTTACAACGACTACAAAGTACCGGCAAACTACGATTCCATGCTGATGAAACTGATCGTCCATGGAAAAGACCGCACCGAGGCGATTGCCAAGATGCGGAGTGCGCTGGGCGAATTGATTATAGAGGGAATCGAGACAAATGTGGACTTCCAGTTTGATATATTGAGTCATGAAGCGTATCAGGATGGAGACATTGATACGGATTTTATAACGAAGTACTTTGCGTAAGCAATGAGCAGTGCACCCAGATGAAATTTCGCATTTTCAGATGCAAGCTCGCTTGTATCTGAAAATGTGGAGTTTCATCTGGGTATGGGGCGAATGCCCGACAGCCCTGGGACGCCAGAGGCGTTTCAGGGCTGTCCACTGCGGATGAATCCTCCTAACAAACACTACGCATGCATCTCCCTCCCCCTATCCTCATTTTTTCATAAAGGAGCAAACCCCATGTTAAGAGACATGTTTAAAAAAACATACACACTGATCGACAGCAAATACAAAACACCCGACAAAACAGACGAACCAAACATCCCGGCTGGTCTGTGGAGAAAGTGCAACAAATGCGGTCAGCCCATTTACGCGGAAGATGTGAGAAGTAATTTCTATATCTGTCCCAAATGCAAAGGCTATTTCCGGGTCCACGCTTATCGCAGAATCGAGATGACTGCGGATGCAGGAAGCTTTGAGGAATGGGATAAGGAGATGGAATTTGCGAACCCGCTGGATTTTCCGGGATATGAAAAGAAAATCGAGGCGGCCAGGGAGAAGACAAAGTTAAACGAAGCGATCGTAACCGGAAAATGCACCATAGGCGGAGAGCCTGCGGTAATTGGTGTCTGTGACGCCAGATTTATCATGAGCAGCATGGGCCATGTGGTGGGTGAAAAGATAGCGAGAGCAGTGGAGAGAGCCACTAAGGAGCAGCTTCCTGTTGTCATTTTCGCCTGTTCCGGAGGCGCCAGAATGCAGGAGGGAATCGTATCCCTGATGCAGATGGCAAAGACCTCCGCGGCCTTAAAGCGCCATCACAAGGCAGGACAGCTGTTTGTCAGCGTTCTGACCGATCCGACCACCGGAGGCGTGACGGCCAGCTTTGCCATGCTGGGCGATATCATTCTGGCAGAACCGGGCGCATTAATCGGCTTCGCAGGCCCCAGAGTCATCGAGCAGACCATCGGGCAGAAGCTGCCGGAGGGATTCCAGCGTTCTGAATTTTTGCAGGATCACGGCTTTGTGGATAAGATCGTGAAGCGGGAAGAGATGAAAGATGCCATTTCTGCGATCTTAAAGCTTCACCGCTCACCGAATCAGAACGGTGAAAACTCATTTTTCCATGTGGATAACTGCGGAAAATCCGAAGCAGCCAGTGGAAAAGAGAAAAAGACGAAGTTTCGCAGAAATAAAAAGAGTCCATGGGATACCGTTCAGCTTTCCAGAAGCTCCGAACGTCCCGTGGCCAGCGATTATATAAACGCGGTATTTGACGATTTCATGGAACTCCATGGGGACCGTTACTTTGGCGACGACGGCGCAATTGTGGGCGGTATCGCCTCTTTCCACGGTATGCCAGTGACAGTGATCGGCCAGGAAAAGGGAAAGAATACAAAGGACAATATCAAACGCAACTTTGGCATGCCTTCTCCGGAGGGCTATAGGAAGGCGCTTCGTCTGATGAAGCAGGCGGAAACCTTCGGCCGTCCCATTATCTGTTTCGTGGATACGCCGGGCGCGTTCTGCGGGCTGGAAGCGGAAGAGCGGGGACAGGGCGAGGCGATTGCCAGAAACTTATTTGAAATGGCAGACATCACCGTTCCGATTCTCTCCATCGTCATTGGAGAAGGCGGAAGCGGCGGCGCGCTGGCGATGGCAGTCGCCAATGAGGTCTGGATGCTGGAAAATGCAATCTATTCGATTCTGTCGCCGGAGGGCTTTGCCTCAATCCTTTACAAGGACAGCAAGAAGGCCAGCGACGCGGCACGAGTCATGAAGATCACCGCCAGGGATTTAATGGAACTGGGCCTGATCGAAAGAATCATAGCTGAGGAAGAACCGGCTGCAGCGGAGAATTTAGCGGAACTGGCGAAGGAAATGGACAGCGCCATGGAGGCATTTTTTATAAAATACGCCGCTGTGCCGAAAGAAGAAATTGCCTCCGGGCGATATGACAGATTTAGGAGAATGTGATGGGAAATTTAAGACCATTGGTAATAGGAGAACTCGTGGTTCCGAAGCCGGTTATACAGGGCGGAATGGGAGTTGGAATCAGCCTTTCTTCCCTGGCGGGCGCTGTGGCCAGGGCTGGCGGTATGGGGATCATTTCTACCGCGCAGATCGGTTTCCGGGAACCGGATTTTGCAGACCATCCGCTGGAGGCGAATCTCCGGGCGATCGGAAAAGAATTTAAGAAGGCCAGGGAGATATCCCCGGAAGGCGTGATTGGATTTAATATTATGGTGGCGACGAAAAGCTACGCATTGTATGTGAAGGAAGCGGTTAAGGCAGGAGCGGACATTATTATCTCCGGAGCCGGTCTTCCCGCCAGCCTTCCGGCATATCTGGCCGAGGCTGCGGCAGAGATGGGCGCGGCCGGGGAAAAGGTAAAGACGAAGATCGCCCCGATCGTATCCTCTGTCAAGTCTGCCATGGTAATCTTAAAGATGTGGGACCGCAAGTTTCACCGCGTTCCCGATCTGGTTGTGGTAGAGGGGCCGCTTGCGGGAGGCCACCTGGGCTTTTCCCGTGAATCCCTGGAGACACTGGGCGTGGATACTGCGGATGTGGAACACACGTATGATCAGGCTGCCTACGACGAAGAGGTCAGAGGAATTATCCGCCTGGTAGGAGAGTATGCCGAGAAGTACCAGACAGAGATTCCTGTCGTGACGGCGGGAGGAATCTACAGCCATGAGGATGTGATGCATCAGATGGAGCTGGGAGCCGACGGCGTCCAGGTGGCGACGCGTTTTGTGACCACAGAGGAATGTGACGCACCGGACGAATTTAAGCAGGCGTATCTTCACGCGTCAAAGGAAAATATCGTAATCACAAAGAGTCCCGTAGGCATGCCCGGACGGGCGATCAATAACGCATTCTTAAGCGGTGTCGGCCAGACTCCCTTTAAGCTGGAACATTGCTACCAGTGTCTCGAGAAATGCGATAAGAAGACGATTCCCTACTGTATCACCAAGGCACTGGTGAATTCCGCGGAAGGGAATACGGATGAAGGGCTTGTGTTCTGCGGAAGCAATGCATTCCGAGCGGAGCGGATTGAAACGGTGGATGAGGTAATGAGGGATTTGATGGGGGAATAAAAGAAAACGGATTTATCACAGCGAAACAGAAAAAAGTTAAATAATATTCGGTTATAAAACAATTTCGGAAATCATAAAATAGCAATAAAATCACCACGGCGGTTGAATTAGTATGTTAAATTATCTCTGGGCGTTTATGATGGTGGTAGGCGTTTTATGGGCGGCGTTCCATGGAAATTTAAGCGCGGTTACCGACGGGGCGCTCTCGTCGGCAAAGGAAGCCGTCATGCTGTGTATCACAATGTTGGGAGTGATGTCCTTCTGGACCGGGATCATGGAGATCGGGCAGAAGTCCGGCCTGATAGAACGGTTGTCCCGGAGGATGGGGCCGGTGCTTCGTTTCCTTTTTCCCAGAATACCGAAGGATCATCCCGCCATGGATCACATCGCCACGAATATCATTGCCAACATCCTGGGCCTGGGCTGGGCTGCTACGCCGGCCGGGTTAAAGGCCATGGAATCCCTCCAGGAGCTGGAGGAGGAGCGGCGGGAGGAAGAGCAGACAGAATCAGGGAAAAATAGCCTGGCTGGCTCTAAGAAGCGTCAGATGCTGAAATCACCGCGCGCCGTACCACTGGGAACAGCCAGCAATGAAATGTGTACGTTTTTAATTATTAATATCTCATCCCTTCAGCTGATTCCGGTCAACATGATTGCGTACCGGAGTCAGTATGGGAGCACGAATCCGGCGGCAGTGGTAGGACCGGCAATTGTGGCTACGCTGGCCAGTACGATCGTGGCAGTTGTATATTGTAAAGTAATGGACAGAAAACGGGGAGCATAAGGCTCTCCGTTTTTTAAGGCCCGGCTGATGGCCCGCTGACCTCAGGCATTACAGCAGCGACAGCGTAGACTGCCGCTCCACCAGCTCCACATCCAACTGGACATGCGGCTGTTCCACATGTCCGGTGCGGAGTTTCTCCAGCAGCAGTTCCATGGCTGTTTCTGCCTTCTTGATGACATTCTGTGAGATTGTCGTCAGCTTCGGCGTCGTGTAGGTGGAGACTGCCAGGTTATCGTAGCCGATGACGGAGAGATCCGTGGGAATCCGCAGGCCCCCCAGTCTGGCGCCCTCCATGATGCCGATGGCGCAGATATCGGCCGTGGTGACAAGCCCGGTGATCTTAAGGGCGCTGGCCGCGATGGCCTTGCCGGCGGCGATCCCTTCCTCGTATGAGGGAGAATAGGAAAAGATGCAGTCGGGATCACATCCGAGTCCGCTTTCTTCCATGGCGGTCCGGTAGCCTTCAAATCGGTCTGTTAAAAGAGGATTGCCTTCGTAATTTGCCACGAAGGCAATTTTTTTATGTCCGCGGTTAATGAGATAGCGAGTCGAGAGGTAACAGCCCTTTCGGTCGTCGGAACAGACATTGATGACCTCCGGATTGTCTGTTCTCGCGTCGAAAAGGACTACGGGAAGATGAGTCTCTGCAACAATCGCGTTGATGGAATCCTCAAAACGGTCTCCCAGGCGGGGATAGAGAAAGATTGCGCCGTCAACGTTCCAGTTGCGCATCAATATAGACAAATCATCCTGAGACCGGACTGCGCGTATCATGACGAAGTATCCGTTGTCACGCAGCTCTCTTTCAATCACACCGATCATGGAGCTGACGTACGGATTGTCAAAGTAGCTAACCGAAGTTCCGCTGTCCTCCTTGTCATCCAGGGGAACGATAACTCCTATAATATGAGAGGATTTGACCGTCAGGCTCCTTGCAGACAGGTTCGGAACGTAATTGTACTCTTTTATAATGGAATTTACTTTTTCTATGGTTGCGGCAGATACGCGGCTGTGCTTTCCGTTGATTACGTTGGACACGGTCATCATGCTGACGCCGGCTTTTTCTGCAATATCTTTTAATGTCATGTTTTTATCCCCCTTTTCTTAAAATATATTTAGCGCTAAATATATTATACACTATGAAGTTGAAAAACGCAAATGTATTTTGACAAGTTTTGGTATAAGTGCATAGTTTAAACCCGTTTAAACTATTTAAAAATGACAAAATACAAAAATAATATTGACAGTATCATGTTCGAGTGGTATTCTCATGTTAGATTTAACGCTAAACCTTAACGAAACCAATTGCAGCGATTACCGTTTTTAGAAAATTTTCAGAAAACAGAGACTGAAGCGGTGACCACGCGAAAAGAACAAGGAGGAGTTTAAAATGAAGAAATGCTGGATAGCAGCCGGCCTGGCGGCGGCGATGGTGGTAACAAGTCTTACAGGATGCGGCAGCTCGGACGGAAAAAAGGCTGCGGAGAACGCAACGGCAAACGCAGCAGTAAACGTGCCGACAGAACCGTTTGGCGATACGGTAAAGTATGATCCGTCGCAGCCAATTAACGATGGAAAAGACATTTCCGTTGAATTCTGGGAATGGGGCAGTGACAATCTGTTTCAGGAGCTGATCGACGGTTATACGGCAATTCACCCCAATGTTTCCATCAAACTGGTCAACAATCCATGGGACGACTACTGGACAAAACTTCCTCTTTCACTTGGCGGTGCAAACGGACCTGCAATTTTCAATGTACATAACAGCCAGCATGAAAACCTGATTAACTATATGGCCCCGTATGAGGTATCATCAGACGATTTGGATGCGGATTTTAACGGCGTAAGCGCCCATGTCATCGACGGCAAGGTTTACTATATTGACTACGGCATCATGACAGGCTCTGTTTACTATAACAAGGACATGTGGGAGGCCGCGGGGCTCACAGACGCGGATTATCCAAAGACCTGGGATGAGATGCGGGAAGTGGCGAAGAAGCTGACCATCAAAGAGGGAAACAGCTTTGTACAGGCCGGGTTAAACTTTAACGGAACCTTCCATCAGAATTACCTACTGGGCTTGAATTACCAGCTGGGCCAGGATTTATTCGAAGATGACAAAAAGACAGCTACTGTCAATAATGACGCCATGAAGGAGGTTATGCAGCTTCTGGTGGATTTATATGAGGTTGACGGAGTCGGTTCCAAGGATTTCGGAGCAGAGGGCGCGGACAGCTTTGGACAGGGACAGTCAGCCATGACAATCCAGTGGGGCCATTTTAACAATACGTTAAAGACAAACTTCCCGGATATCAACTTTGGCGTCTTTGAGATTCCGGTATTTGAGGAAAATCCATATGCTTATAACCGGTATAACGGCGAGTCTACATTTGGTATCAATAAGAATGCTCCGGCGGATCAGCAGGCCGTTGCACAGGATATTGTGAAGTATTTCCTGGCAAACAATGACATTCAGAAGAAGTTCAACATTGCCATGAGCACCTTCCCGGCGAAGAAATCACTGGCTGAGGATGCGGAGATTCTGGCTAATCCGTCTATGGCGGTTCTGGCCGATCATATCGACCGTTACATCTGGCCGGGCCCGATGCCGGCGACCATGGAGACATCTTTAAAGACCGCCGGTGAAAATGTATTCTTTAACGGCATGTCCATTGACGATGCGCTGGCTGAGGCGGAAGCGACCATACATAACGATATGAAGAACAGCAGTTTTGAATCAGTAGAAAGCCTTTATAAATACGCGGAGTAGAGGAGGGAAAATCATGTTCCGAAAAACAAATCCCCTGCAGAGCAAAAGCGAGATCCTGCTCCGCAATATCACAGTAACCGGAATGATTCTGTTCTACACAGTATTTTTGCTGGTGCCGATTGGGATCGCATTTGCAGGCAGCTTTCACGAATGGAATCCGCTGAGCGGCATTTACCGGTTCAATGGTATTGAAAATTATGTTAGTGTATTTACCAGCGCGCTTTTTGGCAAATCCATGCTCAATACCCTGATATTTTCAGTTGTTGTTATCTTCTTCCGTGTAGGGCTGGGCCTTGCTATTGCTATAGCGATCTACTCAAACCTGATTAAGCATAAAAGCTTTTTCCGCGCAATTTATTACATGCCGGTGGTTACGCCGATGGTGGCGGTGGCGTTTGTGTGGAAATTCCTGTATAATCCGCAGATTGGTGCGATCAACCAGATCCTGGGACTGGATATCAACTGGCTGATGAATCCGAAGACTGCACTGCTTGCCATTATGATTATGACGATCTGGAAGGATTTCGGCTATGCGGTCGTTATGTTTATGGCAGGCCTCTACTCCCTTCCCAGCGATGCCATGGAGGCGGCGAGAGTGGATGGCGCGTCTTCCTGGCAGACCTTCAAGTATTTAACACTTCCGCTGTTGAAGCCCATGACGCTGTTTGTGGTGATTACGTCCATCATTTCCTATATCCAGGCGTATGTACAGGTGTTGATCTTAACGGAAGGCGGTCCGGGAACAGCCACCTACCTCTCCTCTTATATTATTTATAATGAGGCATTCGTGAAATACAATTTCGGATATGCATCCGCGATGTCCTTTGTACTGTTTGTCATCACCGCGGTATTTACCTGGCTGTCATTCCGGGTATCCGGGGATTCGGAATAAGGAGGAGATGTCATGAAAAAGAAGGTAAGCAGTATCGTACTGAATCTTGTTTTACTGGTACTGGGAGTCGTGACCGTGTATCCATTTTTATGGATGCTGGCCTCCTCTTTTAAGAAAAACAGTGAGATCGTGGCCCTGCACCAGACCTTTCTGCCAAAGCTGTTTACGGCGGGGAATTACGTGTCCATGAATGCTCATTTTAACTTCATGAGATTCTTTGCTAACAGTATTTTTATTACGCTGGCTATCACGGTGATCGTGATCTATACCAGCACCCTGTGCGGATTCGTACTCAGCAAATATAAATTTAAAGGAAGAGACGCGCTCTTCGGCCTTGTGCTGGCGACCATGATGATTCCATGGTGTGTCACCATCATTCCGAGATACTCCATGATTAAGGCCTTTGGCTGGATGAACTCCTATGCCGCGCTGATCGTGCCTGCGTCATTTTCCGGCTTCGGTATCTTTATGATGAAACAGCATATTGCATCCGTGCCCAATGAAATACTGGAGGCCGCCAGAATTGACGGGGCAAATGAGTTTTATATTTTCCATAAGATTGTGATCCCCATGTCAAAGAACGGGATTTCCAGTATTGCCATATTCCAGTTTTTATGGGCGTGGGAAGATTTCCTCTGGCCTTATCTGGTTATTGATGACAGCAAAAAACAGCTTTTGTCCGTTGGTCTTAAGATGTTTAACGGGTAGTATTCCACAGATTACGGCGCACTGTTTGCAGCTACTACGATTTCAATCATACCGGTTCTGGCGGTTTACCTATTCTTCCAGAAACAGTTTATCGCAGGAATCGCCGCGTCGGCAGTGAAGGGTTAAAGACAGGAATGGTTAATGGCAGAAGGAGAATATGGTGATGAGAGATATTTTTAAGGTTAAGACAAACCCTGCGACCTTCGGGGAAAATATAGTGCTGGGAGACTGCTACCGCATCAGCGTGCTGACAGACGGACTGATCCGGCTGGAATATCAGGAAAACGGCCATTTTGAAGACCGTCCCTCACAGATGGCGTGGAACCGTGATTTTAAACCAACCCAGTACCGGGTCATTAAGACGGAAGACGGGATTGAGATTCTGACAAAACGGATTCATCTGATCTATGATGAGAAGAAATTCTCTAAAAACGGATTGAGCATCCAGGTGATCGGGAACTTAAGCGCATACCACAGCATCTGGCATTACTCTGAGGAAATTCATGATCTGAAGGGAACCGCAAGAACGCTTGACGAGGTGGCTGGCTCTACGGAGCTGGAGCACGGAGTCCTTTCCCGGTTTGGATATTCTGTTCTTGATGATGGAAAAAGCATGCTCCTGACAGAGGACGGCTGGGTTGAGCCGAGATGCGGCGGGGGCGAGGATCTCTATTTCTTCGGTTACGGCCATGACTATCTGGAATGCCTGAAGGACTTTTACTATCTCAGCGGCCGTTCCCCCATGCTTCCTCGTTTTGCCCTCGGGAACTGGTGGAGCAGGTACTACAAGTATACGGAGGAATCGTATCTGGCTTTAATGGACCGGTTCGAGCGTGAAGATATCCCATTTACGGTGGCTGTCATCGATATGGACTGGCATCTGGTGGATATCGATCCGAAATACGGCAGCGGATGGACCGGGTATACGTGGAATCGCAGCCTGTTTCCCGATCCGAAGCGTTTTCTTCAGACGCTTCATAAACGCGGGATGCGGACGACTCTGAATGTCCATCCGGCGGAAGGCGTCCGGGGCTTTGAGGAAATGTATCCGGATATGGCAAGAGCGCTGGGCGTGGACTGGGAGAAGGAAGATCCGATTAACTTTGATATTGCGGATCCGGCTTTTCTGGAGGCTTATCTTGAGTATGCGCACCATCCTTATGAGGAAATGGGCGTGGATTTCTGGTGGGTGGACTGGCAGCAGGGGAATAACAGCAAAATTCCGGGACTGGATCCGCTTTGGATGCTGAATCACTACCATTTTCTGGACAGTAAGAGGGAAGGAAAACGCCCGATGACATTTTCCCGGTATGCGGGTCCGGGGAGCCACAGGTATCCGGTAGGATTTTCCGGTGATACCATCACCACATGGGAATCCCTCGATTTCCAGCCGTATTTTACGGCGAACGCTTCCAATATCGGCTATGGCTGGTGGAGTCATGATATCGGAGGCCACATGAGGGGCTATAAGGACGACGAGATGGAGGCGCGGTGGGCGCAGTTCGGCGTATTTTCTCCGATTATGCGGCTTCACAGTTCCTGCAGCGAGTTTAATGGAAAAGAACCGTGGCGCTTTAAGAAGGAGTCGGAGGCTGTGATGGGTGAGTTCCTGCGCCTGCGCCACCGTCTGATGCCTTACCTTTATACCATGAACTACCGGGCGAGTGAGTCGGCTGAGCCGATGATCATGCCGATGTATTATAAGCATCCGGAATCGGCGGAGGCCTACGAGGCGGCCAATCAGTATTATTTCGGAAGCGAGATGATCGTGGCGCCCATTACCGCGCCGAGGATTAAAAAGATCAACGAGGCAAAGGTGTGCGCATGGATTCCGGAAGGGACTTATATCGATTTCTTCAGCCATATGGTGTATGAAGGCGGAAGAGTCATGGAGCTCTACCGGCCGCTGGAGACGATTCCGGTACTGGTGAAGGCCGGAGGTGTGATTCCCATGACGGACAGCACCGGGGCCGCCGATGTGACGAAAAACCCGGAGACACTGCGAATCCGGATCTTCGGAGGCGCGGATGGCGCATTTATGCTGTATGAGGATGACAATGAGACGTGTGATTACGAACAGGGCGTATGCGTGACGACGGAGATGAAGCTTGACTGGGAGGGGGAGAAACAGACCTTTACCATTGATTCGGCCAGGGGAGCGCTGGAACTGATACCTGAGAAGAGAAATTACGTTCTGGAGTTTGCCGCGGTGACGGATGCAGAGTGCCGTGTGAGCCTGAATGGCGGGGAAACCGCATGCAGAAAGTCTTATGATGCGGACCGCAGAACACTGACCCTGGAGATCGATCAGGTTAGTACTGCAGAAACGCTGGTTGTAATCTTTGAGACAAACATGAAGCTTTCTGAAAACCCGGTGGAGAAGCTTGCCTTTGAGTTTCTGAATCAGGCGGAGACCACGTTTGAGACAAAGGAAATGTTGTTCAGGCGGATCAGGGAAGGGAAGAGTTTGAAGGTCTTTCTTTCGGAGCTGCAGGCGATGGAGATTGATGGGGAGATTAAGGGGGCGCTGGTGGAGATTTTGACGGCATAAGACACTTATGCTTAACAGAGGGAATGAACGCCGTCAGGGCAGTGAATTACAGGAATGTACGTCACTGCCCTGACGGCTTTTAGTTTATTTCTCCGGTATATTCAAACCAGTCAAAATCAGCATGATTTTGAGATTCTTTCCCATCTGCTGTTGCATACAGTGCGATATAGGTTCCGGTAAATCCCCCGGCAGTCTCTTTATTTAAGATTGTACCGGATACGGTAGTTCCGGCCGGTATCCAAGTCTGACCATCTTGAGAAAAATAAAAATCAATGGACTGATACCTCATATGAATTTTGAAATAAATGCCGTCGTTTTCGTATGGAGCTGAATACAGTCTGGTATTGTCACCACAGATCTGACGTGTCAGGACAATGGAGACTCCGGTCTCTGTACTTTGGAGCATCAGGGAATAATAAAACTGGTTATTATAAAACATGGTAATTCCTGCGGCTTCGCCTAAAGCGGCTGGAATAAATTCCATAAAAGTTCTCGCGGTAAAGCTCATATGCTGCTGACGTCTTCCTATAAACGCTGGACTGGCGGCCTCTGACAGTGTGTGACGGTTGAGGTACAGCCTTAAGAAACCGGGCCGATCGTTTAAGCTGAAGGTTTCATAATCCGGAGTTCTTAGTATATTCCAGCACATCCCCAAATCCTGTGTAAGAAAATGATCGCACGCCGGTTCCGGCTCCCAGATACATTCCGGAAGATCAGGCCCTGGATAAGAGAATTCCACGCAGCCCGTCTGAGGACTGAATACGGGCCAGCCGTCTTCCCATACCATAGGAACTGCAAAAGTTTCACGTCCCAGATTACGGTAATCGCCGCCGTCTGGACGTGAGGCCAGAAGAACAGCCCACCATGATCCGTCGTTCAGTTCTATAATATCAGCATGACCAGTGCTGTTAATTGGATAATCGCGTTTCAGGTTCCGATGAGTGATCAGGGGATTGCGAGGGTTGCATTCGTAAGGTCCAAAGATAGAGCGGCTGCGGAATACGGTGCTGCAGTGGTTATGGTCCGTACCGCCTTCGGCAATGATCAGATAATACCAGTCTTTTATGTGATACAGATGCGGCCCTTCGGGAGCCACGGCATCATACAGAGCTCCGTGCTCCAAAAGTGTGACTCGTTCTCCAACGAGTGTTCCTGTAGGAAGATCCAGGCGCTGAAGCCAGATATGACGGCTTTCACATTCCGGGATGTCTGGATTTGGCCTTCTGTTGCCAAGATAATAGACTTCATCTCCATCAAATACAAGTGTCGGATCGATTCCTTCTGCTCCCTTTATGATCACAGGATCAGACCAGGGGCCGGCCGGATCAGAGGCGGTGACATAGAAATTAATATTGTCGTAATAAGGGGCATTGCCCACCAGGGTAGTCACTACATAGAATGTATCAGTCTTTTCATGATAGCGTATGGTAGCAGCATAGATTCCTCTGGAGGGGAAGAGCCCGTCTAAATTTGCCTGACTCTTTCTGGTAAGAACATGCCCAATCTGATGCCAGTGGACAAAATCTCTGGAATGAAAGATTGGTATTCCCGGAAAATATTCAAAGGATGAGGTGACGAGATAATAGTCGTTCCCCTTTTTGCATACCGAGGGGTCTGGATAAAAGCCAGGCAGCAGCGGGTTGCGCAGTGTGCTCATAAGGTCCCTCCCAGATTCTGGCTGAATAAGAGGCGGAATGATGTCTCCTTGGAATTTAAAATGTGCTGGCGCATGGCTTCTGCAGCCTCATTCCAGTTGCCCTTCAGACACTCGCTTAAAATTGTCAAATGGTCGGTCTGCTCATCCGCTGCCTTCTCTCTCGAACGAATACCAGACAGGGTACGGTAGCGAAGATTTTGATTGTGAATAGCAATATAGCTGTTTTTAAAATAAGTGTTTGGGCAGGCGTTCACAATCCACATATGAAAATCGTCATCTGCCGTAGCGGAGAGGGACTTATCTTCTAAAAGCTTTGTATCAGAAAAAAGCTGATAGTAGCGCAGCGTCTCATCCGTATCCAGGGTATTGCCGTAATTCTTTAGGATATATGGTTCCAAAAGAAGACGGAATTCATATGTCATGTTCATGTCATTAATGGATAAATTAGAAATCATAACTCCCTTTTTGGGAAGGATTTTAACGAGCCCTTCCTGTTCCAGTCTTCCGAGCGCGTCTCTGACAGGGGTTCTGCTGACCCCTGTTTCTTCACAGAGTATCTCCTCATTCAGAAATGTCCCTGGTTCATATTCACAACAGATAATCTTGTTTTTGATAAATTCGTAAGTGCTGTATTTTAATGTGTTTCGGCCTTTTTCGCTTTCTGAACGTTCAGTTTTCATGTTTCCCTCCTTGTTATGAGCACTTAGTGGCTGTTAAAAGATAAAATAAAAACAACAATGTATACAACGTATCCTCATGATTAATAATCATATAGCATAGATGAAAAAAAAGCAAGAGAAATTCTTTCCATTATTTGGAATTACCGTTAAATAATAAGATGTGATAGAATAAATGTATAAAAATATAAAAATACATTTGACAAAGTTGTGTAAATGTGATAATAATTAAAATATCCGATGATGTATACAACAAATGAAAGGAGAAGGAGATATGAAAAAATTAATGACACTGGTGTGTGGAGCAATGCTGGCAGCAGGAATCTTAAGCGGATGTGGAAGCCAGGAAAAGGCGGTGGAACCGACGACGGCTGAAGCTGCGAAGGAGACAACTCAGGAGGCAGGAGGAGATACTACAGCGGAAGCTGCTAAAACGGAGGCAGAGCCCGTCGATTTCAGTTTCTGGTGTATATCTGCTCATGAGGCATTTTACAGATCTCGAATAGACGCGTGGAATAAAGAAAATCCGGATAGACCTATTCAAGTAGATCTGGTCAGTGTAGGTGGGTCAGACAGGCAGAGTAAGCTTCTGGTAGCACTGCAGACGGGGCAGGGAGCACCCGATTTCTGTGACGTTAATATTATCCACTTTGGTGTGTATTATGATTTTGATGAAATACCATTTGTGTCTCTTACAGATCTGGTGAAGGATGAAAAAGACAAGTTTATTAAGAGTAAGCTGGATATGTACTCTTATAATGGGGAGCTATACGGATCTCCGACACAGGCTGGTGCCAATGTTGTATTTTACAATACAAAAATTATGGAAGAAGCAGGTGTAGATATCGACTCCATTGTAACATGGGACGATTTTGTTAAGGCCGGGAAGAATGTTGCAGAAAAGACAGGAAAGCCAATGACGGCTGTTGAAACTACAGATATGTATCCATTCCAGTCTATGGTACTTCAGAAAGGATCTGATTTCTTCGACGCAGAAGGAAACGTCATCATTAATAATGAGACTAATGTGGAAATTCTGGAGTATTTAAAGTCCTGGCTGGATGATGGAATTGCAGTTACGATGCCGGGCGGCTCCAATACCTCAGAGAATTTCTATGAATTCTTTAACAATGATGGTATGGGCGCGCTGATTATGCCTCTGTGGTATATGACGAGGCTTGAAGAGTATATGCCTGACTTAAGCGGTCATTTAGCCGTAAGACCAATGCCTGTATGGGAAGAGGGACAGCAGTATACCAGCGCTTGTACCGGTGGAACGGGAACAGTTATTACCAATCAGTGCGAGAACCAGGAACTGGCAAAAGAATTTTTATATTTCTGCAAATTGAGCTATGATGCGAACAAGGAGTGTTATCTGCAGCTGGGATTTGCGCCATTTAGAAGCGATGTATGGGAGGATGAGGCCCTTTCTGTAAAACGGGAATTCTTCAATAACGAGAATGTATTTGGCAATGTGGCGGCTTCTTTAAAGAATTCCAACGCGATCCATAATAATCCAATGGTTCCAAAAGCCTTTGATATTGTATCCTCCGATGTAATGTATTCTGTTTTTGAAGCCGGAACATCGACACCGAAAGAGGCCCTGGACAGGGCTGCTGACACGCTGAATTCCCAGAAGTAAAGTATCCGGGCGGGTGCCGTCTGACTTGACTGGCGGTACCCGTTTCTAAAAGGAGATGATGTTGTGAAATACTTAAAAAAGCTTGCATACAGCAAAAAAGCGGCACCCTACATATTTCTTACCCCATTCATTCTGTCGTTCCTGATCTTTAATTTATATCCGATTATCAGCTCCTTTTTAATGAGCTTTCAGAAACTAAAGGGATTTAACAGCTATACCTGGGTGGGACTGAACAATTATAAAAACTTATGGAATAAAGACTTTTTCACAGCGGTTAAGACAACAACACTGGTGACGGCCGTCGAATGTGTTGTACTTACTGTATTTCCGTTAATTCTGGCAGTTGTACTCAATACAGGCCTTTTTAAACGAAAAAATTTCTTCAGGGCTGTATTTTTTATTCCGACACTGGCCTCAACGATTGTGGCAGGTATCGTATTCCGGATGCTGTTTTCCGACTCTGGCAATGCGTTTATGAACTCACTGTTAAATGTGTTTGGTTTCGAGTCACAGAACTTCATGCTGAATTATAAATGGAGTATTACCCTAATGGTGGTCTTAAGCACCTGGAAAAGCGCTGGACTGTATATGATCTATTTCCTGTCTGGTCTCCAGACAATTCCAAGAGATGTCTATGAGTCGGCTGAGATTGACGGGGCCGGTGAATTAAAGAAGCTGCTTTATATTACGATTCCTCTGCTAAAACCGATTATTATCTACGTCTTTACTATCCTGATCTTTGAAGGGTATCGTACCTTTGGAGAGAGCTACGTATTCTGGAAAGAATCCATGCCGGGAAACCTGGGGATGACAATTGTCAGATATCTGTACCAACAGGGCTTTACGTATGGAAATCTGGGATTCGGTTCTGCAATCGGATTCGTCCTTCTTGGTATTGTGCTCATTATTAACCTCTTACAGCTTAAAGGATTTGGGCTTTTCAGAGACGACGATTAGGGGGATTGAAAATGAAAAAAACAATTATACGGTTTGTGGTGAGAATTTTGTTTCTCCTGCTGGCAGTGATGATGCTATTCCCCATATATTTTATGGTGATAGCCTCTTTAAAGCCTACCAGTGCACTTTTTAAAAATGGAATCGCCATGGTCTGGCAGTTTGATAATCTCTCTATACAGAATTATATCTATACAGTGACAACAAAGTCCGGAATTTACTTAAAATGGTATGGGAACAGTATTTTGGTTATGGCTGTATCGACGGTGCTCTCCTTATTCTTCTCATCTATGGGAGGGTATGCGCTGGGAGCTTATAAATTTAAGGGAAAAAAGTTTCTGTTTACTCTTACTATGATTGTCATGATGATACCGTTGGAAATTCTTCTTATCCCGTTATATCGCATGATTATAAACATGAAACTGATCAATACAAAGACTGGTTCCATTCTCCCCTTCCTGATTCAGCCTACGGCCATGTTTTTCTTCCAGCAGTTTGTATCCGGAATCAGTAAGGATTATATGGATGCGGCCCGAGTAGACGGCTGTACTGAGTTTGGCATCTATTTTAAGATTATGACTCCTCTGATGCGCCCGGCCTTCGGCGCAATGACCATTCTGCTGGCATTGCGCAACTGGAACGCATTTCTGTGGCCTCTCATTGTGTTTACCACGGATTCTGCCTACACACTTCCCGTGGGACTTGCTTCTTTAATCAGCTCTTATGGAAATAATTATGAATTCCTGATTCCAGGAGCAGTATGTGCGCTGATACCTCTGGTCATCATATTTCTGTTCAACCAGAATCAGTTTGTGGAAGGCCTGTCGGCAGGAGGTGTAAAGGGATGAAAAGAACTGTGGTTGCCGGGTCTCTTGTACTGGATATTCTGCCGGTATTTCCGCACGCTGTAACATCTGATATGCTGCTGGCAGAGGGAAAGGTAACGGAGTGTCAGGGGATGCGTATCTACATGGGAGGCGAAGTGGGGAATACGGGAATTGCTCTGCATCGGTTGGGGGAACCGGTGTTTCTCATAAGTAAGACTGGGGACGATGGAGCGGGATTCCTGATCCGGGAAATGATGAAAAAGGAAGGCGTTCCTTCACTTATTATGGAGGCAGAGGGTATCTCTTCCACCGCAAGTATCGCTTTGGCGGTTCCGGGAAGAGATAAAAGTACAATTCACAGCAGAGGGGTTTCCCAGACCTTTGTGGCGGATGATATTCAGGGGGATTTGCTGAAGGAGGCGGACTGGTTTCATTTTGGATATCCTACTTCTATGAAAACTCTGTATGATCGGACTGGAGAAGAATTTATTCGGATGCTGAAAAAGGTGAAACAGTATGGGCTGGGAATATCGGTTGACATGAGTCTTCCTGATTTAAATACGGATGCTGGTAAGACGGATTGGCTGCCGATTCTGGAGAAGGCGCTCCCGTATATTGATATTTTTATGCCAAGTATAGAAGAGGCAGTCTTTCTGTTTATGCACCGGACATATCAGGAGATGGAAGCGCAATATCGGGGAAGGGATATGACGGAGGTGTTGGATGAGGAGTTTATTCTTACCATTGCGGACCGTGCGCTGGAAATGGGGACTAAGGCAGTTTTGTTAAAATGCGGGAAAAGAGGTATGGTATTAAAGACCGGAGAACACTGTCCCTGGGGGGAATCGTGGAATGGCAGAGAACTGTGGTGCACGCCTTATAAGCCTGAAAAGATTTGTTCTGCTACAGGCGCAGGCGATACGGCGATAGCCGGATTTTTAAACTCTTTTAGACGGGGCTGTACGCCGGAGAAGGCGCTTGATATGGCTGCGTTTACTGCTCTTAGATGTATGGAATCTTATGATACCGTAAGTAGAATCGGTACTTATCAGGAGATGGAAGCGATAAAGAAAGAGGCGGGGGAGCGGTTAAACGGGCCGGATAGCAGTGTGTGGACGTATTGTATGGAATCCGGATGCTATGTGGGGAAAAATGACAGAAGAAAGGCGAAATAAACGATGTATGTATCAATGAAACCTATTTTAGAGCATGCTCATATTCATGGATATGCGGTTATGGCGATGAACAGTATCAACATGGAGATGGTACGGGCTGCAGTAAATGCCGCCCAGGCAGAACATTCTGCGGTTATCATTAACATTGGAATGGGACAGATGAAAAATCACGCACATCCGGAAGATATGGTGCCCATGATCCGGCGGCTGGCGGAGCGTGCTTTGGTACCTGTAGCTTTAAACCTGGATCATGGACAGGACTTCACCTTTATCTGTGAGTGCATGAAACAGGGATTTTCGAGCATTATGATAGATGCATCCGCGCTTCCGTATGAGGAGAATATAGCCAGAACCAGTCTGGTTTGTGAAATGGCTCATCCATTAGGGATCTGCGTGGAGGGAGAGCTGGGCCATGTCGGCCAGGCCGCGGACGGTGATGACGAAAATGGCGGGCTCTATACGGAGCCTGGTCAGGCGAAAGAGTTTGCAGACAGAACCGGTGTCGATGCACTTGCAGTGGCAGTAGGTACTGCGCATGGGAATTATCCGAAAGGAAAGACACCTAAACTGGATTTTGAAAGAATACGTCTTTTAAAAAAGATTCTTAACATGCCCCTTGTACTGCATGGCGGTTCAGGTGCAGGAGAAGAGAATTTAAAGAAAGCTGTAGCATGCGGTATTAATAAGGTGAATGTGTGTACGGATGCATTTGGCATAGGGATCCAGTCAATCGAGAAGCAGATAAATGAAAATCCGGGAGTGGATTATATGCATCTCTGCATGGGGGTGGAGGAAGAATTGACCAACTATATAAGAACGTTTATGAGAACAATAGGATCTTCCGGACAATACTATTTCGGAGAAGGTCCCTTGTCGGGAAATGAATAAATAAGACACCTAAAAACACTTGAAAAACAGCCCCAATCCACCTATACTAATCATAGAAGCACCATGGCAGGTCAGCGGAGAAGGAGGCTTTAATATGAACATTTTAGTAGTAACGGGAAGCCCGAGAAAAGGCGGTAACACAGAGATTTTGGCGGATGCATTTGCTCAGGCCGCGAAGGAGAGCGGCCACGAGGTGACCGTGCGGAAGTTAAGCCGGCTGAAGGTAGGCCCCTGTCTGGCCTGCGAGCACTGTTTTACCCATGACGGCGTCTGTGTGCAGAATGATGATATGAACGAGATTTTGCAGGATGTACATAAAGCGGATATGCTGGTGCTGGCGTCGCCTATCTACTGGTTTGATATATCCGCACAGATCAAGTGCTTCATCGACCGGATGTATGCGTGCGCCAAAACGGGATTTCACATCACTTCGGCGGCCATGCTGCTGGATTCCGGCTCACCGGGAGTCTATAACGCGGCCCAGGCCCAGTTAAAGGACATCTGCGATTACTTAAAGTGGGAGAATAAAGGAGCTTTTACGGCGCCTGGTATGGTGGAGAAGGGAAGTATCTATCAGTCCGCGGCGCTTGCACAGGTCAGGACGTTTGCGGAGAATCTGTAGGCATGGGGCCGGTATCCATATGGGTGCCGGCCTTATGCCTGAGTGATTCATTTAATAGTTTTAATACGATCCCGAATACAATGCACTCCTTTATGGGCCTGCATACCTCCCAGGCACTCCCGGTTGCATCCTGTGCAGGTGAAAATCTGGGAACCGGCGCCGGAGACGGTTTTTTTAACCCATTCGGGATCTGCGATCAGCTGGCGGCTCATGGCGGCCAGTTGGATTCGTCCTGATTTCAACTGTTCTTCCACGAAATCAGGAGAACAGAGCCGTCCTACTCCGCAGACCGGTAAATCGGTCAGACGGCTGACCTCATCACAGAATGATAAAAAGCAGCCCTGCCCGTGAAAATAGGGATGTGAGGCCGGCGGTATGGTATCGCTTAAGTCGGAATGGTTGGCCAGGGTGACGTGAAAGCTGTTCACGCCAGCCTGCTCTAAGAGCGGAACAAAGACCGGAAGCTCTTCCTTCAGCACCCCGGCATTCCCATAATGGGGATCTTCCTGGCGGACTGCCAGCTTATAATCAATGGTCATATCGGGAAGTGCTTTCCGGACGGCGGCGACTGCTTCACAGGCAAAACGAGCCCGGTTCTCCGCACTCCCTCCATACCGGTCTGTGCGATGATTGTAAATGGAGGAAGAAAAACTTCCGCACATCCGGTCGCCGTGGATTTGAATGACATCAAATCCGGCTTCCTTTGCTAAAACGGCCACTTTGCCGAAGCCCTGTGTGATCTCGGTGATTCTCTTGTTGGTCAGGCCGGTTATATAGCCGGATACCGTATCGTTTAAAAGGACTCTCATCTCATCCGGTTTGATCTTTCCGGTGATCATGCCCGGCAGATATTTGATCAGACTACGGAACTGCGAGTCCGACATGTGCAGCTGGGCGGCCGCCAGGGCGCCGTTTTCGTGAATCGTTTCCGTGATCCGGCGGTAACGGAGAAATCCTTTTCGGCTGTACAGGGACAGAAACGGACTCTTCAGTACAGGAACATCCCCGATGATGATCATGGCTGTTCCGCCCCGGGCGATGGCGCCCAGTTTTTCCAAGTACTCCTCTTCCTTAAGGCCCATGGAGGTGGGGGCAAAGATAATTCTGTTTTTCAGGGTTACATTACCCAGCTTGAATGGGCTGTTAATAGTCTCATACATGGCTCTGCCCCCCTTTACCGCCTTCCCGGGTGCAGACGCGCCGGAGCAATTCCAAAAGCTGTTCTCTCTGCCCGTCGTTCAAGTTCTGGCAGACGATCTCATCCCAGTCATGAAGTAGAGTATGAAGTTCCTTGAAAATGGCTTCCCCCTGCACTGTAAGAGTTAAATGGTAATGCCGGTGATCTACGGTATCGCGGGTGCGGACCGCGTAGCCTAACTGTTCCAGTTTACCAATGCACCGGGTCACATGCCCGTTGTCTGCCCTGAGAAAATGGGCGGTATCACTGAGTGAACAACCGGGATTTTTACCAATGTAAATAATATAATAAAACAGGCCATCCGTAAGACCGTACTGCTTGAGTCTGGCATCGGAATAGGCATTCAGATCCTTTCTCAGGGCAGTAATATAATAAGCGAGAGAATCTGGCATGGGAAGCGCTCCTTTCAATTTCAATATAAAAATAAGCAAATAAAAAGTATTTGACTAAGTCAAATTATATTCTTGATAGTTGACTTTGTCAAATACTTTTTTGATTTATTGTGAAATCAAGCCTTCCTTCTGCGGATAACTCCGGTGAGCCGCCCGTACCAGCGCCCGGCATTCCGAGATTTTGTCATGCAGCAGCTCCCGTTCCTCGCCGTAGGTATTCTGGTACAGTTTTTCCTCGATCAGCTGGGACTGGATAACCAGGTGGTAGTAAAACTGCGTGTCGATTACGCCCTGGCGGCAGATCTTTGACAGCAGCCTGGAGGCGTAATCGTATTTTTTCAGCAGAGTCTCAGTGGCTGTGCTGCGGTGGTAGGGGAAGAGAAGGCAGTTGGCGGCGTAGGCGATCACGATTCCGGCCAGCACGTAGGCCAGACGGATGAGCAGCATCCACCCTACAGGCACCCAGCCAAATGCGTTCATAAACACAGCGCCGCCCAGCGCTCCGATGGTGGAACAGGCAAATGTTCCTGTGTAATCTGAGAAATAAAAGCTTAAATAGCCAGACAGCATCATGATAACAGTCCTGCCGGCGGGAGACGGAACCAGGGAATAGAGAATCACACTGAATACGCCTCCTGCCACGGTAGCAAAGAAACGTTTCCCGGCCTTCTGCCCCACATCATCGGCATAAGGGAGGGAAACTGAGGCAAGGGTAAACAGAAGCCATTTTCCGTGAGGAAGATTCAGGCTTTCAACCAGCAGTGTTGCGAGTGACAGCAGAAGAGCAACCCGCAGGGCGTAGACGACGCGCACTTTACTGATTTTTAATGCAGCCTGAATCCGGATGGAAAGGGAGAGCAGAGTCGGACGGAAATTTGATTTCTTTTCGGGATCCGCCATATGGACCAGGTGATTTCTGATGTACTCCAGGCTGTCGTAAAATTCTGCCTGATGCAGGTCTTTCACATCCGTAATAAAATCATCTCGCGCAATGAGGTGAGGAGCCGTGGTCTTCATATTTACATAGGCCTCAAAGTGGTCCAGCTGGACCAGCGTCTTTTCCAGCATATCCTGGTATTTTTCCGGATGCTCGGTCTGAGACAGCAGAATAAGCAGGTGTTCCAGGCCGCGCCCGGAATCGACCACGGCGAAGTTGGCATCGGATATACACAGCTCCTTACGCCTTCTGTCATAGACCATGCGGCTGAGGCGGCGGATATTCTTTCGGACATCTTCCAGGCTCTCCGGTGTTCCACTGCCGGATAAGAGACAGGATATGTACTGCTTGGCCTCACCGATCAGTGTTAGAAGTACGTCGGAAACCGTCTCTGCGGCCCGGTTCCGTCCCATGACCAGCTGATAGAGAATGATGCAGACGGCTCCCGTCACCATGGCTATAATCCGCTTTGGAAGCTGTTCCGGGCTGGAGGGGGATATGAAAATCAGGAACAGGTAGGACAGAATATAAGGAAAATACAGATGTCCGGAGTATTCATACGTATAGAGATACAGGATTAAAAAAATCATAATAAAATTGATCGGAAGAGCGATCCATGGATTTAAAGTGACAACCAGGCAGGCGGCAGCTGCCATCAGCACCAGTACCGTGGACTGCGCAAGCAGATGCTTAAATGGTGTGGAGGTTAAGTCGCGGACCATAGAGGCCGACATCATAATGGCAAAGATAACTCCGACAATGGAATTTTCTGCTCCGAATACTTTCTGGAACACGTTGACGTAAGCGATAATAAACAGAAATGACAGAGTGGCGAATTTCAGATTTTTGCGTATACGCTCCTGAACCGCCGACAGGATGGAACTCTTTTTGGGTATTGCCATAGATAAAAACTCCTTTCTTTCGAAAGTATATCGTAGCACAGAAAAAACGGCAGTGCAAGAACGTCCCATTTCTTAAATATTTATGAAGATCTGGATAAAAATGGAAAAGAAGCAGGCCGCGGCGGTCATCCATTATACGGATGATGGGAGCCGAGGCCTGCTGCATACAGTGCTGATTCTCTGTGTGATTTCTCTGTTTTTGGTATTTCTGGTTGCGTATGTAAAACTGTATACGGCGTCAGATCCGGATTCGCATCAGGAAAGGGATTCCTTATACTGCTTCAGTGCTTTTGCCAGCTGGTCCGGGCAGGAGGTAGGTCTGGGACCGCAGTGGATTCCGTCGAGACGTTTGATCGCTTCGTCTACGTCCATCCCCTCGATCAGACGGCCAAGGCCCTGTGTATTACCGGAACATCCGCCGATGAAGCGGACATTGGTGAGTTTGTTGTCCTGTACGTCAAAATTAATTTCCTGTGAACATACGCCGTGTGTTTTATAAATCATGAATCATTCCTCCATATTTCTTCTATGCTTTATTTGTTTTCTGCCTTATTTTTGACCCTGCATTTTTACAATTATACCGAACAAGGGAAGGAATTGTCAATAGCAGCGGTTACTGAAACCCTCTTGCAAACAGGACGAAAACAGTTATAATAATCAATATATGCAAATTAACCCGGAAGGGAACCCGAAAAGGAGGCGCTGTATGTTAGGAATTATCGGAGCCATGGATGTGGAAGTGGCGGAAGTAAAAGAGGTAATGCAGGATGTGGAAGTAAAGACCATGGCCGGCATGGATTTTTATAAAGGAATGCTGAGGGGAAAAGAGGCAGTGGTGGTCCGTTCCGGTATCGGCAAGGTGAACGCGGCGGTGTGCACACAGATTCTGGTGGATCATTACGGAGTGGACGCGGTCATCAACACGGGAATCGCCGGTTCTTTGAGAAATGAGATCGAGATCGGAGACGTGGTGCTTTCCACCGATACGGCGCAGCATGATATGGATGCGACGGGGTTTGGATACCCGGTGGGGCAGATTCCGCAGATGGAGGAATTCTCATTTCCGGCCGATGAAACGCTTCGGAATCTGGCTCTGAAGTGCTGTAAGGAAGTGAATCCTGACATTGGAGTTTTTACTGGAAGGATCGTTTCCGGGGATCAGTTTATTTCCGACCGGGTTAAAAAAGACTGGATTGCGAAAAATTTTGGAGGCTTCTGCACGGAAATGGAGGGGGCGGCGATCGCTCAGGCGGCATACCTAAACCACGTCCCATTTTTGATTATCAGGGCGATCTCAGATAAGGCTGATAACAGCGCAACCATGGACTACAGCGAGTTTGAGGTAAAGGCGGTGCGCCATTCCGTAAACCTGATTTTAGCCATTGCAGAAAGGTATTCATGTTAAGTTGAGAATCGAATCCTGACGGGATTTGACGAACGATTCTAGGCTCTCTCATCTTCCCAAAGGAAGTTTCGGTGGTTATAATAATCCTATCACCGGAACAACCGGGAAGAAAGGGGAGCTATTATTATGCTGGAATTTTTACAGACAGGCAAAGCGCTGTACGTGCTTGCAGCCGTATGCGGCCTTGGGGTCGTGACCAGATGGCTGACACGTAACCTCTACAAAAGATTAATTAAAGAAACGGACAACATGTCACTGACGAAGAACAAGAATCTTCGCACATTTAAGCAGAAGACAGAAAACAACTATCAGATGAATCAGGGGATTCCGAAAATAAAGCCTTATTTAGAGAGGCAGATGTATGATTTCAGATTTATGGGCATGACGCTTAACGGGTGGAACACATTTTCCAATCAGATGACGCTTCTTTGTTTCCTCGCAGGAGGTGCGGCGGCGTTTGGCGCATACTGGTATCGTACCGATCCTTATTACATAGTGCTGTACGGCTCCATGGGAATCCTGGCAGGGCTCTTTACGATCCTTGTAGACCACGGAGCAGGCGTCGGGGATAAGAAACAACAGCTGTTCACCGCGCTTGATAATTATCTGGAAAATACGCTGATCTACCGATTGGATCAGGAACGAGATGAAACACAGGCGATATCGGGGCCTCATATGGAAACCCGTGAAAATATCCGGTCGATCTATCCCGTGGCAGCAGGTACTGCACCAGGACAGGCAGAAGAGCCGGAGAAACAGGAAAACGTGCGGGGAAAGCAGAGAAACAGGACGGAGCGCATGAAAAATCAGTTGAAGGCGGAATCGCAGGCTCGCAGACAGAACAGCGGCCGGTCCGACGGAAGACAGAGAGATGGAAGGCAGGGCGGTATTATACAGGAAAATATTATGACAGAAAACGGTATGGGAATGGCGTCTGACGAGATGTCAGGTATCACCGGAAATCAAAATATGGCGTCGGAAATGGCGCGGAGCGGCAGCGGGCCGTCAGAAATGGAAGGATCCATCCGGGATGTGGACTATTTAAAGAAGAGTTTGGAACAGATAGCGGCAAGCCGCGAACGGGGAAGAACCGTAAAACAGCAGGAGGACTGGCTGAAGGATTTGAACCCCGATGAATTGAAGCTTATTGGGGAGATTCTGCATGAATATCTGACTTGAACATTTGGGAGAGAAAGGAAAATTGTATCGCAATTGGAGGGGATTTATGATATACTGTTCCTGAACAGGCATTCTATAACCTGAAACAAAAGGAAAAGGAGAATGATAGAAATGGGAAAAGAAGTAGTATTTGATTATTCCAGAGCAGCAGGCTTCGTCTCAGCAGAAGAGATGGAAAATATGAAAGCCACAACGTTGTGTGCAAGAGATGTGCTGATGGACAAGTCCGGCGCAGGGAATGATTTTTTAGGTTGGATTGATCTTCCGGTAGACTATGATAAGGAAGAATTTGAGAGAATAAAAAAAGCGGCGGCCAAGATTCAGAACGATTCTGATGTACTTCTTGTAGTTGGTATTGGCGGTTCCTATTTAGGCGCCAGAGCGGCCATTGAGTTCTTATCCCACAGTTTCTATAATGTATTGCCGAAGGGAAAACGCAAAACTCCGGAGATTTATTTCTTAGGCAACAGCATCAGCAGCAAATACATCCATGACTTAAAGGATGTGCTGGAAGGAAAGGATTTCTCCGTTAATATCATATCCAAGTCCGGTACAACGACAGAACCGGCGATTGCATTCCGTGTCTTCAAGGAGATGCTGATCGAAAAGTATGGCCGTGAAGAGGCGAACAAGAGAATTTACGCTACGACGGACAAGTCAAGGGGTGCACTTAAGAATCTGGCGACGGAAGAGGGTTATGAGTCCTTTGTCGTGCCGGATGACGTAGGTGGACGTTTCTCAGTCCTGACAGCGGTCGGTCTGCTTCCGATTGCAGTATCAGGCGCTGATATCGATAAATTAATGGAAGGTGCTGCAGCAGGAAGAAAGGCGGCTCTTGAGACTCCATATGAGTCCAACTCCGCATTACAGTATGCAGCCGTGCGCAACATCTTACATAGAAAAGGCAAGGCCGTTGAGATTGTGGCCAATTATGAGCCAAGCCTTCATTACGTTTCCGAGTGGTGGAAACAGTTATTTGGTGAGAGCGAAGGAAAAGACCGCAGAGGTATTTTTCCGGCAGCTGTGGATTTAACCACGGATTTACATTCCATGGGCCAGTTTATCCAGGACGGCTCCCGTGTGATGTTTGAGACCGTGCTGAATGTCGAAGAATCCCCGGCCGAGATCCTGCTTCAGAAGGAAGAAGTGGATACGGACGGCATGAACTACTTAGCAGGCAAAAATGTGGATTTCGTCAACAAGAGTGCCATGAACGGCACGATCTTAGCCCATACAGACGGTGATGTACCGAACCTGATGGTAAAGATCCCGGAACAGGACGAATACTGCTTAGGACAGTTATTCTATTTCTTCGAGTACGCATGCGGTGTCAGCGGTTATATTCTGGGTGTCAATCCGTTCAACCAGCCAGGCGTGGAGAGCTATAAGAAGAATATGTTTGCGCTTCTGGGTAAGCCTGGATATGAGAAAGAAAGAGAAGAGCTGTTAAAGAGATTGTAAAATAGAATAAAAGGCCCGTATTCCATGACTGGGTGAGCAGTTGTGGGGTGCGGGCTGTTTTTTTATCCATTTTGGCGATATTTTGCTTGATCGTTAAGGCGGGTAACATGTTCCAATCCATAATTTTCACAGATTATACAAAAAAATTAATATGTTCAATAAATAAGTGTATGATATAATATAAACATACATCAAAACCGTTAGGGTAACTGCAGACCATCGAACCCTATGAATCCGGTGCAGCCTGCTGAATCAATAGATTCTCAGAGGTTGGCTGGCGTTTCCGGGCATAAGTGAATAGAAATGGAGAGACGGACACTATGAAAGGGAAAAGAACATGGAAGATAGCGGTGCTGTCCCTGTCGCTGGTTTGCGCAGTATCTGGCTGCGCCCGGGAAAGCAGGCGCATGCTGGATCCGAAAAAACCGACTGTTATTACGGTCTGGCATGCATATAATGCTTTTGCAAAGACGAAATTTGATGAAAAGGTGACAGAATTTAATGAGACAAAAGGGCTGGAGCTGGGGATTGTCGTGGATGCCTACGGCTTTGGTTCGAGTGGGGAACTGGATGACGCTTTGTTTAACTCCGCCAATGAGATTATTGGATCTGACCCGCTTCCCAATGTGTTTACGGCGTATCCGGACAGCGCATACCGCCTGGATCAACTGGCACCCCTGGTGGAAATGGAAGAGCATTACAGTGCCAAGGAGCTGGGGCGGTACCGCGCAGAGTTTCTCAGCGAGGGTGTCTGGGGAAAAGATGGCCGCCATAAACTGATACCTGTGGCGAAATCGACAGAGCTTTTATTTGTGAACGAGACGGGATGGAAGCAGTTTCGCTCGGCTACAGGTCTTTCAGATGATGTACTTAACACATGGGAAGGGCTTGTCTCGGCAGCAGAGGAATATTATAGATGGTCAGGCGGGCAGCCATTACTGGGAATGAACAGCTTTAACGACTTTGCGGTACTGACCGCGGTTCAGGATGGAGCGGATCCATTTCCTGCTGATGGGGAAAATCACTCATTTGTCTATTCCAGGGAGACCGCGAGGAAGGCGTGGAATGCCTATTACGTCCCTCATATAAACGGCTGGTATAAGAGCAGTGTGTATAATCAGGATGGGCTGAAGAGCGGCAGTCTGCTGGCCTACATCGGTTCGTCGGCCGGCGCCGGATACTTTCCTAAAGAAGTGATCGTGGATGGGGAGAACCAGTATCCCATCGAATGCGGGGTGAGGCCCTATCCGACCTTTGAGGGAGGGAGCGGCTATATGGCTCAGAGGGGAGCGGACATGGGAATATTTCGTTCCAGCGAGACTTCCGAGTACGCCGCTGCGGAATTTTTGAAATGGTTTACGGATCCTGAGCGGAACATTGAATTTACTGCGTCAATTGGATATATTCCGGTGGAAAATGAGGCGCTGTCGTCTATCGAAGCGCTGGAAAATTTCATACAGATGAGCGATAATACGGATGCGGTAAAAAAGAGCGTGACAGCGGCCCTTGAGGCGATGCAGGAAGGGAAGTTTTACGTCAGAAGGCCGTTTGAGAATTCGTATGAAGCAAATGAACGGTTTTCCCGTTCCCTGGAGCGGAAGGTGGAGCTTGATATGAATGAGCTTCATAACAGAGTGGAGAACGGCGAAGACAGGCAGACGGTGATTTCCGGCTTTATGGAGGATGAGAACTTTGATAAATGGTATCAGGATTTAATGAGAGAAATGGTTGGAGAGGTAAATGAATAAAAAGGTGAGAAGTGATTCGATCGCCTTTAAACTGGCACTTACGTTTGTGGTGTCGGTTGTGATTCAGAGTCTGTTGATGACGGCCCTTCTGAGTCTGGGCGGTGTGATCGGGCAGTCCCGGGAGAATGCGTACCAGATTTTTTCAGAGAAAGTGAAGAACCGTGCGGTGACAATCGAAGGGGAGATGAAGAATGTCTGGACGAATTTTGAACTCTATACCGATGAGCTGAGCCGGTATTTCGCGGAAGCAGAGAGAGATGAGAACGGGGAACTGCTGGAAAAGGAAGAACTGCTTAAGGCGGCCGCCCCGACTGTGCTGAATGCGCTGTACTACACGAAAACTACGGGTGCATTTTTGATATTAGACAGGGGAGACGATGAAAACGGCAGCTACCCGGCGCTTTATTTCAGGAATGCCAATCCGAACCGGGTCGATGAGCGCAATTCCAATACCTATCTTCTGGCCGGCCCCTGGGACGTGGCACAGGAGACGCAGGTGGTGACAGATGCCGCATGGAGGTACCAGCTGGAGCTGACGGATGCGAATCGTGCGTTTTATGAAAAACCATTCGGCAGTATAGGGCTGGCAGGCGATGAAAAACTGCTGGGCTATTGGTGTCCGTCTTTCCGGCTCTATGACGGAGGGGAAGAGGTGGTAACGTATTCGATTCCTCTGGTGGACCAGCGGGGAAGGGCAGTCGGTGTATTCGGTGTTGAGATCTCGCTGAACTACCTGTATAAATATCTGCCGCCATCCGATTTGATGGCCGTGGACTCCTACGGCTATGTGGTCGGAATACAGACCGGAGAGAACGGTGAGATCCGCCCGCTCGTCACCCACGGAGCTCTCCAGAAACGGATTCTGCATGGCGCCAGTCCTATGGAACTTAAGGCAAAAGATGCAGAGAACGGTATTTTCCAATTGGAAAACCACAATGGAAATGAGATAATCTATGCGTGTCTGAAACAGATGGGCATGTATTATAACAATACTCCTTTTTCGGGAGAAGAGTGGTATCTGATTGGTCTGATGGATGAAGATGCACTGCTGCGGTATCCGCACCGAATCCAGGAGATTCTGGTCTACTCATTTCTCATTTCACTCTGTGCAGGCGCAGGGATTGCGGTGCTGATCAGCCGGTGGTTCACCCGCTATTCCAGGCTTCTGGAGCTCTCGGAGGTTCCGGTGGGAGTCTATGAGATGGGCTCTAAAGGGAATAAGGTCTACATGACGAACCAGGTTCCCCGGCTGCTGGGATTATCGAAAGAGCAGGAACGGGCTTTTTGCAGGAGCCAGGATGAATTTCAGGCGTTCTTAAAGAAGATCTGCGAGAAGCCGACAGAGGATGAAAATGTATTCTGTCTGGAACGGCCGGAGGGAAAACGCTGGATCCGTCTGACCTTTCGTGAGGATGACGGGAAGAAGAGCGGAGTCGTGGAAGATGTGACAGAGGAGACGCTCAAAACGCAGTCACTCAGAGCGGAAAATGATCTGGACGGCCTCACCCGGGTGCTGAACAGAAAAGCCTTCGAGCGCCGGCATCAGAAATGGGATGGAATGCTGCGGCTCGGAAAGCCGCTGGCGGTCCTGATGTTCGATTTGAACTGCCTCAAGAGGGTAAATGACCAGTTTGGACACGAGACGGGCGATAAGTACATACGCTTTTCTGCCAGAGCGATCTCCGGAGCCTTAAAGGAGGCGTGGATCTACCGCATCGGCGGTGATGAATTTGCAGCAGTGCTTGAGGGAGTGCCTGAGAACTCGATTGAGGAATGCTGCCGCCTGTCAGCCGGCCAGGTGGAGGCGTATGGAAAAGATAATGGGTTTGAAGCGGGAATCGCCTGGGGATATGCGATACCCGCTCCGGACAGTGCGGAGACATTCGGTGATCTGTTGTCCCGCGCGGATCATAATATGTATGAGATGAAGAAGCAGATGAAGAACATAGATAAATCTTGAAGTATCCATCTATTGATGCACTGCATTCTGCTTCCTGTACTGATTCGGACTTATCCCCGTAAACTTCTTAAATATCTGAGAAAAATACGACTGCGAGGCAAATCCCGTGCTGGCTGCGATTTCGGCAATTGAATAATCCGTCTGTGTGAGCAGATCCTTGCTTATCTGGAGACGGCGCTGGATCAGATAGGTGATGGGCGACATTCCCAGATACTTGGAAAAGGTGTGTGATAAGTAAAACTTATTGATATGGGTGGCATCTGCCAGAGAATCCAGGGTAATCGGCTGTGCGTAATTTGCATCCAGATACCGTTTGGCGCTGGCGCATTCCTTGGGCATGCGGGAGGCATCTGTGGAGATGATGCCGAACTGGTCATTTCTCGTAATGTAGATGAGAATAACTTCCAGAAGGTCGTGGCATACCTGTTCGTAACCGTTCTTTTTTTCCTTGATCTCACGAAGCATCAGCTGGGAAAAGTTCAGCAGGTTCTTTTTTTCGGCGGAATAGTTATAGTAACCATAGTTTTCCGGGACATCCGGAGTGCCGAAAGAGAAGGTCAGGCCTTCAACGCCGAATACGATATACTCTAACGGTTTGGAATCCATGGACTTCTCCGTGTGTTCCACATTGGGATTGACGATGACCATATCATTTTCCTTAACCGTGATCAGCCGGTCTTCCACCAGGAATTTTCCCAGGCCGCTGATGACATAGAACAGCTCGGTAAAATGATGGGTATGGGGAAGACTCTGCCAGTCGCCTTCGTATTTGGAGGTAGAGGCGTACAGGAGATGGAAATTCAGTTTTTGGAGTGTTTCAAGATTTTTATCAAAATTCAATCGTTCGTTACTCATAGGACTACCTCTTTAATTGATACTGTCTATTATAGGCGATTTGGCCATGAAAGGAAAGCTTTTTATTATTATTGAAGCAAGATATATAAAAAGTTAGAATCCTATGGGGGACCATGCCGGTGAATGCCCTTTCTTCCACTTATTGTCAGCTTTATTTAAGAATATAGTTCTGGTATTGGTAAGATGTATATAGTATACTGTATTGTATTACATTTCTTATTATAAGGAGGAAACTATGAAAAAATATTTTGCACTTCTTTTGAGCGCGGCCATGGTATTATCCCTGGCAGGTTGCGGCGGCGGAAAAGACGCCAGGACGATTTATGATGAAGCTTCTAAGAAGACTTCGGAACTGCAGGAAATGGATATCGAGACAACGGCTGCCATGACGATGACTCAGGGGGATCAGACCATCGACTTATCGACAACCATGGATATTCAGATGACAGGCGCGAATACGGATGATATGAAGTATCTGGCAGCCGGAAAGACCACGATGGCGGGTCAGGACATTGATATGAAGATGTACTATGAGGGCGGCTATTACTACATGGAGACTATGGGACAGAAGATCAAGTACGCCATGGATTTAAACCAGCTTATGGAGCAGGTAAAGCAGAGCACGGAAGGCGCCAATATGGAATCTTCTTATATGAAAGAAATCAAGGCGAAGAAGGACGGAGATAACCAGGTTCTTACATTTACGGCTGATGCGGAAAAGATGGACTCCTACGTACAGGATATCATGGGCAGTATGAGCGGAGCGATTGCCGGAGCAGAAGATATTGCTTATAAGATCAAATCGGCCAGCGGGGAAGCGGTTGTGAATAAAGACGGCTATTTCTCAAGCATGAATATCAAGATGAGTATGGATATGACGGTTCAGGGAGAGACAGTTGGCGTGGAGATGGATACCAATGCCGTTTATCATAATCCGGGCCAGGCGGTTACATTGACTGCGCCGGATTTGGAAGGCTATCAGGAAATCGATCCTGCGGCTTTGGGAACCCAGCAGTAAGCAGACAGCGCTGCACATTCTTATGAGAAGAATGTGCAGCGCTGTTTTAGTCATGATTTTATTCTGGAAGAACGATGGAAGCGTCATTGGAGCGTTCGAGAGTTGCATTGCTGTACTGCGTGATGGTCTTGACTGTCTCGCCGTCGATTTCCTGTCCATAATCGTAAGAGAGGCGGTATTCGATCGTCAGCAGGCGTCCCGATGAATCGATGACGGCTTTCAGTGTCTCAGCGGTATAATTCCGGTCGATGGCCCCGGCACCGGTCTCCTCCAGTTCCTTCTGCTTTGCCTCCAGAGAACTTCTTTCATACTGCTTTAAGTCATCTTTAGCCAGTTCCCGCTGATACCAGTCCATCGCTTCGTCGTACATGACCTTAGAGGGAAGAGAAGATTCCTTAAGCTGTTCAGGGCTGCGGCTAAGCGAAATCGTGGTCCAGCCGCCATCCTTATCGATGGAAGCTTCTGCGAAGTCTTCCGGAGCGATGCGGTGCCCGTAGATCCACAGGCGCTTTTTATAGTCTTCATTTCCGGAAGGGCTGCCGGTGGTGTCGTAAACCCAGCCTTTCTCCAGCAGTCCGGGATGACTGCCCGTATCACTGCCGGCGTCTGAGGGGATGTGGTACTCGTCTTTCTCTTTGTCAAATATCCGGTAATAGTGATCGCCGCCAAGAAGCTCATGCTCTACGGTCAGAGTGGAGCTCTTGTCACTGGAGGAGGTGGTAATATAGTAGTCACGGCCGCCGTCCACGGAGACGCAGATATACGTAGTCTTCTGGACGTCATAGCTTTTCTCATCGAAAAGTGCACCTCTGGAGATCGTAAATTCATAGCGGTCCAGGGCCAGATCGTGTTCAATCGCGGCATTGATGGCGTCTACCGCTTCCTGCAGTTCGTGTTCACTGGTTTTCCCGAAACAGCCGGAGACCATCAGGGAAGCGGCGGCCAGAGCGGCGGCCGGAACCAAAAGCCATTTACTTTTCCGTAACATCGTAATCCCTCTTTATTCTTCGATGACCTGGATTTCCAGAAAATCGAAATCAATGTGTTCGATAAAGTTGTCCTGATAAAAACGCGCCTTGTCATGAACCTTAAACTCGTGAATGGTGGCGTCCAGCCAGATCGGCTTCCCCAAATCAAATTCATAGCAGATATCATCAAGAGCCTGGAATACCATGGCGGTTCTGGACATCGAGTAATCGGAGATGCAGATAACGGTATCCCGGACGAGTCTCGTATCTTTTATAATCTTTCCCCACATGCGAAACATAGAATCTTCCTCCTCCCGTATATCTGTGGTTTTTATAAAAAGTGTATGCAGTTGATTATATCATCCTGGCGGGAAGCAGTGCAAGGGAAAAAACTTGAGATTAAAAATTTGTAAAAATGAATAGAATATGATAGAATCAAGTTAGCGTTTTTTGTGGAATAAAATCGGATAAAACCGAAGGAGGACGACGACGAATGGCACAACCGATAACAGACCAGGTCGGATTCCTGTCAGAGGCATGCAGAGCCGTACAGGAGCTGTCTGCGAGCAAAAATTCACTGGATAAAATACGCCTGGATGAGAAGCGTCTGGAGAAAGAACTGGAGGCGGAAAAGAAGGCAGTGACGGATGCGATCAGTCTGACTGTGAAGAAGCGTATGGAAGAAATTAACGGTTCCTACGACAAGGAGATAGCAAAAGGACAGGACCGGTTAAAGCGGGTTCGGAGCAAACGGGAGAAGGCGAAGAGCCAGGGCGTGAAGGAACGGATTGAGGAAGAGACGAAGGAACTGCGGGATGACAACCGGGAACTGAAGCTGCAGATGAAGACGGCGTTCCAGCAGAACCGTGTGCCGCGTTTCTGTAAATCCACATGGTACTATTCCCTGTATTTTACCAGAGGATTCTCAGAATTTCTGATTTTACTGGTGACGATTCTGATTTGCTTTCTTGCGGTTCCGTGGGGAATCTACATGCTGCTTCCGCAGAAGTCCAACTACTATCTGGCGGGGATCTATTTCGTGGTTGTCGTTGTCTTCGGAGGACTCTATATTCTGATTAATAATAAGACAAAGGTGCGTCATCAGGAGACGCTTAAGCAGGGACGGAAAATCCGCGATTTAATGAGGACGAACGATAAGAAGATTCGCGTCATTACCAGCGCGATCCGGCGCGACCGGGACGAGGCTGTGTATGATCTGGAAAAGTATGACGATGAGATCGCTCAGATCGAGCAGGACCTGGCGGATATCACAAGCAAGAAGAAAGAGGCGTTAAATACATTTGAGAAGGTGACGAAGACCATCATTTCCGATGAGATTGCCGGTGGAAGCAGGGAGAAGATCGAACGGCTGGAGGCTGATCTGCGCCGTACTTCGGATGAGGCCAAGGAAGCCGAGGTGAAAGTGAAGGAGCAGACGCTCTTTATCACGGATAATTATGAATCCTATATCGGAACGGAATTCATGGTGCCTGAGAAGCTGGATGAGCTGGCTGATTTTATACGGCTGGGGAAAGCCGCTACGATCAGTGAGGCGGAAGCGCTTTATAAGAGTGTAAAGGGATAACGAATATATAATAAGAGAAAGACGCGGTGCGGAACTTCTATTGCAGCAGATAGAAGTTCTGCACTGCGTCTTTCTTATTGCTGTTTTTTCACTTCCGGCTACGGCAGACGCCTCTGAAGCAGATCCCAGTCCGAGTTTACGATCAGTTTCTCCGGAAAGGAGATGCTTTTTAACATCTTTAAGGCCGCGTCGTGGCTGCCAACTGCATATTTGGAGTGGGCGTCGGAGCTGACCAGTACGGAGACGCCGTATTCCATGCAGAGCCGGGCGACGGTTTTGCAGTTCTTATCGCTTCCGGGGCGGACTATGAAGGAGTTGGAGTTGATCTCGATTAACTTTTCCTCATGGGCGCATGCCTTGATGACGGCCTCATAGTCGCATTGAAAGACCGGATTCCCGATGTGCCCCAGACAGTCCACATCGGGATTTTTCAAGATCTCGATGAGCCCCCGCGTGTGATCCGCCGGTGAGGCGGGGGCAATAGCCTCCGCGTGATAGGAAGCAATGACAATATCCAGATTCTTTAAAATGGATTCAGGCAGGTCCAGCTGTCCGTCATACGACTTGATATTCACTTCGGCGCCCTTGTAAAAACGAATACCGTAAAGCTCGTCCGGAAGGTTTCGTAAACACAGGAAGTGAAGTTCCATGGCGCCGTCCAACATCCCGGGACCGTGATTGGTAATGCCAAAGGCTTTAAAACCTTTAAACTTTGCGGCCAATGCCATCTCATCCAGAGTGCTGTAGGCGTGCTGGCTGACGCTGGTATGCATATGTAAATCCGCGATTGTTTTCAAATACACCCCTCTTTTCTTCTTATATAATTTTGTGGTAAGATAAACTTATTATAATGTTTAGTAAACAAAAAATCAATACAATCTGAAAAAAATACGAAAATACTAAAAAATAATATAAACTTTACAAAACATTTACTTATAATTTTATTGACAAAAATAGTCAACATGCTATAATCTAACTATAAAACATCAATAAATACGATGAAAAAAGTGATTTAGCACAAACTGGTACTAGGAAACTAATAGAAATGGAATAGAGAAAAGTTTACTAAACGGAAGAAAAAGCAAAGACAAAGGCAAAAGCAAAAGGAGGAAACAATGGGAAGCGTATATGCAGAAGGGCAGGAGTATCACCTGCAGATCAAGGAGGGAGATATCGGCCGGTATGTAATACTGACCGGTGATCCGGGAAGATGTGAAACCATTGCAGGGCTGCTTGACCGTCCGGAGAAAAGGGCGGCAAACCGGGAGTATGTTACTTATACCGGATATTTAAATGGGGAGAAGGTCAGCGTGGTGTCCACCGGAATCGGCGGGCCGTCGGCGGCCATAGCCCTGGAGGAGCTGGCGCACTGCGGGGCCAGTACCTTTATCCGTGTTGGAACCTCGGGAGGTATGCAGCCGGAAGTGCTGGGGGGAGATGCGGTGATCGCCACAGGAGCTGTGCGCATGGAAGGCACGAGCAGGGAGTACGCCCCCATCGAATATCCGGCAGTTGCGGATTATCAGGTGGTTATGGCTCTTAAGGAAGCGGCAGATGCGGCCGGACAGCGCTGCCATCTGGGCGTCGTGCAGTGTAAGGATTCCTTTTACGGTCAGCATGATCCGGATACTATGCCGGTAGCAGATGCGTTAAATTCAAAATGGAAGGCCTGGGTCCGGTGCGGCGCGCTGGCAAGCGAGATGGAGTCCGCGGCGCTGTTTACGGTCGGGCAGGTCCGCAGGCTTCGCATGGGTACGGTGCTCCTCGTCATAGGAAACCAGACAAGGCGGGAGATGGGACTTGAGGATATCCAGTGCCATGACACCGGAAAAGTGGCAGAACTGGCCGTGGAGGCCATGAAGCGGTTAATAGAGCACGATAAAACCAATCAAAAAAATTATGGAGGGAAAACATTATGAAGAAAAAAGGCAGAGCATTGACGGCAGTATTGCTGGGACTTACCATGGTGATGAGCCTGGCTGGATGCGGTCAGAAGAAGGAGAACACAGCCGATACGGCAGCGGCGGGCAGCGAGGCGGCTAAGACGGAGGAAAGTACGGGAGAAAAGAGCACGTCTGCGGCGATGGAGACAATTACCTTAAAGCTGGGCTTTAACGGAGATTTCCTCACAATGCCGGAAGCGGTACTGGGAGCCGCGGAGAATTTAAATAAGAAGTACGAGCAGGAAGGAAAGAATATCCGGATCGAGTTTGAGACGGATTATCAGACCATCGACAACAGTGAATACCATAACAACATCGTGTTTGCACATAAGAGCGGGGACGCACCGGATATCTTCATCTGTGACGCCGATGTGGCCGGATTCGTAAAGGCCGGATGTGTTCTGGATATCACGGATGTGATGAGTGATGCATTCGTAGACGGCGTATTCACACCGACTATGGTGGATGGAAAAGCCTACGCCATGCCTTTCGATCTGCCGCTTCGTGTAATCTATTACTCCAACAAGGACCTGGCGGATATCGGATGGAGCCAGGACGAAATCGACGCGTTGCCGGAAAAGATCCGGGACGGGGAATTTACTCTGGAACAGTTTATGGATCTCTGCAGTGAAGTGGTAGAAAAAGGCGGAGCGAAGTACGGTCTGGTTCACAGACCAGGAGCCGGCAATGACTTTTTCGATATGTTAAACGCGTTTGGCGGTCAGTATTACGATGAAAACGGCAGCCTGGTGTTTGACGAGGCCGGAATAACGAGATTTTTTGAGAGCATCTACGAAAATGCCAACACGACGAAGATCACACCTCCCAACTTAAACCAGCTGGGTTGGGATACAATCAATAAGATGGTAGGTACGGGAGAAGCCTTCGCCTACTACGGTCCGATGTTCTCCGCGACGTATGTGGCGCAGGCGGCAGGACTGGAGACGGAAGAGTTTGCGAAGAATGAGACGTTTGTGCTATTCCCGAAATCCGAATATACGGATGCCCCGTTTGCAACGGTAGCGCCTCAGATGATGGCGATCAGCGCCGATACAAAATATCCGGATGTCTGTAAGGATATTTTCCGCGAACTGGCCGGCGATTCCAACTCTCTGTTAGCAAAACATGCAGGCACCATCTACACGCTGTCCTGTATCAAAGAAGCCAATAAGAACCCGGAAGTGACGGAGAATCCGATCCTTAAGAATGTAACTTACATGGCAGATTACGCAAGGTCCGTTCCGGCAATCAACAATTTATCTTCCTTAAAGAGCGAGATGTTCACACAGATTGTCTCCCTCGAACTGGGACAGACGACTCCGGAACAGGCGGTTGCCGACTTGAAGACTCAGATCGAACTGAATGTTAACAATGTAATTTTCAAATAAAAACAGTAAGGTTTGCCGCTGCTGCGCCAGGGGGTGTGAAAGATCCCGGCGCAGCAGCATTTAGGAAGGCGATTCCTCATGAAAAATAAAAATGGACAGGCATATATGTTTTTAACGCCTTTTTTGATTTTGGTGACGATTTTCTATGTGATCCCGGCCGTACTGACTGTGGTGATGTCATTTACGAATCTCGATTCCTCGTTTGTGTGGGAATTTAACCATTTCAAAAATTTTATTAAGATATTTAAAGATCCAAATACGCTGGTCATTGTAAGAAATACCCTGATCTTTGTCGGGGTGGCGATTGTGGCGACGGTTTTCTTAAATCTCCTGTTCGCCGTGCTCACTACATATTTCGTTAAGACAGAGCGGTACTCCAGCATATTTAAGGCGATTCTGATGATCCCCATGATCACACCGGCTGTTGTGTATTCCGTACTCTGGATCTGGCTGTTGGAAGCCGGTGAGGGAGGAATGGTCAACCGGGTCTATTTATCCTTTGTGGACTCCCAGCCGATTAACTGGATTGCCAAGTATCCGATGCAGATCGTCCTCTGCGCGACGATTCTCGTCAATATTGCGTATGGAACCATTATATTTTCCAGCGCGATCAAAAGCATTCCGGAAAACCAGTTTAAGGCGGCTCATGTGGATGGGGCGGGAGAATGGGAGATTATCAAAAGCATTATCATCCCCAATATCCGCTACCACATCCAGTTTATCGCCCTGTGGGAGGCGCTGGGGCTTCTCACGAACTACGTGACGATTCTCCTCATCACCAACGGCGGACCGGGAATCCAGACCGAGGTCTGGTCGCTGTCAGCCTACCATAAGGCGTTTAACGACCAGCAGTATGGATACGGCGCGGCTATTTCCCTGATGCTGATCCTGGTGGTACTGGTTCTTATGATCCTGATGAACAAAGTCATGCAGAAGCAGAATGAAAGATAGGGGGGAGAACGAATGGCAAAGGTTACGTTAAGCAAGACGGAGAAAAAGAAACAGAATATCGCGATAGCGGTACTGGTTCTGCTCTGTGCACCGATCCTGTATCTGTATATCAGCTTCTTCAGTCTTGCGTTTTTTAATGCGGATGGCGCGTTTACATTAAGCAATTTTGATTTCCTGTATAAGCCCATGAAGCTTAAGCAGACAACAATTCAGCCCATTGGAAAATCATTTGTAAATACGGTTTATTTTACAATTATAGTCACTCTGAGTGAAGTGGTCATCAGCTGTCTGGCCGGGTATGCGCTGTCGAGACTTCAGTTCCGGGGAAGGAAGACGATTCAGTATTCACTTCTGATTCTGAGGATGTTCCCAAACCTGCTCTTACTCATTGCCGTGCTCTATGTTCTGATCGCACTGCATATCGTCAATACCATGGTGGGCGTCATTCTGGTCGCCATCGCATTTCGGATTCCGGGGTCCACCTTTATTATTAAAAACTTTTTTGATGGGATACCCAGGGATATCGAGAATTCCACGCTGGTGGACGGATGCAGCAGGCTGAGCGGTTTCTTCCAGGTTATTATCTATCTGGTTAAGCCAGGCATCGCCTCGATCTCGATTTTCTCATTCCTCAGCGCATGGTCCAACTATATTTTGTTTAACACGCTGATTTTCAATTCCAAGACGCCGGTTATCGCCACGTACCTCCATTCCCTGTCGCGGAGTGAGCAGATGATCGCGGATTACGGTGTATTTGCGGCAATGGCAATCGTATATATGCTGCCGGTATTCGTATTTTTCGTTATATCTCAGAAACAGTTGATGGAAGGCAATATCGGAGGCGGAAAGGGAGTATAATTATGATTTCAATCAATAAACTGCGTAAGGAATTTGACCAGGGCGTCGTGGCGCTGGACAGTATCGATCTGGAGATCCGGGACACAGAATTTGTCGCGCTGTTGGGGCCGTCGGGCTGCGGGAAATCCACAACCTTAAACTGCATCGCCGGACTTTTGGATGTGACCAGCGGGCAGGTGATGTTTGATGATGCGGATGTGACGAACAAGGCGCCAAAGGACCGGAATATCGGTATGGTATTCCAGTCTTATGCCCTGTATCCCCATTTAAAGGTAATTGATAACATTGCATTCCCCTTAAAGCAAAAGGGGGTATCGAAGGAAGAACGCCATAAAAAGGCGAGGGAAATGGCGGTAAAGCTTCAGATTGAGCATCTTCTGGACCGGAAGCCGACCCAGCTCTCCGGCGGCCAGCAGCAGAGAGTGGCCATGTGCCGCGCCCTCGTGAAGGAGCCGAAGATCCTGCTCTTAGACGAGCCGATGTCTAACCTGGATGCCCGATTAAAGATCGAGATCCGCGAAGTAATTAAGAAGATTCAGCAGGAGTTAAAGGTTACATCAATCATCGTGACCCATGATCAGGAAGAGGCCATGGCGATTGCGGACAAAATTGCCATTCTTGACAACGGAAGAATCCAGCAGTACGATACTCCTGAGATGCTTTATCAGTATCCGGCCAACTTATTTGTGGCTAATTTTATGGGGAATCCGCCCATGAATTTTATCGATGCCAAGCTGGAGACTGCCGGGGAAAAGCTTATGTTTACCATTGGGGAGTCTTCCGTGGAGGTATCCGGGCAGCTTCTCGAAAAGCTGAGACCCCACACCGGCAGGCCGGTTAAGCTGGGAGTTCGTTCCCATCAGATCAAGGTAGGGGCGGAGCCGGCAGCCAATACCTTGCCGATGGAGGTCCAGATGGTGGAGAACTTAGGCAAGGAACTGCTCTTAAGCGGGGATGTCCACGGCTGTCATGTGCGGGTATCCGTGGATGATACGTCTGCCTTCGGGCGAATGAAGGCACTGGTGGGCGACGGTGAAAAACGTGTATATCTGCGGTTTGCGGATTTTATAAATGTGTTTGACTCTGAGACGAAGGTGAACCTTGTATTATGAGAGAACTATTAGAACATGCGGACCGGGTGCTGATTGGCGGGCACAGAGGCAGTGCCTGCCGTTACCCGGAAAATTCCATAGAAGCCATGGAGCACGGCCTGCTGTCGGGCGCGGATTACCTGGAAATTGATATTCAGCTGACAAAGGACGGTGTGCCCGTGGTCTATCACGATACCGCTCTGGAGAAACGGACCGCTTTGCACGGATACGTCCACGAGCATACGCTGGACAGGCTGCGGGAGAACTGCCCCGGCCTCTGCACCTTTGAGGAGGCCATGAGATGGGGCAGCGAAAGAGAAGCGTGGTTCGCGCTGGAGATTAAGACAGTTCCCCTGGATATGCAGGAAGTAAACTTCCGTCTGCTGGAGGCCATGGTACCTGTTCTGGAGAAAACAGGCATGAAGAAGCGAGTATTCGTATTCGGTCCGGATTATCAGGTCCTTAAACGGATGAAGCAGCTGGATCCGGAGGTGGAGATCGGCCTGATCGTTCCCTTTATCCCGGAGGACCCTGTGGAGCTTATGAAGTCCATGGATGCGATGGTCTATTTAACGTATATCTATAATATAACACCGGACATGATAGACGGACTCAAGGCACATGGATATTATGTGAGCGGCGCTATATTAAGGGAAGAAAAATGGATGGAACGTGCATACGCATGCGGCGTAACCATGTTTGAAGCCGATTATCCGGAAACGGCGCGCAGACTGGGAAGTGAAGGACCGGAGGAAATCGCGTGATTGACGTATAGTGATGATTCTGCTATGATAAAAAATAGTTAAAACAGGTGAAGGAAGGGGTGATGTGTGTGGCAACATTATTGGATATTGCGGAGAAGGCCGGCGTGGCCAAGTCTACGGTTTCCAGAGCGCTGAGGGAAGATCCGACGCTTTCTATTACAGAGGAGACGAAGGAAAAGATCTTTTCCGTAGCGGAAGAACTCCAGTATAAGATGAAACAGGAGAAGAAATTAAAACGATGCCGGAACATTGCGATCGTTCATAAGGACACACATTTCATGAACCAGATTGATAACGCGTTCTATTTCTCGATCAGGAGTGCCGTCGAGGAAACGTGCTATCAGAAGAATATCGGGTTTACATTTGTCCCTTATTCCTTCCTGGATTCGTTTGACCGACAGATCGACGGAGCGCTGGTCGTGGGGAATTTCGACCGGAAAGAGGTGGATACAATCTGTGCCGCGGTGAGGACCGGCTGTATGGTGTTTGTGGGCAAGGTGAATTACTACCCGGACCGCATGGACTGGATCTCTTACAGTATTAAGGACTGTGTTTATAAGGCCATGGGGCATCTGGCAGCCATGGGACTTAAGGATATTGCCTATATCGGCGGGTATGACAGCGAGGATACACCGGAGGAGTTCAGCAAGTTTTCTTATTTTAAGAAGTTCATGGCCGAGCAGAAGCAGCTTCATTTTGCCGGTTCCATGGTCGGGGAACACGGCGTGGAGAGTGGTTACCAGATGATGAAACGCTGGCTTGGCGAGAAGAAGGCGGTTCCGGATGCATTTTTCGTATCCAATGATCCGATTGCTATCGGAGTGATCAAGGCGCTGAATGAGGAAGGAATCTCCGTGCCGGACAGCGTATCGGTGATTTCCATAAACGGGGACAGCTCCGGCGAATTTTCGTTCCCGGCCCTGACCACGGTCGATGTCCACACGGATGCCATGGGGCGGGAAGCGGTGGAGATTCTGGAGGAACGGATCGAAGGAAGGCGGAAGCTGATTAAAAAGGTGGAATACCAGGTGACGCTGGTGACGCGTGGAAGCGTGGGGAAAATAGAGTAAGAGAGTATGGGAGTCCGGTTTCTGCCGGGCTCTTTCTTTTTTGGGAAACTTTAGAAATGTAAGAATTGTTAAGAAGTATCCTCTTGACGTATGGCGCCCTTCCAGTATACAATGAAGGTATACAAATGTATACCAATACATGGCAACGGAAAGAAGGAACGGATATGGGAAGAATCGCTCTGTCAGACGGAGAATGGAAGGTCATGAATGTGCTGTGGAAGCAGCCGCCCAAGACCATCATGCAGCTTACAAAGGAACTGAAGGAGGAAACGGACTGGGGAAAAAACGTAATTATCACCATGTTGAACCGATTGGAGGCAAAGGGAGCCGTGATCCATGAGGAGGGAGGACGTGCGAAGCAGTTTTATCCGGCAGTCGACCGGGAAGATACGGTGCTGGAGGAGACGAAAGGGTTTCTGGAACGCGTTTACGAGGGGAGTGTGACCATGATGGTGGACGCCATGGTGAATTCCGGTTCCCTCTCGAAGTCGGATATTGAGGAGCTCTATGATATATTACAGAAGGCGGAGGAGGAGACGAATGGCTGAGACTCTGATTACCTCATCTGTCATCATCCTCATACTGTGCGCAATCCGCATCCTGTTCAAAGGGAGAATCAGGCCGACCGTGCAGTACGGCCTTTGGGGAATCGCGGCGGCGCGTCTGGCTCTGCCGTGTTTCTACCCGGTGATCCGGTGGTTTGGAAGCCTGCAGAGTCCGTGGAGTATCATGAATGCGGCGGCGCCGCTGGCCGACCGTCTGGCGGTCCGGGCTCATGCTGTCACAGTGCCTTCCGGCGCGGTTCCGGTTAATCCAGGTCAGTTAGGCGCCGTGCACGCCGGACTGGAGAATGCCGCGGCCAATTCCGGTACAGCTCTCATACCCGGGGCAGAGCAGGCGGGGCTGTCCGGATGGATTGTTCTCTTTCTCGGTATCTGGATTTCAGGAAGCATCCTGCTGTTTCTATGGCTTTCCGTCGTACATATCCATATGGGGAAGCGTCTCATGAAGCAGAGGACGCCGTACGAAGGCCCGGATCCGGCGTGGTCGGCCGTGCCGGTATACTGGGCTGGGGATATTCCGACACCCTGTTATTTTGTGTATTTTGGGAAGAAGGGGATCTATCTGCCGGAACGGCTTCAGAATGATCCGGAGGCCGTCCGTCATGTGGTCGTTCATGAGGCGTGTCATGCCGGCCACCGCGACCATATCTGGGGGTGGGTCCGCTGTGTCCTGCTGTGCTGTTACTGGATCAATCCCTTCGTCTGGCTGGCAGGCTATTTATCGAAGCGGGACTGTGAGCTTTCCTGCGACGAGGCGGCTGTCCGGCGGCTGGGAGAGGCAGAGCGGTTCGCCTATGGGAGGACGCTGATCGCCATGGCAGCAGGCAGAAGGACGCCGTGGAATTTTCTGAGCACAGCCTCCGATATCGGAAATGGTAAGAAGTCCATGAAGGAGCGGATCTGGACGCTGGCTCACCATCCGAAGACGGGGCCGGTCACCGCTTTGGTGATCGCGGCTGCGGCCATAGTTCTGATCGTCTGTACTTTTACCGGGAAAATGGGGAATGGCGGCGGTGCGAAGGACGCTGAGAACCCTGAGATTCGGGAACAGACGGTTCTGTGGGCGGAAGCATTTTGCGGACGGAACGGAAAAGAGCTGTATGCCATGTACAATCCAGACCACCGTGACGATTTCTACGACATGGAGATGGTGCAGTCAGAGAAAGACGATGCTGTTATCAGCTTTGGTATGTCCAGTCCCTGGCCTATGGACAGCGTCTACGATATAGAGGTGGACGGCAGAAATGCGGAAGTCACCTATTATGCCATGACCTCCGATCCCCACCGCTGGGTCTGGAAAGAGAAGCTTACATGGGTGAAGAATGGCGATAGCTGGTACGCAGACCAGCAGGAACTCCACACGTACGATCAGGTTACTACGGCTCAGGAATTCCGTGAGGCATACGGGGAGACATTGACCGGCGGAGGCATGGACTACAGGACTAATGGCCTGGGGGAAGGCCTGAACAGAAACGCGCAGGGCGATTCGTTTTATGAGGGCTTATTGAAACCGGAGACGGCGGCGGAAATACTCCTGAATCTGCATGCCGGTATGGGAACGGCGGCTGCGGCTGATGGAGAGACGGTAGTGACCTATACCTTCGAAAAGGGAGACAGCGTGGAACTCACCATGGTTCAGCCGTATGGCGCGGACGGAATCTGGGTTCCGGATGAGGTTCGAAAGGATGGGATCCGGGAAGAACGTACAGAGGCTGCCGCGGACTCTGTTCCAGGTATGGCCGAGATTGTGGCGCTGTCTGGGCTGCCAAAGGATCAGAATCTGTTGGAGGCGATCCGCAAATGGTGGCCGGAAATCCCTTCTGAGGATAAGGAGAATGAAACTGAGGTAGAATTAAATTATGTCAACCAATATCCGTTTTCGTATCGTGGTGAGACGTACCGGCTTCTGGTAAGTGTCTTAAAGGAGGAGGGCAGCCTGGATTATGCCTCTGTCATACGGGAACCTACCGGGGAATGGCTGAACATTTATCAGACGCCGGAGGCGGTGGAGCACTACGGCATGGTTCTTGCCGGGGGTGAAGAAACAAAAGAATTTTTCGAAATGCATGTCTCCATGGCCGATTATGTGACGTACCGGCTCCCGGAGGGACTGACGGACAGCGGCTACCGTGCGGATCTGGGAGATGGGGGCGGCGGCAGCCTGTTCCTGACGGAGGACGAGGACCAGAAGGCGCGTCTGGAAGAACTGGGACGGTACGTGGACCGGGATTCGGTGCCCGATGCGTGGCTGGCTGCCGGCGGAATAATCCGGTGGAATGCCGATTACCTGTATAGGCGCTTCGATACCGGAAGCCTGATGGAGACGGCAATTCCGTGGAATCACACATCCTACTGGGGAGAACTGGTTTCCGTGGAAGACTGTGAGGTGCCGGCGCTGCTGGAACCCCTGTGTCATGATCTTTATACGCCCTCATCCCTTGAAGAAGCAGAAAAACGGTATGGACCGATTCCGGAGGAAAATCAGACCTCCCGCATGTGGTATGTATTTTTTGCCCGCCCGGACAGCGATGTAATGTACGCCATTTATTTAAATGGAGACCTGTATAAAAAAGAAGATGCGCTGAAACTGGCGCGCAGTGTGCATTTCAAGGAGGAAGCGTTCACGCCCTGAATAAAAAAGGGTGTGAACGCTTCTTTCTCGGCCCCGCACCCAAAGCCGAGAAAGAACCTCTTTCGTATCGTGAATAATTCCCGAATTCACGGCTTATAATAGAACAGAGAACAAGAAGGACATCAAGGCAGGAAATTATGAGACTATGGGAACGCATCGCAATCCGCGGCAATCGGGAAGTTTATTATTATGATACAAAACAGTCCTTCGAGGCGGAAGAGTTTGCTTCGAGGCTTTATGATTTGATATGTACGGAACAGGAAAACGGAAAGACGGCGGGGGTTGTGTTCCTTTGTATCGGCACCGACCGCTCCACGGGAGACAGTCTGGGACCGTTAATTGGGTACAAGCTGAAGGAAAAGCGACTTGAGCGGGTGGAGATTCTGGGAACGCTGGAACGCCCCGTCCATGCCATGAATTTAGAGACCTACCAGGCTATCCTTAAATTTCAGTATCCGGATCATGTGGTGGTGGCGGTGGATGCCTCGGTGGGGAACATCGAGCATATCGGTTATGTGACCCTTGGGAAGGGATCGCTGAAGCCCGGGCTTGGAGTCAGCAAGGAGCTGAAGGCGGTAGGCGACATTTTTATCACGGGTATTGTCGGAAGCTGCGGCAGCTTCGATCCCTTAATGCTTCAGAGCATCCGGCTGTCTGTCGTCATGCGGATGGCGGACTGCATCAGCAGAAGCATTTATCTTGTCGAAAAGTTATGGGAAAACGCTTCCCTCATTTGACAGGTTTTGCGCTCATCCTGTGCTATGATTCATTGGATTAAAATGAATAGCGGGGTGAGCCTATGGGAGAATTGTACAATCCGTTCCCGAAGCTGCCGAAGAATATACGGCAGATCGGGGAGCGTGACCAGATCGTAAAATTGTATGTGGAAGACTACGTGAATACGTATTTGAGACGTCTGTATCCGGCGGGTGGACAGGACCTACGGGTCGGCCTACTGCTCGGAAGCGTGGAAATGAATGATGGGACGCCGTATATCTTTATCGACGGCGCCATGGAAATGGAAGATGTGACGGAACAGGGCCAGAAAGTGGTCTTTTCAGAGCTCGCGTGGAAAAAGGCGTATCAGAGTGTGGAGCAGCTGTTTCCGAAACGGTCCGTCCAGGGCTGGTTTCTGTGCGGAGCGCCCGGAAATGATTTAAGTCCTCTCAATTACTGGAAGCAGCATGTCCAGTATTTTCAGGGACCCAATAAGCTGATGTATTTGAGCAGTGGTGCGGAGGGAGATGAATCGGTTTACATAACGTCAGAGGACGGATTCTATAAGCTTTGCGGCTACAGTATTTACTATGAAAGAAACCAGATGATGCAGGACTATATGGTTCTCCGGAAGGATGTGAAGAGAATTGAGTCCGGATCGGATGAGAAGGTTATTCAGGAATTCAGAAAGCGGATGGATGAGCACAAGGACGAGGTGACGGACAGGCACCAGACTCTTGGGCTTTTACGTGGTATGTGCATGGCAATGTCCATCGTGATTCTGGCAGGCGGAATCGTCATGTTTAATAATTATGAGCGGATGCAGGAGATGGAGAGTGTCATTGCGTCGGCCATACCGGAACGGGTGGAGTCTGCCCTGATGGGGAAGGATAATGCGGCGGGGAAGGATAAGCCAGAGTCTCATGTGGTGGTGGAAGAAGCGGAGGGCGGAGTCTATCCGACGACGGCTGCCGTGACAAAGGAAACCATGTCGGAGACGCAGCCGGGCGGCCAGAACGGCGGGGATGACCAGGCGGCCGGAAGTGGACAGAACGGCGGCAATAATCAAGCGGGCGGAAGCGGCGGCCAGGAGAATGCACAGACGCCGGGCGGAAATAAGGGCGCGTCTCAGGAGAACAGTTCTGACGGCCAGAGTTCAGCCGGAAACACGGCAAGCGGGCAGACCGGGGACGGCCAGAAGAGCGGAAGTGATACGGGAAGCAAGCCGGCAGAAAATGGCGGCGCCTCCCAGGCGGCGGCCGGAGGTACCCAGAGAGTGCACGTAGTTCAGGATGGAGAGACACTGTATGGGATCTGTATTTCAGAATATCACGATGTAAATAAATTAAAGGAAATCTGCGAGTTAAATGGACTGGAGGACGAAAATAAGATCGTATCCGGCCAGCAGCTTCTGCTTCCTTAAAATTTGCGGTCTCGCGGAAAGAAAAAAATAATGCGTTTCTCCTGGAAATGATGTATACTACAATCAAACCACTTACGGCATTTTTTAGGAGAAAACATAATGAGTGATTTAGACTCTATGAACAGAGAAATTAAAAAAAGACAGCTGAGACGGCAGATCGTTCCATCACCTGCCCCTCAGGAAGAAGACAGTGAGGAAATCGTCCGGAAGGCCCGAAAACGTGTCAAACTGAAACGGCTCAGGATTTTCCTGATTATTGGTGTGATCTTAATTGCGGTCGGCATTGGCCTGTTTCAGTATTTCCGGTATTACCAGTATACGGGCTATGACGTCGTGTGGGAAAAAGAGATGAAGGAAGGCAGTTTCGTGGGCTATATGGATTTTGGCGGAAACGTCTTGAAATACAGCAAGGATGGCGCTTCCTACATCGATAATCAGGGAAAAGAAATCTGGGTGCAGAGCTTTGAGATGAAGTCCCCCACGGCCTGTGTGAGCGGCAATTACGCGGCAGTGGCGGACCAGCAGGGCAACAGCATCTATATATTTGACAAGTCGGGTCCTACAGGGACGGCAACCACACTGCTTCCGATCATCAAAGCCACAATCTCGGCCCACGGCGTTGTCGCCGCGGTTCTGGAAGATTCCACCTCGAACTATATCTATTTTTATAAGAACGACGGCAATGTCCTGGACGTAAAGATTAAGGCGCTGTTAAACGGCGAAACCGGATACCCGGTGGATATCAGCCTTTCCCCTGACGGAACACAGCTGATAGGCGCGTATGCTTACTTGAAGAACGGGGCGCTTAACGGCCGTGTCGCATTTCACAATTTTGCGGAAATCGGAAAGAGCGTACCGGACCGGGTGGTGGGCGGATTTGACGAGCCCTATGAGTCGTCCCTTGTGGCGCGGGTACATTTCCTCGACGACACGTATTCCTGTGCGTTTGCAGATAACAGCGTATCCTTTTATTCGACAAAGAACGCGCTGTCGCCGGAGCTGCTTAAGCAGGTTGTGGTGGAGGAGGAGATCAGATCCGTCTTTTACTCGGACAAGTATGTGGGGATCATTGTAAATAACACGGATGGCGAGAACCCGGACCGGATGAACGTCTACAATCCCGACGGGACCCTCGTATTTTCGGAGGCGTTTCATTATCAGTACACCCAGGCCGATATTGACGGAGAGCATGTAATTTTGTATAATGAAGATTCTTGCAGGGTTTATAATATGTCCGGAAGACTGAAGTTTGAAGGAACATTTGATTTTCCCGTATCCAAGATCCGAAACGGCAGATTTCCAAACACGCTGCTGGTAACCGGGCCTCAGAACATGAAAGAGATAAGATTACAATAGACCAGGAGGATTAATACCAATGAGTAAGATCGAAACCATGTCAGTCAATGCAATTCGCGTCCTTTCCGCCGATGCCATACAGAAAGCGAAATCCGGTCATCCCGGTCTTCCGCTGGGCTGCGCTTCGGCCGCCTATGAGTTATGGGCAAATCACATGAACCACAATCCGGCAGACCCGAACTGGGCCAACAGAGACCGCTTTATCTTATCCGGCGGCCACGGCTCCATGCTTCTGTATTCCCTGCTCCATTTATTCGGTTATGGAGACTTATCAAAAGAAGATATCATGAATTTCAGACAGCTGGGTTCCCTGACACCGGGACATCCGGAGTATGGCCACACGGTCGGTATCGAAGCAACCACAGGACCGCTGGGCGCCGGTATGGCTATGGCTGTCGGTATGGCGGCTGCCGAGACTCATCTGGCAGAGGTCTTTAATAAGGAGGAGTATCCGGTAGTCGATCACTATACATTCGTGCTGGGCGGCGACGGATGCATGATGGAGGGGATTTCCTCCGAGGCGTTCTCGCTGGCAGGAACACTGGGACTGTCCAAACTGATCGTCCTCTATGATTCCAATAAAATTTCCATCGAGGGAAGTACGGATATCGCATTTACTGAGAATGTCCAGAAACGTATGGAAGCGTTCGGTTTCCAGACGATCACCGTGGAAGACGGCAATGATCTGGAAGCAATCGGACGAGCCATCGAGGAGGCAAAAGAAGACACCGAGCATCCGTCTTTCATCACCATTAAGACGCAGATCGGCTTCGGATGCCCGGCCAAGCAGGGCAAGGCAAGCGCTCACGGCGAGCCTCTGGGAGAAGAGAATGTGCTGGCGATGAAGGAGAACTTAGGCTGGCCATCTATGGAACCGTTCTACGTGCCGGACGAGGTATATGAGCACTATGCTCACCTCGCGGAAGAGAAGGCCGAGACGGAAGCCGCATGGAACGTAATGTTTGCGGCATACTGCGAAGAATATCCGGAGATGGAAGCGCTGTGGAATGCTTATCACGATGAGAACGCAGGCGAAAAAGCCATTGAGGCGTGTGCTGATTTCTGGAGCAAACCGGAGAAAGCCGATGCCACAAGAAATATTTCCGGAAAGATTTTAAATAAGATTAAGACCTGTATGCCGAATCTGATCGGTGGCTCCGCCGACTTAGCGCCTTCCAACAAGACGAATATGTCGGATATGGGCGACTTCTCCAGGGAGAACCGCGGCGGACGCAACCTGCACTTCGGTGTCCGTGAGCTGGCAATGACCGCGATCGGCAACGGAATGATGCTTCATGGAGGACTGCGCGTCTTTATCGCTACCTTCTTCGTATTCAGTGATTATACAAAGCCCATGGCGCGTCTTTCCTCGCTGATGGGAGTACCGCTGACCTATGTATTTACGCATGACAGCATTGGCGTCGGCGAGGATGGGCCGACCCATGAGCCGATTGAGCAGATGGCCATGCTTCGCGCCATGCCGAATTTCCATGTGTTCCGTCCCTGTGATGAGACCGAGACCGAGTGCGCATGGTATTCCGCGCTGACCTCCAAAAAGACACCTACGGCGCTGGTTCTGACGAGACAGAACTTAACACCGATGGAAGGCAGCAGCAGAGAGGCGTTAAAGGGCGGCTATGTGATCGATGACTGTGAAGGTACGCCGGATCTGATTTTTATTGCCAGCGGTTCCGAGGTAGAGCTGGCTGTCAATGCGAAGAAGCTTCTTGCAGACAGAAAGGTCCGTGTCGTTTCCATGCCGTGTATGGACTTGTTCGAGGAGCAGTCCGCGGAATATAAAGAATCCGTACTTCCGAAGTCTGTTCGGAAACGTGTAGCCGTAGAAGCCTTAAGCGACTTCGGATGGGGCAGATACGTTGGTCTGGACGGAACCTGTGTAACCATGACCGGATTCGGGGCCAGCGGCCCGGCAAACCAGTTGTTTGAGCATTTCGGCTTCACTGCCGATCATGTGGCCGAGGTTGCCAGATCCTTATAATGGTGACAGCACAGTCGGATAATACGAAAGGGAAAAGGAGTATAGTTAAAAATGGGAAAGAAATGTATTGGCATTGATGTAGGCGGAACCAGTGTAAAGATCGGATTATTTGAGACTACAGGCGATCTTCTGCTGAAGTGGGAAGTCCCCACCAGAAAAGAAGAGGGCGGAAAGTATATCATCGGTGATGTGGCGGCCTCCATTTTAAAGACCCTGGAAGAGAAGCAGATTCCAATGGAAGAGGTAGTAGGCGCAGGACTGGGCGTGCCGGGACCGGTTATGCCGGACGGCTCTGTCGAGGTATGCGTAAACTTAGGCTGGCACAACGTGAATCCGGGAAAAGAGCTTAGCGCACTCCTGGGCGGTCTGCCGGTAAAGAGCGGCAATGACGCCAACGTGGCGGCCCTTGGCGAGATGTGGCAGGGCGGCGGAAAAGGATTCGATGATATCGTAATGGTAACGCTGGGAACCGGCGTTGGCGGAGGCGTTATCATCGGCCAGAAGATTATTGCAGGCAAGCATGGACTGGCTGGAGAGATCGGCCACATCCATATCCGTGACGAAGAGACAGAGAGCTGCAACTGCGGCGGCGTAGGCTGTGTAGAGCAGATTTCCAGCGCCACAGGCATCGCGCGGGAGGCCAGAAGAAAGATGGCCGCATCGGATGCCCCGTCTGCCATGAGGGAGTTCGGCGACGATATCACGGCAAAGGATGTGCTGGATGCCGCAAAAGCCGGCGATGCGCTGGCACTGGAGACGATGGAGGTGGTAGGCCACTATCTGGGCCTCGCGCTGGCACAGATATCCATGGTAGTGGACCCTGAGGTATTTGTACTGGGCGGCGGTGTGTCAAAGGCAGGACAGTTCCTGATCGATACCATTTATAAGCATTACGATAAGTATACTCCGATCTCCAAGAATAAGAGTGGAATCGTACTGGCGACCCTGGGCAATGATGCCGGAATTTATGGGGCGGCCAGACAGATATTGGATTAAGTTGAATAAATATCCTTCACTTAGTGAAATTACTAATAACAGGAGCTTTAAGTCTGTGTTTGTCACAGATTTAAAGCTCCTGTTGTTAGTGTACGCGGTGGCCACAATTGGGCAGCAGAGTCATAACAGGAGAAGAAGATACAACATGAAAAGTAGGTTCTGAACGTACAATTTTGAAGCGTAAATTATGCTGTAAGGTCGTTGTTAAAACAATTTAAGAATGATATGATTGTTATCAAAGACTTACGAAGGAGGAATTCTGTAATATGAAAAAGCGGTCAGTACGAAATCATGTTCTTCCAATTCTGCTTTCCATGGCAGTGGTTTTAAGCTCCGGCAGTTTTGCGGCACTTGCAGACAGCCTGGAAGAGAACGGCAAGAAGGAAATCATTGTTCTTGAAGAACTGCCAAGTTCAATTAGTAATCAGGTTGTTATACCTGGGACGGGAAGAGAAGATTTGAGTTTACCAGGGACTTTAAAGGCAACCATAATGACGGCATCTTCCGAAGATGCGTCAAACTATGCCAGTCCGGGAAATGCAAAAAAAATAAAGCAAAGAACAGCCTCTCCCAGCACTCCATATGAAAGGAACGTGCGGCTGCCTGTAGACTGGGATAGTTCCCCTGTATATGACAAAGAGGAAGAAGGCACCTATTTATTTACGCCTCGCTTTCCGGCAGGCTATAATCTGGCGGCAGGTGTGGATTTGCCGGAGGTATCTGTGACAGTGCAGGCAGATTCCAACAGGATAAACCGTTTGGACAGAATATTGACCGATTGGAGCTATACGGATCAGAGCAACCTGTCAAACGGGAAACTTCTCTTGGCGGGAGTCGGGAGTGAGATGCAGGCAGATGTAAAAACTATCGTAACACTTCTTCCTGATGAAGTCTCCGGTAATCTTGAAGGAGAAGATGATCCGGTAAAGGTATCAATCACTGAATGGGTCTGTCAGGACTATGTCATGGATAGTCTGGGAAACTGGCCAATTACCGGAACGTATCTTTTTCGGGCTGTCATGGAAGATGGATACCAGTGTGCCCCGGAACCTGTGATTGAGGTAATACTGGGCGGCATCAATATGCTGGCAGCTTCGGGAGACCTCACTGTAACCGGTGGCGTACCGGGAAGTGATTACGTTTATCAGGGGGGAGTACTGACTGTTAAAACGAATACTCCACTGACCATTTCGGGGCAGACTACAGCCGACCGGATCATGGTAAAGTCGGCTGAAGCTGACATAACGTTAAAAAATCTTTCCATTACCAGCAGTAATAACCGTCCCTTTGACATGGAGGGAGCTGATGTTACACTGCATTTGGTGGGAAACAACAGTTTGAAAAGTCCGATTAACCGAGCCGCTCTTTTCTGTCCGTCAGGTTCCAGACTTACTATTGAAGGCCCGGGGAAGCTGACTGCCACGATTCATGATAAAGGAGGGGCGGCAGCAATTGGCGGGGAAAGCAAGAAAAGATCAGACTCTTCATCCTACCGTGACTGGGAAGATGGGGGAGACTGTGGCGTAATCACAATTAATGGCGGTGAAATAAATGCCGAAGCCCCCATTTTGGCAGACAGTAATGCCAATGTCGGCGTTGCGATAGGAGGCTCTTCAGGAGGTCCTGTTATAATCAATGGTGGAACCGTAAACGCAATAGGGGAACATAATTCGGTTGGAATAGGGTCTGTGGGTTCTGAGTTTGATGGAATCTATATCCGCGGCGGTAAAGTAACCGCAAAAACGAAAAAAGGCGACCCTTTAAGCGATACCCCTTATAATTCCAGTCTGGGGCCGGCAATCGGCGTTGTGTCCGGCATTGACTTCACAATTGAGATTACCGGAGGTACCGTATCGGCAGAAAGTAATCCTGGATGCGCAGGGATTGGAGGAGGTCGAAATGGATACGGGGGAAATATCTATATTGGCGGCAAGGCGGATGTGACTGCCAAAGGAAATTTTGGTGCCGCAGGTATCGGCGGCGGTTATGCTCAGAATGGAGGAGGCTGCGGCAGAACCATTGTAATAGAAGGGAATGCTGTTGTAAAAGCATATGGCGGTATACATGGAGCAGGAATTGGCGGCGGTGCTCCAAGGAATAATGGTGATTCTCCAGATGGCTACAGCGGCAGCATAACGATTGCAGGAAATGCCCATGTAACTGCCAGAGGAGGAGAAGGCGCCCCCGGAATTGGCAGCGGCGGAACTACCAATGGAATTTTTGAAAAAGCGAGTATAGTAGAAAAAATTGTTATAACCGGTAATCCTGTTGTTGATGCCAAGGGGGGGACTTCCTCGGCGTGTGATATCGGGCCGGGAGCTCTGCCATCCACCGGTGCTGCAAATCCATCACCAGAGGAACGCTTTGAAGAATTTATCTGTACGGTTCCTGGAATTACCACACAAACCGAGGCAAAAAACAGCCTGACTATTCTATCAAATGGCAATTATAAGACAAAGGGCAGGGTTACGCTGGATCATTCCCTTACCATACCATCGGGAAAATCCATGATTTTTAATAATACATCTATTATTACTGGCCCAGTTACCATACCTGATGGTGCTGTCATTGAATCTGGAACTGTCAAGGATAGTTCAGGGAATACAATTGCTGGCGGCGTTTCCGCTTTTACACTGACTGTATCAGGCGGAACCGGAAACAGTCAGTTGACGAGAGGCGAATCGACACGTATAACTGCCTCCGTTCCAGCGGGAAAGCGTTTTGACCAGTGGCAGATTACCAGTGGAGACGGGAGTATTGCTGATATTCATGCTGTATCGACAATTTTTACTATGGGCGGCGCCAATACGGTGGTGACTGCTGTCTTTAAGAAAATTGACACCACTGCTGTCATAAAAAATGTGAAGGTCCTGCCTTCCAATACAACGGTTCAAAAAGGATCTGTACAGCAATTTTCAGCAGTTGTGGAAGGCACCGGTGATTTTAATTCTGATGTAACATGGAAGGTGACCGGTGCTTCGTCCTCCACGATTGACAGCAATGGATTACTGACTGTACCAAAAGATGAAAATGCAGACAGCTTTACGGTTCAGGCGATTTCCGTTTCTAATCCATTGCAGCTGGGAACATCGGTTGTAACTGTAACTGATCGACCGGTGACAAGGTATCATATTACAGTAAACGGCGGAACTGGTTCCGGAGATTATGAGTCAGGCTCTGTAGTACAGATTACAGCTGTAATTCCGTCCGGAAAATTGTTTTCCCAGTGGAATTTAGCAGGCGATGGAATAATTACAGATTCAAAGTCTGCCAGTACCTATTATACAGTTGGCAGGAAAGATACCTTAGTAACTGCAGTATTTAAGGATATCAAGCCTGAACAGCCAGATGACAATTCCGGCAGCGGCAATTCCGGCAGTCATAGTGGCGGAAGCAGTTCATCCGGAAACAGTGCCGGTACAGGACGGCCGGGTAGCAATGTTTCCGGTGGATATTCGGGACCGGGGTCAGTCCAGAATGTAAACTGGATTTTAGAAGAAAAAGGATGGCGTATTAAAAATACTGATCAAACCTGGGTCGCAAATAGCTGGAGAGAAGTTAAGGGTATTTGGTATCATTTTGATGCTGAGGGGTATATGCAGACCGGCTGGTATACCGATCTGGATGGAAATCAATACTATCTTTCTCCAGCCGACGGCTCAGCTCAGGGAAGTATGGCAATCGGTTGGTGGTTGATAGAAGATAAATGGTATTACTTTAATAAGGAATCCGATGGAACAAAAGGAAAACTGCTGCGTAATACAGTTACTCCGGATGGATATTCCGTAGGAACAGATGGTGTTTGGATAGAGGAATAGAGGACTTAAAGAAAAAGGTAAGTTATTTACTCTCCCGGTTTTTTACGGGGAAGGGCAACACGCTGGCGGCCCGAAGACCAGGCTGTTTTACTACAGTTCAATCACATAAGAATTGCCAAGCTGCCCCGACTGCTTAATGTAGTCGGGGTATTTTTTCGTCAGGTGGCTATGAACAATCTTGTTTTATTGTTAACATACAGGAAGGAAAAGCCGGAAAAAATTACATAAGTATGGACATAGAAGATCTTTTTAAGTAAAATGATATGTATAAAAAGTGGAAAAACACTTACAAAGTGGAAAACTCCATTCTGGAATGACGATAAAGTGGAAAAGAGGAGGCCCGGTATGGATTATGGATTTAAACCTGAAAAACGAGTGGTCACAGAGAAGACCCCAGCCGTTTTTACGTGCGGGGCGCTGCTCTTTTATGTGGCCTCCGGCAGCGGAACCCTCCACGTAAATGGCGTGAAGCTGGAGCTTGGAAAAGGGAGCTTCGGCTGGCTTCACACGTACCATATCTATCAGTTTGAACCGGAGTGGGGGCAGGCGCTGGAGCTGCTCTGCTGTCCGTTTGACTATGCTTCGGCTTCCTACGTCACCTATCGGAACAGCTTGAAGATCACGATGACTGTCCTGACGGAAAACTCTCCGGTGGTGAGCCTGTATGGGGAAGATGCAGACGATGTCAGGTCGCTGATGGAAGAACTGATGGAAGAAGGCTCCGGGAGCGGGGCCGCGGATATTGTGCAGGGATATTCCCTGTTTCTGGAGATCGTTACGCTGTTTCTCCGCTATTCGGCGAGGGAGTCTGAGCAGCAGGAGGGACAGGGGAAGCCGTTTGAGCGAAGCCTGGCCTGGAAGCTGCTCCAGCATATTTTCACCTACAGCAACGAGAATCTGACGAGGGAAAAGCTGGCAGCCGTCTATGGAGTAACGGTGCGGCAGGTCAGCTGTCAGCTAAGCCTTGTGGCAGGTCAGAACTTTGCAGGCCTCCTAAACCGGGCAAGGGTGGACCGGGCCTGCGATATGATGCATTTCGGCGGACTGACGATGCAGTACATCGCACGTTACGTCGGATACCATTCGGAGACCTCCTTTTACCGGTCCTTTAAACAGGTAAAGGGGATGACGCCCCAGGAGTACCAGAAGGCCGTCCTGCCGGAGGCGGGAAAAGAGGCATCCCATATCGATACGCGCGCGCTGCTGATCCTGAATTATCTGTTTGGCCACTACCGTGAACCGCTGACCACACAGGATACGGCAAAGGCCCTGTATCTTGAGAAAAGCTTTATAAATCCTCTGTTAAAGGAGAACTTTGGTCTGGATCACAGCGGTATTCTGACAGAGCTTCGAATGACGTATTCGGAATCGCTTCTGGAAAACAGCCGGATGCCGGTGGTGGATATCGCGTTTGCGTGCGGCTATAACAGTTCCCATACGTTCATCCGGATCTTTTCGGAGCGCCATGGCATGACGCCCGGAGAGTACCGTCGTTTTTCCATACATGATGGTTCCAGTACAGCGCTGTGCAATGCTGTACTGACGGCAGATAATGCAGCGGGAGGGAAATAACATGGAATGTTCACTGGAGACGAGAGAAGACTCCGGATTTCGAGGAAAACAGTATTTTTCGCCGGAATTGCTGCCGGAGAGACTGAAGGCGCGCGCCTTTCGTTTAAACGGGAAGGGGGCCTTCGAGAACAGGGAGGACGTGACCGTACTTTCCATACGGAGAGGGAAAGGGCGCATGGTTTTGAACAACCGGGTTTATCCGCTGGAGCCGGGGATGGTATTTATTCTCTATCCATATCACGTCTGGAAGGCCCAGGCAGATGAGGGATGTGTGCTGGAAGGGGAAGAGTGTGTGATGAACATGGGCGCCATGCTGTTTCTGTTTGCCATCCCGCCCTACCACCGTCCAGTGCCGGTATTTGAAGAGAATCCATCTGTTTACCGCCTGGATCAGGCGTATAAATGCCGCGTAGAACGGCTGTGGGACCGGCTTCTGAAGGAAAATGAATCTACGGACTGCTACGGCGGAAGAATGCAGTTTTCTCTTATTATGCGGATTATGGTCCTCTGCCGAAAACATGGAAAAGTCATCGACTGTTCCGCCTTTTAACTGGATTTGTCAAAAAATAGACGAAAAATCAGGCCATATTGACACTCTTCTAAAATTATTTTATACTGAGTCAAAATTCTGACAGGGTCAGATCAGTTTAGAGGAGGTAGTTCAGTATGACGAGATGTATGATTGGGGCATTAAAGGGGAAAGCAGCTGTAATCACTGGCGGAGGTTCCGGAATTGGAAAATCTATGGTGGAACGTTACCTGGCGGAGGGCGCTTCCGTAGTGGCTGCGGACATCAATGAAGCGAGCCTGAAGGCGCTTTTAGAAGAGCTGGAACCGGAGTACGGCGATAAGCTTAAGATTCTTAAGGTGAACGTATCCAGCAAAGAGGAAGTGGAGGCGATGATTGACTATACCGTCGAGGCCTTTGGAAAAGTGGACGTGGTCATCAACAACGCCGGAATTTTGGATAACCTTCTTCCCATTGCGGAAATGCCGGACGATGTATGGGAACGGATTATGAATATCAACTTAAACAGCGTCATGTATGCATGCAGGAAGGCGGTCCAGTATTTCCTTAAGGAGAAACGTGAGGGAACGATCATCAATACGGCTTCCTTAAGCGGTCTCTGCGCCGGCCGCGGCGGTCTGGCGTACACCACTTCCAAGTTTGCCGTCGTAGGTCTGACGAAGAACGTGGCCTTCATGTATTCCGACGCAGGAATCCGATGCAACGCGCTGTGTCCGGGTGCCATTGAGAGCAACATCGGAAGCGGTATGAGAGAGCCCAGCAAGCTCGGCTTGACAAAGGCCGTAACCGGTAATTCCGGCCGCCACCGCAATGGATCTGCGGACGAAGTTGCCACTGCGGCAGTATTCCTCGCTTCAGACGCCGCTTCCTTCATCAACGGTGAGACTCTGACAATTGACGGGGGCTGGAGCGCCTATTAAACACGTGTGACATTAACTGCATAGAACTGTGCTGACAACCCGGCAGATATTACCTTCCCCCAAGCCGGTTTGTCAGCTGTCTGCAGGAAGCCGGCCAGGAAGCTGACCGCGAAACTGCCTGCGAAACTGTCTGGGCGTACATCCGTAATGGCGTGTAAACAGCTCAGAATAGTAGCTTAAGTGGTTAAATCCGCACTCTGTTGCGATCTGTGTAATGCTCCTATCCGTCTTCTTAAGGAGATGAGAACTAACCTCCAGCCGGTAGGAATTCAGAAAATCGATCGGCGACTGGCATAAGTATTTTCTGAATATCTGACAGCATTTGCTGCGGCACACTCCGCCGGAAGCCGCTATAGCCGACAGTGTCAGCCGCTCCGTATAATGCTGGTAAATAAAAGAAACCATATCTTTCTGAACCTTCGTATCCATATCTTCACTGCCCGGTGCGGCAGGATTACCGGCCTGAAACTGCCGGGCAAGACTCTTCCATACCCTATAAAACAGTCCGATAATCTCCAGCTCGTACCCATACTCCCCCTGCCGTTTTAGTTCCGTCATTTCCGTTAAACTGTCCAGAATAAACGCATGGCCGGGGCAGCCGGAATCCAGATATACATATTCTGTTTCCCGGTCCTCCAGAATCGGCAGCAGGTATTTACGGAAGATCAGCCTGTTTGACGAGAACAGCGCGGGATGGACGAGAATGCAGAGAAAGGAACAATCCTTCTGGTCGATGGAGGAGCCGTAATGCATCTGCCTCGTGTTGACCATGATCCCGTCATGTTCTTTCAATACCAGATTCTTTCCATTGATATAATAGTTCATCTCACCATCGATAATCTTGATAAATTCCAGGTCATCGTGCCAGTGGCACAGTGCCTTCCTGTCCGGATACCGGGACAATTCTCCTGTCTGTATGTAGAGCGGTATGCCTGTTTCGTCGTAGCGGACGATCTCAGAGGCGTCCTGCATAACATCAACATTTATCTTTCCATCATTATTCAGCATTGTTCTCACCATAAAATACGATTGTTATAATATATAACGATTATACCGATATTGAACCCGTATATCAAGTAATATAATTATAAAATATAAATCAAAGCCAGACCACAGCGCTGTACTAGCGGCACACGGTGGATGGCGGCTTACGGGGAGTTCTGATGAGAGAAAATGACAAACACTTTTACAAAAATTTATTCGTTCTGGTTCTGCCGATCGCGTTTCAGAATCTGATGTCGGCGCTGGTCAGCGCTTTGGACGCCATGATGCTCGGTATGGTGAACCAGGATTCTTTATCGGCGGTATCGCTGGCGGCGCAGGTGCAGTTTGTCCTGAGCCTGTTCTGGGCGGCCCTGACCATCGGGACGACGATTCTGGCTGCGCAGTACTGGGGAAAGAATGACCGGCTGTCTGTTGAAAAGATTCTGGCGATCGTCCTCAAGTACTCCTTCGTGATTTCGTTCCTGTTTTTCGCGGCAGCGGCCTTCTGCCCAAAGGCGCTGATGCGCATCTTTACGAACGATGTGACGCTGATCGCGCTGGGCGCCGTATACTTAAGGATCGTCAGCTGGTCTTACCTGCTGGCGGGAATCTCCCAGATCTATCTCTGTATCATGAGAAACAGCGGCAGGACGCTTAAGAGCACGGTGTTTGGCTCGGTCTCCATGGTTTTAAACATTCTGCTGAATGGTATTTTGATATTCGGACTGTTTGGGTTTCCTAAGCTTGGAATCAGCGGCGCGGCCATTGCGACCGTAATTGCCAGGGCGGCGGAGTTAGGTCTGGCGATGTGGGAAAACTGCAGGAAAGATGTGGTACGGATTCGCTGGAGCCTTCTGAAAGAGTCTCATGCCGTGCTGCGGAAAGATTTTGTCAAATATACCTCCCCTGTTATGGCCAATGAACTGGTGTGGGGCTGCGGCTTTACCATGTTTACCGTGATTATGGGCCATCTGGGAAGTGATGCCGTGGCGGCTAACTCCATCGCCGGAATCGTGAAGAACCTGATCTCCTGTCTTTGCATCGGCATCGGCTCCGGAAGCGGAATCATCGTGGGAAATGAGCTGGGAAGCGGAAACCTTGTCCGGGCCAGGGAGTACGGCGGACGGCTCTGCCGCCTGTCACTGGTAATGGGAGCCGTGTCCGGCGTCATCCTGCTGGCGTTCAGTCCCTGGATCATGCGGTATGCCGCCAATTTAAGCCCGCAGGCACAGGCGTATCTGCATGGAATGCTGTTTATGTGCGCGTATTATCTGATTGCGAAGTCGGCCAATATGACGGTGGTGGCGGGAATCTTCTGCGCGGGAGGCGACACGAAATTCGGCTTCCTGTGCGACACGGTCACGATGTGGATGATTATCGTGCCAATCGGCCTGTTGGCGGCCTTTGTCTTTAAGCTTCCGGTGCTGGCGGTTTATTTTCTGCTGAACCTGGATGAGTTTGTGAAGCTTCCGGCGGTCTACCGCCATTATAAAAAATATCAGTGGGTCAGAAACCTGACCAGGGAGGAGCTTGTATGACAATGAAAGAACGTATTGCAGACGGAAAACTGTTTACCGGATACTTCTATAAGGATCGTGAGATTACAGAGGAAGATCTGGCGGAAGAGGCTGCTCTCAGCGGCCGTACTGAATAAAAGGAGAAGGACATGCTGGCGGATTACCATACACATACGTATTACAGCGATGATTCGGAATGTCCCATGGAGGATATGGTGAAAAAAGCCGTGGCCATTGGGCTCGACGAGATTGCATTTACAGAACACGTGGATTACGGCGTGAAGACGGATTTAAACTGCGGCTATGAGGCGTATTTCGAGGAAGTGGAGAGACTTAAGGAGAGGTACCGGGACCGGATCGCCATAAAGGCGGGGATCGAATTCGGGGTGCAGAGCCACACCATTCCTCTGTTTCGCCGTGACTTTGAACGGTATCCCTTCGAGTTCGTCATCCTGAGCAACCATCAGGTGGGAGACCGGGAGTTCTGGAACTATGAATTCCAGGAAGGAAAGAGCCAGGAAGAGTATCAGACGGCCTATTACGAGGCGATCTACGATGTGGTCCGGCAGTACAGGGGATATTCAGTATTGGGGCATTTAGACATGATTAAGAGGTACGACCGCTTCGGAGACTATCCGGATGACCGGATCATGGAAATGGTGGACCGGATTCTGCGCCAGGTGATCGCAGACGGAAAGGGCATTGAAGTCAATACGTCAAGCTTCAAATACGGCCTGAAGGATCTGATGCCGAGCCGCGCCATATTGAGACGTTACCGGGAACTGGGAGGAACCATTCTGACGATTGGCTCCGATACCCATGAGACGGTGCATCTCGGTGACCACATCGCTGAGGTGAAACAGGTGCTGAAGGACATGGGATATCGGACGTTTAACACCTTTTCCAGGATGGAGCCGGTTTACCACGATCTGTAATATAGAATACATTCCATTAACGCGTCAGAAAAGCCGCTGCAAATGAGGAAGCCCAGAGCTTCCGTCTCCGTTTGCAGCGTCCTTTTTTGTATTTGTACAGTTACCGGATGTTTACAATTTTTACGGATATGGTATACTATATTGCAATCCATCATCCATCCGAAGAAGATGGAGGAATTCCTGTGATTTTCATGAAATTCTATGCTATAATGAACACGCGGGCAGTAAAAGTACCTTCCCGGGAGCGCTTTCCTGTTACGCAAAAAAATCCCCATAAAAATGAGGAGACCCCGGTCGACGAGCAACCGGGGCAATTATGAAAAATCTATGTGCAATTTGACGATATAATCAATTCGCATAAATGATTTCCTATGCATTTAGTATAAAAAATACATGTGAATAAAATATGAACTTCATGTAAACAGATTATGAAAAATAGAAGGAGGCTTCATGGGAGAGAAAATAAGCAGAAAAACCATTGTTATCGGCCACAAGAATCCGGACACGGATTCCATCTGTTCGGCCATCTGTTATGCCAACTTAAAACGGTGCGTTACGGGGGAGAACTACCAGCCGGGCCGGGCCGGGGCGGTTAATGAAGAGACACAGTTTGTTTTAAAGCATTTTAATGTGGAGGCCCCGGAGATTATCGAAAACGTCAAAACGCAGGTCCGTGATATCGAGATCAGGGAGACGGCGGGCGTGAAGAAGAACCTTTCCTTAAAGAAGGCATGGAATATTATGCAGGAGGCGAACGTCGTCACCATTCCGGCTGTCACGGAGGAAGGGCTGCTGGAGGGGCTTATCACAGTCGGTGATATTGCAAAATCCTATATGAACGTCTATGACAGCAGCATTTTATCCAAGGCCAATACGCAGTACGCCAATATCGTGGAGACTCTGGAAGGGGCCATGATCGTGGGGGATGAGACATCGTATTTCAACGAGGGCAAGGTTCTCATCGCGGCGGCTAATCCCGATATGATGGAGTATTATATATCCAGGGGCGATTTAGTCATTCTTGGGAACCGGTATGAATCCCAGCTCTGCGCGATTGAGATGGACGCCGCCTGTATCATCGTGTGCGAGGGCGCGGCTGTCTCCATGACGATTAAGAAGTTGGCGCAGGAGCACGGATGTACGGTTATGACGACACCGTATGATACCTTTACGGCTGCCCGTCTTGTCAATCAGAGCATGCCAATCAGCTATTTTATGAAGACAGAGGCATTGATTACGTTCGAGATGGACGATTATATTGATGATATCAAGGACGTGATGGCGAGCAAACGCCACCGCGATTTCCCTATTCTCGATAAGAATGGCAGATACCGCGGTATGATTTCACGCCGGAACCTGTTAGGTGCCAAGGGCAAACGCATCATCCTGGTGGATCACAACGAGAAGAGTCAGGCGGTGGAAGGCATGGAGAGTGCCGAGATTCTGGAAATCATCGATCACCACAGACTGGGAACGGTGGAAACCATTGCGCCTGTATTTTTCCGCAATCAGCCGGTGGGCTGTACCGCGACCATCGTCTATCAGATGTATCAGGAAAACCGTGTGGAGATCGAACCGTGGATCGCCGGTCTGCTGTGCAGCGCCATCATTTCCGATACGCTGCTGTTCCGGTCACCGACCTGTACCGACGTGGATAAGAGGGCGGCGCTCCATCTGGCTGAAATCGCCGGGGTGGAAGTGGAATCGTACGCTGCTTCCATGTTTGCTGCGGGGAGCAATCTGAAGGGAAAGACCGATGTGGAGATTTTTTATCAGGATTTCAAGAAGTTCTCGGTCGGAAAGGTTTCCTTTGGCGTGGGACAGATCAGCTCCTTAAACGCGGGTGAACTGGAAGTGTTAAAGGACCGCATGCTGCCGTACATGGCGAAGGCCAGAGAGGAGCACGGTATGGATATGATGTTCTTCATGCTGACGAATATTTTGACCGAGTCCACGGAGCTTCTCTGTGAGGGCCAGGGAGCCGAGCAGCTGATCGCAGGTGCATTCCGGACGTATTCGGAAGAGGGCGCAGGCGTTAAGGATCACGTGGTCAGCCTTCCGGGCGTGGTATCCAGGAAGAAACAGCTGATTCCGGGAATCATGCTGGCAGTTCAGGCCTAGTACAGAAAGGAATTATGATGGCGAGACAATACTTTAAACCGGGCAATATGCTGTATCCGGTTCCCGCGGTTATGGTAAGCTGCGGGCGGGAAGGCGAAAAGCCCAATATTATTACGGTCGCGTGGGCGGGAACAATCTGTTCTTCTCCGGCCATGCTGTCCATCTCCGTCCGGCCGGAACGGTATTCCCATGCAATCCTGATGGAGACGAAGGAATTTGTGGTGAATCTGGTTACGAAGGATCTGGTGTACGCCGCGGATTACTGCGGTGTGAAATCCGGACGGGACACAGATAAATATAAAGATATGAAGCTGACACCGTCGCCCTCAAAATTTGTGAAGGCGCCGGGGATCGGGGAGAGTCCTGTGAATCTGGAGTGTCGCGTGACGGAAGTGAAGAAACTGGGGACTCATGATTTGTTCCTGGCGGAAGTGGTGGGCGTCTCCGTAAACGAGAAGTTCATGGATGAAAACGGGAAATTCCACTTAAACAGTACCGGGCTGGTGGCTTACTCTCATGGCGAGTACTTTGAGCTGGGGAAAAAGCTGGGGAGCTTCGGGTATTCGGTGAAGAAGAAAGGAAGGAAGCACAAATAATGCAGAAACTGGACAATATCACACTGATCGGTATGCCGGCTTCGGGAAAGAGCACGGTGGGTGTTCTTCTTGCCAAACGTCTCGGCTACTCCTTCGTGGACGTGGACATCGTGATACAGGAAAAGGAAGGCCGTCTGTTAAAGGAGATCATAGCCGAAGAGGGGCTTGGCGGCTTCATGGAGGTGGAAAACCGGATAAATGCCGGCCTTTCCGTACATAAAAGCATCATAGCGCCGGGCGGCAGCGTGATCTATGGGAAAGAAGCCATGGAACATTTAAAAAAGATCAGCACGGTGGTCTATTTAAAGCTCAGCTATGAGGCGGTGGAAGCCAGGCTGGGCAATCTGGTGGACCGCGGCGTCGTGCTGAAGGATGGGATGACGCTGCGGGATCTCTACAAGGAGCGTGTGCCTTATTATGAGAGATACGCGGACATTACCGTGGATGAAACGGGCAGGGATGCGGGGCAGACGGTCGATCAGTTAAGGGAAATGCTGGAGGATATCTACGGACTCAGAACGTGACAACGGAACGGGGCGGCTTATGGAAAATGAGAATTTGTCCGGCATGCACGGACTGGAGCTTACGAGGCACAGCGCGCAGGCCATAGTAAATGATATCGGCGGCATCGTCCATCAGAACATCAATATGATGGACAAAAACGGGGTAATCATCGCGAGTACGGATAAGTCGCGGATCGGCCATCTGCATGAAGGCGCTGTGAGAGTGATCGGGGAGAAGCTTCCTGAGCTTTACATAACTCCAGAATGCGCGACCAACTCCACCCGTGTTGGGTTAAATCTTCCGATTATCCATATGGGAGAGTGTGTCGGGGTCATCGGTATTACCGGCGGCTATGAGCAGGTAAAGGATTACGGAAGAATTGTTAAGAAGATGGTGGAGATCCTGATTCGTGAGAATTCGGAACAGGATGAGAAACGTCTGAAGACCAGAGTTGTCAGCCGTTTTCTGGAGGACTGGATTCTGGGAAACGGCCTGTTAAAATCCCAGGCGCTGGCGGAGCGGGGGTACACCCTGGGAATCGATATCAGCCTGCCGCGGCGTGTGATGGTCGTCAGCGTCAGAAAGCTGGAGAAATATATATCCACGGCGGACGGACAGAAGCTGATCGAGCAGATTGAGAATGATATCTCCAGTGTGGTGGAGTACATTCCCACCAACATGATCCTGAGAAATACAGGGCGCCAGATCATACTGGTCAAACAGTGCGCGGACACTCAGATTCGGGAGCTGGCGGAAAGGCTGTCCGGTATGGTTCTGGAGCGGTATCATATCAAGCTGGCCATCGGCATCGACGGAAAGTCTGAGGATATACCGACGGCATACAGCCAGGCAAACCGCGCGTGGCGATCGGCGAGAATCTCCTCCTCCAATATCCGGTCGTATGACCAGGTGACACTGGAGCTGTTTGCCGGTGATATTTCGAAGCAGATGAAGATCGCCTACATTCATAAGCTGTTTCAAAACTGCACATATGAGGAGCTGTCCGGATGGATCGATATCCTGGAGGCGTACTTCGCCGCGGAAGGATCGCTGACGTCCGCCGCGGACGCGCTGTATATTCACAAAAATACGCTGACGTACAAGCTGAAAAAGCTGGCGGAGCTTACCGGCTACGACGTGAGACTGATCAGCAACGCTCCGGTTTTTTATATGGCAATGCTGTTTTTCCAGGATGTAAAGGTTGAGATAGAATGGTAAGCGGATGTGCTGGAAAACAAAAATTGTGATAATTTTATGTTCTTAGGAACATTGACTGTGCCTTCTTAAGTATTGTATAGTATATACATAGTAAAACGTGTTTCGTGCATTTTAAAGGACAAAGTGCACAAATATTAAGGAGGGCATGGTATGACTGGTTTTCCACTTATTATCGCTTTTGTAATCGCAATTATTGTTATGATTGTGGCAATCTCCAAGTTTAAGATTCATCCGTTTCTCTCGATTATGACGGTGTCTCTGATCCTGGGACTGATTGCAGGTATTCCGCTCGTGAATGTGACGGCGGAGGATGGCAGTGTGACACAGGGCATTGCCAATGTTATCGGAGCCGGATTCTCCGGCACATTTACCAGTATTGGTATCGTTATTATCCTGGGCGCTTTGATCGGAAGCATCCTGGAAGCGACCGGAGCGGCATTTAAGCTGGCAGACATGGTAATCCGCCTGGTTGGCAAGAAGCGGCCGGAGCTGGCTATGCTTCTGATGGGCTGGGTCGTGTCGATCCCTGTATTCTGTGATTCCGGATTCGTAATTTTGAACCCGATCCGTAAGGCGTTGGTGAAGAGAACCATGACTTCCAGCGTGGCGATGACGGTTTCCTTATCCGCAGGTCTCTACATTTCCCACGTATTTATTCCGCCGACACCGGGACCAATTGCGGCGGCTAACACGCTGGGAATCGGAAACAACCTTCTCCTTGTTATGGGAATGGGCGTTCTCGTATCGATCGCTCCGCTCATTGCCGGCTATTTCTATGCGAAATATATCGGCAGGAAGGTTCGGGCAAAAGACGAGGCGGACAGCAGTGAAGTAACGAAGACCTACGAGCAGCTGGTTGCGGAATACGGCAAGCTTCCGGGCGGATTTATCGCTCTGGCTCCGATCGTTGTGCCGATTGTTCTTATGGCACTCGGCTCAATCGCTTCCATGGCTCACTGGACCGGATTTTTATTCGATATCTCAACATTCCTTGGAACACCGATTATCGCTCTGGCTGTAGGTACCGTATTTGGCGTCATTCAGATGGCACAGGCCGGTAAGATGGATAAATTCTACGGAGTAACCAATGATACCTTAAAGACAGTAGGACCGATCCTGTTTGTAACAGCGGCGGGCGGCGTGCTCGGAAAAGTGATTTCCTCTACCAGTATGGTTGATTATATCACCTCCAACGCGTCTGTACTGGAAAGCATCGGCATCTTCTTCCCATTCATCCTTGCGGCTATCTTAAAATCGGCACAGGGTTCCTCGACCGTGGCCATCACGACTACGGCCGGTATCCTTGCACCGCTCATGGGCGTTCTGGGACTCGCGTCACCGGTACGTGCGGCGCTGGCGGTTATGGCAATCGGTGCTGGCGCAATGACGGTTTCCCATGCGAATGACTCTTACTTCTGGGTAGTTACCAACTTCGGTGAGATGGAGCCGGAACAAGGATATAAGACACAGACGTTATGTACACTCGTACTTGGCATCGCCTCCATGGTTTGGATCTTCTTATTATCCGTAGTATTCAGATAATGGAGACAGGTTGAAGTATTTTACTAATTACAATGACAGGAGAGGTGACAATGAAATTTTTATTTGCATCGGACTCATTTAAAGGGACACTGTCTTCTGAACAGATTATAACGCTTCTGGACGCGGCTGCGAAGAATGTGTTCCCGGACTGCGAGACCATGGGGATTCCTGTGGCCGACGGCGGGGAAGGTACGATCGACGCTGTCATATCCGTGCTTCACGGATCAATCCACGAAGTAGACGTACACGGTCCTCTGATGGAAGAGGTGGTCAGCCGTTACGGCGAGACGGGGAACGGTGCGGCTGTCATCGAGATGGCGGCGGCATCCGGACTGCCGATGGTGCCTGTCGATAAAAGAGATCCAAGGGTTACAACGACTTACGGAACGGGTGAACTGATTAAAACTGCTCTTGACCGCGGATGCCGGGATATTACGATTGCGATCGGCGGCAGTGCGACCAACGACGGAGGCATGGGAGCCATGCGTGCGCTGGGAATTCGTTTCCTGGACGAGAACGGAGAGGAGCTTTCCGGATGCGGAAACGATCTGGCACGGGTGGCGGACATTGATATCAGCGGACTTCACAGTGCAGTGAAGGATGCGAGGTTCACCATAATGTGTGACGTAAATAATCCCTTAACGGGTCCTGACGGAGCGACCTATACGTTTGGAAAGCAAAAAGGCGGCTCTCCGGAGATCTTAGATGAACTGGAGCAGGGAATGATTCACTACGCGGCCCTGATCCGGGAGAAAATGGGTACCGATGTGGACCAGATTCCGGGTTCCGGCGCTGCCGGCGGTCTGGGAGCGGCATTCTGTGTATTCCTTAAGGCGGAGATGAAGTCGGGAATCGAGACCGTGCTGGATCTGATTCATTTTGATGAACTTCTGGAAGGTGTGGATCTGGTCATAACCGGTGAGGGAAGAATCGACTGGCAGTCTGCCTTTGGAAAGGTTCCCAGCGGAATCGGCAATCGCTGCCGGAAGAAGAGAATCCCGGCGATTGCCATCGTCGGCGGTATGGGCGATAAGGCGGAGATGATATTCGATCACGGGATTGACAGCATTATCACCACCATCAACGGGGCCATGGGGCTGGATGAGGCGCTGGAACGGGCGGAAGAGTTGTACGCCGGAGCGGCGGAGCGGGCATTCCGTATGGTAAAGGCGGGAATGAAGATTTCTGTTCGATAAAGCTTTTATAGATAAGTGTTTTGACAGGATAAATTTTATGGCAGGGCTTTCGCAATCATTTGCGCAGTCCTGCCATTTTTTGTGTAAATAAAGGAAATGCAAGATAAATAAATGATATTAATTATCATTATTACTATTGCGGTGTATGATAAACTCTGCTATACTGTAACCAGATGGAAATGGCTGGAAATATCACGGCCGGTACCATTGAGTAAATTATGCAAAGGCACTCTGTTTTCCGGTTCATGAGGCGGTGCAGTCCTGCCGTGCCGGACAGCAGCATAAAATAAACCTGGTTAAAGGAGGAGTTCATCATGATAAATATTCAGAAGGCAGCCATTATCGGCTGTGGATTTGTAGGAACATCTATTGCATTTTCCCTTGTACAGAAGGGGATTTTTTCGGAACTGGTTCTGATTGATGCCAATGAAAAGAAGGCGGAAGGGGAGGCGATGGATTTAAGCCACGGACTGCCGTTTACGAAGCCTATGGAGATCAAGGCCGGAGGCTATGAGGATATCGCTGACTGTGCCATGATCATCATCACAGCGGGAGCCAATCAGAAGCCTGGAGAGACACGGCTCGATCTGGTCCATAAAAATGTGGAGATTTATAAGAGTATTATACCAAAAATCGTGGAGAAGAATCAGGAGGCGACGCTGCTCATTGTGTCCAATCCGGTGGATATTATGACGTATGTGGCGCTTAAGCTTTCCGGTTATCCCAGTCACAAAGTCATCGGTTCCGGAACCGTTCTGGATACGGCCAGGCTGAAATACCTATTGAGCCGCCATCTCGACGTGGACAGCAGAAGCATTCATGCATTTATTATCGGGGAGCACGGCGACAGTGAGCTGGCTGTGTGGAGCGCGGCAAACGTATCGGGGATCCCGTTGAATCATTTTTGTGAACTGAGGGGATATTTCGATCATATGGAGTCCATGGACCGCATTTACCAGAGCGTCCGGGACAGCGCGTACGAGATTATAGAGAAAAAGGGTGCCACCTACTACGGTGTGGCCATGGCGGTCTGCAGAATCGCTGAGTCTGTGATCCGGAATGAACATTCTATTATGCCAATATCTGTGTACTTAGACGGGCTTTATGGACTTCACGATATCTGCTTAAGTATTCCGACGGTAGTCGGCCAGGAAGGCGCGGAAAAGGTGCTGGATATCCCGCTGGATTTAATGGAGATGGGAAAACTGGTGTATTCGGCCGAGGAGCTGAAGAAGATTATTGGAGAGCTGAAGCTGTAGAGGCGGCAGTAAATGAGCTGGAACTTATGCTATAATAATCCATAAATATGCTTCTGACAACAAACGGCTCTGTTATCCCCATGAGGCGGATAACAGAGCCGTTTGTTGTGGAACTCAAAGGAGTAAGGTCCTTTAGGGAATATAATCTTGCGCGGTATGCGCTTCTTTTTACTATCTGCATGCTTTTCCCCCATAATACCAATTCACCTTGTTGCGTACCAGACACTGCCAGATAAAATATTAAAACATGTAAAAATATTTTATTCAGAATCCAAACATAAGGCCAGCATTTTAGCGCTTTGCCGGGGGCGTAACTACCTTATTTTCATTCCGCCACTGCCGTGGAGAAAGTCCATAGGCATTTTTAAAAGCTCTGGAGAAATGCAGTTGGTTTGAGTATCCCACAGCATTGCTGATGTCACGGATCGAAAGTTCTGTAACTTTTAAAAGTTCTGCGGCCTTTGACATCCGATAACTGATTAAAAATTCCTGTGGGCTTTTACCGATTGAATCATGAAATATTTTACTGAAATAACTGCGGTTTAAGTTACATGAGGCGACAATATCTTCAACTGTAATTTCATTTTGAAAATTTTGTTCTATAAACGACAACGCTTCCTGAATGTAGAAATCACGCACTTTACCGCCTTTAACAGTCTTTTTGCTGGATGAGGACAGGGTAAGGTAATCTAAAAAAAGATATAGGTGGCCTATAAGATGAATAGGTGAGCGGAAAGAATTATGTACTATATACAGCATTTCATTTTTCATTTCCAGGCTCAGATCTCTGGCTTTGGGACGATAGACAGGTGAATCCATGGTCAAACCTGCCAGTTCCAAGGTTTCTTTTACGCGCAATCCGTCAAATTCCAGCCAGGTATACTCCCAGGGCTGCTGTTTATCTGCATAATAAGTATTAATCTGTTTGGGATAGATCATAAAGCCCTGTCCGCTTTTTATTTGGTAGTCTATAATTTCCCCTTTTGAATTGGTTGAGGTAAGGGTTCCAGTACCGGAAATGACATAGTGAAACAAATAGTGATTTCTGGCAAAAGGTCCATAGGAATGGAGAGGATCACATTGCTCCCAGCCATATTGATATAAACCCAGATCAACAAAACGTTCATTTGGAAAAACAGAAAACAGTGAATCACTCATGGTGGCATACCTCCCTTCTAAAATGCATTATATACCTAAATGTCGCCATATATCAATAGGGAAGAAGAAAAACAACATTAAGGTATGTTTTTGACGAAACCAAAGCATTTACTCTGTGAAATGGCAATGATATCATTACATTAACAAAAAACAAACAACATAATGACTGTTTTTGCTGAGAATATGCAGAAATGGGTGGTAAATATTGGAAATAAATCAAAAGTAAAGGAGAAAAATATGGCAATTGAATATCAAAAGGACAACGGAATATTTACTATTCATACCTTAAATACAACGTATCAGATGATGATTGACGAGTATGGTTTTCTGCTTCATCTATACTATGGAAGCCGTATATCCGGTTCGATGAAGTATTTACTGACTTATTATGACCGTGGGTTTAGTGGAAATCCTTATGATTCAGGGACAGACCGGACCTATTCCCTGGATGTTCTTCCTATGGAATATCCATGTCAGGGACAGGGGGATTTCCGAACGCCTGCTCTGATTATTCAGAATCAGGACGGTTCCTATAGCTGTGATCTTCGTTATCAGGGTTTTCAAATTAAGAAAGGAAAATATGGGCTGCCTGGCCTTCCAGCGATTTATGCAGAAGAAGATGAGGCAGAAACTCTGGAGATATACATGGAAGATCAAATCAGCTTTGTCAGAGTCACATTATTTTATAGCGTACTCCCGGAATACGATATAATTACTAGGGCGGTTAAGCTTGTAAATTTGGGGGAAGCCTCTCTAAGACTCGAAAAAGTCTATACGGTATGCCTGGATTTTCTTTATGGAGACTATGATTTTATTCAATTTTACGGAAGACATGCAATGGAGCGGAATTTGCAGCGGTCACCGATTGTCCATGGCGCCCAGGTCATTGGCAGCAGGAGGGGAAGCTCTAGCCATCAGTACAATCCATTTATGATTATAGCTGATAAAACAACTGTCGAGGACATGGGAAATTGTTATGGATTGTCCTTTGTATATAGCGGCGGTTTCAAGGGTGAGGTGGAAAAAGACCAGTACAATCAAATTAGAGCCGTTTTAGGGCTGCAGGATGAGCTATTTTCCTATGAGTTGAGGGCAGGAGAGTCTTTTTACGGACCCGAGGCGGTGTTGAGCTTCAGCAGCCGGGGACTTTCCGTACTTTCGGGAAATTACCACAGAGTTTACAGTGAACATCTATGCCGTGGTAAGTATAAAAATAAGCCGAGGCCGGTTTTGCTTAACAACTGGGAGGCTACATACTTTAATTTTACGGGAGACAAAATATGTGAGATTGCAAAACAGGCGGCGGCCCTCGGGGTGGAAATGCTGGTTTTGGACGATGGCTGGTTTGGTAAAAGGGACAATGATGCCAGCAGCTTGGGAGACTGGTATGTAAATGAAGAGAAAATGGGTGGCACGCTCGGGGAATTGGTGAAAAAAGTAAACAGCTTGGGATTGAAGTTTGGTATTTGGTTAGAGCCGGAAATGGTATCTGAGGACAGTGATCTATTCCGGGCACATCCGGACTGGGCCTTTATAATTCCAGGGAGAAAGCCGGTAAGAGGGCGATGCCAGCTGGTTCTGGATTTTTCCAGAAAGGAAGTTGTGGATTATATAACGGAGCAGGTATTTAAAGTACTTGACAGCGCCAATATTGAATATGTCAAATGGGATATGAACCGCAGTATTACGGATGTATTTTCTGCTACCAGGGATAATAATAATCAGGGCCAAATTCTTTATCATTACATGCTGGGGCTCTATGCATTCCTGGAAAAACTACTCATCAGATATCCGTATATCCTTATTGAAGGATGCAGTGGAGGAGGAGGCAGGTTTGATGCCGGAATGCTTTACTATACGCCTCAGATCTGGTGTAGCGACAATACAGATGCCATCAACCGGATACGAATTCAATATGGAACCTCCTTTGGATATCCAATTGCAGCGGTGGGTGCTCATGTTACAGCGGTGCCAAATCATCAGACAGGAAGAGTTACCTCTATAAAGACCAGAGGCATAGTGGCCATGGCTGGAAGCTTTGGGTATGAATTGGATTTGAATAAAATAACAGAAGAAGAAAAGCAGTGTGTCAGACAGCAGATTCAGGAGTATCACAAATACTGGGATTTAATACATAATGGAAACTATTACCGATTGACTAACCCGTTTGAAGAGACTGAATTAGCAGCCTGGGAGTTTGCCGGCGCGGATCAGAGTGAAGCATTGCTTAATACTGTGACTATGGAGGCTTATGGAAATCCCCCGACGCAATATGTAAAACTAAAAGGCCTGGCTCCGGAGGGTATCTACCGGGATGAATTTACAGGTAAATTGTATGGAGGCGCAGCCCTGATGACTGCCGGAATTCCTGTTCCACGTATGGAAGGCGAATATCAGTCATGGCAGGCACACTTTATAATATGTGCATGAGCATATAGGATTATATAAGAGAAAGAAGGCGGGAAGTATGAAAGTGTTTGCACATAGGGGATTCAGTGGTAAATATCCGCAGAATACAATGCTGGCGTTTAAAGAGGCGGAGAAAACCGGCTGTGACGGAATAGAACTGGATGTACAGATTACAAGGGATGGAGAACTGGTGATAATCCATAATGAGTCGATAGATGAAGTTACGGATGGAAATGGGCTGATCAGAGATTTTACCTATCAGGAACTCTGTGAATTTCAGGTAATAGATAATTTCCGTAAGGAATATGGTATCTCGAAAATCCCCACTTTTGAGGAATACTGCTCTTGGGTAAAAGGCACAGAGCTGATAACAAATGTGGAAATTAAAAGCAGTGTATTTTTCTATGAAAATTTAGAGGAAAAGGTTATTGAAATAATAAAAAAGCATGGATTAAGAGGGCGAATACTGATTTCATCTTTTAATCATTTGTCGTTAATACGAAGTAAAGAACTGGCACCGGATGTTGTTACGGGAGCGCTTGTGGGAAATGATGGAATCGGAAATGCCGGGTATTACTGCAAAAAAAGTGGGTTCCAGTGTTATAATCCGGGAATTGGAGGGCTTACAAAGGAAGTGGTGGATAACTGTAAAGACCACGGAATTAAAGTAAATGTCTGGACTGTGAACTCCATGGAGGAACTGCGAAATGCCTATGAGTGGGGCTGTGATTCTGTGATAACAAATCATCCGGATATTTGTAAAAGCTGGATTGATACAGTATCTGTAGACGTATGATAGAACGGAGAGGTGTATGAAATTTTTTAATAAGAAAAAGACCGCGATGTACATCTTTTTATTGCCGGGATTCCTTGCGTTTTGTTTTTCGGTAGTCGTGCCCTTTTTTATGGGCGTGAATATTGCATTTACAGACTGGAATGGGATTTCCCCAGATTATAATTGGGTAGGAATTAAAAATTTTACAAACTTTATAAAGGATCCCAGAGCATTACAGCCTATTTTAAACTCTATGAAGTTTGCTGTATTGGGAACTATTGGAAGCAATGTGGCATCTCTGGGGCTTGCAATGATTGCGAACCATAATTGCGGAAAATTTGGAAATGTAGTGAAATTGCTTTTCTTTATACCGGTTTGCTTCAGTTCAATTTTAACGGCATTTGTCTGGGGATTTATATATAAAGAGGTATTTTCCCAGCTTTTCCACATAAAGAGCCTTCTCGGAAATATAACATGGGTTATTCCGGCCATTACACTGATGGGAATCTGGAATTCCTGTGGTATTAACATGCTGATTTACCTTTCCGGATTGAAAAGTGTTCCTGCTGATTTGTATGAAGCCGCAACCATGGATGGAGCCAGTGCATGGGACAAGTTCAAAAATATTACTCTGCCGTTTTTAAATTCAGCATTTACCGTCTGCTGTACCTTATCACTTACATCCTGGCTTCGGGAATTTGCTATGACGCTATCTGCTACCGGCGGTGGGCCGGGGGGATCATCCAGAACAATTTCCATTTATATCTATGAAAACCTGTACAGTTATAATAAGGCGGGTTACGGACAGGCGGTGGCATTGATCTTTGCCGTGTTCCTTATTTTTATAGGCAATGTGGTATCAGGATTTTTCAGGAGGAGGGAGGTTGAGCAATAATGAAGTCTGTTTTTTATAAAAAAAATATCTATAAAATCCTATTTTTGTTGCTGACTGTATGCTGCTGCTTCCTGTTCCTGTTTCCCATTGGAATTGCAGTGCTGACTTCCTTTAAAACGCCTATGGAAATTGCAGAATCAATTCTTCAGCTGCCCGGACAGTTATATCTGAATAATTATGTGGAAGGAATTTTAAAAAGTAATTTCTTTCGCTCCATTCGCAACAGTATACTGGTTACCTTTCCCTCAGTGATTATGATTGTCCTTTTTGCTTCGTTAGGCGGATATACCATAGCAAGAAATGGAAAGAAGCATAAATCTATAGGTATCATGGAGAAAGTCTATCTGGCATCGCTGATGATTCCGTTTCAGATTCTGATGATACCGGTTTATAAGATGTTTAAGACACTGGGACTGCTCAATACACTTCACGGGGTTGTAATGATGGAGGTGGGATACAGTGTTGCTTATGCAACATTTTTGTACATTGGATTTGCTAAATCAATCCCGTTGGAATTGGAGGAGGCAGCGACACTAGATGGTTGTAATTACTACCAGATGTTTATTAAAGTAGTATTTCCACTGCTGAAGCCAATTAGCTCAACGGTTGCCGCTCTGCATATGATGTGGATTTGGAATGATTTTAATATTTCACTAATTCTACTACAGAAAGACGCGGTCCGTACTCTGACAGTAAAGCAGTACTATTTCTTTGGCGAGTTTTCTGCGGACTATGGAATGGCTTTTGCGGCATCGATTATGAGTATGCTTCCTGTATTGCTGTTTTTCATACTCATGCAGCGGTATTTGATTGATGGAATTACTGCAGGCGCAGTAAAATCATAAGTAACTATTTGCAAAAAAGGAGATAACAGAAGGAGAAGATCATGAAAAAAACATCAATTTGTGTATTACTGGCATTAGGTTTAGTGATGGCAGCAACGGGCTGCGGCAATACCACAGCAAACAAGGCAACGGGACAGACGAATCCGGAAACGGAAAAGCAAAGTATTGAGCAGAAAGAGACTTCCGGACAGGCAGAAAGCGCGGAGCCCGTGACATTCACCTGGATGCATCATCTTCAGGAGGAGGGAAAGCAGGAATGGGTAAACTGGCTGGTAGAATCATATCAGGAGGCAAATCCCAATATTAAGGTCAATGTGGAACTGCTTCCTTCAGATCAGTATAATACAATGCTGAAGACAAAGATTGCCAGTGGAGATGCGCCAATGATATTTGATCTGGGGAATCAACTTTTTACTGAATTTGTTGATTCCGGATACTGTGCCGATGTGACAGATATGGAGGGCATGGACAATTATGACAAAACAACCGTGGAGCGGAGCTCGGTAGACGGCAAGGTATATGGCGTATGCTTTGATAAGAACGCATACTGTACGTTTTATAATAAAGATGTATTTGAAAAATATGGCTTAGAGGTGCCATCTACTGTGACAGAATTACAGGAGGTTTGTAAGGTCCTGTTGGAGAATGGGGTCACTCCAATTGCGGCACCATTTTCAGAGTTATGGTGCCTGCGGTATTACGATATGGTTCTGACAGATGTACAATGCTGCAGAGATAATATTGACTGGTTTACGCAGAAAATGTCTATGGAGATACCATTTTCTGAGGATCAGGAATTTAAGGACTGCGCAGAATGGTTCTACAGTCTGAAGCCGTACTGGGGAGATGATCCGTTTGGAACAAGCTGGAACGATGCTATGAATATGGTTGCAACCGGGAAAGCGGCAATGACCGTGAATGGTTCCTGGGCAGTTGATGGAATTATGAGTTTGAATCCGGATGTAAACCTGGGTGCGTTTGCATGGCCTACATCAGATGAAGAATCCGGTTCAGTTATGGTAGTGAAGCCGGGAAGTTCATACTGTGTTTATAATAATACAGAGGATCCAGAAGTTCTTGCAGCGGCAAAAGATTTCTTTACTTATTTATGTTCTAAAGAATCTGCTGAATACTTTGCAGAGCACGCACATGGCCTGGTTGGCTGTCAGATTGATAATACCAGCGACATCACTGCATTAAATGAAATTAATGCATATCAGGGTGACAGTCTGTATGTGGAACCCAATATGGAGGTATTTACCACAGAAGCACAAAATACGGTATTTGAAACACTTCAGGCTTATGCAATGAAAAATAGTTTTGATGTGGATGCATTCTGTGCGGAACTGGATAAAAAGTTTGCGGCACTTCAATAAAGAGTGATGAACAAAAAACGTTTGTTCATAAATGTGAAAAAACACTTTCCATTTTTTAAATGATGTAGTAAGATAAAGTTCAGACAGATAGTTTACAGGAAATGTGATGTTAAAGGAGCTTTATGAACTACATTAATCTCGATGGAATAGGCGAAAAAATAAGCAGGTTAAGAAAAGAACAGGGAGTTACCATCCGGGAGCTCTCCGAGTATACCGGCTATTCGGTGGGCTTTTTAAGCAATCTGGAGACTGGAAAAAACAGCCCTACGGTGGAAAGCCTTCAAAGGGTGGCGGAGGCGCTGCGGACCGATATTATTGAGATTTTGACGAAGGAGAAGCAGCACCATACGGTCATCCGTAAGAATGAGCGGTCAGTATTTGACCACCCCCGCTATAAGATGACGATTGAAACACTGGATTTTGGGTATGACAAGCAGATCTATGAGTTTATAACGATCAATCCGGGAGCGGAGGAGAAGGGAATCGTCTCCAGACACCTGTTCCCGGAAGTGTGCACCGTGATCGAGGGTGTCCTGACCATTGAGGTGGAGGACAGCGTCTATACCCTGGAAGAGGGCGATTCGATCTATATTCCGGAGAAATCGGCACACAGAATCTATAATCTGGGGGATAAACGGGTAGTTACCTATTGGGTTTTTCAGAAAACGAAATAATGAATGAGATATGAGAAGATGTAAACGTATGGTATGCGATGGCCGGCGTTTACATCTTTTTTTGTAATTATTCCTAAATAAAAAGTTGCAGAATTAGCACTATTGCTCAAAAATAAAATATTTCTGCGCCATGCATTGACAAAAGTATGAGGTGAGATTACAATGTGTTCATAATAATGAAATTAAGTTCATAATTATAGTTGGAGGAAGCAAGATGAATTATGGTTTAAGAGTACAGAAAATCCTCGGCAGCATGCGGCAGGATGGGATAGACAGCCTGCTTGTGACCCAGGGAACAGATATCCGATATGTGAGCGGGTTCAGCGGCGAAGCCGGAGTGGCAGTAATTATTCTCAGTGAAAGCAGAAATTATCTGATCACAGATGGACGGTTTACCAGTCAGGCGGAACAGGAGACAGAAGGATTTGAGATTGTCTTAATCAAGTCAGGGCAGAAGCTTTACGAAACCGCAGGCAGACTGCTCGATGAGATTGGAGCCAGGGAAATCCGAATTGATATCGGACAGATCTCGCACGCAGACTACCTGGAGCTGGAAAGCCATTGTCATGGAACTATCCAGAACATGAAACCGTATATTTCAGATGCCAGGATGGTGAAGGACGAGGAAGAGCTTGTTCTGATCCGCAGAGCCTGCGATATTACGGAACAGTCATTCCTGGCTCTGCTGAATCAGATCAGGCCCGGACAGAGCGAGAAGGAGATCCGCAACATTCTGGAAAATGAATTCCGCAGACGGGGAAGCCTGGATGTGGCGTTTGAAACGATTGTCGCTTCCGGCCCGGTGAACGGAGCTAATCCACACGCCAGCTTAACGGACAGAACGATCCAGCAGGGAGACATGGTTACGATTGATTTTGGATGTAAATATGAGGCGTACTGTTCCGATATCACGAGAACTTTTTCGCTGGGGAAACCGTCAGGCGAGATGATGAAGATCTATAACACGGTGAAGGCAGCCAAGGAGGCGGCGGAAAGTACTCTGAGGGAGGGAGTCAGCGCACGGGACGTGGATCTTGCCGTGGAAGCGGTTATCAATGGCGCGGGGTATCACCTGCCTCATGGACCGGGACACGGCTTCGGTCTGGATATTCATGAGAACCCGTTCCTGTCTTCGAGAAATGAGTATCGGATGGAAAGTAATGTGGTACATACGCTGGAGCCGGGAATCTACGTACAGGGCATCTGCGGCGTGCGGATTGAAGATGATTACCTGATCACGGGTGACGGAGCGGAGTGTCTGACACCTAATATTACACGGGATTTGATTATACTCTGATGTTTCGGGAAGGTATGGAGGGGAACGGCAATGAGAGAAGAATGTGTGCTTCCCATTGAACGTGTGCGGCGGATTGACAGCAGGCATATTGAATTTTACTGGGGGAGAGAGCCGGTATCCGGCAAAGAAAAAAACATGGTTTTCCATGTGTACAGAGATGGAACAGAACTGGAGCTTTACGAACGGAAAGACGATGACGAATGGGATGTCGGTACTGTGCATGAACCGGCGAAGAGACGAACTACGGTAACGCTGGCAAGAGAAATTGGGGGAGAGGAACGCCTGAAAAAGGAATTCCTGAAAGAAGAATCCCATATCAAATATTCAGACACTCTTACCGCCTGGGTGGAATATAAGGCAGATGCTCATGAGGCTGCGGCTCAGATGATTGATATTCTGCTGGAGAAGCTGCCTGAGACAGCGGACCGAATGAGGGAGCTTCATGCGGAGCTGGCGATCTACGCACTGGATGAAGACGCATACGATATACCGGAGCACCGCGCGGGCTGCCTGTACATGAACCGGCCGGTCGAGGGCTACGGTGGTATCGATGAAAATCCGGTCACGTCTATCTCAGAGGCCAACATCTTAAGAGTGCTCGAAGGACCGCATCAGACCCGTTATAAACAGGAATTGATTCTGGCTCATGAATTCGCCCACGCCATTCATCTGATCGGTATCAAAAATCTGGCCGATCAGACGCTGTACTGTCGTTCCATTGAGGTATATGAGGCGGCAAAAGCGGCTGGAAAATGGCCGGGAAGCTATGCAATCAGCAATTTTGAAGAGTATTTCGCCACACTGACCACGATCTGGTTTAACGTCATGGAAGAGGGAAAAGACGGAGCGTGGGACGGTGTGCGGGGGCCGGTCAATACGAGAGAAGAGCTGAAGCGTTACGACACCGGGGCATACGAATATTTCTCACAGCTCTATACGACGAGGCAGCTTCCGTATCCATGGGATACGGTGCGAAATGAATACGATATCGACGGAACGAAATATCAGGAGGTAAAGGAATCATGACGGCAGAAGAAATCGTGGAGAAAGACAGAGAGGCTCTGTATATCGGCAATACCCGGACCGTAGAGTTTGATTTGCCACTTCCGAAAAAGGGAGTGTACGGTTCCGATATCCGGTGGATCAGCGGCCACGACAGGATTATCACTCCGGAAGGAAAGGTTACCCGCCCCAAATTCGGCATGGGCACCAGGACGATCAAACTTACGGCAGTGATCACGTGCGGAGACGCGGAGGCGGAGCGCTGCTTTGACGTGCGCGTGCTGGAGGAGGAAAACTGGATCAGGATTGCAAAGGTATATCCAATCAAGGAAAAGGCTCCAAAGGGACAGACTTACTATCTGCCGTCTGTGGCGGTGGTGGTGACGGAAGACGGCAAGACCATTTCCCACGCGGTAGAGTGGAACAATCATGGAGAAGCTGTCTATGAGAAAACCGGATTCGTGGAGGAACACGGCTTTATATCAGGAACCACGGTTCCTGTGACTGCCGGAATAGAGGTTGTGGAAACGCTGGAGGCGGAGACAGTAAATCCTGTACCAATTGTCAGAGACTGTTCGGACGGCTGGGTTTATTTAATCGAAGGAAGCCCGTTTTATCAGGCGCAGGAGTGGTTTTTAGAGTTTCTGCTTCAGGTCAATGACGACCAGATGCTTTATAATTTCCGGGATGCTGCGGGACTGAATAAGAAGGGGGCGCCGGAGATGATCGGATGGGATGCTCCTGACAGCAACTTAAGGGGACATACCACGGGCCACTATTTATCGGGGCTGGCCCTGTGTTACCGGGCGACCGGCAGCCCGGTGATCCGGGGAAAAGCAGAGTATATGGTGCACGCGCTTCGGGAATGTCAGACTGCCCTGCACGAGAAAAAGGGTTGCCACAAAGGCTTTTTAAGCGGTTATGGAGAAGAACAGTTTGACCGTCTGGAACAGCTGGTGCGCTATCCGGAGATCTGGGCTCCCTATTATACACTCCATAAGATTCTCGCCGGACTCCTGGACTGCTACGAATTTGCGGGCTGTGACGAGGCACTCACTATTGCCGGAGATCTGGGAGACTGGGTGTACGAGAGGCTGTCAAAGGTACCCCACGCCCAGCTGAACCGTATGTGGAGTCTCTATATTGCAGGTGAGTTCGGCGGCATGAACGACGCCATGGCCCGATTATACATACACACAGCAAAGCCGGAGCATTTGGAGGCTGCGAAGCTGTTTAACAACGACAGGCTGTTTTACCCCATGGCAAAGAACGTAGACGCGCTGGATGGACTTCATGCGAACCAGCACATTCCCCAGATGGTAGGCTGCATGAAGATATTTGAGGCAGGCGGGGAGACGTATTACCGGGATATCGCCCGTTTCTTCTGGGAAGCGGTGACCGGCGCTCATATCTATACCATCGGCGGTACCGGTGAGGGGGAGATGTTCCATGAGGAAGGAACGGTTGCTGGTCTTCTGACCAAGAATACGGCGGAGAGCTGCGCTTCCTATAATATGCTGAAGCTGACGAAGGAACTGTACCAGTACCAGCCCTCGGCCCTCTATATGGATTATTATGAGAGAACGGTCTTCAACCATATCGCCGCTTCCTGTGAACACGGAGCGACGGGGGCCAGCACCTACTTTATGCCGCTGGCACCTGGATTTCATAAGGATTTTGAGGATGAGAATTCCTGCTGTCACGGAACCGGGCTGGAGAGCCATTTCAAATATATTGACAGTATTTATTACCACGATGCAGACTCAATTTATGTTAATCTGTTTATTCCGTCGGTTCTGGAAGCCGCAGGTATTACGATCAGGCAGACGACGAATTCGGCGGACCCGGGCCATATCTCTGTGGAGGTACAGGGAAATAAAAGCACAGTGCTGAAAATAAGAGTTCCGTACTGGTGCGGCGGATCGTATCAGCTGGAGATTGACGGGGCAGCCGTGAAGGCCCCGTCTGATGAGGCCGGATATATTCAGATTGGATACGATGGAAGCGGCAGCATGAGGGCAGAGATCCGGTTTGCGTGTCGGGTGAATCTGGAGCGGACGCCGGATGATCCCCATACCGCCAGCCTCACGTATGGACCTTATGTACTGGCGGCATTGACCGATTCGGTAAATTTTCTGGAATTACCATTCGATAGAGAAGGAGCCTTAGAGCAGCTTGTGAAGGCGGAGGGAGAGATCTCGCTGCAGTACCAGGAGATTAAATTTGTTCCGCTCAGCAGTATCTGCCACGAGTCGTATCAGGTCTACTTTAAGACGATTTAAATAAAAAAAGGGAGAAATACTCATGAAAACAGCAAGTCAGGCGATTTCAAATGAAGAGTTACGTAAACAGAAATCATTTTTAGGCCATCCCAAGGGAGTGGGAACCTTAAGTTTTATGCAGTTATGCAATTCTTATGCCAGCTATGGCATGAGCGCCATTTTAATTTATTATCTGTATGCTGTAAAACCGGAGGGGCTGGGACTGAGCCAGGCCAACGCGGCGCAGCTGATATCCCTTTATTCGGCGTGTTCCCTCATGTTCGGTATTGTCGGCAGCTATGTGGCCGACCGTATCCTGGGAACGAGGCGCGCGCTGTGCTTTTCCAGAGCCGTCACGGTACTGGCGTACGTCTGTCTCGCCCTGCCATTCGGCGGAATCGTGGGATACGTGGGAGCCATGTGCCTGCTCCTTGTATCCGCCATGCTCTGCGGCAGAAGCGCGGACGCCCTGATGGGAAAATTTTACGACAAGTCCGACAGCCGAAGAGACGGAGCCTATACGATTGGTTATGTGATATCCAACATCGGCGCGGCAGCGCCTGTTATCTCCGGTGCCATTGCATTGGCTACCGGATACCATGCAGCATTTCTGGTCTGTGCCGTATTTGCCGCTCTGGGGGTCGCAGCCTATCTGATCACAGAGAAGAAATTTTTCGGAACGATTGGTTACGAGCCGGATGATCCCCTTCCTGCGGACAAGAAGAAAAGCTTTATTGTAAAAATGATTGTTGCGATTGTAGTCGCCATTGCTGTATTTGCTGTGTTGTTTATCAGCGGGATCCTGACGATCGGGGTATTCTCCAACGTAATCAGTACAGCCGCCATTTTTATCCCGATCATTTACTTTGTGATTATTATTACAAGCCCGAAGACGCAGAAAGAGGAGAAGACGAGAGTCGCCAACCTAATCCCCGCCTTCGTCTGCAACTGCTTTGCCATGCTGGTATGGACCCAGTCCACTTCCATTCTTGCCATTTTTACGGAACAGAGAGTGGACCGTGTGATATTTGGAATGGAGATATCGGCGGCGTCCTTCCAGACACTTCCGGCCGTATTTGCCATTTTCTTAGGGGCCGTGGTCGGTTCCTTGTGGAGTGTGCTCGGAAAGAGACAGCCTCTGGCACCGGCAAAGATTGGTATCGGAACGATTCTGTGGGGCTGCGGACCGCTCTTCATGACGCTTCCTTTCATGCTCTACGGAGCTGCGGATAAGGTAAGCCCGCTCTGGATCGTAGTGTTCTATCTGCTTATTATCCTCGGCGAGGCATTTACCAGCCCGGTTGGATATTCCTGTGCGTCCATCGTGGCCCCGCAGGCGTTTGCAACCCAGATGATTACGGTGTGGTCCATGTCACAGTCCACGGGTGCGGCGCTTAACACCCTGGCGGTGAATTTCTATAAGGAAGGTTCTGAGGTTCCATTCTTCCTGGTAATCGGCCTGATTACCTGTGCGGCAGGACTGATCGTCCTGATCTTTGGAAAGAAGATTGCTGCGGGAATGGGAATTCTGGAGAAAACGGAATAACTGACAGTTTAATTAAAAATAACAGAGGCGGCATCCCAGATTATATTCGGGTGCCGCTTCTGTTTTTGGTGTGCCAGATGGAGGGGGTTCCATTTTAGCATGATGGTCTTTCCGACCTGTCTTTTACAAACACCTTTCGGTATTCGCTGGGGGTAATCCCCTGGTTTAATTTAAAACGCCTCGTAAAGCTGGAGATATTGTAATAGCCTACGGCTTCGGAAATCTCTTTCAGCGGAAGCGCGGTGGTACGTAAAAGTTCTTTTGCCCGTTCCATCCGCAGGTGAATGGTGTAATCCATCACATTCTGACCGGTATGATCTTTAAAGTATTTGCTGAAGGCCGGAAGCGTCATCTCGAAGTGGCCGGCTGCCTCATAAGCGGAAAAATCGCAGCGGAGGCAGTTGGCCTCTAAGTATTTCATAACCTCATCCAGAACGACCCGTTTGGCCGCGGAGGTGGTGAGCCCGCTCAAATGCTCGCTCCAGGCCCGGAGCATCTGTATAATCTCCTGCGCAGTCTCCATACCCGACAGTTCGATCGGAGAGTTGGAGGCTGCATTTTTCTGACCGCGGCAGTGTTCATTTACGAGATGGATTAAGTCAAAACAGATGCTTCTGGCCAGATAGAGAGGAAGCTGGCTCTGCTCCATAAAATGAATGATATTCTGAATGGCATCCCTGATGTTCTGCTCGTTTTGGGAAAAAAGTGCATTTCTAAGACTCTCAAATTCCTTGTGAGGGTAAACAACCGTTGCGTGCGCCGGCCCCAGGACCTCCCGAAACTCAATGCCGGTGCCGTTGCCCTTTACGAAACGGTAGTCCAGGGCGCTGACGGCCTCCATGTAGGACTGGGCGATGCGCTCCGTACTGTCCACGCAGGTGCCGATTCCGACGGTGGTCAGCAGCCCGTACTGCCTGGATAAATATTTCTGCACATCCCCGAAAAATCTTGCAGGGACCGGCATACGATCCGGCTGGTTCATGAGCAGCACGATCTGGTTGGGATGGAAATTATGCAGATAATAGTAAATATAAGGAACGGAAAACTGCTTCTTAATCTCCTGCGCCAGCCCGTCCAAGTTGTCAAACTGTTTATGAAGCATCACGATACTGACGGTAAAGTTCTCATTTGGCAGGGAGAGGTCCAGCTCCGAACAATCCAGATTGAAGTCTTCTCTGGAAGCGTAGGCGCCGTTTAAGAGGCGGTATAAGCGTTCATTTTTAACGGCTGTGAGGCTGTTGGCCAGCTGAGTGGACAGTGAACTGTTCTGAGTAGATAAGTAATCCAGCGCTCCGGCAATGGTTTCCAGTTCGTTGTAGGAAGCTGCGTCCGGGGAGATCAGCTTTGCCCTGTCCCGCAGACGGCGGACGGGCGCGTAATTCACCTTCTGCAAAAAGAAGATGGTGAAGCTGGCGATAAGCAGAATAATCACGATAGCCAGCAGGAATTCTTTCATAATAGAAGAAACCTGGGAAAATGTGGTCTGCCTGTCCGGAATAAAAGCCAGATACGTCCACCCATTTTTCTCGGACCGGTGTGTGCGGACGACGTATTCTTCCCCATCTATACTGGTCGTGGACGACAGTTCTATGGAATCTCCCAGATAAGTGCTTAAAATGCCGCGCATCCGATCGTGTTCCCCTGAGGTGGTTACGACGGCCCCGTTCTGGTCCAGGATATAGGTCTGCGCCTGATAGCTCTGAAGCTTCTGGCTTAAAAGTGCCTCGATGGAGCTGTTGTTTACATAAAAGAGAGCTGTGCCCTCGTGTTTCTGATAATCGGTAAAGACCGGGTAGGAAAAAAGCACGACGTTCGCCTCGGCAGGGCCTAAGTCCAGGTTGAGAAGCTTCTGCCTGGGAAGACAGAAGGAGGCCTTGCTGTTCAGAAGCAGATCCTGAAATTCCCTGGAGCTCATGCCGGGAACGCGGAAAATGCGGCTGAAGTAATAGTCCTTCCGGCAGGTCGTGGAACTGGTGGCCACGTATTCTTTCCCATCCAGAATCAGAACGATATCCTGGATAAAAGGGTTCGCAGAGGTTAAGGCCGACAGATAGGTGATGGTCGGGCTCAGGGCCAGTGGAGTTTCCGCCTCGGAGGCATCGTGTATCGTTCCGGTCAGCGTCAGCTGCCCTACGATGTTTAACATGGACTCCAGCTCATTGTCGAGCTGAGTGCTGATCTGCAGCAGCTCTAAGTCTACGGTTTCGTAGATCTCATCATAAAATTTCTTCATAAATCGGGATGAATAGAAGAAGGTCAGGATGACGAGAGGGATTAAGAGCACGGTCATATAGGAGATCAGATAGCGGATATAGTGCCTCCCGAATTTTCGCTTTTTCCCTGTTTTCAGCATAAGATATCACCGCCCCCGTTTCTGATATTTAACAATATTTATTATATGGTAAATGCACAACACTTTCAAGCGAAGTACCGCGAAAGAAAATAAGGACAAGGAAAAGATAAATAAAAAATGGCGGAAAGCCCCATGGAATCTAGTGCAAATTCTGCAAAGAAGCAAAAAATGGCAAATGCAGAAAGCAAAAACAGTATGCGGTTATGACCGCTGGAAAAATGGCTGGAAGGTCTGCAAAAAATGTGAATTGAAACGAGGCGGGAACTGCCGCTATACTGGTGTCAGACAAATAAATATGGAGGAGGTTTCAGGGAATGAAGGGGAGTACTGACACGAAACACGCGGTCGGGCCTGCACCCGGAAAACCGGGGATTTACAGAGTGAAAAGGGCGCTGAGGCGCGACTGGCAGCTTCTGTTATTATGTGCAGTTCCTATTTTGTATTTTATTCTGTTCCATTATGTACCCATGTATGGAGTGCAGATCGCCTTTAAGGATTTTCGGGCGGTGGACGGAATCTGGGGGAGCCAGTGGTGCGGCTTCAAACATTTTGATCGCTTTTTTTCATCTTCCCAGTTTTGGCCATTAATTAAGAACACGCTGGGACTCAGCTTTCTACAGATTCTGTTGGGGTTCCCGATTCCGGTTCTTCTGGCAATTATGCTGAATCAGGTGAAGCACCAGAGGTTCCGAAAATTTGTGCAGTCGATCGTGTACTGCCCGCACTTTATATCAATCGTCGTCCTGACCGGTATGCTGTACATATTCTTATCACCGAGAAATGGTCTGATCAACCAGGTGATTCAGCTGTTCGGAGGTGAGCCCATCTTCTTTCTGGGAGATGCGAAGTATTTTAAGCTGACATTTGTACTTTCGGGTATCTGGCAGAACGCGGGGTGGAGCGCAATCATCTATATCGCGGCGCTGGCGGGAATCAGCCCCGACTTATATGAAGCGGCACAGGTGGATGGAGCCAATAAGTGGCAGAGGATCTGGCACATCGATATTCCGGGTATCCTGCCTACGGTTGTGATGATGCTGATTCTGGAGGTGGGAAAGGTGATGAATCTGGGATTCCAGAAGGCATATTTAATGCAGAATGCCCAGAATCTGGCAGCCAGTGAAATTATATCGACCTATATCTATAAAGTTGGTATGATAGATGCACAGTACAGCTATTCAGCGGCCATCAACCTGTTTAACAATCTGGTCAATATCATACTTCTGGTCACTGTCAATCACATTGCGAAGAAGACGACTGACAACAGTTTGTGGTAACGAGCCGCCAAGTGCTCGTAACAAGGAGGACAAAATGGCACAGAAAAAAACGAAGCTGCACAGAAGCTTTGGGACGCAGGCGCCGGCCGACCGCCTGTTTGATATCTTTAATTATCTCGTACTCGGCCTGGTGGCAGTCTGTGTACTGTATCCACTATATTTTATCGTAATCGCGTCGGTTTCCGATCCGGTGGCGATCAACAATGGCCAGGTGGCATTTTGGCCCGTCGGGTTTAACACGACCGGCTATGAAAAAATATTTGAAAATACGAAGATTTGGCGATCCTACAGCAATACCATTTTTTACACCGTGGTGGGAACCACCATCAACGTGATTCTTACCATGATGCTGGCGTATCCGTTAAGCAGAAAGAACTTTTTTGCCAGGAAGCCGCTCACGCTGTTCGTCATGTTTACCATGTACTTTCAGGGGGGACTGATTCCTACTTACTTATGGATGAACGATCTTCATCTGTACAATACGCCGTGGGTTATGGTTCTGCTTCCGGCTATCAACGTGTTTAACCTGATTATCGCCATCAATTATATCAGCAACAGCATACCGGAGGAACTGTACGAGGCGGCTTCCATCGATGGCTGCAGTCATATCCGGTACTTTTTCAGCATTGTGCTTCCGCTGTCGAAGACGATTGTGGTGGTGCTCGTCCTCTATTACGGTGTCGCGCACTGGAATGAATTCATGAACGGCCTGATCTATTTAAGGGATGAGGGGCTGTATCCGCTGCAGCTGACACTGAGAAATATTCTGCTTCAGAATCAGGCTTCCGGCCTGGGTGATGTGGACAGCATCATTGAACAGCAGAAGGCTGCCGAGCTGATCAAGTACGGCGTCATTATTGTATCGACTCTGCCGGTTCTGGTGATCTATCCGTTCCTGCAGAAGCATTTCGCAAAGGGTGTTATGGTTGGCTCCGTCAAGGGCTGACCTGGAAGGAGAATTACATAAAACTATATTTTTTCAGGAGGGAAACAATGAAAAAGAGATTGATGAGTACACTGCTTACAGTTACGGTTATGGCATCGGCCCTGACGGCCTGTGTGCCCAAGGCGGCCAACGAGACGGCAGCGCCGGCGGCCACCAAAGCCGCGGAAGCCGGAGAGACACAGGCTGCGTTTGAAGTAAATAAGGAAGGTCTGCCCATCGTCAACCAGCCGATTACGTATGAGATCGCGGCCAGCACACAGAAAAATAAAAATTTTAAGGAGCTGGAATTCTTTCAGAAGCTGGAGACGGATACGAATGTAATCGTCAACTGGAATATGTCCTCTGATGACGGATGGAATGAGAAAAAGAGCCTGCTGTTTGCAAGTAATACGCTGCCGGATGCATTTTACGGACAGGATATCTTAAAAGATGTGGATATCATCAAGTATGCGTCCCAGGGAATGCTGATCCCGTTAAATGATCTGATAGACGAGTATGCGCCCAACTTAAAGGCGATTCTTGACGCGAACCCACAGTACAGGAAGCAGATTACGGCGCCGGATGGCAATATCTACTCGCTGCCGACCATCAATGAGTTAAATCCGACCACCCATGACAAGCTGTTCATCAACAAGACCTGGCTCGATAATCTTGGCCTTCAAGTGCCGGAGACCAGGGAAGAGCTGGAAACCGTTCTTCAGGCCTTCAAGGACGGAGATCCCAATGGAAACGGCAATACAAACGATGAAATCCCATTTTCGTTCCGTATGAGCTCCAGCGACCCTTACAACAGGCAGCAGGGAATCCAGTCTTTATTCGGAACCTTCGGACAGCTGGATGATATCTATCATTTCGTGATCAACGATGGAGATGTTGTATATACGCCGATGACAGAACCGTATAAAGAGGCCATTTCCTGGTTCCATTCCCTGTACGAAAAGGGGCTGGTGGACAAGGAAGCATTCACACATGACTTTAACGTCTATGTGGCCAAAATTCAGGATCCCAACAAGATTGTCGGCATGTTTTTAGGCTGGAGCGGCAATGCCACAGCGGCGGCCAACAAGGATGACTACGCAGCCATGGCGCCGCTTATCAATACCAACGGCGAGCGGATCTGGAGAACCGTGGATGCAAAGATCATCTCCAAGGGTTCCTTCGCAATTACCAGCAAAGCGGAGCATCCGGAAGTTCTGATGCGCTGGATCGATCAGTCCTACGATCCGGAAAGTTCCCTGGAGATCTGCCAGGGCTTGCTGGGTCACGTTCTGGAGAAGACCGGAGAAGGCCGTTACCACCAGATGCAGCTGCCGGAAGGCGTCACTCTCGATACGGCAATTCATGATTACAGCCCGGGAAATGACGGAACCTTTGCAGTGATGCAGCCGATCATTGACAAGCTGGACTTAAACGCTAACTTAACAGAGCGTAAGGAACTGGATGCTTTCTATGCTCCGTACAATGTACCGGCCGACGAGATGTATCCCAATGTGTTCTTCACTGGGGACGAGATTGAAGAAATCGGCGTGCTGCAGACAGATATTGACTCTTACGTAGCCCAGAAGTATGCAGGCTGGATCGTGGAAGGCGGCGTGGAGGACGAGTGGGATTCGTTCCAGAAGAAGCTTCAGGATATGAATGTGGAACGCTATATCCAGATTTATAAGGACGCTTATGCCCGCTACAGCGCAGAATAAGGAGAGCAGGAAGTTGAAGCCACACGTTATTATAATTATGGCGGACCAGCTGCGGTATGATGTGCTGGGAAAGGGATTTACCCCCAATATTGACTCAATCGCAGCGGATGGGACCGCGTTTGGCCGGGCCTACTGTGCCTGCCCTCTCTGCGTGCCTGCCAGAGGTTCGTTTTTTACCGGAACTTATCCCAACAGAAACGGTTCTCTGATCAACCCGTGGGAGCCGGCCGACGCCGTTTATGGAGATGTCAGGCCGGAATTTAGCAGCTTATACACAATGATGGAGCGGGATTGGGACAGTATCCACAGTGGGAAGCAGCATTTGTTTACAACCGGAGGAAAATTGGAAGACCGTGTGGATTCCGGTACGCGCTGGTTTTCCACGGAGAAGAGTTATAAAGAATTTTTGAAGGAACACGGCGTTGCCATGCCGGGAGGTGGGAAATTCCGTACAAAGGTACCGGAAATGGTGGACGGAAAGGCTACGAGGGTGAGCAGCTATTCCAACGCGGAGACCGGGAGGTATGAACCGGGAGAGCAGTATTATTTTGATTCTTATTTTACGGAAATGGCGCTGGAAGGCCTGCGGCGGCGGGATACCACGAAGCCTCTTCTGTTAAACGCCATGTTTTTAGCACCTCATCCACCGCTTCAGATACCGGATCCATGGTACAGGGCGGTGGGCGCGGAGGACTTTGCGCTTCCGGATAATATCGGCGTGTACTATCCCAGGCAGTCCCCGCTTCAGATGTATAATCTGACGGGAATCGTGGGGACCCGCTACGGGCGGGAGCACTGGAAGGAGGCATGGAGAGTCTATTTGGGGCTGGTGCGAATGCTGGATCACTGCGTGGGACGGGTTCTGGAGGAGCTGAAGCGGCAGGGAATCTATGATGACAGCCTGATTCTCTTTACCAGCGACCACGGAGAGATGCTGGGCTCCCACGGCCTGTTTCAGAAGATGTGTATGTACGAGGAATCGGCCCGCGTGCCGCTGTTTATGAAGTTCCCGAAGAAGTTCACACCTTCTGAGAAATTGTATGACCAGGTAGTGAGCCACATCGACGTACTGCCCACACTGTGTGATTACCTCCAGGTGGATAGCGGAAATGAAATGGACGGCACATCGCTGATGCCGCTGCTTCGTGGAGAGAGCAGGGCGGAGGACAGAAATTCTGCTTATATCCAGTATGACGGAAATGGCTCCCGGTCTAATTTTCAGCGCTGTATGATATGGGGGAGATGGAAGCTGATCGTGGATTTATTTAAGGATGAAACCTTCTATGAACTGTACGATCTGGAGGCGGATGTGCAGGAAACTTCCAATCTGATGTTTGACGGAAAACACGATGAGATAGCGGAAGAGATGGCGAACCGCTTAGCCGCGCACAGCCGGGAAACAGGGGATTTACTCACAATGGCTCCCTTTGATGCGGCCGGATTCCGGCGTAAATATGAGGCTTTTCCTGTGTTATAATAAAAACAGGAAGAACAGGAGAAGAGAATGAAAAAAGAAGAGTTACAGAACTATCCGAAGCTGGCTCCGGCGGAACTGGAAGAGGCCCTCGAAACAGCCGTGTCCCAGACCCGTTTTTCCATGTCCAGATTCGGAACCGGGTTCAAACATATTTTCAGTACCAATCACTTTTACACGGAAGCACCAAATAACCAGTGGACCAACGGCTTCTGGACGGGACAGCTGTGGCTGGCATATGAGTGTACCGGCGATCCCGAGATGAAACGGACGGCGCTTGCGCAGACCCAATCCTTTCGGTACCGCATCGATCATCAGATTGAGACGGACACCCATGATCTCGGATTTCTGTATACGCCATCCTGTGTGGCGGCCTGGAAGCTGACCGGCAGCGAGGAGGCGAAGGAAACCGCAATTAAGGCGGCCCGCAGGCTTCTGGAGCGTTTTCATGAGAAGGGGCAGTTCCTGCAGGCATGGGGAAAGACAGATGAGCCTGGAAATTACCGGCTGATTATCGACTGCCTTTTGAATCTGCCGCTGCTGTATTGGGCCGGCGAGGTAACCGGAGACAGAATTTACAGGGAAAAAGCGGAGGCCCATGTACATACGGCGCTGAGCGTGCTGATCCGTCCTGACAGTTCCGCTTACCATACCTATTATTTTGACCCGGAGACAGGGGAACCGCTGAAGGGAGTCACACATCAGGGGTATTCCGCCGACTCCGCATGGGCCAGAGGGCAGGCCTGGGGCGTGTACGGCATCGCATTGAGCTATCGCTATACGGGAAATCCGGAGTATGTCAGGCTGTTTGAGGAGGTAACCGGGTATTTCCTGGATCATCTTCCACACAGTCTCGTTCCGTACTGGGATTTTATCTTCCAGGATGGCAGTATGGAACCCCGGGATTCCTCTGCGGCGGCGGTCGCGGCCTGCGGTATGCTGGAGATGGCGAAATATCTGCCGGAGGAGAAGGCCTCGTACTATACCGGAATTGCCAGCCGGTTGATGAAAGCGCTTTATGACACCTGCGCGGCGAAATCTGATTCAGAGTCGGATGGACTTCTTCTGCACGGAGTATATGGGAGAAAGACGCCTTACAACGACTGTATTGACCATGGGATCGACGAGTGCAATCTCTGGGGGGATTATTATTATCTGGAAGGCCTGGTGAGATTAAAGTATGACTGGAATCCATACTGGTAATGGGGGAAATAATATGGCAGAAGTATGCAGAGATCTCCTGAAGGAATGGTGCGAAGCCATGCTTCGCCTTCAGATCAGGAATACGAATAATCCAAGGCTCGACGGCGGCCTTCTCTGCCCCGCGTGCGGAAAGATTCACGGGCGCTGCTTTGAGGCGATGTATCCCTTTTTATGTATGGCTGCGCTTGAGAGAGATGAAAAATGGGTGAAAGCCGCTGAGAGGCTTTTTATTTGGGCGGAAAATACGGTGTCACAGGAGGATGGCTCCTTTTTAAATGACATTGACTCCGGTTGGAAGGGCACGACGGTTTTTAATGTGATCCAGCTGGCGGACTGCCTGTTGTTTCATGAAGCGCTGCTGTCAGACGAAACGAGAGCCGCCTGGAGACAGCGCCTGAAGCTGGCGGCAGAATTCCTGTACCGGTTTGATGAATTGAAGGATAATAATATCAATTATCCCATATCCAATGCGTTGGCCTTATATGAGTGCTGGCTGGTGCTGCACGAGGAACGCTATAAACGAAAAGCGGAAGAACTAGCTGAGCCGTCCGGGCTTCCATTTACCGAACATGATCTGCTGTATGGAGAGGGGGTGCCTCGTGAAAAGATGAGTCCAAGAGGCTGCCGCCCCATCGATATCGGGTACAATGTTGAGGAGACGCTGCCGTCTCTGGCTCTGTACGGCCATCTGAGCGGAGACCGGATAGCTCTGGAGGCTGCGGAAAGGGGACTGGCTGCGCATCTGCCGTTTTTGCTTGAAAATGGTGCCTGGGACAACAGTTTTGGGACAAGAAATTATAAATGGAGCTACTGGGGGAGCCGCACTTCAGATGGCTGTGCGCTGGGATACCTGCTTCTGGCAGATGATAACCCGGATTTTGTATTGGCAGCTGTAAGAAATCTAAATCTGCTGAAGGAATGTACCGTGGATGGATTGCTGGCGGGAGGTCCGCATTATAGGCTGGCCGGTCAGGCAACCTGTGTTCATCATACGTTTACCCATGCAAAGGTATTGGCTGGAATTCTGGACAGAAATTTAGTGCGGAAGGGAGCGGACGACCGGGCAGAGCGGCGCCTGCCAAGACAGCGGATTGAGGGAATCCGGTATTACCCGGAGACGGAAAGCTGGACTGCAACAAAGGGATCCATGACAGCCACGGTGACAGCCTGTGACTGGGAGTATTTACCCGGAGGCCATGTCGGGGGCGGAACACTGTCTCTTCTTCACCATGAGAGACTGGGAACTCTGCTGTGTGCCGGGATGAGCAGGTATACTTTAAAGGAACCAAACAATATGCAGGTTCCCTGCCGGGTCAGACAGGAGTGTCTGGCAGTGAGAATTGAAGCCGAAAAGGACGGTATTGTCTACAGCAGTCTCTATGATGACGATGTCCGGGTATCGGTAGAAGGCGGACTGGTTACTGCCAGCGGAAAGCTGAGAGATGAAAAACACAGAACGTTGTATGGCAGAGAACAGAGCTATTGTTTTACTTACCAGGTTTCAGGGGAAGAACTGCGCATTCGGGCGGAGTTTGATGACGGAACGCTGATCTGTCCATTGGTGACCGGCGCCGATGAAGCGGTGTCAGTGGAAGAGAATGGGAAACGGGTAATGATAAGTAAGAAGAACGGGCAGGTGCTGATGGAGTCAAACCGGGAGATGATTTTACCGTACAGTACAGAGCGTATCTTTAATCTTATACCCGGACTGCAGGCACTGCGGGTGCAGATTGATCCGCAGGCAGGCTGGGCTGAGGTAGGAATAAGAGTTAAGAGTGGGGAAGAGGATGGATTATGATTTTGTTTTACTCCATATGGTTGTAAATGGGGATTGCTTTATAAATGGAAATATTATCGTTAATAATAGTGATATTTACGGTACTTACATATCTGGATAATCACCAGAATAGAAAATGAGCTATCCTCTTGGCAGAGAGGATAGCCCGGTAACTTAAAATTACTGTTTGCTTGATCGGCAATCATCGGTTTCTTGTTAGCCCTTGATTACTTCTGCTTATATTATACACTGGGTACTTGTATTTTTCAAGTACCCTTTTAAATAAAAAATTATAATTCTTTGAAATATTCTTATATCATTATCTGCTCAACCCTATCCCCTCCCAGGAATACCACAGCCTCAAACGCCCGAAGCTTTATATGTACCTCGCAGGCCGGAGCGTCTTCATAATTCCCAATCAGCCGGACCCCGTTTTCCGGAAGGCACGCTTTTGGAAGGTCAATGACAGCCGGATCTGAGAAAAAGTTAAGAACCACCAGGAGCATCTGCCCCTGATAGCGCCGTGTATAGGCATAAATGGACGGATGTTCTTCACATACCGGATTGTAGTCTCCATAGACAACAACTTTATGATTTCTGCGGATACGGATTAGATCCTGATAGTAATGATAGATACTTTCATTGTCACGGATGGCCGCTTCGGCGTTTATCTCTGTGTAGTTTGGATTGACGGGAATCCATGGGACCGCGTCGGTGAATCCGGCATTCGGGGAGGCATCCCACTGCATTGGCGTCCGGGCATTGTCGCGCCCTTTGGCGTAGATCGCTTCCATAACGCGTTCCGGATCCTCGTGAAATACCGTGACAGCCTCGGTATAATGGTTGAGTGTGTCAATGTCCTTGTACTGGTCGATGGAGCCGAACCGGATGTTGGTCATACCCAGCTCCTCGCCCTGGTAGATATAAGGAGTTCCCTGGAGCGTATGAAGGAAGGTAGCCAGCATCTTGGCGCTTTCCACGCGGTATTTTCCGTCGTCCCCAAAGCGGCTTACCATTCGTGCCTGATCATGATTATTTAAGTACAGACTGTTCCAGCAGCCGTCCGCCAGGCTGGTCTGCCATTTCCCGAATACAGCCTTTAGTTCAGACAGCTTCCATTGGCGGATCTGCCACTTGTCTTCACCGACCGCATCGAGATACATGTGCTCGAAGGTGAAGACCATGTTTAACTCATGGCGGTCTTCGTGAGTATAGAGGCGTGCCTGGTCCGTGGTGACCGAGACCATCTCGCCGACGGTGATGAAATCCCGCTGGCTCAGGATGCGCCGGTTCATTTCCTGAAGGTATTCGTGGACGTGCGGGCCGTTGGCAAAGTAAGGTGTGGCCAGACAGGGTCCATCCTCAGGCATATCAGGAAGCTCCGCGACCTTGGAGATGTAGTTGATTACATCCATGCGGAAGCCGTCAATTCCTTTATCCGTCCAGAACTGCATGATGCGGTACACCTCTTCCCGCACAGACGGATTATCCCAGTTCAGATCAGGCTGTTTCTTTGTGTACAGATGCAGGAAATACTGTTCACCTTCCGGTTCCTTTTCCCATGCAGAAAATCCGAAATGACTGCACCAGTTGTTAGGCGGCAGACCGCCCGGTTTCCCATCCCGGAAGAAGTAATAATCCCGGTAGGGGCTGTTTTTGTCCTTTAATGCAGCCTGGAACCAGGGATGCTCGTCAGAGGTATGGTTGACGACCAGATCCATCATCAGCTTTAATCCTCTCTCGTGCATCGCCTTAAGCAGCCGGTCAAATTCCTCCATGGTGCCAAACTCTTCCATGATTTCGCAGTAGTCACTGATGTCATATCCGTTATCATCATTGGGAGAACGGTAGATGGGAGAAAGCCAGATTACGTTTACGCCCAGCTCTTTCAAATAATCCAGTTTCCGGATAATTCCTCCCAGGTCTCCGATTCCGTCTCCATTGGAATCCATAAAGCTTCTCGGATAAATCTGATAGACAACCGCCTCTTTCCACCAAGTCTCTTTCATTGAAATCCCCTCCTTTTAACGCTATTGTAGCATGAGAAAACCAATCCCACAAACGTTTTCATTCATATTTGAAAAAGAAGTAAATATTCTATATAAAATATTTGACTTTTAAGTGTAATATTGCAATAATAGAATCATATTTGTACCACAAACGTTTTGGAAAAGTGAGGTATTTTATGGAAAAAATAGAATTGGGGGAATGGAGCGTGTCGGTGTCCCGGTGGGATCGGGCGTGGCAGCCCCAGATGGAATCGCTGTTCTGCCAGGGAAACGGGTATCTGGGGGTACGCTGCGCGGTGGATGAGCCGGTTCCCGGGCAGAAACGCGATACGTTTATTGCAGGGACGTATGATTCCTGTTTTGGCGAGGTCTCTGAGCTTCCGAATCTTCCGGATGTGATGGGAAAGGAGATTACCATTGACGGGGAGCTGCTCCAGCTGAGCGGAAGAAATCATGAGGATTACTGTGCCGTGCTTCATCTGGATAACGGGCTGGCTGAGAGGCACTTTACATACAGAACGGAACAGGGAAAAAAGGTGAAGGTAAAGATGGAGCGGTTTGTGTCGCTAAAGAACCGCCACCTGCTGATGCAGAGACTGTCTCTGATTTTGGAGGAACCGGCAAAGCTGGAGATCAGGACCGGAATCAACGGACAGGTGAGTAACAGCGGGGCCCAGCATTTTACGGAAGGTACGAGGCGCTGCGTTCCGGGAGAGCGGGAGGAACTGTCGTTTCAGGCGTGGGATTCAGGGGTGCGCTTTGCTGCTGCCTGCGCTCCGAGGCTGACTGCAGGATCATACCGCGCTTCCATTGACATGGACCGGCGCAGGATTGGAACGCTCTACCATATTTCCACGGAAAAAGGGGAGGAGATCGTGCTTGAAAATGCGGCCGCTTTTTATACCTCCAGAGATGCAGAGTATTGGGACGGCGAAAGCCCTTTTGCAGATACACCTTTTAAAGAGACAGCGTGTGGGAAACACAAGAGCCTTTCCATAGTGGATGATGCCAATGCACTGGCGGCCGAAGCCGCCAAAGCAGGATTCGATCATTCGCTTAAAGAGAGCGGCGAGGAATGGCAACGGTACTGGGACTTACATGATATCCGGATTGACAGCGACGAGGTGTTTGATTCCTGTGCGGCCAGATTTGCCCTTTACCACCTGCGAATCATGACGCCAGTGCATGACGAGCGGATGAATATCGGTGCGAAGGGGCTGTCCGGGGAGGCATATAAATGTCATACGTTCTGGGATACGGAGATGTTCCTTTTCACCTCCTGGTTGTACACGGAGCCGGAGGTGGCCAGACGGCTGCTGCGCTACCGCTATCTCACGCTGCCGAAGGCGAAGGAAAAGGCGGCGCAGTACGGATGTGAGGGGGCGCTGTTCCCATGGGAGAGCGCCTGGATTACAGACGGAGAGGTTACACCGTCAGAGGGGGCGCCCGACGTGGTGACGGGAAAGCCGATTCCCATCTATACCGGTACCCAGGAGATTCATGTCAATGCTGATATTGCATATGCGATCCAGCGGTATTTTGAAGCCACGGACGATACCGAATTTATGGAAGTGTGCGGCTATGAGATGATACTGGAGACGGCGCTGTACTGGGCTTCCCGCGCGGAGTGGAACGAAGAGAAGAAACAGTACGATATACACGGCGTGATCGGACCCGATGAATACAGTGAACACGTATCCAACAATGCCTATACGAATTATATGGCTTCATGGAATATCAATGAGGCGCTCCGCATCCTGGAAAGGCTCCGGCAGGCAGGTAAGACGGATCTTCTGGAAGCACTGGAGGAGAAGACGGGCGCTGTCTCCAGAGAAGTATGGATGAAGGACCGGGCGGAGAAGCTGGCGCTTCCAAAGCCGGATGGCAGGGGAATCATTCCGCAGGATGAGGCATTTTTAGATCTGCCGGAACTGGACCTGACGCCGTTTAAAAAGGGTGGGAAGAAGATTCTGGAAAGCTTTAATGTAGAACAGCTCTGCGGATATCAGGTCTTAAAGCAGGCGGATGTGGTAATGCTGCTGTCCTCGATGCCGGACCTGTTTCCGGAGGATATTATTCTTAAAAATTATCAATATTATGAAGCGCGTTGTGTACACGATTCGTCCTTAAGCTTTAATGTGCACAGCATGACGGCGGCCCGCCTCGGAATGGCAGAGGAAAGCTTCCGGCTGTTCCGGAAGGCCGCCGGAGTGGATTTAAACGGCGGGCTGTCCTCCGCAGAGGGAATTCATGCGGCGGCAATGGGCGGAATCTGGCAGTGTATCGTTCTGGGGTTCGCCGGTTTATCGGTAAAGGATGGGCGCCTTGCGATGGAACCCCATCTGCCGGGATCCTGGCGAAGTGTTTCATTTTCATTCGTCTGGAAAGGCGAAAGGTTTGAGATCACAGTGGATCATGAGGAGGTGCGGTATGGTAAAACTGGTGGATGTAGCAAAGGCCTGCGGCCTGTCGGTGTCACAGACGAGCCGGGCGCTTAACGGCAGACAGGACGTCAGCGAGGAGACGAAACGGCGCGTGAGCCAGACGGCCGCGGCCATGGGATATGTGAAAAATCTGACGGCACAGACGTTATCTGCTAAGAAGCCGATGCAGCTGGCTGTTGTCGTGACAGGGGTCAGCGAGCAGACGGAGAACTCCTCCTTTTTCTTTGGTATTATGCAGGGAGTGAATTCATTTGCCAATCAGAACGGTTACGAGACCGTGGTATATATGATGGAGAACAGCCCGGAATGCTTCGAGACGTACTGCAGGCAGCGGGGAGCGGGAGGAATGATCCTGATGAATGCGGATTACGATGAACCGGCGGTTAAGAAGCTGGCTGAAGGGGATTTCCCCTGTGTCTTCATCGATATTCCGTATACAGGGGAGAGAAAGGGATGTGTCATCGTCAACAATGCCTATTATTCAAGACTTGCCGTGGAACACATGGTGAAACGCGGCCGGAAACGCATTGCCATGATAACCGGAAGCGGCCATTCCATCGTGGAAAAGGAGCGGGAAGAGGGATATAGGCAGGCGCTTCGCCAGGCGGGGCTTACGGTCAGGCCGGAATGGATTGTGAAGGGCGATTTCCGTTACGACATGGCTCATGAGCAGGCGATCCGGCTTATGGAGAAGGAGCCGAGGATCGACGGATTCTTCTGCGCCAGCGATTTGATGGCCCTGGGAGTCATCAACGCGCTGCGGGGGCAGCACATAAAGATTCCGAAACAGATTTCCGTATTTGGATTTGATGGACTCCTAAGCAGCGAATACGCCAGACCAAAGCTGTCAACCATCCGCCAGAACCAGAAATACAAGGGATTTCTGGCGGCCAGGATGCTGACAGATATTCTGGGGAATGAAGCGTATGAGCCGACCGTGATCGTGCCCTGCGAGGTATGCCTCCGGGAATCCGTATAGAGAGGTGGGGGGATGAACTGGTATAAACATATTCCGCTTCAAAGAAAGATTCTGGCGGCCTGTCTCGTCGTAATTCTGGTTCCATTAACAATCCTGGTCAGTCTTGTGCTGAGAAGAAGCATGGAGGAGGAGATTGACAGAAGCATCGTGAACATGACGCAGGCAAATGAGATGATCGATGACCGGCTGGAGACCATTGTGAACCATTTGAAGACCACTTCAGCCATGTATCTGGTCTATCCGGATATTATCCAGTATGTGAAAAATGATTTTAACATGGATCGGCCGGAATACATCACCACTCTGCGGGAGCTGAGAAAAAATGTGATGTCGGCGAAAATCAATCCCTACGTCTCCAGCATCACTTATCTGTCCAACAAGAATAACGCCTACAGCGGCGCCGGATATAATGAGAATTACATGAGCCGGATCGAAGGCTTTGCCGAGACCATGAAGGAGGAAAAGATTAAAAATATGCTGTCACCGGTCTACGAGACCGTGATCAACCAGCAGAGTGTCAGGACGATTACCTACGGGTTCTCCCTGGTGGATACCTATACGTTTGAACAGGTGGGGTACGCCTTTATCAACCTGGATTTAAAGCAGTTCGGGCAGAGTTTTATGGTCTTTACCGAGGATGGAAGCATGGATACCCTGGCGGTGCAGGGAGATTACGTAATCTATCAGGGACAGCGGGTGACGGCTGCCATGGCTTCCCATGTGAGGCAGGCGCTTCTTGAGAGGAAGGAGAGCTTTGCCGCCAATAAAAATCAGGTGATGAATTTGAATTTTTCCGGGGAAGACTGGCGTATGGTGGCGACTTATAATGAAGCGCTGGATTTAACCATCGTCAGCATGGCTGCGGGGCGGGTGCTGAAGCTTCATATGATGCAGGGAATGGCCTCCTATGTGATCATTGTTGTTATTATGACCGCGGTATTTATAGGCGTCAGCATCCTGCTGAGTGTGAAATTGACACGGCCGATCCGTGTACTGGAGGAAGGCATGCATCAGGTGGAAAACGGGAAACTGGTTCCCATCACACAGGAGCTGAACCGCCAGGACGATTTAGGCCGGCTGATTCTTGGGTTTAATAACATGACTGTCAGGCTGAAGGAGAGCATTTTAAGGGAGTATGAATCAAAGAATCTACAGAAAAAGGCGCAGATCATGATGCTGGAGAGCCAGATCAATCCCCATTTTCTGTATAATACGTTAAATGTCATCAATTCCATCGCTATCCTGGAGGACGTGCCGGAGATATCGGAGCTGGCGACCGGGCTGGGAGATATGTTCCGTTATAACATCAGCGGAGGAAGTCTGGTAACGGTGATGGATGAGATCACGCAGATCGAGCGGTATGCCAATATTCAGAAGCTGTGCATGGCGGGGCGGATCGAGACCGTATTTGATGTTCCCGAGGAGGTCAGAGGGAAGAAGATTCTCAAATTTTTGCTTCAGCCGCTGGTTGAGAACTGTTTTGAACACGGATTTTCTCAGGATAAGAGAGATGGACGGATCGGGGTCAGGGCTTCCTCGGAGGAAGGCGTCGTAACGCTGACAGTGGAGGACAACGGCGCCGGGATGTCGGAAGCTCGTCTTAAACAGCTGACGGGAAAATGCCGGGAGCAGGGATCGCTGTGTCTGGAAAAAGAGGAGACGGATTCCATCGGTCTGCTGAATGTGAATTTCCGTCTGAAGAATTATTATGGAGAAGAGTACGGTTTGATCCTGGAGAGTGAGGAAGGCAGGGGAACAAAGATCACCATCAGGATCCCTGAGAGTGAGAAAAAGTCATAGGAAGCGGGGGAAGTCATGAAGTTTGCAGTTGCGGATGATGTTCTTTTGGCCAGAAAGGCTGTAGAAAAATTAATACTGGAATGGGACAGGGACAGCACCATATGCTGCTCCTGTGACAATGGCGATGAGGTTTTGAAGGTGCTGGAGGAGCAAAACATGGATGTGCTGGTGGCGGATATCCGGATGCCGGGACTAAACGGAATCGCCTTATCCGAGGTGGTGCGCCAGCGTTTTCCATCGGTGGATGTGGTTCTGGTGAGCGGATACGCCACGTTCGATTATGCCAGAGCCGCCCTTCATAACGGGGTGCGGGATTATCTCCTGAAGCCGCTGAGGAGAGAGGATCTGTTTCACACCCTGGATACCATAAAGAAGGCGCGCACAGAGGAGAAACGGCAGGAGGATCTGCTCCGTGACGTACAGAAACGCGCAGGAAGTTTTCTCCTGCTCCGGTATTTATCGGGGGAGGAGCGTCCCGAGGACGTGCTGCCCCAGGAGATGACAGGACTGAAAAACGGGTGCTTTTTTGCGGCTCAGATCATGGTGGATGGAATGGGATTTGAGGAACTGTCGATACGGCTGCGGGATCTGTCTTTTGGCCGGGACCTGATTTTCGAGGATATTCTGCATTCTGGAGCGGGAATTATCGTCTCCTGCGGGGAGGAACGCGCCATGGCGGTGTTTGATAAGAAGCTCCGGGCTTTAAATACGCTGGCGGAACAGGGAAAGAAGGATGGCCGTCAGGCCGCAGTCGGAGTCAGCCTGCTTCTCACGGGACCGGATTCCATAAGGGAGGCATATTCCCAGGCGAGAAGGGCCTGCTGTCTGCGGCTCCAGGACCCGGATCGGGGATTATATCTTTTCGATCATGACAGGGGAAAGGAACTGCTCTCAAAGGAAGACTTACATTTAATTCGAAACCATTTGAATGCCAGGCGGGTGAAGGAGGCAAAAGAGTTCTGCTTCAAGAAACTGGTACAGCAGGAAAAGACGACGGTCCTGCAGCTGGAGCAGGCATACCAGGCGCTGCTGGGCATCTGTTTTACCATGGATACGGAAACGATTTACCGGCCTCTCTGGGATTTTGAGGACATGGGCGGGCTTCTGGACTATATCTGCAGCATGGCGTGCTGCATCGAAGAGGCGGACCGGTCCATAAATGAAGGGGACATTATTGACGAGATCCAGGCATTCCTGGAAGAAAATTATTACTGTGAGATCTCTTTAAATGAGCTGGCAGCGACAAAGTATTTCATGAATCCCAACTATCTGAGCCGTCTCTTCAAGGCGCGGACCGGAATGGGATTTTCCAAGTACCTGCTTGGTTTGCGTATGAAAAAGGCGGAAGAACTCCTGGAAAGCGGGGATATGAATATCAATGAGGTGGCGCTTATGGTGGGATACACCAGCCCTTCTTATTTCATTCAGAATTTTAAGAAATATTTCGGCCGGACTCCGGGAACACAGAGAAACAGGCCTGAATCACGCTAATGTAAAAATACGATAAAAGACGTGTGATATAAATGTAAAATTAATGCATAATAACGAAAAAGTAACATAATTGATATCTGTTTATGTCAGTTTTGCAATATAATTGAAAAAAATAAACGTTATAATATGGGTATAAGATACAAGTGACTTATACCCATATTTTTCACATTGTAAGGAGGATATCTATGAAAAAAGTATTGAGTGCAGCAATGGCGGCGGTAATGGTAGTGTCTATGGCCGGATGCGGTTCGTCCAACAAACCGGCAGAGACCACGGCGGCGCCGGCCGCGTCCACGGAGAAGACGGAGGAGACGACGGCAGCCGAGACGAAGGAGGCCGCATCAACAGGAGAAGTGGCAACCATTGAGTTCTTCCAGATGAAGGACGAGGGAACCGATTATTACACGGCGCTGATCAAGGAATTCGAGGCTCAGAACCCGGATATCAAGATCGAGTATACCAACGTTCCAGATGCGGAGACCGTCCTGATGACGAGAATGGCTTCCGACCAGGTTCCGGACGTATTTACCCATTTCCCGCTGGACGCTTCCTTCCGGGAGCAGGTAAAGGCCGGATATATGATGGATTTAACCGGAGAAAAGATGCTTGATAATGTGGCGGATGATATTCTGGATATCAGCCTCATCGACAGTAAATCGTATTCGATCCCAGTATCCTTAAACATGCTGGGCGTTTACTACAACAAAGATTTATTTGATAAAGCCGATGCAACGATTCCGGCAACCATTGAAGACTTATACAAGGTCTGCGATACGTTAAAAGCAGCCGATATCACACCGTTTACATTCCCGGATAAGGATGTATGGACGGTTCGCCAGTTCTGTGACCGCGCCAGCGTAACCATGCTGGAAGATCCGGTAGGACTGTTTGAAGACATTGCAGCAGGAGGGACTACAGCTGCCGACTCCAAGGAGCTCCGCCAGATGGGAGAGACCATTGTGAAGCTTCGCCAGTATGGCCAGGAAGATAACCTGGGAACCGGCCAGGAGCAGGCCATCGCAGATTTTGCAAACGGCAAGGCAGCCATGTTTTTCTCCGGAACCTTCGCATACCCGGAGATCGTAAAGAGCAACCCGGATCTTCAGTTTGCCATGTTCCGCTACCCATCCTTCAATGGAAGCAGCATTGACCGTCTGGGCGTCAATATTGATACGGCATTCAGTATTTCCGCAGCAACAAAGTATCCGGAAGCGGCAAAACGTTTCGTAGAGTACTGCACCAGCCCTGAAAATGCACAGCAGTTCTCCGATTACGATGGAACTCCGTCGGCAATCAAGGGCGTCAACTTTAATAAGACCGAGTTTGAATCCATGTTTAAGGATTATGTCCAGACTGGTAAGACCATGAGCGTTCCGTCCAACAGCTGGCCGCCGTCATTCGGTGGAGAGTACGGCAATATCTGCCAGGAACTGATCGATACCAAGGATGTAGACCAGTGGCTTGACAACTTAAATCAGTTAATTATGGATACCTATAACAACTAAGGTTTTACGAGAGGGTGAGATTCTTGCCAGGACGCATTTTAGTCCGGCGGCGCTGGTTTCACCCTCTTTCTAATTAGAAGAGAATCGTTCAGAAAGGGTGATGGACCGTGAAAAACAAACCAAAACGGCCGAAGGCGGGACGCGCCGCTTATATGGCATTTACACTGCCGGCAATTATTCTATATACGGTCTTTTTCGTATTTTCCGTAATCTACGGAATTTACTACAGTTTTACGAACTGGAACGGATATGCAAAGGAGTATAAATTTGTCGGTGTCAACAACTATGCAAGGCTGTTTTCAGACCGTGTCTTCAAACGTGCGCTGGTCTTCACCGTAGAATACAGTGCAATTCTTGTGGTGGGAGTCATCACCATCGCGCTGATTCTGGCGGTTATCCTGTGTTCGAAGATTAAACAGCAGACTTTTTTCCGGGCCGCTTTCTTTTTCCCGGCAACGCTGAGCCTCGTTACCATAGGCCTTGTTTTCAATGAAATCTATTACCGGGTGATCCCGCTGATCGGAAAGAGTTTAAATATTGATTTCCTGAGTAAGAATATTCTGTCCAGTTCATCTACCGCCATGTGGGGCATCCTGATCGTCCATATCTGGAGGAGCGTGTCGATCCCCATGGTGCTGCTGATCGCCGGGATGCAGAATATATCCGGAGACTTATACGAAGCGGCCGCCATCGATGGGGCCAATGGAGTGCAGCGTTTCTTCCGCATCACGCTTCCGCTTCTGATGCCGGTCTTAAGCGTCTGTATCATTCTGGTGACAAAAGAAGGACTGACGGTCTTCGACTATATTACGGTCATGACCAGCGGCGGACCCGCGGGTTCTACCCAGTCCATTGCGTTCTTAATCTATGAAAATGCCTTTATGAACCAGAAATTCAGCTATGCGATCACCCAGTCTGTCGTCATCTTTGTGCTGGTGTGTGTCGTGTCGTATTTCCAGTTCAGGACGACGAGGAAGGAGGACTGACCATGAGTGTAAATAAGGAAAAGCAGCTGCGGCCCTCCAGTTTCTTCAAATATTTGTTTTTGATCTTGGGCTGTCTGGTGATTGCCGCGCCCTTGTATGTGACAATTATTACTGCATTTAAGACGAGAGAGGAATCGACGGTCAATTTCTTCTCCTTTCCCAGCCAGTTTTATCTGGGGAATTTTCGGGAAATTATTGAAAAACAGAACTATTTCCGCTATTTAGGAAATACCGTTATTATTACAGTCTGTTCCCTGATCCTAATGGCACTTGTCATTCCCTCGCTGTCTTACGCGCTTTCCCGGAACATGAGACGGTCCAAATTCTACCGTTTCTCTTACATCTATCTGGTCATCGGTCTCTTCGTGCCCTTCCAGGTAGTTATGATTCCGTTAGTGAAGATAGCCAGTTCCTTTCATATGTCCAATATCTGGGGGCTGATTGTATTAAATCTGGTGTTTGCGCTGCGCGACGGCGTGTTCCTCTTTGTGGCGTATATGGACAGTGTGCCCCGGGAGCTGGAGGAGAGTGCGTTTATCGACGGGGCCGGAGTGGTTCAGACGTATATCCAGATCGTATTCCCTCTGGTAAAACCCATGACCGCCACGATTATGATTCTGAACGGGCTTTCCGTTTGGAACGACTTTATGCTTCCGCTGCTCCTATTAAACAAATCCAAGGACAGCTGGACGCTGCAGCTGTTCCAGTATAATTTTAAGACGACGTATTCCTTTGACTATAATCTGGCCTTCGCGTCATTTTTGCTGTCCATGCTGCCGGTGATGGTGGTCTATGTATTTGCTCAGAAATACATCATTCAGGGCCTGACCACAGGCGCGGTCAAAGGCTGAGTGCGAAAGGAGATTAATATGGAAATTAAATATCTGGGCACGGCCGCCGCAGAAGGATGGCCGGCCGTGTTCTGTACCTGTGAGGCGTGTAAGAGGGCGAGGGCGCTGGGAGGAAAGAATATCAGGACCCGCTCCCAGGCCATTGTGGATAATACGGTTCTCATCGATCTTCCGCCCGATACGTATCTCCATGTCCTGCGGGAGGGAATGACAATTGACGCGGTCGAATCGGTGTTGATTACCCATTCTCATCAGGATCATTTTTATCCCATGGAGCTGCTGATGCGCGGCGAGCCATACGCGCACCAGCCCGGAGCGCCGGTTCTCACGGTCTATGGAAATGATAAGGTGGAAGCTGCATACCGGATGGCCATGGAGATGAACGACAGCCCTACGCTTCACGCACAGCTGGATTTTAAGCGGGTAATGCCCCTCGAACCGGTAACACTGCCTTCCGGATACGTGGTGACGCCGCTGGCGGCCAACCATGCAAAGGATGAAAACTGCCTCGTATACCTGCTGGAAAAGGACGGAAAATGTCTCTTCTATGGCCATGATTCGGGAAGCTACCCGGAAGAGACATGGGATTATTTAAGAGGGAAAATGATCAGCCTTGTCAGCTTCGACTGTACCAATGTGGAGGCGCCCGACGGAAATTATCACATGGGGCTGCCTGACAACCGGAATGCAAAAGCACGCATGATTCGTGAGGGATGCGCCGGAGAGAACACGGTGTTTGTGATCAATCATTTCTCTCACAATGGAAAGCTGATGCACGAAGAGATCGTGGACTGTGTCCGCGAGGACGGATTCGTGGTGGCATATGATGGTATGACGGTGGAATTCTGATCATGGAAATGGGGGAACGTTTAAGGAGAAAGCAGAAGGAAGTGTTTCTGTTCTGCTGGACCGGTTATTTCCTGACGTATTTCGGGCGGCTGAATTTATCCGTGGCCATGAACGCCATGGCGCTGGAATTTGCCAGCGGCGCCGCGGTGATCGGCCTGACCGGGAGCGTGTTTTTCTGGGTCTATGCGGTGGGGAAGCTGGTCAATGGTTATGCGGGGGATTATCTGGACAACAGGCATCAGGTGTTTTTTGGGCTGATGGTGTCGGGAGCTGCGAATGTGGCTATCGGATTCGTCCACAACATATGGATCATCATCCTTTTATGGGCGGTGAACGGATTCGCGCAGAGCGCCATCTGGTGCAATATGATCAGTCTGATTGCCCACTGGTTTTACGAGGAACAGCACGCGGGAGCTGCGGTGTGGCTGTCCACCTCCATGGTGGGAGGAACGCTGGCCGGCTGGGGGATCTGTGGCTTTATTATCCGGGCGGCATCCTGGAAGTGGGTATTTTTAATACCTGGCTTCGCCCTGATTCTGTTTGCGCTGCTGTGGAAGACGTATGTAAAAAATACGGCGGTGGAAGCCGGATTTACGGATTTTCAGAGCGTTCGGGTGATGAAACCGTCCGCGGCATTTCTGGAACATACGGACTCCTCTTCGGGCATCGGAAACCGGCTTGGGAAGTTTATTCTGGTTTCCGGCCTGGTCTGGATTATACTCGCCTGCCTGGCGCAGGGGGTGATCAAGGACGGAATCGGCCTGTGGGGACCCACCATGATACAGGATATCTATGGCGTGGACGCCGGTACGGCCTCGTTCCTGCTGTTGTTTATACCGGTGATGAATTTTATGGGCATCACCCTGGTGGGAATGATTCAGAGAAATCGGCTTCTGAAGGAAGAGACGCTGGTGGTGATTATGATGGTCCTATCGGTATTTATCCTGGCCGGGCTTCGCGTCTTTATGGGAAAATCGCTGGCTGCCGGGGTACTTTTATTAGGCGGCGTCAGCGCCGTGATGTACGGTGTAAATACGATTCTGCTGGGAGTATTTCCGCTTCGCTTTGCAAGGGCCAACCGGGCCAGCTTCGTATCGGGGCTGCTGGATTTCTGCTCCTATGTGGCAGCCGGTCTGTCCTCCGTGCTTTCCGGGCTGGTTATCCAGCTGGGACTGGGGTGGAACAGTGTGTTTTTGGTGTGGCTGGCGCTAACGGTGGTGGGGATTGGGGCGTTGGGGGTGTTTGGGTGGAAGTATAAGGCGCAGACCGGAAGATAGAATGGAAACGGAATAAGAGGGAAATAAAAAGTCTGACTCATTCAGTTTATGACTTTTTATTCCCCTCTTTTACTGTACGATTATTCGATTCTGGCTGTACCACGAATCTCTTCGAAGGACGAGATTCCCATTTGTCCGGCCAGCACTTCTAAATCCTTCAACAGGCGGTGCATAAAGTCTGGCCTGGAAAGATTGGCAGATCCAACCTGTACTGCATAGGCCCCTGCCATGATGTATTCGATCACATCCTCTGCACATGAAATACCGCCGATTCCAATGACGGGAATATCTACGGCTGCGGCCGCTCTGCGGCACATCAGGATTCCCACCGGTTTAAAGGCCGGGCCGGAGAATCCGCCGGATCCGCCTCCGCCGCAGCGATATGCTCCGGTCTGGATATCAATACAGGAACCGTTTAGGCTGCTGTAGCTGGTTATGGCATCGGCGCCTCCCTCCTGACAGGCCACCGATATTTCCTCTACAGGAATGTCTCCGCCTGGAACCTTGGCGATCAGCCATTTGCGCGGGGCTGCTGCACGGACACGGGCTACAAGATCTTTTAATTCATCCGGATTTTTCCAGTAGGGAGTTCCGGGTCCGTAGGGACAGTTCAAGTTGATTTCAATGCCCATAATCCGGTCCATCTGTTCGATAGAGGCGGCCAGTTCTTCCATCTGATATTTATCAATAGCTTTCATGTCAATAATAAGCGGTGTGGTCTCGCAGGGAAGATGCGGCAGTATCTCTTTTTCGAATTCAAAAATGCTCATGTTGTTTTTAGAGAGAGCACTGATAAATCCATTATTGGTCTTACATATTTTTTTTGCCATGGTTGGTGATCCGCTGTCTATGAACATGGAGTTTGGCATCATGGCCCCCAGTTCATTCAAATCAAAGTACCTTGCGTGTTCGATTAAGTTTCCCAGCGTAGCCGCAGCGGGCATAAGCGGATTTTTTAAGCGGATATCTCCTATGGAAGATGGGATTGTTACATTTAAATTCATAGTCTGTGGTCCCTCCTATTTAAAAGTCTGAAAACATTTCCGGTCTTTTTCAAAATCGATCATGTTAAATGGCAGATACGGTCCGTTGCAGCATACAGGGATGCCCATCTGGATATCCGGGCTGTGTAAATAGCATGACTTACAGGCGCCGATCCCGCACCCAATCCGGGTACTGGCAAATACCATTGTACGCTCCTTTAAGGAATCATCGGCGCAGTTCATAATGGATTCGAGCACCGGTACGTTGAGAGCCATATATACGGCATCGGATCCGTCCGTCAGATATTTCAGCGCCTGGGCTCCGTCGGATACGAAGTGGGTAATGGAAGGAAGCAGTTCTTTGGGAACCGCGCATTCGGAACCAATCAGGAACAAAGTTGGTGTGGTGCAGGCGTGGATGAGCGGAGCCAGTAAATGAATCGTAGCGGGTTCTGCCACAAACACAGCGTTTGCGCCGGGGGCACAGCCAATTCCGTTGGCTCCCCATATGGCGGTCTTTGCGCCGGCAGTCAGAGGAAAGAGTGAAGAGTTCTTTGCAGCGATCACCTTTAGACCGCGGTCAGTTCCTTCGTAAATCATGTATGGATAAGACCAGTGAAAACTGTCCCCCTGATTCTGGATCATAACAAACTGCCCAGGTTCATAAGTAAAATCAGGATATTCCAATTCCAGTAAGTGAAGCGGGTGTCCGTCACCGGCCGTCATCTTCTGCACGGATAAAACCGTAGAATCGAGTACGGGTATGTAATTGGCCGGCTTCCATACGCCATCTTTTTCCATTTCCTCCTGAAGCGGACGGGCCAGGGATAAGTACCGGTCCCATTCGGGAGCCCTGTTGTCTCCCTCTGTATAGGGGAGGTCAATCAAACCGAGCAAATTCTGATGCTTTAAAACGCTCATGGTAATAAGATCGGATAAGTTATTAAATCCTGCGCCGCTGGTAGAAATATAGTCGGGACAATGATATTTTGACTGCCTGTAATACTGCTTGAGTTCTGGATCTGAAATCTCTTCCTGCGTGTCTGCAAATATCTCATCATAAAAGAGCCGTACAATTTTACCAGCTTCAACCACAATCTGAAGTCTTCCGGTTACACCTGGCTCCAGTTCTTTCGCCAGACCGTAATACCTGGCAGAGCTGGGATCCGACATGCGGGCAGCTATCTTTTCAGCGAGAGGCAGCATGGAACGCTTAATGCTGTTGGAGGCGCCGGCCACCAGATCAAAGTCTCCGGTCAGACGGTTTGCGGCTACCATCTGTTTTTCCACACTTGTGATTCCATTGACCAGAACGACTCCCGTGACTGCGGTACGCTCTTTGGAAGCCTGGAAGAAGCCGTAGTCAGACAGACGCTTGTCCATATTTTGAAAATGTCTCATATAGTAAGTGGGGCTGCACTGCTCATTGAATTCTACCATGACGATGCGTCCGTCATCTGCCACCACTTCGAGGACGCCTAAGTGTCCGAGATCGCCGTTAAAGCAGGAAGAGAATCTGGCTTCTTCCCTATAGTAGCAGCCCTTGATTAATCCTTTTGGCGGCTGTACGCTCCAGGAGAGGCGATCTAAAATAGATACTGTTTTTTCCCGTTGTTTCATTAAAAAATCCTCCTTTTTTTCTTGAGTATTTCTCATTTGTATTGAGCATAATCCAGAAAAAATTGAAATTCTATAACTGAACTGACTTGAATTATAAGTATTCTGACATATAGGGCGATATTATGTTATAATGTCATAAAAGTAGAAAATCAAGTCAAAAAAGTTATAGAATAGTGGCCTTCCACCTGTTTATACTGAATATACAACGAAAGAAAGGAAGGGGAAACGATATGAAAAAAAGAACCCTGAAGAGAATTGCCAGCTTTACACTTAGCAGTATGATGACCGTGAGCCTGCTTTCCGGATGCGGCGGTGGGAAACAGGCAGAGAGCCAGCCGGCAGCAGGCGAGGCAACAACCGCGCAGACGAAGGGAGAGGAAAAGGAAGAACCATATGTGGTTACCATGCTGACTCAGGGGGAGCAGCAGGAGGACCTTCCGAGAATTATGGAGAAGGTAAATGAGATTCTGGTCAGAGATCTGAATATGAAGCTGAATCTTTTGGTAGCACCGTATGGCAGTATAAATCAGCAGAGGCAGCTGATGCTGACCAGCGGGGAACCCCTGGATCTCGTTTACCTGGATGCCTCCTCGGCAATTGGTTTCATGAATAATGGCCAGATTATAGATTTGAGTGATCTTATTGATAAATATGGAACTAATATTAAGAAATACTGGGAGGATGAGGCGAAGTCTGCCAACATAGGTGGTTTTGTGTTTGGCGTCCCTAATTTAAATGAAGTGGGTAATATTCCGGCAATCGGAATGAGAAAAGACATGGTAGAAAAATATGACATTGATGTAGAGAGCATCAAATCGCTTGAGGATCTGGAGCCGGTTCTGGCTATGATTAAGGAGAAAGAGCCGACTATGACACCAGTTCACATCTGTGCGGACCAGCCGCCGATTTCACGCCAGCTCAGCGTGATTGATCCTCTGATTGACGGAATCGCCGTTCTGGATAACAGCGGGCAGGATACCACTACAATTATACCGGTTACCCAGAGCGAGGCCTATAAGGAGAAGTGTGAACTGTTCCATAAATGGTACCAGGCCGGATACATCAATCAGGATGCGGCAACTACTACGGTCCAGTTCGAATCTGCATTTAAGGCGGGCAGTACATTTTCCGCAATCATGGTCTGGCATCCCATGTCTCCCAAACAGTTTGGCGGTGTAGATATGGCTTATGCGTTTTTAGGGGAGCACAGAGCGTTATCGGGAGCTACCAGCAATGCGGATTACGGAATCGCCACTAATTCTCAGAACCCGGATAAAGCCATGCAGCTTCTGGATTACTTATATGGAAGTGAAGAGGTTGCACAGCTGCTAAACTGGGGTGAAGAAGGGAAAGACTGGGTATACGTCGACAAAGAACAGAATGTGGTCAGCTGGCCGGAAGGTGTGGACTCCAATAATGCAACGTATCATGCGCAGCTGTCCTGGGCTCTTCCCAATCAGTTTATGGCCAGCAGTTGGGAAGGCGTATATGATCCGGATGTATTTGAGCAGATGTTAAAGTTTAATAAAGAGGGGAAGAAATCGAAAGGATTTGGCTTTGCCTATAATACAGAGCCTGTAGAGACAGAGCTTACGGCACTGAAAAATGTACAGGAGAAATACCGTATTTCCCTGGAAACCGGCGCTGTGGATCCAGCGGAATATCTTCCTCAGTACGATGAAGCCTTAAAGCAGGCGGGGCTGGACAAGCTGATCGAGGAGAAACAGAAGCAGTTTGACAAGTGGCTTGCAGCTCAATAGGAAAATACCATGGATGAAAAAGTGAGAAAAAGAAAGTTCCGGTGGAAAAAATGGATTCCTATATTTATTATGATGTCACCAGGGCTGATCTATCTGTTTATCAATAATTATATCCCCATATTCGGGCTGGTAATTGCCTTTAAAAAGGTGGATTTCCGTGTGGGTATCATGAACAGCCCATGGGCGGGGCTTTCAAATTTTACATATTTATTCAAGACACCGGATGCTTTTATTATTACACGAAACACACTGCTGTACAATTTGGCATTCATTGCAATTAATACCGGCTTGAGCCTGACGTTTGCGATTTTTATTAACGATATGAAAAATAAGTATTGCAAGAAGATCTATCAGTCAGCGGTTCTGCTTCCTTACCTGATGTCCGTTGTTATCATCGGTTATATCGTCTATGCACTGTTAAGCCCGGACAAGGGAATGATTAACAACAGTATATTAAAACTAATGGGAAAATCTCCTGTTTCCTGGTACATGGAGCCAAAGTACTGGCCTTTTATCCTGATTTTGGTAAACGCCTGGAAGGGAGTGGGATATAACTGCCTGGTATTTATTGCAGGACTGGCCGGAATCTCGCCGGGATATTACGAAGCCGCACAGTTAGACGGGGCGACAAAATGGCAGCAGATAAAATACATAACACTGCCATGCATGAAAACCACGATAATTACTCTGGTCCTGTTGAATATCGGAAGAATTTTTTACTCCGATTTTGGCCTGTTTTACCAGATTCCGATGAATTCGGGTGCCTTGTTTGACGTGACGAATACAATTGACACGTATGTATACAGGAGCCTGCTTCAGCTTGGAAATATTGGCATGGCATCAGCCGCGGGCTTCTACCAGTCACTGGTTGGGTTTACGCTGATTTTAATCTGCAACTTTATCGTTAGAAAAATTGACCGGGACAGCGCATTATTTTAAGGGGGAGGGGAAGATATGAGATCAAAAGACCAGAAAATATTTAATCTGATTTCCCATACCGTCATGATTTTCGTGACCGTTATGGCGGTACTCCCCTTTGTACTCGTGTTTCTCTCCTCCGTAACGGAAGAGAATACATTGGTACTGAACGGATATTCCTTTTTTCCGGAGAAATTCAGTCTGTATGCCTATGAATACATTGTTATGAAGGGGAAAAAGATATTCAGGGCGTATGCGGTTACCTTGTTTGTCACTGTGGTTGGTACAAGTATCAATGTGATGATCTCGGCCATGCTGGCATATCCTCTTTCCCTGAAGGATCTGCCGGGGAAACGGATTTTTACCTTTTATGTGGTATTCACACTGCTGTTTAACGGCGGACTGGTACCGACATATCTGATGTATACCTCTGCTTTTAACGTGAAAAATACTATTTTTGCCCTGATTGTTCCCAATCTTCTGATGCACACGATGAATGTACTTCTGATGAGAACGTATTACAGCACCAGTATTCCCACGGAACTGTTTGAGGCGTCGGAAATTGACGGGGCGAGTCAGTTTAAGATATTTGGCAGTATTATTCTGCCGCTGGGAAAACCAATAGCGGTAACCATGGCATTGTTTTCGGGCCTCAGCTATTGGAATGACTGGACCAACGGCCTTTACTACCTGACTGGTTATGATGGAGAGAAACTCTATAGTATTCAGAACTTCCTGAATAAAGTGGTGACAGATATCCAGTACCTAAACTCCAGTCAGGTTGGCTCAAATTCAGATATTCTGGCTAAACTTCCAACAGTTTCTGTCCGAATGGCAATTGCATTTGTGGCCATGATTCCGATTTTGATGTTGTTTCCGTTTTTGCAGAAATACTTTTCCAAGGGTATTGCGATGGGAGCTGTCAAAGGTTAAGATGTTAGGAGATGATGCGTTGCATCAGGGGGAGGACTTTCTATGAGGACAGAAAAGAGGACCGGGAATTCAATATCCAGCCGTTTAAGGCGGTTGATGATGATTCTCGTGCCTCTTTCCGCCCTTTATATCGGTATCAGTGTGGCCAGCACCTATTACTTTAAAAAGCAGATTGTGAGCTATGCCGAGACATTTGTGGACTTCTATATTGATAAGATTGAGAATACAGTCACAAACATCAACCGGCGTATGAGCATGCTGATCCTGGGGGAAGGCGAGACGGAGATCGAGCTGGATTCCTATATCAACAGTATTAAGACAACTGATAACATCGCCTTTCGAAATTACTTTATTGGTAAACTGCGGGATGCCTTTCGCATGTATTCTATGGAGTATGGAAGCGAGTATCAGTTTTTTGCCTTTTTTCCGGAGGGAAAACAGTATGTAGGTGCCAATGCGAATGATAAACTGGGACAGGATGTCTGGGAGCAGTACCGGGATGATATCATACACAGGCTGGAGGGAGAGATGCTGATCCCCAACTCCGGGAGCCAGTACTGGCAGTTTGTCGAGGGAAGCGGCGGCTGCAATTATATTATAAAATTTTACAGCATCCGGGAAGTCTATGTTGGATGCTGGATCCGGCCAGCTGACCTTATCGCGCCGCTGGAAAATGCGGTAAAGGACGGAAAAACCACAGCGCTGCTCTTTGACCAGAATAACCGGCGCATTGCAGGGGAGCGTACCATGGAGCCGGATACGATCACGATCGAACGGCGGTTCAGCAATCTGCCGTTTTCTGTGCGTTTGACTGTTCATGATTACGGTCTGTTTCAAAAGACATTTCTGATGCAGATGGGGCTCGTCTTTCTGGCACTGGCCATGCTTTTCATTACACTGTGCAGTATTTATTTTTTGTATAATAAAGTGTTAAAACCTATCAAAAAGTTTTCTAATAATCTGGAGCGGTTAAGCCGGGGCAAGACAGGGCTGGAGGAGATAAGCAGCAGTGAGCTGTCGGAACTGGAGCAGGCCAATGCAGAATTCCGGCAATTGCTGCAGAAGATCAGCATGCTGCAGGAGGAGGTGTACGAAGGGGAAATAAAGAAACAGCTAATGTATATGGAGTACTTAAAGCTTCAGATTGAACCGCATTTTTATTTGAACTGTCTAAACTTTATATACAATACAATTGATTTGGGCAAATACACCCAGGCCAGCAGGATGTCGGTCATGACAGCCGAATATATGAGGTATTTATTTAATAATGGCCGGGATTTTGTGTGTATCTGGGAAGAACTGGAGCATATCGGCCATTACTTAGAGATTCAGAAGCTGAGATTTGAGCACGCGTTTGATTACTATCTGGAGCAGGAGGATGAGACGAGGGAGGCCAGAATACCGCCGCTGGTGATCCAGACGTTTGTAGAGAATTGTATAAAGTATGCTGTTGACTTAGATTCCGTTTTACAAATTACGGTTACCGTATTTTCAGAGGAAATGAACGGGATTCCCTATACAAATATTTGTATTACAGACAGCGGGCCTGGATTTTCGGCGCAGATACTGGAGCAGCTGACGGATCAGAATAAATATATGGAGGAGGAAACAGGGCATATCGGCATATCGAATACGATTAAACGTCTGTACTATACTTATGGTGACCGGGCCAGTATCAGTTTCTATAACGGACCGGTAAAGGGCGCTGTTGTCGATATTCATATTCCATATACCGTAAAAGCGGCTTTAGAAAAGGGGGATGAGCCGGATGAATCTGCTGATTGTGGATGATGATCTTCATGTAATTGAAGGGATCGAACGTAATTTAGACTGGGAGCGGCTGCATATCGACCAGGCTTTCCAAGCTCTGGGGGTTCCTGCGGCTAAGAAGGTACTGTCTTCCAATCCGATCGATGTCATGATCTGTGACATTGAGATGCCTCAGGAGACGGGGCTTGACCTGTTGGAATGGATTCGGGAGGAGGGATTTCCAATTCAGGCGATCTTTCTCACCAGCTATGCCAAATTTGAATATGCACAGAGGGCGATTAAGCTTGAGAGCCTGGAATATATACTAAAACCCGTAGACTATGGACAGCTGGAAAAGGCAGTAGTCCTGGCGGTAGAGCGGTCCTTAAAGAGCAGGCAGAATGAGGCGTTTAAAGAGAGCAGCCGGTACTGGGAGCAGAACCGTCAGTATGTTGTGGAGTATTTCTGGACTGGTGTGCTGGCAAGGGAGGCTTCATCAGATGAGGAAGAGTTAAACTGCAAGATAGAGGAATGTGGCCTCGATTACATACGTGGAAAGGTATTTCTTCCAATTGTAATACAGATGGTCCGTGACGTGGCAGAATCCTATGCAGGGCTGGCGGATGCGGTAGATGCTTTGTGTACGAATTGTCTGGAAGATAATACAGATGATGGCGTGGAGGCATATGAATTTCATGCAAAAATATCAGATCATATGTATTTTCTTATGCTGAGAGCCAGGATGAATTCGGATCCGGATGTATTAAGGCGCGACGTAGAACGCTTTATGGCTTTCTTTATGGAGGGAATGGGGAAGGCGGAGCTGAATGTGCTCTGCGGAGTGGGTATGTGGAGTACTGCAAATCTTGTTTATGAAGATGTGAGCTGTATCTATACCATGATGTATGAATCGCCGCGAAATAAAAAGAAGGTTCTGTACCTTCAGGAATACGAGCCCGTCAGCATGATGTATGAGGTACCGGACCTTAAAAACTGGTGGGATATGATGAAATATGGACAGACAGGAGAATTGAAGGAAGCGGTGGAGCGTTACCTGGATATTCTGGCCGGTCAGCAGAAACTCAGTTCCAGAAATTTGCAGCAGCTGGGACTGGATCTTACCCAGATGGTGTATTCCTGGCTGGGATCTATGAATATATACGCCCATATGCTGTTTGACAATGAGGAAAACAATAAGATCTACGGAAGAGCAGCACTCTCCTCCCATAATATGATGCAGTATCTGGAGTACCTTCTGTCCAAGGCAATGGAATATAAAGATGTAGTAGAGCGCCCCCATACGATTGTAGATACGATCAGGGACTATATGGACCACCATTTTCAGGAAAACTTATCGCGGGATGATTTGAGCCGTCTGGTATTTTTAAATCCAGATTATTTGTCCCGCCTGTTTAAAAAGGAGATGGGGCTGTCCATCAGCAGTTATCTGATACAAAAACGGATTGATCTGGCAAAAGAACTGCTCTCTACGACCAGAACGCCGGTAAGTGTTATATCATCGCAGGCAGGCTACGATAATTTTGCTTATTTTACTAAGGTGTTCAAAGAGAAGACTGGTATGTCACCCAATGAATATAGGAAGAACTGTCAAAGTGCTGACCGGAAAGATAAGAGATAAGAGAGAAAAGGGGAGAGCAGAGAGGGAGATCCGGAAATGAAAAAAGCGAAAATGCGGGAAGTAAATTTCTATGCTTATGAAACGTACTGCATGGTTCGGATCGAGGAACGACCGGAGGTCAGCACACTTCTGGCCGGCTGCCGCGATCTTGCACTTCAAGTGGAGCAGACATTGAATATGTATGACGAAGAATCCGAGTTGTCGGTAATGTGCCGGGATTACAGACCGGGACAGCCGTATGAGGTATCCGCACTTCTGTATGATTTTCTGGATACCAGTTTAAGCATGGCGAAACGGAGTAATGGAGCCTTCGATCCCACGGTTGGAGCAGTGGTTAAGAGATGGGGAATCGGTTCAGGGGAGGTGCGCATTCCAGCAGAAAAGGAGCTTGCCATCCTTATAAACAGGACCGGGTACCATCATATTAGGCTGCTTCCGGATAAACGAGCCGCAATTATAGATATCGAAGGAATTACCATAGATCCGGGGGCCATTGGGAAGGGGCTGGCAATCGATTATATCATACACTATTTAAAAGATTATCACGTGGGGCAGGCGTGTGTGGATTTCGGGGGAAATTTGTATGTTATGGGGGATACATACAGAATCGGTGTGCGCGGGCCGGAGGATCCGGAAAAAATGATGGCAATTGTGCCAGTAAAGGACCAGGCTGTTTCAACGTCTTCCTGGTATGAACATTATATTGAACGCGATGGCAGAGTATATGGCCACCTGATCGATCCGGCCTCCGGTAAACCGGTAGAATCTGAATTTACCAGTGTGACGGTAATCTGTGACAGGGCCATTTATGCAGATATGCTTTCGACAGCACTGTATGTTCTGGGTGCAGAGAAGGGGGAGGCGGTAATACGCTCGCTGCGGGAAGAGAGTGGAATTTGCGTGGATTACCTGGCCGGGAGGGCTGGAGATGGCAAAATTGTGAGCTATTCTAATACATTAAAATAATATCCTCGTCTTATGAAGGTGGCAGCTGTCCTTTGAAATTGTCAGGGACAGCTGTTTGACGGCCTTGATTAAGAACCGGATAGTTTAAATAGTTAAAAGACTAAAAGGTGAATCTTTTATGTAAAATGTCCATTTTTTTTTACGAAATACTTTACAATCTGTATAAATAATGGTAAGATACAAATATGTAAACGATTACACACTATAATACTAAACAACTACTTGCCTTTTACAAAAACCACTGATTATAAAGGATTACATAATTCACATATTTTCAAATAACCTTAATTTTTTTTGAAAATATGTGTAAACGATTACACATTACTGCATCATGGCCGCATAGTGCGGCCGCAGGAGAAATGGAGTGCAAAATGAGTCTTACGATTAAGGATATTGCTGAAAAAGCAGGTGTATCCGTGGCTACGGTGTCGAGAGTGATCAACGGGTCCGGTTACGTGAGCGAAAAAAACAAAAAAAATATTGAGGAAATTATCCGGGAATCGAATTACTGTCCGAATGCGGCGGCGAGAAGCCTGATTACCCAGGCCTCAGATATGATCGGCCTGGTGATGCCGGAGCGGGTTAATCCATTCTTCGTGAAGGTATACGACGGTGTGACCCGAAAGGCGGATGAGGAGAATATAACGGTTCTCTTTTATAAAACGGACGATGATGAGAAAAAGCAGGGGGAGATATTAAAGCAGCTGAAGGCTCAGAGTGTAAAGGGTATTCTGATCACCCCGAGTCTCTATCAGACCTCCGCCACCAGAAAGATGCTGGAAGCAGTGGAACGGGCCGGGATTCCCGTGGTCCTCATCGACCGTGATACGGAGGGCGGGGATTTCGACGCGGTATTTATTGACAATAAGGGGGCTATTTATAAGGCCACAGAACAGCTGATCCAGGCAGGACATATGCAGATTGCGGCCGTCACCAGCCCTGATTTTTCCAGAGTGGGCGCGAGAAGGCAGGACGGTTTCCTGGAATGCATGAAGAAGCACGGGCTGGAGGTCTGTCCGGACTGGGTGATCGAGGGAGAATTGAGCGTTGAGAGCGGATATGATGCCTGTAAGTGCCTGATGGAGATGGAGAACAGTCCCACGGCAATTGTGGCATTTTCCAGTTCGGAGCTGATCGGATGCGTGAAATACTTAAACGAAGCAGGATACCGGATCGGCAGGGATGTCTGTCTCTTTGGATTTGATGATATCGGTACATTCCCGGATTTCGGACTTCAGCTGTCTACCATCGAACGGCCTATGAGGGAGATGGGGGAGCTGGCGTTTGAACTGTTGTGGGAACGGATTCATAACGGCGGAAAGAACAAAAGGAGCCGTGAGATCCTCCTTCCGACCAATATAAAGTTTGCTGAGAAATAGATAGTAACTTTGCACAGACATCGGAGGCGATCCGTGGGTCGTGTACAATTACTAAATATATATTTACATCACTACAAGGGGGAAAGCAGCAATGAAACATGACAACAGCTACAGCTACAAACCACAGTACGATCCATTTGAGAATGTTATGACGAGGAACGGACTGCACGCAGATGAGGTGATTTCCGCACTGCAGAAAAGCATCCGCCATGCGGACGAGGACACCGCGATCCGGTGCGGATACGAGATGTATGTTACCAGCATGGAGTTGGAGAACTATCTCTGGAGACGTCTTTCCGTCATTAGCGTGGAAGACATCGGATTCGGGGAGCCGACCGCCCCCATTCTAATCCAGACATTGAAAACCATGAGAGAGGAGTTTCCGTACTCTTTAAGCGGCAGCAGGGCGCTGTTCCTGTTCCAGGCGATTCGTTATCTGTGCAAATGCCGGAAAGAGCGCTCCAGCGATACGATTAAGACGATCGTAATCGAGGAGTACAAGCGAGGGGAGTACGCAAAGCTTCCGACAGAGTATGATATCTATGACTGGCATACGAAAAAGGGAAGAGAGGGCGGAAGAACGTATCTGGATTTCCTGGAACATTTTACAGATGTTACGCCATTTGTGGATCAGTACGATCCGGAACTGAAGGAGATTTTAAAACAGTATACCAGGGAGAACATCGAACTGGGTGAAGAATAAACAGGGGAACCGGTAAAAACAAAAGGAGAAGAACAGGGAGGTTACAGGATGAGTAAACTAAGACGCATTGCAGCATTGGGACTTACGGCGGTACTGCTCGGGGGTTGTGTACCACAGAAGGTGGCTGCGCCGGAGAAGACAGAGGAGATAAAGGCAGAAGAGGCAAAGACAGAAGAAAGCCAGGCAAAGAACGAGGGGAAGAACGAGGGAACGAATGAGACGGCGGCGACGGAAGCAGAGACGGCCGCAGCCATCGCGACGGAGATTACGGGTCCGGTGGAGATAACCATATGGCATCAGTATTCTGATCAGTATGAGGTGTGGTTTCAGAAGGTAGCGGACGAATTCCACGCGAAAAATCCTGATATTACGGTTAAGCTTCAATATCAGCCCGCAGACCAGTACGAAGCAAAGGTTATGGCGGCGGCAAAAGCAGACGATCTGCCCAGCATGGTTCACTCTGCGGCAGCCAATATGACCAGCTATATCAATGAGGGAGCGCTGGTGAATATGGACGATTACATTTATGATTCGACGGTGGGGTATGAGAACTTTGATGAAGATATCAACTCAGGGCTGAATCAGATGTATGTGCCGTGGGGCAATAAGCGCTACGCCATGCCTCTGTTCCTGGGCGGCAATGTCTTTTTCTATAATAAGACCATGTTTGAAGAACTTGGCATAGAACCGCCGAAGACCTGGTCCGAGGTGGAGGCCGTGGCGACGGCTGTCAGCGACAAGATTGGCAAGCCTGGCTTCGGATTCCAGATTATGGTGGACGGTTACATGGAGGTTCTGACACAGGCCGGCGGAGAAGTGATTGATCTGGAGAATAAAACCATTGGTTTTGATTCTGAGACAGCCAGAGAGAAAATTACCTGGTACAAAGATCTGATCAATAAGAAGGTTGCCCGTCTGGTGGGAGACGACAAACACTTTACCAATCCATTTGCCAACGGCGATGTCGGATGCTACGTTGCATTATCCGGGAACTACGGATATCTTGCCACCGCGGTCGGAGACAAGTTCGAACTGGGAGCGGCGCCGCTTCCTCAGGAGGGCCCCAAGAAGTTTGTCAGCCTTTCCGAGCCGGTATTTGCCATTGCAAAGACCAATCCGGAAGAGGAACTGGCCAGTTGGATGTTCTTAAAATACTTACTGAGCCCGGAAGTCAATGCGGAGTGCGGAACGGTATTTGGCGCCCTTCCGGCATCTACTGCTGCCATGAACGAGAGCGTATACCAGGATTTCTTAAAAGTAAATCCGGTGGCGGCTGCGGTCTACGAGCAGAGAGATTCCTACGGATATATGCCGACCATAGCGGGCTGGTATGAGCTTCGCACGAGTCTGGATAAGGCGCTGGAAGAGATTATGCTGGATATAAGCGACATGGATACGGCACTTGCAGAGGCTAAAAAGTCGGCAGAAGCAGCAATCCGCAAATAGTCCAATCAGATGAAAAGGTGAGCCATGGAGATTAAATTACAGAATATCAGAAAGAGATTTGGGGAAACGGTAGCCCTTGATGATCTATCTTTGGAATTTTGCGATGGGAAACTGACCACGCTTTTGGGGCCAAGCGGATGCGGAAAGAGTACCCTGCTTAATTTAATATCGGGAATTCTGCCGCCTACTTCGGGATCGATTTATTTCGGAGACAGGGATGTGACATCTCTGTCTCCGGATAAGAGAAATATCGGCCTGGTATTTCAGAATTATGCGCTGTATCCCCACATGACGGTGGGGGAGAATATCGCATTTCCGCTGGAGATCAAAAAGGTTTCAAAAAAAGAACGGCTGGAGCGGGCAGCGGAGTTTGCCAAACTGCTTCGGATTGAAGATTACTTTACCCGAAAGCCATCCCAGCTTTCGGGAGGACAGCAGCAGCGCGTGGCTATAGCAAGAGCCCTGGCAAAGGAACCGGAGATTCTGCTTCTCGATGAGCCGTTGTCCAATTTAGACGCCAGGCTCCGCCTGGAAATGCGGGAGGAGATCCGGCGGCTTCAGATGGAGACGGGGATCACCACCATTTTCGTGACCCACGACCAGGAGGAAGCACTCAGCATATCAGATCATATTCTGCTCCTGAAAAAGGGGCGGATCCAGCAGTACGGGCTGCCTCAGGAGCTGTACGATGAACCGTGCAATCCGTTTGTGGCGGACTTCCTGGGCAATCCGCCGATTAATCTATACGAGGGCATAGTCGATGGGAACCGTGTAATATTGCAGGGGGACAATACGGGATTTCTCATTGCCGGGATGAATGGCATCGAAAGAGGAAGAAGGGTGAAGCTGGGAATCCGGAGCGAGGCGTTTGAGGCAGCGGCGGAGGGAGTCTATGAGACGCCTGCAACCGTAAGAAACGTATTTTTAAATGGCAAGGAAACCCTGTATCTTCTGGAAATTGGGGGAAAAGAATTCAGAAGTACGCTGGAAAGCGGACAGACCTATGAAATTGGAGGGAAGATATCGGTTCGTTTGAAAAAGAAGGGGGTTCACATCTATGATTCTGAGACAGAGGAAAAGATCGGTTAAGGTAAAAAGTGATGAAAAAGTCACGGTAAGGACATTTACGGAACCCTTCATCTATCTGCTCCCATTTATTCTTGTAGTGAGTGTGTTCATGGTCTTTCCGATTATCACGGTCTTTCTGAATGCATTTCTGGAGAACTATGATTATCTGGCCAACACCTACACCGGCATGGGAATGGGGAATTTCGCAGCGCTTTTCTCGGATAAGGAGTTTTTACTGTCACTGAAAAATACATTCCTTTACGTGGCATTTGTCGTACCGCTTTCCACAGTCATTGCACTGACGGTAGCCATTCTCTTAAACCAGAAGCTGAAGGGAAGCGCGTTCTTCCAGTTCGTATATTTTCTGCCGATGGTCACGGCGACCATTGCCGTTGGAATCGTATGGAAATGGATGTATCACTACGATTACGGCATTATCAATTACGCGCTTGGAGTGATCGGGATCGAGCCGGTCAAATGGATGGAGAATCCCAGGATGGCGCTGGCGGCCCTGATTATCTATGGGATCTGGACGAAGCTGCCATTTACTATTATCCTGTTCCTGTCCGGTCTCCAGACCATCGGTGAACAGTATTATACGGCGGCAAAAGTGGATGGGGCGAAACCGGCAAAGATTCTGTTCCGCATAACGCTTCCGCTCTTATCGCCCACGATCGCGCTGGTTCTGATTATCAATATTATCAATACCTCGAAGGTGTTTAATGAAGTATTTGCGCTGTTCAATGGAAAACCGGGGCCGGGATACTCCCTTTATACCGTGGTGTTCTACATATATGAGAACTTTTATCATAAGATGAACGTTTCCATCGCCTGCGCGGCCGCACTGGTATTGTTTTTGATCGTGTTTATCATGACCATGCTGCAGATGACGATTCAGAAAAAATGGGTCAGCAGGTAAAAAGGAGAATTGAGATGAAAAATAGACATCTGGCTGTAAAGATCATTTCCTACGTAATCCTGTCGGCCGGCGCGGTGATGATGGTTCTGCCGTTTTACTGGATGATCATTACTGCGTTTAAAACGCCGGAGCAGGTGACGCAGATGCCTCCGATCTGGTGGCCGCCGTCATTTTTGCTGGATAATTTCAAGTATGTGCTGAGTTCCGGGGAGTTCGCAAGGTATATTATAAACTCGCTGTTCGTCACGGTCTCATCAGTGATCCTGACGACCACGGTCAGCATACTGACTGCCTTTGCATTTTCTAGGCTTAAGTTTCCCGGGAGAGACATTATTTTTTCCCTGTTCCTGGGATTTATGATGGTTCCGTTTGAGCTTCTTGCCATTACCAATTACGTTACCATCGTGAAGCTTCATCAGATTGATACGTATAAGGCGCTGATCGTACCGTATACAGCCAACATACTCTATATCTTTATATTAAGAAACTTCTTTCTGGAGATTCCGGGCTCGCTTTACAACGCGGCGCGGGTGGATGGGGCATCCAACTGGAAATTTCTCTGGAGAATCATGGTTCCAATCGCCAAGCCGGCGATCATTACTATCATTCTTCTGGGCAGTATTGACAGCTGGAACTCATTCTTATGGCCCATGCTGGTGACGAATGAGTCAAGGATGAGGACCGTGACCGTGGGACTGACTTCATTTGTGCAGTCCGCAGGAATCCGCTATGAGAGGCTGATGGCGGCAGCGTTTATTGTAGTAATCCCCATGGTGGTACTGTTTTTCTTTGCGAGAAAATACATTGTCACCGCGGTGGCACAGGGGGGAATCAAAGGATAGAAATGGAGGACAACATGAATATTGCAGAAAAGATTGATCACACCATACTGCGCGCCGACGCGAGAGAAGAAGAGGTAAAAAGATACTGCCGGGAAGCGGTTCAATACCATTTCGCATCGGTATGCGTCAATACATGCCACGTTCCGCTGGTGGCTGAACTTCTGAAGGGAAGCGGCGTAAAGGTATGCTGTGTCGTGGGCTTTCCTCTGGGGGCCATGAGCACCCGCGCCAAGGCGTACGAGGCAAAGGCAGCCGTGGAAGACGGGGCGGAAGAGGTTGACATGGTCGTCAATATTGGCGCCGTAAAAGATGGAAATTACGACCGCGTGGAGGAGGATATCCGTGCAGTCGTGGCAGCCAGCGGCGGCGCGGTGGTGAAAGTCATACTGGAAACCTGCCTGCTGACCAGAGAGGAGATCGTGGAAACCTGCCGCCGTTCTGTGAAAGCAGGGGCTGGATTTGTAAAAACATCAACCGGATTTTCGACCGGAGGCGCCACGGAAGAGGCGGTTCGTCTGATGAGAGAGACGGTGGGAGATTCAGCAAAGGTGAAGGCCAGCGGTGGCATCCGTATCTGTGAGCAGGCGAAGGCCATGATAGAAGCCGGAGCCGACAGAATCGGTGCAGGAAACGGAGTTATACTGCTGGAGGAGTGATTGGTTCGGGGAACCAGGAGGTTGTATATGGGAAGAAGAACACTGGTTTTTGGAAGCTTTGTCGTGGATATCATGGCCCGTGCGCCGCATCTGCCTGTTCCGGGAGAAACGGTTAAGGGGAACGGATTTAAAATGGGCCCTGGGGGGAAGGGCTTTAACCAGGCTGTGGCCGCCTTTAAAGCGGGCGCAAAAGTCACGCTGGCGACAAAGCTGGGTACGGATTCATTTTCCGATATTGCACTAAATACAATGAAAAAACTGGGCATGGAGACCGGGCGGGTTTTCCGGACCGACCGGGAGGACACGGGCTGTGCGCTGATTCTGGTGGGAGAGGACAGCAGTCAGAATGAGATTGTGGTGGTACCAGGAGCGGGGCTTTCCATAACGGAGCAGGAAGTGGACTCCTTAAAGGAAGTGATCCAGGACTGTGAATATGTGCTGATGCAGCTGGAGACGAATCTGGATGCGGTGGAGCGGGTTGCGGAATACGCGGCAGAGAGCGGGACCAGAGTGATCTTAAACCCGGCTCCTGCGGCAGACCTGCCGGAGGGGCTGTGGAAACGGATCGATGTGATCACGCCCAACGAGGTGGAGGCAGAGTATTACACCGGGATTCCTGTCTGTTCGGAAGCGGACGCAGCGAGGGCGGCGGACTGGTTTCATGAACGCGGAATCGGCGAGGTAATCATTACCATGGCAGACCGGGGTGCCTTTTTATCATCGGCATCCGGAAAAGGGGAGTTTGTTTCGGCGTTCTCCGTAGAGGCCGTGGACACTACCGGCGCGGGAGACGCATTTTGCGGGGGACTTCTGGCGGCCGTGTCGGAAGGGAAGGATTGGAAGGACGCGGTCGTGTTCGCCAGCGCGACGGCGGCACTCTCGGTGCAGAAGATCGGGACGGCGCCGTCCATGCCGGACAGGCGGGAGATAGAAGCATTTTTGGATAACTACTAAAAGAAAAAATTAAGGGGGGTCCTGGCCGTACGATTACGGCTTTCAGGACCCCCTTTCGCGTTTCTCTAAATCAGGGAATGCCTTTTCATGGTTTCCGTCAGCTTTGCCTTGTCAGCGGCACTCATTCTGATGAGAGGCAGCCTGTAATTTTCCCCACATATTCCCATCAGGCTTAAGGCCGCCTTAACAGGCACCGGATTGACGTCCAGGAAAAGGGCATTCATCAAATCAAGCAGGTCTAACTGCAGTTTTAAGCTCTCCTTTTCCTGCCCATTCAAGAAAAGTCTGCACATTTCATGGGTTTCCCGCGGCATGATATTGGCCAGGACAGAGATCACGCCTTTGCCTCCCAGAGAAAGAACGGGAACCGTCTGATCGTCATTTCCCGAATAAATATCCAGGTCTTCCCCGCACAGAGAGACGATCCGGGCGACGTGGGAGATATTGCCTCCCGCCTCCTTGACAGCCTGGATATTCGGATGCTGTGATAGCACTTTGCAGGTCTCCGGTTCCATGGTCATGCCGGTACGGCTGGGCACATGATAGAGGATTACCGGAATTGAAACGCTGTCCGCCACGGCTGTAAAATGGGCGATCAGTCCCTTTTGCGAGGTCTTGTTGTAGTAAGGCGTCACCTCTAAAAGCCCATCCGCGCCAAGCTCCTGAGCTTTTTTTGACAATTCTACCGCATGAGCGGTATTGTTGCTTCCTGCGCCTGCAATTACAGGCACCCTTCCATGAACCCGCTTCACGGTAAATTCAATAAGCTTATATTTCTCTTCATCCTGAAGCGTGGAGGATTCGCCGGTAGTCCCGTTTACTACAATGGCGTCAGTTCCATTCTCCAGTTGAAATTCCAATAATTTTCCCATTGCTTCAAAATCGATAGCGCCATTTTCGGCCATTGGTGTCACAACTGCTGCTGCAGATCCTTCAAAAATCATCTTACCTTCCCTTTGATTCAATGCCTTGATGTAAAATATGACAAACTCTCCCGGTCTGTTCCTTGCACAAACCAGTTTTTTTCCTCATATAAAATCACTATGGAGAGTGAAGTTCATGAATAATTATTTGATTCTGGGCGGCGATTTAAGACAGATTTATCTGGGCCGCATGTTAAAGCAACAGGGGTTTCCCACCGTTACATCCGCCGACTTAGGCAGGCTTAACCTTTCTCTGGAAGAAGCCATAAAAGCCAGCAGCGTCCTTCTGTGTCCCGTACCCTTTACAAAGGATGGCAAGACCATCTTTTCCACGGACCAGAAAGATTCCTTAAAGATCACGGACCTTTTAAGACACTTAACGCCTGACAATACCCTGTTCGGCGGAAATATACCTGACTTTGTAAAAGACCACGCCAAAGAGCATAAAATCCCATACTTTGACTTTCTGGAGATAGAGGAAATCACCTTAGAAAATACCATAGCAACAGCGGAAGGGGCGATTGCGGAAGCGATCCGTTTGAGCCCGGACTGCCTTCACCAAAGCCGGTGTCTCGTCACAGGCTTCGGCCGCTGCGGAAAAACGCTTGCCTGTAAATTACAGGGATTGTCCGCGGATGTCACAGTGGCCGACAGAGATCCGGTCCAGCTGGCCTTTGGGACTGCGCTTGGGCTTAAGACAAAGCCTCTGTCCGAAATCTCACAGGATATAGGCGAGTATCACTTTATATTCAATACCATACCCGCACCAGTCATCCGTGAAGCCGAAATCCGCCTTATGAGGCCTGATGTCACCATCATTGACATTGCCTCTGCCCCTGGCGGCGTGGATTTTACCGCATGTAAGAGCCGGGAAATAAACGCCAGACTATGTCCCGGGCTCCCCGGCGCCTATGCGCCGAAGGCGGCGGCTGAAATTCTGTTAAAGGCTGTCATGAAAAGCTTATAGTAAAGGAGTTTATGTCAATTACCCATGTCTGAAGACACGGGCTTGTAACTCAACTACACGTAGTACGGCATGTGATTCATGCCTCCTACCTCAAACGTTGGCTACAATAGGCTGATTGACGACAGCCTGCCTGCTTCGGCTATGCCTGACAGGTCTCTGCGAACAGAGTATTACATCCTTTACGGTAGATATTGATGGCCCCTGTCCGGTCGTCATTACTCCGGTAACCGCATACAGTACAGCAAAATTCATGCTTTCTTCTGTTACGGTTAGCCTTTGTCGTATTCCCGCAGACCGGACAGCTCTGGCTGGTGTACTTCGGGTCTGTCGCAAGGACTTTTGCGCGCTTTTCCTTGACTGTGCGGCCGGAAAAGAATCTGGTGATCCCTTCATCGTCAAAGGAAACTGCCAGATGGTTCACACCGAGATCAATTCCAACGATATGATTTAAGGTATTCCTGTTCTCTGCTTCCAGAGTAACCGGTATATGCAGATAGTATTTCCTGTTTTTACGGATCAGTTTAGCAGTGCCAAAGCGTCCACCGGCAGAAAACCAGTGTTCCATCCCTTTTAATTCAAATGGGATATGCAGCCTGCCGGAAAGGGTATTTAAACTGACGGACTGACCTGATATGGAGTAATCCCGGTTCCATACCAGATCATACTCAAAGTTTCGAAAAGATACTTTCGAGAAAGGGTGGCCATTGCTTTTCATGGATTTATATTTCGCAAGGACGGTCTTAAATACACTCTGAGTCATCTGAGAGCGGAGTCCGAACTGCTGTCTGACAGGGTAGTATAAGGCATGGTCTAATTCGAGATAGCGGATTCCCTCCCGTCCAAAAACGAAAGCAGAGACAAAGTTCAGCACATCCCGGATAACGGACAGTGTCTTATTCAAAATAATCATCTGTTCTGATGTAGGATATAGTTTGACTTTAGCAGTAATGGTAATAGATTTCATAGATTTTGTACCTCATAACAGATTATGGACTGAGTACATTTTACCGCAAATAGTAGTAAAAAGTAAACAAATGTTTGAAAAACTAAAAAAAGGAGAAGGAGCTTGCGTAAGAGTCAGGAGGGGCACAATTCCTCTCATGTCTAAAGACGCGAGTCTCCATGTGCATTTTATGAAATTAGAAGGAAAAAAAATCGGCCTGGCAATCACCGGGTCTTTCTGTACCTTTAGTAAGATGGAAGAGGCAGTCACCGCTCTGATGGCGGAAGGCGCCTCCATCTATCCCATTATCTCCACAAATGTGCAGACTACCGATTCCCGTTTTGGAGATACCACGGAGTTTATCAGCCACATTTCCGACCTGACCGGCAATCCCCCCATTCTGAAGCTGGAGGATGCCGAACCGATTGGTCCGCAGGGCTACCTGGATATTCTTCTCATTGCACCGTGTACAGGGAACACCCTGGCAAAGCTGGCCAACGGTATAACCGACACCCCTGTCCTCATGGCTGCAAAAGCCCATTTGAGAAACTCCAAGCCCCTGGTTATCTCGATTTCCACCAACGACGCTTTGGGAATTAATTTTAAAAATATCGGCCAGCTTTTTAATATTAAAAACATTTATTTCGTGCCATTCGGCCAGGATAACGCGATTAAAAAGCCCAATTCCATGATTGCCAGGACGGATCAGATTGTCAGAACCCTGGAAGAAGCGCTGGAAGGAAAACAGATTCAGCCGGTTATTTTATAAAAGGATTTTCTGGATGAAGGATACGCCTGAGAGAGAGGGGGAGTGGAGGCGGGGGTAGGGGAGGAACACGCGGGCGGATGCAGGGGCGCTACAGCTCAAGTGCTCTCGGTGGGCAGGACTAAGCCAAAAGCCCCACCGGAACAGGGGTACCGCGCAAATTCCAGGGATGCCCTGAAGGTCCTCCCCTCCATGTGCACTCGACTCCGGGCCCGGAAAGCCCTCCGTCGCCCCCTGTTCCGGCGAGCCTTTTGGCTAAGTCCGTCCGAACCTCGATCAAGTCGCAGTAGTGCCCCTGCATCCGCCCGCGTGTTCCTCCCCTACCCCCGCCTCCACTCCCCCTCTCTCTCAGGCTGTGTTTTTCATTCTGTAGGGAGATAGGTTTCGTCCGCCAGGCGTCCCCCTGCCGCCTCCCTGCCGTCCGTTCCGCGCTGCTCCCCGCTCCCGCTTCTTCCTCTGCCGGCGTCCCTCCCGCCAAAAAACTAACTTTGCCTAAATCCCCATTTGGCAGCGGCTGCCAGAAATAAAGGCTGAACTGTTGCGGGCCATTCCGGCTGCACCGCCATTTTTTCTATGCAAAATAAATCGGACATGCTATAATGAACGGATGAAAACAGAGGCGGGGTATGTGTCAGGAGGTAACGGGGTATGCTGAAAATTGCTGTAGTGGACGATGAAAAAGTGTATATTGACCAGATTCAGGAATATATCAGGCAGTATAGTGCGGAGAAGAAACGGGAGATTCAGACAGAGACCTTCTGCGACGGAAGTGCGCTGCTGGAGAATTACAGCACGCGCTTTGATATCATTCTGCTGGACATAGAGATGGGAAAAATGAATGGAATGGAGACGGCACGGGAAATACGAAAAAAAGATCAGGATGTAGTTCTGGTTTTTATTACCAATATGGCCCAGTATGCGATTAACGGTTACGATGTGGGAGCGCTGGATTACGTGCTGAAGCCGATTAACTATTACACTTTCTCCGTGCGTCTCGACCGCGCCGTCTCAAGGGTGAAAAAACGTCAGCCGGAGGAAATCCTCTTAAATCTTCCGGATGGGATCAAACGGCTCAAGGTGGACCGGATTCACTACGTGGAGGTGCAGAACCGTATGCTGCATTACCACACGGAGGACGGTATTTTCGTGGTGAGAGGAACGCTGCAGGGAGCGGAGGAGACGCTGAAGGAGAGCCATTTTGTGCGGTGCAACCACTGGTATCTGGTGAATCTGCAGTACGTTTCGGAGATACGCAAAAATATAGTCATCGTAGCAGGAGATGAACTGGAGATCAGCAGGAGGAATAAGACGGCGTTTCTTTCCGAGCTGACGGATTACATGGGGATGGGGACATGACAAAGATAAATATCACGATATGGACGTATGTGGAACTGGCTGTATCGCTCTGGGCGGCATGCGTGCTTTATATAATTCCGCTGAAACACCGCCCGAATTTCCGGATGAGACTGGGCCTGGCGACGGCGGGGACCTGCGCTGTGGCTGTGGCTGCAGTCTGGTGGAAGACGGCATTTTCGGCAGTGACCGTTCCGGAGGTGGTATCCATGTCGGGCGTTTTTCTGCTGAGCTGCCTGTTTATTTATATCTGCGCGGCCACGCCTCCAGGCGCGGCGGTGTACTGCGCGGCGTGGGCGATCATCAGCCAGCAGATTGCCCATGAGTCCGCATTCATTGTTCTGAGGAGTATGGGGATCGGAGGCCAGCTGTCGGCCATCGGCTACATGGTGGTGATTTACGCAGTGATCTATGGGATGGCCGGCATCACAATCGTCAGATATATGCCGGAAAACGGAGTCTATCAGGTGGGGCCTCGGCAGCTGTCCTCGGCGCTGTTTTTGCTGATTGTTTTTGAAATCCTGTTTGGCTTTTTGAGGTCAGGGGGCGGCATTCCATATCCTGATGTGCGGGTATGGAACATCCTGCTGATTCAGTGCTACTGCGTCCTGATTCTCTACCTTCAGAACACGCTGTTCAAGAAAAGCGCCATGAAACAGGAGCTGGACATCTTAAATCAGCTGTGGCATCAGCAGAAGGAGCAGTATGAGCTGTCCCAGGAGACCATAACCCTGATTAACCGCAAATGCCATGACTTGAAGCATCAGATTGCCGCCATGCGCGCCATCACCAGTCCGGAGGAACGGGACAAATATCTGCGCGAGGTGGAAGATTCCGTGCAGATCTATGACTCCATCGTGAAGACCGGCAATGAAGTGCTGGATACGGTTCTGACGGAGAAGAGCCTGTTCTGTACGGCCAGCAGCATCAAGATTAACTGCATTGCGGATGGCCGCCAGATGGATATCTTTGATCCGGTAGACCTATATACCGTGTTTGGCAATGCCATTGACAATGCGATTGAGAGCGTAAAGCAGCTGGAGAATCAGGAGATGCGGATGATAGACGTGCTGGTGTACGTCCGCAAACAGTTTTTGATCATTAATATCATGAATCCGCTCGGCAGGCGGCTGGAGTTTGACGGCGATCTGCCCGTCAGCACAAAGGCCCGGAACGGGTATCACGGATTCGGCTTGAAGAGTATCCGTTATACGGTAGAAAAATATAATGGTTTCATGAAAATTGATACGGAGGAAAATATCTTTTCGTTGAAGATATTGATTCCGATCGCAGGCAAAAAAGCCGCGGACAGGACTGAGAGGAGGTAGTATATTTCCTCTCAGCCCTGATTTTTTTTGCTGAAAACCACTTGGGTTCTAAAATCGACCACTTATACAAAAATGCTTACACTCCGAAAAAAAACTTGTTATAGTATGGAGGATTAGCACAAAGAAAAGAGAAATGGCATGAGAAAAACAAAGAATTTGAATGACAGGTGGCAGTTTACCGGTCCGGATGGAAGGACCGTGTCAGTGAATCTGCCGCATACCTGGAACAACGTGGATGGGCAGGATGGCGGTAATAATTACTGGCGCGGTTCATGCAGGTATGAACGGGAACTGGACATGCCGGAGTTTCAGAAAGGTGAGGAACGGGTCTATCTGGAATTCCGGGGAGTGAACGCCAGTGCGAGGGTATGCTTCAACGATACCCTGGTGTGCACCCATGACGGCGGCTATTCCACATTCCGTGTGGATGTGACAGATCTGCTGCGGGAGACAAACCGGCTGGCTGTGGAAGCGGACAATGGCGTCAACGACCGTGTGTACCCACAGAAAGCGGATTTCACATTCTACGGGGGAATATACCGTGACGTGAATCTGGTGGTGGTGAACCGGAGACATTTTGCTCTGGCTGACCGCGGCGGGAACGGAATCCGTATTACGCCGCAGGTAAAAGAACTGGACGGATATGTCAGAGTCCAGACCTTTACCGAGATGGATGCAGGGGGAAATAAATCCGATGCAGCGCTGCCGGACGATGATTGTGAGATCCGCATCGTTCTTCTGGATTCAGACGGCGCGGCAGCCGCCTCCGGAACCGGAGCGGACTGCACACTGGTCATCCCTTCCGTGCACTTATGGGATGGCTTGAAGGACCCGTATCTCTATACGGCGGTCGCGCGCCTGGAGTACCACGGGAAAACCGTGGATGAGATCCGCTGCCGGTTTGGCGTCCGCACCTTCCATGTGGACCCGGAAAAAGGATTTTTCTTAAACGGCCGCAGCTATCCCCTGCGCGGCGTATCCCGCCATCAGGACTGGAAGGGACTGGGCAATGCCATCACGAAGGAGCACCATCAAAAGGACATGGAGCTCATCCGTGAGATTGGGGCCAATACGGTCCGCCTCGCCCATTATCAGCACGATCAGTATTTCTACGATCTGTGCGACGAGTCCGGCCTGGTGGTCTGGGCGGAAATCCCTTATATTTCCGAACATATGGCCAATGGAAGAGCGAACACCATAAGCCAGATGAAGGAACTGATTGTCCAGAATTACAACCATCCCTGTATTGTCTGCTGGGGAGTCTCCAACGAGATTACCATCTCCACAAAGAATAAAAAGGATATGCTGGATAATCACCGGGAACTCAACGAGCTCTGTCATGAGATGGATCCGACCAGGCTGACAACGCTGGCCTGCTACGCCATGTGCGGGCCTTTTAACCGGTCTGCGCATATCACCGACCTGGTATCGTGGAATCTGTATCTGGGATGGTACGTCCCGGGGCTGTTCCTGAATGATTGGTGGATGCGGTTTTTCCATTTCCGTTATCCGAAGCGCTGTCTGGGGTATTCGGAATACGGCTGCGAGGCCATGCCGAACCTGCATTCTGGAAAGCCGCGCAGAGGGGATCACTCGGAGGAGTATCAGACCATTTACCACGAGTACATGTTAAAATGCTTTGAACGCAACCCCTATCTGTGGGCGACTCATGTGTGGAACATGTTTGATTTCGCGGCGGATGCCAGAGATCAGGGCGGAGAGGCCGGTATGAACCACAAGGGGCTGGTCACATTTGACCGGAAAATCAAAAAGGACAGCTTCTATCTCTATAAGGCTTACTGGAGTGAAGAACCGTTTGTGCACATTGCGGGACGGCGAAGGGCGGACCGGGAGGAATCTGTCACTACTGTGAAGGTATACACCAATCAGCCAAAGGCTGCGCTGTACGCGGATGGAAAGCTGATGGAGGAACAGACAGGAGACCGTGTTTTCAACTTCTGTGTGCCCCTAAACGGCACGGTAACGGTGGAGGTGAGAGCCGGTGAATGCAGGGATACCGCTGTTTTTCATAAAGTCGCGGTTCCAAACCCGGCTTATAAGCTGGTCAGGAAAAAATCCTCCAGCGCCAATTGGGTGTAATAAAATATACAGTTGAAAAGGAAGGAAAAGTTATGTTTATGAAAAAAAGAGCGCTTTGGCGCGGCTTGACAACTCTGTTTACATTTATTTTTTCACTGACAATTATTATTGGGGTTGTGGCTGAAAGCTACAAGGCGACGATCGATACTGCTCTCGGTACTTTGAGTGAGAAATTCGTCTCCGAAAATACAGAGGATGACCCTTTATATGATAAGTTTCAGCCGTCGGCGGAGGTTCTCAATGAAGACGGAACCGGCAATTCCCACGCGCTGATTCAGAAAGCCATTGATTTGAACCGCCAGCAGGCTGCGGAGGGCGCGGTACTGCTTAAGAACAACAACGCAGATGGACAGGGACTTCCGCTGTCCGGCAATTCCCAGGTGACGTTATTTGGAATCCGTTCTCACGTATCGCTGCTGGGTTCCAGCTTCGGTGTCAAGGCCCAGGGACCTTATATCAGTCTGGAGCAGGCGCTTACTCAGAATAAGACTGATTTTAAGAATACCATAGCCTACACGCTGAATAATAACTTTGCCACCGGCGAGGTTACGAGAGGCGCGACGCTAGACTCCTGGAGCGGAGACGAATTTGAGTTCGAGGGCGCAGGCTTTACCGTCAATCCGGTAATGACAGCGATATATGATAAACTGAATGAAACGTATCTTCACTCCGAAAATGAGACTCCTTCCGCGGAGTACGACCCGGGCGAGCCGTCCACAGCGGAGATCAAGGCAGTCAATTCCGATTATGCGGCCAGCTTTGCCGAGTACGGCGATGCGGCGATTGTAGTCATCAGCCGTCCAAGCGCGGAGTCCAAGGACTATCTGCCGGGCGGAGTGGTTGACGGTCTGGGAGCGGAGGAACCGCTGCAGCTGACATCCAATGAACGCGATACCATCGAGATGGCGAAGAAATGCAGCGACAATGTAATCGTGCTGCTCAACTCCGCCAATGCCGTTGAAATCGGTGACTTAAAGAATGACCCTGAAATAGATTCAATTCTCTGGATTGGATTCCCAGGCTGCTACGGTATGCTGGGTGTGTCAGATATCCTTTGCGGACGCACCAGCCCTTCCGGCGCACTTCCTGATATCTACGCAACCTATAATATGTCGGCTCCCGCCATGCAGAACATGGGTAATTTCCAGTATGAAAACGGGGCGGAAATGCTCACCCGCGGCGCTGGACAGACCGGCGGCACCACAGGCAACTACCTGATCGAGGCCGAAGGCATCTATGTTGGCTACCGCTACTATGAGACCAGATATTACGATTCGGTATTTGGAAACGGCAACGCCGGTTCTCCGGTCGGTGCTTATGCGTCTTCCACGGAGTGGGACTATGACAAAGAGGTAGCCTATGGCTTCGGATATGGTCTTTCTTATACCGATTTTACCCAGGAATTCGAGGGAGAACCGGAGTTTAACGTCTCCACAGATCCGGAAACAGGCGTCTGCGATGCAACCGCCGTATTTCATGTAAAGGTAACAAATACCGGTGACATGGCCGGAAAATCCATTGTCCAGATTTACGGACAGGCTCCTTATACAGAGGGAGGCGTTGAGAAGTCAGCGGTTCAGCTGCTTAATTTCGGCAAGACCGATACCCTGAAGCCAGGCGAATCACAGGTGGTCTCCGTCGAGGTTGATTTATAGTATATTGCCAGCTACGACAACACGTATGATAACGGTGACGGCACAGTTGGTACTTATATCCTGGATCCGGGAACGTATTACTTTGCCATGGGTAACGGCGCACATGATGCCCTGAATCATATGATGGCCCGCCAGGGAGCGGATCCGGAAAGTCTGTCAGGCGAGAGCAACAGCGCTATGGCTTACGAACATAAGATTACAGAAGATTTTATTTCCAGCACCGCTTTCTCTGTTTCGAAAACCGGAGAGAAGATTTCAAACCAGCTGGATTACGCTGACTGGAACTATTTCCAGCCGGGAGAGGTTACTTATTTAAGCCGTACCGACTGGGCCGGCACATATCCGAAGAGCTACACCGGTATGACACTGGTCAATGAAGAACTGATTAACCTGCTTAACGGAAATTATTATACCATTCAGACGGACGACGACACCTCCGGAATCACCTGGGGGAAGGACAGCAATCTGATGTTCTATGAGATGTACGGCACTGATTTTGACGATGTGAAATGGCAGGAGCTGCTTGATAAGATGACGCTCGAGGAAGCGCAGTATCTCGCTACGTTCGGCGGTCCGAGTATCCCCGGAGTCAGCTCCATCGGTACAGTGGAAACGTATATGACCGAGAACGCAGGAAATGGTGTGGCTGTAAACTTAAACGCTTCAAAGGACACGGGGGCTCCCTGGAGCATCTCCGCCAGCGATCCCAACGGAAACTGGCATCCGGAGGTATTTGCCAACGCACCACTCGTAGCTGCTTCCTTTAACCAGGATTTATATAAAGAAGTTGGCTCCTTTATTGGAGAGGAAGCGCTGTTCACAGGAATCCCGATTCTGTGGGGACCTGGTTTAAATACTCATCGCCATGCTTATAATGGCCGTAACGGCGAATACTATTCGGAAGACCCGGTTCTGTCTGGTTCCGCGGCTATGGAATTTGCCATCGGCGCACTGGATTACGGCCTGATTGCAGCACCCAAGCATTTTGCATTCAACGATCAGGAAACAAACCGAAGCGGCGTGGCGCCTTACATGCTGGAGCAGAGGGCCCGTGAGGTCGAGCTGCGTGCTTATCAGATCGCTTTCGAGGCGACCAAGTACGACACGGAGGAAGAGGACGCCGGTATGCGCGGCCTGATGGTTTCCTTCAGCAAGATCGGACCGGTGGAATGCACCGCCAGCTACGAACTGATGACAGAGATTCTGAAAGAGGAGTGGGGCTTCAAGGGATATGCGGTCACCGATATTTATGACGACACCGACATTTACGGAGCGGTACTGGCATCCGGTACGACCTGCTTCGATACCCGCGGTATTTCAGGCTTCTATGGGGCTACGACGCTGGAGAACTGTTCCACCTTTGCCACTCAGGTTGACGGCAGCAAGGTCAGCGCCCAGCTGCTTTCCGGAGATGCGAGGCTGCAGAATGCCGTGAAGGATTCCTGTCACAATATCTTATATGCGTTCAGCCAGAGCAGTCTGATGAACCGTTATAACAGCACGACTCATATCGAGCAGACCATGACATGGTGGCGTATGGCCTATATGGCAGCTATAGCAGCATTTGGAATTCTGCTGCTGGCCAGTGGAGCTCTGTACGTCGTGTCCTCCAAACGCAAAGAAAGAGAGGTATCATAAAATGACAGCTTTTATTAAAAAACAGGGTCCGGCTTTCTATTTCAATATCCTGTCCGCAGCAGCTGGCATCGCGGCGTTCATCGCCATGGTGGTCAGCAGTACCATGAACGAAGCTTATGCGCTCAATTCTTTCCCACTGTTTGTACTGGGGGCAATCGCCGGGATACTTCTGATCTTGATTGCTGTTTACGCCGCTAACCGGTGGGGAAATTACGATTTTGTCGGGACACTGTCCGGTGTGGCTGCCGTTGCTCTTTTTTCAGCAGTCATCGGCGGGATCATCTTGAACCGCGTCCTGCTGATATCCGGATTATTTTCCTGGAATTCCGGCAATACGCCCGGCTGGAACGTATTCTATGCCAGCGTGGTTTCCATTGCCTGCTTTGTGATCTCCATCGTGCTGCTGATTATCGGTTCATTCTTAAAGAGTGTTAAATAAGAAAGCAGGAGGTACCATTTATGAGCAACGAATCAACAACGGCGGCCGGCATGAACCGGGCAAAGCCTTACCAGCTCGTCCTGTTTCCATTTAATAACGGTGCAACCAATGTTTACTATATTCTGACCATCACCTACATTGCCTATTACGGCAATGGGGTGCTGGGACTGGCGCTGATGTTTGCCACGACCATGGTAACAGTCATGCGTCTGTTTGACGCGGTGACGGACCCGATCATCGGCGCTCTGATCGATAAGACCAATGGACGCTTCGGCAAATTCAGGCCTTATATGGTACTGGGAAATGTAATTATGGCGGTCAGTGCGTTTCTGCTGTATTTTGGCACCAGGCTCATCCCCGATACGATGATGTGGCTGCGCTATACGTCCTATGTGGTGATCTATGCGCTCTATGTAATCGGATATACGTTTCAGACCTCCTGCACCCGTTCCGGACAGACAGTGCTGACCAATGACCCGAAGCAGCGGCCCATGTTTACGATTTTCAACATGGTGGCCAGTATGCTGGGAATGGGAGCGATTCAGTTTCTGGCACCCATTTTCCGGGCGAAGTTCGGAGACTATACCACGGCCGCATTTTTCGACATGATGATTCCGATCTCGGTTATTATCTCTGCCTTATTGACGGTGCTTGCAGTAATCGGCATCTGGGAGAAAGACCAGCCGAAGTATTTTGGACTGGGAAGTGAGGAGAAGCAGAAGATCAGGATCTCTGAGTATGTGGCTATCATGAAAGAGAACAAACCGCTCCGGAGGCTGATGGTTGCAGGGGCCGGCTGCAAGCTGGCGCTGGCCATTGCCACCAATGGTACAGTGCTCTGTATGCTCTATGGTTCCATGATGGGCAATTATAACGGGCTGTATCTGCCGATGATGATAGCGGGCTACGTTTTCTCCGCGCCGTTCTTTGTACTGACGGTGCGCACCTCCCAGAAGCATGGGCAGAAGGCGTCCCTCACGCGTTACGTGGGGCTTGCGCTGGTAATGTATGTGGGAGTCTTTGCACTGCTCATGTTCTGGAAACCGGGCGTGGCGGGAGTGAATCTGTCTCTCAGCAGTTTAAATATTTATACAGTTCTGTTCGTTCTGCTGTTTGGAATCGGATATGGAGCCTACTATGCGACAGCGGATATGCCGATCCCCATGGTTGCAGATTGTTCGGACTATGAGACCTACCGCTCAGGTAAGTATATCCCCGGCGTAATGGGTACACTGTTCTCCCTGGTGGATAAGCTGGTGTCCTCTTTAAGCTCTACGGTGGTGGGAATTGCTATCGCAGCCATTGGACTGTCTACGCTGCCCGGCGGTGATACGCCTTACATGGAAGGCATGAAGGGGATCGTCCTCGTGCTGTTCTGCGTGATTCCGATGATTGCCTGGGCGCTGACCCTGTGGGCCATGAAGGGCTACACACTGACCGGAGAGCGCATGAAGGAAATCCAGGCGGTCAACGCGGTCCGCAAGGAGGCGATTGCCAAAGGAATGAGTACGGAAGAGGCGCTTGCCACCTGGAAGACCATGGATCAGGTGCCGGTGGAGTTCCGGCAGGAATGATGGGGAAGCAGCAGGAATAGGTAAAACAAAGAATAAGTAAAACAAAGAATAAGTAAAACAAAGAGGATGCCCGGAAGAAATGAATTTGACTTCCAGGGCATCCTTTTAATTGGTCTTAACCTATGTACATTACCATGAAAACAACGGCGTCTTCCCGTCAATGGCGATCCAGCTGATACTGTGTTTTTTCACGTGAAGAAGGCTGCAAATCAGGTCGATTTGATTATACTTTACGACACTGTTCGAGTGGGTCCCCACCCAGTAGGTCTTTCCGTCGCTTCCCGTCACTTCAACTGACCTTCTCAGATAACCGTAGCCCTCTTCCGCTCTGGCGCGGTCATCCGTGAACCAGTCTGTGCCGTTCGTCAGGATCTCCTTCTCATGGCCGGGATAGTTGTCAAGGACGTACTGTACCGTCTTCACCATGGCATGGGCGGTGCTGTTGACCCGTTCGGCCGGCCCGTTGTTTAATTTGATAAATTTGGCCTTGCCGCCGCCCGGCGCTTTCTGCGCCTGTGTGTCTGGCTCCGCGGATGGCCGCCGGTCTCCGGCAGCAGCTTCACGGTAGCTTACGAGGTCGATCTTCTCGTCATCCTCCAGGCGATTGTTTACGATCTGTGCAAACCTGCTAACGTCTGCCGCGTTCCTGGTCAGTAAGTATAGCTCATCCTTTTTAAACGTATTGGAATCCAGAACCGGATAGTTTCCTGACAGCTGTGCCGCAGCGCCGCACAGTTCGGCGAAGAGTTCCATCATGTCTTTTAATTTGTCCCGAATCAGTTCAAAACAGTCTGTGAACTGGGAGTAATCGCTGCGGTATCCATTAAAGAGCTGGACCATATATGTGGTAAAATACCATTTCCCGTTTTGCAGTACAGCTGCCGCTGCCGGATTGTCCGTGATGATTTTCTTTACATTTTTTCCATAAAAATCGGCCACTCTGACTGCAAAATACACCGCGCCATAGTACTTCTCAAAAATCTCCGCTTCCTGTTCATCCTCTGCCTCCAGCCATTCGGGTACGAATATCGTTTTATCCTGAAAACTGTATTCTCCGCCGGTGTCATTTCGGGAACTCAGCAGAACATTGGTGCCCTTGCTGCGGGCGTCCCCCGGGTACCCTGCGCAGGCCTTCCGGGCTCTCGCAAAATCGACGAGGTCGACGGTGCGCCTGGCGATATTTCCTTCCCCGCGCTTCACCAGCCTGAAATACCTTTTGCCGTTCATCTGCTCCCGCTCCAGAAATGCGGCCAGCTTCACCACAAATGGCGATGCAAAGGCAATATCCTCCGCCTTAATGGGCTTCTGCCGGTTTAGGGCCACGCTGATCTCATTTACCTCCCGGGTCGAATCCGCTTCGGACTCGGCGGCCTGCGGGGAGTGTGGAATATTTATGATGCGCAGCAGTACTTTGGCGTTCTTCGACTGCCTGATCTTTTCTTCCAGCTTTGCCGCTTCCTCTGCTTCCCCTTTATTTATGCATTCCTTTAAATCATATTCCATCTCATAAAGGCACTGGGCGGATGCGGTGATGGTCTGGGCGCCGTTGATAACAGAGAAATGAAGGTCGCCGTATTCAGATATGTGTTCCAGAAGCACCTCCTCCACACGATCCAGTCTAAAATCGGGCCGTTCTACCAGAATGGTAATACCGTTATTCTTAAACCAGAACTTGCCGGGATTGTTTCTTAACGTATCTTTGATCGCGCGGTCAACGCCCAGCTGTTCATTTAAACCGTACCGGACGTTGCGCTTAAACAGCTTGTCGCCGATTCTGTTATAGATATCAATCAGCTGGTGCAGGTGGACAGAAGTCACATATCCCCGGTTAGAACCTTCTGCCTCGTCCTTATTTTCCCAGTTGATATGGCATTTCATAGGAGGCATCTGGATAAATTCAAACCGGTTTACATTGGTCAGCTTGATGTCCTGCTCATTGTAGCTGTTGTCAAGAATATAGAGAAAATTTACTGTACCTTTCCAGGCTTTCATCTCTTTCCGGATATTTTTCTTCATGGCCTTACCTTCCGCCGAAAGAAAAAGTCTTTCGAGGAAAACCCGGCTTTTCATGTTGTCTACAATGCAGATGACATAGATATTCTTTTCCGCTGATTCCGGCATGTCTGCCAGGCGGCAGGCTTCCTCCTCCAGAGCCGCCAACAGGCTGCCGCTGTCCTCTGTAAATTTCAGAAACAGAAAATTCTCACTGCTGTCAATGCCCATCTGTACAGAACTGCAGATTTCCCATTTTTCTGCCCGGACCAGGAGATTCAGCGCCTTTTGAGCCTCTTCGCTGTCCCACCAGGTCTCGTCGCAGTCGATATCCCGGTTGCTCAAAATATTTCTGATGTACTCTTTATAGTTTTCGATTCTCCTGGCTCTCATCCGATTTTCGCTCATTGTCTTTTGTCCTTTCCATACTGATTAGCAGCTGGCTGCCTGAGAATTTATGAATGCCATGCTGATTTAGCTCTTTGGAAAATTCCAGAATTAACTGGTTGTAACGGTTTACGATAGTATGCAGTTCTTCTTCTGTCAGGTAGTTCTTCTGTATGGCCTCTTCCAGGTTCTGGGTAAAGTCCAGCAGGCCGATCCGGTAGCTGTTAATCATATTTTCCACGTAGACCAGAATCCCGTCTGTATCCAAATCCTTCCGGTTATCCAGGATGTAGTCAAAATAGTAATCCAGCTCCTTCTCCAGCATTCTGACGGCATACTTAAGTTCGTTGCCGCAGCAGAACTTCTCCGTGTTCAGTTTCCGGCTCTTATTGCTGATCTCATCTACCAGATTCACAATCTCCGGATAGATACTCCCGGTATGAATGCCGAAAAATTCCTTCAATTCTTTTCGGATCAGCGGTTTGGCCTCCTTCGGAATCCGGATGCCATACGTCATCCACGCGGGTAAGTCCGCAGCATCGTTGCCCTGGAACAGAATGAAGGCGCCCTGCTGTGCCACGATCCGGTTATTCAGTTTTGTGTGGTCAATAAATTTATGGTTCTTCTCAAAAATAATCTTATCCCGGTGCCACTGCCTGTCCCGGTTAATGATGGCGTCGTAATTGGCATTGGTATTCTCCGCGCTGGGACTGAAGATCTCATCGATGAAAAATACGAACACCATCCCATCCTCGTGATCCAGCGAATCAACATCCTTGCGGTAGTACGGCGTGACCGCAAAATACAGGGCTGTCAGGCAGTTATAGGACACATCCAGAAGCCGGCTGGGAAATTCTCCGTGCTGGGCGTCGATGGCGTTGTCCAGATACCGTTTCTCGCCCGTCAGCCTGTTCTGTCTCATGGCGTCAAAGAGACTCTTCTCAAAAAAAGGATTGCCATCCATGACGCCCCTCCGGAAAATGTTGGCGCGGCAGGAGGTGGTATAAATCTGGGGCTCGCCCCGGTAAACGTAACTGTAATTTTCACCTTTGCGGGATTCCATGTATTCTTTTATCTTGGAAATATAATCGGATACATTTTCAATGGGTTTTTCTGAGATTTCTTTGACTCTTTTATCTTTGGGAAGAACATAAGCGCTGTTTTCGTTCAATTGCTTTCCCTCTCTTTCGATATAGATTCCCCTGCTGGCTGGGCCAGGAAAATCATGATGGTTTTATTATAGCTTATACGGAAGAGGCATTCAACGGGGAATCGGCGTAAGTTTGGTGAAATATGGCATGAAAAAGATGAAAAAAAGCCATAGTAATAGCAGGTGCGTAAGAAAAGTAAAAGCGAAACAGAAAAAGAGGAACGAAAATGAAGAAAAGAATACTAGGTTGTCTTACAATGTTATGCGTAATCTCGGTGATACTATCCGGCTGCAGAAATCAAAGACAAGGAGCCGCTGATCTACAGAACCGGGAATCCTCCTCCGTGGCTATGGCGGAGGAAAATGCCATGAACAGGGAAGTGGGGGCGCAGGATCAAGGAGAACCACAGGGGACAGGAGATTCGCAGGATTCAGAAGACGCGGTCAAAACCGCTGGAAAGGCGGAGGCGGGCAATGTAAGGGCGGAAGACGATTATTACAATTATGTAAACCAAAAAATCCTTGCAGAAAAGCAGATCCCTGCGGATTCTGGAAACTGGAGTTATTTTTACGAATTGGGACAGAAATCTTATGATAATTTAAGTGATCTGCTTAATGAAATTATCAATCAGAGAGAGCAGTTTGCCGAAGGATCGCCGGAACAAAAAATAGCCAGTCTATATCTGACGGCAATTGATATGGAAGGGAGAAGAAATGCCGGATTCGGTGCGCTGCAGCCTTACCTTGACAGCATCCGCAATGCGGCTGATATTCAGGAGTATATAGAAGCAATCGGGACTATAAACAATGAACTGGGATTCTCCAGTCTCATTGCCCCGACTTATTATGAGGATATGAAAGATTCCGGGAATTATGGATGCTATCTGGGGAGCGCCGACTTAGGGCCGGGAAAAGAGACGTTGGAAGATGGTACACAGTCGGTTATATTGGAAGCATACAGGAAATATATAAAAAATATAATGGAATCTACAGGAATCAGCGAAAAAGAGGCGGAAAGAGCTGCTTCATCCATTTATAAGTTTCAGACTGATTTAGCGTCTGCAACGCTTCCGCTGTCTGACCAGAATGACCCTGAAAAAACGTATAATCCAAAATCGCTGAAGGAGCTCAGCGCCCTATACTCCAATATTGATATAAAAGCATATTTAAAAGCGGCCGGGGCGGCCGGTTTTAATTCCTGGGTGGTAAATGATCCGGGACAGGCCAAAAAGGTGAACAGTTATCTGACAGAAGGTCACCTGCCGCTGTTAAAGAATTACTCCGTTTTCTGCCTGATTAAAGATTTCAGCCCATGCCTGACACCGGAAATACGGGACAGCACCATAGCATGGAGTAATGCTCAAAAGGGAATTGAGGGAAAGAAAACAGATAAAAAGCTGGCAGGAGAGCTTGTTCAGAATACATTTGGATTTGAGTTCGGCAGGTTGTATGTAGAAAAGCATTTTTCGGAAGAAGATAAGAAGAATGTCGAAACGCTGGTCCATCAGATTCTGGCCGCCTATGAAGATCGTATAAACGGATTGGATTGGATGGGAGAAGCGACAAAAGAAAAAGCAATTCGAAAACTGGAGCATATGACCCTCAAAATTGGTTATCCGGATCACTGGCCGGACTACTATGAAAACGCAGTCATTCTTCCGGAAGGGCAGGGCAGTCTGGTTGACAATATGGTAAATGTATACCGATCGCTCAGATCCTACGAAAAAGAAGAAATAAAGAAACCGGTTGACCGGACCCAATGGGGAATGACACCTCAGACCGTCAACGCATATTATAATCCTCTGAATAACGAAATTGTCTTTCCTGCCGCGATCCTGCAGCCTCCGTTCTATGATCCAAATGCAGACGATGCCTCAAATTTAGGCGGGATTGGGATGGTGATTGCCCATGAGATCAGCCATGCATTTGATTCCTCCGGCGCCCGCTATGATGAAAATGGAAATTATAATATGTGGTGGACAGAGGACGATTTAAAGAAATTCCAGGACCTGACTCTTAAGGTAGCAACGTACTATGACGGCCAGGAGGCTGTGAAAGGGCGTTATGTAAATGGCCGCCAGACGTTAAACGAGAATATTGCCGATTTAGGCGCCCTTGCCTGTGTCACCTCGATTGCCGGAGAGGATACGGAAGCCCTGAATTCTCTTTTCACGCAGTATGCCCGCATCTGGGCGTCGAAATATACAGAGGAAAGCATGATCCACAGGCTTAATACGGACGTTCATTCTCCGGCAAAAGTGAGAGTAAATGCGGTCTTAAGTTCCACAGAGGCTTTCTATAAGGTCTACCCGGATTTAAAAGAAGGCGACGGCATGTATGTGGCGCCGGAAAAGAGGGTGAAGATCTGGTGATGCGGGCTGGTGAGAGACAGCCCGTTTGTTGAGTCGTTGGGCGGAATTACCTGATTAATTTGTTGGGGATGCTGGACGACTAGAGCGACTGAAAACGCGGTGGTGAATGAGATAGCAATTGTTTAGGGATAGGGGGAACGTAAACAATTTGTGTAAAGTAAACAGTTCATGTAAAGTAAACAATTCGTGTAAAGTAAGCAATTCGTGTAAAGTAAATAATTCGCGTAAAGTAAACAATTTGTATAAAGTAAACGATTAGTTGACAAAACAGACTTATTAAAGACTGAATTTTAAAAGCAGCAGCTATTGAGTGATAAGATGGCCTTTACAATGGCAGCAAAATATGTAGTATAGTATTAATGTATAAAGAAACAGCAACCTCATTTGGAACGGCTTGCTTTTACCCTGTTTTTGTGCTATAGTAGGAAAGCTGATTTTCCCTGAAAACAGGCAGAAACGGCTAATATATGGTGTGTTCGAGACCTTCCACACCTAAAACAAAACTAAAGGAGAAATGAATATGTTACAAAAATCTTCAAGCAGAACCTATTTTATGGTTTATGCGGCGGCGATTGCTGCCATCTACACCGTACTTACGATGGTATTTGTACCGATCAGTTTTGGTCCTATCCAATTCCGAATTTCGGAAGCGCTCTGTATCCTGCCATTTTTTACACCGGCCGCAGTCCCGGGGCTGTTTATCGGATGCCTGTTGTCCAATTTATTGTGTGGCGCCGCAGCATTGGATATCATTTTTGGGAGTCTGGCTACGCTGGTAGGGGCATTGGGTTCCTGGATGCTCCGCAAAAACAAGTGGGCGGTCTGTCTTCCGCCGATCCTGGCAAACACAATTGTTATTCCATGGGTGTTACGTTTTGCGTATGGCTCGGAAGATATGATTTTGTATGCAATGGTAACTGTAGGGATTGGTGAGGTTCTGGCGATCGGTGTTCTGGGAAATCTTTTAATGGGAGTTCTTTATAAATACAGACAGATTATGTTTGGCAAGAAAAACCTTGCGTAATAAATTCTAAAATAGGCCTAAAGATCGAACAAAGAAAGAAAAATATTTTGAATTTTCAGAGAATACAAGAGAAAAGCAAGTTAGAAAATAGAATTTAAGAACTTAAATTATGAAATACAGCATACTGGTGGAATACCCTTGCCTGATAAACAGATAAGAGGTAAAAGGGGAAACCAGTAGGCTGTATTTTTAATTAGTTTCTTCTATATAATTGGTATTATAAGAACTGGGTCTCTAAAGTTAAATAATATTTGGATAAGTGTCAAAAAAATGGTGCAGCAAACGCCAGATAGTTTTAAATAGAAGTAAGAAACTATATTATTATAAAATAACAATACATGTTTTTAATTAATCGTAATGCAAATGGCATCGAACAATAAAATTATTCCTTTAGCGTTCATCACAAGCCTTCATAAACAATTTTAACAGATCTAAAGCATATCTTTTTTTCTTGATGCTGCAATTTCCCAGAATATCGATGACTGCCTGCTGTTCCACGTCCAGGTCTGTGAATTCGCTGGTATCCTCATTATTTCCGTAGATTAAGTAATCCAGCGAAATATTGAGACAGGATGCAATGCTAAGCATTGTGTCAATGGACATACCGCAGGTCCCGCGTTCAATATCCTGGCAGTATTTATAAGCACGACCGATTTTTTCCGCAAGCTCCTCCTGTGTCAATCCCATAATCATCCGTCTGTTTCTGATTCGTTCCCCTGCTGCAATTCGATTATATCCCGCCAATTCATAAGCCTCACTTTCCAGAAATTACCGTACATAAAATTATTATATGGTTCATTAAGGTTGACAACACCTGTTTTGAGGGTATAATAATAGTAAGTTTTAAACGTATATTATGCACCTGTTTCTAACGCGAACAGATGATGAAGTGCCAAAAATCGACATGTTGTCGGGAAATGATCATACGGCACTAAAAAAGGGTGAGGATGAAAAATGTATAAAAAGGCTAACCTCGGCTGGCTGAAACACTGGGATTTCATGATTCTGGATTTAGTTTGTCTGCAAGTGGCATTTATAAGCGCTTATTTTATTCGTCATGGGGTTCATTTGGCATATGAGAATAAATTGTATCGAAATATGGCCTTTGTACTCTTCTTAATTCAAGTCTGCGTCACTTTCTTTGGCGAGAGCTTCAAAAATGTTTTGAAGAGGGGATATTATAAGGAGTTTACAGCTACATTTAAGCACGTATGCCAAATAATTCTAATTGCGGTATTTTATTTGTTTGCAACGCAAACCGGTGAAGGATATTCCAGAATTACGCTGGTCCTGACCGGCATTATTTATATGGTCATCAGCTACATAGCCAGGATTCTTTGGAAAAAATATTTAAAAACTAAGGGTGTTGTAGGAAAAGGAAATCGATCGTTATTAATTATAACATCAGAAGATATGATGGATATAGTGATTGATAACATTCGTAATAATAATTATGAAGGTTTTCAGATTATAGGAATCAGTCTTCTTGATGCAGAACGGGTTGGTGAGACGATCAATGATGTACCGGTAGTAGCAACTATGGACAATGTTGAAGAGTATGTCTGCAGAGAATGGGTAGATGAGGTATTTCTTAATCTGCCAAAAGAAATTCCATTGCCAAGAGACCTGATTAATCATTTCATCGAGATGGGGATCACGGTTCACTTGAAACTAATCGAGATGGCGAAGCTGGAAGGCGAAGTACAGCGGGTAGAGCGGTTAGGAAGCTATACCGTTTTAACGAGCAGTATTAATATGGCTTCATGGAAACAGGCATTTTATAAACGGGCTATGGATATTGTCGGCGGCCTGATCGGATGTATTATCACTGGAATTTTGTATTTGATTGTGGCACCATGCATTTACATAAAATCACCGGGACCTATCTTTTTTTCACAAGTCAGGGTAGGTAAAAACGGTAAGAGATTTAAGCTTTACAAATTCCGCAGCATGTATATGGACGCGGAGAAACGTAAGAAAGAACTGATGGCACAGAATCGTGTGAAAGATGGAATGATGTTCAAGCTGGACCACGATCCCAGAATTATTGGTGGTGACAAAGGGATTGGAGGATTTATCAGAAAATATTCGATCGATGAGTTCCCTCAGTTCTGGAATGTACTGAAAGGCGATATGAGCCTGGTAGGTACGAGGCCGCCGACCATCGACGAATGGGACAAGTATGAACTGCACCACCGCGTAAGGCTGGCCATAAAGCCCGGAATAACCGGAATGTGGCAGGTGAGCGGGAGAAGTGATATTACGGACTTTGAAGAGGTTGTGAGGTTGGATAAGGAGTATATCACAAAGTGGAGTTTGGGGTTGGATGTGAAGATTGTGATGAGGACTGTGGGGGTGGTGTTTGGGAAGAGTGGGGCGATGTAGGGGTTAGATAGATAAAAGTAATGGGTTTTAGGATGTGAACTGTAAATAATAACAATTATTATTTGGAGATAGGAATTTTTAGCAGCTATCAGTAGTATCCCATTATCAGCCTAATTTCTTGAATTAAATAACATCAGAAAAATGATAGTGAAGAAATTACCTTGTATATTGAATGATACTTGTAGAAAGGTCTACTCCTATAATACGAGTAGTTGCCTAATAATTAAAGAGTCTCTCCCAAATATATGACTATATTTTGCTATGAAAAACAGATGAAACAAATCAAGAAAAGACAAAATCATTACAGCCAAGTCATATAGTTGCCAACATAGGCTATGTCCACTTTTTTGTTATGGCTCACTACATTTGTAAAGAGTTTAATGTGGGTACGATTTCTAAAAAATTGAGTAGATTAATACTAAAATTTCAATCCCAAATTAATGATATTGAGAAATACCTGGCTAAAAAGAACAGGGCTAACCGCAACGTTGGGCATTAAAGCAATGTTTAACATTGCGGGTTTTGTTGTTATTATGCCATTAACCTATATATGCCACAAAATCAGTGAGGGAAAATAACCAGGATTATCATGGAAATGAGTTACTCACAAGTGAAAATATGAGGTGTTTATCCTACGAAATTAGTGAAAATATCAATCCGTAGCATAGCCACAGCAATACACACTCTGACAGGTTTATCCAAAGTTAGTTTAGTGAGTGAGAAATCGACATTTTGGATAGACATAGAGTGAGGAGTGGTATGGTGTTGTAAGCCTCGGATGCAGGGGATGGAGATGAGGGGAAATGTGTGGAAAGTCTTGTAAATCAAGAGTTTGTGAGGGTTGTGGTTACAGTGATTGGACGATCGCAATGCGAATTGGTCTATACCCTATATGCTTTATTGTGAAGAAAAGCTCGATGAGGGCTGACAATAAAGTGGATTGGATAGAGATGGGATTGTAATACTTTAGTCAAAGTGATTAAGCAATAAAGCGGATTGAATAGAAAGAGGTTTGTGAGACTGTGGTCTGAATGGTAGATGACCGCAGAGGTTGAGCCGGTAGGTTAGGTAGGCTACGGGAATAGATAAAAGAAAAGAGCAGTTTCCCTAAGGTATGGGAATTGAACTGAGGAAATAGATAAGTAGTTAGATAAAAGGAGAACAGTCAAATATGTGTGGAATCGTTGGATACGTTGGACACAAGCAAGCAGCTCCAATCTTGTTAGATGGATTGGCAAAACTGGAATATAGAGGATACGACTCAGCTGGATTGGCTGTTCGTGATGGAGATAAATTAGCAGATGTTGTTAAGTCGATTGGTAGACTCAAGAATTTGAGCGAGAAAGTTGATGGTGGCAAAGCAATGCCTGGTATGTGTGGAATTGGTCACGCAAGATGGGCAACACACGGAGAGCCTAGTCAAAGCGCATCCACATGTAAGTGGAAACTGTACTGGAAGTGGATCTGGAACAGTTGAAAGTGATGTTGTTGGCGTACATAACGGTATCATTAAGAACTACCAGGAACTTAAAGAAAAGTTATTAAAACACGGTTATAACTTCTACAGTCAAACGGATACTGCGGTTGCGGTAAAGCTTGTTGATTACTATTACAAGAAATATAAGCTTGGACCTATAGATACTATTACAAAAACTTTGGTCAGTATCAGTGGAGCATATGCTCTGGAATTGATGTTTAAAGACTATCCGGATGAGATTTAGGTAGCGAGAAAAGATTCACCAATGATTATCGGAATTGAGGATAATGAAACATTTGCAGCTTCGGATGTACCCGCAATTTTTAAATATACAAGAAATGTTGTCTATATCGGCAATCTTGAATTTGCAAGATTAAAGGCTGGAGAGGCAACTTTCTACAACTTGAATGGTGATGAAATTCAGAAAGAAAAAGTTGAAATCACAAGGGATGCTGGGGCTGCTGAGAAGGTGAATATGAGCACTTCATGATGAAGGAAATCCACGAGCAACTAAAGCAGTACAAGATACTTCGAATAGCATTGTGAAGGATGGAAAGATTCAACTTGTCATAGAAAAAGAGACTATTAGCGGAATAGATAACATCGCAATCGTTGCCTGTGGATCTGCATGGCACGCTGGTGTTGCTTCTCAATATGTCATTGAGGATTTGTCAGATATTCCTGTAAGAGTTGAACTAGCTAGTGAGTTTAGATATAGAAATCCAAAGCTTTCGAAGTCTACATTAATGGTTGTCATTTCTCAAAGTGGTGATACAGCTGATACTTTAGTAGCATTGAGACTGGCTAAGGAAAAAGGAGTAAAGACACTGGCCATTGTTAATGTGGTTGTTTCTTCTATTGCGAGAAAAGCTGATTATGTTTTCTATACAGTGACAGGACTTGAGATTGCGGTTGCAACTACTAAGGCATACTCTGCTCAACTTATTGCTGGTTATTGTCTGGTTGCTGAATTTGGAAGAGTTAAAGGCTTAGTTGATGAAACGAATAAGTACTACATAGAAGAGCTTGAAACAATTCCTGCTAAGATTGAAAGTATCCTCAAAGAAAAAGAACGTATTCAGTGGTTTGTTTCAAAGATAGAAAATAAAAAGGACATTTTCTTTATTGGTCGTGGAATTGACTATGCAGTGTCTCTTGAAGGCTCACTGAAATTGAAAGAGATTAGCTATATACATTCAGAAGCCTATGCAGCTGGGGAATTGAAGCACGGTACGATTTCACGGATTGATAAGGGCACTCTTGTAATAGGAGTACTTACACAGTATGCACTCTTTGAGAAGTCAATCAGTAATTTGGTGGTATGCAAATCCAGAGGTGCTTACCTTATGGGACTTACTAATTACGGAAAATACTCAACTGAGGAACAGTGTGATTTCACAGTTTATGTTCCAAAGGTTGATGAACATTTTGCAGCAAGCTTATCAGTAATTCCTCTTTAACTACTTGGTTATTATGTATCTGTAGCGAGGGACTTGATGTTAATAAGCCTAGAAAACTTGAAAAATCAGTAACTGTTGAATGAGGAAACTGAAATGAATGCAATGGAAAGATGAGAGGAAAGAGTAATGGCAAAAAAAATATTAACAAGTACCGGTGTAGAGATTAATCATAAATATGGTGAAAATAGACCAGAAGATTTGCCGGAGTCTTATGCAAACGCTGATAAGGTATATGAGAAATTAGGGTGGAAAGCGGAACAGTCATTAGAAGATATGTGTAGAGATACATGGAATTGGCAGCGCAAAAATCCTAAGGGGTATAAAGGAGCGTAAAGTATGGGATATCCGAATTATAGTGTGTTGATGTCCGTATATTGTAAAGAAAAAGCTCAGTACTTGGAATATGCTATTCAGTCTATGTTAGATCAAACCATTTCTCCTAATGAGTTTATTCTTATTAAGGATGGGCCACTTACAAAAGAATTAGATTTGGTTATTGAAAGATTTGTTAGTGCAAATCCGGGATTATTTAACATTATTGTGAACGAAAATAACATAGGATTAGGACCTGCACTAGCAAAAGGGGTCATAGCATCGTCTAATGAATTAATTGCAAGAATGGACTCGGATGATTTCGTTGTGGAAAACAGAGTTGAACAGCAATTAAAAATCTTTGAAAGTGATAGCAGTCTAGGTGTGGTGGGTTCTTTTGAATCGGAATTTATTGACAATATTGATAATGTCGTAAGTGTTCATCGTGTACCAGAGAAAGACGATGAAATAAAAAAATTTATGAGAAGAAGATGTGCGGTTCTTCATCCAACTGTAATTTTTAAAAAATCTAATGTTCTAGCAAGTGGTAATTATCATGATGTTCGTTTATATGAAGATTACGATTTGTTTGCAAGAATGATTTTTGAGCACGACGTTAAGTGCTACAACATACAAGATAGTCTATATTATATAAGAACGAGCGAGGATTTCTTTGAAAGAAGAGGTGGATATAGTTATGCAAAGACTGCACTAAAATTTAAGTGGACACAGTTCAGAAAAGGACATATGTCTTTTGCAGATTTCTTTATCAGCGGAATAGGTCAATTTGTTGTCTCATGTTTGCCAAATGAGGTTAGAAAAATATTTTACATGAAAGTTCTTAGAGGGTGATTAAATGATAAAGGTATTACATATTGTTCCCAATATGCATGTTGCGGGACTTGAAACATTGATAATGAACTTGTACCGCAACATAGACCGCTCCCAAATACAATTCGATTTTTTGGTGCATTATAGTGAAGAATTTTTCTATGACAAAGAAATTGTTTCATTAGGTGGCAATATATATAGGCTGACTTTTAGAGAGGACGGGGATTTTAAAAAATATCTAAAAGACCTTAAGTCTTTTTTTGAACAGCATAATGATTATAATATTGTTCATAGTCATATGGCTAGTACTTCATTGTTTACACTTTGTGAAGCGAAGAAGAATGGTGTAAAAGTGAGAATTGTTCATAGCCATAACACAAGTACAGAAAAAACTTTTAAAGGATTTATAAAAAATGTTTTACTTAAGAATAGTTTACATTATGCTAATTATTTTTTTGCGTGCGGCGAAGAAGCTGGAAAATTTTTGTTTGGTGAAAAAAAGTTTTTTATAATTCACAATGCGGTAGATATAAGAAGGTTTACAGATGCAGCTACGATAAAAGATACGGAGTTATTAAAGACACTAAAAAATAAATTTGTTTTGGGACATATTGGAAGATTTAATACTCAGAAAAATCATCGTTTCCTAATAGATTTATTTGAAGCGTATTCTAAGGAAGACGATTCTGCTCACCTTTTGCTTGTCGGAGAGGGTGAATTGTTTGATGAAATCATTCAAATAATTAAAAATAAAGGGTTGGAAGAAAAAATATCTGTTCTTGGCGTAAGAGATGATATTCCAAGCATCTTTAAATTATTAGATGTTTTTTTGTTGCCATCTCTTTTCGAAGGACTTCCGGTTGTGGGTATAGAAGCACAAGCAGCAGGTATTCCCGTTATTTTTTCGGATAAAATTACAAAAGAAGTTGGAGTTACTTCGCTAGTTAGTTATGTGCCTATTACAAACGGGGTAATTTGTTGGATTGATGAAATTAAAAGGATAAAACAACAAGCTTTGAAAAGCCAAAATGGAGAAAGAATTCAAGAATTAATAAATTCGGGGTATGAAATTAAGGATGAATCAAATAGGTTATTGGAGTTATACAAGCGCATAATAGATGAAGTAAAACAGGGATGATAAAAATATGTTAGTTTATACAATAGGTTTAATTTTAACAGTTATTCTTTTGAAACTGGTTGAAAAGAAAAAATACAAACAGAAAAACTCAAAAAAAATTAGAATTGCCTCGATTCGATTTAATATACCTTATCCGGATTTGAGAAAACTCATTCCTATGATTCCATTAACTCTCATTGCTGGTGTACGATATATGGTAGGTGCTGATTATTGGTCTACCTATGTTCAAATTTTTAAAAAAGTTTTGTATGGTAATGCGGATGAGGCGTGGGGGGATTTCGGATATACATTATTGAATAAGTTTGCAATTTTGTTTTCGAATGATTATGCGAGTATTTTCATTATTACATCTATAATATTTTGCTTTTTTGTATTTTTTGCTATTTATGACAACTCACAAAATATAACAATGAGTGGGTATTTATTTGTTTGCTCAGGATATTATTTTTGTTTTTTAAATGGCGTAAGACAAATGATTGCAGTTGCTATTATTTTGTATAGCATAAAGTATTTAGTTACTAAAGATCCTAAAATATATTTTATACTAATTGCTTTGGCTTCTCTGTTTCACATGACCGCATTAATTTTTATTCCGGTTTATTTCTTTATTAATTTTAGGTTTACTAATATTCAAAAAACAATAATAGTCGTCACTTCATTTTTGTTGGCCAAACCAATATCAAGCCTTTTCACTAAATTGGTATTGTTAACAAAATATAGTTGGTATATTACAGGTTCTTATTCATCAGCAAGACAAGGATTCGTTGGGACCGTTATGGCAGTTGCAATACTGGTTTTTGCTTGCATTTATGATGACAAAAAGAAGGACACCAACGTTTATATAAATTTACATTTAGTTTTTACTTGCCTAAATGCTTTTATTGGAGTTTTACCGCTAGCAGTTAGAATTGCCTGGTATTTCGGATTTCCATCAATAATACTTATTCCTAACATTGTATCGAGAATTACTACGAAAAATAAAACAAGGATGATTATTTCTTTGGCTATCTATGTTTTATATTTTATATATTTTTATTATACGGTTGGGTTAAATAATAGTAACCTAGTCTTGCCGTATAGGTCGATTTTTGAGAGGTGATAGAATGAATGAATTATTATCAATTATTGTACCAGTGTATAATGTCGAGATGTATTTGAAGCGCTGTGTGGACAGTATTCTTAAACAAGATTATGACAATATGGAGATTATTCTTGTAGATGATGGTTCAACAGACTCCAGTGGTGTAATCTGCGATCAATATGCATCTAATTATAAGAATGTGAAAGTAATTCATAAAAAAAACGGGGGACTTTCAGATGCTAGAAACTTTGGATTAGATAATTGTAGGGGTCAATATATATCATTTATAGATAGTGATGATTGGATAGAATATGGCATGTATCATCATATGATTAGCCAAATGCTGTCTGATGATAGTGATATATCAATATGTAGAAGAAATCGTGTAAATGAAAATAACCAATCCAGACTCGAAGCTTGTAGGCGATATCCATCAAAAAGTATACTTACAAAGGAAGAAGGCCTGTCATGTCTAATGACTTATACAGGTTATGATATGTCTGTTTGTGATAAAGTTTTAAAAAAAGAAATTATTAATAATATAAGATTTCCTTTTGAAAAAACTTGCGAGGATTCATTTACTACATATAAATTTTTTAGTAATGCTAAAAGGATAAGCTATATTAATAAACCATACTACAATTATTTTTATAGAGAAAATAGCATCACTCGTAGCTCAAAAGTTAATAAAGCAGTAATAGAGGCATCTCTAGAACAAATGGTTTATATATCAAACAATTATCCTACAGTAAAAGTTGAGAGCGAAGTAAATTATGTTGTTTCAGTAATAAGTGTTTTTAATGAATTTATAAAAAGAAATTTAGATTGGCCAGAAAAAAAGTTATATTCAAAAGAATGTAAATTATATTTTAAATCAATTATTTCTTGTCAATATATTGGATCATTAAAACGATTTCAATGTATTGCATTTTTAATAAGCCCTCAGATATATAGATTGATTTTTAAGAAAGTTGGAGGAAAGGCATGAGTTTCTTAAAAAATATTATTAAGAAAATTATTTTTAGAGAAAAAGCATCCTCTGATACATATATTGAATATTTAAGAAAGATAGGATGTATTATTGGAGAAAATACAACAATATATTCTCCTAGAAAAGGCTTTATAGATGATACAAGACCATTTCTAATTGAAATTGGTAATAATGTAAAAATAACAGAAGGTGTTACCATATTAACACATGGATATGATTGGTCAGTATTAAACGGTGTCTATGGTGATATTCTTGGTTTCGGCTGGTAAAGTAAAAATAGGAAATAATTGTTTTATTGGTATGAAGACAACAATTCTAAAAGGTGTTCAAATTGGCGAGAACTGCATCATTGGGGCTAATTCTTTAGTAAACAAAGATATCCCATCAAATTGTGTAGCAGGAGGGGTACCAGCTCAAATAATATGTGATTTAGAAACATATTACACAAAAAGATTAGACTCGCAAATATCAGTAGCAGCAGAGGTTGCTAGAGAATACTATAGGGTGTTCAATAATAAACCTCCTAAAGAAGTTTTTCATGAATTTTTTTGGCTATTCGAGGAATTGAATTCAGATAGTCGTTTTGATTGTGAAACCTTTAATAAAATGATGAAGATTAATGGCAACTATACTAAGACATTTAATTTAATAAGTATTTAGATACTAAAAGGCCTTTTGAAAATTATGAAGATTTTCTTTTGTATTGCTTAAAAAAAACAAATCGCCAAAACTGAATTCTAAAGAAAATAGTTTTATATAAGAATGTTTTGGCATCTATATAAAAAGGAAATGGATGATATGAAAATAGAAATACTTTCAATGCAACAAATTAATAATATGGGATCATTGTTGCAAGCTTATGGTTTGATGAAAAGATTAAAAGGAGGACATAATTCTGTACACTTTCTTGATATAAAAAAATACGATGATGACTATGCACTTCTTGAAAATGATCAAATCAATTTTAATAAGGAGTATGAAAATGACAAGAAGTATTATCGCTATTTTAGATATCCAATATCTATGATCTATCAAAAAATGAAAGTAAAACAGCAGAATAAGATATTTGAAAAATTTAGAAATAATTATTTCTATAGAGCAGATGAAGATAAAATATATGATCTTTGTGTAATAGGAAGCGATGAAGTATTTAATTGTCAGAATGCTGGATTTTGGGGGTTTTCCTCTCAATTATTTGGTAACGTAGCTAATGCTAAAAATGTGATTACTTATGCTGCCTGTTGTGGGGCAACAACCTACGAAACGTTGCCAAGTAAGGTAAAAAATAGAATAACAGACTCATTAAACAAGATATCGAATTTTTCAGTTAGAGATCAAAATACATTTGAATTTGTACGAAAGATGTCATCGAAAGACATTCAAATTAATTTAGACCCCGTTCTAATAAGTAATTTCGATGCTGAAATAAATAAAGCAAAAGAGAAATATAATAAAAATAACTATTGTGTTGTATATTCATACAAAAACAGAATTAATTCAAAAAATGAAATTAATGCAATCAAAAGGTTTTGTCATGAAAATAATCTAAAACTTGTTGCTATTGGTGCACCACAATTTTGGATTAAGGATTATGTGGTTTGTGATCCGTTTGAATGCCTAAAGATAATAAAGAATTCTAGTTTTGTTATAACAGATACTTTCCACGGAACTATTTTTTCTGCTAAATATGCCAATAGATTTGCTGTAATTGTTAGAGATAGTAATCGAAATAAATTAATGGATTTGGTTGACAGGCTATCAATAAATGAACATTTGCTAAATAGTATAAATGACATTTCAAGTGTTTACTCGAAGCAAAAAGATTCGGTTTATTTGAAAAAAATAATAAAGGAACAAGAAACAAACACATATACTTATCTTAAGAATTCTGGATGTTATTAATAGCCTTGATTTACTTTAAATAAAAAAATCAGAATACTACTCTTTAGTAATATTCTTGAAAGAGGGAAAGTTAATGTCATATTCTCAACATCAACTGATATCAATTATTGTTCCAATATATAATGTTGAAGACTATCTCAAACGCTGTATTGATAGTATTTTAGGACAAACATATAAAAATCTTGAAGTTATTTTGGTGGATGATGGTTCTCCAGATAAATGCGGAAAAATATGCGAGGAATATAAATTAATCGATTCCAGAATTAAAGTGATTCATAAAAAAAATGGAGGATTATCTTCAGCAAGGAACAATGGTTTAGATATTGCAACTGGAGATTTTATAGGATTTGTAGATAGCGATGACTACATTGAACGGAATATGTATGAGAGTTTAATTGAGGCTCTTAATAATAACAATGCTGATATAGCAACTTGTGGAATTATTCGTGAGGATACAAATACACAACATAAAATAAATATAAGAACACCAAACACAGAAAAAGTATACTTGGACATCGATGCCATTAGAGAAATATTGCTATCTAGAGAAATAGGAATCAGTGTGTGGAGTAAACTATATAAAAGAGAAATATTTAGTACACTTAGATTTCCTGTTGGAGAAAATAACGAAGACGCTGCCATAGTGCTGGAATGCATATCTGGACGTGTTGTCGTGCATACTGGTATTTGCACTTACCATTATATAGTAAGAAATAATAGTATCACTAAAAAGTACAGTATTGCTAACACCTTTAATTTTTGGAAACACAGTCAATCGATAGTTAATGAAATTAATGATAATTTTTCTTTATTGCAGACAGAGGCTAGATATTATTCTGTATTCGGATTATTTGGGATGATGATTGACTATAAAAGTCAAAGCAAAATTTCTGATCCAAATTATGAAGTATACTATAAAGTGTTTTTAGAAAACTATGAATTTTTAAAAGATCATAGTTCTTTTAAGACGAAAATGAAAATAACGATATTGCGATATTGTCCTTGGATATTAAGGTGGATAAGATGAAAAAAGTAAGCATAATAATTCCAGTTTACAACGTCGAACAGTATCTAGAACGATGCTTAGAGACAGTTGTAAATCAAAGCTATAAAGGTTTAGAAATAATCCTAGTCGATGATGGATCAACGGACAGCTCTGGGAAAATTTGTGATAAATATAAAGAATTAGATGAAAGAATAGTTTGCATACATAAAGAAAATGGAGGCCTTTCATCTGCAAGAAATGCGGGAGTTAATATTGCTACCGGAGAGTATTTTGTATTTGTTGATAGCGATGACTGGGTGTCTATCAGAATGGTAGAGACCTTAACTAAAGCTTTGCAGAAAAACAATAGCGATATAGTTTGCTGTGAATTTTATAATGTTAGCGACAGTACATTGGCGGTCAGTGATTTCAGCAGCAACGAAAGAAAGCTAACCAAAGAAGAAGCAATTTTAGAATTGATTAATTGGAAGATTAGAGATTACGCATGGAACAAAATATATAACAGTGCTTTGTTTGATGGGGTAAGGTTTCCTGTTGGTAGAAACTATGAAGATATGGCCACAACATATAAGCTTTTTGATAAAGCCAACAGCGTATACGTTATACCAGATTGCCTTTATTATTATTACTTTAGAGAGAATAGTATTGCCAATATCAGTAATTTTGATAAGTTACTAAAAAATAAATATGATGCGCTTATATCATATTATGAGAGAGTATTTTACTTTCGTGATAAAAATTCTCGTGCTTTTGAACTGTGTTGTAAAAAATATATCGAACGTGCTTTTTCCTTTTTGAATTTTTACTATGGAGACTATAGGCAAAAGAACCATACAGATTGGGAATTAGAAACCACAAAGGGAATAAAAGAAATATACGCACTTACTCCAAATTTAGATTTAGGCAGAGGTCTTAAATTAAAGGTTAAACTACTTAATACAACGAGTTTATACAAATGTTCAGAAAAATTATATTGTCAAACTAAAAAAATGATTCCCTCGTATCTTAAGCAGAAAATATCTGCGTTTAAGTGTGTTAAATCTATTCCAGAGGTAACATCTAGCAATACAAAAAATGTATGGTTAATAGGTACTCCTGCACACGATAATCTAGGAGACCATGCTATTACTTATGCGACGTTTGTAATATGTAAAAAACAAGCTATCAATTGCATTGAAATTGAAGAAGAGCAATTTTTGAATGGCATTAAAGAATACCGTAAAATCATTAACAAAGATGATTTGATTTTGATTCAAGGTGGTGGAAACTGGGGAAATGCATATTGTTATATAAATAATGTGCATGATTTTTGTTTGAAATATTTTAAAGAAAACAAAATTATTATCATGCCGCAAACTATTTATTTCACGAAAGATGAAACTGGTATTAAGTCATTAAATAGATCAAAAGTTTTATTAAGTGAATGCAAAGATGTTACATTTTTCACACGAGATAGAGAATCTTTTGAATTTGCAAGTAAAGAATACTTATCAGATTCGTGCAAAATAAAGTATTGTCCAGATATTGTATTGTCACTTGATATTAGTGAAAAAAATAATAGAGAAGATTGTTGCTTAGTGTGTCTTAGAAACGATAAAGAAGGAAAAATTAGTGGTAAAGACAAGACGCATATTTTAACTGAAGCTGAAAAATTATTTACTAGGGTTATCGCAATTGATACTTGCACCGGGATAAGAGTAAACGCAAAGGAAAGAATGCCAGCACTACTTAACGTTTGGAATAAATTCAGTAACTCAAAGTTAGTTATTACAGATAGACTGCACGGCGTAATTTTTTCTTATATTACCAATACTCCTTGTGTAGCTTTAGCAAATTTTAACCATAAAGTAAAATCTATTAGCATAATGCTATCAAAATACGGCAACGTTGAGTATTTAGAAGATTTTTCTAAAATAGATGAGGCTATTAATCAAGTACTCAATATCAATGATAAAAGTTATAAACCTTTTAATTATAATGACATAGAAGACTCATTGGAAAAATGGAGAAACAATTAATGGAACCAATAAAGAGATTTTTTGAGTGTTTATTACCAGTGACAGCATGCAATTTTAAATGCAGCTACTGTTATATTATTCAAAGAGATCATAGGTACAACAAAATACCCAAATTAAAGTACTCAGCTGAACATATAGGAAAAGCTCTTTCAAAAGAGAGACTAGGAGGGGCTTGTTATTTTTCAATATGTGGTGCAGGGGAAACACTTCTTGGTGATCAAATAGTTGAGTTAGCATATGAGTTATTGAAGGAAGGCCATTATGTTAATATCACTACTAATGGAACTATAACAAAGGCGTTTGATAGAATTTGTTCTTTTCCAGAAGGGTATTTATCTAGAATGCATTTTGCCTTTTCGTTTCATTATACTGAGTTAAAAAAGCTAAATAAATTAGCGGAATTTTTTAGTAATGTCAAAAAGGTTAAAATACATGGATGTTCTTTCCTAGTACAATTAAATCTAACAGATACTTATGAACCTTATTTAAACGAAATAAAAGATATCTGTAACAAGGAACTTGGAGCTTTACCACAGTTGGTTGCAACTAGAAAAGAAATAAATCTTAATAATAAAATCGAATTTTTGACAGAGCATAGCGAACAGGAATACATTGAGCAAGGAAGTTCTTTTAATTCACCTTTGTTTGATTTTACAGTTAAAAATTTTAATGAAAAAAGAAAAGAGTTTTGCTACGCAGGTGATTGGTCTGGAGTCTTAAATTTGGAAACAGGCTTATTAAGAAAATGCTATAGCGATAATGGGGGACAATTAATTTTTGATGATATATCTGCTCCAATAAATTTTGAAGCAATTGGATGCTGTGGTAGTTTATTTTGCATGAACTCAAGCCATTTCTTGTCACTAGGAGTTATACCTAATTTATACACTGAAGTAACTTATGCGGGATTACGAAACAGACCGGAACATAATTGGTATACTGAAGACATGAATGAGATATTAAGTTCAAAATTAAGTCTTTCAAATAATGAGTATTCGAAAATAAAGAAGGCGTGTATTTATTACACTACCTTGTTAAAAAGAGCTTTTACGGGTGGAATTACAAAAATTAAAAACGGTTTAAAAACGGTTTTAAGAATCAAGAAATAGATTAGGAGGAGCTATGTTTAAATTAAAACAAAAATTGGAAAACATGTCAGCTCCGGTAAAAGCTGCCTTATTCTTTACTATTTGTAATGTTTTACAGAAGGGAATATCCCTAATTAGTGCGCCAATATTTACCAGATTATTAACAACAGAACAATATGGTTTATTTACAATCTATAATTCTTGGTACGGTATCATATCGATATTTGCAACATTCAATCTTTCATATGGCATTTTTATAAAAGGACTTGTCAAGTATGAAGATGATTCTAAACGTTTTGCTTCATCGTTGCTAGGGCTGTCTACAACGATAACTTTTGCCTGTTTCTTAGTTTATCTAATTGGAATGAATTTTTGGAATTCGGTATTTGAACTCCCTTCATTTCTTATTCTTGCAATGTTTTTAGAATTACTGTTTGTACCCGCCTTTGGATTTTGGTCTAACATACAAAGAAATGAGTATAAATATAAGGCCCTAGTACTTGTTACGTTAGAAATGTCATTAGCTAATCCTTTACTTGGTATTGTGACAGTCCTATCCACAATCTATAAAGCGGAAGCAAGAATCTTGTCCATGGTTTTTGTACAAGTCATTTTTGGGCTATTCTTTTATATTTTGATAATGTACAAAGGCAGAAGGTTTTATGACAAAAAATACTGGAAATATGCATTCCTGTTCAATGCACCATTAATACCACATTATTTATCAATGACGGTTCTTCAGCAAGTTGACAGAATAATGATAAATAACATGGTAGGGACTTCAGAGGCGGCAATTTATGGGGTTGCATACACAGTGTCAACTTTGATGATACTTGTAACTTCTGCAATGAATAATTCTTTTACGCCTTTTACATATCAATCTATTAAGAAAAAAAACTATATTTCCATAAAATCTATCACTAACTTGATTTTAATAATTGTAGCAGTAGGTTGTATTTTGGTAATGGCCTTTGGCCCAGAAGTTATTTCTATATTGGCGCCAAAACAATATTATGATGCAATATGGATTATTCCTCCTGTTGCAGCATCTGTTTTCTTTATGTTTTTGTATCCTCTTTTTGGGAACATAGAGTTTTATTATGAAAAAACAAAATTTACTATGATGGCTTCTTGCGTGGGTGCAGTTGCAAACATAGTACTAAATTATGTTTTCATAAGGATTTTCGGTTATCACGCAGCAGGATACACAACTTTAGCATGTTATATTATGTTTGCTATTGCGCATTATGCTGTTTATCGAAAAATTATTAAGGAAAAAGAGATAGAGACAATCTATGATATAAAAAACATTGTTCTAATATCTATCTTTGTTCTGATTGCTATGATAGCTATATTGTTTACTTATAATTATACAATTATCAGATATTCCATTATCGCACTAATTATTGTAATAGCTATTGTAAAAAGAAAAACCGTTATTGAAATAATCAAAAGATTAAAGAAAAGAAACTAGGTATTTAAATATAAGGATTTTATATGAAAACAGTATGTGAATTAAACAAATGCAATGGTTGTATGGCGTGTGTTGATCGTTGCCCAAAACAATGTATATCTGTAAAGGATGATGTATCATGTTTTAATGCGATTATAGCTGAGTCTCTTTGCATTAATTGCAAGTTATGTGAAAAGACATGCCCAAATGTTACCAAAGTAGAAAAAACAAATCCAATCGAATGGAAACAAGGATGGGCAGCAGAAGCTATAAGATACAAAGCTTCTTCTGGTGGAGCTGCATCTTCTATCATCAAGGGCTTTATTAAAAATGGTGGATATGTTGCTTCTTGTCTTTTCAAAGATGGAGATTTTGTTTTTGATATTACTAAAGATACAGAAGTAGCAAAGAAATTTGTTGGATCTAAATATGTAAAGAGCAATCCTACCGGTATTTATAAAAAGGTGGAGGAGAGATTAAAAACTGATAAAGTACTATTTATCGGTTTACCCTGCCAGGTTGCGGCACTGAAGAATTTCATCAAAAAGCAAGACAACCTCTATACAGTAGATTTAATTTGCCATGGAACGCCATCTTCTATGATTTTGGCTAAGTATTTAGCTGAAAACGATAATGATATCAACCAATTACAAGATATAAAATTTAGAAGCAGCAATGATTTTGGGTTAATAATAGATGGTTCCAAGGTATGCAATGAGGGTCAAGATGATTATTTAATGACATTCCTCTCCGCAAATAATTACACAGAAAACTGCTACGAATGTCAATTTGCTACCAAGGATAGAGTTTCTGACATTACTCTTGGTGATTCTTGGGGAACTGAATTTAGTGATGAAGAAAAAAACGGCGTTTCTTTGCTACTGGTTCAAAGTGAAAAAGGAAAAGAAGTAATTGAGGGAATTGATTTTAATTTTTTTGATGTTGATATAGATAATGCAGTTGAGCAGAATCATCAACTAAGGCATCCTTCTATTAGAACTCCTGAAAGAGATAAATTCTTATCTCTAGTGAAGAATGGAAAAAGCATTTCCTATGCTACGTTCTGCATCTTCAAGAAAAGAATAATTAAAAGAAATATAAAGAAGGTTTTGATAAAGTTACATTTAATGGAAGTGCAACACTAGGGAAAAATCCCAACCATCTTATTTTCTTCGGATAGAAGATTAAAGGTAGTTGTGCATTCAACAGAGGTACATAAGAATAAAAGGTGTCAGGCAGTGCGTTAGGCTAAGGGCGAATAATCCGATGGGTGGAAATCCCATCAAGCAAACCGCTAACCACGGCACTTTATAATGGTACTTTGAAGCGAGTTTTTAATGGTAGGTTATGCGTGTCTATACGAATATGCAGTTGAATTCCCCAAACGCCCCCAACACCCCCTCCGCACTTTTTTCTTCAGTGGAAACATGAATAAGGGAAATAGAAGGAAACAGAGGGAAACAACCTACATGGAGGGGATTAAACTTGGAGCCAGGATTGTTCGGTGTTTGAGCATAGCACACAGTTGCGTGAATGCACACATGTGTGCTGGATGCCCACACGGAAAGAGAGATGTGATAGGAAAATCCGCATCACTCATCAACACAATCCGTATCACCATTCCATCCGCCCCGTGTAGTCACTTCTTGTAAGGATTGGTGCTTCACCGCTTACCAGTTGATAGTACTTGAGCATCCGCCATTTGAAATCCATGATGGCCGGTGGGACGTTTAGTATTTTCGCTGTGGAGAAGAAGTTGTTGGTTTCTGCCAGCATATCTAGTGTGAGACAGCACATTAATTGATTCCGTGGCGGCGCAGTCGCCGCAAATTAAAATCTCCATTAGAAGATGATAACTCTTACAGCGTGCCCAGTAAAACGTAAGCGCCAAGTGGGTTCTTTCCAGGCTTAGTTGATTTGATGATAAAATTCATTGAGAAGCAGCTTTGCTTTTAATAGTAAAAAGCTGTTTCTCCCGTACATGATACGCTTAGTTAATTTTATTTTATTTTATATACACTTCCTTCTGCCAATCCATTGTTATATTTGAAATCTATACCATTTTTATCTGCTGTGATATCATTTCTCAAACCATTTATATAGGTATTCACTTCATCAATTTGTAATTGTTCCGCTTTCGTAATCCATGAATCCAGTTCGCTGCTTTGTTGTGAAAATGCAATACGGTGAAAATCTCTAAGTAAGGAGTATATTTTTCCTAAAATAGGATATTTTTTAATCGCGGCTTAGGTCAGTTTACAAGGAACTACACGCAGACCACGAAACGGGGGCTGCTGACAACAAATAAAGGCTGAATATCAAGCACCGGGGAAGTGCGAGATATTCAGCCTGTTTTGTTGTCCGGGGTTTCCAAAGGGGCACCCCTTTGGCACACGACTTTGCTTGAAAAGTGTAGTGTGTTATACGCTCTGTCGGCGTTGCTGCGAAAATGCGGTTGCCGCCGGGGAGGGCAAGGGCATTTGAAGCAGCAGGAAAACAGGGCTGTGATTGCGTGGCGTGGAGCCGCAAGCGCAGGACTGGTTTCATCAGCAGACAGGGCGTATATGAAAGCCCCCGTCCCTCGTCTTACGCTGGACTATGGGACAAAGTGTCCCAGACGGATAGCCACATTCACGAGAAAACAGACAGGGTTTCTTCTCAAAATTGAAATGGGCGGGAAGCCATTTTAGGGCTTTCCCGCCTTGATTGCCTATCAGCAAAGGCGGGCGGAGCTGTCAACGGGGGGCTGTCGCTTCATCTGACCGTTGACTGGCTCGGCTGGCTTTGCTATCTTCCTGATAAACAAGAATTGTTATCTATCTGTCCAAGAATCAAAATAGTTTGCGCCAGTCATCTTCAATAGCCTGTGGAATATGGTAACTTTCGTATTCAGGCATAAATCCCTCATGCCAAATATGAAATTTTAAGCCGCTAAACCCTGTAAAAATATGTTGCGCTCTTTTTATTGGAGATGGATAGTAGCAAAAATTTATATGCCCAGCGGTTGTCCACCTTTTTGAACTAAGGATAGTCGGTTCCTCGTCAACAAAACGATTATATAATTTATTTTCTTTTGTTTTCCATGACATCAAATCATCATCGCCACAAAATAATGTCCAAACCACATCATTGCCAAAAACGCTTGGAAAATATTTTTGCTTTATTAAGTCCAGAAAAATATCGCTAAATGTAGTAGTTGGTTCAATAGTGTATGTGCGGGTATGGTTATCTACATCATCTGCCATACAAACACTTTCTCGACAAATTGACATATCCACTCTTTATCCCCCCTTATCTAATTCAGATATTATCTTCACTCATACAACACCGCCTACACCCTTTGCTTACTTTCTTCCCCGCTGTGGGTTTGGATTTTTCAGATTGCCGTTGACTAACCCGGCTGGCTTTGCTATCTCCCTGTTAAGCGGGAAGTTATCAATGTAATGTAGTTATTTATAAAGTTAATATTTTCATCTCCAAAATTGTTCTAATTCTTTATATTCTCCAAACCAAAACTTAAAGGCATCTTTATTTATACCGTCTTTACCCAACCAAAAATCTACAGGGTAATTCCAATCGGAACTGTGAGTTTTCCGGGGAGCAGATGCAAGGTTTGTATATTTTTTAAGAAAACCTTTATGTTCGTTAGTTTCCAAAATGCTGCAATAGCCCAAAGTTTCTAATAATGCTTTCCTTTGTTCTGTGGTAGATTTAAACCCTTTAATCTTACCAATTTTTAATTGAACTGTTTTCTTAACGGTATCTTTTTTATCTGCAGCTAATAGAATGGTAAGTATTTCTGAAAAGATTCTAAAATCGGATTCAGTTGGTTTGACAAATTCCGTTCTATTGGTTTGCAATAGATAATAATATAATGTTAACAAATCATGACCAATCAGACCTCCAACCTCCAGGAAACATTCCTCAATTAACTCTATATCCACTTTAACATCTATAACAGAAGAACAGTATTGGCAGGGTGTTCGACTTATTACAAACGCCTTATCTTTCTCATGTTTCTCATCAAATAATGGCTGTAGGGCAGTTGAATCTTTGCTTACAGCAAAAGAATGCATAGGATAACTTTGCATTATAGCAAAGACAGGTAAACCACTTCTGTAACTTAATTTATTCGTACTCAAACTGGATAAGAATAGCGAAGTATATTTCTTTTTATCACATTCTCTATACTCTTGAAAGATTCGCTCGATGAGTGCATCGTGTGTTAGATATTCTTTTGTTCCTAAAAGCCCCATCATATATACCCCATTCTATACAATTGCGATTTGTAATTTTCTTACTTTCTCCCCCGCTGGGGATTTAGATTTTTTAGATTGCCGTTGACTGGCTCGGCTGGCTTTGCTATCTTCCCGATAAATGGGAAAAATCAATGTTAAAAATTCTGTAGCAGTTATCATAATTTACTTTATCTTCTCCATGCCACCAGTTGAGCGGATAGGATAGACTTTGTCTTAAATCTCCGGTATCTCTCATCAACGGTGGGGTAAAGGAATGTATATATCCTTTATGCTCTGGTGTTTCCAAAATCCCACAAATAGCAAGTGTTTCAAGGATTCCGATAATCTCACTTTTATTGCAGGGCAATAGTTTACTTTCCTGAATTTTTTTACATAACATAATGCCAGTGGCTTGGTCGCTCATCGCAGATGATATTGATATTATTTCTTTCAAAATATTCTTGTCAATATTTGTAGTGGTTTGTTTATCCATATGAGCAAATTCATTAAGATAAAAAATGGGTTTTCCAATCCCACCCCAAATTCCGCCGCCTTGGTACTTAACCCAATTATAAAATGTTCTATCCAGCCGAGATGGAACTTTGTCTGTCCTACCTCTATCAAACATCAGCCAACTTACAGCATATATATATGATGCTAAAATATATCGATACTCCATATCACGAGTAGATAAACTATATAAAAAAGAGTTGGCAGCATCACTAAGAGAAATACATTTAAGACTTTGTGTCAAAATGCGTATAGCTTCTTCATGTGAAATAGATAAATCCTCTAAAATGGCTCCATGTTCTTTTGCATACGCAATTTCTTCAAATGATAACAGTTTTCGCTTCGTATCATCCATATAGTGCATCAGAATTTTTTTACTTTTCTTATCCATAAGCATTTTCCCTCATGTTAGTCTCTTAGTTCCCTTACTTCCTCCCCCTTTGTGGGTTGGGATTTTTGAGCAAGTCCGACTTCTCCGCAATCTTTTTCAGCCACTTCTTTTCTTCCTCGGACAACTTCTTCAAATTCAATTTAAGCCGCTTACAGATAAACGCCAAAGACGCTTGTTCCGGGTCGCCGTCCTCGCTGGCGACTTCGTCTGCGGTCTGTAAAAAATCTTTCAGCGGGTTATCCTCCGGGACGCTGAAAAAATCTTCCTTGTGGGTTTCCCGCAGGTCGAAGGCTATCTTGTTTATGTCCTGCTGTATCACATAGCGGCAAAAGCTGTCATCGTCAATATGGGCGGTGACAAGCTGCCGTAGCTGCGGGTCGGTCAGGCCGGGATTGTACCGCTTCATAATCGTTGCGCTCATGGTATCCACTATGGCGTTTGCGGCCTGCACCTGCTTCACCGCCACGCCGTTCACATAGATTTCAAGGTCAGCCATGAGCCGGGGAAAATCCGGGTGTACCGCCAGTTCACACAAGAGGGAATTATTCACCCGCCCACTTTTCAATAGTTCAATCATATCATCACTCAAACGCAGGTCTGCAAGATCGGCGTTTGGGTGATTTTTTGTTTGGGACAGCCCCAGCAGATAATCGGCGGTCACGCCGTAAAACTTCGCCAGCTTGATAATGGCATAGTGGCTGATGTCCTTGAAGTCCTTTGCTTCATAACTGCCCAGCGCAGACTTGGAGAGATTTACTTGTTCTTCAAGCTGCTCCAGCGTCAGCCCACGCTCCACACGCAGGTCTTTCAATCGTTCTTGTATGGATAATTCCATGCCCTCCCTCCTTGTCTACTTAATATATGACGACTTAACTTCCTAAACAGTTTATAATTTCTTCTATTTCCATACAAGCATCCTCAACCCTGATTGCTGTTTCCTCGCTAAAGAAGCGGCTTCCTCCCGCTAATTGGTCAATCAAGCTAATTAACACTTCAACATCACAATTCAAAATAAATCCCTGTGTTCTCCACTTTGGCATTTCAATAAGGATTTGATTTTTAATTTCTAAATATTTCGTTTCGTCAAAAGTATTTTCACATCTTAGTTTTACCAGAAAACTATCTTCTGCATTTATTAAATCACTTAATTTTGACATAGAGACCTCCCTAAACGAAAATGGCATTCTGTTTTTTCCATTTTACCACAATTCCGAGAGCGTGGAAATAGAGAGTTTTCCGGGCGTATTTCCTACCTTTCGGATATACGGGACGGGCGGTCATTTAGGTGTAGACTTAGGGTAGTTCATCGATGAGCTGCACCTTGAAAACCAAATGACCGTCCGAAAAGGAATACCCCGGCAGGGGAAGCACCGCAAGGAGCCAACTTCTGGACACTTTGTCCAGAGGTCACTTCGGGACAACTTGTCCCGAAGCTGTGGGGAGCGTGCCAACGCTGGAAATCCTTTCGGGAAGAACGGCAACAGAAAAACGGAGGGAACACATGAGAGAGAACCCATATAAACGACTGCCGCCCATAGAGCGCAAGCCGGACGGTTCCCTTTACCGCATGACACCGGCACAGAGGAAGCAGGCAAACGCCCTGATCCGCCGGGAGTGCTGCAACTATGAGGACGGGAACTGTATGCTCCTTGACGATGGGAACACCCATACCTGCCCCCAGATCATTTCTTTCTCGGTTTGTTGCAAGTGGTTCCGCTGGTCGGTCTTGCCACAGGACGGAACGCTGGAAGCAGAGATTTTCCGGGATAAGGAGCTAAAACGCTGTGCGGTCTGCGGCAGAGTGTTCGTCCCAAAGTCCAACCGGGCGAAATACTGTCCCGACTGTGCCGCCGGAGTTCACAGGCGGCAGAAAACAGAAAGTGAACGGAAAAGGAGGTCTTGTGTGGACAGTTAGGGGCTGAAAAGTCCTTGATTTACAAGGCTTTACAAGCACAGAACAGGGGTAGGCAATAGAAACTACCGTCTGCCCCAGAAAACGGGCTTCTAACCGTCCACAAAACACGATATGACAAACACCATTTATATCCATCAGCCGGAAAAGGCGGTCAGCTTTACCCGGCTTCCGAATTTCCTTTTTGAAGCCCCCACATTCACACCCCTGTCCAACGAAGCAAAGGTACTGTATGCCTTTATCCTGCGCCAAACAGACCTGTCCCGGAAAAACGGCTGGGCAGATGAATACGGGCGCATTTACCTCTACTATCCCATCAACGAGGTGGTAGAGCTACTCCACTGCGGACGGCAGAAAGCGGTCAACACCCTGCGGGAACTGCAATATGCCGGACTGGTGGAAATCCAGAAGCAGGGCTGTGGAAAACCCAACCGCATTTACCCAAAATCCTATGAAGCGGTTCCAAACACCGACTTCAAGAAATCCGGCTATGGAACGCCAGAGGACTGAAAACCGCACTCATAGAGTACGATAATCAATCCTCTTGAAGTACGAAAACCGGACGGTATATAGAAATACAGAGATTAAAACGATTTTATTTATATCTTATCCATTCCTATCCGATCCGAGATCTTTTCTGCGGGATTTTCCTGTGGAAAAGTCCCGGAAAGGAACGGAACGGGGAAAGGAGTTTCATGGCACAACACGCAATTTTGCGATTTGAAAAACACAAGGGCAATCCGGCAAGACCGCTGGAAGCCCATCACGAACGGCAAAAGGAACAGTACGCCAGCAATCCCGACATTGACACCAGCCGGAGCAAGTACAATTTCCACATCGTCAAGCCGGAGGGCAGATACTACCACTTCATTCAAAAACGCATTGAACAGGCAGGCTGCCGCACCCGCAGGGACAGCACCCGGTTTGTGGATACGCTGATTACCGCCAGCCCGGAGTTTTTTAAGAAGAAGTCCCCAAAGGAGATACAGGAATTTTTCCAGAGGGCGGCTGATTTCTTAATCGGGCGGGTAGGGAAAGAAAATATCGTATCGGCGGTGGTACACATGGACGAGAAAACGCCCCACCTGCATTTGGTCTTTGTCCCGCTGACGGAGGACAACCGCCTGTGTGCAAAAGAAATCATCGGGAACAGAGCCAACCTCACAAAATGGCAGGACGATTTTCACGCCTATATGGTGGAGAAATATCCTGACTTGGAGCGTGGGGAGAGTGCCAGCAAGACAGGCAGGAAGCATATCCCCACCCGCCTGTTCAAACAGGCGGTCAATCTCTCCAAACAGGCAAAAGCCATTGAAGCCACACTGGACGGTATTACCCCATTCAATGCCGGAAAGAAGAAAGAGGAAGCCCTCTCCCTGCTGAAAAAGTGGTTTCCGCAGATGGAGAACTTCTCCGGGCAGCTCAAAAAATACAAGGTCACGATAAACGACCTTTTAGCAGAAAATGAAAAACTGGAAGCCAGAGCCAAAGCCAGCGAGCAAGGCAAGATGAAAGATACGATGGAACGGGCAAAGCTGGAAAGCGAATTGAAAGACATTCAGCGGCTGGTTGACCGTATCCCGCCGGAGGTGCTGGCAGAACTGAAACGGCAACAGCGGCACACAAAGGAACGGTGATTGATGACAGAAAACATTTCACGCCGCAGCATGGTGGCACTGCACATTGCTACGAAAATAAATACCTCGTAGCGATACCCGCACATTGACAACAAATGTTTTCAACAATCATGAAGACACGACAAATAGAGCAGCTAAATAGCTGCCTGTCCATAATGAATCATCAGGCGGAG